>Ga0272444_10000004_pt1:240000-770321 | contig 770321 bp, 658 predicted proteins | sample SSMForm13_FD_201033 | JGI IMG/M metagenome (GOLD analysis project Ga0272444, IMG submission 201033) | Marine sediment archaeal communities from Little Sippewissett salt marsh, Falmouth, MA, United States - SSM-Form-13 | ecosystem: Environmental > Aquatic > Marine > Wetlands >... | reverse complement strand
ATATTAGAAATAGTTTTTACGATTATATACTTGATAACATAAGGTATAGACATAATAACAATAGAGAGAGTAACAAAATGAACGGCATAACCGCCTACCCCGACCCCACCGACCACTGCTGTGGCCTGTATGGGTTCGAGGCGAGGGGGGAAGGAGAATGAAAATGAGAAGTTGGATATTGGTTTTAGTTATTGCGATGTTTGCCCCCGCCGCAATGGGTCAATCCTACCTTTCGGTCGAGGGATACGGCGTCGAGGTGCAGGTCGATACGATGAACGGCTATTTCGGCGTGGGGACATCCGCCGGAGAAAGACTGACCTATGATTTCAACGATCCGGAGTCGCGAGCGAGCTCGAATTTCGTTCTGAAGATAGACGGGCAAACCTACGGCTTCCCTTCGATAACGCCCTCCGTTTCCTTCGATATCCGAGATTATCCCTCAGATGGATGTCCGCGGCTTTTAAAGACGACGAATACCATTCAGAACCGATGGGAAATAGACTCTCCCTCTCATAATGTTGTATTGAGCCAATACTTCACTCCGGATTCGCTGGACATCTCTCTCGGAGTGATAAAGGTTCGATACTTGATAGCGAACTACGGAACCACCGACGTGCACGTCGCCCTGGAACATAAATGGGATATTTTGGTCGGAAGCTCCGAGGGTTCGACCATATCTATAACCGGTTCCTTCTCGGATACGAGTTGTGTTTATACCACATCCATGCCCGGCTGGTTCATTGCGCCGGAAATCGCACTTACGGATACCATCGACCAGCTTGTGGCCATGGGCGTGGTAAACTCCATGGGGGCTACCAGGCCGGATTTATTAGCCTTTGGCGATGAGATCGTTATCATACCTTCCGTTTTCAGCGTGGATACAAGTTTTACCGGTGATAATTATTCCGTTTCCGAGGTGTTACTTCGCTGGGATACTGTTACTCTGATCCCTGGCGCTTCGTGGGAGATAGTCACCTATTACGGACTTGGCGAAATGCACGATTTTCTTCCGGAAATCGCCCTATCTTATATATTTACCGACTGGACTATCTCTGACGATACCCTTGAGAACCCCAACGTGCTTTCGCTCGCAGTTTCGAATAATACCGGCAGTATTCTAACTCTGGATACGGTCTGGATATGCATAAGTTATGACGATGACCTGGCCGAGTTTATCGACAGCATCCCTGCATACGAATCCGATACCTGCATCGAGATTTATAATCTCCAGAACGGAGAGACCGAAGTCCGGGGCTGGGCCTTCTGGGCCGATGGGGATACTTGCGGCGAATTCGAGGTTACCATAATCTGTTCCACAAACGTCGCGGTGTTAGACTCTGTGGTTGCCACCGTGACAGCTCGTATTCCCTGTATAGACGGTATAGATGAGGAAAACAGACTCCCGGAGAATTTCGCCCTCTCCGCCTACCCCAACCCGTTCAATTCTGCTGTCACCATCGCCCTCGACGGCGTAGGGGCGGGTCTTGCGCCCGCCCGGGTGGAGATTTACGATGTGAATGGACGCCGCATCAATGTCATTTCGAGCGAGGGCTTTATACCCGACGAGAAATCTCCCGCCAATCCACAGGAGATTTCTCCCTACGGTCGAAATGATAGTGGGCAAAGCTGTCAAAATGACAATCGGAGCGTATTTGTCTGGACATCCGCCCCCTCCCTCGGTTCAGGTGTCTATCTCGTCAGGGCGAAAATCGGGGAGAAATACGAATCCAAACGAATCGTGTATCTCAAATAGAATCATAGAAGCTTCACGTATGCCCGGCTGATTCGGGAGTCGTCTCGAATATGACCAGACAAAATTAACTATTTAACAATTTGCCAAAGCCGATGGTTTTGACTATAATATCTTGATAGTTAAATATTGCATGGAGTTAATATGACCAAGTTCTGGATATACGTAGCCCTGATAATCTTTGTGAGGACGCTGTTTGCGGCGGATATCGATCCGGCTTTGCAGGCAAAACTTCAAGACTCGTCCATGGAGGAACTTATTCCCGTCTCCCTTCAGGTGGACAGGCCTGGGCTTAAGGAAGCTCTCGCGCCATGCCGTTCTCTTCCTATGCCGGAGCGTCGGGAGTCCGCCACTGCAGTATTGCGCGAATACTCTTCGAGCGCTCAACAACCGGTGTTAAATTTCCTCGAAACCTTTACAGCAAGCGGCGACGCGGAAAAAATCAGGTCATCGTATCTTGGAGGGACGATTTCCTTTTTCGCAAGGCCGTATGTGATTCGCGAAGTATCAGCTCGGCAGGATGTTTTGCGAATAATCGATAACAGCCCCAAAAAAGTGATTCAATATAATCCGCCGCGAGAGATATTCTCCCGTCCCATGGCACCAATGGGCGTAACGTGGTCGGTCGATAATGTCAACGCTAACGATGCCTGGGCAACTGGCTTCTACGGCGACGGCGTGGTTGTGGGAATTCTTGATTCCGGCGTGCGTTACACTCATGTCGATTTGGCTCCCAATATGTGGCAGAACGAAGCTGAGACGGAGAACGGAGCTGACGACGACTTCAATGGCTACATCGACGATATTTACGGATACGATTTTGTCAACGACGACGGCGACCCGTGGGACGACCATGGGCACGGCACTTCCTGCGCGGGTTTGGTCGCGGGAAATGGAACTGCTATCAGCGACACCACAGGCACCGCCCCCGGCGCGAAGGTCATGGCTCTCAAAGTTATCAATTCCAGCGGCAGTGGGATACCGAGTGATGCTGTTTCCGGTCTTCAATACGGCCTCGACAACGGCGCTCATCTTTTTTCCGTCTCCCTCGGCTGGTCGAACCCGAACGATGAGCTTAAAGATTGGTTCCGGGCTAACCTGGAGGATGTTTACGATGTTGGAGTCGTAGTCGTTACTTCGGCGGGCAATGACGGCGAGGATTACGCTCGTCCGCAGAGCATCAGCGCACCGGCGGACTGCCCCTCCCCCTCTCAGACTGGAGCCAGTTCGAATACTGCTATCATTTCCGTTGGCTCGATCAATCAGCTGAATCTGATAATGGGTTATTCATCCAGAGGCCCAACTCATTGGGATACTGATGATTACAGCGATTTCCCATGGCCCCCCGGGCTGATGAAACCCGAATTGTGCGCACCCGGTTACCAGATTACTACAACCCGCTATACGGGCGATACTCAGATGACATACAGTTTCGGGGGAACCAGCGCCGCGGCTCCCTGTGTCGCGGGCGGAGTAGCGTTGATGCTTTCCAAAAATCCTGCCCTCACACCGGAGGATATAGATACTCTGCTTAGAAATACCTGTTATGATTTAGGCCCCGCCGGCCACGATACTGCTTTTGGCGCGGGCAGGCTCGATTGTTACGCCTTGATAACCGCCGTCCCCACACCGGCTTTTCCGATTATTCGAGTTCAATCCCACGAGACGGACGATTCTCCTCCTACGGGCGATGGTAGCGGCGTTTTCGATGCCGGCGAACAGGTAAAACTGATTGTCGAAGTTAAAAATGTCGGTGCGGCATCGAATGTAACCGGCACTATTTCGATTATGGGCGACCCATATATCAGCGTCATCGACGGCTCAACCAACTGGGGAAGCCTTTCTACAGGAGTCTCTGCGGACAATAATTCCGATCCTTTCGTTATCTACGCTGATGGATTAACCCCTCCGGGTTATACGACAGGGATTCAAATCACCATGTTCGCCGCCAGCGAGACTTATGTGGACACAATCGAGGTCAGCGTCGGGCAATATCCCCGCGAGATAGCAAACCATAACACTCCTACCCTTTCGACGACAATCTCAAATTTCGGTTCCTTCGGTTATTTCAACCCAAATGTCTCTACTCCCACTGGCAACGGATTCGAATATAACAGCACTCAAACCCTTTATGGCGGCGGATTTTTCCTTCGAGTAGATTATGATGATGTCATCACATGGGAAAACGGCTTTTCCAGCGAGTTCATCCCCCTCATGGAGACAGTCCACGGCGGATGTCCGGCTGGAGACTGCCATTATACCGCATATATCGACCCAAATTCGATGGTGAAAGTTGCGCAACAGAGTTTCACTTTCAATTCATCTTCCAATCAGGATTTCATTCTTTATCGAATCCATGTGAGTAACTACAGCGATTCGCCCATGACCGGCCTGTGTATTGGCTTCTACACCGATTTCGACCTTCATTACGATTCCGAATGGTTCGACCGCGCCCAGTGGGTTACGGCCAGTAATTGGGGTTATATGTGGGATTCAGGTGCATCACCTCTGTTCTCAGGTTATGTGGGATTAGTTAATTTGGAAGGGGTTGGTTTCGGCAGTGTGGTCGAAAACCCTATATATGTCTATCCCTCCGGTATGGGATGGGAAGACACGGTGAAATCCAATTTTCTGACCGGCGTTTTTTCCGAATCTGACGGTTCCTCGGAAGAAGACTGGTCTCTCATCGTATCCAGCGGCACTTTTTCACTCGCGCCTATGGAGATGTTTGTATGGGGAGTTGCCGTCGTCGCCGGGGATAATCTGACGAACTGGCAAACCAACGCCGGCCAGGCAATCGCCGAATATTCAGCCCTCGACATCTACGAAAGCGTTCTGCCCGAAAATATCGGCCTTCAAGTCTCGCCAAATCCATTCAATTCAGGCTGTGTCATACATGCTCCGGGGAATGAGACCGCTTTGATATATGATTTGCAGGGAAGACTTGTTTCCCATGTCGAACTGAACAAGGGAATCGCCAGATGGGATGGCTCCGATGATTCCGGAAGTGGCGTTTCTTCGGGTATTTATCTTGTTAAAACCGGCGAAACCGGCGAAACGGCAAAGATTATACTACTGAAATAAAATCAGCCCATTTCTTCGATAAGGTCGGTGAGGGAAGGGCCGTAGAGATACCTTTTAAGAATTTCATCGCCTTTGTAATACAAACCCAGGCTAACTCCGTATCTCCGCACCTTTTCCCTGTCTCCGCAGTCATGTTTCACAAGCCTTACTTTGCATCCGCTAATACAGTTTTCTCTGCTTATCCGATAATTAATAAGGACATGAGCCGGGCAATGAGAGGAATAAAAGAAGTGAAGTCTCTCGTCATTATCCGATGGTGCGTTATTAGGGATTTTTTCGGGGAGAGTGCAGTCGCTGTCAAGTTTTAGTAACATTATGCTATTGTTGCGGTCTTTCAGCCTTGCCAGATTCCCGCTATGTATAAACCCAAAACTCTCGAGAATACTTTTGTGGGACATCCAAATGTCGTCGGAAAGCGTTACTATTCCGTCGGTTTTGCTTTCGAGTTCATTTATCAAGCTCTCGAGGAGTTGGTGGGCGAGCATTGGGGAAGCGTGTTTGCTCGCCATCCAAATACAGGGTATATACCATAGTCTTTCGCCTTGAAGCTCCACGGGGCTTTCGTCGAGGGGTAACGCCGTGATTTGGCCGATAACCTCGCTGTTCGCGATAGCAGTATGGATGGCGATTCCGCTTCTAAGCTTGCCGTAAACCCACTCAGTCCTGCGGAACCATGATGCAGTAATCAACTGCTTATCGAAAATTCCGTTGCCGCATACCGCAACCTTCGAGGGGAAATTCTCTGATGTGGTCTTGTGGATCTTTATCGGCATTTATTCACGGACTTGTTGCGTTTTGAAAATATCTTTATATAATAAGGATTGCAGACAAAAAACGCAACCGCCATCATAATAAAATTTGATTTTATGACTACGATATTAGCTACAGTAATAGTATTAGGCACACTGGTTTTCATCCACGAACTGGGACATTTTCTCGCGGCGAAATTTTTCGGTGTTAAGGTAGAGAAGTTTTCTATAGGCTTTCCGCCGACGATTTTGTCAAAAAAAGTCGGGGAGACAGAATACGCCATCGGAGCCATTCCGGTGGGCGGATATGTCCGATTGGCGGGCGAGAATCCCATGGAGGAAGGATATGAGCCTTCGGAAAGGGATTTGCCGGCGAAATCTATCTTTGCTCGTGTAGTAATAATCTCAGCCGGATCACTGATGAATATTGTTCTGGCTTTCGTGCTTTTCTGGATAGTTCTGGCTTTCCACGGCATGGGCGAGATTTCGGACTCGCCAGTTGTAGGCGGCGTTTTTCAGGATGCACCCGCAGATTCGGCGGGGCTTATGCCGGGGGACAGCATCGTTTCGGTGGCTGGAGTAGATGTGTATCACTGGAGCGATATGTCCAAACTGGTTCACCCCCGGGTGTCTCAGCAGACCGAGTTTGCTCTCGTGCGAGACGACTCGGCGTTCACCGTTGTTATTACACCTGCGCTCAATACGGCCAGAACCGACAGCGGAGAGATAGCAATCGGCCTTATTGGTATTCAACCGGGCATTCGATACCGCGCGATGGGCGTATTCAAGGCTATTCCGGCCTCTTTCGCCATGTTCGGCGAGATTTTTGCTTCCATCGGGCTGTTTTTTGACCGACTCTTTTCGTCGGGGCTTGAAAAGGGGGATGTCGGCGGGCCGGTGCTTATAGCTAAAATGGCCGGAATGTCCGCCAGAGCCGGGTGGGCGGCGTTGTTGTTCTTCATGGCCGCTCTTTCCATTAATCTCGCGATACTGAATCTCATGCCTTTGCCCGTTCTCGACGGCGGGCATTTGGTTTACATTGCTATCGAAGCAATCCGCAAGAAACCAGTTTCAATAAAGGCAAAACTTGTTGCCCAACAAATTGGTTTCTTGATTCTATTCGCACTAATGATTTACGTAACGGTCAATGATATATTCTTCGTGGCTGGTGGATGATGGATTCGGTTCTCGTAGTCAATCCTTCGGGAAAGGAATTTGCATTAGGCGACAATGCCGATTTCGTGTCCAGCGCGGAGGAAGCTCTTCGTTTGATAAAGGACGGGGATTACGCTCTGATGGCGGTTTTTCCCGGCGAGATGGCTATCCCCCGAGAATCCCTTGTTAGAAGGGCTTTGGCCAAATCCCCTCTGCTCGCAATTATATTGATTGGCGAACCGTGCACCGCGGACACTATCGCCGAAACCCTGGTAGATCTTATCCTGCCCGAGGATGTTCCTTCTGAGCGCCTTCGCCACGAGATTAACCGCCTTCTCAAAACCCGGCACCTTCAGCTCGAATGTGACCTCGTTGGGAAATCCTCCGAGCTGAAAGCTATATCAGAACTGATTTACCGGGTTGCACCCACGGATTTGCCTGTGCTAATTATCGGAGAATCTGGCACAGGGAAGGAACTGGTCGCCCAGGCAATTCACAAACACAGCAAAAGGTCTCGGCGCGCTTTTCTTGCGGTCAATTCCGCGGCAATTCCAGAGGGAACTTTGGAAAGCGAGCTTTTCGGCCACGAAAAAGGCTCTTTCACCGGCGCTATGTCCAAGCATGAGGGGTATTTCGAGCAGGCCGACGGTGGAACTATCTTCCTCGATGAAATCGGAGAGCTTCCCCAGAACATTCAGGCGCGGCTGTTGCGGGTTCTCGAGACAGGCGATTTTATACGCGTCGGCGGAAGTGGAACGGTTCACGCCGATGTCCGACTTCTCGCCGCAACGAATATCGATTTGACATCCGCGGTTGTTCGTCGGATTTTTCGTGAAGACCTCTATTACAGGCTCTCCGCTGTAAAAATAAATATACCGCCCCTAAGGCAAAGGCGGAAGGACATTCCGGTTCTCGTGAACAAGTTCGTATCAGAAGTCCGCAAGACCCATGGCGATGATTTCGGCGGCTTTTCCGACGGAGCAATTTCGGCGATGATGGATTATCATTGGCCGGGTAATGTCCGCGAACTGAAGAATCTGGTGGAAAACGCCGTGCTGTTGGCTGGAAATCGTCACGTCGTGCCTGAAGATTTGGAAAGTTATTTTCTCGACCACGACCGAATCGGAAGGGCTTTGCCTATTATTGCCCCCAAAACGAAAGGCGAAGATTCGGATTATGCGGACGGGAAGAGCGTCGAAAGAGCGTTGTCCCTTATTATCAGAGAGCTGAGACGACTGGAAGACCGAATAGAGGAGTTGTCCCAAACACTAAAGGACAAAGTTCCGAAAACCGAAGAAGAGGCCGCCGCAGGGAATATTCGTCGGGCTTTGGCCGAGAACGGATTCGATAAGAAAGCCGCCGCAGAGGAACTTGGAATAAGCCTTCGCACTCTCTATCGCAAGATGAAAAAATACGGAATCGAATAGAGAGTTTTACCGAGAAAATATCTTAACTATTTTTTTACTTGACAAGTCGAGATTTGTTTGTAATTTATGGCTTCACAAGCGAGGAGGAATTCTGGTTGTGTTCTTGTATTTTTTTCTTGCGCTTCTCGCGCCAATCACTTTTATTGTCGCGATTTTGCTCTTTTCGCCCTTTATTTTTGACGCGAAAATTCACGGAAGGGATTATTCGCTGAAGCTCCGCTTCCTGGGGTTCTGGTATCGCAAAGATAATGACGGAGAAGGCCAGGGATTCCTCTTCAGAGAGTTCCGGAAGAAACCCGAAGAAAGCAAAGAGAAGGCTGATAAACCGGATAAATCGAAAAAGACCGGTAAGAAAGCCGACAAGACGGAATCCGAAAAGGCGAAGAAGGCACAAAAAGAGCCGCCGCTGAAATTTTGGTTGCGCAGAAGGCATTTGATAATTAGAATAGTCGCGCTGGTTCTGCGGTTCGTGTTTGAAGTTCTCACGAGTTTTCGAGTCGCGGATTATCACATTTATTTGAAAATCGGCAACGGCAGTCCCGATCTTACGGGAGCGCTTTATGGCTGGTTGCAGGCGTTTAAGGCCTGGTATCCGAACTTGAAGTTTGATTTTGACTACGATTTCACCCCCTTTGCGCCATGGGATTATTCCGGGCGTGTAAGGGTGAGGAATTCGCTCTTTAGATTGTTGTTTTGGCCGCTTGCAAAACTTCTGTGGCGGCTTCCGAAGCTGGAGATGATTTCGTTCTACCGTGAATACAAGAAGCTCACGAAGAGTGAATAAATCAGGTTCCCGAGTGTATTAACAGGTGTTATATAAATATCAAAACCTGGAGGAAAGATGTTTGCTGAAGACCTGCTGAAAGTAATCCTTAGCAATGTGGAAACAGTTGCCAAGGCAAAAACAATTCTGGGCGACCCCATCGAGCTAGGCGACAAGACCGTTATTCCGGTCTGCAAAGTTGGAGTAGGCTTTGGAGCCGGCGGAAGCGACGCTAAGAAAGAGAATAGCGATATGGCTTCGGGCGGCGGCGGCGGCGGTTTCAGTGTCGAACCGGTCGCATTCCTCGTGATTCAGGGCGATGAGGTCAACCTTCTACCGATCAAACCGAACATGATCGGATCATTTGCTCAAGCGATTCCTCTGACGATCGACAAAATTTCCGAGATGGCCGAAAAAGCTATCAAAGCCAAATCCGGCAAGAAGGAAAAAGAAGAAGAATAGAAATATTATAAGGAGTAGTTCGTGCCAAACACACAGATTAACAAATCAGCCGAGAAACGCGTCCGCCAGGACAAGCGTAAACGTGCCCGCAACCGCATTGTCAAAGGCTATACTCGCGACGTAGTCCGTCTGCTCATCGCAGAGACCGACCCGGAGAAAGCCAAGGCCATGTTGCCCCATGTTTACAGCAGTCTCGATAAAGCCGTCAAAAAGGGCGTCATGCACCACAGGACAGCGGCGAGACGTAAATCCCGACTTACCTCATACGTTAACAAACTCGGCGTAGAATAGCTATTTGCCGCCGGGAAAGAGGGACTTGAAAATATTCCAAACGAGTCCCTTACGTCGAAGGATAGCCCCGATAGCCGCCGGAATGTCGATGGCGTCGAAGCTGTCGTGGCCGAACTGCTCGTCGATGAAATCGCAAATGCCCTCCAGTTCTGAATCGGGCAGGCGCGTGAAGACTTCTTTTCCGCGCGAGTAGAAGGCCATCTGCCTTCCCTTGGCCTTGTCCCAAAAGCGGGAATATTCATCCAGAGCGCTCTCAATGCGCTCTGGTTTTTTATTCTCGATAGCGACGGCGGCCAGTTCACCAGCTATTTTGCCGGATAGCAGAGCGGTGGCGATTCCTCCGCCGGAGATCGGGTCGGTTAGTCTTCCAGCGTCGCCTATGAATAGGACATTGCGGTAAGCTATGTTCGGCAGACGCTTAGCTGTGGGCACGTTGCCGGATGCAATCTCTATAATCCTGCCCTCGTTGCCGAATCTGAAGTTGATGAAACTACGAAGGAGTTCCCATGCGGTTTTGCCCTCCGCGCTTTTCACAGATGGATTGATTCCGAGGCCGACATTCGCGACCCCCTCCCCTTTCGGAAAGACCCATGCGTAGCCCGCCGGCGCGACATCATTACCCACATGAAACTCAGGATATCCGGGTTGGACATCGACTCCGGCCATGACCACCTGAGCGGCCACGTGGATTTCTTTTTGCGTCAATCTATCTTTTGGAAAAATCCATCTGGCGATGTGGGATTCGATGCCGTCTGCGGCAATAATAGCATGGCATTTGACGGTTCGTTTCGTGCCGAGATGTTCGTATTCGACGCCTGTAATGTAATCGTCCTTCCAAACGAGGGATCTCGCCTGAGCCGAAGTAACTGTAGTAGCGCCCGCCTGAGCGGCTTTTGCGAAGAGGTCTCTATCAAATACCCGACGTTCGAGGATATAGCCGGCTTTTGGATGCTGAACGGTTATCCTTCTTCCAGAGGGAGAAACGAGTGTCGCGCCCTCGATACCTGCGGAAATCCAATTGGGATGGACATCGGGAAAAACATCGCGCAAGCCGGATGTGCTGATGCCTTCGGCGCAAAGCTGAGGGACGCCCACCACCGGTTTTTTTTCGATAAGGAGGACATTCGCGCCGGAAGATGCCGCGAAATAGGCCGCTGTGGATCCTGCCGGCCCGCCGCCTATCACTGCTATATCGTATTCATCGTAAGCAGGACGGATTTCATCAAGGGCGGATGGCTTATTATGGCCGAGGGCGCCGTGGGGACAAGCTGGAATGCAGAGGCCGCATTCGGTGCAGGCGGTTTGGATTGTAAGGCGGCAGTGGTCGATTTGCAGGGCATCCTCGGGACATACTGGCACACACCCGCCGCAGGATACACACCTGTCTCTCGACAGTTTAATCATTCACCGACTCCAGATATGCGGCTATTCTACGAGTGTCGCCAGCGAATAGGAAGAAATCTCCCGCGGAAATTTCGAAATCGCTCTCTCCGGGGAATGCCATCTTCACGAAACCTTGTTCAGTGTAGCGTCTCGCGGCAAATAGGAAGTTGAAGCCTTTGCCTTCGAGGCCTATTTCGGAAAGTTTTTTGCCCACCCAATTCTGAGGGGCGATAACGCGAACCACCGATGTATCCGGCGAGAGGTCGATCTGTTCTGATTCATGCAGGATTAGCCTTTCGGCAAGATTGTGGCCGACTTCGTCCTCCGGTGTAACTACCAAATCCACGCCAATTCTTTTGAAAATAGCTTCCTGGCGGGGCGATGAGGCTCGGGCTACAGTGTATGGGATTCCGGCTTGCTTCATATAGAGGCAGATAAGAAGGGCGGTGGAAAAATCGTCGCCGATGGCCACCACGCCGGTATCGAAATTCCGTTTTTTGATTTCTGGCAGGAAAGTGTCTCTGTCCACGGCGTCGAGGATGAGGACTTCGGAAACCATCGAACGGAGAGAGCTACAGCGCTTTTCGTCCCTCTCCATCACTATCACTTCCGCGCCAAGCTCCGAGAGTCTGTTCGCGGCTGTATATCCGAATCTGCCAGCACCGACTATGAGAATTTTCTTCATATTTAACCCACCATTATAGATTCTTCGATATATTCCATCCTCTTGACTTTTATATGCCTCGACACTGCAAACAAAAAAGTCAGGGGGCCGACGCGGCCGAGGAACATTATCAAAGTGATAACCAGCTTGCTCGCTGATGATAGCTCAAAGGTCGAGCCGGTGGAAAGCCCCACTGTTCCAAATGCACTCACCACTTCGAAAAGCATATCGAGGAAAGACCATTCGGAGGTGTTTCCGAGTTCGAAGATGCTGAGGAGAAAGGTGCCGGCAGATATAACTATGAGGGCGAGGACGATTATCATCGCTGATACGGTAACTATCCCCGGTGCAATGGAACGATTAAAAACACTGATTTTATCCCGCCCCTGTATCTTGCTTTTAATCGCGGAAATCACAACTGCGAGGGTCGTTGTCTTGATTCCGCCGCCGGTCGAGCCGGGGGACGCGCCAATGAACATTAGAATAATCAAAACGAGCAATGCCGCAGGCGCGAGAGAGCTTATATCCACTGTGTTGAATCCCGCAGTTCTCGCGGTTACGGACTGGAAGAAGGCTGTCAGAAGGCTTGTGTGCCATTCGAAACCGAGGAATTGTTTGTTCGTATCGCCAAGAAGAAGCAGGGCCATTCCAGCAAGGAGAAGAATAGCGGTCGTCGAGAGGACAATTTTTGTCTGAAGGCTAAAATGGGGAACCTTGCGACGTTTTTGCTTTATCGAACCAAAAAGATAGCGGCCAATATCGCTAAGCACTACAAAACCGAGGCCGCCGAAGATAATCAGTCCTGCGAAAATAAGGGTCATCTTCCAATCGGATGTGAATTTGATAATGTTATCGTTCCAGAGGGAGAAACCCGCGTTGCAGAATGCGCTTATTGAGTGAAATACCGACCAGAAAACCCGCGAGCCCATTTCATCGACATAGGGACCGGCGGAAAAATAAATCAGAAGCCCGCCGATTAGCTCCATGCCGAGGGTTATGCCGATAATCGATGCCAGTAAGGTCTTGATTTTGCTGAACACCTGCACATTCAGAACGTCGCCGAGGAGCATCCGCTCGCGAAGGCCGAATTCCTGGCGGAAAACCAGAGCGAAGAATGTCCCGAAAGTCATAAGGCCGAGACCGCCGAACTGAATGAGCATCATTATTACAATATGCCCGAATCGAGTGAAGAAGGTTCCCGTTGGGACGACAATGAGACCGGTAACACAGGTCGCGGAGGTTGCGGTGAACAGGGCATCGACGAACTTCATACTTCCGCCTACGGTAGCCCCCGGAAGTAGCAAAAGCAAAGTGCCGAAGGAAATCAAAATCAAAAAACTCACCACGAAAAGCGCCGCAGGGGGCAGTGGCAGACTCGCCATCCGAGAGTTTATCCTGCCAACCTCCACCAGTAGCTCGATTAGAATATAAACCTGCATCAGAACGATGTAGATTTTTGTGATGCCCACCAGATTCAGTTGATTTAAAACGTATTTGTAACCGACATCGGTCAGCAGAAGGCGTGCAATCAATACCTGCGAGAGAAAAAGGAGAATCAGAATGTATTGAACCGGGTGCTCTTTTACGAACTTCCACCAATTCGGGGCGACAAGCAGGCGGGTTACAGCATTGGCAATGAACAAGACGATGATTACGGCATCGAGGACATAGAAAAATCGGACGAAGGATTCGCCCAGTCCGAAACCGGTTTTGCCCACGAGGGAAATCACCGCGAGGACAGCCACAACCATCATGGCATAATTTAGCCGTTTTTCTATTTGCTTACGCTTCATATTGATTCATCCTAAAGAACTATGGAATTTAGTCGATGAAAGGCAGTTTTGCAAGGAAGAAATGGAGTGAGGTGAGAGTGGTTAGTTTAGAATTGAGAGTTGTTCTGTATGAGTGATTTGGGTTCTATGAATTGTTAAATCGAATATTACAAGAGATTGCTTCGGGCAGGAGGCCCTCGCAATGACTGGTTGAGCGGGCGATTGCTTCGGGCGGAGGCCGACGCAATGAGTGGTTGCCGGTGACATAAAAAAGGCGGCCTGTAAAAGACCGCCTTTGGAGAACGTATATTCGTCGCCTATTGAAGGGAGCCGACGGTTTTTTCGACCTCTTCCAAAATCTCGCAGGATTTGACGAGAGCCTTCATCGTGTTGTGGTCGGGATAGAGGGGTCTGTCCTCGTCGAGGAAATCGACATACTTGCGGACGACTTCCTTCGCCTTACGGACTCCGACTCCGGGTGTGAATTCGCGGAAATCGAGAGCCTGAGCGGCGGCCATGAACTCGATACCGAGAACGCCGTATGCGTTGTCGAGAATCATGCCGTTTTTCAACGCTGTGTTCATGCCCATGCTGACGAAATCCTCCTGATCCGCCGCGGCGGGTATCGATTGGATAGACGCCGGCGTGGAGAGGATTCTCTGCTCGACAATCTGCATATCCGCGGTGTATTGGCTGAGCATCAGGCCGGAGAACATCCCCGCACCTTTGGTGAGGAAGGGGGGCAGGCCAACACTGAGAGCCGGATTGAGAAGCCTGTTCAGCCTGCGCTCGGAAATTACACTGGCCATGGTTATGGACGCCCCGGCCATATCCATAGGCAGACTGACTGGAGTTCCCTGGAAATTAGCGCCGGTTAGGGCGAGTTTTTCATCGGGGAAAAAGATGGGGTTGTCGCCGACGCCGTTAAGCTCGATTTCGACCTGCGAACTCGCCCAATCGAGGGCATCGCGGACGGCACCGAGAACCTGCGGAGTCGAGCGCATGGAGTAAGCGTCCTGCACCTTGACTTTGAGCTTGCCGGAAACCAGGTCACTGCCCTCGACACATTTCATAATGTTACTCGCCGAACGAATCGCTCCGCTGAACCCGCGGGCGCGGTGAAGCTTCTCGTTGTAGGGTTTCATATTCGCGAAAAGGGCTTCGAGGGTCATCGCGCAGGCGATTTCGGCCTGTTTGAGCCAGCGGTAGAAATCGTAGAGATGAATCGCGCTCATAGCGGTGAGGAGATTCGAGCCGTTGATGACCGCAAGACCATCGCGAGCTTTGAGTCCGGGAACTTCTATTCCGGCCTTTTCGAAAGCGACTGCTCCCGGAAGGCGTTCGCCGTTGTAGAAAGCCTCGCCCTCCCCCATCATAAGCAGGGCTATCTGGGACATGGGTGCTAAATCACCGCACGCTCCAACTGAACCTTTGACGCAAACCACCGGCGTTACGCCCTTGTTGAGCATCTCCACCAGGGTTTGGGTGATTATCAGCCTGCAACCGGAGTTGCCGTGGGCGTGGACATTGATTCGTCCGGCCATCGCGCCGCGGACGTGCTCTATCGGCGCGGGTTCGCCTATTCCGGCGGCGTGGTTATAGATGAGGTATTTCTGGAATTGTTTGATTTGCTCGTCGTTAAGGACGACCTCGGAAAATTCGCCGATGCCTGTATTGACACCATACATAATTTCTTTCGCGACAATTTTCTCTTCGAGAAGGCCGCGGCATTTCACGATACGCGCTTCGGCTTCCGGAGAAAGCTGGACTTTCTCGCCATGACGGGCGATAGCGACGACATCTTTAATAGTATAATTTGCTCCATCGAGAACGATAGGCATAGTTATTCCTTTCGATTATAATTCGTTTATAATGAAATTGTTTGATAGTTAAGCAATAAACAAGGAGCAAAGCTCCTCTTAATTAAGGGGTGAAGGGATTACGGGTAGCGGATTTTATGTTTTCGTTTATCGAACATGAATATACCGTAGTCTATGTTTGATTTAGTATATATATTCGGCGGAAATTTTCAAGAGCTGTTTGCGAATCGATGCTCTTACTTTCCGCGCATTCCGAAATGCTTATTCCACCGGAACCGTTCTTTCGAGGGTATCGTTGATGTTGCCTGCGGAGTGGCGCTCTTCCTGCGTCTCGACGTATTTGGTCAGGATTTCCAGATGGGATTTGCTCACTGAAACAGCACCGAAATCCGGTTGCCAGATGAGTTTTTCGTTGCGCCCCATGCCGGATACGAGTTCGGATGTCGATTCCATCAGAAGATGGACAATATCGTCCGGCGCGGCGTTGGGGGGTATCTGGGCGAGGATGTGAACATGGTCGTCGAGCATAGCGAGGGCGATGTTCGCGCCGCCTATTCCCTGAATTTCTTCTTCCAACTTAGTTTCGACAACTTTGCGGGTGAGATTGTGAAGCGGCCCTTCGCTGGTATCGATTTTGATTATGAAATGAACAAAAATTTCTGAGAATGCCATTTTCTTCTCCATGTTTCTGAGTTTTGAGTTCAATCGGAATTCGCCATGGAAATCAGGCAATCCTGCGCGAGCCTGAAGGCCATAGTATTGGGGTATTCCTGCATTATTTTTCTGCAAAGCGCCGGGAAACTTTTTTCTTGGGGGAAATGCTCCCGATAAAGTTCCAGCAAGCTTATATATGAGGTTAATCGAGTGTCGGCGTCCTGAGTTGTGCGGGCAATTAGAGCATATTGGTTGAGGGAGGATTTATAGTCTTTCAGTTCGAGACGATAGATTTCGGCAATACGCAGACGGGGGCGTTCGTCTTTGCCATTGCGTTCGCGGAATTCGCGCCGATAAGCGTTGATTGCGGGGACGAATTCGCCGCGGGCGATCATGGCTTCTATTTCCGAGAAATCGTCTGCTTGAATTTCTTTGGAATTGTGCCCCATGTAAAATTCGCGACTGCTTTTAGTTAGTGCCAGTGCACCGCGGATTAGAAGCATTGAGAAGAAATACATCCCTATAATAGCCATCCCCTTGACTGCGGGTTTTATGTTGTTGACACTGGAGGCGATGGACCCAAGGGACGAGAAGACGATAAGAAAGCCAAAAAAAACCATAGAACCAATTATATAGAAAACCAAAAAATATTTCTGGTCCTCGACATCTTCACCGAAAATAGCTTCCTTGATTTTTTGGCCCAAATCCTGTAATTTAGATGAACGTTTCATGTGTTCAAATTAATACAGGAGGTTCAAATGGTCAAGGTAAAATGGTTAGGTCACTCGGCTTTCGAGATAAAGAACGGTGAGTTTACCCTTCTCGTCGATCCGTTTATTACGGGAAACCCCCAGGCGGAGTGCGCTGTGGAGGATATTTACGCGGATTACATCCTGCTGACTCATGGCCACGGCGACCATGTCGGGGACGGATTCGAAATCGCAAAAAAATGCGGCGCAACCATAATCGCCCCGAACGAGCTTGCGGTTTACGCCGGACAGAAGGGACTGAATACCCATCCGATGCATATCGGCGGGGCTTTCGAGTTTCCCTTCGGCAGAGTCAAGCTGACGCCAGCGTTCCACGGAAGCGCGATAGTCGAGGAGGATGGAACTATCGTTTATACGGGGATGCCGTGCGGTTTTCTTATCGATATCGACGGCAAAACGATTTATCATGCCGGCGACACAGGACTTCATGCCGAGATGATGTTCCTCGGCGATTTCGAGGATATCGAGCTGGCGCTTTTGCCTATCGGGGATAATTTCACGATGGGTCCTCGGGACGCGGCAATCGCGGTGGATATGATAGATCCGAAGATTGTTGTTCCGATGCATTACGGCACCTGGCCCCCAATTGACAGCTCGCCGGAGGATTTCGCGGACATGGTCGATACGGAGGGGGTCGAAGTGAAAATAATGAAGCCGGGCGAGGTTCTGGAGATATAAAAAAGGCGGCCCTTCGACCGCCGTAAAATATAGCCAGCAAACGGATTCGAACCGTTGACCTGCTCATTACGAGTGAGCTGCTCTACCAACTGAGCTATGCTGGCATATTTCAAAAAAGCCCATGAAGGGCTTTTCAAAATGGTGGCGCCCCGCAGAATTGAACTGCGGACACACGGATTTTCAGTCCGTTGCTCTACCGACTGAGCTAGGGCGCCAAAAGAGTCAAAAGAACAAGACCCAATAATATATCCCGACACCGCAAGTGTCAAGACATTTTTCGAAGAAATTCGCGGCTTTTTGCTAAATCGCTTCCAAAGAGCCTTTCATAAAGGGGACATCGAGGATCATTAGCATCGCTCCGCTGTGTTTGTCGAGGTCGCCAGTGATGGCTTCGATTTTCGCGACGATGTCGTCGGCTTCGTCGGCGGGGATCGTGGTCAGGATAGTGCGGTGATAATCCCCCTGGGAACCGAGGAAGTTTATGAAATCCGCAAATAGGGGGATTTTGGAGAGCATCCGCCCCATGCTCGTAGATTCGATTACCGAAGCTCCCCTCAAGCCGAGTTCGACAAAAAGCTCGATTATGGACAGCGTCATGTCTTCCCCCTGAACGACCAGCAGGAGAAGTTTTCGCTCTCTGCTGATTTCCTTGCATTCTCCCATACAATGTCGGGTGAACTCTTCGAAAAGGGCTGTTTGGGTAGGCGCGGCGATAAGGGCGCGCCGCACGGATTCCTCGCGAAGCACCAGGGAAACCTCGGCCAACAGCTTAACATGCCCCTGCGGCTGGTCTTCCGGCCCAACGATGAAGCAGAACAGATGAACTTTGCGGTTGTCGATGGCGTCGAAGTTCACACCTCTACGTGAAACTGCAAGGCCGATGAGGAACTTATCGATCCCCCCGAATCTGCAGTGGGGTATTGATAACCCACCACCGAAACCGGTTGAACCGAGCATTTCCCGTTCGGTAAACCCTTTGGCGATTTCCTTTGCACTGATTCCATTCATCTCGGGCTGTTCCGCGAGGACCTCCGCGATTTCTTCGAGCACGGCGTGTTTCTTGCGTGATTTCAGCGATGGAATACAGAGGGATTTTTTTAGAGTTTGAAAGACATCCATAATGCTCCTAAATGTCTGCACCTCTCAAGATGCCATATTTCGAGAGAGGCGGTCCCACCAATTCATTGATTAGGACGGCGAACAAAACTATATTGACCATTTGGTCGAAAATAAACTTTATGTCCGGCAATGAAGTTAAGTATAATTGAGTCGTTTGTATGAAAAGGACAAGACCTATGGCGACTCCGGCTTGAGGCAACATGGACAACCCGAGATTATTGCGGATTCTCTTTTGGGATTTCGCCAATGCCGCGCCTAGCCAAACTCCACCATATTTACCAACGGCTCTCGCGAGAATATAAACTGTTCCTAAAATCACAACAGCCTTACTACTTATTATTCCCAGATTTAGCTCCGTTCCGGCTATCGCGAAAAAGGCGGCATATAGCGGTGGAGTCAGAGGGGTGAGTGCTCTTAGCGCTCGGATTCCACGAGGGGATATATTGATGATAACAGCACCTGCCATCATATTTGCCAGCAACGGCGAGAGATGAAGGGCAATTGCGAAGGCTGTTATTAAAAGAATCATGCTGAGGGAAAGAATGAGAATCTCATTCTGGTTTGTCTTTTTAAATGTTAGATAATGCAGTCCAAGTCCGCCAAAAAAGCCTACTACAATTGAAGAAAAGATCTCCATGAATGCAGATCCGACTGTTGCGGAGAAACTTGGAATCTCGGCGCCAGTGCCCGAAAAACTTGCTACGAAGGCAAATACTAAAGCGAACAAAACCACACATCCGGCATCATCGAGGGCGACGACTCCGTATAGGGTATCTACATAATCGCCCCGTGCTCGAAGCTCCTGGATAATCACAACCGTTGCGGCTGGTGCCGTTGCGCTGGCAATCGCACCGAGAAGCAGAGAATAAACAAGAGGCAATCTGAAAAGAAAAAGAGCGGCACTGACAACGGCAAATGTGGCCAAAAGCTGGACTACGGTAATAATAACTATGTCCATCCCCAGCCGCTTAAGTTTGGCGCGATTGAATTCACCGCCGATCGTTATGGCTATGATTCCCAAAGCAATATCCGTGATTATTCGAAGGTTTGGCGTCATTTCGACATGGACCAAACCGGTAATCGAATCTCCTAAGAGTAACCCGGCGACGATGTAGCCGGTAACGGCAGGCAGTTTGAATACCTGAGCCAACTTCCCCAGAGTATAGCCTCCAAGCAGGAGCACGCCTACCCCAAAAATAAGGTGGTGGTTGAAGATATCGCGAAGTGCGACGATTATTTCAGTTATCGAATGCATTCGGGAATATTAATAATAATCTGCCGGTTTTGCAAGTTGTATGTTTTTGACTTGATTTACGGCACGAAATTCGCAATTATATATATTCGTATATATTGAAAATCGGGTTAACACAGAAAACGGGAAAAGATACGAGGAGTGATATGAAAAAGGCAATCGTTTTTATTGCAATTTTGGCAATGGCGGCAATTTTCGCTTTCGGATGTTCCAAAGATGAGAGCAAACTGAAAGTAGTAACTCTTTATGCCGGCCCGGACACCACTAAACCGGCATTCAGCGATCCGCCCCATATCGTGCATGTATGGATAACTGGCAAAGCTGACAAGGACGTTGTCGGGCAGAAGGGTATCGAGATTCTCAAACAGCATATCGAAAAGAATCCGGATACCAAACGGGCAAATCTGGCCGTTCACTCGGACTCCACTAATTACTTCAGAAGACGGGCGGAGATCAAGATTGCATATTACGGCACCGGAGAGCCATTTGTCGAAGTCAACCGCTGGGAATAATAACTTAATTGATAAGACAACAAGGAAGGAAAAAGATGAAGGAAATTCTCGAAAAATTCGGCCTAACCGGAGAAATGCCGGGGGCTTTCAACGGCGAGTGGTTCGGCAACGGAAGCACTCTGGATGTTTATTCGCCTATAGACGGCTCGAAACTTGGCACGATTCGCCAGGCCAATGCCGAAGACTACGCAAAAATCGCGGATTCGGCTCAAGCGGCATTCCTCAAACTGAGGGAAATCCCAGCTCCAAAGCGGGGAGAGTTTATCCGCAGACTCGGCAATAAGCTCCGTGAACACAAAGCGGATTTGGGCAAGCTCGTTTCTATGGAAATGGGCAAAATCGTAGCCGAAGGTGAGGGCGAAGTTCAGGAGATGATCGACATATGCGATTTTGCGGTGGGACTATCGCGCCAGCTATACGGCCTCACGATGAAATCCGAAAGGCCGGCTCATTTTATGATGGAGCAGTGGCATCCGCTGGGAATAGTCGGTGTCATATCGGCATTCAATTTCCCTGTGGCTGTTTGGGCGTGGAATGTATCTCTATCGGTGGTTTGCGGCAATGCGAACATCTGGAAACCGTCGAGCAAAACTCCGCTTACTGCCATCGCATGCACCAAACTTGCCGAGGAAGTATGCAGGGAGACGGACATGGACCCGGCGATTCTGTCGCTCCTTATAGGGCGCGGTTCTGAGGTCGGCGAGCTTCTAATCAAAGACGACCGCGTGCGCTTGGTTTCGGCTACCGGCAGTTGCCGCGTTGGCTACCATGTTGGTAAAGTCGTCGGCGAGAGGCTTGGACGAACGATTCTGGAACTTGGCGGCAACAACGCGATTATCGTTTCGCAGGACGCCGACATGAAGCTTACCGTGCCGGCCATCCTCTTCGGTGCGGTCGGCACTGCGGGGCAGAGGTGCACATCGACTCGAAGGATCATCGTTCATAAATCGAAGCGTGAAGAGCTTGTCGAAAAGCTGGTTTCGGCTTATAAGCAGGTTCGAATCGGCGATCCTCTTGACAGGAACACCCTCATGGGGCCGTTGATCGACACCGGCGCCGTGGACGAGATGATGACCGCTATCGAACGGCTTAAGGAAGAGGGCGGCGAGGTCCTTATCGGCGGCGAGAAGTTGGATAAGCTGGGCGGATGCTATGTTTCGCCATGTATCGCCATCGCGAAGAACGAGTTCAAAATCGTGCAGGAAGAGACTTTCGCGCCTATTCTCTACATCATCGAGTATGAGGATTTCGACGAGGCCCTTCGAATTCACAACGATGTTCCTCAGGGGCTGAGTTCTGCCATCTTCACCAATAATGTGAAGGAAGCGCACAAGTTCCTTTCCGCCGTGGGTTCCGATTGCGGCATCGCGAATGTCAATATCGGCACGAGCGGCGCGGAAATCGGCGGCGCATTCGGCGGCGAGAAGGATACCGGCGGCGGCAGAGAGTCCGGCTCGGACGCCTGGAAAGCATACATGCGCCGTCAGACGAACACGGTAAATTACTCATCCGACCTTCCTCTGGCGCAGGGAATAAAGTTCGGGTAGGAAGTATTCTTTCGGGGGTTTCGAGAAAAAAATTCCTCGAAACCCTCGGCTTTTTTGAAAACTCATTAATTCGTTTAGGAGTTCATCATGGCACTTTCGCCCCTCGAAATTCGTAATCAAGAATTCCAGAAATCGGCTTTGGGTTACAAAACTAGTGACGTCAAGTTGTTTCTGGGGCAGATTGCGGAATCCGTAGCAGAATTACAAAGGGAAAAAGAGAATCTTGCACGGCGCATGGACGGCCTGATGAAACGCATCGGGGAGCTGGAATCCCAGTCCGGTGCTATCGGGCAGGCCCTCGAACTGGCTAAGAAAGAGGGGCAACAAATTATAGCCCAAGCCGAAGAGGAAGCATCGAAAATAGGCGAAAAGGCGGACGCGGAAGCTCAGAGAATCATAGCCCAGTATTCGGTGCAGATGAACGAAACAAAACAAGAGCTTTACGAACTCACAACAATCAAAGACGCCTATTTCCGTAAACTCCTGCGGGTGCTGGAGCTTCAGGAAGATGCTCTGAAAAAATTCGACAAAGAATATGAAGCCAGGCGAGTAAACAAGACCGTATCCGAGCTTCCCATGGATTCGCGGGTGGAATTTCCGATTCCGGATACCGATGCTTTCTCAAATGCTGTCCACAGACGGCGTCGGGAGGCATTGTTCGAGGATTGATTTTGAATAATAATCAATAGCTAACTATAGTAGAAAGGGACAAAAATGTTCGCAATAAGAAAACAACTCGAGGAGACGATACCGTTTCTGAAGTCGAAGACGCTTATCGAGCCGAAGCTGGGAATCATCATGGGCACCGGAATGGGCAAGGTGGGCGAACTTATCGAAAAGGATGTGGTGATTCCATATGAGGAAATCCCTCATTTCGCCACCAGCACCGTTGAAAGCCACGACGGCAACCTTATTTTCGGGCATCTGCGCGGAGTTCCGGTGATGGCGATGCACGGCAGGTTCCACTTCTACGAGGGCTACGACATGCACACGATAACCTACCCCGTGCGGACAATGAAGGCTTTGGGAATCGGCACGATGATAGTCTCCAACTCCGCCGGCGGTTTGAACCCCCTATTCCGCCCGGGGGACATTGTTCTGATGACCGATCATATCAACCTGATGGGCGACAATCCCCTTCGCGGAGTGAACGACCCCGAGCTGGGCGTCCGTTTCCCGGATATGAGCAGGGCATACACTCCCGAACTTCGCGAACTTGCCGAGAAAGTGGCTTTGGAAACCGGAACTCGAATGGTGCAGGGCGTTTACGTCGGACTTATGGGGCCGAATCTGGAAACCGCCGCGGAATACCGCTTCCTGCGGTCTATCGGCGCGGACACAGTGGGGATGAGCACGGTGCCGGAGGTTACAGTGGCAGTGCATAGCGGAATGCGCGTTCTGGGATTTTCCCTGGTCACGGACATGTGCCTTCCAGACGCCCTCGAGCCGGCGACTTTGGAAAGCATCCTCTCGACTGCGGACAAAGCAGACGCCAAGCTTTCGGATCTTGTCGCCGAGATAGTTCCGAGAATTAAATTTGAAAAGTAGCGGACTTTAAACCTCCGATTTGGAGTGGATATGCGTGAAGAGATTTTTACGAAACGAAGCAATGACATCGAAGAAGAGATGAGACGTCTCTTCTCGACTTTCTCCCAGATGCGAAACGGCGGACTTCTGCGCGCAGTTAATGTCTGGCATCCAGCAACGGATGTTTGCGAGACGGAGGGGGAGTTCTGCGTAATATGCGAACTCGCCGGAGTCTGCAAAGACGATATTCGAGTTCACATCGATGAAAATGTCATAACGATATCGGGAATACGCCACAAGAAAGTCATGAACGAGAGAACCATTTTCCATAATCTGGAAATCAATTTCGGACCATTCGAGAGGAATATACGTATTCCGAGGAAGTTTGTCGGCTCGGAACCGAAAGCCAGCTATTCGGAAGGCTTTCTTACCCTCAGAATTCCCGCCGCAAAAGAAATTGTGCGAACCGAAGTTGACGTGAAAGTAGAATAATGCCTGACATATTAGATAAAAATAAATCAAGGGAAAATAAGCTTGAAACCCTGTCGATAATTCCTCTAGTGGATAATGTTGCTTTTCCGGGGCTGATTATCCCTCTTGTCCTGAATGAAGAATCTCACATCAAGCTTGTCGATGATGTTGTCGGGGAAAATAAGGTCTTCGCGCTGGTCGCATCGAAGCCGGGGACGGAGAAAACGGACGATTTTGCCAACATTTTTGGAATAGGCGTGAAAGCGACTGTCATCAAAATGCTTCGTTTCCCTGACGGAACTATGAGACTTCTTGCGAAAACCGAAGACCGCATATCACTCGTGGAGAAGTTATCTGACAAGCCTTATCTCAAAGGTGTTTTCAAGAGGATCGAAGAGAATGAGGATGATTCGGCCGAAGTAATCGCTCTAACTCGGACGGTTCTCGGCCAGTTTAAGGAAATCGTCGAACTAGCTCCCTATTTACCGGACGATTTGCCTGTTGATTCCATGGACAAATCCGACCCGAGCGGAGTTGCGGATTCTATTGCGGCGGCTTTGAACATCAGTATTCAAAAAAAACAGAACATTCTGGAGATTGCCGATGTCCGTGAGCGTCTGCGAACCCTTCAGCATTACTTAGCCACCGAGCTTTCGGTTCTGCGCATTTCAAAGAATATTCAGTCGCAGGCGGACGAGTCGATAAAGAAGGGACAGCGGGATTATGTTCTTCGGGAACAAATGAAGGCTATCAAAAAAGAGCTTGGCGAGGAAGACGGCGCGGAAATCGAAGACCTTCGCGAAAGAATCGCCGAGAAGAACCTGCCCGACGAAGCCCGTAAGGCCGCTGAACACGAACTGGAGCGCCTCGAAAGGATGAACCCCGCCAGCGCGGAATACACCGTCTCGATGTCATACATAGACTGGATTTTGGAACTGCCCTGGATGGAAGGCACCGAAGACCAGATAGACATTCGCGAGGCTCAGGAGATACTCGACGAGGATCATTACGATCTCGAAAAAATCAAGGAACGTATTCTCGAATTTCTGGCCGTGCGCAAATTGAAACCGGACGCCAAATCGCCTATACTGCTTTTTATCGGGCCTCCGGGGGTTGGGAAAACGAGTTTGGGCAAGAGCATTGCCCGAGCTATGAACCGCGAGTTTTTCCGAATGAGCCTCGGCGGAATGCGCGATGAAGCGGAGATTCGCGGCCATCGGAGAACCTATGTTGGTGCTCTTCCAGGGCGGATAATTCAGGGAATCAAGCGGTGCGGCGCGAACAATCCCGTTTTCATGCTGGACGAGGTCGATAAAATCGGCCAGGATTTCCGCGGAGACCCGTCGTCGGCGCTTTTGGAGGTGCTCGACCCCGAGCAGAACAACAGTTTCGTCGATCATTATCTCGAGGTGCCCTTCGATTTGTCGCGGGTTATGTTCATCGCGACGGCGAATTATATGGATCCAATTCCCCGAGTTCTGATGGATAGAATGGAAATGATAAAGCTACCCGGATATACCCCCGCGGAAAAACTGGGAATCGCGATTAATTACCTCGTCCCGAAACAGTTGGATGCCCATGGTTTGAATAACGGTCAGCTCCGTTTCGAGGATGAGGCAATCGATCTGATAATCGACAGCTACACTCGGGAAGCCGGAGTCCGAAATCTCGAGAGGACTATCGCTACGGTTTGCCGCAAAGTTGCCAAAGAAATCGCGGCTGGAGAGCGCAAAGCCGCTGTTATAACCGAAGGCAGGGCACGAGAATACCTCGGCCCGGAACATTATCTCGAAGACCGGCTTCCGGATGAGATGCGTCCCGGAATGTCGATAGGCCTTGCGTGGACACCGGTCGGCGGGACTATTTTGGTGATCGAAGCAACGGCGATGCAGGGGAGCAAATCCCTTATTCTAACTGGTTCGCTGGGCGATGTCATGAAGGAATCGGCTCAGGCGGCGTTGAGCTGGCTGAGGTCGCAGGCCGACGCCATCGGAATCGAGCGGAATTTCGAGAAGACGGATATTCATCTGCATGTTCCAGCCGGAGCAATACCAAAGGACGGACCGTCGGCGGGGATTTCCATCGCAGTGTGTCTGACGTCGCTTTTTACACGAAGACCCATGCGTGAGAAAACGGCCATGACCGGCGAAATCACCTTGCGTGGCGAGGTTCTGCCAATTGGCGGTATCAAAGAAAAGGCTCTGGCGGCGGATCAGGCGGGTATCGAGCGGATTATTCTTCCAATCCAGAACAAGAAGGATATGGAGGATATCCCCGATGAAATCAAAGACAGGATTAAATTCATCTTCGTCCGTCGAATGGACGAGGTAATCGACGCGGCTCTGGAGTGTGAACCTATTCCCGAACCGGAAAAATTAACGGAGTGTAAAGATGCGTAAGTATATTTTATTATTGGTATTAGCCGTGGCTCTTCTCGCCCAGAACCCGGAGGTTTATTCTCTGATTCGGGTCGATTGGAACTGGACACCCCGAGTTGCCAGCGATGTAGTAAACTCGCGTCCGGGAGTTTGGGCGGAATATGCCCTGCCGGAAAGTGAAATCGCAAATCTTCAATTCGAAAGGATTCCATACGAGGTTATTATACCGGACATGACGGAACATTACCGCTCCCGGTTGAACACGACGATGGACATGGGCGGCTGGCGAACGCTCGATATGATACACTCCGCTCTGGATTCGATGCACGAATCCTACCCCGCGCTGGTTTCCGCCCCAGAAACCCTCGGGTTCGGTCACGACGGCAACTCGATACTCGTAATAAAGATTTCTGATAATGTTGAAGTGGACGAGGACGAACCGGAGGTTTGCATCGGGCTCGGGATTCATGCACGGGAAGTTATCGCGCCGGAGATAATTATCCAGTTTGCCCAGTGGCTATTGGAAAACTATGGAATCGATGAGCGCGCGACTCACATCGTAGACACTCGGGAAGTCTGGTTTATTCCCATGATGAATCCTGACGGTTATCTATACAATGAGATCCTCTCCCCCGGAGGCGGTGGTATGTGGCGCAAAAACCGCAGAAACAATGGCGGGGGGACTTGGGGAGTCGATTTGAACCGAAATTTTCCCCATATGTGGGGATATGACGACACCGGAAGTTCCCCAACTCCATCCGAAGAGACTTACAGAGGCCCAAGCGCAGGAAGCGAGCCTGAAACGCAGGCGATACTCGATTTCACAAACTCCCGCAACTTTCGGTCAATGTTAAGTTTCCACAGCTACAGCAACCTTTATTTGACGCCATGGGGATACACTTACGAGCTCTGCGATGACGACGATTGGTTCTTGCGCATCGGTTACCGTTACGCGAGAAACAACGGTTATGTTTACGGCTCCGCGGCCGCGACGATTTACCCTACCAACGGCGACACTGACGACTGGTTTTATGGCGATACAACAGAACACTCTAAAATCCTGGCTGTAACTCCTGAGGTTGGCGGATCGGGCGATGGATTCTGGCCGGATATCGAGCGCAAACAGCCATTGGTGGATGAAAACCACGAGGCGTGCGTTGTCTGTTGTCAGGTCGCAGGCAGTGCGCCTTTCTTGACCCATGCCTGGATAGACGACTTTACTACGGGAGATTCCAGCGGATTTGCGGATCCGGGGGAAACTTTTAACCTGATGCTTGAAATAGAAAACCTCGGCTGGGAAGCCTCCAAGGCCTTTGCCCTGGCATTTACGGAAGTGACAGGCGTGGGCATTTTAACCGATAGCGCTCACTGCGGGGAGATCGAGACGCAGGATTACGACACAACGAGCTTCCGGATTTATCTTGACCCGGCGCGTATCGAAGCTGGCGAAAAGATCACGATATATTTCGAGATTCGCGATATTAATGGTCATCTTACCTTCGATTCGACCAGCTTCTTTGCGGGAACTCCCGAATTCGTGCAATTTTATAATTTCGAGGCCGGCGACGGCGGGTTCTCGCGCACGAACGACTGGGAATGGGGAGTTCCAGAAGTCGGTCCGGATCAGGCATATTCGGGCGAGAAGCTCTGGGGAACTAATCTGGATGATGATTACACAAACAATACCCTTTCGATCCTATCCATGCCGCCTTTCACCGTGCCCACCGAGGGAATTCTGCCGAGTTTGACTTTCTACCACTGGTTCTCTTTCGAGATGCCATCGGGAGACGAGATTTACGACGGCGGAAACGTGCAGATATCTACCGACGGCGGTTCGAGCTGGAATGTTCTATCTCCTGTCTCGGGCTATGACGGTGTGGCTTTCAGTTATAATCCTCACGTTGGCGGAGACAGCGTGTTCACAGGCTCTAGCGGCGGATGGCGCTACGAAATTTTCGACCTTAGCGATTATGAAGGAGCTTCGGTTGAGATTCGTTTCGCTTTCGGCGCGGATCCTTATGTCCGCGCTCCGGGTTGGTATATCGACGATGTCGCAGTTATTTATTACGTTAGCACTGGTTTCGGGGCCGGGGAGCAGTTATTGCCCAAGACGGCCACACTGGAAACATATCCGAATCCTTTCAACTCGGCATGCAGAATAGATTTTACATCCGCAGTAGATAAAGCGGAGATAGAAATCTTCGATATTGGCGGGCGTTTGGTCAGAACTCTCAAACCTTCTTCGGAGAGCGGCTCCGTAATCTGGGACGGCAGAGACAGCGCAGGCGGCGAGCTTCCGAATGGCGTATATCTCATTCGAAGCAACACTTCGCGAACGAAGACGACCAAGGCGGTGTTGATGAAATGATGAACGAGGAAAAACAGAAAAAAATCGAGGAAACGGCCGCTATTCTTCATGTCCTCGGACATCCCGATAGACTGCGGATTTTGGTCTGCCTGCTTCGGGAAGAGTGTTACGTTAAAGACCTCGCGGACAAAATGGGACTCCCCCAATCCACGGTTAGCCAGCATCTGCGGGTCATGACGGACAGGGGGATTCTGGAAAGCGAACGTCGCGGTGTTAAGGTTTGTTACAAATCCGCCAATCCTGTTGCCGAAGAGATCGCAAAAATGCTGTTTGCGGATTGCATTTAGGACATATTTACAGTTACTAAACCAGAATCGGGAGGATAGAAAATCCTCCCGCTTTTTTTTGGGGAAATAGAAACCCGGCGACCACGTGTGATCACCGGGGAACATAAAGACTGCAATTCGTCAAAGCAAACTGCAGGAGCATAAATTTTTCGCCTCTACGCCACCGGCGGGACGAACTCGAATTCCGGACTGCGGACTGTGAGAACCGGGCAATGCGCCTTGCGGACAACCTTCTCGGCGATGCTTCCCATGAGCATATGCGCCATGCCGGTGCGTCCATGGGTGCCGAGAACGATGATGTCTATGCCGTTTTCTTTGGCGTATTGGACAATTTCCACGAAAGGATTGCCGTTGGAAAGAACCGGAACAATGGTAACACCGGAAGTGTTCACGCCATCGAGAAAATCATCGACTTCGGCTTGGAAACCCTCGTGGAATTTTTCGAAGTATTCCTGAGTTTCACCCGCGTAGTTGAAGAAGAAAGCTTCGAATGCCGCTTCGTCGAAAACGTGGATGATATGAAGTTCGGCCTTGTATTTTTTGGCCATATCTACGGCCCAGGGCACTGCGACTTTGGAGTGGTCTGAAAAGTCGGTGGGAAGTAGAATCTTGTCAATTTTGTGTTGCATATTGTCTCCTTATTTTTTGTTTTCGATCATTTCTTTGACTTTCATCAGGCGGGTCAAATTTCCGCGTTCCAGCTCGTCGAGTTTCTGCTGGATATATTTTATTGTTTCCTGCAAATCGGGTATCAGAGTATATTCGAGGGCGTTCACCCTTCTGCGTGTGCGGTCGAGTTCATCGGCGAGGAGAGCCATTTTTTTCTCCGCCTCGGCAAGTTTCAGAAGAAGCTCCAGGGCTTGAGTAATCTGGCGAAGGGCGTAATCGACATCGGGATCGGTCTCGCGAAGGGAATAAGCGAGGGAATTGCCCTCGATGTGGGCTTTGAAAACCGGAACACGAAGGTTCATCAACCGCTGGGTTTCGACCTCGAGCTGGAATCTCGCTCCCGGGTGGGCGAAGAGATTCTTCTGTAGGTCGGGCGAAAGCTCGCATGTGGCCATTGTGAAACGCTGAAGTGCATCGATGGTAGCTTTCTCGGTGCGGGCACGCAGGCCTTTGATGACATCGATAAGCTCGAGGAAATTGCGCATAAGCTCGTCCTGCTTGTCTTTGAGGAGCTTATGTCCGCGTTTCGCAAGCCCGAGACGCTTCTTGAGCTTGAGATTTTCCATTCGGTTCGCGGATACTTTCATTTTGGCCATAGTAACTCGTTCCCTTTCTGAACCTTTTCGACTGTTCAATAATATAGGGGATTATTTCAATTAGGCAATAAATTTTGTTGTGCTCTTGCAGATGTCGTTTTTATATTTCAGTTAGGCGCTTTCTTTTGCCCTTCGATAATACACGATGAAGAGTATCACGAACATCGACGAGCCTACTAATTCCGCGCCCTCCTCGATGCCGACCTGAAGCTTGTGGTTCATCTCCAGCGCCAGTAGCATTTCGGCGGAGAAGGCGAATATCCAAATCACGAGCGCGAAACCCCCGAGAACAATCAGACTGCGGTTGCCGCTAAGCCTCGACTTTGCGAACAGGACAAAGTATATCGCAAACAGGATTGCAACGGGAGCAAGCAGAATTGGCCATTCGGGGAGATTCGATTCGCCGATGCCGCTGTAGAGGCCGGTTTTTTCGAGATAACTGGGGATGCCGTTGTGGAAGCTGATTAGTTCGTCGATGGAGATACCCCAGAATACCGCAAGGATGGGAATCCAACCCCACACTGCCTTTTTTTTTGAGGCTTTTTCGAAGTCGTAAATGGTGAGGATGAAAATTCCTCCCGCAAAAAGGAGAATGCTATGGTAGTAGGTCCCGAGATCTATCTGGGTGTCGAGATTCCATAGTGGATGATTGTGCGGTGCAATGAAGTGTGCCGCGAGCAAGAAGATTAACAATCCTGCCAGCACAGCTATTATTATGCTGATTGGTTTCCTGGCGGTTCGGTCGCATAGGGCGCGAAATCCCAGGCGGTCTTTTGTAAAGATAATGCCTGCGAGAATCAGGTAGAGTGCATAGGCGAAGGGATGATTGGCGCGTTCGAGGATGACCTTATTGCCGAGCAGTTCCCACCGCCAACCGCCAGTAATCCACACGGCAATACCGAGGATGACCATGACCCCGGAAATTGAAAGGATTGCGGCGCGGGTTTTTTGGGATTTAGTTTGCATATTAATCTACACGTGATTCTCAATTCGGGTTAACGGCCGAAGTATCCTTTCTCAACGGCACCACTTTTTCTCTCAAACATGCTGATCGACCAAAATCTGATTGCCATCGGGGTCGTTTATTACGAAATAGGCGGGGCCTGTGGAATCGTCAGCTTCAACTTCGAATTGTATTCCCTGCTCTTTGAGTTCTTTCTGAAGCTCTCGAACATCGGTGAAAGAATCCAGGGGATTCGCGTCATTGTCCCAGCCGGGATTGAATGTGAGAATGTTCTTGTCGAACATACCCTGAAACAATCCAATTATGCAACCGCCATTTTTCATTATCAGCCAGTTTTGATCCTGATCACCGCCAGTTACTTCGAATCCCAGCTTCTCATAGAATGCTCGGGATACAGCAATGTCTTGAACCGACAGGCTTACTGAAAAGGCACCTAACTCCATTGATCTCCTTTTTGGATAACACCTGGTTTACTTAGTTTCCGCCTCTTGGGCGAATTTTTCCAATTTCTCATCGAGGAATTTCTCCTTGATGCGCTTTAACTCGCGACGCGGGAACCGTGCGAGCAACCGCCACGAAAGGTCTAAGGTTTCGTCGATGTCGCGGTTCGTGTAGTAGCCCTGACCGACATACTCCGCCTCGAAATCCTGAGCGAACCCGAGATAGAGCTTGTCGATGTCGGACAGCGCGGCCTCGCCGAGGATTACGGCCAATTCCTGAGCTTCTTTGCCACGGGCATAGGCGGCGTAGGTCTGGTTGAAAAGGTCGTCGTGGTCGATACGGGTTTTGCCCTCGCCAACCCCCTTCTGGCGGAGACGCGAGAGGCTGGGCATGACATCGATGGGCGGCGCGACGCCCTGCTTGTGAAGGGACTGCGAAAGATAAATCTGCCCCTCGGTAATGTAGCCGGTGAGGTCGGGAATCGGATGGGTTTTGTCGCCTTCGGGCATGGTGAGCACCGGGATAAAGGTAATCGAGCCGTTGCGACCCTTGATTCTGCCGGCGCGCTCGTATAACATCGCCAAATCTGTGTAGAGATAGCCGGGGAAACCTCGCCTTCCGGGGATTTCTTTGCGTGCCGCGGCCACCTCGCGCAATGCCTCGCAGTAGTTCGTCATGTCGGTGAGGATGACGAGGATGTGCATGTCCTTCTCGAAAGCAAGGTATTCCGCGGTGGTCAGAGCGATTCGCGGTGTGGAGATGCGCTCGATTGCGGGGTCGTTAGCGAGATTCAGGAAAAGCACAGCCCTCTCCAGCGCACCGGTTTTCTCGAACTCGTTGCGGAAAAACTCGGCTTCCTCGAAGGTGATGCCCATAGCGCCAAACACCACGGCGAAGGATTCTCCGGAGCTTCGAACTTTCGCCTGACGGGCGATTTGCGCGGCAAGCAGATTATGCGGCAGTCCAGATGCCGAGAAAATAGGCAGTTTCTGGCCGCGGACGAGGGTGTTCAGGCCGTCGATTGCGGACACGCCGGTCTGAATGAACTCGTCGGGGAACTCGCGGGCAAAGGGATTAATAGGCGCGCCGTTGATATCGAGACGCTTTTCGGGAAGTATCTCCGGGCCCTCGTCGATTGGGCGTCCGAAACCGTCGAACACGCGCCCGAGGACATCCTCGGAAAGCCCCATCTCGATTCCGCGCCCGAGGAAACGGACGCGGGAGCTGTAAACATCTACGCCTGCGGTGCCCTCGAACAGCTGGACGATTGCCTTGTCGCGGTTGACTTCGAGGACTTTGCCTCGGCGCTGGGAGCCGTCGGGAAGGGTGATTTCGACAAGCTCCTCGAAAGTCGCGCCCTCGACCCCCTCGACGATGAGTAGCGGCCCCGCGACTTCGGTGATTGTTCGGTATTCTTTCAGCATAGTATCCTCCGTAAATTTGTTATTTTCATATTCTTTCGCATTTTGCGACAAACTCGTTCAAAAATAGCGGTTCTTCGTAACTCGTTATCGTCCTATGTTTTCCAAGACTTTTTTCTCGTTTTCAAGACATACAACGTCATTTTCAAGACATACAACGAGGTTTTCAAAAGATACAACCTCATTTTCAAGACCTGCATCGGCGTTTTCAAGACATACAACCAAATTTTCAAGACCTACAATGGCTTTTTCACGAGACACAACGGCGATTTCAAGACCCTCGTGATCTTTTTCAAGACATTTTCTCCGATTTCAAAGAGTTCAAAGTTAGTTTTAAAGGGTTTATAAACCTCGCCTTCTCGACGAAATCATCGATTACAAGCCAAAATTAAATCGCATCAGAGGTCGATTTTGACTCAATCAACCTTTGATAATTGGTATATACTGGGCATTGAGGCGCGAATCCGCCCTCTATCCTCTTAATGTGCTCTATTTCTTTTGCTTTTCCTTTGAAATAAACAATAAACTTCCCGGTATCCTTATATTTCTCGATTCGGTCGATTTCGGCAAGATGAGTGATAGCAGAAACCGGTGCTTTTCGATAAACGGCGATGTATTTCAAATCCGGAATTTTTTTCTTATTCAGTCGAATAGCATACCAAGAATTTTCTCCGAGGAAGGTTTCTTGAAAACCATCTTCATGGGCAGGGACGATAATAGTATTGAGATCATTCGGCGAAGACCTATATTCTTTCTTCGTTCCTTTAACAATGTGATATAGCTTATCGATAGTTTCATCATTTTCTTTGATTTTCCAGAATGTCCACCCGTTTGTCGATTTCCCATCTTTGACTGCTTTTCCTGCTCCGCTGGGAGACTTGAACTTCTCCCCATTCACTTCCATCGAGCCGTCGGCGAAGAGCTTGGCTTCGAAACGGTTATCTTTGTAGGTCGCATAAACGGGTATTGGGAACTGAATTTTATCATTTGAAGGGGTAATCTCGGACTGTTTGCGCTTCGGGGGCAAAACAGGGGTGATTTCGGTTACTTGAGGAACGAACTTGAACTGAGGTTCGAACCTAAGTGCTTTCACCATCTCCGCGCCCTCGCGGGCGTAAACGGCGGCTTCTATGAGACTCGGCGAAGGGTGTAGCCAGCTGAGAGCTTCGCATACTGCAGGTGTTTTATCCTCGATTATAACAATAACCTCGAAATTCTTCGCTTCCGCCAGCGGCTCGAAGACATCGAATTCGAGGAACTCATAAAGCCCCTTGGTGCCCAGCAAAGGTTTCATTCGTTTTGCCAGCGCCGGTTCCTCCTCGATGTATTCCTTTAGCATCGAGGCTAACTTCTGCCGCGATTTGTAGTTCGCGAAGGCGCTAATGAACTTGTTGACCTGTTTTGAAATATGCTCGAAAACGGGGTGGCTGGACAGTTCAACCTCGACCAACACGAACCTTCTCTGTTCGGGATAGAACAGGAACCCATCGGGAATTGTGCCCTGTCCCCATTCGGTTTTAATGAGCTTCTTGATGTCGAGATAAATCGCCTCTTCGCCGAAAATTCGTGCGGCGTTTTCGACTATCATGCGCTCGAACTCAGCTTCGCTTTTCGGGGTGTAGCGGCAGTAGCGGATTCCGTCGATGAGGATTATGTCGTTGGTCATTGGTCTTCCCTTTCAGAAGGGGTGCGTTTCCCTATCCCACCGAGATCATCTCGTTCATTATCTTCGGCAGGCGGTCGATGATGTCCCCTATCTTCGCTGGGACGTCGTCCTCGGCGATGTATTTCATACGCGCTATTTCCTCGCGGATATCGTGGTCTTCGATGGCGTCGAAGGGTGCGCCGCGGCCGAGGGCTTTGCGCGCCTCGTCCTCAAATTTCAGAATGGCTTTGAGCATCAGATCCTGTTTCTGAGGCGAGCAGTAGGTGTCCTCCTCGACGAAGGCGTTCTGCTGGAGGAAATCCTCGCGGATACTTCGCGCGGCTTCGAGGGTGAGCCTGTCCGAGGAGTCCAGAGCCTCCGCGCCTACCAGTTTCACGATTTCGGAGAGGTCGGCTTCCTTCTGAAGCAGGATCATCGCCTTGCTCGTGTTCTCCGGGAATTCTTCGGAGAAGGCCTCTTTGAGATACTCGTCAAAAGCGTCGCCGTAGAGGGAGTAGCTGTTCAGCCACGAAATCGAGGGGTAATGCCTGCGGTATGCGAGTTCGGCTTCGAGGCTCCAGAAAACGCGGACGACGCGTAGGGTAGCCTGCACCACCGGGTCGGCAAGGTCTCCGCCGGGGGGCGAAACAGCGCCGATTACCGAAAGAGCGCCATCGGTAGGCTCTGTGCCTATGTTCTCGACCCATCCGGCACGTTCGTAAAACTCCGCGATTCTGCGTCCGAGGTAGGCGGGGTAGCCTTCCTCGCCGGGCATCTCCTCGAGACGGCCTGAGATTTCGCGCATGGCCTCGGCCCAACGGCTGGTCGAGTCGGCCATCAGCGCGACGGAATAGCCCATATCGCGGTAGTATTCGGCGATGGTGATACCTGTGTAAACGGAGGCCTCGCGCGCCGCCACGGGCATATTCGAGGTGTTTGCGATGAGGACGGTGCGTTTCATCAGCGGTTCGCCGGTCTGGGGGTCGATGAGTTCGGGAAATTCGTTGAGCACATCGGTCATTTCGTTTCCGCGCTCGCCGCAACCGACGTAAACGATGACCTCGGCATCGGCGTATTTCGCCAGCTGATGCTGAATGACGGTCTTTCCGCTTCCGAAGGGGCCGGGGACGCATGCTGTTCCGCCTTTGCCGACGGTGAAGAAAGTATCCACGACACGCTGGCCGGTAATTAATGGAGTTTTGGGCAGGAACTTTTTGCGGAAGGGTCTGCTGAGACGCACCGGCCATTTTTGATACATATTGAGTTCGTGCTCTTTGCCGTCCTCACTGCGGATTACGCAGACGATGTCCTCGATTACATGTTCGCCCGACTCGATTTTGATTACTTCGCCAGATATTCCGGGGGGAATTGGCAGGCGGTGTTCGATGATTGTGGTCTCCTGCACTGTTCCGAAGATGTCGCCGCCTGTAACCTTTTGCCCGACTTCGACTTTGGGGACGAAATCCCATTTTTTCTCGAGGGGCAAAGGTTCGGCTGTAACTCCGCGGGTGATGAAATCTCCGGCTTGCTCTGCGATGATGTCCAGCGGGCGCTGAATGCCGTCGTAGATGGATGTAAGCAGTCCCGGGCCGAGTTTGACCGACAGGGGCGCATTTGTAAGATACACCGGTTCGCCGGGGCCGAGGCCGCCGGTTTCCTCGTAAACCTGTATCGACGCGGTGTCGCCGATAAGTTCGATAATCTCGCCGACGAGGTGATTGTCGGAGACATGGACGACGTCATACATCTTCGCGCCGGTCATGTTTTCCGCGACCACAAGGGGCCCGGAGACTTTTACGATCCTTCCAATTTTTTCTTCCGCCATTGGAAACTCCTGTTTATTGATTAATTCTTATAAGCTGTTTATTTTTAATGAGTTACAAAATTACTTCCCCATCGCCCTTTCGCGCATTTCATCGGGGAATTTTTCTATCGCATATCGAAAAGCCACTCGAGGCATACGTTCGACATTCGAGGTTACATAATCGTAAACCCGCTCAGGATGGGCGTTGCCAACCTCTTTTAACAGCCAACCGTAGCCTTTGCGGACGAGATCGTCTTCGTCCTCGATGAGGATGTCCGCAACATCGAAAGCCATATCGACAAGGACTTCGCGGCGCACCGGATAAATAAGGGATACTGCCGACGATCTTCTCAGCCATCGATTAGTTGATTTACCCCACTCGGGCATATTTTTGGCCAATTTTGGCCATTTATGGAGTATAAACCCTATGGAGTGGGTTGATATATCGTCGCAATGCCCCCAGTTGCTGACATATCGCTCCACCCATGATTCGAAGCGGTGAAAATCCTCCGGCTCGTATTGGGATCTTCTTCGCCACGCCCAATCGAAGGCGATGGTGGTTTCCTCGCCGACTCCTGTATCGAGCATATCCTCGCAGATTGCGAATAGTTCGGCCTTTGGGAGCTTTTTTACTTCGGGATAAAACTCGCGGGAGACCTTACGGATTTCCGGCAATCGAACGCCGAGGATGTTTATCGGCTCTTTGAAGTAGCGTTCGGCGCCGGCTTTATAAGCTTTGTCCACGCGGGATTCGAGGGCGGTGCGTATGTCGATGAGAAGTTGGGTCACTCCTCCCCCATGATATCGCGTCCGGCGGCGCGTTTCATTGTCTCGCGGACAGCGTTGCGGCCCTTGCCCAGACTTCCCTGGACGGTTGGGATGAGGATTATCGAGGGCAGAGTGCCGTATCTTGCCTCGTCGATGACCGTCTCGATTTTATCCGAGATGGCCTCGGTTACGAAGATAGCGCCGTATTCGCCAGACTTGACCAACTCGCGGACAGTGGTGTTCAGGTCTTCCGTTTCCTCGGCGACGATGGCTGTTACGCCCATCGCGCGGAAAGGCAGACATGTTGCGATATCGCCTACCACTGCGGTTTTATAGGTCGCCATAGCGCACCCTTTCGATAATTGTATCTCGGTCGATTTTCGCTTTCTTCATCCGAACGACCGCGCCTATCGCACGAAGCTCGCGCCAGACGAGAAAAGCATACGCCAAAAGGACTTCCAGCCCGAAGCTGATATAGACATTGAGACGCAGGTAGTCTTCGAGGCTGTAGTGGAAGAATTTTGCCAGCGGCTCGAAGTCGTCATCATGAACGAGCTTGGAGACAGCGTCGGCGAGGGGTTTGCCGTAGTATGAGAAGACCAGCCGCGCGGGGATGCCGTCGAGTTCCATGTCCTCGAACTTTGTGAATTTTTGCCTTTCGAGATGGCCGCCCTCGATGAAGAAGCGGTCGAAATATTCCGTGGGGATTTCGCCGATTCTCATGCGGAGATATGCTGTCAGATTTTTGCTGTCTGTCCATCTACGGACATATTCATCGAGAAACTCGCGGTTGCTTCCAACCATCTGCTCGACATAAAATTTGCCGAAGAAGTGATCGGAGGCGAGATCGACTACAATTGGCAACTGGGCGTCGGAGTAGGTTTCTCGGGCGACTCGGATTGACTCGGCGACTTCATCGGGCACGGAACCAAGATTCGAATCGCCGGAAGCCACTTTCATCAAATCATCTACTAAAGCGAATCCGCCGGGGAGATGAAGGGGAGCGTAATCGTAATCGAAAATTTCCGCCTTTACCGCGGCAGAGGCGTTTGTAAAATCTGTGAATAGACGCAGAAGGCGGGTCAGTTCGGGATGGTGAGTCAGATTTTCGACCAGGTCGATTGTTGCGAGCCACTCTTTTGCAAGGGCTTCTTCCGGTCCCTCGCCGGCATCGGGAAATCCCCATTCGGCGAGGAGTTTGTCTATATCGCCAACTTCAGCATCGATTAGACGCAGGAATTCGGCGCGCCCGGGACGTTTGACCCATTTGCCCCGCACAACGCCTGTAGCGAAGGCGTATTGCGGATCGCCATGAACGACTGGCGGGATGTTCAAACTCACTTTTCACCTCCGCCGAACAACGCGATTGAGACGTCGTCGGTGAAATCGTCGATTATCTGGCTGAAAACCGATTGGGCGCGGGCGTCGAACTGAATCTTGCCCGCAAACAGCATGAATCCGTGGTCGAAATCTTCGGACTGGCGTTTCGAGAAATTCGCGCCCTCGATTTTTTGTTTGGCGAGGGAATCGAATTCGCTGTCGAAAATCGCGCTATCCTCTTTTCCATAAACAATTTCGCCTTCTTTTTCGCCGAAGGATTCGAGCATGGCGATATACCTTCGGCGCAGTTTTTCAGCCGGAAGGTTCAGAATCGCCTCGAAACCCTTATCGAAAGCCTTTTTGACGAGCTCCTGTTTGACCGCGAGGGTTTCCATTCGGAATTTGGTTTCGGCGCGGCTTATGGCCTGTTCATATGCGCGTTTGGCTTCTGCCTGTGCCTTCTCTTCCGATTTCGCGAGGACGCTCTTTTCAAATTCGCTCAATTCGACCTCGAGTTCGCGAAGTTCGCTGTCGGTTTCGGCCTTGATTTCGGCAATCTTCTCGTCGGTCTCCGCCTGAATTTTTTTTAGGATACCTTCGATGCTCATCTGGCCGCCTTATCGTATTGAGAGCAGAACGAGGACGCTTGCCAGCAGGCCGAGAATCGCGTAGAATTCGACGAAAGCGGCGAGGGTCATGGCTTTGGCGACGTTGGATTTGTCTTTGACCACGAGCGCCACGCCGGATGCGCAAACTTTGCCCTGGTGTATTCCCGAGACCAGACCAGCGAGTCCGACCGGAATGCCTGCGAACAGGAACTGCCATCCTTGAACAGGGGACAGCGATGCGAGCTGGCCGGGATCATTGAGCAGGCCTGTCCAGAGGATAATCAGGAATCCCGCGACGAAGCCGTAGATGCCCTGAGTTCCCGGAAGGGCAGACAGGAGCAGAAACTGCGGAAACAGGTCGGGGTGTTCGTGCATTGCGCCGATGGACATATTCGCGGCGATACCGATTCCGATGGCGGACCCGAAGCCGGCTATTACCACGGCAATCGCAACGCCTATGAGCGCGAGGGCTCCGGCGTCGAGGGTGAACCATCCGGCCTTCTCGGCGGGTGCTTCTTGCGCAAAGGCTGTAACTGCGGTGCATACAGCCATAATCACCATTGCTAAAACTACTTTTTTCGACATCCTCTCCTCCTTAGGGAGTTGGTTTATTTTGAATTTAATTAATCTAGTTGAATTATAGAATAATTTTCTCTCACTCCACTATCTCCACGCCATCGACTTTTCTGCTGTAGGGGGCGAAGGGTTCGCCGCCGGCTTCGTAGAATTTTGTGAAGTATTCGACGAAATGGAGCCTCGCCGGATGGACGAAAGCCCCCAACGCCGAAAGCCCGGTATATGCTAAATGGCCGACCAGAACCAACAGCCCGGCGATAATGATTCCCACACCGGGGATCATCTCAACGAGCTGGCCGGCGATGATGTTTATCACTCCCGCGATAACCCCGGTCGAGAGACCGAGGGCAAGGATTCTCGCATAGGACAGCAGATCGCCGAATAGGTTGACGATGCCGTAGAGGCCGTCGAAGGCCAGACCGTCGCCGAGGGACGCGCCGATTCCCCGTTTGCCCGCGATTCCTAAAATCAGAGAAAAGCCGACAATTCCAAGGGCACCGTATTTAAGCCCAGCCGTGCCGATTGCGGTATATGGTGCCATAACCTCGGGCACCAGGAAATTCGCGATGAAGATGCCTGCGCCGAGTGTTACAGCTATCCACGAGAGGGCGAGAAGAACTGCACGGACCTTCAAAGCCGCGTTAGGACTCTCTTTAGCGCCGACATAACCGCTTATTACGAAGCCGACCGAGACCTGGATTACACCGAGAAATATACTTGCCGCGAAGAATTCGATAGCGTTATCCAGAGGGTCGAAGAGTTTTATCGACAGGAGAGCATGGGCGATAGAGTTGTCCATCGACTTAAGATCTATTCCGAACCAGCCGCCGGCGAGAGCGCCTATCACTATTGTTGCAATTCCGGAATACAGAATGAAGCGCATGAATTTTCTGGCTCCCGCCCCCTGTTTTCCGAAGGCCAAAAAGCCTCCGCCGAGAAGCGCCAGAAGAAGGCCGTAACCGGCGTCGGTGAGACATAGGGCGAAAAACAGCGGGAAAAAAGGCGCTATGAAGGGAGTCGGATCGACCATGCCCGGCCGCGGCCTCCCGTAGAGGTCGGTTATAACCTCGAAAGCCTCGACTACCGGCGGGTTTTTCAACGCTACCGGCGGAGCCTCGTTTTCATCAGGATTAATAACTTCTACCATTGCGGCCAATTCGCCCGATATTTTTTCGCGAAGGCTGCCAAGGTCTTTTTCCTTTGTCCATCCAGTGAGATAGAGAGTCTGTTCGGTGGATGAGGCGATATCTTTAAGGCGGTGTTCGGCCATTTCAGCGCGGTAAAAACCCTCTATTGCGCGGAGTTTTGGGAGTGTTTCGCCGGCTGTGTCTTTGAAATGGGCAACTGTTTTTTCAATTTTCGCTTCGACTTCAGCGAGTTCCGTTTTCAGTTTTTTTAATTCGAGGCTCGGATGTTCATCGAAACCACCGGGATGGAATTCGGCGAAATCGCAGTCCGCCAGCTGTTTTTCTATATCCTCTTCGATAGATTTATGATAAAATATAATTACGTAAGAACCATCGACATCATCGCTTATCTTTTTTAGTTCGATAATGTCTTTTAGGTCTTTTGCCTTTTCCTCGCATACCAATTCCGGGTTGACGATCTTTGGAATATAACCCAGTTTGATGCCCACTCGAGTAGTATTGCGCAAGTCTTCGAACCGATACGGCAATTGAGAATACGGCATTAAGTCGTTCAGGGTCTTTCTGACCTCCAGAGCGCGGGATTTAGCTTCTTCAAGGTTATGTCTGCCGGAATCGATTTTGGCCAGAATTTCCTCGATGTCGGTCGAGTCGATAAGGGCGCGAAGTTCCAGGGCGGTGAGTTTGAGCCGGGGGGGAATCTTTTTCAGAAAAGACTCGTTAAGTTCGCATGCCCGGCGAATTCTAACTATGAGGTCTTCGATTTCCCTGCCCGAATCTTCGGTAAAACTGTCCGGTTCGGAAATCTGCATGATTCCGAGTTCGCCGAGTTTTGAGGTAACCGTTTCGAAATCGGATTTGTGGGCGAGGATGCCCACTTTTGTCATCGGAACTATTGCCATTTGAGGAATTCCTCCACTATTTGGTCTTTGGCTTTGTTCATTCTGGATTCGACATCGGTTCTCATTTTGGAGTTTTGGTCGTCATGCTTTTTCTGCAGTTCGTCGATTTCCGCCTGAGCTTTCTGTTGAGCTGTCTGAATCGCTTTTTCGATTATACCCTCGCCCTTTTTGCGAATATCGGTTTTGCGGCTTTCGGCGTCGGCTTTTTCGTCGTTTAGCCTCGCAGATTGAGCTTTTCTCGCCTCCGCGATTTGAGTTTTGGCTTCCTCTTCGGCTTTTTTAATTTCTTCGATGACTTTTTCCATTTATTCCGTCCTTCGGCTGATGTCCGAATTTCGATTTGTTGATAACAGAATGTTGATAACTTTTATTCCAAACGTGTTAATGTATAGCTAACTAATTGAAAATCATAGAGTTTTCGCCTTTTCAACTTACTAACATCGGGTGTTAAGATTTCTCCCCGGGGATGCTCGATTTCCCTTCGAATTTCGCGCCCTCGTCAATCACGAGGACCTGGGTTACGATATTTCCGACGATGTGAGCGGAAGATTCGAGATGGAGTTTTTCGGGCGCATTTATGTCCCCCTGGACATATCCTCCTATTGTGGCGCTTAGGACATCGATTGTGGGCGCGGAAATTCTGGCTTCGCTTCCGACAGTAAGAGGTCCACCGGCTTTGATAGCTCCCTTGACCGTGCCGTCGATGCGCAGGCCGCCGTCGAGGCTGATATCCCCCTCGATATTGCATCCGGGGCCGATAATAGTATTCAGAACTCTATCAACTGTATTTCCGTTTGATTTAGGCATTATTCGATGTTTCCTTTGCTGTTGGTTTGTCCTTCAATGGGTCGATTAAGTCGCCATCGTGGAGGATTTCGTAGTGAACATGCAGGCCTCTGGCGTGGCCGGATTCGCCCACTATGCCTATCCTGGCGCCCTTTTCAATCCAATCTCCGGGGGAAACGGCGGCGTTTTTCAGATGGCCGTATCTGGTTTTATAATCGTTCATATGGTCGATTGTAACGACGAGGCCGAGTTGGTAGTCTTTTTCCACCGAAAACACAATTCCTGCGGCGGTGGACATCACTACGGTGCCCTCGGGCGCGGCGATATCAACGCCGGTATGAGGGGAGAGGAATTTTCCGCCCATCTCGCCAAAAGCGGCTGTTACCGGGCCTTTGACCGGTAATCCGCGGGGAATAAAGTCCAGTTTTCTGCGTCGGCTGTCGGCTTCTTCTTTGAGTTCAGGCATAAGCCTGTATTCAAAGGGTTTGTCGAGGATTGACAGAAACCCCATTCCGCCGGCATTTGCAGATTGAATTCTTTCGCCCTCGGCCTTGGATTCTGTCGTGATAAGGCTTTCCATCCAATCGCGGAGTTTGCTTGTTTCGGACAGCTCTCGTTCAAGCATGGCGATTTTCATTCTTTCCTGTAAAAGCATCTCGTTGCGATGACGCAGGGAGCGGTTTTCGGCCATGAGTTTCATACTTCTGCCGCCTGCGACCACACCGAAAACAAAGAGCAGAACGGCGACGGCAGACACTATAATGGCAACCGTTACCTGCCATCCCTCGAGATGAAGGGAGAGAGATTTTTTTCTGGTATGGGGCACCAGAAATATTGTTATGCCTTTTTTTGTCGGCATCAGTTTTCCGATAGAAGTTCTATGATACGCATCAGGTCGTCTTTTGAGTAATAATCGATTACAATCGAGCCGCCTTTGGCTCGGTTTTCTATAACAACCTTCGTTCCAAAGTATTCTTCCAGCTCTTCCTGAAGGGCTTTAATTTTGGGGGAAAGGGCTTTTTTCGCGGAGGATTTTGTGCCGCCTTTACTGTGACGCGGAGAGGGTTTTTCCTGGCGGGCAATGATGTCCAGCCTTTCGACGGACAGGCCGCGGGAGATGGCGAGTTTTGCGAGGCGTATCATACGCTCTTCGTCGTCGGATGCGAGGATAGCTCTCGCGTGGCCCGCCGAGAGACTGCCGTCGGAGATGTAGTCCTGAATCTGCATCGGCAGAGTCAAAAGGCGCAGGGTGTTGGCCACTGCCGAACGGGATTTGCCTACTCTCGCGGCAACTTGTTCCTGGGTCAGGCCGAAATCCTCTATAAGATGTCTATAAGCGAAGGCTTCCTCGATGGGGTTAAGGTCTTCGCGCTGGAGGTTTTCGACAAGGGAGAAGAAGAACAGGGCGGTCGGGTCTTTTTCTTTGAGAACGAGGGCCGGGATGCGAGTCTTGCCGGCGAGGATGGAGGCTTTGAGCCGTCTCTCCCCCGCTACGAGTTCGAAGCCGTCATCGGTTTTTACCACGAGGATCGGCTGAAGCACCCCCTGTGCTTTTATCGAGTCCGCGAGAGATTGGAGAGCCTCCTGGTCGAACTCCTTACGGGGCTGATCCGGATTCGGATGAACCTGATTTACCGGCAGACTGAGAATTTCGTCTCCGGTAAGAACTTCCGCCACCGACCCGGGCAGTAATGCCTCAAGTCCTCTTCCGAGTGCCTTCCTTTTGCCCATTCATTATCTCCTTGGCCAGAGCCAGATAGTTTTTTGATCCGCTGGAACCTACGTCGTAAAGAATTACCGGTTTTCCGAAACTGGGGGCTTCGGAAAGGCGAACATTGCGGTGAACGACGGTTTTATAAACGGTATCTCCGAAATAGCTTCTCGCTTCGTCGGCTACTTGTTTCGAGAGGTTCAGACGTTTGTCGAACATTGTCAGCAGAACGCCTTCGACTTTAAGTTCGGTGTTGAGTTCGCGCTGAACGAGCCGCAGGGTAGTGAGAAGCTGTCCGAGGCCTTCGAGGGCGTAATACTCGCATTGAATCGGTATAAGAACAGTATCTGCGGCGATGAGGGAATTGAGAGTAAGCAGACCGAGACTTGGAGGGCAATCGATTATGATGTAATCGTAATCCTTCTCGACTTCTACGAGGGCTTCTTTCAGTTTGTATTCACGGTCGGGGTCCTCGACAAGTTCCACTTGGGCGCCGACCAGACGGATGTGACTCGGCAGGATGCTAAGAAACTCGAGATCGGGGAATTTCTGGATTGCGGCCTCGGCTTCTGCGCTACCGAGGATGACCTCGTAAACGCATGGGGTGTGGGAGCCGACTCTCACGCCGAAACCGCTTCCGGCGTTTCCCTGCGGATCCATATCTACGAGGAGGGTTCTGGCTTCGGCGGCGGCGAGGGATGCCGCAAGGTTTACCGCCGTTGTAGTTTTTCCTACCCCGCCTTTTTGATTCGCTATTGCTATTTTTCTCGTCAATTCGATTACCTCTGAAGGCTTTAACGGGCCTTTCACCCGCATGGTAATTAGACTAACTAAATTAACTGTTAACGTCCATAAATGCAAGGTTTTTCTGAGGAATGTGAATAAGTCGAAAGGGACTTTGGAACTATTTTTTCATGTGCCGATAGGGGGCTTGACAGTTGTGGAACGGCTGATTATATTAGAATGACTAACAACAAATGGAGGTTTTGTTATGAAAATGCTGAAAATACTCTCTTTGATGCTCATCCTATCGTCAATTCTGATGGGCTATTCTTTCAGACTGCCCGTAGTTTTTTGGGATGACCCGGCGACCATGTCCAGTTGCACTCTTGGTGTGGAGCCCGGGGCAACGGATGGCTACGATTTGACTTTCGATTTCCCGGCGATTCCATTCACGATGACTTTCGATGCGCAATGCGTTTTGGAAGGTGGTATTACGAATCTTCGCAACGACATTCGTTCTGACACTGATTCTTTGCATATCTGGAAGATTCAATTTTTGAACTATACCGCTCCGAATATCGTGGCAAGGTGGAGCCCCTCGATGGTGCCATCGGATACTACGCGGCATATATCCATCGCATATGGCACTGTCGCCGATTCTACCCTCGACTGGGTGGATATGACCGCGGATGACAGCTTGACAATTCCGGTGGGATATTTCTGTTTCGTTCGCTTCGAACAGTCGGTCACTCCGACGGATCCAGATACGGTGGCGCCGGAAATCACAAGCTGGGTTCCCGCCGATGGCGATACGAACGTCAGCCCGACAACCACCATCTCGTTCATGGCATACGACAGCGGCGGAATCGACACAACTTTGTGGAACACCCATCTCTGGCTGGATACGATGGACGTTAGCTGGTTCTGTTCGAGAATGCCCTTTACCGGCGGGATGCAGGTCGTTTATACGCCATTTCTGCCTCTGACCGAGGGGCATACATATACGGCAATCGCGCAGGTGCAGGATTTCGCGTCTCCACCAAATGTAACCGCTGATACTATTACCTTTAGAGTCAGTTCGACAGCGCCTGACACGATGTTTACCGTTACTGTTTGGGCAATGCTTACGGGATTTCCTCCTCCCCCCTCGATGTCCGGCACCGAGATAAGTTTCACGGAGCTTGGAATAATGGACACTACCGATGCAACCGGCAGGGTGGAGTTCCCGGGTATTCCCGGCGGAACATACAACATCGTTGCTCTGCGTCCGGAGTATTTTGCGGGAGGAGCTTTAGCGACAATTTCCCGAGACACTACAATTATGATAGCCCTTATGGAAGATACCAGCGGGGGCGGCGGCGGACTTTCGATAAGCGGAACAGTCGAGCTGGAGGGGGCTACTGATTTTTCGGGAACAGATGTTACTGTGATTAACTCGATGGATTCCTCCTCATATTCAACTTCGACAAACATCATCGGCTATTACACTTTCACGGGGCTGGATCCGGGATTATATACGATATCGGCAAGCCATACCGGTTATCTGCCCGATTCGGCTTTCGCGCTGATGTTCTTCGCAGATACGACGATAGATTTCACGCTGGAATCCGCCGAGACGCCCTCGATAATGGTAATCGACTGGGATAACGGCGATACGCCTGTCCCCGGAGGAATTGGGCCTGCGGAACTACTGTATCAGCGGGTAATGAGTATTACCGATGATGTCGGAATAACCGGACAGGATCCTAATGTTGCCGAGGTAAATCTTCTGGGCGTCGATGCTGTTTTGCTGGTTACGGGAAATCGGCTTGGAGTTAATACAAATATCGATAATGCTTCTCTCGTGGCTCTTCGCGAGTTCGTCGAGGGCGGCGGTAACATATACTGGGAAGGCCCCGACGCGGGAACGGATTATGCCGGCGGCACTACGGCAGAGCAGAATCTTTTCTACCTTTTCGGCGTCGATGTTGCCGATCAGGGGGAATCTGCCGCTACGGGGAACATCGAAGAGCTTCAGATTTCTACACAATTCAGTTTAGCCGACACGATGCCTTACTTCTACCGCACCGAGGCCGACCATTACGTAGATGTTTTCGAGAACATCACCTCAACTACCCGCGGTTTTAGCCTTAGCGGAGATTATGAAGGCGCCGGTTATCCGCGTATCGCGCAGAATGATGCCGATGGGACATTGCGGATAATCAGCAGTGTTTATTCGACGGCAATCAGCGACGCGGGACTTCGGGACACGCATATATACTCGTTAGTCTATGATCTTCTCGGCTGGTCAAATGTCAAAGAAAAGGAACTTCCGAGAGAGATGGAGTTATTGTCGGTTCATCCCAATCCATTCAACGCGAGTTGTCGAATTGTGGCCGGCGGAGATGTCGAGATTTACAGCCTTACAGGCCAGCTTGTCTCACGTTTCGTAGCGTCGAACGATGATCGAGTAGAAGCGGTTTGGGAAGCGAGGGATATGTCCGGCGGAGAGCTTCCCTCTGGAATATATCTCGCTGTTGTGAGAGGCGATGGCGGCAGAATCATTGCAGGGAGGCGAATATCCTTCGTTCGTTAGCGATATTGCCCCTTATTCTGCTGTTGGCATGCGCGGGAAGCAAGGAAATAGCGGTTTTCCAGCCAGCGAAAATTTCGCGGGAAGACCTTCTGGACTCGCTGGCGCAAAATGATCTGCGTCTTGACGATATTATGGGGCGTATGAGCATCACAATCGAGACTCAGACAATGGAATCTTCATTCTCCGCGGATTATTATTTTTCCGCGCCGGATTCATTCCGGGCTAATATTCGCGGCCTTTTGGGCACTACGCCCGGTGCGCTGGTTAGTATCGGGGATTCGACGGTTGCGTATTTTCCGGGAAAAGGAACTCTATATGTCGCTGTAGCGGATTCCTTTGAGGAAAACCCGGTTCTGGGTCTCGATATCGAGTTCAAGGATTTGATTCGTGCGGTCTCCGGGATTTTTGAAGCGACGATTGGCGACTCGCTGATTTCCTTCGAGAATCTTGGGGATTCTTATGAGCTTCTGTATTATGGAGACGGCGAATTCACAAGAATCGAGGTTCTGCCTTCCAGATGGGTTCTATCAAGTAAACAGGTTTACAACGAATCGGGGACATCCCTACTTGACATCGGCTACAGCTCATTTGTAGAAAAAAACGGATTCACCCGTGCAAGTGAAATCACGATAGTCAATCCTATGCGCAACGAAAAGGTTATCGTGAGGATAGACAAAGAATTCATCGGGAGGGACCTTCCAAAGGGCATCTTCCAGCTTGAAATTCCCGATGATGTAATCGTTCACAATATGCTATAAAGGATGGGTTTTGCGAAAAAAGGGTAAGACAAAATACGGCGAGGCGGTTCTGATTGGATTTGCCATTGGATTTTTTTTCATGCTCATTACACCTCGATGCCAGGAGCCTTCCTATATTGATCCGCAGGCTCGGGCGAAAATTAAACGCGAACCTGAGCTTGCCTTTGTAATCGACTCACTTCGCGCCGAGGGTTTCGCGGTGGAGAGCCATTACCCAATATATGTCCGTTTCGTGAAAACTAAGGTAGATGGCGATCCGGCGGTGGTAGCTTTTTCCTTAGCGCGCGCTCTTGCCCATCACACAGGAGTGCCGGATATAAAAGCTCAGCTTGATTTGGCCGACGGCACCTATCTGGCCGATCCCAAGCGAGGTCTCATCGACCCCCAGGAAATCGTTGTTCCTAAATAACCCCCCCCCCCAAAAAAAAAATTCCTGAATAAAACAAAAAGGCGGGAACAAGCTGTTCCCGCCTTCTTTCACTTCTATTTTGGATGAGTCTACTTCTCTTTGGCCCAGGAGAAATCCATGTCCGATAATTGTCTGTAGAGATTCCAGCGTTTATCCACGTCGTATTGTGCCATTTTGGCCAGATATTCCGCCCTTCCGGGATTGATATCTTTAAGGACGCGGTAGCGATTTTCGCCATACATAAACTCCTCAACCGGAATACTCGGTTCTTTGGAGTCAAGCTGGAGTGGATTCTGTCCCTGCTCGATGCGCCTCGGGTCATAGCGGTAAAGGAGCCAGTGGCCGGAATCGACAGCTTTTTTCTGCTCGTCGAGTTGATTTGACATATTGATTCCGTGGGCGATACATGGGCTGTATGTAATCACGATTGACGGGCCGTCGTAGCTTTCGGCTTCGACGAGAGCTTTGACCGCCTGATTGGGATTAGCTCCCATGGCGATTTGGGCAACGTAAACGTAGCCGTAGCTCTGCATCATCATGCCGAGGTCCTTTTTGGGCATGGGTTTTCCGGCGTATGCGAATTTCGCCGTCGAACCTCTGCTGGTGGCTTTTGACATCTGGCCGCCTGTGTTGGAATACACCTCGGTATCCATCACGAGGGCGTTCACGTTCTTGCCGGATGCCATGACGTGGTCGAGACCGCCGTAGCCGATGTCGTATGCCCATCCGTCGCCGCCGAATATCCACACTGATTTGCGGACGAGGTAATCTGCGATGGATTCGAGATATTTGTCGCCGTTATCGAGAGCGATTTTCTTCAACTGAATTATTCTGGAGCGCTGAGCTTGGATTCCGGTATCGGTCGATTGGTCGGCTGAGAGGATTTCTTTTTTCAGCTCCGCCGGCACATAATCGACTTTCTCGATCCATTCTGCGGCCTGAGTTGCGAGCCTGTCGGCAGTCAGCCTGAATCCAAACCCGATTTCTGCGGCGTCTTCGAACAGGGAGTTAGTCCATGCCGGACCGAGGCCGTCGGCACGTTTGCAGTATGGAGTAGTCGGCAGGTTTCCGCCGTAGATGCTCGAACATCCCGTGGCATTGGAGATAATCGCTCTGTCGCCGAAGAGCTGGGTTACCAGCTTGACATAGGGAGTCTCGCCGCAACCGGAACATGCGCCGCTAAACTCGAATAGCGGGCGAATAAGCTGACTGCCCTTAACCGTCTCCTTCTTGATGTCTGCGGGATCGACTTCCGGCAGTTCGAGGAAGAAGTCCCAGTTTTGGACTTCCTGCTCGCGAAGCTCGAACTGGCGTTCCATATGAATGGCTTTGCGTTCGGGATTCGCTTTGTCTTTACCGGGGCAAACCTGCATACAGAGGGAACATCCGGTGCAGTCCTCGGGGGCGACCTGAATAGTGAACTTCTTGCCCTCGAAACCCTTGCCTCTGGGGTCAGTTGATTTGAAAGCTTTGGGAGCGTCCGCGAGGAGGCTCTCGTCATAGTATTTCATACGAATCGTAGCGTGGGGGCAAACGAGACTGCATAGGCCGCACTGAATACAGAGCTCTTCGTCCCAAACGGGAATGTCGATGGCGACATTGCGCTTTTCATACTGAGTTGTGGCGGTAGGCCACTGGCCATTAGCGGGCATCTGGGAGACTTTTACGTCGTCACCTTTGAGAGCGATGATTTGTGAAGTTACTTCCTGAACAAATTCCGGAGCGTGTTTCGGGACAATTGGAGGCATCTCGATGTCGCAGGTCGGTTCTATTGGGATTTTCACTTCGTGAATGTTATCCAAAGCGGCATCGACAGCGGAGAAGTTCTTGTTGACTACCTTTTCGCCCTTGCCGCCGTATGTCTTTTTGATGTGAGATTTGATAAGCTCGACCGCTTCGTCCACCGGAATAATGTTGGCGATTTTGAAGAAAGCGGTCTGCATGATCGTGTTAATCCTCGCACCGAGAGCTAATTCTTTGGCCAAATCGACGGCGTTGATTACGAATATCTTCGCCTTTTTTTCGATAAGCTGTTTCTGAACTTTGCGTGGGAGTTTATCCCATGTTTCCTGAGGCTCAAAGGGGGAATTCAGCAGGAATGTGCCGCCCTCTTTAAGGTTTCTGAGCATATCGTATTTCTCGATGAAGGACCAGTTGTGGCAACCGATGAAATCGGCATCCTGGCAGAGGTATGTCGATTTGATGGGCCTGTCTGAGAAGCGGACGTGGCTTGTGGTTCTTGCGCCGGCCTTTTTCGAGTCGTAAACGAAATAGCCCTGAGCGTATTTGTCCGTCGCCTCGGAAATGATTTTGATTGTGTTTTTATTCGCGCCGACCGTGCCGTCGGAGCCGAGACCCCAGAACATAGCCTGATAGGCATCGCCGCACTCGGTGGCGAAATCATCTTTCCATTCGAGGCTGGTGTGCGTAACGTCGTCGTCGATGCCGACAGTGAAATGGTTTTTGGGATTGTCGGAATCGAGATTATCGAAGACAGCTTTGACCATTCCGGGGGTGAATTCTTTCGAGGATAGACCGTAACGTCCGCCGACGACGATGGTGTTTTCGAAATGCTTAGCTTTGCCTGCGACTATCATCTCGTCGATAGCGGCTACGACGTCCAGATAGAGAGGCTCGCCGAGAGCGCCGGGCTCTTTGGTCCTGTCGAGGGCGGCGATTTTTTTGACAGTCTTCGGAAGGGCATTTACAAGATGTTCCGCACTGAAAGGCCGATATAGACGGACTTTCACAACTCCGACTTTTTCGCCGGCGGCAACCATGGCCTTAACTGTTTCGTCGGCGGTCTCCATGGCGCTACCCATAAGGATGATTACTTTTTCGGCATCCGGTGCGCCGACATACTGGAATAGTTCGTAATGCCTTCCGGTGAGTTTCTCGAACTTGCGCATATATTTTTCGACGATTCCCGGAACTGCGATGTAGTATGGGTTTACCGTTTCGCGTCCCTGGAAATAGACATCCGGGTTCTGGCTGGTGCCGCTTATCATGGGATGATCCGGCGACAGAGCTTGTTTACGGTGAGCGACGACGAATTCTTCCTCGATCATCGCACGCATATCGTCCTTGTCCAGAACTTCGATTTTCTGAATCTCGTGGCTGGAGCGGAAGCCGTCGAAGAAGTGCAGGAAAGGCAGTTTGCACTCGAGGCTCGCGGCAGTGGAAATCATGGAGATGTCCATAACTTCCTGAATCCCGCCGGAGGGCATCATGCAGTAGCCGGTGGTTCTGCAGTTCATAACATCGGAGTGGTCGCCGAAAATCGAGAGTGCCTGACACGCGAGGGATCTGGCCGCGATATGGAACACCGATGGCAGAAGCTCAGCGGCGATTTTATGCATGTTCGGTATCATAAGGAGAAGACCCTGGCTGGCAGTAAATGTTGTTGCGAGGGCGCCGGAAGCCAACGCGCCGTGGATCGCCCCGGATGCTCCCCCTTCGGACTGTAGTTCCGCTACTTCGGGAACTGTTCCCCAGATGTTGGTTTCGCCTTTGGCCGATTTGGCATCGGCGATCTCCCCCATAACACTGGATGGTGTGATTGGATATATTGCGATGACTTCGTTACATGCGTGTGCAACGTGCGCGACGGCGCTGTTGCCGTCCATCGCGATCTTCTTACGTGCCATAATTACCCCTTTGCTTGGTGATATTTATACTTGTTCAAATCATAGGAAACGACTAAGTAATATAAGGTTCGAACATGGCAACGTCAAGGGTAAATGATATTAAAACTACATTAAAAAACACGCTTATCAAAGAAAAAAGAGTTTGCGTAATTGGTTGTGGAGTATTATATTAGAGCGATGATAAACCTAAATCAAGGAGAGAAATGAAGAAGTCCAGAATCATTATCCTTTCGATTTTCGTGATTGCCGTATCTGCATTCGCGATAATCGACGAAGAGCATAGGCTGACCAATGCCCATAACATTCCAACGGCATATACTTTGAACGAAGGCGAAATTCTGATAGGAATCGGGCCTTTGGCTTACGGCATCACGGACAATATGCAAGTCGGCACAAATCTGCTAGCGGACATTTTGGGCGTGTTCAACGCAGACCTGAAATATAATCTTATCGATAAATCGGGGTTCGGGCTTGCAGGTGGAGCAGGCTGGTCCTATTTCAAGCTTGGCGACGATAATTTCAACTCGATCAACTTATCTGCAAATGCCTCGTTTTTTCTGAGCGAGACTTTTAAGATTCATCTTGGTGCGAATTACGCGATTATCCCCGATTTCGACCTCGACAGCACCGAGGTTACTGGAAGCGCGGCTGGCGGCACAAGTGTCCCGGTGAATATCGAGCTGAATCTGAATGAACACTCAGCGATTCTTGCAGGCGCTGGATACGATTTATCCTTCGAGGCAGTCTCCTTCGGCGCTTCGTATCTTCATTCGTGGGAGAAGTTCAATCTGCAGGTGGGCGCTCACTATTCAAGCGGCGACGGATGGGATTACATTATGCCGGTCATCGGCCTCTGGTGGCGCTGGTAATAAAAGAGAAGTAGAAGGAAAAGTAAAGGCAGGCGTTTCGAAAACGCCTGCCTTTTTTACGAGTTATTTCGGAAGCTTACCAGCGGTAATGCGCAAATGCTCGGTTAGCTTTGGCCATCTTGTGGGTATCGACCTTCTTTTTGACCGCATTGCCTTCGCCCTGAGAAGCCGCGATAAGCTCGGAGGCGAGTTTACTGGCGAAACCGTGGTCGCCTCTCGCACGGGCAAACTGAAGAATCCACCTGAAAGCGAGGGTAACCTGACGCTTTTCGGGGACCTCGATGGGAACCTGATATGTCGCACCGCCTACACGGCGGGGTTTTACGGCAAGCTGAGGTTTTACGTTATCGAGAGCTTTCTCGAAAACGTCGATACCGCGCTCTTTAGTGCGTTTTTCGATTATATCCATCGCGTCGTAAACGAGGCTCTGGGCTGTGGATTTCTTGCCGCGTTTCATCACGCTGTTGATGAACTTTGCGACTACTTTCGAGCTATACTTATAATCGGGCTCTATCTCCCGCTTTTCCGGACGTCTGCGCCTTGGCATTTAACCTCCAAATTGGTTCATAGATAACAATCTATCGTGGCGATGCATCGCCATAATTCGCACAATTTACTCCTTGAATGTCTTTTGTCAAGGGATTTTTTTGTTTTTTCACAATTTTGACTATTCATCATCATTTGGAGCTTGACTTGAAGGCTTGAATCAATTAATTTTAAAAGTGGATAAATTCAATATCAAGGCGGGTAACCGTAACAATTTTTACAGGAGGAGAAATGAAACTCAAGGCCGTTTTAATCACAACCCTTATAATAACGATTCTGGCAGTTCCTCTCTTTGCCGAGGAAACCGAAGACTTCGAGAAGTTAGGGCAAAAGATGACCGAGGATGTTTGGGTATTGATGAAAGCCGGGAATGTCGATCAGCTTAAAGAAATGATGGCGGATGGCTTTCAATCGCTTCATCAGGACGGTTCGCGTAATCTCGATGAGCAACTCGCGCTGATTGCCGGTCTTAGCCTCGGTGAATACAAGCTCACCGATTTCAAAGTTACTATGGCTGAAAACACTATTGTAGCAACCTATTTCGTGTCTGTCAGAGAAACCATCGATGGCGAACGGCTCGATTCTGAACCAGCTCCGAGAATGACTGTTTTCGTGAAAGTGGGCGACAACTGGAAATGGCTCGCTCATGTCAATATGAAGCCATTGAAGAAATAAAAAAGCTTTCGAAGAAATCTCGTTTGCAAAAAGTCCTACTCTAGTGCTTTTTTGGGATTTGTGAGGAGTAGCGGTTAAAATCGGTAGCTCAGCGACAAAATAATTTCAGCCACGGAATTGTCGAATCTGCCGGGCATGTTGACTATCTCGTCGTCTACGAGGTTCGGCTCGACGTTTTTTTCGCCGAAAAACTCAAATTCTCCGGAAATTTCAAGGGTGATTTTATTTCGATGAGCGGCAAACCCTCCGCAGAATGCTATTCCATCGTTAAGGTCGGGCAGGAAGAGGTTCTGGTATTCAGCCACGGGCGGATTAGGCTCGTAAAATGCACCAAGGAGGGCTGAATATTGTCCGAATCGGTATTCCGCGCCGATGGATAGCCTATAGCTGTCCTCCCACATGAGGGGCAATCCTACGAGAACCCCGCCGGTGTCGGCTTCGAGGCGGATGGAATCCATCACAGACCAGTTTGTGTATGAGAAATCCATCGATAGGGTCAGTTTTTCAATGGGATCGACCGCAAGGCCGATTCCGCTGGTCAGAGGCCGCGGCAATTCTGCTCTGGCACTTATTGCAGATTTTTCCTCCATGCCGCCCGGGAAAAGACTTGGGACGGAGGCGGAGTAGAATTTATAGACCGTCTCGGAATAGTCGCCGTCGAAGCGAACAGCGGATTCGTATTTGCCGGAAAGGCCTATTCGAAGCCATTCACGCGGGGTTAAGTGGATTCCCAGCTGAAGGCCGTGTTCCCATCCGGTGAGAACGGCATGCTGAAAAATAACGCCCATCTCATCCATCATTTTTTCCTGATTGTTCGACACCAGATCGACATCCAGAAGGGCGTAGCCGCCGATGTATCCAACGCCCAAGGAAAACCAATCGGCCGGCTTGTAAGCGAAAGTCGGGACGAAATTATACGCCCCGATTCTCGCGAAAAAATCGTCATCGGGAAGTTCTTCCGAAACAGAGAGTTCCCATGCGAGATATTGGGCGACAGTGCTGTCGTAGTCATTTTTGAGGATATCCCATCGCGCGCCCACTCCTGTCGGGGAATATACTCCAATTCCCAAAGCTCCATCGGGAAGAAAATCGGGTTTCCAGACAGCGAAGGCATTGCCAAGGAGGAAGAATTTGTCGAGCATTTCCTGTTTGCCCTCGCGGAACAAGCCGTTGAGCGCTATCAGGGTATCGTGGGGAGTATAGTTATTGATCGGAAAGATGAATTGGCCAAGAACTATTATTTCATTACTGTCAATATTTGCTATGCCGGCGGAATTCCAAAAAATCGATGTGCCGTCGTCGGCGATGGCGCGAAATGCGCCGCCCATGCCAAGAGCTTTCGCACCTATACAGGGTAAATCCATTCCGGCGGATATTAATATTGCTGGAAGAAGGAATATGAGCAGGCCTGTTTTTCGCATTAATTTGCCTTTTGCTTCGGACTATTTCCCCGAAGCAGACTCGCGGATTAACGCCGTCGCTACGACATTGCGCTGAATCTGGTTCGTGCCTTCGTAGATTTGCGTAATTTTCGCGTCTCGCATCATCTTTTCGACCGGATATTCGCGCATGTAACCGTAGCCGCCGAAAATCTGAACGGCGTCGGTAGTAACTTTCATCGCGACATCGCTGGCAAAAAGTTTCGCCATAGCTGATTCTTTGCCGATTTTGGTTTCACCGGCGTCGATTCTGGCGGCGACATCGTAAACGAGGGTTCTCGCGGCAACTACCTGGGTAGCCATATCGGCTAACATCCACTGGAGGCCTTGATTCGAGATGACCGGCTTTCCGAACTGGACACGTTCGCGGGCATATTTAACCGCCGCCTCGAAAGCACCCTGAGCAATGCCAACCGCCTGCGAAGCCACTCCGGGGCGGGACGAATCGAGGGTTTTCATAGCGACCATGAAGCCCATGCCCTCCTTCGCGATTAAATTCTCCGCCGGAATTCGGCAGTCCTCGAAGATTAGCTCGCGGGTAGTGCTGGCGCGGATTCCCATCTTGTCCTCTTTTTTGCCGTAGGAAAATCCGGGGGTGCCGTCCTCGACGATGAACGCCGATGCGCCGCGTGCGCCGCGTGTCGGGTCGGTCAGGGCGATTACGGTGTAAACTTTGGCCTCGCCGCCGTTGGTTATCCACTGCTTGGTGCCGTTGAGAATGTATTCGTCTCCATCTTTGATAGCGGTGGTTTTGATGCCTCCGGCGTCGGAGCCGGCGTCGGGTTCGGTGAGGGCGAAGGCGGTCAAAGTCTCGCCAGTAGCGATTTTCGGGAGATATTTCGCCTTCTGTTCGTCAGATGCGGAGAGGAGAATCGGCATTGCACCAAGACCGGTTGCGGAGAAAGCCAGCGCGATTCCGCCGCAGACGCGGGATAGCTCTTCGGTAACGATGGACATCTCTGTAATTCCGCCACCGAAACCGCCGTATTCCTCGGGAATATAGACTCCGAAAAGGTCGCTGGCGCGGAGTTCTTCGACAATTTCCCATGGGAATTCTCCGGTGCGGTCGTAATGTTCGCGGACGGGAAGTATTTTTTCCTCGGCTATTCTTCGCGCGAGGTCTTTAATCATCAACTGTTCTTCGGTGAATACCGGCATGGTTGCCTCCTATTCTTTATCTGCGGGTTTGGCGAGATCGATAATCAGCCTGCCTCCCGATGCTACGTTCTCCTGAGAATTTTCTTTGAGCAAAATCACAATGGCTTCGGGGCGGATATTGTAGAAATCCGCGACGAGTTGGGTGAGTTTTGCGGCAAAATCTCTCTTCCTATCGATATTTTCAACTTTTGGGCCTTCGAGGGTGATTACTGGCATAATTGCCTCCTATTCTTCTACTTCGAACTCCATTAGCTCTGTCTCGACTCCCTCCGGCGGAATTCCTTCTTCCATCATCAGGAAATATGCGTCGTAGAGGTTCCCAACAAGCTCATCGAGGGATTTTCCTTGATTGAATAGGCCGGGAATTTCTACGATGCGCCCGACGAACCAATCGTCTTCGCGCCAGTATTCGAGTGTATAAGCTTTAACTTCGTCCATTTTATTTCTCCTTGGTGTTGTTATCTTCGTCATCTTCGTAGAAAATTTCCACGGTGTTGCCCATGGGGTCCATTACGGTGAATCCCCAATATGAATCCTGACGCCATTCGGGTTCCATGCTCAAAAGCTTGTTCCCGGAGGCTTTGAGTCTTTCTACTACGGACTCAAACTGGGATTTTGGCACTTCGATGGACCATGAAATAAGGGCGAATTCACCACCTTCGTAACCCGGCTGATTTGCCCAGCCGTCGATTATCGGGAGTTCTTCATCGGAACGGAACCACATGAATTGGAAGCCCTCGCTCTGGTAAACGACCCAGCCCCATTCGTCGTCGTCTTTGAAGCTGACTTCATCGAGGCCGATGAGGTCTGAGTAGAATTCCCGGATCTCTTCTATGTCGTTGCAGAAATTGAAGATATACCGGATATTAACCGTTGTCTTCTTCTTGTCCATTTATTCCTCCAGGTTGACATTGCTGACATCTTGGCTGTCAAAGAATTTCAGTGCCTCTTTGGAAGCCTCTTGCTCGGCGGATTTTTTACTCGATCCAAATCCCAGTCCGATATTTTCGCCATTGACAATAACAGCGATTTCAAAAGATTTTTCGTGATCGGGGCCTGTCATATTTACTGTCGAATAACTTGGCCGTAATCCGCGGGCTTGAAGGTATTCGAGAAGCTTGCCTTTGTAATTTATATGTCTTTCAGAATTTATCTGTTCGTAAAGGTCTTTTAGGTGGAAAGAATGAATAAATTTTTCTGCGGCCTTTAATCGGCCATCGAGGTAAATAGCTCCGATTAAGGCTTCGTAGGCATCGCTGAGGATAGAATCTTTGTCTCGCCCGCCGGAATCATCTTCGCCAAGGGAGAGTATTATTTCTTCTCCAAGGCCGAGTTCGCGGGCTTTTATGGCAAGGATTTCGCCATTGACGAGGATTCTGCGGTATTCTGTCAATTCACCTTCCGGTCTGCCGGGGAAAAGTTTAAACAAATATTCCGCTACGACCAGCTCCAGAACGGCATCACCGAGGAATTCGAGCCTTTCGTTGGAGTCTTCTCGTATGGCGTTTTCGTCTTCTGAAATCCATGAGCGGTGAGTCAAGGCTCTGCGGTAGAGTTTTCTGTCTTTGAATTTATATCCCACTCTTTCTTCGAGGAGAGTCGGATATTTTTTTCGGAGAATGCCCATTTAGCCGATTTCTCGGAAAACCAAACAGCTATTGTGACCGCCGAAGCCGAAGGAATTCGATATCGTCACGGATATTTCCGCTTCGGTGGTTTCGGTGATGTGATTCACGCAGTCGCAACCGGGGTCGATGTTTTCGAGATTCAGGGTTGGCGGAGCGATGTTATCGTTGAGAGCCTTGATGGCAACAATAGCCTCTATACCTGCGGCGGCGCCGAGTAGATGTCCCATAGCACTTTTCGTTGATGAGACCATTGGTCTTGTTTTTCCGAAGACTGAATTTATCGCTACGCATTCGGAAATATCTCCAACTGGAGTAGATGTTCCGTGGGCGTTGATATATCCGACTTCATTGGGAGCGATTTTGGCGTCTTCGAGGCATTTGATCATAACTCGGCGGGCACCGTCGCCGTCGTCGGGAGGTGCAGTGATGTGATAAGCATCTCCAGTCGCGCCGAATCCTGCGACTTCGCAGTAAATTTTCGCGCCACGGGCTTTAGCGTGCTCGTATTCTTCGAGGACAAGAATTCCTGCACCTTCACCCATAACAAAACCGTCGCGGTCTTTATCGAATGGTCTGCTCGCGCGTTGAGGTTCATCATTACGCGATGACATCGCCCTATTTGCACAGAACCCCGCCACAGATATTGGAACTATAGGAGCTTCAGCGCCGCCGGTAACGACGATGTCTGCTCTTCCGTATCGGATAATATCAAGGGAGCATCCTATAGCGTGGCCAGCGGAAGCGCAAGCGCTCGTTGTTGAGAAATTTGGTCCTTTGAGACCGTAGGTGATAGAAATCATTCCAGAGGCGATATCGGCTATCATCATGGTGATGAAGAAAGGAGACACTCTTCGCACACCCTTCTCAAGGAAGACTGAGAGCTGGTTCTCAAAGGTTCCGATCCCGCCTATACCCGTCCCGATTATCACACCTGCTCTTTCAGGGTTAAAGTTGCCATCGAGACCGGCATCTTTGATTGCGCTGTCTGCGGCCCAGAAAGCGTAATGAGTATAGGGGTCCATCCTGCGCGCTTCTTTGGGATCCAGCAGGTTTGTGATATCGAAATCTTCAGGGACTTGAGCGGCGATTTGCGTGGGCAAATCAGAAGGGTCCCATCGGGATATTCTTCTTATTGCGGAACGGCCCTGCAGGAGGGCCGTCCAGGTCGAATCGACATCTAAACCGAGTGGAGTGAGCGCGCCGAGTCCAGTGACAACAACGCGTCGATCCATGGTTACGCCTCTTGTTTTTCCTCGATGTATTTTACAGCGGAACCGACGCTTCCGATTTTCTCTGCGTCGGTATCGGGGATTTCGATGTCGAATTCTTCTTCGAAAGCCATGACCAATTCAACTTGATCGAGGCTATCTGCGCCGAGATCGTCCACGAAATGGGCGTCGGCTTTGACCTGCTCGCTACTTACGCCGAGTTTTTCGACGATAATTTCTTTTACTCTTGATTCGATAGACATTTAGTCCCTCCCAAATTTCCCTTTTGGTTTTCTTAGATATTAGAAACGCCTATTGGACGTATCCCCAATTTGTCTTCGTGGAGAATAGTCTTTATACGGGCGATTTCTCTGCGGATTTCGCGGATTCTTTTAGGATTTTTCATCGGGGAAACCGCGGTCTGCATTCTGATGTTGAAATGTTCTTCTGAAAGTTCACGGAATCTTTGAATGAGTTCGTCACGGCTCATTTCCCGAAGTTGCCATGTTTTGGTTGTGCTCATAATAATCCTCCGGGTTTTTTGTCTCTAGTGACAAAGCGGGTTTTCAGGGGCAGTTTTCTGGCGGCGAGTTTGAACGCCTGTTTGGCGATACTTTCATCGACACCGGAGACTTCGAACAAGATTCTGCCTCTGCGGATAACTGCCACCCAATGATCCGGTGCGCCTTTTCCCTTACCCATACGGGTTTCTGCGGCCTTTTTAGTAACCGACTTATGGGGGAAGATATTTATCCAGACTCTTCCGGTTCTTTTCATGTGGCGGGTCATGGCAACACGGGCGGCTTCGATCTGGTTGGATTTAATCCATCCATTTTCGACTGATTTCATCCCGTAATCGCCGAATGCGAGTTGTGTGCCTCTAGTTGCGGCACCCCGATTCTTTCCGCGTTGCGATTTACGATACTTTGTTCTTTTTGGCATTAACATAATGTTCTCCCAATAGGAGGCTTATTCGGACTTACTCGAGCGTTTTCTCGGGGGTCGTTTTCCGCCCCTCGGAGCGCCGCCTTTGCCTTTCGGAGCAGAATTTTTCTGCTTCTGCCTTTTTTCTTCGGCAAAGGATTTTTCCCAGAAGGCTTCCATTCCGCCGAGGACTTCGCCATGGAAAATCCATACTTTTACGCCGACACATCCAGCGGTAGTATGGGCTGTATCTCTTGCGAAATCTACGTCTGCGCGAAGAGTATGCAGGGGGATTCTACCCTCTTTATATTCTTCAGCTCTAGCGATTTCAGCTCCGTTAAGTCTTCCGCCGCATTTGACCTTGATACCTTCTGCGCCGAGGCGCATTGCGGACTGGATGGCTCTTTTCATAGCCCTACGATAGGATATTCTTCCTTCGATTTGCTGGGCGATGTTTTTAGCAACGAGGGCCGCATCGACTTCCGGCCTGCGAATTTCGAGGACGTTAAGCTGAACAGCCTTCGATGAGATTTCTTCGATCTGCTTTTTGAAATCTTCGACTCTCTGGCCGCCCTGTCCAATAACTACCCCGGGTCTTGCAGTATAGATATTGATGCTGACTCTGCTCGGACTTCTGAGTATCTCGATTTTGGAAACATCGGCGTCTGCCAATTCTTTCCTAATGAATTTCCTCAGCTGAATATCTTCGAGCAGGTTTTCGCGATATTGGCCTTTGCGCGCAAACCATTTGGAATCCCAGGTGCGGATAATGCCTATTCTAAGGCCGGTTGGATGGGTTTTCTGTCCCAAATTGTCCTCCCGTTTCTATTTCCCGACTTTGTCGAGTTCGATCAAAATATGACTTGTTCTATGTTTGAACGGTTTGACCCTACCCTGAGCGCCGGCTTTGAACCGTGCCATTGTCGGGCCGCCGTTGATTTCTATTTTACTAATAATAAGCTCGTCTTCTTTGACAGGTGCTCCCTCGTGATTCATCGCATTAGCGATTGCACTTTTGAGGGTTTTGTGAATCATGACTGCGCCCTTTTTGTTCAGGAAGGGCAACATCTTCATGGCTTCCTCTGCCTGTTTTCCGCGGACGAGGTCTGCAACCAGCCTTAGCTTATAAGGTGATATACGCAGGAATTTTGCCTGTGCTTTTGATAACATGATGTCCCTTAACCTTTCTTCGCTTCTTTGGCCTTTTTGCCGCCGTGCCCTCGGAACATCCTTGTGTGGGCAAATTCACCGAGCTTGTGTCCAACCATATTTTCCGAGATATAAACCGGGATAAACTTATGGCCGTTATGAATTGCCATGGTATGACCGACGAATTCCGGAGAGATGGTTGATCTGCGTGCCCAGGTTTTAATTACCTTTTTTTCGCCGCGTTCGTTCATCTGCTCGATTTTGGCTAGCAGTTTTTCGTCAACGTAGGGTCCTTTTTTGAGGGATCTTGTCATTATTACCTCTTACGCCGTTTCACGATGAGTTTATTAGAACTCTTGTTCTTCTTTCTTGTCTTATAGCCCTTACAAGGCTGTCCCCATGGGGTGACGGGCTGTTTGTAGCCCTTCTGTTTGCCTTCGCCGCCGCCATGCGGATGGTCGAAGGGATTCATCACGACGCCGCGGACGCGGGGTCGTTTTCCGTCCCAGCGTTTTGCTCCGGCTTTGCCGTAATTTGTATTTGAATGATCCAGATTGCCGACTTGCCCGAGGGTAGCGTAGCAATTTCTGGGGAATTTGCGAATTTCACCGGAGGGTAGCTTGAGAAGAACGTTTCGCTCTTCTCTGCCGACTATCTGGGCAACAGCGCCTGCGGCGCGGACTACCTGCCCGCCCTTGCCGGGTTTGTATTCGACGTTATGAACACGCGAACCGACTGGAATAGTTCCCATAGGTAAAGCATTGCCGGGGCGGATTTCCGCTGTGGTGCCGCTCATCAGCTTATCGCCGACACGAACTCCTAGGGGTGCGAGGATGTATCTCTTCTCGCCGTCGGCGTATGCCAGAAGGGCTATAAAAGCCGAACGGTTAGGATCGTATTCTATGGATTTGACGATGGCCGGAATGTCGTGCTTGTTCCGCTTGAAATCAATTAGACGGAACCTGCGCTTATTTCCGCCGCCGCGTCTGCGGACGGTGATTCGTCCGTTGTTGTTGCGGCAACTCGTTCTCGTTTTCTTTACGAGAAGGGATTTTTCCGGCTTAACGCCCTTGGTGAGCTCTTCGTAGGTTAGAATCTCACGGGTTCGCAGTGATGGTGTTGTCGGGCGAAATCTTTTCGTTCCCATGGTAACTCCTTTATAAGCCTTCGAAAATGGAGATTGTATCGCCATCTGCGATTTTAACAACGGCTTTTTTCCAGCTTGATGTTCTTCCTACCCAGCGCCCCTGGCGTTTGGGTTTGCCGAGGATATTGGCCGTGCGAACGTCGATAACGTGAACCTTGAACAGTTCCTCGACGCTTTGGCGAATTTCTGCCTTGGTAGCATCTTTGAGAACCTTGAAGGTATAGGTGTTTTCCTTTTCGACGGCGTCGTTTATCTTCTCGGTCAGAAGGGGCTTTATGATTACTTTTCTCGGATCTCTCATTTTATCAGAAGCTCCTCGATTTTGGACAAAGCGCCCTTGGTTAAAATCACGTTGTCACTTGCGAGGACTTGATATGCGTTGATCTCGCCAGTGAATGTAACGTTAACACCGGGAATGTTGTTTCCGGCTTTGACCAGATTCTTTTCGGGGGCGGTGGTTACAATCAGAACCTTCTGCCCATGCACACCGGCGGTATCGAGCAGGTTTTTGAGACCTTTTGTGCGATGGCTCTGGCTGTCGATATCTTCGAGGACGAAGACTTTCTCGTCTTTTGCCCTCGCTGAGAGTATCGAAGTCAGGGCGCTTCTGCGCATCTTCTTAGGCATCCTCATACGGTAGCTTCTGGGCTCGGGTCCGAAGGTTACTCCGCCGTGACGCCAGAGGGGAGAGCGAATTGTTCCTACTCTTGCTCTGCCGGTGCCCTTCTGCCTCCAGGGCTTTCTTCCGCCGCCTGAGACTTCTGAACGGTCTTTGACCTTATGAGTTCCCTGGCGTTGGTTTGCGCGGTAATACAGCAAATATTGATGCACCAGCGCGGAATTCGGTTCCAACCCAAAAACGCCTTCGGGCAAATCGGCCTGTCCGATATTCTTGCCTTCGCGGTCTAATAGTATTCCTTTAGGCATCTCGGTTACCTCTTCCTAATAATGATATAGCCGTTTCGAGGCCCCGGAGCGGTTCCGCGGACGAGAATCAGATTCTCTTCGGGGTCGATGCCGACAATATGGCTACCGCTTCTCGTTATGGGACGGGAGCCCATATGGCCGGCCATTTTCATGCCTTTGAAAACACGGGACGGCGAAGATGACTGCCCGATAGAACCGGGTGCGCGGAATTTGTTAGACTGACCGTGAGTTTTCGGCCCGCCGTGGAATCCCCAGCGCTTGATTACGCCCTGAAAACCTTTACCCTTGGAAACTCCTGAGAGGCTGACTTTATCGCCAATCTCGAATTGATCGACGGTCAGCACCTGGCCGACTTCGTAATCGCCGTTCTTATCGAGACGAATCTCTTTGAGTTTCTTATAGACTTTGGTTCCGGCGTTTTTGAAATGTCCCTGCAGAGGTTTCGAGACCTTCGACTCTTTGGTCGGGTCGAAACCGAGCTGGATAGCCGTGTAACCGTCTTTTTCCGGTGTTTTGACCTGAGTTACTTCGCAGGGTCCCGCTTGAAGTATAGTAACGGGAACGGCTTTGCCGTCCTCTGCGAAAATCATGGTCATTCCAATTTTTTTCCCAATCAGTCCGATCATTTTATCTCCAATTCAATCGGCAGTGGGGTTAAACAATTATCTCAATATCGACGCCCGCGGGAAGCTCGATTTTCATCATAGCATCCACTGTGTCCTGGCTGGCTTCGATAATATCGATCAGCCTTTTGTGCGTGCGGACTTCGAATTGTTCTCTGCTTTTCTTATCGACATTCGTGCTACGAAGAACCGTGTAAACACGGCGGTGCGTCGGAATCGGCACCGGGCCGGAAATTGTGGCTCCGGTTCTCTTCGCTGTCTCGACGATCTCGGATGCGGACCGATCGAGAATCACGTGGTCGTAGGCCTGCAGCTTTATTCTGATACGCTGGGCCATATTACCTCCTGTGAATCTGCTGAGTTTTCAATCAAAAAATAGAAGCTAAAAAACTCCTATCCTTTTCCGCGGGCGCTTTGATAACGAGCCTCCACACATTTGCTTCGACTCTCAAGACGCCCCTCCATCGGAAAAAGCTTCGTGAATGTAATCCTACAGACCCCCGTTGTCAAGGACTATTTTCAAAAAAATCAAAATAAGCGGCTATTTAGTGTTTATCAGGCGAAAATCGCGGCTCTGCTTCCTTTTGCAGGAAGTTTTGAGATTTCGATAATCTGGTCGAATTCCTCTTTGAGCCGCTCCAGATGGGTTATCACCAGAATCAGCTCGAATTCGTCTTCGATGGCGCGGATGGCTTCGGCGAGGAGGGCGAGACCTTCTTCGTCCTGTGTGCCGAAGCCTTCATCTATAATAAGGGTGGAAATTCCGCCGCCGCCTCGGGAGAGAAATCTCGACAGGGCCACGCGCAGGGCGAAGTCCAGCCGGAAAGCCTCCCCGCCGGAGAAGCTTTCGTAGGAGCTTTCGCCGGATGGGGTTGATATGTGGATTTCGAGGGTCTCGTTGTCCTTTTCCCCTCGGGTTGTAACGAGGCGCAGGGACATCTCTCCACCGGTTAGAAGCGCGAGAAGGCGATCTGCTTCCTGCTCGATTTCTGGCAGGGCGTTGGCGATTACGAAAGCCGGCACGCCGTTTTTGCCCATGGCTTCCGCGAGGAGCCTGTCAATTCGGGCCTCCGCCTCGAAAGTCTTTTTCTGAGCGACGGCGTCCTTTTTTTGGTGGATAAGTTTTTCCCGGGTCTCCGACATAGATTTTATTTGAGAGAATTCCACGGCGGCGGATCTATGGGCGTGGGAGGCCATTGTAACTCTATCCTCGGCGATTTTAAGTTCTTCCTCAATTCCGCTGATTTCCGGCAAGCCGGACTTCTTTGCCGCGGTTTCGTTTTCGGCTTGTTCAGCTTTTCCGGCCAACTTCTGAATTTTTTCGCCAAGCTCGGCAATCCGGATATTTAGCTCCCCATCCTCTTTCTGCGCGGATTTCAGCCCTTGGTGTTTGTCTTCGAAATGGGAGAGTTTTTCGATCTCTTTTTCGGTCTGGTCGAGGTTCTCCTGGTTGAAATCGATTTGACTGATTTCTTCGCGCAAATCCTCGGCTGTTCGTCTTTTTTCGGCTATTGCCTCCCCATTTTCGAGTTCGCTATGAAGAACTTCAATATTAGAATCGAGGTCGGCAATTTTTTCCTTTAGGTCGGCTCCTTTATCTTTGATTTCGGCGAGTTTGGATATCTCATATTCGCTCTGGGCAGGCTTTTGGACTCGATCTCGAGCAGAATCATATAGTTCGGCGGGGATTTTCTTATTCTCATATTGTAAGGTAAGCGTTTCGATTTCCCTTCGATTTTCGAGGGCGAAGTTTCCCTTTTCGATTTTGCTTTCGAAGGCGATGATTTCCTCTCTTAGGGCTTCTGCGCGCTTTTCTGACTGGCATGCGATTTCGATTCGGCTGGAAAGGGCGGCACGTTCGGATTCGAGTTTTTCAAGGCGTTCGATGTCGTCGGAAAGCTCTTTTCCGGCCTTTTCAAGTTTCTTCAGCACTACTTGAATTTCGGGGATACTGTGTTCGATTTCAGTTATGCGGGTTTCTTTTGCGGATATTTCTGAATTCAGGTCTTCGAGGACTTTCTTGCGATGACTGCCATCGAGGGATTGGCCGCAGAGGGGGCATTCTGAGGCGCTTTCCCTTTCGAGTAGGCCTACTTTTTCAGTGGTTTCTTCAAGAAGACTGGAAACATTTGCTTTTTCCCTTTCGAGGCTTGCTATTTGGGCCTTTGCGGCTTGATATTCCTCGCGAAGCTTGTCGCGTCGAGTTCGCAAATTCGGGAGTGTTTCGAGTTTTTCCTGAATTTGCTCGAGCTTGTTTTTCAGAAGGGAGAGGTCTTCTATCTTCATATGGGATAGAGTATTGCGCTTTTCATCAAGAGTAGATTGAAGGCTTGCTTTTTCTTTTTCTATGATAGCTTTCTGTTTTTGGATTTGGTTCGAGATTTCTGTAGCGGCTTCGCGGGATTCCTCGATGCTATCAAGGGCCTTCCGAGCTTTAATTAACTCGGCGTAATCCTTTCTGATAGAGCTTTCACGGGCGAGGGATTTATCAATTTCAGCGATTTGACCTATTAGCCCTTTGCGAGTTTCTTTTGTGCGCTCTATAGCGAGATTTATCGAATTTATTGCTCGCTCAATTTCGGCTTCGAGCCGAGCCAAATTCCCTTCGTGCTCAAGTTTGCGGGATTTTGCACGAATTAGCTGTTCGCGTTTTTCGTGGTGTCTAAGGACTTTTTCGTAGCCCTTCTCGATTTCGTCGGCACGTTTTAAAAGGTTTTGAAGGGAATTTTTCCGCTCACGGGTCTCGTCGAGGAGGGTTTGTGCTTCGGTCATGTCATCTCGAAGGTTTTTACTGCGCTCTTCAAGGATGCGTATTTCGCTGAGAAGCTTATCCAGCTGTTGTTTGCGGGCGCGGATTTCGCCCATTTTTTTTACCGATTCTTTTTCGGCCTTTTCGGCTTCTGCGAGGGCGGTCTTTGCTTCTTCGAGGAGGATTGGAACTTCGCCGAGGGTTTCGAGGCTCTCCTCCAGCCGGCCGATTTCAGAGGACTTCATGTCCAGGCGGGTTTCCATGTCGCGGACTTTGCCCCGTGCGGTTTTGGCGATCTTTTCGCAAATCGACAACCCGAGAACATCGGACAAAAATTGTTTTCGCTCGGAGGGGGTCATGGCGGAAAACCGGTCGGACTTGCCCTGCAAAAGCACACTGGCGTTGGTGGTAGTGTCGTAATTCAGGCGGAGGTTGGAGTCTATCCATCCGCCTACGTTTTTTACCCCCTCGGCAATCAACTCTTCCGAATCCTCAGTGATGCTGTATAATTGGGCTTTTGAGGTTCCGGACGCCTTGACTTCCCGTTCGATTCGATAGATATTGCCGTCGGCTTCGAATGTCAACCGGACTTCGCATAAATCGGCGCCGCGCCTCACCAGATCGCTGTTTGTGCGCGCTGTGGATTTGCCGTATAAGGCCCACAGCATCGCCGTGATAATTGTAGATTTCCCCGCGCCGTTCGGCCCGACGATACATACACGGCGAAGCCCCCTGAAATCGAGAGTTTCCGGCCCGCTGTAGCTTCGAAAATCGGTGATGGTCAATTCGAGGGGAATCATCCGCGGATCTCCTCTGCGATTGCTTTTGCGCGTTCGATAAGCTCTTCCTTATGGGGTCTGAGTTTCTCGCTCTGATCGATAAACTCGCCCAGAGCCTCTAATGGCGAGTATTTGTGCAGGCCAGCAATCTTCCGCTCTTCGGACATATCGATTCGCGAAACCCGCATATAAAAGACCTCGGGAAACTTCGGCCGAATATGACGGGCGTCGAAACTGCGGTCGCCCTTCATCTGGGTAACGGTCAATCGAACGATAGCGCCGTCCAGCTCTTTGTTTGCGAGCTTCGTTACTGCGGCGTCTATAGGGTCGGACATGCCGGAAAGGTTCATCTCGACATCGACGAATTTCCGCGCCGGCGTTTGAATAAAGCGCCATGAAGTTTCATCGCCCAATTCGGCTACCACGGCGCCTTTCGCGATGTTCGCCTCGGTAAAATCAGTCCGTTCGATACTTCCCGAATATATTGCCGGCGGATCGTCCCAAACCTGCTGATGCCGATGGATATGCCCTAGGGCGATATAATCGAACGGCTTTCGGGCAAGGGTTTGCGGCAGGCATACCGGTTCGCCGCGGGTTTGTTTCGCGTTGATTCCCATCACGTTGGAGGTCCACAGATGCCCCGTGAAAACTGACTTTGCGCCCGTTGGAATGTTCTCGATAAGCTCATCGATCCGTTCGCCGATGAAGGCGTCCCAAATTTCCGGAGTCGGCGAGACATTTTTCGCGATGTAGCTGCCGTCCACAAGCTCTCTGCGCAATGGCCACGGCATACCAGCAACAGCCAATTCACCATTTTTCGTTGCCACATTTACAACCTCAGTTTCGTCGATGTGATGAAACCTATCTATGCGCAGAGTGGCCAAATGAGTCAGCGGAGAAGGTTTGCCCGGAACCACCGGCCGTTCGTGGTTGCCCTCGACAACAAAAATATGCGCCCCAGTTTCAGCCAGCCCGGAGATAAACTCCGCGAAAACATCCTCCTCGGCGGCATTCGGCGAGCGTCCGTGGTAAATGTCCCCCGCGATGATAACGGCGTCCACCTCCTCCACAACGGAAATTCGCACGAGATGCAATAGGGATTCCCGCTGGTCGTCGAGCCTCGTGTTTATAGACCTCTCCGGATCGAACCTGCCGTAGCGTCTGTCGCCGATGTGAAGATCCGCTGTATGTAGAATTTTAATTGGCATAATCGAAAACAAAATAATGTTCAAGCTTCAAATATGCAAGCTCGGTTTTTCCGGCGTCGGGATTTCTTCAACGGAGGACAAGCCCTCAAAAAACAAAACAAAACCCTCAACCGTTGAAGAAATCCAGGGCTGAGGGTTCGGGAAATTAAATTTATAAATTACGATAGGACATCGACGGCTGAGAGTTTTGGGTATCTCGGTGTAATCTCCCTCAGCCCGCGCCCGATCAGGGCGCCGACGCCGGAATTGCGCGGTGCAAACGTCGAAATTATCTTCGCGATTTCAGGTAGCGCTCAACGCTCCGGTCGTAAGTCGCTTCGGTGGCGTCGTCGAAGTAGCAGGCGGGGAGTTCGCCTCGGCTACGGTGATATGCGACGCATTTACAGCAGTAGCCCTTTTTTGAGCAAGGGTAACTGCAATTGCACATCTCCATGTTCGCTTTTAGATTAGGACAATCCGTCATTACGAAACGGATTCCTTGCCGAGCTGAAAAGCTTTCATGTTGACATCGATAAATTTTGCGGGGACTCTCTGTTTGATTGCTTCCGCCCATAAGTCGTCGCAGAAGGGTAGATAGTTGCTAAGAGCGCCGAGAAGGACGATATTTACCGCGCGGATAGTGCCCGCTTCTTTAGCGAGTTTGCCGCCATCGACCATAACCGCAGTGTCCGAGATGGCTTTTAGGCGGTCCCAGGCGTCCTCGGGATAATCCATGAGGCCAGCCGCCACAGGCGCCGGGGGGATTTCCTGCTTGTTCACAACTACCATGCCGCCCTTTTTAAGGGCTTTGATATGCCTAAGAGCCTCGATTTTCTCGAAAGCAAGAATTACGTCAGCCTCGCCGTCGGCAATAAGGGGCGAATGAACCTGCGGACCAAATTTGACATGCCCTACGACGCTTCCGCCTCTCTGCGCCATACCGTGAACTTCGCTCTTTTTAACATCCGCGCCGGAGAGCCTGGCGACCTCGCTGAGAACCTCGCTGGCAAGCAGAATCCCCTGCCCGCCGACTCCGGTGATAAATACGCTGAATACTCCCTCCATAATTTCCTTTCGATAAATGCGGTTTTCGACTTATTTAATATAAATTAACTTACCAAATCCCGAAAGTCCATTGGATTCTATTCGATAGAGATAAGTCCCCGCGGGAAGAAGCTCTCCGCCCTCGGTTTTGGCGTCCCAGCGGAGGAAATTCGTGCCCTTTGCGGCGGGACTCAAATCGAACTGACGGACGACACGACCGGAAATGTCGAACACTTCCACCTTTGCAGGCGCTTCTTCCGGAAGGGCGAAGCATAACGAAACAGCAGAATTAAAGGGGTTCGGGAAAGCCGGAAGAATCTCGAGTTTTGCCGGTTTCCGGTGGTAATCGGACTCCTCGATGTCCTGCAGAACTTCGCCCCAGGTCATCGCCCGTTCGATGAAGAGGTAACGCTGGCTGTCGGGAATAGCTTCCACGCCGAATTCCAGCATGATAGAACGCCAACCGTCCGAATGCTGATAACGAACTCCGCACACGGAATCCGTCGCACCGGCGAAATCGTAAAAGAAAATCGGCACACCGTCGTCTATTGTGCTACAGCTTCCGAATTTGCGGTTGCCCGCGCCGCCGCCGCCGAATACGATGTTCATGCCGTCGTAGCCGTCGGTGAGGGTGTCGCCGTCATAGCCGGTAACATTCATTCCGAAACTAATTGCCATCTCATCATCCTCGTGCACGGCTCCGAAATTGTCCGCAAGCCACCCTGCAGAACATTGTTCTGGAAGATCCTGGCCGTTGAGCAGTAAAATTCTGCCGTCGGCGGGTTCGTTGAGCCATGTCTCCAGATTATTCTCCATGGTCGTATTCATCTGAGAATGGGTGCTGTCTTTGCCGCCCATATATACTATCGCACGATGCTTGCGCATGCGCTGAAGATCGAATCCCTCCTCCGGAATTCTCACAACATCGTAAATATATTGCCCCATATCGAAGGCTTCGGTAACTTTTCCAATCACAACCGAATTCGTATCCTGAGATGCCACAACGATTTCCGGGTATCCAACCATGGTAATAAATTCGGAAACATAAGTATAATTCTCGGCACCGCGAAGGGTTACGATGAATTTGACATAATGCCCGTATGTCGAATCGGCATGCATTCTGAAAGAGACTGGAAGGCTGTTAGAAGAGGTGGCTCCAAGGGCAATATCGCCCACAAAAGCCTCTCCATCGATTATGTCGACCAGAGGATCGTCGCTCGAGAAATAGAGGGTGCAGTTCTGTGCGTCCGCCCAAATCGGGTCGTCGGTATTGGAGAAGTGAACGAAAATATCGACATCCTCCCCCGGGTCGAAACGACCGTCGCCGCCGTCATCGGAAGCAACTACGCTGTCCATATTGATAACAGGGAAAATTCCGGCTCCGAGGGCGCGATAGACATCGAGCCTGCCCGATCCGAGAAGCTCGCCGTCGGCATAGCTTGGGTTCCGGTCATAAATGTCAACGGCATTATCGAGAAGACGCCTGCGCACCCACTCATTAGAGCTGTCGGGATGGAAACTCATGAGAAGTCCCGCGGCACCGGCGACTACCGGCGCGGCCATGCTTGTGCCCTGAAAATCAGCGTATCCCGGCGAGAAGGGAGCTGAGAAACCCATATCGCAAGGCGATGGCGGACTGGAATATTCTTGAGGAACTGTCGCGCCGATATCTATACCCGGAGACGAAATATCCACGGTCGGATGATAGTTCGAGAAGTATGTCTTGTAATCGTTCTGATCCGTCGCGGCGACATTGATAACTTCGGGATAAGACGAGGGATAATGAATTAAATCGTGGTCATCATTGCCTGCCGCGGCGGTGATGACCGCTCCCCAGTTGTTGACTGCCGAATCTATCATCACATGGACGAAATGAGACGAATCGTCGCCGCCGTAACTGAAATTGAATATCATACATCCTTTATTGAGACCATAGGGCAAAGCCTGCACAACAGCGTCGTTCTGGTTATAACCATTGCAGGATCGGGAATAATAACCCGCACGGGAGCACATAATGCTTGCATCCCAGGTCATGCCCGCGATACCGATTCCATTATTGCCCTCGGATGTCATAGTGCCGGTGCAGTGGGTTCCGTGGCCGTTATAAACGAAATCCGAAGGGTCGTTGTCCGGCATGTAGCCGTCTTCGTGAATGGAATCGGGGTTTGTGGGGTGACGGTAGGCGTCCGACCATGCGCCGTCCACCCAGTCCCAGCCGATGAAATCATTGACATAGCCGTTGCCGTCGTTGTCGATTGTGTCGATATCACCGGGGTCGAACCCGACTCCGGGAATCAGGGTGTAGCCGTTGCCGTTGGCGTCTTCGCCCAAATTCTGCCAAATCCTGTTGGTCAAATCGGGATGAAGATAATCGACACCGGAATCGACCGCGGACATTATAACTTCGGGGCGTCCGGTGGTGAAATCCCATACACGGTGAGCATTGGTCTTGCGGACATACCACTGATGACCGGAATAAAATGGATCGTTGGGTGTGCGGTAATATCTGCCGCGATAATTCGGCTCGACACAATTCACTCCGGGAAGGCCGGAAAGAGTATTCACAGCGGTGGGAACATCTGTAACATCGGGATCGAAAGTGAGGACGAACCAGCGTTCGGTCCAACGCCAGCGGTCGCGGTATTTAGGGTTCGGCGCGATAGGTATCATCTGCCGCCAACCGTTTACTTTAAGCTCTTCGAGGGCGATATCGATCTCTTCCCATCCGGTATTTATCCAGCCGTCCTGGCCGAAATCGGGCGGGCCGAAGTCGTTATCTTCGATGTCGATAAGAATCATGCCGGGCGCCCATCTGTCTGGGTCGTCGGCGGAGAGGGCGGTCAGTGCGACCGTAAGTATTGCAATAGCAACGATATAGAATTTCATGTTCCCTGCCTGCTAAGTTGTTCTTCTCAAAACAAATCGATGGAATATATCCATCGGATAACTATTTGTCAAATAGTAAAGGCAAAAGGAAGATGAATAATGACTAATGACTAATGGCGGGGCGCGAATAATTGTCAATTAACAATTACTATGAGCAATGATCAAATGTGCTGTCATTGCGAGCCCACAGGGCGCGGCAATCTTTTCGACTCCCCTGTCATTGCGAGCCCGAAGGGCGCGGCAATCTTTTTCGACCACCCCGGTGGCTGAGTAGGCGCGAGCCGTATCAAAGCCACCCCCTCGCAACATCGTTTCGATACGAGCTTCGCTCTACTCAACGACCAGCCCGCCCTCTTTCATTGCCGTCGGTTTCAACCGACGGAAGAGTAGCGGTCGGTCACTAAGCCTTGCCCACAGGCCCTACGGGACGAAGTGCCCGGTGGCTGAGTAGGCTGTAGGCCGTATCGAAGCCACATAGCGCGGTTATTGGAAGAGTAAGCGTTTATACCGGGCAACCCGAGCTTTAACCTAACTGAGAGGCCAATAAATCGGCACAGGGACATCTATCGATATTCGGTATGGCATTCCGGGGCGAAGTCTGCCGTCAATAAGCCATATAAAATCGGGAACACCAGTCTTTACGCCTATTGTCGACCAAGTGTTTGTCCTGTTGCTCCATCTGTCAACACGACCAAGACGGTTGGCCCCTGCGGCCACCAGGGAATTTTCGAGGTCGCTACAGTAAATGATATTGTCGATATAGGCCACTTTGAAAGGAAGCATGATTATATTCCTGCCGCCTCGAATACCATTTGAATGGAGGACATAAGAGGTGTCGTTTTGCGGTATTATCCCCGGTTTAAATGTTGAGAAAAGCTGAAAGGCATCCATATCTGCGCCGCTCACCCGATAGACATGGGAAACCTGCAGTGGCTCATCAGGGGACCATACGCCCGGAAGAATATTTGAACCACGCAAAGACCATGCTTGGGTAATCGGGTTCCATTCTTGAACTGTGTGGATTCCGAACTCACCGAGGTCGGAGGCTGTCGTGTATCGCTCGTCGTAACAGGGAATTGAGATGAGATTAACCGAGCCTATAATTGGATGGGATTTTAAACTCTGGTCGTATTCGCAAACGCACCAGCTGAGATAAGAGGATTCCGCAAAACCTCCGGGAGCGGTCGGTCCCGAATCGACAGACGTGCAGACATAAAAGAGATTAACGAGGGTATCCTCAATTCCCTTGCTGGACATCCAGTAGTCCTCCCAGAGGGTATCGCTGAAGCTATCGACATAAGCTGTCGAATAGAGTCTTTCGGGGAGGAGTTTGCTCGAGTCCAGTTGAGTCGAATAAAAGAGCGCGGTTGTGTCTCTATAGACGTGAAACCAATCGACTCCATAGTCGACCGGCGCGGCCATGACTTCCATACTTATCTGCTCAGAACCGTCTGTGGCAGAAATTGAATCGATAACCAAACTATCGACGGGAGGCATTCCAGGCCACATAACAAAAAGCTCCTGGCTTAATTTAGCTGTGTCTATTTCCGCGCCGCTACGAGCGTAGATAAAGACTTGGGAGGTATCTAGAGGGGGCACGGAGAAAAAATAATGCAGTGTGATTTTATAGCTCAGAAACACCGAATCCCCCGGCGCAAGGCTCAACCCGGCAGACCCGTAAAAGCCATCGCTGGAGAACCTTGGGGTTTCGAGAATGTAATCCATCGTATCGCCTAATGGCGGATCAGCGAGAGTGTCTGAGAAATAGCCCCACATGCGAACTGTATCTCGGGCGGCATCGACCGAATCGACAACTCGATATGTCCATTCCGCGGATAGGCCGAGTTCGACAGTTTCAGTTCCCGTATTCTTGATGTATATGGGTTCCGAAGGATGGCCATGAAATCGAGTTATACCCACGCCCATCATTTCGCTTTCCAACTCTTCGGGCACCACGACAATCGAGTGCTGGGCGAGGAGAACCGTGCAAGCGATTAGAAAGAACATTGTGAGCTTCATCTTCATCTCATATCCTTTCCGCAGGAATCCTATCTCGTTTCGCCCGAAGTCCCCCTCGATGGGCAACCGACCGGGAGTATCTGAAACACAATAAATATCCATCTTTTCATAATTCTCCTTCCAATTCACGGCCCGACTTCGATTCTGCCGTTCTCCGTGGAGAGAAGCCAGTAGCCTCTTCCCGGATACAGGGTGTCTGCGATGAAATAATCCGCGCCGTCCCATCCGAACAGCGGCGGGACAATCAGGCCGGGCGGGTCGGTGACGACGTCGTGCCACGAAACAGCGTGATCGACCGCGCCGATGAGGTTCCAGCCGCGGTAGAGGGTGTCGGAATATGAATGCAGTGTGCGCGGAAGCTCGACCGTGTCGGCTGACATCGACAGGACGAAATAGCCCTTGCCGGGATGAAGGGAATCAGCGGTGAAATATTCAAGCATAGACGGGTCGTAACCGAATGCCGATGTGCTGAAAAACGGCGAATCCTGTGGCTCAACCGTGGGCACGGAAACGAGATTCCATCCGCGGGAGAAATCGATTTCGACATCCTCGCATAGAACGCGGACAGGGATGGAGCTATTAGTAATCGTCCCGTCGCCGAGTTGGCCAAATTGATTCCATCCCCAAGTCCAGGCTAAGGAGTCTGATTCTAACGCTATTGTATGCCTACCTCCGCCTGCGATTGAAGTAATTTTGGTAAGAAACCCAACACCTTCGGAGTCAAGAACCTGTCTTGGGGTGGGATTAGGGAGTGCCATATTGTAGTCATTCCATCGCCAAGTTGACCACAATGGTTATTCCCCCAAGACCACATAGTGCTATCAGTTTTTAGGGCGATTGTATGATGCGAACCGCCTGCAATATCGATTATCTCGTTTAGATAACCTATTCCATCGGAGCCAACGACTTGAACAGGTGTATTTCGAAACACACTTGATCCATCGCCGAGTTTACCAGAACTGTTGCTTCCCCATGTCCATACAGTACCGTCCCATTTGAGTGCGATCGAATGGGAGTCACCGATTGCTATAGCAAAGATGCTTGTAAGGTATCCGACTCCGTCATGGTTGAGGACTTGCACTGGTGTGGTTTTAGAAATGTTCGTTCCATCACCGAGTTGACCCCAAATATTACTTCCCCACGTCCACACCGTGCTGTCCGATTTCAGCGCGATTGTATGGCTTCCGCCATCAATATCGATTATGCCGGTTAGAAAACCTACACCATCAGAATTGACCACCTGCACAGGGGTGCTTGAGTTGGTTGTCGTTCCGTTGCCAAGTTGCCCACTAGAATTTCTACCCCACGTCCAAACGGTGCTGTCTGATTTCAGCGCGATTGTATGATACATATCGCCAGCGATAGCGATTATACCGGTTAGATAACCGACCCCGCTAGGACCTACAACTTGCACAGGCGAGTAACTGTCGGAAGTAGATCCATCGCCTAGTTGACCATATTCATTGCTTCCCCATGTCAATACCGTGCTATCCGATTTCAATGCAATCGTATGATCCGAACCCCCTGCAATCTCGATTATATCGAGGAGATGACCGTCACCATCGGGACTAACGACCTGAACAGGAATTGTTCGATTTATATCGGTTCCATCGCCAAGTTGGCCGAAATGATTCCATCCCCATGCCCAGACTGTGCCATCGGATTTAAGCGCAACTGTGTGTGCACTCCCCGCCGCAATTTTAATGAAATCGCACTGCGCGAGGCTCAAACCCACAAACAGCAGAAACAAAACAAATATCGCACTTCTCATAAATTTCCCCGATTCTCTTTTTTCGATATATATATTTTAACGATGAACAAGAAGAATGTCAATCGCAAAGAAGGGAAATTCAATCAGGCCGTCTGGAATTCGAGAGTCCTAAGGCCTTCTTCGGTAGCCCTTGTCGAGATGCCCAGAAACTCCACCCCCACGACCTTGCAGTTTTCATCGTAGTCTAAAACTACGCCCGGTTGAACCTCTTCGGATTCGACAATAGGGGTTTCATCGAACCGAAAATATAGCGTATCGCTGTCTTTATCGACTTTTATCCTCATAATTCCTCACTCAATCTTCTATCGAAAAACGCGGTTATTAAACGTTCCGGTGAAACTGAAACGTTTAATATGACTCTTAGCCACCTGTTTCCAAATTCGGGTATCTGAACTATAAAATGTTTCGTTCCATCATCTCTTTCAAATACGTCATAGGGATTTCCTATCGCACGATCTACCCAGGATCGTTTTATACCTCTCTCGTTTAACATGGCTTGAAAATGCTTTGTTTCTATCATATCTTCTCGATACTATCCGAATAGGCATTCTATAGGGTAAAATTTATTCAGAAACCGCTTTAAGTCAAGTATCAAATGGTATTGGCATGGTTAGAGTCGAGCTTATTTCCCTAATAAGTGAATTTTCCCCCTTGACAAATCCGAAATGGGGATATAATTTAGGCGAACATGGGTTCGCTTTTTAACTCTCCTCGTTCCACACGCTCCGCGTTGGAACGCGGGCACCGCCGCTCTGCGGCGATTTACGCAACACAGAATCGCGGACACCCGGTCATCTCGGCTCCGCTCGATGACCTTCGTTTCTTCTTGTTGTGAAGTTGCGCTCCGCAACGCCACTAATGGAGAAGCTTTGCGCTATATTTCTCATTTATAGCGCTAATCGGGAGCAAAGCTCCCGTTCCAACTGCGTCCCACGGCAAAGCTACGGGACGAGACGACAAACAGAGGTTAATCAACCATGGACGATAAATCGCAAATAGCGATGTTGCCGGACGCCCCGGACGACATCGACGGCGAGTTCCTAATTAAAACATTTTTCCACCGTATCGACGAGATCGCCAACCGGGACGAGGTCAAGGCGACGGAACTCAAAGCCGCCCTGGAGACCTATCTCAAGCTGGAAGAACGTTCGCGCGAATTGGACGAGGGCCAATTGCCGCCCTTCGAACCGAATTTGTTCGATCATCAGGGCGAATTCGTGCACTCGAAAACCCGTTTCACCGCGCTAATAGGCGGGGTGCGGAGCGGCAAAACTTACGCCGGCGCGGTCAAGGGCATCGAGAGGGCGCTTTTCCTGCCGACAATCGGCGCGGCGGTGGCACCCACGGCGGCCATGGCGCGAGACGTCCTTGTCCCGCAATACGCCGAACTTCTGGGCGAGCGCGTGGCCAAATGGCTGTCCTCGAACATGGAGATGACGCTCGCAAACGGCAGTAAGATCATATTCCGAAGCGCGGACAGGCCGGAAAGGCTAATGGGGCTGACATTGGACTGGTTCCACCTGGACGAGGCGGCGCAACTGCCCAAACGAGTCTGGGAGATACTGGTCAACCGCACCATCTCCACCGGCGGCCCCGGCTTTCTGACCACTACCCCGCGCGGGCGCAACTGGGTGTTCGACCTGGTGCGGGATTGGGAACACGACTCCGATGCAAAAATTATTATCGCGAAAACTTCCGACAACCCGCAGATTTCCATCGCGGATATCGCGCGCGGCGGCAACTCGACCCGAAATATTTCCCCCAGCAATACGAAGCGAGTTTCGAATCCAGCGGCCTGGCTGTTTACGACGATTTCTCGCCGGAAACGCACGTCCTGGACTCGCGATGGGAAATCCATCCCGACTGGCCGGTTTATATCGCCCTCGATCTGGGCTGGACGCATCCCACGGCGATCCTCTGGGCGCAACTTTCCCCGGACGGCCAATGGATATTCACCGACGAACTGGTGCAGTCGCATCTTCGTCTAAACAAGGTGGCCGGCGCAATACTTGGTGAGCCGGTGGACATCGGCGGGGAGACATTCCGCGCAAAAGTGCCCTATTCGCGCATCGAACGAGTGATATGCGGCATGGAGGGCAGGCAATCTCGCCAGGAGGCGGGCGGCGAAAGCGCGGTGCGAATCCTTGCGAACGCCGGAGTGACCCGCGTCGGCGTGTATTCCGGCTCCATCGTGGACGGCATCCATGCTGTTCGAAGCAAACTGCTCTCCGCGGACGGCGTGGTCAACCTGAAAATATCGCCGGTCTGCAGACGCTTGATAGACGATTTCCAGGGCTACAATTATCCCTCGGACACCGACGGCACGGCTATCGGCGAACTTCCCGACAAGGACGGCGTCCACGACCACACCATGGACGCCCTGCGATATTTAATCGATTTCGTCACGCCATTGGCGGAAACGCGCTGGCAGATAGGATAGGGGGGGGAATGGCGAAGTTCAAATGTCAAATGATCAAATGCCCAATGACAGCCAACTCTAACCGCCCTTCAGGGTGCGGGAATACGCATGCAAAAAACACCGAAACATCTTGCGAAAACTCGAACATTTAATTATAATTACATTAACAAAAATCATGAAAGGCGCGAATATGAAAGCAACGCTATACCTTTCGATAATTCTGTTGGCAGTGGGATTCGCGGGCGGCGCGGAGATTTTTTACAACCTCCACGAGGGCTGGAATATGCTGGCAATGCCGCTGGAAATGGACATGCGCGACATCGGCGATTCATTGCCGATAGACGCCCCGGCGACATATTACTCTCCCGATTCGGGATATTCCGTCGCCATTGGTTCGTCCAGCCCCTGCAGAGGTTTCTGGGCGATGTCGCATTCGGATACGGCTTGCAGAGTGGTCGGGGAATGCTACGATCATTCGGTCGAGCTATCCCTGTCTCGCGGATGGAACCTGATCGCCATGCCGGATTACCGCCCGGACGAGGCGATCAGCTCACTCCTGCCGATAATCCCGCCGGCGTATCTATATGACGCCAATTCCGGCGATTACGGCGCGATAACCAACTTCCCCCCGCCGAATGCCGGTTTCTGGGTGCTCTGCGACAGCGACTTCTCCACGACGATAGACTACGACACGGCGGGATTCAGCATAATCGGGCTGGATTCGGTGGCGAGGGATATCGAACTGAAAATCTACTCGGATGGCTGGGGAGATTTACTCGATTCATGCATCCTCTCGACCGAAAAGGATACCTCGTTCAATATTTACGAGGAATGGCCTTATGGAATGGGGCTTTGCGGAGACTACTACATCTATGCCCGGGCAGAGGGATTCTACACGGGATTGTTTTGCGTAGATATTGATGAAACCGTTTTCATCGATCTCGACCCAATTCCGCCGCTTGCCAATTCAATCGCTCTTGAATTTATCGGCAGGCAAGTCTATTTCGCCGATCATTACGTCATGCAGGATAATCCGGTTAATCTATATCAGGACAGCGTTTTAATTCTAAGCACTGTGACTGATAGTATGGGAAGAGTATTCTCAGCTGGGTTACCGACGGGAGATTACGTGGTCGAAATTCCCTATCTCGACCCATATTACGGGTCTTATGGTTGGCCTGATACTGTAACACATAACTTTTACTTTGAGATTACAAATACAATAGGATACGATTTCTATGAGTGTATTTTCAACGATCCTTTGGTTTTAGCCGCCCCCTACATCTACCTCTACCCCGAAACCACTTCCGTGGTCGATGTCTCGCTGGAATTCCACAATCCCGGCCATGTTACGGCCTCCGAGCCGCCCTACGGCGAAGGCTGGCATGTCCAGGTCGAACCGTCCGGTCTCATCGACGGCGAGTTCGGTTACCTCTTCTACGAGGCGGATTATTCCAGCGAAATGCAGATAACGCACGCATGGACAGTCCGCGCGGACACTCTGGAGGCGGCGTTCCGCAACTTGCTGGCTCAATACGGCTGTGTGGGCCGCGAGATAGACGATTTCGTCGATTTCTGGATGCCCTATTTCGCCGATTACGATTATTACCTGATCTACCCGCAGGACGAGAGCGCTATGGTCGGCCTGGAAATCTCCCCGGAACCGGACAATATCCTGCGAATCTACTTCGCCATCCGTGGTTTCGATTCGGCGATTATCCTGGAAGAACCCGCCCCGCCGCCGTCCTTCACCCGCGAGGGCTTCTTCGCCGTCGAATGGGGCGTAACAACCGACGCCGCGGAGGTGGAACATCGGCGAGAAAGGCGATAGATGCGTAGTTTGAAAGCCATAATTTGTCTCCTGACCGCCGTGTCGGTGTTGGTCGCCGTCACCAATGTCCGGCTCGAACTCAATTATAACTACAGCTCTTCGACGACGTTACTTCTCGCCGAAAACACGGACGATTCAGAAACCGAAGAGGACGAATTCTGGGAAGAATGGAAAAGGGATCATTCCGATAATTACCAGGCCGAAGAGATCAAATTGGCCTGCAGAACTCTATTGCCGGGGATGGATTATCTGATCGCTTATCTGGGTGGAACAACTACGACTTTGAGCGCATTCGTTATAGCTCTAATTGAAGCGTTTTCACATTTATTGGATGAAGATTACAATCCTTCGACTTTCACAACTATTTTATTGATTTCAGCCCCGTTGACAGGACCGACGGCCGCATTGTTAATTGCGGACAACGACGCCCCCGTTGGAACGATGTTAGGTGGGGCGGCTTTGTTCGGTGCTACCGGAGCCGCAATAGGCGCCGTTATAGGAAATAATAAGGGTGAGGAACAAATCGCATATATCTATTGTATAGGCGCGTTGTTAGCCCCCGCCGGCGCGGCTATAGGTTATAGACATGATCGCGATCTATGTGTTAAACCGGAAACGAGAATGAGCGGAAGCCAAAGCGTCGGGCATTGCAGAAAAATCCCGGAGGGCGCGGATTATTTGATTAGTATGGCCGGTTCGGCGATTTTGGCCGGCGCCGGTTACGGGATAATGAACGAAACCGATACCTGGGTGGTAAATTCCGAGGATACCGACCTAAAAAGAGCCTACCACGTCGTGGATCACTTTCTGCCGCTGATAGGGGCTATCGTGCCGTTTAAAGTCTTCGATAGCAAAATCCCCATGCGGAAAAATTTGATCTGGGGAACAGGCGGAGCGGCCGTGGGGTGGCTAATCGGAATTCCCTTTGCCTATGCAGTCGATGAAACAAGGGAGACGGAACAGTGGTATTTTTCGATGGCCCTTTCCGCGATATGCGCCCCCATTGGAGCAACCATCGGATACAGAAAAAGCGAAGTCCTCTGCGAAGAGCTCGGTTTTAGCGTTCATCCCCCAAGCTTTGAATTCACCAACACGACCTATCCCGACGGTAGCGTGGAGCTTTCGACCAAACTGGTCTTGCTGGATGTTAGATTCTAAAGGATTAAAATAAGCAAAGCGAAATTAATAATCTGCCTCCTGACCGCCCTGTCGGTATTGTTCGCAAGCACCAATGTCCGTCTCGAACTCGATTACAACTACAGCTATTCACCGCCAATCCTCCTCGCCGAAAACACGGACAATCCCGAAACCGACGAGGACGAAAACTGGGACGAATGGAAAAGGGACAACTACGAGGATACCTATTACAGAAAAATACCGAAAGGTTTAGATTTAGTTGATTCATATATCGGAGCCGAGCTGGCATATTTGATATCCATCGTTTTTGTGCTCTTCTCTTTTTTAACCGGAGGGAAACTTGGTCCTTTATTGCACGCGGTTTCGCCTACCGTCGGTTCAGTGCTCTTCTTGCATATTCGCGATAAAAATATCACTTGTGAGAATACCATTCCCGCGGCAATAATGGCCTCACTGATAGGTGGATGTGCTGGATTAATAATCGATAAAAAAACGAACCCAACCGAACCTTCATATGATCAACCATATGAGGTTTTTGCTCTGGGTTCTCTTATTTTAGGCCCCTTGGGTGCGGTAATAGGATATAGACAAACCGCCCCACTTCAGCCGGAAAAATCGGTCAGCGTTCATCCGCCGAGTTTCGAGTTCACGAACACGACCTATCCCGATGGTAGCGTGGAGCTTTCGACCAAACTGGTCTTGGTGGATGTTAGATTCTAAAGGATTAAAATGAGCAAAGCGAAAATAATAATCTGCCTCCTGACCGCCGTGTCGGTGTTGGTCGCAAGCACGAATGTCCGTCTCGAACTCGATTATAAATACAGCTATTCACCGCCAATCCTCCTCGCCGAAAACACGGACAATCCCGAAACCGACGAGGACGAAAACTGGGACGAATGGAAAAGGGACAACTACGAGGATACCTATTACAGAAAAATACCGAAAGGTTTAGATTTAGTTGATTCATATATCGGAGCCGAGCTGGCATATTTGATATCCATCGTTTTTGTGCTCTTCTCTTTTTTAACCGGAGGGAAACTTGGTCCTTTATTGCACGCGGTTTCGCCTACCGTCGGTTCAGTGCTCTTCTTGCATATTCGCGATAAAAATATCACTTGTGAGAATACCATTCCCGCGGCAATAATGGCCTCACTGATAGGTGGATGTGCTGGATTAATAATCGATAAAAAAACGAACCCAACCGAACCTTCATATGATCAACCATATGAGGTTTTTGCTCTGGGTTCTCTTATTTTAGGCCCCTTGGGTGCGGTAATAGGATATAGACAAACCGCCCCACTTCAGCCGGAAAAATCGGTCAGCGTTCATCCCCCAAGCTTTGAATTCACCAACACGACCTACCCCGACGGTAGTGTGGAACTCACGAGCAAATTAGTTTTGCTGGATGTCAGATTTTGATAAATAGTCGTTAGTCGTCAGACAATACTCGTTAGCCCTTTTCACAGGCCTCCCCGGAGGCCTTTTTTATTGCCCGAAAATTCAATCTTTCTCGAAAGGAGATATATGTTCAAATCCCGTGCAAAGGAATGGGTGGAGCGGACTCTGCTTATGGCAAAACTCTCCGCCCGCAAAGGTTTCAAGCGCGAGATGGAGAAGCGGATCGATTATTATTTCGACCGTCAAATGCCATATCTGCGCGACCTGCTGACCGCGCGTTACGCCGACGCCGACGCGCTCGGCCTGGAACCGGAATTCATCAACGTCATCAAGACCATCGTCGATAGCACGGCGCTGGTGTATCGAAGCGGCGCGGCGCGGAATCTGACCGTTCCGGAGGGCGAAGCTCCGCCCGAAGAGCGCGAACTGTGGAACTGGCTCATGGCCAATTCCCGTTACGAGGCCACCATGAAGACGCTCCATCGTATGGTAAAGCTGTGCCGGACGGTGCTCATCAAGCCGGCCTTCCGCAAGGGAGCGATCAAGCTGGATTTGCTCACGCCCGACCAGATCGACGTCATCCAGGACACGGAAGATCCGCTGGACGCACAGGCCTTCGTTTACACGCGCCCGCGCTCGGAAACCGCAATCGCGGAGCCGCTGGTCTATCATTACTGGGATCGCGACCACTACCGCCGATTCACCGCGAATGGCGAAATTCTGCCGATCCCCGGCAACCCGGACGGCGTCAATCCCTACGGCGAACTGCCCTTCGTGCGATTCTCGGAGACACTGCCGCTGACCGGTTTCTTCGTCGATGCCGGCGAAGACCTGACCGCCATTCAGGACGCCATCAACCTGAAACTCGTTCAGCTGAACCATCTGATAAAGATGCAGTCTTTCAGCGTGCCGGTGCTCATCGGTTACGACGGCCCCGAAAAGATCGTGGTCGCGCCGGGCAAACCGATCAAAATCCCGCTGGGGCGAATCGGCGGAGCTAACCCGGATTTCAAATTCGAGTCGCCCAACCCGGCGATATCCGAGTGCCTGGAGGTCATCCGCGAGGAGATCGCGCGGCTGGCGCACACCTACCATATCAGCAGTGCGAACTTCAGCATCGATTCCGGCGCAAAGAGCGGATTCGCGCTGGTCATGGAGAACCTGGCCCTATTCGAAGACCGCCAGAACGCGGTGCCCTTCTACGAGGACGCTGAGGAGGAGCTGTTCGACGTGATCAAGCGCATCTGGAACGCCCACGCGCCCTTCCTGCCGGCGGATCATCCCTTCGCGGGAGTGAAATTCGGCGAGGGCACGCGGCTGTCGGTTACGATACAGGACGTCCGCCTGCCGCAATCCACCCAGGACGAGGCCGCGGAATGGCGATTCCTCATCGAAAACAGGATGGCGACGCCAATCGACTACATGATGTTGCGGTTCCAGATGACCCGCGAGGAAGCCCGCGCGAAATACGCGGAAAACCTGCTCTGGTTCGACGAGCAGGCGAAATAATCAAAAAAAGTCATTGCGATGAAAAGACCAATCGCTCCCTGAGCACCCAACCGCTCCCTGAGCTTGTCGAAGGGCCGTCGGGATCGAAATCCCGTTCTTCCAAGAACGGCTTCGACGCGCTCAGCCAGCGGTGTTGTTCTGCAAGCAAGCTCAGCCAGCGTATTTGCCGTTGGCTGAGTGCCCGTTGTCAACGAAGGCGATCACCCGTGCGGTTTCCTTCGGACACAAGGATCGCCCTCTTTCCCCCGCAATGACACAACCGAATGCGAGGTAGCATTATGAACGAAGAATACGATTTCTCAACCTTCGGCGACGATGCCGACACAGTCCGCGAACTGATGACCAAACCGGAGGACGTCCACAAACTTCTCCTGACCAAACGTTCCGCGAACGGCGAGGCGAAACAGCTTCGCGAACAGCTGGAACAGGCCGATTCTCTGCTTAAAACGCGCGAATCGGAAATGGAGAAGCTGGAGCGGGACAACCGGCGCGAACTCTCGATTTCGCTTTTCAAAATCGAGGCCCTTCGCTCCGGAATCCGCCCGGACAGGCTTTCAGCCGCGGAAAAACTCATCGACCCAACCGAAATAGAACCGGAGGACGCGATCGCGCAGATCCGCGAGCAGTATCCCGAACTTTTCGTCAAAGGCGGTTCGCCGGCAGTGGTTGATAATTCGGGATTCTCCCGTGGCGGCTCGGACGATTTCGAGGTCGCCAGAAAAGGCGGGGATATTATGGGCATGTTAAAATCCCTGCGCAAAGCGCGTTAGCGAAAAGGGTTTGCCGATGTCGAACCCCTACGCAAAAAAACGCCCCCCTAAATAAGGGGGTCAGGGGGATTTACATTAAACCGCCCCCCTTCACAAGGGGTTCAGGGGGGATTAATATATTCCCCCATGCCCAACAACCGAGCCGTCAAGGCTCATCAAACAACAAACTAAAAGGAGTCTCATGGAAACTTCATACGACTACAATCACATGATTCGCGACCTCGCGAAAACCTTCGAGACCATCTCGAAAGGCCAACATAACCTGCTTTCGGTAATCCCGATAATCGGCGAGGCGCGCGGCTACAAGCACGAATGGCTGGAGGACGTCATCGAGCCGACCGCCGACGCCCTCGACGGCGCAATTCTGGACAGCGAGACTGAAATCGATGTCGATGACGGCAGTAAATTCACTGCCGGTGATATCCTCGCTTTCGACGGCTACGACGAGATCATGCGCGTTACCGGAGTCGATTCGAATACTCTCGCGGTAACCCGCGGCTACGGGGGCACAACTGCGGTCGAAATGGCGGACGATACCGTCGTGCGTCTCATCTCGCGCCCTAAAACCGAGGGCAGTGACCCCGGCTATGATGCCGTCGCAGAGCCATCCTCCGAGTTCAACTACACCCAGATATTCGACCGGACGGCTAAGGTCAGCAAATCCGCGGTTGCCGGCGAACATCACGTCATCGAGGATCTGGTCGATTTCCACGTCAAGCATCACCTCGAACTGCTTCAGATAGAGCTGAACGCGGCCTGCATTTACGGCAGACGTTACGCCAACACCTCGGATCCCACAATTCCGCGGACTCTGGGCGGCCTGCTCTACTACATCGGCGCGGACGGTGGGAACGTCATCGATGCCGAATCCGGCGCACTCTCCGCGGACGATCTGAACGACCTCATCGAGATGATCGCTTCCGACGGCGGCAGACCGAATGTCCTGCTTTGCAACACCATTCAGGCGCGCGCGATAAGTGCGTTTAACCTGACTTCCGGCTCCGCACCGCTGGTCAGAACCACGTGGAGCGACGACCGCACCGGCGCCGCAGTTTACGAGTTCGTAGGCGATCTGCCTTTGGGCCATGTGGAGCGAATCGTCGTCGATACGGCTTTCCCACAGGATAAGGTCGCGATAATCGACACATCGAAACTCGCCCTCGTTCCAATGCGCGGCAGAGCCTTCCGCGACCTTCCGGCCACCCCCTCGGCGGCGTCGGACTACATTGCCCGCAGGCTTATCGGCGAATACACTCTCGAAGTGCGCAACGCGAAAAACTGCCATGGCATCATCAAAAACCTCGCGACTAGCTAAACAGCCCGTAGCAAGGCCTAACCCCTCCCCCTTTCCCAATCGGGAAGGGGGGAATACCATAAGGAGGCGAAATGGATTGGGATTCTCATATCCTTTTCGAAATCAATGACTTATACGATTACGAGCCGGCGATTCTCCCCGAATTGTCCCATATCGATAGACGCAGTGCGGTCAAGAACAAGCTGATTTCAAGACTGAGACGGCATTTCCTCGGAAGGGACGAGGACTTCATCGATGAAATCACAAACCCGGAAGTCCTTCGCGAACCCGCAATACTGCTGAATCTGCAGATGGTCTTCTACGCAAACTCCGGTGGAAGGGACATATATGGCGAGAAAGCGAAAACATACGCAGACCGCTTCGAAGAGGCTCTCCGCCGTGCTCTGGACACTCTAAAGTTCGGCGGCGAAAATTCCGGCGGCGTGACGCTGGTGAGGTAAGACTATGGATAAACTCAATCTCGACATTGCGTTAGACGATTTAGCAGACGCACTTCGCAAAATCGAAATCGGCGCGGCTAAGCTGGCAAGGGTGCGCAGGGAGTTCGTCCATATCCGCGAAATCCCTCTGGGGGACTATCCGCTGGTGATGTTCGGTCTCGAAAGCTCGACTTTCGATACTCAGAACGACACTGCAGACATCCTGCTCATAGGCCTTTCGCGCAACCGGGATTTCGATTCCGCCATGGAGGAGTTCAGGTATCGTATCGTAATGCTCCTTAAGGAGGATTTCGGTTCCGAAACGGCTCAGGTGGGAGATTTGGAGCTGGGCGATCTCATGCCCGGCTTCACCGAGAGCGCGGAATCATCCGCCCTACCGGATGGCGCATTTATAGCGTCTTGGCTGGATATCCAGCGTCCTGCGAGGGGCTTCTTCATTCGTTTTACAATCACAGTCGATACAAATTAACATAATTTGATCATCGAAACTATTATTGCAAAAAGGAGGTTCGATGCGAATCTGCATAATATTATATCTAATAACATGTTGCGCTATTCTTGCCCAATTTCCAGAAGACTGGATTCCCTCGGAAATTTCCAAAGCGGAAGCCGACAGCATCATCGACCCGATGGAAACAATACGGCAAAACCGCATGGATGCGGCTCTGGACTCCCCCTGGATAAACCCGGATTACCTACCGGACGAACTTTACAATGACCGTTCGATCAACCTAATCCTCCCTGATTTTCTGCCTGCTGAATCCCGTCAGGAGAGCGGTGAAGACAGTCTCGGAAGGCCTGAATATAGGGTTTATCGCAGAGACGGCAAGGCGGTTCTGGTGGAGAGAATCGGGTATAGCGAAAACCCAAGGGCTTTTATGGCCTATCGTCCCGAAAAATCGAGGTGGTGGAAATGCGTGGAGTAGCTCTATTGCTTATCTTGCTCGCGGTTGTCGCCTTTGCCGAGTCCTGGTTCTGCCATTCGGACTTGGGCAACGACGCCTGGAGTGGCACGGAGATGGACTCCGCGAAGGCTTCTTTCGGAGGGGCTATAACCGAGGCGTCTTCCGGGGACACGATTTTCGCCTGCGGGCGAAATTTCGACGAACAAGTCAATATATCCAAATCCCTAACAATCTGCGCATGGCCTGATTCCGCGAATTGGAGTTTGTCTTACGACTCCACCGGATACGCCATGGAAGGTCCTTTCCGCCTCCACAACGGATGCATTCAGGGTCTCAATGCGGTTCGTTTGACCGGAGATTATCATTATGTTGACCTATGTTCTTTAATTGCATCGCAATATTATATCCTCTATCTCGCCGAGGGCAATTCTTGTTCCCTTTCTTGTGTCCATACTGAAGGGACAGCGGGAGATATTCTGTTTATTTACAAAACTCCTTACATTTACTTCGGTGAAGGATGCAATTTGACGAAATCGTCAACCTCTTCAACTTACGGTTTGAGATGGTCGAGTCAGAACGTCCCCTTGACCTTAAAATCCCAGAACGAAGCGCCTTCCGCCAGGCGACGATATTGGAAATCATCGAGCCAAAACTCGATTTGGTTCATACCTTAGGAGAAACATGAAACTCATACTTTTAATCATCCTCGCCGTCGTTTCGATTATCGCCCAATCCCCCTCGGAAACTATTTTCCCGGCCATCGCCGTGCATGACACATCGGGCAATATAACTGCGCCGGACTCGATTTTCGCGATGCTGTATTCGGACACAATAATCGTCGATATCGACTCGAACCCTCTGTTCAAAGATTCGTGTTATTTCGCACGGTTACAGCTTCGCGATGAAGCCGATTTCTATTCGATAGTCTGGGGAGTCGAAAAATACGGCAGACTTCAGATGGTTACCAGCTACTTCTGGAACAGGCCGGATTCCGTTCCTGTGCCGGGTTCGCAGGAGAGCCTTATGCTGACTTCATCCGGCGACACGAGCAGTTTCATCGCGTGGAACGATACAATATGGGTGATGTTCGACAGCCTTGCAACTGCCCATGGCGATGGCGATTGGCGAAGCTCTGTTTCTCTCCCGATGATACTTGCCCTGGACGGAACGGAATTCGTTGCGGCTATCAGTGGTGCAGAGTCCCGGCCAATACGAGTTTACAGGGGCGATTCACGAGTGATAGACATCACCGTAACGACTCTGGATCGCGATAGTGTGGATGTTTCCGGTGCAACGGCAATTTTCACCGCGCGAATTGGTGAGAGCGACACCGGCGCTGTGATCATCGACACGTTGTCAATTGAAAATGGCCCAGCTGGTCTAATCCGTCTAGCCTTATCCCCGGATCAAACGTCCATTACTCCGCGAAGCTACGCCGCAGACATCGAATTGACAATGCCCGACTCCACTGTCCACACCATATGGCGAAGCCGGTTCGAAATCGAATGGGACGTTACACGATAGGAGGAAAAATGACAAACGGCAATGGCTACAAGGACGTTTTCTGGAAAGTGATTCCGATTTTGGCCACAATTCTCATCGCCCTGGTGGGACTGGTCTGGGGAATCACTTTCGTGGAAACGTCGCGAAGGATTAACCGCATGGACGACATAATCTTATGTCAGCGGGAATCCATCGCGAGAATCGAGGCCAAAGTGGATTTGCTTCTGCAATACAACTCGCCTTCTGGCCCGGCATCAACATCCGGGAATAATATCAACTGATAATCTATTATTATTATAGTGTCAATGTAGGGGCGTATTGAATACGCCCTTTTCAATTAACAAACGAATCAGGAGGAACAATGAATGACATAATCATGACACTCATAATCAAAGCCGGCATCCCGCTGGTGCTTTTCGCAATCGGATATCTCGCGGGGAGATACATCCGGCCATGGCTGGAGGAGAAACCTTCGAGACTCGCCCGTGCCGAGGAAATCGGCCTAATCGCCGACCGAGTAACCGACGAAATGCGTCTGCTCGCACCTAATGCTCACTGGAGCAAATGGATCGACGAAGCTGTTGACCGCCTTATCGAAGCCTGCGGTCTGCCCGACGCCGACGATGCGCGACATCTGGCTCATCGCGAAATCGCCTCGCAGATAGTAAAGAAGGGATTTGCGGGGGTGATAGAATAAAGGGAATATGTCTAATGACTAAATCCTAATGACGAATGAAGCTTAAAACCCCAGTTATTGCGAGAAGTCAGATAGACGACGAAGCAATCTTTTGACGTATCCTCAGGAGATTGCTTCGGGCTATCGCCCTCGCAATGACTGGGGTGCGAAAAGATTGCCGCGCTCTGCGGGTTCCCAATGACAGGGGGACGTAGGGGTCAATCGCATTGACCCGTTTCTTGGATGATAACTCCCTTGATGGGCCTATGCAATAGGCCCCTACTATTAAAACTTGCCAATGTGTTTACAAATGAGGCACAGTAAAAGGGAAAGATGAGAATAATGCGCTGTTAAGCTGTCTGAAACTGGAGAGTGTTAAGGCTCTCTTCGTTTGTCCTCGATGAGATTCCAAGAAACTCAACTCCGACTACATTGCCTTTTTCGTCATAGTCTAAAATCACTCCAGGCTGGACTTCCTCAGATTCTACAATTGTATAATCATCGAAGCGGAAATATAGTGCATCGCTTTCTTTGTCAACTTTTATTCTCATAGTTTTCTCTTAATCTCCTGTCGAAAAATGCGGTTACAAAGCGATTTGGTGAAACCGAAATGTTTACGATAACCCTTAACCATCTGTTTCCGAATTCGGGGATTCGGACAATGTAATGTCTTGTTCCATCAGATCGCTCAAAAACATCGTCGGGATTAATGACCGCGCGGTCTATCCACTCTCTGTCGATACCCCGTTCTTCTATCATATTTATAAAATGCGCAGTTTCTTTCATTGATTTCTTTCAATGTTCTGTTCTTATGAAATTTACTCAAATTGAACCCAATGTCAAGGTATTATAATTAAGAACTAATGACTAAACTCGAATGACGAATGAAGCTTAAACCCCAGTCATTGCGAGAAGTCAGCAGGGCGACGAAGCATTCTATTGATGTATCCGCAGGAGATTGCTTCGGGCTATCGCCCTCGCAATGACTGGAGACTTCCGAGATTGCCGCGCCATGCGGGTTTGCAATGACTGGAGGATGTAGGGGTCAATCGCATTGACCCGTTTCTTGGATGATAACTCCCTTGATGGGCCTATGCAATAGGCCCCTACAACCTTCGGGTTGTCGCGGAAATTCATACGAATTAGTCATTAGAGCTTTGTCATTAGGTTTTTTTCGCGCCTTTTCACATTTAAATAGGAAATTCATCATGAAAATACCATTCGAGAAAATTTTTCAATCAGCAACCCTCGAATTCTGGCCGGAAGAGACGAATTCCGATTCCGATTTTTTCCTGTGGTTCGCCGCTCAATGCCATGCGGAAAGCGGGTTCGACCCAAAAGCCGTCTCTCCCGCCGGCGCGAGGGGGCTTATGCAGATTATGCCCCGGACATGGCGCGAAATCCGCCTCTATCTTCCAACTCTCGGAACGGATATCCATTCGCCCGAAAGCAATATCCGCGCGGGAATCTGGTATGCCCGATGGTGCTTCAATCTATTTCCGATGATTCCAGATTTCCGGGATAGACTGCTGACCGCCTTCGCAAGCTACAACTGTGGGCCTTCGCGAATGAAGCGTCTGATAGAAAAAACCGGCGAAGTTAAGTTCGATAGGCTTCATCCGGTTATTCCATATAAGGAAACTCGGGATTACATCTCGCGAATCGTCCGGTTTCACGAAGAGTATTTCTCCGCTAAATAGCCCGAATAGAGCGTTTGCGGATTATTCATCAGAGGGGCTTGCTAACGGGAGGTTTTGTTCGTGCGGTCCCGTTCGTCGAGGATGAGCTTTTTGACCTTAAGGCCCCATTCGTAATTCGGGTCGATGGCGAGGGCTTTTTCGATGGCTTTCAGCGCGAAAGTCGGATTGCCGGTATTGTAATCGACTCGAATGGCAAGCTCGTAGCCGCGAAGATCCATCGGACGGAGTTTTCTGAACCGATGGGCATCTTCGAGGGCGCCGGAGTATTGTTTCAGTTCGAGGCGCAGAAATCCCCGTTCGATATAACACTCGGCGATTTCGCACTCGAGTTCCGCCGCCCGGTCATAATCGCGCAGACGCTCTTCTATCGTGTATTTGGCGATTTCTCCCTTGCAATTCGCCAGATAATAAAAGGTGCGCGGATTAGTCTGCCTATACTCCAGCTCCTTCTCGAAATCCCTTATTGCAGAGGCGTAGCGGCGATGTTTCCATTTCGCGATGCCTCGAATGAAATAAACCTCCGGTTCGTCGGGGCTTAGTTCGAGGGCTTTGTTCAAATCGACTACCTCTTCTGAGAAAGGAAACCGCTCCATAGAGCCTTTTAGCGAACCTCGGTTGAACCAGTGTTGGCCGTTTTCCGGCTCCATTTCGACCGCTCTGTCGAAATCTACGAGAGCGCCCTCGAAATCCCCGGACAGCTTTTTCGCCATCCCCCGATTTGACACGGCGATGGGAAACTCGGGGTCGAGTTCGATGGATTTCGAAAGATATTCGATGGCCTCGGCATACTCCCCCTGTTCGGCTTTATATGTGCCTATTCCGAAATATGCCCGCGCATATTTCTCGTTCAGTTCGATTGCCTTTTCGTAATCGGAGAGGATGATTTCCGGCTTGAAACCGCCCAGGTTAGCTTTCGCGCGGCCTCGATAATACCAGTATTCCGGGTTTTCGGGATGGAGTTTTATCGCCCAGTCGAAATCGGCTATGGCTTTGCCGATTTCCGCACCCGGGCCAAAGCTGACTCCCTGTTTGTTAAACTGAAAAGCCACCCCTCTATGAAAATGGGCGAGATGATTTTTCGGGTCGAGACGAATCGCGGTGTTGAAGTCCTTAATTCCTTCCCAATGCATGCCCAGAGCGTCTTTGGCCATGCCTCTGTATGTGTATGCCGAAACGTTTTTGTGGTCGAGTTCGATGGCTTTATCGAGATCTTCGATTGCTCCCTCGTCGTCGCCGAGCATGTATTTGGCGGAACCGCTCAAGTAGAACAACTGGGCGTCATCGGGCACAATTTCGAGGGCACTCTGAATACATTCGAGGGCGGATTCCATGTCCCTCTGAAGGGAGAAAGACATGGCGGCTTCGACATATGCCCTGGCTTCGGCGCTCACATATGTGGGTTTTTTGGGTTTGGGACGATAACGCAATTTTCGCCTTTCGTTCGATTTCAATCTGTAGTCGAATTTAAGATAAGACGAAAAATGGGCGAGGTCAAGGGGGAGTTTATGAGAGGCTCTACGCTTCGCGGATGCTTTTAATTAGAGTGTTTAGGCAAATATATTCAGAGAAATCGCGAAAGAATGACCGTGGAACATACTAACGGCGGACTAATTTCCGCGCTTTCGGTTCTTGTTATGTTTGCGGAGGCCGGGGGGAGTGTCTTGGCCTTCCCAACCTTTCTTTTCCCCTTCGTCCCAGCCCTTTGGCCGCTCCTGCTCAGAGGAATTGGTCTTGCCGTTCGAACCGGCTTTCCGGTTGTTACGAGAGACGTTATTTGCAGAATGATGCCCCTGTTCGCTGCTCCGGACGGTGGATTCCGCAGTTTCGGAATTGCCTCTCCCTCCGCGTTTGCCGGCGTTCGACAAGTTGGTCCGGCTTCCGGTCGCAGATTGATTATCTATGCGGGTCGGCGGCTGTTTGGCCTGCAGACGGCTCGAATAGGGGTCTTTGTCCATGGCTCGGATTATCATATCCCACGCCTGAGTTTCACTGTCGGAGAGGGACGATGGTAAAGCTTCGCCTGTGAAGGGTTTCACAGTCTCGCTGACTGCAGGCTCTTTGGATTTCCGCGGTTCATCAAGGGCAGGAGTTGACGAGGGCAAATCCCTTTGTTCGGGTGATTTTGTCAGCTCCTCGCCGGCGTTTTCTCGACCGAGCTGAGGGGTTTTGGATTGGGAAAACAGGGGTATGGATATCAAGCAGACAAGAATAATCAAAGGAAATATCTTCATTTCAACCTTCCGGTCAAAGTATTTTTACTACAGCGTCTTCTTATTTACATTATAATGATTTTGAAATTTGTGTCAAATTCACAGAAGGAATGAGGAAGGATTGAAATCTGATTTAGCGGTCCCTGAATTGGTATTCTGAATCGATTTCGAAAATATACCAGGCTTTGCCATCTTGCCCTATAAACCGTGAACTCAATTGCTTTCTGACAAAATCCGGATTCTCCCTTAAAAGCCTTTCTCCGCGTCCCGCCCAGTGGACAAACCCGTCGATTTGCCCGCCCTCATTCAAAGGTCTATTGAGATGGACGGTGAGGTATTTCACGCCCTTTTCCTGAAGGTATTCAAGCTCACGCCCTTGTTTGACATAATTCTCGAAATACTCCTCGGACCCGATGATGCCATCGAGGGGCACGATATCCCTTCCGCTGAAATGGGCAAATAATCCCGGCCAAAATGCTCCAACCTTCTCCCCTTTCGGAACTATGCGGGATATATCCTGGGCCAATTCGAGGCGTCCCGACCAATAACTATCCTCGCTGAAATCGCGTTTTACAAGCCTTCCGCCGAAATCGACCGCAGACCAAAGGAGAATGGCAATCGCGAGAACTCGCATCCCGGAAGCCCTGTTTAAGAGTTTCTGTGGCGATGATTTTTCTCTCGCCCTTTCAAGCAAAGCTTTTGCGCTGTAACCAAGAAACAGGGCAAAATATAGGGCTTCAGGCGCGAAATAGTATGCTGAATAATCGCGTAACTCTTTGTAAACCAAGTGCATGAAGAGAATGTGAAACAAAAAAGCTGTGGCCAGAAGGTTGAGCCACGGCGGATAGATTTTCTCTTTGCCAAACCGGAAAATAAGATAAAAAGATGAGCCAATAGCGAGGAAAATCAATAAATATCGCAGGAAAATGCCCCCAGGCAAATATTTGAACGCAAATACCCAATCGAAAAGATTGAACATTCCACTCCATTGATTAGCCATGAAATAATCCGCAAAATTCGGAAAGGTGGATTCGAGATAGAAAAGTTTCACCCTGCCGGAAATGGGCATCAAACCCCCGGCGCTGTGGTAATTGAAGAGCAAATACGGCATAACCATCAGAGCGATAATCGCGGAGAATGCGATTAGATTCCAACTTATTCGCCTCTCTTCGATTAGCATCCACCCAAATATAACCACCGCTATCCAGAACATGTCCGTTCGTGCAAAAAATACCATCGCGGAAAGGAATCCGAGGAGAATTGACATGGGTAGAAAAGCCGTTACTTTCGCCGCGAGGAGTTTTTTTCGATAGCCATCGAAGGCTAACAATGTCAGAACTATCGTAAGCAAGGCTATGGGGGTTTCCAGCCCTTTTAGAATCCATCTATGGAACTCGCTATTTAGAATGGCGAAAAAAGAAACCGCCACAGTGACTGCTAACAAACCACAATCGCTTTTTCGGTTTATCAGCCATATCAGTGAAAAGGCAAAAAGAACGTAAGTAACCGCGGATAACCGCGCCGCAATAATCACGCCGTCCGCCTCCGGAAAGATGTATCCCAGACCGATTTGAACCGCCATCCACAGGGGCTGGACGCCGTTGGTTATCATATCGCCGTCGAGAGTTAGGTGGCCGAAACTTCGGAAATTGCGGGCGAGAACTGTATAGAAATAGGCGTCGTCGAGGAATAGGCCGAACTTAGCGATTTCCACAGCTGAAAACCGGAAATAGGGCAGAAGCATAGCCACGGCGATAGAGGCTATTGCGGCAGATAACCCGAATCTTCGGGCCATAACATAACTCTTTTTCCCTTTCTGCTCTTTATGAATTTTGTTTGACATAAATTTAATTTAATAGTTTACAATTTCATTTGAAAATAGTTCCGCTAAACTAAATTTTTCTATTTTTTGGGCCGTGCGACTATATAGATATGCGTTCGGAGTTGAGGGAAAAAAGCCTTAAGTAATATCGCCAGAAGGTTTCTGCCTTTGTATTGAATATAACCGGAGTCTTCGATTTCGAAACCATGATAATTGAGCAATTTGGAGATAGATTGCAATGTGAATTCTCGAATATGCACATCTTCTTTTTCGGGAGGTTCCAAGGGGGTGGGGTCTTTGCCGAAAAGTAACCCTAGTCTTGTTCGTAAACGTGCTACATTAGGAACGGTAACCAAAAGTCTGCCATCGGGCTTTAAAACGCGGCGAAGCTCGCTGACCTCCGAATAAGGATGGTGCAGGTGTTCGATTATCTCAGTTGCGATTGCGATATCGAATTTACTGGACTCTACTGGAAGGAGTTCGTTATTCAGATCGGCCTGGAGGGTCTCGAACCCCTTAGATGCACAGGTCTGAAGACAATCTTCGGAGATATCCACGGCGACGGCATTTTCGATACCGGATATATGACGGTTGAGATAATCCAGCATCTCGCATTGACGTGCACCAACCTCAATAATCTTAGAATGGGGTAGACCGGGAATCAGAGATGCAATAATCTCCGCTCTTCTTTCAAAATTGCTTACGTGATTATATTCAATCCTCATCGATATCTCCTGTTTCGTCGAATGTAGCGATATATGGATTTAATTTAACTAATATACCATTTCTGTTAGAACGAATCAAGGCAGATATTAAAAAACAAAAAAGGGAGCGGATTTCTCCGCTCCCCCGGAATTGGGCGTGCTTAGGTCGTTACTGGTCTTTGACCAGGGTCTCCGGCTTTTTGCCGCCGGTAAGGAAATAGATTATCGGGAGTATTCCTGCCGTGTTGAATATCAGCAGACATACGAACCACGCGGTCTGCGTCCTTCTGGCCGCCTTCCACATGCCGATAGCTTTCAGAATTGCATCGAAGATAGCGATGAGAGCTATCAGAACAACCATTCCCGCGCCGAGACCGCCAAGAACTTCAGGTGAGTAATCCATTTTTTTACCTCCAGGGTGTTTGTTTTCGTTTCAAGTTGTTATACTTGCCGGGATTCGATTTATTCAAATCTTTTTTTCAATAATCGTCCCGGACGGCTTGAAGCGATCCCCAACCCATGTTGCGCCCGGGAGAAGCAGGGCTCCCGGGCTTAGAGAAACCATGACGTAAGGTAGGGTGCTTTATTTTAAATAAAGCAGTTTTACAACGGCGTGCTTATTGGGCGTGGATACTCTGGCAAAATAAGTGCCGGTGGGATTATTGGTAGCATTCCAGGTGAAACGATATTGTCCCTCGGCCATCTCGACTTCGTCGATTGGTCTCTCGACGAGATTTCCGAGGATATCGAATATCTCGAATTTCACGATACTGAACTCTTCGATTTGAAATTCTATCTCGCACGCCGAGTTGAATGGATTTGGCCGAACACGGTCGATACCGAATGTGAATGGCTTGTCGATCTTGCCGTCGTTGTCGTCGTCGAAATCGCCATCGTCCTCGTCGATTTTGACGAGGCCGTTGACACCATAAAGATAGCCCGCGGAAACTTCCGCAGTTCCGCCGTTAGAGAAGCCTATTGCTCCCTGGGCTATAGATGCCCACACGGTGTCCCCGGCGGATGGCGACCGCATTCCGCCGCCGCCGTCGAAGACCCACCAGTTGATTTCGGTTTGCCCGAAAGCGACTGCGGCGAGAAGGATTAGTAAGATGATGTGTTTTCGCATAATGTTCTCCTTATTCTTCTTCGATGTGATCGTTAACATTCTGAGTTGCAATTCGGCCGTCGTTTTCTTCGATTAGCTTGTTCATGTCGATATATTCGACGCGGCGGTCTTCGTAACCGAGAACCTTCGCGACTATGCGATATGCGAAATCCGCGGACGGGTCGCCCTCGATCTGCTCGATAACGAAATGATCGTTCTCGCGGGTTATCGTGTATCTGCCGATGTCGCCGTAGGGCGTGATAAAGACCTGCACGGGATTTTCCGAATCGATTCTCGAACCGGCGATGAGATCGTGGGGATAATCCACGCGGCATTTGCCATCGGTAAGCCTGCCTTCGCCTATATGCTCGATGAAATGCGCAGTAGCAGTTATAGATGGCGCGGCAATGCCGAGCAGATCGTTATCTACGATATAACGCTTGAAAGCGTGGCCAAAAACCTCGGCCTCGTTCGTAACATTGAACCTGCTTCTTGACGATAAGCAATCATAGCAATCACCACCGGGATAATTGACAGATACACCGTCGTCCGCGGGCCAGTTTACTCGAACGCCCATCATCCCGCTGTGTTCGATGTTTAACCCGCACCAGTCCGGAAAACTGGCTTCGAATCCCGTATAACCGTCATCCGAATAGAAATTCGTTCCGCTACGCGCGACTGTAATACCATTAGAATAAATCAAGCCTAATCCACATGAATCTACGAAAATACCGTGCCCAGCAGTGTTCCGGACGACTATTCCCGTGTCCGGATCGCCGTATGTGCTCTGCGGTGCAATCAGGATTCCCCTTTCCGTAGAGGCGTCTCCGTAAATTTCGATACCTGCTCCGCCCGGCCCGACAATATGGACACCATCGTCCCCGGGATTGTCGATATATACGCCGTCGGTTGCAGGTTCAGTAATCGATACGGCATCGATGCCCGCATAATCGATTAGAATGCCGTTATTTGTCGGGTTGCTAATACGAATTCCGTGCATGCCGGCATCGCGCACCCAGATGCCGTAACCCCAAGTGTCGTATATTTCGATTCCGTCGTCGCCGGTATCTTCGATATGGATTCCGTCGCCGGTGCCGCCTTCTACTTGAAGTTTGGCGGTAGGCGAGGTAACCCCAATACCGACGTTGCCAGAAACGGCGGAATAGATATTCGATCCGGAGATCGTCCAGTCGCTGTCCACGCCGCCGGGGGGATCTTTCCATTCCAGAGAGCCGGTGCCGTCGGAGCCCAGGAACTTGTTGTTCGGCGCGGAACCATCGACATAGATCCTACGGTCGATATAAACGTCCGTCCATTCATGATCCGCTGACCCCAGGTCGGTGTAGATATCCGTCGGGAAGAGACCCTTTGACTGAACGAAGATCGAATCGTCATCGACCTGGATAATCATCTGGTCGTCGTGACCGCTATATTCGCCGATACCGACGTAATATCCGTCGCCAAACCAGATAGTGCGATCGCCTGATATGGGGCTATCGAGATGAAGATTCGTTTCGAAAATCTGATCGTTATCCTTGACGATTCTATCGGCTATGTTATGGGCATAGGGTGAACTCGTGAGTTTATACCGTGGCGTAATCTCCGCGCCGCCGCCGACAGAAACGCCCACCCAGTATTGCTCGGAGAAGTTCACGGCGGAGGGGAATGCCGTTACCGACCCAAGCTCGACATTGAAAAGCCCGCCGACAACAGGCACGCCGGAGTGCGTCTCCTGCCACAAGTGGACGCCACCGGTGGCGACATCGTAGATTCTGAAAGTGATATTCCGAGTGCCATCTACTGGCGCGCCCCCCTCGACAATCTTGCCCTGAAAGGACAGAACATTCTCGATAGGCGCGGCAGACAGGGAGAGAGCCACCAATAGAATTAGACCGATAATTCGCATTATTTAGCTTCCTTCAGCGATTCGATTTCGGCTTTGAGTTCCTCGATCTGCGCTTGCTGTTCCTCGATCTGCCCTTGCTGTTCCTGCATCCCCTTGATAAGCACCGGGATGAGGTCGGTGTAATCGATGCCCATAAATTCGTTCTCGATGTAGCCCATTTCGCCGGTTTCCTCGTCGATTACCTTGTAATCGCGAGTTTGGACGGCTTCTTCGATAATCGGTAAAACTTCCTGGGCAATAAAACCTATGTCCCTGCCAAGATATGGCCTATCGACCCTCTCGTAAGATACCGGACGAAGCCGCATTACCTCATCCAGGCCATAAGATATATCCTGGATTGACGTTTTGAGACGGGCATCGGAGGTTTCAGTTAGGTTCACACACCAAATATCGTCCCAATCGTTGGCAGAGGTCCCGATATCTAATGACGTGCCAGATGGTAAGAAATCGGAATTGCACTCTATGATGTATGCACCGTCGTCGTCGAAACCTTCCGCGCTACCGAAACGAATACCGTCGCCCGTAGCACCGCCGACATGAAGCATGGCGTCCGGCGAGTCTTGGTTAATGCCGACCATGCCGCATTTGAATTCTATATCCCCAGTTGCGTAACCCCCGGAACCGCTACTAATAATCCTGGCTCTTGAGAAAGTGTTGCTCGACTCCATAGCTATATTGTAGATGCTATTCCCGGCTTCGAAAGCACCCCCCGTTGCGTCGCCGACAGTAACAGCCGGGATTACCCACCCCGAACCAAGCGGAGTTCCAATAACCAACTCCTCGTCCGGGCTTGTCGTTCCGATACCGACATTACCATCCGTATCGATTACCATTTCTGCGGCACCGGCGTCTCCGGAAGAAAACCGTAGTTGATCTGCCGATGGATCCCACCACATAAGCCCCTTGCTTACTCCGTCATTTTTGAAAGTAATTCCCGAGTTACCGATTCCGCCGCCGTCCGCTTGGAAAAAGGCAAAGGCGTCAGATTCCAAATGCACATAACCATTCGACGCTCCGGCATCTATGTGGAGTAAATTGTCGGGTGTATTAGTATTGATACCGACGTAACCGGTTAGAGCTTCCAGAACAAGGACGTTCGAAACGTCAAAGGCCTTATGGAAATGCAGGTTACCGCTTACGGGATTCGTAATTTTCCAAGTGCCACCGGTATTTTCAAGGTCGATATCTGCATATTCGGTATCGTAAATATGAAGTCTAGCGCTGGGATCGGTCGAATGGCCTATCCCTAAGTCGCCAGTATGATAAATATCGCCGGTCAGTCCGCTACCGGAGGAATATGCCCAGTCGGTGTCGCTACCCGCGCCGGCGGTGATCCAGTCGGTGCCGGATCCTGTGCTGGACAGAATCTGGCCTGCGGTTCCCGGATCGTTGGATGAATCGTAATAAGCGCCGGTAATGCGAGCGTTGCCGGCAACGTGGAGTAATTGCGACGGACTGGTTGTGCCTATTCCGAGTTTGCCGTCGTAATTCAATCTCATCTTCTCGGTCATCGTGCCGCCCGTCGTCGTCAGGAAAGTGAGATATCCGGTTCCTGTCGGGTATGAGGCCATAATAGCCCCCTCACCGCTTCCCCAGAAATACTGGAATCCCAATCCCTCGAAAGAGGTTGTTGAAATCGCCCCGTCTCCGGTAATACGAAGGGCGTGGTCGTCGCTGTCGATATGAAGCGGGGCCAAAGGCAAAGTTGTCCCGATTCCTACATTGCCTACGTTATGGTAAACGTTCGTGCCATCAACGACCCAATCGCCGTCCGCCATCGCGTAGGGCGAACTCGTGAGCTTATACCTCGGCGTAATCTCCGCGCCGCCGTTCACGGAGATGCCGACCCAGTATTGCTCGTCGAAATCGATCGCGGTCAACGGCGATGTCCCGCCGAGTTCGACATTGAACAGGCCGCCCGACACAGTAACGCCGGGATGGTATTCCGTCCACGACGCTACCCCTCCGCCCGCTACATTGTAGATTTTAAATTCGATATTGCGCGTCCCATCGACCGGGGTTCCGCCCTCTACGAGCTTCCCCTGAAACGAAATCACATTCTCCACCGGCAAGGCGAAAGCCACGACCGCCAGCAGAATCATCAAACATAACGCTCTTCTCATCTCGTCCTCCTCATGTTGGAAAGGCCTTTCGCCCTCCCGAAGTTAATAGAATTCATTTTCACGAAGCGAGTCGCGAAGCGTCGAGCACCACGGAAGCGGCACTGCCGCTAAGCCCTCGACACCCAAACAGGCCCGGTAAGTTCGCTCACTTCGCCGTCGTGCTCGCCGGAAACCCACGCGTAACGCGTCATGCCCGGCTCAAGCTCGCCCAGAGTAATCGAATATACGATCAACTCGTCGTAAATCGGATCCCCCTGATCGGGCACCGGACTGCCGGTCGGGACGACGACCGAATAGAGACTGCATCCCTGGTAAACCGTGCCCCCGGGGCTGTCCCAGGTGATTTTCACCTTGTTATCAGGCAGGAGCGTGACGACCAAATCCACCGGCGGCGGCGGCTGAACTCCCTCGATCTCAATATCGATAGCGTCCCCCGGCTCGCCCAAATCCTCGCCGTCCATCGCCCAAACCTTGAAATAATGATGCCCGCCGGGCGGATCGAAAGTATATTCCGTGTCCGGGCCGATATAGAGCGTCGTCGTGAGAAGAAGGGGATTATTCCCCAACGCGACTTTGTAACCGTCCGCGCCCGCAACCGCGTCCCAATAAAGCCTTAGCAAAGGATCGGTGAACTCCAGCCCAAACCCGGTAACCGCGGGAAGTTTGTCGCCCCCGCCCGAAGTCCAAACCGCGCTCGCCGGAAGCAAGCCCAGCAGTTCCAGACGCGGGTCTTCATCGCCCCAGGCAAGAACCGCCGCTGTGTAGATGAATTGTAGAAGCTTAGTGTGGTAATCGAAAAGCTCGTGAAGGGCATCGTAGGCTTGTCTCGATTCCTTTTTTTCCGTATAGGCCGTGCCCCGCATAGCCGCCATCTCATCGCGTTTTTCGACGAGATTGTTCATCGCGGCATCGGCGAGAACTCGAGGGTCGCCGTCAGCGACCAGAATATCATGGTATTCCTTCCAGGTCGTGATTTTCGACAACAGGCCGTCGTAACGATAGGGCGAACGTCCGTTGAAACCATATGAGTTCATGAAGTCGTTCGGCTTCTCCGTTTCCCAGATGATGTTGAGCAAATGCGCTTTCGACGCGGCATAGAGCTCTGCTAGGATGGTTACGACTTGGTGGAATTCCTCGAAAGCCTCGTCCTTTTGGCCGCCCTGTATCTCCGCGTTGGAAATCGCGCCAAGATAGTCCGTATCGCAGGTTTGCGACGCGGCTAATCGATCACCCGCCACGCCGATTTCTACTGCGACCGCGTCGATATTGGCCGCCAACAGCGTCAAACGCTCTATTCTCCGCCCCTGCGTGTCTCTCGATACGTTATTGTCGGTAATCATTTTGTTTTCCTCGATGTTTGATTTTTGCGCGATCATCGTCGATAAAATCGATGGCAATCGCATTTGAATCGAAGGCAACCGTGCGCGAATCGAAGCACGTTGCGCAGTAGTCGTCGATGACCGGAACGCTGTCGATGGCCTCTGCGCAGTAGTCGTCGATGATTGCGCAAGAATCGCCCCATGTCGAGACACAATCGATGATGGCGGGATTGGAATCGATGATATCCGCGCGGAAATCGATCGATGCGGTTTTGCAATCGATCCATCCCGCGACCGAATCGCCGATAATCGCGCGACCGATGTCCATCTTTCTCATGGCTTCTCTCCTTGGGGATGGGGTGAAAATACTTTCTACCTTTGCAATGAAATTTAATTCATGATAGATGTATAGTCAAGTTAATTTTGAGTGCCGGTTTTCTTACATCAGGATTAGGCCCGCAAACCGCATCATTTGGCTTCCTTCAGCGATTCGATTTCGGCTTTGAGTTCTTCTATCTGCGCCTGCTGTTCCTGCATGGCTTTGATTAGCACGGGAACCATGTCGGTATAGTCGATAGATAGATACTCATTATCGACATAACCCATTTCGCCTGTTTCCTCGTCGAGGACTGTGTATGTCTGTGTGGGAACAGCTTCGCTTATAACTTCGCGCACTTCCTGAGCTATGAGTCCGACATTTCTTCCCATCCACGGCCTGTCGGTTCTTTCGTAAGATACGGGACGAAGACGCATAATTTCGTCGAGGCCGTAATTCAGGTCTTCGATTCCGGTTTTGAGGCGTTCATCGGAGCTTTCGTAGAGGGCTACACAGTAGACATTCTGCCACTCATCGGAAGCACCGCCGATGTTGTTAGTTGTAAGATATGGCATCATAGTTCCTTGAACCTCGAACTGCCATACACCGGTATCTGTGATTTTCTGGCTTCCGATTTGGATTGCGTCGTCTGTGCCGGTTCCAACCTGAAGATTAGCCGATGGAGTCAATGTTCCAATTCCTACTTTGCCGAATGTATCGATAGAAACTGCAGTAAAAGTCGTTCCGGTAAGCTTAACGATATTGAACTTGCCGTCGTTCCATGTTCCTATTCGCCATTCCATCGAAGCGGTCGTGTTATTGAAACCTGCGAAAGCTCTGTAGCCTGTGCCCTCGATTGTCAGCCTTGCGCCGGAAACGTCCATAGTTCCTAATCCGACATTTCCGCTGAAACAGCCGTCGCCGATAAAATAGCCGCCCCAGTTCTCGGTTCCGCTTTCAGCGTATCCATAAACACCGTAGTTGACCTGTGCGGATGTCGCTTCGCCATATGCGCCGACATAATAATCGGAGCCCATGCCCATATCCCAGGCTCCCAATCTGCCGACGGCTGAGCCTTCGAAATCCCCTCTAACCGCAGAGAAAGACTCGAAACCCGTATGGCCGAGGTTGGCGGTCATGTCCGAATTGGTGGCGACTACAGGGCCGTGGAATGCGCCGGCATATTCGTCGCCGTCGTATTTGTAGCCCAACGCTCCCCATGTTGTGCCGTAGGTATTTGCACCGAGGACTGACGCCGAAGAATCCGATGTCAAATCGGACCATCCGATGATTGCGCACTGTTTCTCTCCAGCATCATCGACATTCGCGGCGATGGCCGATTTCGTGAATCCTTCTCTATATGAACTGCCGTTATATGCCGCGGCGGTGTTATCGACGAAAAGGCCATACCACTTGGTTCCACTGGTAATATCGACCTGAATGTCACGTGTCTGGCTGGCATCGCGCATCATAATATTGATATTATCGTTCGGGCGGATGTAAGTTGTAACATCTGTCCAGTATCCGCCTCCTCCGCCGCCGGGGTATGTGCCGCTGACTGTAAGGTCGCCGGTGATGTTGACATCGCCGTCAAAATAGCCTGCGTAAGAACCGGTTCCCTGACTTCCCCAAACACCGTAACCATCGGAATGACCAAGGGCACCCTCCGCAGTTCCGACTCCGTAAGCTCTTCCGTAAACACCTGCCCAGTCTCCATCAACTTCTGCGCCCAACTGGCCTGTCTGGAAACCATTATGAGCGTGAACCGTGGGATAGTCGGAAAAGCTCATAAATCTGGCTTTTCCGTCAACATGGAGCTTTTCGGAAGGGCTTGTTACGCCGATACCCACATTGCCGGTGGGCACGGAATAAAGATTCGTGCCGTCCTGATACCAGTGGCCGTCGGCCATGGCGTAAGGAGAAGCGGTGAGCTTGTATCTCGGAGTCAACTCCGCGCCGCCGCCCACGGAGACGCCTACCCAATATTGATCCAGAAATTCTACTCCGATAGACTCGAATGTAGTAATCTCTCCGAGGATTACGTTAAAAAGGCCGCCGGTAACATCGACGCCCACATGGGTCTCCTCCCAAAAGGCGGTTCCGCCGGTCTCTACATTATACATTTTAAAGGTCAAATTCCGTGTGCCGTCTACCGGAGTTCCCCCCTCGACTACCTTCCCCTGAAAAGATAGGGTGCGCGGCACCTGCGCTACAGCAAGAGTTACCATAGCAAAAACGATTAAGATTTTCGTGAAAACTTTCATCGATCCTCCTCTGTGTTCCGAGTTCCCCTCGGAAAATATGTGTATGATTGTTTTTCTACCATTGTATCGAAATTTAAAACATGCAAAGTCTATAGTCAAGGGAATTATGATAAAGAGGTTAATTTCAGAAAAACCGGGTATTTTTTTCAAAATGATTTATCTATGGTGATCGAAAAGAGATTGCCTATTTTGCTTCTAGCTGGGGTTTGGAAAATATCATTTTGCGATATGTTAAAACTCGCTGTGTGGAATGTATACTATCCGTGCTTATGGAATTACTATTGCACATCGGCGGAAAATTAAGCATATTCACTAATAGTATTTATTTTCGTTTAATCGAATCGGCAATATGGCAAAACCTAATCCCCGCATAACACTCGCGAATAAAGGCTCGCGGACGAATTTCGTCGCGAGGTTTTTCGAAAACGCCCGCGATTGGGCGGAGGGGAGATTGCCCTTCCTGCGCCTCGCCCTGCTTATTTTTTTCGCCTATATCTGGTTCCGGCACCAGAACGACTGGCTCTACAACAGTATCTTCAAAGGCCTCAACCTCGGCATTCACGAGCTGGGGCATTTTCTGTTTCAGCCCTTCGGGAAATTCCTATTCGTAGCGGGTGGGACAATCGCCCAATGCGGCGCGCCGATTATCGGGATGGCGATGTTCGCCCGGCAGAAGGATTATTTCGGAATCGCGGCCGCTTTCGGATGGCTCTCGACAAATTTCTACGATGTCGCCACCTATTCTGCGGACGCCCGCTGTCAGGAGCTTCCGCTGGTTTCCCCTTTCGGCATGGAGGCTCAGCACGACTGGACATATCTTCTGAGCGAGCTGAATTTGCTCGCGAAAGATCAGGCGGTGGGGATATTTTTCCGCCGGTTAGGTTGGGGTTCGATGCTGATATGTCTTCTTTTCGGCGCGTGGCTGGTATTCCACATGTTCCGAACCATGAGCAAGGACAAAATCGGGGAATATGTCGAGGGGGAATGAGGCTACGAAACACATTCGGAGGCTTTCCCAGAAAATTTCAGTTCTGCCGAAGATTTTTTACCCTCCAGAGGAGATAAAGAGGCCTCCCGACGGAAAAAAATAGCTCTCCAGAAGAAACGTTAGGGTCGAAGGAAGAATCTTTTGGCCTCCAGACGGAAAAATGAGGCCTCCCGACGGAAAAAACAGGCCTCCCGAAGAAACGTTAGGGTCGAAGGACGAATCGTTTGGCCTCCAGACGGAAAAAGGAGACCTCCCGACAGCAAAAACAGGCCTCCCGAAGAATCGTTAGGGTCGAAGGAAGAATCTTTTGGCCTCCAGACAGGAAAAAGAGGCCTTCCGACGGAAAAAACAGGCCTCCAGACGGAAAAAAGAGGCCTTCCGACGGCACAACCACGGGATTATGAGAAAAACCGGGCAACGGGGGTCCATAATACAAAGTTAAAACAAGCCCCACTCAGATTCAGTCAATAATGAACTGTCAAATCGGCTTTTCTTACTAGTCCCCTCCTCCCCAATTTTCCCCTTGATTTTCCCGAACCGTCGTTGTTTATTTACTGTGTATTTGCTAACTTCGTTTAAACCGAGGGTATCATGGCCGAAGTCATTCTCGAAAATGTAACTAAAATATACGAGGGCAAAACCAAAGCCGTCGAGGACGCGAACCTCCATATCGAAGACGGCGAGTTCATGGTCCTCGTCGGGCCGTCGGGATGCGGCAAGTCCACAGTCCTGCGGATGATAGCCGGACTCGAAGAGATCACCGAGGGAACAATCAAAATCGGCGACCGCGTAGTCAACGACCTTTCCCCCTCCGACCGCGATATCGGCATGGTGTTCCAGTCCTACGCCCTGTATCCGCACATGACCGTGCGGCGGAACATGGAATTCCCCCTTCGCATGCGCAAGATGGACAAATCGGAAATCGACTCCAGAGTCGCCGAGGCCGCGGATATCCTCGGAATCACCGAATATCTCGACCGCAAACCGCGCGCCCTCTCCGGAGGCCAAAGACAAAGAGTCGCCCTCGGAAGAGCAATCGTCCGCAAACCAAAAGTTTTCCTCTTCGACGAACCCCTATCGAACCTCGACGCCAAGCTTCGTGTCAAAATGCGCGCGGAAATATCCCAGCTTCACAACAAGCTCAAAACCACGATGATATACGTTACCCACGACCAAACCGAGGCGATGACCATGGGCACACGAATCGCAGTCATCAACCATGGCCTTATTCAGCAGGTCGATGCGCCTCTGACCCTTTACCAGAAGCCGGTTAACATGTTCGTCGGCGGGTTCATAGGTTCCCCCGCGATGAATTTCCTCCGCGCCGACCGCAAAGACAAAAACCTGTTCATCCTCGGCAACGAGATTCCCCTTAACGAAGCACAAAGAAACGCCCTAGCCAAAGCCCACTCCGAAGTGGTCTGGCTGGGCGTCCGCCCCGAAGACATCAACGTCTCCGACAACCCAATCTTCGAAACCACAGTCGATGTGGTCGAACCTATGGGCAACGAAATTTTCCTGACATTCGACTATACCGGAGTCGAGGTTACCGCGCGAGTCGAACCGGATGTCAACCCGCAAATGGGCGAGAAACTCGGGTTCGCTTTCGATATGAAAAAAATCCATCTCTTCGACAGCGAAACGGAAGAGCGTCTGACCGCGGAATATCATTAATACAATCAAAAGCGGCTGGTATGAGGATTGCCGGGTATGTCGCAATCCTCATGGGCTGAAAGCGCCCCACGGGCCAGCCGCGGAGCGCTGACCACGCGAAAAGCTTACAACGAGGCCTTCAGCGCCATTATCCTATCGTAGCTTTCATCGATGCGCGAAAGGGGAACCTCCCCCTCTTCGACCAGCCAGATTATTGCCTCTACAGCATCGGCGGCGATGTTCGGGTTGTATTCACCGCTGTTATTGGAAAATATCAGAATATCGACACCGGCATTGATACACCTTTCGATAGCGGTGTAGAAGCCGAAATAATCCTCTATTGCGCCCATCTGCATGTCATCGGAAATAATCACACCGCCGTATCCGATGTCTGTGCGTAACATGCCGTTTATAAAGACGTCTGAGAGGGTCGCGGGATATGTCGGGTCAATATCGAGATTGTAAACATGCGCCGTCATCGCCATATCCACAAGCCCCGAATCGACGAGGTTATAGTATGGCTCCAGCTCTGTCGCAGTCCATGTTTCCGTAATATCGACCATGCTGTTATGGGAGTCAGTAGTTGAACTGCCGTGGCCGGGGAAGTGTTTGACACATGTCAAAACCCCTCTGCTTCGATGTTCGCGAATCCAAATCGAGGCATGTTCAGTAACTTTCACGGCATCGGCGGAAAAGCTTCTCTCATACGCCCCAATAACAGGGCAATCAGGATTGACATTCAAATCCACTACCGGCGCGAAGTTGAGGTTGATGCCCATCTCCTCCAGAGTCGATGCGCACCGTCCCGCCCAAAACGCCGTGGTATCCGGGTTGTTCACCTCGCCGAGATGCTGGGCGCTGACAGTCGCGGGGAAGCCGTAGGTTTCTTTTAACCTACTCACGAAACCGCCCTCCTGGTCGATAGCCACCAGCAGAGGAGTCTCCGCATAATATTGCAAATCCGCCACCAGCTGGGAAAGCTGACTCGGCGTCGAAATATTCCTCGGCCTCGACCCCGATGGCACATCGTATTCGTAAAGCACCACCCCGCCAATATTTAGCGTATCGATGGCAGAAATTATATGGCTGGTATCCGCTATCTCTGTCCCGCGAAAGCCTACCATGACCATCTGGCCGATCTTAGCGCGGGTTTCAGCCGTAACTTCGACGACATCCGGCTCGGTAGGGCTTAGTTCGCAACCGGAAAAGAAAAATATAAGTATCAAAAATATTATAATTATGTGTTTATTCATAGTTCCTCCATTTTTACAAACTTGTTAAGCAAAACTCACGCCATTGTATGAGTATCCTCAAGTTGCTTTCAATTTCATTGATAGCCTATTTCAACTCGGTCTTGCGAATAATCTCCAATGCCCGCGTAGAAAAGCTCGGTTTGTGGACATCTCTGGAGTATTTCGCGGCATTTTCGCCAAACTCGGCGGCTAATTTTGGGTTTTCGAGAAGGGTGCAAATCTTCTCGATGAAGGGTTCTGGATTTCCGGCTTCGGCTAAAAAGCCTCTAACACCATCTTTAACAAGATATGGCATATTGTCCACATCGCTAACCACAATAGGCGCACCGCAAAGCATTCCCTCGAAAAGAGTCTTGCCGAACCCTTCGTCGAGGGTAGTCATAACATGAACATCGCAGTTCGAAAAATAGCGTGATATCTCCGTGGAAGGAATATAGCCAACTAATTCCCAATTTTTCCCGTCAGGATCGATTTTTGTCAATTCAGAACGCAGGTCATCCTCTAAAAAACCCACTCCTAAGATATGTATTTTAATATTCGAATGCTTTTTCCGCACGCCTTCAATAATTTGCGGAAGCATCATTACACCCTTTTCAGCGCCTAACCTTCCAACCCATAGTAAGTTAGGGCCGTCATGAAGAAAAGGCGAAGGAGCAGTATCCTCATAAAATGAATGGGGATACTGAGGCCAATAATCCAATACCTTTTCCGAAGAGGCACCTGTAGTTTCTATAACATGATCTCTCAGAAATTCCCCTCTGGTAAGAATAAAGGGAACTTCGTCGGATTTCAACATCTCGCGTTCCTTCTTCCAATATCTCAAACGAATGGGATCTTTTGGCTTTTTGTCCAGAGGGCTGACTATCATTGGAACATAAAGGGCCCCGATTTTTTTCGCTATGTCGAATTGAACCGCTTGATCCTTGGATAAACCTGCTCCAAAAACTATTTGTGGATGGTAACGGGAAATCTCTTTGCGAATTACTCTATCCGCCTTAAGTCTTCGAAGAGTCCGCACCGGAAGGGGAAGACCCGAGGGAAATTCAGACAGAACATCGACAGCCCTGCAATTGGCGTATTCTAATTCTTGATACGATAATTTTCTACCTACGAAAAGCAGATCCATCTCCGAAAATACTTCGAGAAACTCCTTGGCATATGGAATAATGCTGTCGTGCATCGCAAATTTCTCGGAATCGCCCAACCCGCAGACGATCTTAACCTCGTTAACTGCAGAACCATGCTTAATCACAGCTACCCGTTCGATTTTCATATAACCGCCAACCTTTTCCTTTTTAATCTTCCTTCTCCTCGCGCTCTTCGGCCTCGAATTTATCGTATGCGATAATTATATCCTGCACAAGTCTATGCCGCACAACGTCTTTATCGTCCAAATGGATGAACTCGATTCCGTCGATGCCGTCCAGAACCCGCTTGACCTGCACCAAACCGCTCCCCTTCTTGGTGGGGAGGTCAATTTGCGTAATATCGCCGGTTACGACAGCTTTGCTGTTGATTCCGAGTCTTGTTAGGAACATCTTCATCTGGCGAATGGTCGTATTCTGAGCTTCGTCGAGGATGATAAAGCTATTGTTGAGAGTTCTGCCGCGCATATACGCCAGCGGAGCAACCTCGATGATTCCCTCGTCGAGATATTTGTCCATCCTTTGCATGGGGATCATGTCGTAAAGGGCGTCGTAGAGAGGCCGGAGGTAAGGATCGACCTTCTCTTTCAAGTCTCCCGGCAAAAATCCAAGGGATTCATCCGCCTCGACTGCCGGACGCACGAGAATTATCCTGTCAATCATTCTTTCTTTCAATGCGCGAACGGCGCAAGCTACCGCCAGGAAGGTCTTTCCCGTTCCCGCAGGACCTATTGCAAAAACCAAGTCATTCGCGTTGATGGCGTCGATATATTTGCGCTGTCCCTCGCTTCGCGGACGTATCGCTTGATGACGGTTTGTCAATATAATTCTATCGTCGGACCTGCTCTCGATAATCGGCTTCTCGTCCTGTTTAACCATACGGATAGCGTATTCCAGCGATTGTTCAGTAAGGATCCCTCCCCCTTCGAGATGGTCGATCATCTGCTCGAATATATCCCGAACCTGCTCCGAGAAAGGAACATCGCCGTATATTTTTAATTGATCTCCCCGCGCAATTAATTTCACAGGAAACCTAAGCTCTATCTCCGTCGCGAAAACATTGCCCGGGCCGAAAAGTTTGCGTTGATCCACATTGCCGAGACCTATAATTAAAGGATCTCCCGTAGCCGATACCTTTGATGATTTCTTAGGCAAATTACTTTCCTTCCTTAATCAATTTTATTCCCAACTCTTCGAGCTGTTTGAGGTCAACATCGTTGGGACAGCCGTCCATAAGGGATTGCGCCGCTGTTGTCTTCGGAAATGCTATGACATCGCGGATGGAATCCATACCGGCAAGTAGCATGATTATCCTGTCCCAGCCAAATGCGATTCCGCCGTGGGGAGGCGCGCCGTATTTCATCGCCTCCATCAGGAACCCGAATTTCTCGTCAGCCTCTTCGTCACTCAGTTTTATGGCCTTCATAACTCGGCGCAAAACCTCGGGATCATGGGTTCTGATACTGCCGCCGGCTATCTCATGGCCGTTCAGAACGAGATCGTAAGCGACAGACCGAACCGCCATCGGATCGGACTCCAGCTTATCGACATCCTCCGGCCGAACCATGGTGAAAGCGTGATGCTGAGCCACCGGCCTGCCCGATTCCTCGTCGAACTCGAACATTGGGAAATCCACCACGAAAAGCATGTCCCACTTGCTTTTGTCGATTAAATCGAACCGCTTGCCCATTTCGAGACGAATGGCTCCCAGCGTTCGCGCACATACCAGAGGCTTGTCCGCGACGAACATGAATATCGAGCCCTCCTCGGGCGAAAATCTCTTGACAAACTCCGCCTTCTCACCTTCCCCGAGGAATTTCGCGATGCCTCCGGAAAAATCGCCATCGACGAATTTGCATTGGGCGAGGCCCTTCGCGCCATATTTCTTAGCAAGTTCGGTCAGGTTGTCGATGACCTTGCGGGAAAGCTCTCCGCCGCCGGGGAGATAGAGACAGCGCACCGCGCCGCCCTTTTCCACCGTGCCGGAAAAGACATTGAAATCGCTCTTTTCAGCGATGTCCGAAACGTCCGCTATCTCAAGCCCAAAGCGGGTGTCCGGCTTGTCCGATCCGAAACGGAGCATGGCTTCGTCGTAACCCATTCGGCGAATGGGCTGTTTGATACTTGCGCCGCAAACCTCGTGAAGAAGCCGCGCCATAAGCCCTTCCGCCATTTGCAGAACATCCTCCTGCTCCACGAAAGACATCTCGACGTCGATTTGAGTGAATTCCGGCTGGCGGTCGGCGCGCAAATCCTCGTCGCGGTAGCATCTGGCGAATTGGTAATACCGGTCGAACCCGGCAATCATCAGCAGTTGCTTGTAAATCTGCGGAGACTGAGGCAGGGCGTAAAACCGCCCCTTCTGCTTTCTGCTCGGAACCAGGAAATCCCGGGCGCCTTCGGGGGTGGAACGCACAAGAGTCGAGGTTTCGATATCGACGAAACCCAATTCGGCAAAGTATTTGCGCGAAATCATGTTCGCCCTGCCCCGAAGGAGAAGGGCGTCTCGCATCTCCGGCCTGCGAAGGTCGAGGTAGCGGTATTTGAGGCGCGTGTCCTCCATTGCGTTGACATCGTCCTCGATGACGAAGGGGGGTGTTTGCGCTTTGCCGAGGATTTTCAGCTCCTCGGCGATGACCTCGATTTCCCCCGTGGGCATCTTCGAGTTGCGGGCTTCCGGCGGACGGACGGTAACCGTGCCCTTTATCTGTATCACATCTTCATGATTCAATTTTTCCGCGCGGTCGAAAAGCTCTTTCAGCTCCGGCTTGAAGGTGATCTGCGTTCTGCCGTATCGGTCGCGGAGGTCGATAAACAGCACGCCTCCGTGATGCCGTTCGTGATGCATCCATCCGGATAGGACAACATTTTCGCCTGCCAATTTGGCATTCAGTTCGCCGCAAGTATGGGTTCTCATTCGAGTCTCGAACATATTCCTCCTAAGGTTCAATAACTGCCTATATTAAGCTTTTTCAAAGCGTATGTCAACAAGAAACGACGGAAGAACTGTTTAAAGAAAATTCCCCTTTTCTCTCTTGACCGGGGGGATAAATATGATTACTTTATAATTTGCAGGGACAACAACCGGGAAACCCAGGAAGACATTATGAAAACGAAAGCTATTTGTTTAATCACCCTCGCCCTTCTCGCGGGCCTCACGCTCGCCGCGCCGGAAAGCCTCGCCTGCCGGATGGTTGATTGGCTGGATGTGGAAGGAACCACGTGCAACTTTGGTTCCGATGGAGAAGGAAATTACACTTATTGGGGAACTTACCTCTGGGACATGGCCATGGGAGATTCGTTTCTCGTGTGGTTGCCGGGAACGAAATTTGCGTATTTCATCAACCCGTATGCACAAACATCAATTGACACATTTTTCTCAAAAGAATCAGTTACTTCATTCAATTTCGACGCATGCGATATTTACCAGGATTCTATAGTATTCTTTGCTTCAGGTCGCGATATCAAAGGCTATCGATACTTTTCGGATTCTCTAAGTTTCATATCCCATGAATATGTCCATGTTCCCTTCGCTTCCTTCCACTACGCGGTAATACGGGACACGTTTCTCTACACGGCGAGTACTGGGAGTTACGGCCTGCATTGCATCAATATCGCCAATCCGGAGTCGATTTTCGTAGCATGGAGTATGGACGGTTATTTTGGCTATAATGGTTTGTCAATAGTCGATTCACTCGTTTATACTTCCATTTCAAGCGAATTCCGGGTCGATCCGGAATCGGATGCCCATCAAAGACCTCATATCCAGTGGTTGATTGCGAAAATAAACGAGGATACTTCCGCATATATGTTCGACATCGAATATATGGATAATGTTCACCATGGCAGTCTCACATCGGACGGAACAAATGTGTTTTATGTCTATTCAGAGCTTTCCGACTTCATCTGGGGTGTTCAGGACTACACTCTTGGCGATAGTTACCTCAAGGTGTGGGATGAAGATTACTCCTATTCATGGTCAGACTACGACAGCGAAGGCGTATTCGGTGTGGAAGTGCTGAATGAATACGTTCTTGTAGCCGGTTTTGAGCACGGGTTCAGCATCCTCGACTACTCGGACTTGGACGACATCCACGAAGTCGCATATTACAGGGACACGGATAGCATTTTCGCCTTCACGCACTTTGCATTGAAAGAAAATCGCATGTTCGCAATGGCGCATCCGAGAGATAGCATATGCCGGATGTATATGTTTGAGCTTGACAGCGCGGTGATCTCCGCCATCTCCGACCCCTCCCCGCAAACCGCCCTTCCGCATACATTCGCCATTTCCGCCTACCCCAACCCCTTCAATTCGGCGGTAACCATAGCCATCGATAATCCTGTAGGGGCGGGTTTTATGTCCGCTCGGGTGGAAATTTACGATGTGAATGGACGGAAAATAGCGGATGCTGAGCCTGTCGAAGCAGGAGCGGGTAGATTAACAAAAGACACTTCGACAGGCTCAGTGTCGGTATTTGCCCCCCTTCACAAGGGGGGTCAGGGGGGTTCTTATATCTGGCGTCCCGACGAATCCCTCCCTTCCGGCGTGTATTTCGTGCGGGCGAGGAGCACCGGCAAAGAAGGCTTCGACAAGCTCAGCCACCGTGATGTCGGCGGTTTTGTTGCGACGGCGCGAATCGTGTATCTCAAATAGCATTTGTTTGTCGAGTCATTGCGAGGCACGAAGCAATCTTTTTAGGTAGTCGAAAAGATTGCGTCGGGCTATCGCCCTCGCAATGACAACGAAAAAATCCTAATGACTAAGCTCGAATGACTAATGGGTTCCGTCGGTTGAAACCGACGGCAATGAGGTTGTTCAGAATCTGGCGGTCGTTGAGTAGCCGAAGGCGTATCGAAACGACGTTTGCGCGGATGGCGAAGAGATTGCTTCGGGCTGTCGCCCCTGCAATTCCCACCATTCGACAATCGAATTTAGTCATTAGTCATTTCCTCTCCCCCTCCCTTTTTGCTTGATAAAGCCTTTCCGCTGAGTATATTACCGGTAACGAAAGGTCAAATTATGAGAAATCTTATCATATTCACCCTCTCCCTGATTTTTGCTTTCTGCGCGAATGCCCAGAGTCTTGCCGATGATTTCGACAGCACGTCCGCGCGTAAAGCCGCCGAGAGTGCGGTTCACGACAGCCTCGCCGAAGAACTTTTCGAGGTTTACGCCGATGCTGTCGGCAACTGGCTCGAACTGGCGGGTTTCGTCGATAAATTCGAGGGAGATATGCGTCTGGACGCCGTCTGGCTTGTCCGCACCATGCCCCATCTCGACCGAATGCTGGCGACGGAGGAAATCCTGGCCGAACATCTCGAATATGGATGGAAAGCCCGCGCAGAGGCTCCATGGGCGATTCCGGAGGACATGTTTCGACCTTACATTCTGTCCTATCGAATCAGTTACGAGCCGGTCACCGCGTGGCGAAAGCTTTTCTGGGACGAATTTTCCGCAGACGCCTTCGCGAAAGGAGACATTCGCGGTGCCGCGCAGATGGTGAACGAATGGGTCGCGGAGAACATCGACACGGCGGGTTACGACTTTTTCGGCGGAATGCGGACCCCCGACCAGACATATCGAGGCGGCAGGGGCACATCCCACGAACGGAGCGCTCTCACAACCGCGATTCTCATGTCTCTCGGAATCCCCGGCAGAAACGCTATGATTCGCAGTTCCCGAGGAAGCGGCTCCGGAATGAGCTGGGTCGAAATATACGACTCGAAGGCCGAAGAATGGATTCCCCTCTACCCCCGAGATCCCGATAAATTCGGCGATAGAGGCTTCCCCGAGGAAAAATTCCCCGGCGGTATGACGGTCGTGTCGGCCAGCGGCGGTTTCGATTATGATCTCGTAACTTCCAATTATGCGAATACCGGGTTTCTCGAAGCTCAGTTCACGCGCGGAGGCAAGCCAGCAGAGAACTGGGAACATTTCGCCGTAACGGTTTTCGGAGGAGGGGCATATTGGCCTCTGGACGAAATCGGCGCTCAGGCGGATTCCGCGGGAAGGTTCGAAATCGAGCTTGCGGAGGGTGAATATGTCCTTCAGAACGGCATGCGCGACCAAACCGGAAGCGTATGGGTGCGGACTTTGCCCTTTGAAATCGCGGAAAATGAAACGACCTATGTTTCGCTGGATGTTGCCGCGCCGGAGTTCATCGGCGCACCCGCCCAAATTGGAACTTTCCCGGAGTTCACCCTCTCGGATACCGATGGGAAGCCTTTCAGCCATAACGGTGTTCGAGGCAAAAAACCGATGGTGCTCTTTTTCTTCGACACCGACGGCGAGCCTTCCATTCGAGCTTTTCCGCAGATCGAAGCTGTGGCCGACGAATTCGCCGATTCTGTTCGATTCATTTATATTAAGGTCGAGGAAGAAAAGCAAGCCGATATCCCCGAAACGGAACGGCGCGTGCTTATCGATACCAATGGCGCGCTTTTGACAGCTCTCACCGGCGCCGAAGACTTTGCCGATTTGCGGAATAATCATCTGCCGGCGATTCTCTTCTGCGATGGCGAAGATTTGAGCTATGAGGTCGTATCTAAAGGCTACGACACCAATGTCGGCGACAATTTACGGAATATCATCGATCAATGGTTAGAAAAACAACAATCGGAATAATAATTCTCGCCCTTTGCGCGATGGGCGGGATGCTGGGCGATTCAGCCATGCAGGCGGTTATCGGCGAGATAATCTCCATGCGGTTCGAACATCGTTACGCCGAGGCGGATTCCATCATAGCGGAACTTCGCAAAGCTCATCCTTACGACCCCGCACCCCTTTTCCTGCGCGGTTCGAACCTTCAGGACTGGATGCTGAACGCCGAAGATTTCCGCAGAGCCGATGAAATGAACGCCTACCTCGATTCCGCCATCGATATCGCTAAAACGGACACCTGCGATGTTTGGAATCACTGGCTTATCGGATCGGCATACGGCTACAAAGCCATAGCCCAAGCGGAACAGGGGAAATATCTAGCCGCTCTGCGAACATCATCTGAGGCAATGAATTATTACAGCCGCGCTTACAGTCATCCGGCCACCCGCGCGGAGGCCGCCCTCGGAATGGGCGGATACAATTACTGGAAAAGCTCTAAACTGGGGGTTTTGACCTTCCTACCCTTCGTGCCTAACCGAAAGGATGAAGGAATCGCTTACATGAACGATGCCCGCGCAAACTCCCTATTTTCGAGGGACGCCGCGATTCACGCCCTGGTTTATGTCTTCTGTGATGTTGGAATGTTGGATTCCGCGAAAGCCCTTCGCGACAGCATCGAACGGAAATATCCTTCGAGTGTTTTGCCGCTGTGGTATGACCTCGCCATCGCTGAAGCGGAGGGGGATTTGCGAGGATATTTTGACGCCGCAGACCGTCTTTCAGCTGTCCTCGAAGAACTGGGAGACGAACAGGCGGCTAATCTAATATACGCCCATCATTACGCCGCAACCGCCGCCGCGAGCCTGCAAGATTGGGATTTCGTCTGTTTTCATTGCACATCGGTTCTCAACGGACGCCTGCCGTCATGGGCTGTGGAAAACTGCCGTTCGGAGATAGAGGAATTGAAAGATTTGGCCAACCGCGCGGCGCTGGAGGGAGCTTTATGCCCGGATTTCCCGTAGTAGCTGTAATCGGCGCGGGGGCGTGGGGGACTGCCTTCGCGGTGCATCTCGCTTCTATCGGCCACTCGCCGAGGATGTGGGCATTGGAGGAGGAAACCGTCGCGGACATAAATTCCGGCGAGAATAAAACCTTCCTGCCGGGAGTCCGGCTACCGGGAAAGATTCGCGCAGGCAAAGACATCGATAGTGTAATAGAAGGCGCGGACATCGTTTTTATGGCGGTTCCGACTCAGCATCTCGCGAGTGTTCTCGACCGAATCGATTTAAAAAAAGTGGGGGATGGAACGATTTTTGTCGATTTGGCAAAGGGTATTGAAAGAAAAACCGGCAGGTTTCCATCGCAGATAATTCGAAGCTATTTTCCAAATGCTCATATATTGGTGCTTTCCGGGCCATCTTTCGCGTCGGAGGTGGCAAAGGGCAAACCCACGGTCCTCGTTACAGCGGGGGACAGGGACACTGCGAAACATCTTCAGGACGTCATCTCCGGGCCGACCATGCGGGTTTACCGTTCGGAAGATATTCTCGGCGTGGAGCTGGGAGGTGCGCTGAAAAACGTCTTCGCCCTCGCCGCGGGGATGATCGACGGCCTCGGTCTCGGCGAAAACACTCGTTCGGCGATGATAGTCCGAGGACTTGCCGAAGTCCGCAAACTGGCTCTGGCTATGGGCGCGGACAACAATACCATCTTCGGCATCTCCGGCCTTGGCGACCTCGTTCTGACATGCACCAGTGACCAATCGCGAAACTACCGAATGGGAAAAATGATTGCGGAAGGTAACAGTCCCACGGAGATTTTAAAAAAAGTGAATTGGGTTGCGGAGGGCGTATTCACGGCATCCGCCGCCCTTCAAATCGCCGAAGAGAACGATGTCGAAATGCCAATCACAGAAATGGTGCAGAGGGTAATCGACGAAGATATTTCGCCCGAAGACGCCGTAGCAGAGCTTATGAGCCGTCCATATAAAGAAGAATTCGTCCAATAAAAAAAGGGCGGAATTGACCGCCCTCGAGAATTAGTATATCCCCCTTAAATTATTTGAGATAGACCGCTTTCATGGCTACCCCTGTGTTGGCTATCCTCGCGAGGTAAACCCCCGCAGGAAGTCCGCCCGGAACCCACCGCAGAGTGCTTTCTCCGGATGATACGGGCATTTGCGCCACCATTCTTCCGGCGATGTCGTAAATCTGCACCTTCGAATCGATATCGACATAGACATCGAAGCTAAGTTCGGCGTTGAAGGGGTTCGGGAAAGGCCTCAGATAAGGCGCTGTGGGAATTCTGTCCCCTTCGCCGATACCGAAATTCATCACCACGAAAGGTTCGGTGGTGTCGGCGGTGAAATTATATGTGGAATCGGAGGCTATAAGCCTTATCAGACAGTCATCTCCGGTGGAGGGCGGAATGCTGAATTCGATTGTCAGAACCGTGTCGAGGTCCGGATTGGGAATCTCGTTCATCGCCATCCACGTTGCACCGCCGTCGCTGGAGTATTCGAAGACCAGCTTTTTGACGCATCTGTTGTCGTAAACGGTGTAGTCCATCGAGTATAAAGTATCTACCCAGAGGGTATCCGCGGGAAGGGCGCTCTGAATATCGACAAGGGGCATTATCGCGAAATCGAACATGCGGACGAGCAAGTCTTCCTTGTGGTTCGTAATCCCGCCGCCTCGGGGAATATTGCCGAACTGGAAGGGCAAAAGCACAACCGCGCCCGGAGAATAGCTTCTGCGCTGAAGTCCCCGCGCCGGGTTACGCGAACCCGCATTGAAAAGATATCTGAGATGGTGCGAATCCCACACAGCGTCATTGATGATGATGTCATCCATATGAGTGCAAGGCCCGCCGGTGGTAATTCTGTAGTCGAAAGCCATTCCCTCTGCCAGAGAACTGTCCTCCGCGGCGAGAAGGGCGGCAGGAGTATCGTCGCTATCGAAAAGCAGGGCGCCGGTGTAGTCCGCAAAGGTGCCGGCATAGGTGCCTGCAGAGGTGTCGCAGTATAGTTCCGCGAAATCATTGCCCTCGATAAAAAGGGCGGTCTGTTTTTCCGGAGTCCGGCTGGTGCTGTCGAGAAGTTCAATCAGCAAATTCTGTTGAGCCGATGTAAGGTTCGGAGCCCCTGTTCCGCGCCATCCGAAGGAAAGAATCACGATGTCCGAATTGATCGTCAATGGAAACTCGTAATCTACGGTGTAAACAATGCTGTCGCGCATGTTGTAAGCCGCTCTGTCGGCATTAATCTCGTTGATAGCTTCGACCCACGCCTGATATGGCCGAATAGTATCCCCGGGGTAATCCGGATGTTCGAAGCGCGCTCCGGAACCGCCGGCAAGGTCGAGAATCAAGACCGTCCTGTTCATCGCCGAAATCGAACCGGCAATAATAACGATTAGCACTAACCCTAACACTTTGTATTTCATAATGTTATTCCTTCATTTGGTATTATTCACCACTTTTAATTTACGAAAAACAAAGCCATATGTCAAATTTTAAATTCCACTTTTCGATTTAAACAATATTCCTTTACCCTTGACTATTTAAGGATTTGGCGTAAATTATGTTCCATGAGAACGAAGATATTCATAACTATCGCTATTTTGCTTACTTCGGCCGCATTAGGCTTCTTCCGATGGCAGGTCGATATAGAGGTTACTTCCGGCGGAACTGGCAATTTCCTGACCTTTGGCGCGGACTCCTCGGCAACCAACGGTTTCGACATCGGAATCGATATCCCATACTTGCCGACTCCCGGCCCCTACGGCTATTTTCCGATAAGCGACTCCGCCCATCCGCATTACACCATGCTCGGCACCGATCTTCGCTTTCCATCCCTCGACACCATTTCCTGGGATCTTATGCTAAACGGCGGTTTCGGTTTCAAAATCAGTTGGGAAAGCGCAGGTTTTCCCGACTCGGGGGAGTTTTTCATCGGCGCTTTCAATCTGGATTCTCTGCCGGAATATGTGGTCGATGAATGGCATGACATGCGGACAGCTGATTCGCTGATGATAAATGTCATCGGCGGCAGAATTATCGCCGTCGGCGCACCGATTTCGGCTGTTCCGGAAAAAGTTATCAGGCCTGTCGATTTAGCCATCGGTATCTATCCCAACCCTTTCAATACGGCATGTCGAATCGAAGTTCCCGCGGATTTCCGAGGCGATATAGGCGTATTCGATATCTCGGGCAGGCTGATAAAAACTCTTGATAGCGGCTCTTGCGAAATAATTTGGGATGGAACTTCAGCGACCGGCGCGGAGTGTCCGTCGGGAATATATTACTTCAAACCCATTAACGGCGGTATTCCGCCGGCGAGAGGGGTGATGTTGAAATGATGCCTATACTTATGCAGTCCGACTTTTCAGAAACCATGAGCGGCATGGCTGGTGCCGGCTGTTGCGGTGTTTTTGGCCTTTTTTACTTTCTGATTTGGGCGGGGGCGTTAGCTTTCAGCTTGTTCATGCTGGTTTTCAAGATAATGATGATAATAGACGTCGCCCGCAAACGCTTTGCACCGGGGAGTTCTGAACAGGTGGTTTGGATTTTGGTGATTCTCCTCGTGCCCATAGGGAGCATAATCTACTATTTCGCCGTGAAACACAATGACCCCGCCAGCCCGGGAATCAAGCCCCGCCCGGCTATGCAATAACTCCAGTTCTATCACCTTAAGAGAAGCTTCGACCCACAGTCATTGCGAGGGCTTCAAAATCCTTCCCGGCTTCACCTGTCATTGCGATGGCCTCAGCCCGACGCAATCTCCCGGACTACCCAGTCATTGCGAGGCCGATAGCCCGAAGCAATCTTTTCAAATACACTGTCATTGCGAGGGTGATAGCCCGAAGAAATCTTTTTTTTGTATTCAAAGGAGATTGCTTCGGGCCTCGCAATGACTCGATAAACATATGCTATTTGAGATACACGACCCGCGCCGTCGCAACGGTCCCTGAGCCTGACTTTATGACCCCACGGGTCGAAGGGCCGTCTGGGTGACCGCCCGCAGTCGCCCGCACGAGATAGACGCCGGAGGGGAGGGATTCATCGGGACGCCAGATGACTTCGCTTTTCGTGTCATTACAAGCTGGACGAGAAATCTCTTGTGGATAGGTAGAAGATTTCTCGTCGGGCTGAACGCCCTCGCTCGAAATGACATGTAATAAGCGCCCGTTCACATCATAAATCTCCACGCTAATCGGGACGGGAGACCCGTCCCCTACGGGAATATCGAGGGCGATGGTTACCGCTGAATTGAACGGATTGGGGTAGGCGGAGAGAGTGAAGGACGCCGGGCGGGAGTATGTCAACTCTTCGATGTTTATTGCATAGCCCAAATCGACGTATTTTACAAGATAGGGTGCGGAATCGCCTTCTGTCCATATTACGCTTGCTCCGGTCGCAGAGGGACAACGCGGAGAAATCGCCGAAAAATCTTCTGAAAAATTATGGCCCCAGCGCATAGTCGCCGCGCCCCAGTAGCAAACATCGTAATAAATATCCTCAAATCCCCCGCTGTCATGTTCCCAATAATAATATTCGTATCCGGGGACGTTGCCGATCACGGGCAAATCGCTGTATTCGTTTGCGCGAAAAAGGGAATCCAGTGGGTTGAAGAAGATTTCGTCGTGCCTCTCCCATCCAGCGGAAAAGGGTTCGCAACTGGAACCATGGGCGTAATCCAGCGATGGATTTTTCAGTTCATGCCAATCACTGTCGATAATTTCCGGAACAGAGAAACCTCCTCCGCTACGAACAGCGCGCATAATGCGATAAGGCGTGTCGGATAGAGGATCTTCGGCCTCCCAAACAACCGTCAATCCAGTAGAAAAAATGCTTATCGACGGACGTCGGTGATAAACATCATGCCACGACGCCAGCGTTTCGGTTACACTACTCGAATAATCGCAGATGTTCGGCGCTTCGTAATAAATGATACTCGACCGACCAGTGCCGGATTCCTCCCATACGACGTGCACTGCGCCGGTATCGTCAAAAACAATAGCGGGAGAATGAGAATTATCAGACGTATAACTGATTCGCGTAGGCACACAATAATCGTAGGGACATTCGAGGAATATATCTGTTTGGTTGCCGGAATCCGCCTGATAAACCACGGTCGGGAACATGTGATAGTCAATGGAAGGGTATCGGGGGTTTGTCCAGCCCGGACCGGGATTCATGATTGATATTGTGTCCCATGTCATACCGCCGTCGGTGGACTGCGCTATCTTGATAGTGGTCGAGTCGAACATATAAACGGCAAACAATTCCATATTTGGATATAGTTCACCCGGTGAGACTATTTTGAAACCATTACTTTTGGATGTGGCGTCCGGGATGTAACTCTGGTCGATAGTTACAGGTGGAGATACTTGGCCAATAAGCGAAATACTGGCCAGCATCATAATTCCAATCAAACAGATAGCTTTCGTTTTCATAATATCTTCCTCGAGTTTCCCGGTTGTTGTCCCTGTTAATTATAAAGTAATCATATTTATCCTTCCGGTCAAGAGAGAAAAGGGGGTATTCGGCCCTTTCCGCAAATTCCTCAATATGTCCTTGACATTCTCCATCTCAATGGGTTTATTATTTAACTTATATTAGTATCGAGGAGTTCGATTATGAAAATAGCAATTGGAAGCGATCATGGCGGTTACAAACTCAAAGAGTTCCTTAAACAGGAGCTTTCCGCCGATTACGAAATGGTCGATTTCGGCACGGATTCGCCGGAATCCGCCGATTATCCCATTCACGCCGCTCGTGTCGGAAAATCCGTCGCAAAAGGCGAATGCCAGTTCGGAATCGCGATATGCACCTCCGGAATCGGAGTCTCCATCGCCGCCAATAAAGTGCACGGCGTCCGCGCGGCGTTGGTATGCGACATGGGCAGAGCTTCCAGTTCGCGTAAACATAATAATGCCAACGTCTTATGTCTCGGCGGCAACTACATCGACGAACAGGTCGCCCTCGAAATAGCGAACATTTTCCTCACCACCGATTTCGACGGCGACAAACCCGGCGAGGAACGCCATCGCAGAAGAGTGGACGAAATCGCGGAACTCGAAAGCAATCAATAAGTTATAGGAGGATAAAATGGAATATCTAAAGAAAGACACCGAAGTTTACGACGCAGTAATGTGCGAGCTGAAACGCCAGCAGGACGGCCTCGAACTCATCGCCAGCGAAAATTACACATCCCGCGCGGTGATGGAGGCTTCCGGATGCGTAATGACCAACAAATACGCCGAGGGTTATCCCGGACGCCGCTACTACGGCGGTTGCGACTGCGTGGATATCGCCGAAAACATCGCCCGCGATAGGGCCAAAGAACTCTTCGGCGCGGAACACGCCAATGTCCAGCCTCACAGCGGGTCTCAGGCGAACATGGCCGTCTATTTCGCCGAACTCGAGCCGGGAGACACTATCCTCGGCCTAAACCTCTCCCACGGCGGACATCTCACCCACGGCCATCCCGTGAATTTCAGCGGAATGCTATACAACATCGTGCAATACGGGGTCGATAAGGAGACAGAAACCCTCGATTACGCCGAAATCGAAGCCCTCGCCAAAGAGCACAAGCCCAAGCTAATCATGACCGGCGCCAGCGCCTATCCGCGTTTCTGGGATTTTCCGAAATTCCGCGAGATAGCCGATTCCGTGGGCGCAATTCTGGTGGCGGACATGGCGCATTTCGCGGGTCTGGTGGCGGCGGGGCTTCATCCAAGCCCAATCCCCTATTGCGATTACGTGACGACGACCACCCACAAGACTTTGCGCGGCCCCCGAGGCGGAATGGTGCTATGCAAAGAAGAGCACGCGAAAAAGCTCGATAAAATCGTGATGCCCGGAATGCAGGGCGGCCCGCTGATGCACGTCATCGCGGCCAAGGCGGTTTGTTTCAAAGAGGCGATGAAGCCCGAGTTCAAGGAATATCAGCAGAGGGTTCTCGACAACGCTCAGGCACTCTCCAAATCCCTCGAAAACAACGGCTTACGTCTGGTCTCCGGCGGAACGGACAACCATCTGATGCTCGTTGACCTTCGCCCGAAAAACCTCACCGGCAAAGTGGTCGAGAAGGCTCTGGATAAGGCCGCGATAACGGTCAACAAGAATACTATACCCTTCGACCCGGAAAAACCCTTCGTTACAAGCGGAATCCGTATCGGAACCCCTGCGGTAACAACTCGGGGCATGGGAATCGAAGAGATGGCGAAAATAGGCGATTATATCAACAGAGTAATCGACAACATCGAGGACGAAGCCGCTATCGAGGCTGTTCACCGCGATGTCGTCGCTCTTTGCAACAACTTCCCGATTTATCCGGAGCTGGGATAAGCGTGGAGGGGATTCGGCGAATGCTCGAAAAACGGGTTTTACGAAAAACTCCGCAGAGTGCTCTCGAGTTGCCGTCGGACCTGCAACTGTTGGACAAGACGGCCATCCTGTGGCCGGAAAACCCGGATGATGACGCTATCGATATTGCCCGTCATCTGGAAAAAATCCTCGATGGCAAAATAGTTACCGTTGTAGGTTATTCCGACAGTTGTCCTTTGAAAAATGTGGAATACCGCAGAATAGGCGAGAAGGATGCCGGCAAATTCGGGTATCCGAAACAAGAGGCCGTCGGAAAACTGAGCGGGATAACCGCGGCTATCGACCTCTCGCCGAAATTCGAGCTGAAGCTGTCCTGCTTACCGGTTTTAGCCGGCATTCGCCTTCGAATGGGACGTGACGATGCAAGAATAGGCGGGTTCTACAATGTGTTGATGACAGGAAAAAGCGGAAGAGAAATTGAAACCTTGATTGGAGCAATGATAAAGTAAAAAGATGGATTTCACACAAGAAAAAAGAAAACTGCCGAGCCACTTCTCCCTATCGGTTATAGTACCGGCTTTTAACGAGGAAGACAACATAGAGCCCCTAGCTAAGGAATTCGACAATTTTCTGAGCGACCAGAGTTTCCGTGCGGAGGTTATAGTCGTGGACGATGGCTCTACCGACTCCACAGCTGACAGGGTTCTCGAACTTTCGGAGAAATACAGCTTCCTCAAACTCGTCCGGCATAAGCAGAACATGGGCAAAACCGCCGCCATAGAGAGCGGGTTCGCTGTTTCGCGCGGAAAACGTATCTGTATCTTCGACGCCGATTTACAATACGACGTCCACGACATCAAACGCATGATGGACAAGCTCGACCGCGGGTTCGGAATAGTATCCGGAATCAAAAAGGGTAAATATCAGAAACCCTTCATCAGCAAGATTTACAACAAACTCACCAGCCGGCTTTTCGGAGTCGAAGTCAAGGACATGAACTCCCTGAAACTCCTTCGGCGCGATGTCATGGCGTCGATGTTCCTTCGCAAGGACTGGCATAGGTTTATGGTGGTTCTTGCCGCCGAACAGGGTTTCCGAGTCGCGGAGATTCCAGTAACCCTCAGGCCTCGACTTCACGGCGAAGCCAAATACGGAGGCTTCGGAAGAATTTTCATCGGCTTCACCGACCTTATTGCAGTATGGCTGGCAGAGAGAGTCTTCCGTAAACCGATGCTAATCTTCGGTAGCATAGGCTTCGTGTCCCTGGGGCTGGGCTTTCTTTTGGCAATAGCCCTTCTGCTGTTGAGATTCGTCTGGCATTGGGGCTATCCGCCTCTGCAGACTCTGCTTCTGATGCTGATTTTCGTGGGCGGCTTTTCCCTCACTTTAGGGTTCCTCGCCGAGGCCATCGCAAACCTGCGCGACCGGCTGGAATTCCTGATGGCGAAGGTGATCGAGGAGGATAGGCCTCGAATCGAAACTGCCAGGACATCCCATACTCATAAAAAGAGGAGTCGTCCGCAAAGAACTGCCCAGAGAGAGCCTGAGAGAAGTGAGAACAGGCAGGAGCCACGCAAATCCCCTTCGGAAGAAGCTCCCAGAAGACAGGAGAAAGATCGGGACATACCCTCTGTAGCCAAAAAGCCGGAAAAACCAGTTGAAAAACCTCGGGAAAAAAGGCCTCCTAAACCCGACGATAGAAACCGGAAACCCGAACCTCCAAAGGCAAAGGAAGATAAGCCGGCACCGGAGAAAAAAGCTCCCGAAAAGCCAGTTCCGAAACCGGAACCTAAGCCGGCTTCCAAACCGGAAACTCCCGAAAAGCAAACACCTGAAAAGAAAGAACCAGCGAAAGAATCTCCAAAGAAACAGACTCAGGAAACAGAAAAAACTTCACCAAAAAAGAAAAAATCTTCTCCCAAAAGAGAGCCTCGCAAAAAGCCGGCGAAAGAGGACAAAAAGAAGCCGGAAAAAACAGAACCCAAGCCCGAAAAGCCGGAACAGAAAGAAGAGACCGAAAAACGAATTTCCAAATTCGAGATAATCAAACCGACCGCAAATCCCTCGTGGGGCAAGCGGGAGCGCAAAGGCAGATCGAGTATCGGGAAAGTTACGGAAGAGAGTAAAGAGGCTATCAAAAAAGCAAAAGAAATAGCGGAGCGCATGGGCGGCGACGCATATCTCGGCATAAAAACGGACGATTTGGAGGAAAAAGATGGCAAAAAAGGATAAGAATATTCTTGTAACCGGCGGTGCGGGCTTCATCGGAAGCCATCTATGCGAAGCCATTCTCAAACGGGGTGACCGGGTAACGGTTATAGACGACCTCTCCACAGGAAGAATGGAAAATATATCTTCTCTGTTAGGGAGACCCGAGTTCTCCTTTTTCGAGAATACAATTATGAACAAGGGCCTTATGGACCATCTCGTCCGCGAAGCCGATGAAATATACCATCTCGCGGCGGTTGTCGGAGTTCAGAACATCGTCGATAATCCCATACGCACCCTACACACCATAATTGTAGGCACGGACACGGTGTTCGAGCTGGCTCATGCCCACGGCGAGAAAAAGATATTCCTCGCGAGCACCTCGGAAGTTTACGGCAAAGCCCCCAATTGCCCCTACGCCGAAGACGACGACCGCGTCCTCGGTTCCACAACCCGCAACCGATGGAGTTACAGCTCCGCGAAAGCCGTCGATGAATACATCGCTCTGGCATATAACCATCAGCATAAGCTTCCGGTGGTCATCGGACGGCTTTTCAACACCGTCGGGCCGAGACAGACCGGCCAATACGGCATGGTCCTCCCCCGTTTCGTAAAACAGGCCCTCACCGGCGATAAAATCACGGTTTACGGCGACGGAACCCAATCGCGCACCTTCAGCTACGTCCACGATGTCGTCGAGGCAATAATCCGTCTGATGGACACCCCGAAAACCATGGGGCAAATATACAACATCGGCTCGGAGGAAGAGGTTACGATCATGGAACTCGCCGAGCGGGTGAAACGTATCACGGGATCGGATTCGGAGATAGTTACAATCGCCTACGAGAAGGCATACGGCGAGGGTTTCGAGGATATGCAACGCAGACTTCCGAACATCGAAAAGATAAACAAGGCAATCGGTTTCGAGCCGAAAACTAAACTGGACGATATTATCCGCGCGGTCGCCGGATGGATCGCCGAAACAGGCAGGGCATAGATGAAACTATCGGTGGTAATACCTGTTTACAACGAACAATCGACTATTTCAGAAGTGATCGAGAAGGTGCGTCAGGTGCCGGTGGAAAAAGAAATCATCGTGGTCGATGACGGCTCCACCGACGGCACGGGCGACAAGTTGAACATTCATGCCGATGACCCGATCATCACTGTCCACAAGTCGATGGTGAATTTCGGCAAGGGCGCGGCGGTGCGAATCGGGTTCGAATATGCTCAGGGCGATGCCGTCATTATTCAGGACGCCGACCTCGAACTCGACCCGAACGAGTATCCCCAGCTCCTGGAGCCTATTATAAAGGGCGAAGCGGACGTGGTTTACGGAAGCCGTTTCCTGAATCTTAAACGCAAAGTCAAGCTGATTAACCTCCTCGCCAACAAATTTCTCGTCTTCCTTACCAATATCCTCTACAGCGCGAAACTCACCGACATGGAGACGGCCTACAAAGTCTTCCGCATCGATGTCGTGAAGAGTCTCAAACTCAGAAGCATGGGTTTTGAATTCGAGCCGGAGGTTACAGCCAAGGTTCTCCGCAACGGCTATAAGATTGTCGAAGTTCCGATAACCTATCATCCCCGCACAGTTGAAGAAGGCAAGAAGATTGGCTGGAAAGACGGGATCAAAGCCATCTACTTCCTTTTCAAATTCAGATTCGGAGATAAATGACCCGGGGAGAGACTTCAAAAATCGAACCCAAACCCATACCGCGCGCGGCTTTATCCATAGATTTAGAGGATTTTTACCACGCCAATTACCCCCGGTATAACTATCGAAAATTACTGGATTCTCCTTCGAGACTCGTCGAGCCTACAGAAAAGATGCTGGATATTTTTGACCAGTTCGACCATAAGGTTACTTTCTTTGTTCTGGGCGAGGTTGCCCGTCATTTCCCATGGCTGATTAGGAAAATCTCCACCTGCGGCCACGAAATCGCCACACACGGCGAAAATCACTCTTTGATAACCGAACTTGGCAGGGAAAAAACCATCCTCGGCCTGCGCAAGGCAGTGGGTTTTCTGGAAGATTTAACCGGCGAGAAAATTCACGGTTACCGCGCGCCAAACTTTTCGGCCAACCCCCGAAAGACCCCATGGCTTTTCGAAGAACTCGCGAATCTTGGCTTAATCTATGATTCCAGCCGCTTCCCGGCCAAAGCATATTACGGCGGCGAACCTCAAATGCAGAAAACCCCCTTTATAATGAAATTGCGAAATGGCGAGGAGTTATGGGAAATCCCGGTGTCGTGCTCCGGCCCGGCGGGGTTCCGCCTGGTGTGGTCGGGAGGTTTCTATTGGCGGATTCTTCCCCTATCGTTCATCGTAAAAAAAGCGGGGAAACTGATTGATAAAGGCAAACCGGTTGTCCTATATCTTCATCCGAAGGATATAGATTCGGAAAACCCTTCTCTGCCAATCGGCAGAATCTCCAACTGGATTCATCAGGTGGGCACTAATAAGGGCTATGAAAAATTAAGGAACATGGCATCCCAGATGCAGATGAGGCGCATAATCGATTTGATACCAGAGAATAGACATGACAAAAATCAAGAAACAGCAATTGAACCCGAAACAGCAATGGTTTGACGCAAAGATCAGACTGCTTATGATTGTAGTTCTGGGCGGGATTCTTCTCGGCCTCGTTTTCAATCCCTCCATGTTCACCGGCGGGGACAACGCCCAATACATCACCCTCGCAAAATCCATACTACAAGGGGAATACCGAAATCTTGCCTTCATCGGCCAGCCGATAGAAATTGAAATACCCCCGGGCTATCCTCTTGTCATAACCCCTCTGATAGCCCTTTTCCCAAATTCATACATTCCGACGAAACTCCTATCCTTCTTCTCGATGCTCATCGGAATATGGGTTTCCCTACTCTTGTTCGACAGATTCAAAGTTCCAAAATTAGCAGGCTTCTTGTTTGGATTAGCCCTTCTGGCAAACCCCATATTCAACGAGTTCTCCCACTGGACCCTCACGGAAGCGCCCTATTTCGCCATGAGTGTCCTTGGAGTTTATCTTTTTGACAAATACTACGACTCGGAAAAAGGATCCAGATTCGTCCTCGCCTCGGCGGTAGTTTTCCTGTCTATGTATATCCGGCCAGTTGCCATACCCCTCGTTGTTGCGGCATTGATTTTCCTTCTTGTGCTCAAGATGTTCAAGCGGGCAGGAATTTTCGCTCTGACCGGCGCAGTCCTCTACGGCCCATGGTTCTTACGGACTATTTTCACAAGACAAGGCGGCGAAGAGAGTTTTTACCTCGTCAATTTCTTCGGCAAGAACACAGTCGGAGACACCGACGCCCCCGGTCTTTTCGAGAAAGTTTTCTCGAACCTTCAGAGCTACCTTTTCCGCGATCTGCCGACTGTTTTCACCGCAATGGGCGGGAAAACAGGCCCTCTTTTCACCACGATAGGAGCTGTCGCGGCCATTGCCATCCTGACCGGTTTTTTTATCCTCCTAAAGGATAAAAAAACATTCGTGCCATATTACGCAATCATATATTTCGGCATGCTGATGGTTTATAACCCCCGATTCGCCACCTTCCGCTATCTGATGCCGATTATTCCCATCATGTTCATAGCGTTATGGGTCGCTTTTGGAATCGAAAAACCTATTAATCTTTCGAGCTATCGCTCGAAAATCATCCTGGCATTATCCGGAGTGATGCTTGTTTTGTCCCTCATAGCCTATGTCCCCGTAGCAAAGGCCAACAGATCCGTCTTGAAAAACTATTCTGCGGGGAATAAATATGTAGGATTGCCCCATGTCGCATGGGTCAGATTCATCGATGCCTGCGAATGGATAAAGACGAACACCGCCTCGGATGGGAAAATCATCAGCAGAAAACCGAGAATAAGCTACATCCTCGCCGAACGCCCCGGAAAAGTGTATTCGTTCACCGAAAACCCCGCTATTATCATGTCCGAGATAGACTCCATCGGCGCGGATTATGTTCTGATAGACAGAATCAGCGGGACTACGCAGGCCTACTTGATACCCGCAATTCAGGCTTACCCCCATCGGTTCCAGCTCGTTCATCAGACCCAGGAACCTGCAACTTATGTGATGAAAGTCCTGCCACCGGAGCCGCCAAGGCAGGAGATTCCGGCCACTCCCGAAGAAAGGAACGACTGATATGCCCGCTTCTGTTTTGCTCCTCGTAGGAACCCGCGCGGACGCTATAAAAATGGCGCCCGTTATACGCGAAGTCTCCAGGCATAAGGATTTGAAGCCACTCGTGGTCGCAACGAGCCAGCATCGCGAAATGCTCGATCAGGTTCTGAATGCCTTCGAGCTCCATGTCGATACAGACCTTAACATTATGCGTCACGGCCAAACCCTTACCGGCGTTACAATCCGCGCCCTGGAGGGATTGGAAAAATTCATCTCCGAAAACGACGTCGATATTACCGTCGTGCAGGGAGACACCTCCACTTCTTTTGTTGGCGGGCTAATCTCTTTTTATCATAAAATTCCCGTAGCTCACATCGAAGCCGGCCTGCGAACTTACGACCTCATGCGGCCCTTCCCCGAAGAGGCAAACCGCAGGCTTCTCGACGCTATCTCAACCCTGCTTTTTCCTCCGACAGAGACCGCGAAAAAACAGCTTCTCGCGGAAAACCTTCCCGAATCCGCGATGTCCATCACCGGAAACACCGCAATAGATTCCCTCCTATGGGTGACCGGAATCGACAGGCCTATCTCCGACCCGAAACTGCAGAAAATCGCCGATGATGATGACCGTAAACTGATTGTGGTTACAGCCCATCGAAGGGAGAGTTTCGGAGAGCCTTTTCAGAGGCTTATCCGCGCTATGGCGAGAATATCAGAATCCCATCCGCAGGCCGACCTTGTGTATCCGGTTCATCTCAACCCAAATGTTGACGCACCGGTTCGCGCCGCTTTGTCGAACATTCCCGGCGTCCACCTCGTCCCGCCATTGGACTATTTCGATTTCGCGAAACTTATGCAGGCCTGCGACTTCGTCCTCACCGACTCCGGCGGAATTCAGGAGGAAGCGCCGGCTCTCGGCAAACCGGTTATCGTTATGCGCGAAGTTACCGAACGTCCCGAAGGCGTTGATGCGGGCGTTTCCGTCCTCGTAGGCACCGAGGAGGATTTGATTGTCGAAACAGCCAACCGACTGCTTACCGACAGCCACGAATATGCAAAAATGGCAAGACGCGCCTTCCTTTACGGCGACGGCAGGGCTTCAGAGCGCGTGGTTACGGCAATCCGCAATCATCTCGGCCTGACCGACGAAGTTCCAGAGCCTTTTATACCAAAGATCGAGGATATCGCGTGAATATTTTAGTCCACAGTATCTATTTTCCGCCGGAAGTGGGCGGGCTCGAAACCCATGCATATACCCTCGCCCGTTCCCAATTAAAAATGGGGCACGATGTCCGTGTCGTTACAAGCCGTTCGGGGGATTTTCCGAAACAGGAAGTCATGGAAGGCATAAGCGTAGAGCGCGTTTCCTGCCCGAACAAGAAGCTTTTTGGATGGGCATGGACGACCTACTCGGCTAAGCCCGCAATGCGCCGTAACGCCGACTGGGCGGACATCTGCCATGTGCACACCTTCCCGTCTATCATACCCGGCTACACAGCCCGGAAAAAGGGCGTCCCCCTCGTGGCGACAATTCACACAAGCCATTTTCTGAGATTGGCGGCCAAGGGCGGCTTCTGGCGCAACTATCTCCGCAAACTGCTGTCCAAACCGGATTTACTGTTGACACCCTCGGAGGAAATCCGCGATGTCTGCCTCGATCTCGTCCCCGACGCCGTCTGCTACGCCATGGTCAACGCCGCGGACACCGACCGATTTTCGCGCACGGAACCGAGTATCGACCGTCCCGCACCGAACGCAAAAATGCTGATCGTTCCGAGACGCCTTTTTGAAAAAAATGGTGTAGAATACGCTGTTCGCGCCCTGCCATTCGTTCGAGAACGGCACGATGCCCATCTTTACTTAATCGGAGATGGCCCCGAACGTCCGAAACTGGAGAAAATCACCGCCGAATTGAATATCGTGCCCTATGTTCATTTTCAAGGCGCTCAGCCCAACGACAAGATGCCCGGCTTTCTTAACTCCGCTGACGTTATCGTGATCCCCTCCTTGATGGAAGCCACCAGTGTAGCGGGTTTGGAGGCGATGGCATGCGAACTGCCAATAGTTGCAAGCAATGTCGGCGGACTGCCGGAAATTATATCCGAGGAAACGGGACGTCTCGTTCCGCCAAGGCAACCGGAGGCCTTGGCCGAGGCTATCTCAGAAGTCCTCGAACTCGACGAAACACAGCGAAGAGAAATGGGCGCAAAAGCCCGCCGTAAAGTCGTCGATAACTGGTCGGTCGATAAACTGGCCGAGCAGGTGGTCGAATATTACGCCGAGGCAAAGAAATTGTATGAGGAGAAGATGGGTTGAAGCTCGCAAAGGGCATAATAATAAGCCTTAGACCGCATCAATGGATAAAGAACATGTTCCTATACGCCGGAGTGGTCTTCGGCGGAAAGTTCTTCGAGTTTGACGCGCTACTTCAAGCCACTGCGGGATTTGCAGCCTTCTGCGCCCTTGCCAGCGGAATATATATCTTCAATGACCTTCGCGACAGGGAAGCCGACCGGAATCACCCTACGAAACGGAACCGCCCAATCGCCGCGGGAATATTGCCTGTAAGCCTCGCGACGGTTTTGGGAATAATACTGGTAGCCGGCGGTCTAGCGTTGTCCTTCGCTCTCGGAGTCCGGTTCGGAGTTATGGGCGCTGGTTACATCCTTCTGCAGGCCTCTTATACCCTGTTCCTCAAACGACTGCCAATATTGGACATCCTCGCCGTGGCCAGCGGTTTTGTGATTCGCGCCGCGGCTGGAGGAATAGTAGTGAATGTTCCGATCTCGTCCTGGCTGTTGGTATGCACAAGCCTCATCGCCCTATTTTTAGTAACGGAAAAACGACGCCAGGAACTCGCGCGAATTAAACTTATCGAAGGCGAAACCTCCAAAAGCCGCCCATTGCTCGAAAATTACTCCATCGAGTTTCTCGACCAACTCGCAATGATCGAAGTCGCCGCGACCATTGTCGGATACATGCTTTACGTTTTCTCGATAGAGACCCGCGCGAAATTCGGCTACGGCATGGGCGCGACCATACCCTTCGTTTTTTACGGACTGTTCCGCTACCTCTGGCTGGTGAATATCAAAAAGGCCGGCGAGTCCCCGACGAAAATATTCTTGACCGATTTGCCCTCGATAGTTAATATCATGTTTTGGAGTATCACTGTTTTTGTCGTCTATTACTTGACTTAGGCAAAACCGCCCGAGCCGATTGGAGCTTTATGACCGAAAAAAATGAAAAATCGTTGCCAAAGACCCTGGTTGTAATGCCTATGGTCAATGAGGAAGGCAACATCGAGCGAATAGTGCCGGTGGTCCTCCAAACGGATCCCCAGTTCAGCGTTCTGATTTGCGAGGACGAATCGACCGACCGCACGGGGGAGATCGCCGAAGAACTCGCCCGCCAATATACCGACAGAGTTTTCGTGATTCACGGCAAGCGTCAGGGGCTCGGCCCGGCATATGTCAGAGGTTTCAACTGGGCTCTCGAGCGGGATTACCAGCTTATTTTCGAGATGGACGCCGATTTCTCCCATCAGCCGAAATATCTTCTGCCAATGGCCGAACTTGCCGCAAGCGATAAAGCAGACATGGTCGTCGGAAGCAGGCGCGTGAATGGCGGCGGAGTCGAAAATTGGGGTCTTTACCGCAGACTGCTCTCATGGGGCGGTAGCTTTTACACCCGTATGATTACCGGGCTTATGGTCAAAGACGCCACAGCCGGTTTCGTTGTCTATAACCGCGAGGTTCTCGAACATATCGACCCGTCTAAATTGTCCGCCGGGGGTTATGCCTTTCAAATCGAAACGAAGTATCAGGTCCAGAAACTCGGATATAAGATTGTCGAATTCCCTATCATCTTCCCAGATAGAGAGATAGGAGACACAAAACTCACGAAGAAAATCATAACGGAAGCCTTTACTATGGTATGGAAATTGCGGTTTGGGAAATAGTAGCGGAGTAACGAAAAAATAGTAGCGGAGTAACGAAAGGCGACCGATGAAACCAAAGCCATCTATTCAAGACCTTACAGGACTATCTGCGAGAAACGCCATCGAAAAACTTTCTGTGGTCGTGCTTTCGTATAACACGCAGGACACAACTCTCCGATGCCTTAGCTCCCTGCTCGATCACGCCCCGACAATCGCTGACATGGATGTTATAGTAATCGATAACGCCAGCCATGACGGCAGTCCGGACGCCATCGCCAGGCAATTCCCGGAAATCAAGCTAATCAGAAACGCCCGCAACAGGGGCTTTTCCGCCGCATGCAATCAGGGAATACGCTCCACCGACGGCGACGTCGTTCTCCTTCTGAACTCGGATACCGAACTTATCGATCAGTCTCTCGATATCATGCTCGATTTCATAGCGAAAAATCCCGATGTCGGAATCACCGGAGGGAAGATGATTGGCGACGACGGCAACCCCCAGAACTCATGCCAGCATTTCCCGACATATTCGAATATCCTCTTCACCAAACAATCCCTTCTAACCTCGATAAAATCCTTCCGCAAAGGCTATAATAAATACCGGAGCATCCCCACCTCCGTAACGGATGTTGATGCTTTAGCTGGCGGCTTCATGTTCCTTCGCCGGTCCGCAGTTAAGCAGGTCGGCCTCCTTGACGAGCGCTTTTTCTTCTACGTCGAGGATCTGGATATTTCCAAACGCATGACCGATGAAGGCTGGCGAGTCGTTTTTGTCCCTCAGGCGAAGGTTTTACATAAGGGAGGAAAGTCAACCGCCTTAAAACCGGCACGCTGTTATTGGTGGCATCACAAAAGCCTCTACCGCTACTTCGCCAAACACAACAGACGGCTGTTCCTTCTAAACTGGCTGTTGGGGTTAGGACTTGGCGGCCATTTTGTTTTTTGGTGGCTTTTCCGCAAACTCGGTTTTTCTAAGAACGGAACGAAATAACCCCTGTGGTATATTATCTATACATTTTTGTCCCGATAACTACTTTTATGCTGACCCTGCTCCTTACGCCTTTATCCATGAGGGTTGGTATCAAACGCAATTATTTATCCTCTGTCGAAGATCCGGAAATCAAACGTCCTCCCGTCCCCGATACCGGAGGAATTGCTGTGATTTTCTCCATACTCACCGTTTTGGGTCTTGCCCTCTTCATCATGCCGTCTTTTTTCCAGGATTACAAAACAGCTCTCTTGGGCGTTATGACAGGAACTGTCATCATTGCACTCCTTGGTTTCATCGACGATAGACGACAGCTGTCAGTCGGAGTAAAATTCGCTGTTCAAATCGCCGCATCCATTGTAGTAACGGCTTTCGGTGTGAAAATAGCCAAACTTACTAATCCCGGAGGACACCCTTTCGAACTCGCTTATCTATCAATACCCATTACAATTATCTGGATAGTCGGCATCACCAACGCCGTCAACATGACCGACGGCATGGACGGCCTCGCTCCGGGAGTTTTGGCTATAGGCTCCCTGGCGATATTTGTAATAAGCTTCTTCATCGGCTTCCCTTTTCTCGCGGTTGTGATGCTAGCCATTTTCGGCTCGACACTGGCGTTCCTTCATTTTAATTATCCGCCGGCAAAGATAATTCTGGGCAACACGGGAGCTTATTCCCTTGGGTTCATAGTGGCCACCGCAACGATAATCCAGCCGGTAAAGGCTTCGACCTTTGTGGTCTTTTTCGTTCCTCTTTTAGCTTTGGGATTACCCGTGCTGGAAATGCTGATTACCGTATTTCGAAGGCTTGTCCGCAAAAAAAGAGTCTATATTCGCGATACAGAGCATCTGCATCATGTCCTACTCGCACTGGGCCTGCCCGCTTCGATTGTAAACTGGATATTCTACTGTCTCAGCTTCCTTTTTGCAACAATCGCCGTCGGAATAGCCACAGGACAAGGTTTGTTATTAATTGCTTTTGTTTTTCTACTTCTGCTTGCTTTCATAATTTTATCATTTAAATTACATACGTATTCGAATGCAATAAAAAAGGAGGCAGATTGAAATCCCGTGAATTCCATTTAGATTTCGAAAAGCCGCTTATCGAATTAGAACGTGAGATTGTCGAGTTTGAACGACGGAGCGAAAAAGGTGAGGCCGACCTCGAACCGGCAATAAAAGCTCTCAAAGATGAACTGGCCAGAAAACGCAAAGAGATATACAACGCCCTTTCTCGCTGGGATAGGATTAAAGTCGCGCGACATCCAAAGCGGCCATACACCCTGGATTATGTCGATCGGCTGACCGAGGGTTTCATTGAGCTTCACGGCGACCGAGGTTTCCGGGACGATCCGGCTGTGGTCGGAGGGTTCGCAAAGATGGGCAACCATGTGGTGATGATTGTCGGCCAACAGAAGGGCAAGGACGTTAAAGATAATCTTCGACGCAATTTCGGAATGATGCACCCCGAGGGCTACCGCAAAGCCCTGCGCTTGTTCAAGCTGGCGGAAAAATTCAATCGTCCGATAGTCATTTTCATAGATACACCCGGTGCTTATCCCGGGATAGGTGCGGAAGAACGAGGCCAGGCGGAAGCTATCGCTCGGAATATCTTCGAGATGGGAAGAATCCGTGTGCCGATAGTAATCTCGATTATCGGCGAGGGAGCTTCCGGCGGCGCTTTGGGTATAGGCGTCGGCGATGTCATGCTCATGCTTGAAAACGCATGGTATTCAGTTATCTCCCCGGAAGGCTGTGCGGCAATTCTCTGGAGAGACCGCGCTCACGCGAACAAAGCCGCTGAAGCTCTCAAATTATCAGCCGAAGACCTTCTCGAACTTAAGATGATAGACAAAATCATCCCCGAACCTCCGGGGGGTGCCCACAAAGACCCCGTCGCCGCCGCCGAGGAACTGGGCAGGGAAATCCGCGCCCAATTGGACAGGCTTACAAAAATCGAACCCGAAGAACTTCTGAGAATGAGACTTGAAAAATACCGCAACATGGGCGTTTTTGCAGAGGAATAATCATGACAGAACCAAATGAAAAACTTCTTGAAATTATCGTTTGCCCAAAGTGCAGAGGCAAAGTAGATTATAATTCAAACGAGAATAAAATAATCTGCGAAACATGCAGATTAAAGTTTGAAATCCTCGATGGTATTCCTATAATGCTACTCGATGAAGCGAAGTGTTTTTAAAAGAGGCGGATAGATGAATCTCTCGATTTTCTGCGGCACAAACCTAATCGAACTGGATTTAAGTTCGACGAACAGAGACGATGTTCTTGAGGAGCTGGTCGCACTCCTCGCTAACTCCGATAAAGTATCGGATAACACCGATGCCATTCTGAAGGCAATCAGAGAAAGGGAAGAGCTTGCATCGACAGGCCTCGGGTTCGGAGTTGCCCTCCCCCATGCCAGAGCTAAAGGCGTAAAGGGCATGGTTATAGCTTTCGGCCGAAGCGAAGAGGGCATCGACTTTCACTCTCTCGACAAGAAGCCGGTTCATCTGTTTTTTGCAATCGTAGTCCCCGATACTGCGATAAACACCCATTTAACAGCTCTGGGCAAACTTTCTTATCTCCTGAAAGACCAAGAAAACCGGCAACTGCTTTTGGATGCCACTTTCCCCCAAGAAGTGCTCGATTTCATGGATTTAGGCTCCAGCTCTTAATCGGTTGCACACAACACTGTAGCCGCAGAAGATGGAAAAGACCGACAGACCGCATCGGGAAACGCAGATTATAAGATATGATAGCCGTAATCGAATTTATACGACGACATTCCCGAAGTGTGGCATTTCTTGTGTCGCTCATCTTCGGCATTCTACTCTCCCAAACTCCGGTTGAATTTCGATCGAGACTGGGTTCAGTTTTTATGAATACGGCTTATCGGCCATTTTCCGCTCTAAGCACTTCCTGGCATACCCTAAAAAATCACCGCAAAGAGAATCTGCGTCTCAAAGAAGAGCTTATCAACGCCCGTCTAAAAGTCGAAGCACTCAAAGAGGCCGAACGGGAAAATCAGCGCCTTCGTAAAGCCCTCCAGTTCAGCCAGCAAACGGATTACTACACACTTCTAGCGGAGGTAGTAGGCAGGGGCACACCGCGAATGCCCTCGGCAATAACTGTTTCTGCAGGTTCGGAGCAGGGGGTCATTGTCGATCTTCCCGTCATCGATCAGGACGGCATCATCGGAAAAGTCTTGAGTGTTAGCGGCCAGTCATCAGTAGTTCAGCTAATCACCGACCCGAACCTGAAAATAAGCGCCATGGACGCCAGAAGCCGAGTTCAGGGAATAGTATCCTCCGCAGGCGGCGGAATGTTGCGAATGGAAAACGTCCCTGCCAATGTTGACATCAGACAAGGAGATCCCATCATCTCATCCGGTCTTGGCGGAGTTTTTCCAAAGGGTTTAAAGGTCGGGACGGTAAAAAGGGTCGTGAAACCTCAGAGTGGTTTGTTTTTCGGAGTAGAGATAGAACCATCTGCGAAAATATCGACTCCGGAAGAAGTATTCATTGTATTCCACGGAATCGCCGGCACCGCTTTACCGGACACCACGGAGGGTGAAGATGATTAAACGTTTAATAATCCTCGCCGCCCTCTATTTTGTTATCGGCTTCCAGATATCCCTCTCTGCGCCGATCCCCGGCCTCGCGTGGGATATCGACCTCGTGCTGATATTCCTCGTTATTCTATCGGCAAAAGTCGGACGCGGGGAGGCTATCCTCTGGGCCGCTTTGGCAGGTCTCGCCCTCGATAGTTTCGATATACCAGCAATGGGTGGCCAGATTGTCGCAAAATCCTCTGCCATTTTCCTGCTGGGTCTCATCATCGACTCGATGAATATGGAACAGCCAGCCCTCCTCGCGGGCACTGTGTTTATCATGGCTATTCTCGATAGGCTTATTTTCAGGTTTTTCAGCCCCTTTGCCGTGAATTTTGGGTGGAATTTTCTACGTTTCGACCTGCCATCGGCAATAATAACAGCCCTCACCGGATGGATTCTGCTTATGATAGCCATACGAACAGGCTTTTTTGACCCTCGGGCTACAGAAGATCATCATGGAAGATAAAAGCAATCATATCCAATGAAATCGAATAGATTTTCCATACGATCCAACCGCAATACTTTCTTTTTCTTATGCGGGCTTTTTCTTTTGCTATATGGGAATCTAGTTTACCTTCAGGCCTTTCGGGGCGCATACTATTATCGCCTTAGCGAGAGCAACCGAATACGAATTGTCCCCAAAAAAGCCCCACGAGGAAGAATCCTGGACCGGCGAGGAAAAGTCCTCGTCGATAATCGCCCGACATACACCATAAGCCTCATCCCTTTCGAGTTCCGCAAGACAAGCGAGATTCTGACCCGGCTTGATAATCTTCTTGAAATCAGCGAAGAGGAAATAGACAAAGCTCTCGAAAAGGGCGGTCTCACGAGATACTCGCCCGTTCCAATTAAGAGATTCGTGGATTTTGAGACAGTAAGCCAACTTCAGGAACACTTATTGGACTATCCGGGGGTAATATATCAGGTCGATCCGGTTCGAACATATCCATGGAGAAGCCATGCGGCTCATGCTATCGGTTACATCGGCGAAATTAATGTGCCGGAACTGCGTGCTCTTTTCACAAAAGGCTACAAGGCTGGAGATGATCTGGGAAAACTCGGAATTGAAAAATCCTACGACTGGTATCTGCGGGGCAGAGACGGCGCGGAATATCTGGAAGTTCGAGTTACAGGTGAAGTTGTCGGCGCGGTAGAGGGCAGACCGAATATCCCGTCGATACCCGGCGCGGACATCGTTTCGACTCTGGATCTGGAACTTCAGGCCTATGCCGAAACCCTCATGACTCCTGTAAATCGCGGCGTTTTCATCGCTATGGATCCGAAAACGGGCGAGGTTTACTCGATGGTCTCACGTCCAAGTTTCGACCTCGAACTTTTCACACAAACAATAACCGACAGCATATGGCTACTGTTAAATGACAAAGAGATGCACCCCCTTCTGAATAGAAGCACTCAGGGCACATATCCGCCGGCATCTACTTTTAAACTAATTACAGTCATGGGCGCTGTGGACGAGGGCATCGCAAACGCCAGCACACGACTCGAACCTTGCCACGGAAGCATCTGGTATGGCGACAGATGGTTCAGATGCTGGGACAGAAAGGGGCACGGCAATATCAACCTAATCGAGGCTATTGCCCAAAGTTGCGATGTCTATTTTTACCAGTTAGCCCTCTATCTCGGTTTAGACAAATGGTCGGAGCTTTCTACTGCCAGTGGTTTCGGCAAAAAAACAGGCATAGACATCCCCCCGGAAGCAACAGGATTTGTTCCCGACAGAGAGTATTTCAACAAGCGTTTCGGCGGAAGATCCGGATGGGGCGGCGGTGTTCAACTAAACCTGACAATCGGGCAAGGTGAGCTACTAACCACACCGATTCAGATAGCCCAATATTACTGCGCAATCGCCAACGGCGGCACAATATACAGCCCGAGGCTGGTCAAAGAAATTCGTCCTCCCATGGACAGACCCCTCGTGGTCGAACCAACAATAACCGGACGTTTACCGGCTTCGTCGGAGGCTATTAGAATCATGAAGAAAGGGCTTGTCGATGCGGTCAATGCTCCCCTCGGAACCGGCGCATGGGCAAAACTACCCGATATTACAGTCGCCGGCAAAACTGGAACAGCAGAAAACCCTCACGGCGAAGACCACGCATGGTTCGTCGGATACGCCCCTGCTGAAGACCCTCGAGTCGTCGTTCTCCTCCTCGTCGAGCAAGGGGGTTCGGGCGGCGCATGGGCTTATTTGCCGAGGGATTTCATCTGGTATTTCCTGAATGTTTTCGAACCGAGGGCATCATGAGAAACTCCATTGACTGGACATTGCTCATCGTCGCCATAGTTCTGGCTCTCATCGGTATTTTGCTTATTTTTTCGGTCTCTCCCAAAAGCCAGTTTTGGGTAAAGCAGACTATTTATTTCGGAATAGGACTCGTCGCGATGGTTGCGGCATGGCGGATTCCCCTGCGGGTTCATTACTCAATAGGATGGATATATTACGGTATTCTGCTGATAATCTTAGTAGCTGTGCTGGTTCAGGGCGGAGAGGTCCGTCGATGGCTTCACATAGGCGCGATGACAATTCAGCCGTCCGAATTCGCCAAAGTCCTTCTGGTCTTCGTCGTCGGAAGATTTTTATATGACCGAAAAAGGGACATCGAGCATCCGAAGACAATAATCGGCGCTATTATCCTCACCGGTCTCCCCTTCGCGATTGTCATGGGACAGCCGGATTTGGGGACTTCGATGGTATTCATAGCCATTCTTGTAACGATGCTATACACCGCCGGCATCAACGAAATTACCCTTTTCATTCTCGCTAGTCCCTTTCTATCGCTGATTTCTGCTGTCCATTGGATTCCATGGGCGATATATTTCATCGGACTTATATTGATACTCTGGTTCACTCGAACCCGGCTTGTTTTGTTTTTGCCCACCGTATTGGTGAATTTGTTTCTTGGGGTTCTCACACCGGCCATATGGCGGGGCATCCATGAGTATCAGAAGGAACGTATCCTCGTCTTCCTCGACCCTGGCAGAGACCCCTTCGGGGCGGGTTATCAGATAATCCAAAGCAAAATCGCCCTCGGAAGCGGCCAGTTCTGGGGCAAGGGTTTCATGGAGGGAACACAGGTGAACCTTGCCTTCCTGCCGGCAAGGCATACGGACTTCATCTTCGCGGTGCTGGGCGAGCAGTTCGGGCTGGTCGGATGCACTATCGTTCTCGCCCTTTTCGCAATTCTGTTTTATCGAATAATCAAAATCGCCGACGAAGCTCGAAATCTCTACACAAGAATGGTTGCAATCGGATGCGGCTCGGTTCTATTTTTCGGAACGGTAGTGAATATTGGTATGGTCAGCGGAATAATGCCCGTAACAGGACTTCCCCTCCCCTTCCTATCTCTGGGCGGAACAAGCCTTATTACATCGATGATACTCATAGGGATTCTTCAGAACATTTACTCCCACGGTGTCGAAGGACCCTAACGAGCAGTTATCCAAATCCTATTTTTCGAGAATTTCTCTGACTTTTCGCGTCAGATGTGCGGCGGTGAAGGGTTTCTGGAGAAAATCGCCCCTTCTGTCCTTCCAGTTAGGCGGCAGTTTGGACATGTTATCGTATCCAGAAATGTACAGGATTCTCATTTCCGTATTAGCCTCCAACAGCTTGTCTGCAAGCTCTCTGCCGTCGATGTGAGGCATCACTATATCGGTGATAACCATGTCGAATTTTTCGTTTGAAAGCGCTACTTTCCTTATCGCGTCAGCGCCGTCGATGGCTTCTTCCGCAGTATAACCCGCCCCCTTAAGAATAGTCATAATTGTCTTCCTAACCGCCGGATCGTCTTCTACTACGAGAATGTTTCCCGATCCGGAAGAGATTTTCTCAGCAGGCGCTTTAGGCAACGCCTCAAATTCTCCTTGAACTGCAGGAAGATAAATATCGAAGCGGGAGCCTCTGCTTTCGGTGGTGACGAGGTCGAGAAATCCGCCACTCTGTTTTACAATTCCGAAAACAGTAGGCAACCCGAGGCCGGTTCCGCCAATATCAGATTTGGTAGTGAAGAAGGGGTCGAATATTCTGTCTCGAATCTCGCGGGGAATTCCATGCCCCGTATCGGAAACCCGCAGAAGAACATATTCGCCGGGAATTGCTCCGGGCAGAGATGTTACATCAAGCTTGTCCAGATACAGCTTGCGGGTCTCGATTGACAGAACACCACCCTCTGGCATGGCATCTCTGGCGTTGACCACAAGATTCATAATTACCTGTTCGATTCCTCCCTTGTCCGCCATCACGAGGGGCAACTCAGCGGCCAAATCAAGATCAAATTCAATTTTCTCGCCAATCAACCGCTGGAGCATATCCGACATTTCTTCGACAACATGGTTTAAATCGATAACTACAGGCTCGAGAATCTGTTTTCTACTGAAAGTTAGAAGCTGTTGAGTAAGGGAAGAAGCTTTTGTAGCAACCTTTTCAATTTCATCTATGTAGCCGTGAATTTCCTCGTTGCCCTTTATCGAAAAACGTAGTATATCGGTGTAACCGAAAAGAGCTGTCAGAATATTGTTAAAATCGTGGGCTATTCCTCCGGCAAGCTGGCCTACAGCCTCCAAACGCTGGGAACGGCGGAGTTGTTTCTGAAGATTATGCCTACGGGTAATATCGTGGAAAATAGCGAGAGTTCTTAACTCTCCACTTATTTTCACTTTCTTTAATGCAAGTTCGACTGGCACAGGCTCATTTTTGGAATTTAAAACCATAGTTTCAGACGGATAATCACTAGAATACATCTCGTCTAAATTTTTGGAAAGCTCTTTATATCGCTCCACAGAAAAGAGGTCTTTGCATTTTTTGCTAAGAAGCTCCCCTTTGGAATAATCAAATAGGGCACATGCTTTCTGGTCGGCATCCAGAATTGTGCTGTCCATCGAGAGAACTAGAATAGCTTCGGTCGAATTATCGAAAAGAACACGATATTTGCGTTCGGATTCGATGAGTTCATTTTCAAAACGCTTCCGTTCGGTGATGTCTTTGATAAAAACAAAATCTGCCGGTTCCCCTTCGATAATAATGACGCCTGCGTTCAACTCCACATCGATGGAGTTCCCTGTTTTAGTCAAGAGCCGAGTTTCATAGATAGGCGGGACATATTCCCCTGCCATCCGGCGTTTGTAATTCTCCGTCACCTTTGGACGGCATTCCGGATCGATGTAACTGGTGAATTCCGAATCGAGAAGCTCTTCCGAAGAATAACAGATTATTTCGCTCAGGCGCGGGTTAGCATAAATTAAATTCCCTCCCTGGACTATGCATATGCCGTCGTAGGCCCTCTCGACGAGGCTTCTGAAAAGTTCCCTGCTCTCCTGAAGATTCTCTTCTATCTCTTTGCGGTCGGTTATATCTTCGATTGTGCCCTCATAAAAAAGCACATTTCCATCGTCATCCCTTACAGTTGTAGCATTTTCGCGGACATGAATTACAGAACCGTCCCGTTTTTTCCACTGCACTTCCAGACCGTTCACTTTGTCGTTCTTCTCCATCAGTTCCTTGAAATGAGATCTTTCCATTTCACCGGAATAATGGTTCTCATCTTCGAGGCTAATCTGCGCTACCTCATCGAAGTTATGATATCCAAGAAGATCGATCAGCTTTTGGTTTGCAAAAACGACTCTGCCGTCGGGAGAAGTTCGATAAACCCCGATAGGTATGTTGTGGACGAAGCTTTCGTAGCGCTTCTCGGCCAAATCGCGGGATTGTTCTGTAAGCTTGACTTGGGTGATGTCGCGGATATATCCGATAACGTTAACAATTTCGTTATCCACAACCATCGGGGACAGAACGATGTCCTGCCAGAAAACTCCATTGGGAAGTTGGACTTCGTATTCTTCCCGATAAACTTCACCGGTGTCGAAAACACGCTGAAGCTTTTTCAAACGCTCGTCGGCAATTTCAGGTGGGAGAATGTCGTGGAGAGTCTTGCCCAAAAATTCCTCTGCGTCGATTCCATACCGTTTCTGAATGTGCTCCCCACCCCAATTTTTAATGATTCTCCCCTCTCGGTCATAAACAGCAATTAAATCCTCAGCGAGAGAATCGAGAACGTTCTCTGCAATCTTGGGTATATCTGTTTCTTTGTCGAAAGGGGTTGCCATTTTCATTCCGATAGTTAATATTTCGACCACATTGTTCTATATTGATAACACGAAAAACCGATTAATGCAAACCAAAATTACATTTTCGGGGAAAAAAAATAAAATTTCTTTTCGGATGATGCAATAATTTCCTTGAAATGGCATCTTTAATGCACATTTTGTTTTTCTGCGTCCATTCCAGAACACAGAATGGCATTTTCGCGGACGTATAAAAAATGTCTTGCGTTCCATCCGATGACAATATTATTTGAGGGTATTATGACATACATCAAAAAGACAGGCAGTAGCAGAGGTTTTCAAGTTTCGAAAAGGAATTGGCTTTCGAGGATTCCCAAAGGTGCCCGCTCGATTCTCGAAGCGGTCATTATCGTCCTTATTCTGCGATGGCTGGTTGTGGAAGCCCACGCCGTGCCCACCGGAAGCATGATTCCGACCATAATCCCCCAGGAATATCTACTGGCGGAGAAACTATCCTACCGCTTTTCAGACCCAAAACCCGGCGATGTCGTGGTTTTTAAATATCCTGTGGACGGCAGAACCGATTACGTCAAAAGATGCCTCGCCACCGCCGGCCAGACCGTGGAATTCCGCGACAGAGTGCTCTATGTCGATGGCGTCGCGGTTCCGGATCCCCACGCCCACTTTTCAGTTGACATAGACCCGGTGCCGTTCCTTTTCGACATCCCCCCAAGCGAATGGCAGAATAGCTGGGAGAACAGAGGCGAAGGCCAGGGCGCGCTGGTTCAGTATCTCGATTCAAAAATCAAGCACCAACCAAAACTCCTCCTGCCCTATTTCGCATACTACACCGCCAAAGAAGCCGAAAAAGCAGGTATCGAATTGGACGCCGACTCTCTGATAAAACTAACCGCCGCCCAACCAATAAGCGCAAACACATGGAAAGCCGTGGGGACGATATCCGTCATGGCCGCCCTCGAAGAACTACTCGGTAGCGATTTCAATCCTGCGGAATTTTCGCCTATCGTCTCAAAAGGTGTCGATGCCGTTCCGAATGCGCTAATTAGTTATGCCATCGCAGATAATTTCCCGAAAGTTACAGTTCCCGAGGATATGATTATGTGCATTGGCGATAACCGTTGCGAAAGCTTCGATTCTCGCTACTGGGGACCTGTATATGCCAACAAGGTCAAAGGCCGACCGGTGATGATATATTATTCTCTAATAAATCCGCCCCCTGACCCCGGCGAACCGCCCACAATGCTCGATAATGTCCTCGTGCTCTTCAAAAGCCTGTTCCGGCCGCAAGATATCCGCTTCGGCCGCTTTTTCAGAATGCTTTATTAAATTAGATGCATCATTCGAAGACATTCGAGTTAGCCGGTGTGGGTGTTCAAAAACGCCGCTCAAAAGACGACGAATATGTCTGGATTCTCCGCGACCTCGACCTGACAGTTTTCTCCGGCGAAAGACTCGCTCTGGTTGGCAATTCCGGCTCGGGAAAAACCACGCTCCTGCGCCTTCTTGCCGACCTCGAAAAGCCCGACGAGGGCAAAATCCTCTTCGAAGGTCAACCAATTGAAAGCAACGAACCGAGACAATACCGATGCCGTGTAGGTTTCGTCCGACAGACTCCGGCATTGTTCGACAAAACTGTCGAGGATAATTTCCGCTTTGCATTCGAGGCTTCCGGCGGCGATTTTTCCCGTGAAAAGGCAGGAGAGCTACTTCGCAAAGTAGGCCTCAATGAAAAACTCCTCGGCGCAAAATCGGATACCCTCTCGGTAGGGCAAGCCCAGAGAGTTTCAATCGCAAGGGCTATGGCTACTGACCCCGCAGTGCTTCTCATGGATGAGCCGACTTCGGCTCTAGACCCCCACGCGGCGAACTCGATTGTTCAATTGGTCGAAAATCTAACCCGCGAACTGGAACTCACGGCGATTTTAGTCCTCCATAATCTGGAACTTGCAAAAAAAGGAACCGACCGGGTAGCCCTTCTTCATCAGGGCAAAATCGACTCCATAGGCAAAACGGATGATTTTTTCGCAAACCCTCCCACCGAGCTTGCCAGGCGTTTTGTAAACGGCGAGCAAATCGATAATTAGCATGTCCGAAGTTATTCAAATATCCCTTCTAGAACTGGCCGCCGCGGCGGGTTTGGTCGCAATCGCGGCTCTGATAAGCTATTTCCTGCGCCTGAAGATGGAAAAGGACATGGCCATCGCCACAGTCCGCGCTTTTGTTCAATTGATTGCGGTCGGTTATATACTGGACAGGATTTTCCAGCTTAACAAATGGTATCTGGTTTCCGCATGGCTTCTTCTGATGATTGGCATCGCCTCCTACAACGCCATGCGCCGTCAGACCCGCCATTTCCCAGGGCTACTCTCCAGGATGACCCTCTCGATATCATCCGCAAGCCTGATAGCTATGGTTCTCGGAATAGGCCTGATTATCCGTCCAGAACCTTTTTGGAATCCTCAATATCTAATTCCCATCGGCGGAATGATAATCGGCAACGCCATGTCCGCATCGGCTCTGGCAATCAACCGTCTGAATTCTGAGATGAAAACCGGGCGGGACAAAATCGAAGCGGCCCTGTCGCTGGGCGCCTCGATGCATACAGCTTCGTTGCCTGCGGTTCGGGCGTCGGTGAAAGCCGGAATGCTCCATGTCGTTACGAACACCATGGTCGTCGGCCTCGTCCACCTGCCGGGCATGATGACCGGCCAGATAGTCGGCGGTGTCGAGCCGGGGGAAGCCGTCCGTTACCAGATTTTTATTATGTATGTGTTAATTACATCCAACGCCCTCTCCGCCCTGCTTTCGACAATTATGATACGCGGTCTGTTTTTCAACGACAGGTCGCAGTTAGTTTTACCCGAATAGAAAAGGGGACAAAAATGGAACCTGTAAACGCCCTCGTAGTCTATTATTCCCGAACCGGCAACACTCGGGAGATGGCGAAAAAAATCGCCGCGGAACTAAACTGCGAAATCGAGGAAATTATCGACAAAACCAGCCGAAGCGGTGTATTCGGCTATATTCGCGCCGGATATCAGGCGATGCGGAAAAAACTTTCACCCATCGAAACGCCTCGGAAAAACCCGGCGGACTACGATATTCTGATAGTCGGCACACCGGTATGGGGTTTTACCCTTGCTCCGCCGATAAGAACATATCTGAAAGCAAATTCCGGAGCGGCCGGGAAAATCGCCTTCTTCTGTTCTATGGATGGAAGCGGCGACGAAAAAACTTTCAAAGCTCTCGAAGAAGCCTCCGAACAAAAGCCTGTCGCCACCCTCTCTACCGATAAACATGAAAGAAAAGACGGCTACAGCGCAAAATTAGAAGCCTTCATAGAGAAAATAAAGGCGTAAGAACCTATTACTGGGCAAACTTTACACTCCATTCCCGCAATTTGGATGAGAAACTCCGCTTTGACAAGGGGAGATAAAATATATATATTAAATAGTAAGTTAGTTCATTTTTCCAAGGAGGAAAAAAATGCATAGGTTCATGTCATTCCTAATCTTACTGACATTTTCGGCAGTTCTGATAGCCGACTTGGGCGGTCCCGACGGATTCGGCTACATGTGGGCCGACGACGAAGAGGCCGACGTAACATATTCATGGATTATTCCGGATACCGCCAACGAAGCCCTTTTCCCAACCAGCGACGACGATGCTGTCGCGATTCCTATTCCTTTTTCAGTAACATACTACGGAATCACATATTCGGACAGTATCATAGTATCCACTAACGGGGTTGTCGGGTTCGACATGACATTAATCGACAGATACAGCAATGTGGCCATTCCCTCTTCGGATGCTCCAAATGCCGCCATGTATCCTTATTGGGACGATCTTACCGCACAGGACAGCTCTCATCTCTATTACCACACAGAGGGCACCACCCCCGATAGAACGTTCGTAATCACGTGGTTCAATTGGTTCCGGCTAAGCTACGAAACAGACCCGGAAGACCCTCTTTACTTTCAGGTGCTGATTCATGAGGCCGAAGGAACGGACGCCAACGAAATAGTATTCCAGTATCTCGATCCGACAATGAGCGATATAACCTATTCCAACGGGGCGGACGCAACCATAGGAATCGAAGACCAGGACGGTCTCGACGGCCTTATGTATTCATTTAACACCGCCTCCCTCGACTCCGGCAGGGCGATAAAATTCTGGCGCGGCGAAACCTCCACCCACGATTGCGGTGTGCTTTCAATAATCGAACCGACCGGCGACATCATGTCGAGCTCGGCAACCGATGTCGTTGCGGTGCTCAGGAACTTCGGCTCCGCCGATGAGTCGGTAGTGCCGGCTTATCTGGATGTCATTTCCGGAACCGATACCGTATTCAGCGCGGCGGAAACAACGTCGATATTAGCGGGCGCATTGGACACCCTGACTTTCGCCGGATGGATACCCGGGGATGCCGGGTCTTATCTCATATCGGTTTATGTCGATGTCGCTGGCGATACAGTAGCTTTCAATGACTCTGCGGTGGAATCGGTTACCGTTTGGGGGCACATCTCCAGAGGCGGCCCGGACGACGACGGTTACATGTGGTATGACTCCTACGACCCGGAAGGCCCCTCTTATGTCGCACCTCCCGTGGATTCTGCAGATGTGGTCTCCGATATCGTAGGCGATGACGACGCGGGTCTTATCGAACTGCCATTCACCTTCCCTTTCTATGGCGAGGATTTCGACAAAATCGTTGTATCGACAAACGGCTGGATAAGTTTCGATTCGACACTAACAAGCTCCTACCTATCAAATTACGAGATTCCTAACTCTTCAGTGCCCAATGCCCTTCTCGCAACATACTGGGACGATACCGACGTCGATATTTACTCGGAATCTGATGCCGCAATAATGGAGTATTACGATGTATCATCGGCTTCATTCTGGATAATATTCAACAAACTCATGTGCCCCTACAGTGCATCCTCAAATCCCATTACTTATGGCGTAAGACTCTACATGGACGGCACCATTGAATTCCATTATATGGACGCGGCCTCGGATGATCCGACTCATTCTTATGGTGCATCCGCTACAGTGGGCATCGAGAATCTCGACGGCACCGACGGGTTGATGTATCAGTTTGAGGGCACACCCCTCGGCAACCCCCTGTTCGACCATTTCGCAATCCGATTCGTTCCTCCGTGGACAGGCGAAGACACATTGGGGCCGGTAATCACCCATGTCGCTCCTGATAGCGTGTTTGCGGATGTTCCGGGTTTCTGCCTTCAGATAAACGCTGTGATGCGCGATTTCAATAGGGTCGAAGATGCGATGATTCACGCCCATCATCCGGTTACCGAAACCAGAGCGGCGGATTCAGTTGCGGGAGATACTTATTATTTCAACATCTGCGGCCTTCAGCCCGGAGATTCCGTATCCTATCATTTCGAAGCTGACGATACTCTTGACAACCATACGGTATCGAACTCATATAATTCTTGGGTCAAAAATCCCCATCAGGGCGGCCCGGATATAGTCGGTTACCATTTCGTAGATTCATGGGCCGTTTGGGACACCATGGCTCCAACATCGGCAGAGTGGATCGAAATCAACCCCGATTCTGGCGGATTAGGCACTGAAATCATTTTCGGCTTCAGCGGCCTTTCCCCGAAAATCGGGTTTTCCGAGTATGTGCCGTTCTATGGAATAATCAGCGGCGGTGTAATAATCAGCAAACATGGATGGGCACTCATGGATACGAGTCTTGCCGGAATCCCTATTTCCATGCCCCCCGCAACTTTCCCAAATCCCGATCAACCCAACGCATTCATCGCCCCGTTGTGGACGAGCCTCGAAGACGAACACGGCGGCCTGACCGGAGGCGGAGTCTATTACTATGACCACGAATCCGCAATCCCCGGCGAAAGCTGTTTTATAATTCAGTGGGATATGTATGAAACCGAAACCCCAACCACCGACCTGATGCGTTTTCAGGCCAAGATTTACTATGACGAAGATACTTACGGCTCCCGAATAGAGTTCGTTTACAGGAATATCGATGATTTCGATAAGGAAGTTACCGGCATCTGCATGGAACACGAAACGGGCTATGACGGCCTCGCCTATATGTATCTCGGTGCTCCTGAAAACGCGCCCATTCCAACAAATGGAAGCGCAGTGCTGTTCTATAATTCCGAACTCCACGACATCCCGGAAGTAAAATTCCCGGAAAAATTCGCTCTCAACGCATATCCTAACCCTTTCAACGCATCGGTCTCCATCGATATTTTAGGTGCAGGTCCAGAAACCAGCCTGGAAATATTCGACATCAACGGCAGAAGCGTTAGGAGTTTCGAAGTTCCAAACAGTGGACGAATTCTGTGGCACGGCACGGACACCGACGGCAGAGCTTTGCCGTCAGGAATCTACTTTGCAAGGCTGAAATCCGGCGAGGAAGAAATTCGAACCAGACTTGTTCTGCTCAAGTAGTTAACGGAAAACAACTCTCAGATAAGCCGGAGAGGATAATCTCTTCTCCGGCTTACCTTTTCACCTTCGGAAAATTTTTCTGTTGCCATATTATACTTCTGAGTATATTATCTTAAGATGAGTTTTATTAAGAAGGTAAAATGACTGTTATTAAGATAATCATAGCAATTTTGAGTATCCTCTGGTTTCTTGTAACGCTAAGGCTGGACGCTCCCAGAAAGCAGAAAATTTTCGTGGGCATAGTTATGAGCGCTCTTGTCCTTTTATTCTTGATTTTTCCCATTATTAAAGCCATTACCGCTGAAGAAGAACCTGTTGTCGTGCCTACCTACGAATATGCTGATACTGCGGGCATCCCTCATTTTTACAAGAGTTTAGCAATCTGGGTCGGGATGCGTCCTCTTGTATATGAGAATGTCGATTTCTCCACTCCGAGGCTTCTTCAACCTTTCCGGAATCTGGATGCCGCAATCGATTACCCGATAATCATCGAAATTGATGAAACAGGCCAGCTTTTGGTTTCTTGCGTGATTCGTAGCCTCGACGGCAAAGTATCCGGCGAAATCCTCGACAATGAATTCGTCGATAACCCCGGAGGTTATTTCGACAGAAACTACTCCAAAGGAACGGTTGAGGTTATCGGCAAAAAAGGAATCCCCGTTCTGCAAATTTCCTTCGACACTCAAGATGTGATGGAGATATATGGCGTCTTTTATTTTCAGAAAGAGGGGAAGACTATGCTGGCCTTTTTGGGGGACGGAGCTCATATAGTAGGTGATTATAGAGCTGTTCAAGAAAAGGTCGAGGAACTATCCATCGGAAGAATATTCGAATATCCAAGTGAAAACAAAATCGGAGCTTTAAACCCGAAAAGGCCTATAAGGACAAGGGAATTGTAAAGGGAAATTTTCTTTACCAGGTAGGTTTGGATGAGCCTTCCAGGAAAATACCCGTCTCGTCTATACGAAGATCGCGAACACCGTAAACAACAGCGCCGTCATAAGAATCAGGGGACCAAGTCCAGGCTTCCGCACGAAAATACCGGCCACTTCTTGTGATAACATAAGTAAAACGAGGATATCCGCTTGGACCGATTACATCCAGGTCCGGCATTTTGTTCCAGTTCCTGTTCTGAGTCGAGGCATTATTGAACATCCACCATCCGCCGAAACGTGCGCTACCATCGGCATTGCACGGCGGGTATCCGCCCCTTTCGAGATAGTAAATTCTCGCCGCCTGATAGATGTTCTTGAGCATCAACTGTGCTTCCGATCTTTTAGCCTTTTGACTCGCCTTTCGGAATCTGGGAAGCGCCATAGCGGAAAGCAGACCGATGATTACAATAACTATCATCAGCTCAATTAGCGTAAAACCCTTATTTCTTTTCTTATGCATCATTACTTGGTTGTATTATGCAATTATTATACCACAGCACCATACCCTATAAACAGGCGATCTCACAACTATCATTACAGAATATAATGGGGCAATTTGCAAAATGCAATAGAAATTTAAGGAAAATTCCCTTTTGTCCGAAAAACTTGAACATTCAAAACTGCTCCGAAATCAAGTGAAACTATAAGTTTCGATAAATCTCTTCAATCGGCGTAATTTTACTTGATTAAACACCTCCAGCTATTTATTATTACTTTTTACAATTTTTTCAAAAATCAATTGGAGGCATAATGTCCATCAAAAGAACCCCTTTCTATAAAAGACACCTCGAAGCCGACGCCAAGATCGTCGATTTCGTTGGCTTCAAGATGCCCATGTTCTACAAGGGCATCGTTCCGGAACATCTCAAGGTCAGAAATTCCGTCGGCATGTTCGACCTCTCCCACATGGGGGAATTCAGCATCAAAGGCCCCGGAGCTCTGGCTTTCATCTCAAAGATAACGACCAACGACCCCTCGACTATAGAGATTGGCCAGTGTCAGTATAGCGCGATGCTTTACGAAAACGGCACCTTCGTGGACGACCTTCTCATTTATCGCCTGGGCGAAGAGAATTACATGCTGGTCGTGAACGCGTCTAATCTCGATAAGGACTGGGAATGGGCGACTTCCCATCTGCCCTCCGAAGGTGTCGAGATGGCGAATTTATCCGACGATATCGGCCTTTTGGCTATTCAAGGTCCAAAAGCGGAGCGGGTTATGGCCAAACTTACCGACTACGATCTTTCATCCATGGGCTTCTATGAAAACGCCATCGCCACAGTCGGCGGCCACGAGAACGTCCTTTTCTCAAGAACCGGATACACAGGCGAGGACGGCTTCGAAATCTACATCGATCCGGATATCTGCCTCGACCTCTGGGACAAAACGGCCTTAGCTGGCAAGGAATTCGACATCGAACCTATAGGTCTCGGCGCCCGGGACACCCTGCGTCTCGAAATGAAATATGCCCTCTATGGCAACGACATCGACGACACCGTGAATCCCTGGGAAGCCGGCCTCGGCTGGATTGTCAAACTTGAAAAGGGAGATTTTATAGGCCGGGACCAACTCATCGACGCAAAAGCGAAAGGCATCGACAAGAGACTCGTTTGTTTTAGACTATTGGAGCGCGGTTTCCCCAGGCACGGCTATCCGGTCGTCAAGAACGGCGAGGAAATCGGAATCGTTACAAGCGGCACATTCTCCCCCTCTCTCGATAACGGTGTAGGACTATGCTACGTAAAATTCGGCGAACACAAACCTGAAAACCGCATACAGATTATGATTCGTAATCATCCGGTGAGCGCGATCATCGAGAAACCGCCGCTGTATAAGCACGGAAGCCACAAGTAGCCCCGGGGCGATTGGATTCCTAATTATCTTGCGCCTTGACGTCTTCAACACCCGTTTCGACCTCGAACATGCCCGCAGTGGAGCTTTGGAAGGTTCTACATGTATAGTAATCGACATACTGCGGGCATCCACAACAATCACCAAAGCCCTTTTTGAAGGGGCATCGAAAATTCACATCGCCGGATCCGCCGATGAGGCTTTCGCCCTGAAAGAATCCCTCGGCAGTGATGTCCTCCTTTGCGGCGAACGCAACGGCCTGATTATCCCCGGTTTCGATCTGGGAAACTCTCCTCTTGAATATAATAAGGAAACAGTCGGTGTAAAGACTCTCATTTTCGCGTCCACAAATGGAAGCAAAACCCTGCTGGCATGCAGGGATTCCTATGATGTTATCGTCGGTGGTTTCGTCAATCTATCGGCAGTGGTCGATGAACTCGCCCGAGCGGAATCTGCTGTCCTGGTCTGCTCGGGGAAACTTGGCAGGTTCAGTATTGAGGACGCTGTCTGCGCGGGAATGATTATCGACAGGTTATCGTCGAAACGTGTTAAAATAGAACTGCTCTCTGACACAGCATGGAATGCCTTCTGGCTGTTCGAGCGGTTTATCTCGAACCCTGAAGAAACTCTGGAAAAGACCGAACACGCCGTATATCTCGCCCGCGAACTCGGTATGGTCGAAGATGTGGCAATCTGCACAGCAATCGACCTTTTCGATGTAGTCCCAAGATTCGCAAAGGGCGTAGTTACAATATGAAAGGCATGTTCAACAGACTCTCTCCGACAAAACGGAAAAAGGTTCTCCTTCGGGAGATGAAGCGGTCGGTGGGAAAATTCGAGCTTTTCAAAGAGGGAGATCACATCATCGCGGCGGTCAGCGGTGGTATCGACTCCCTGACCATGCTGGATCTGTTCGCCGACAAATCGACATGGTGGTCTCGTGTGGTCAAATTCACGCCGGTGCATATCTACTCGGGATTTCCCCACGAGCAGGAGAACATGGAAGCCCTTGTAGAATTCTCTCGAAGCCGAGGAATGGAGATGGTAGTAGTTCACCATCCGGAGATTGCCGAAAAAGCGCTGGAAGATGATAGACCGCAGAATCCCTGCTTCATCTGTAGCCGTCTTCGGCGCAAAGCCCTTCTGGAAACCGCCGAAGAGATTGGCGCAAACAAAATCGCCCTCGGTCATCATCGGGAGGATGTCATTCAGACCCTGCTGATAAACCTTCTTTGGGGAAGGGAGATATCGACCATGATGCCCATCCAGCCGCTGTTTGACGGACGGTTTCACCTTGTGCGGCCCATGTTCATGATAAACGAGAGCAAGATTCGCAACTACGCGAAAACCCACAATGTCGAGGATCTATCGGCTATCTGCCCCATGGAGGGCTTAACAAAGAGGGACTATGTCTCGAACCTCCTCGACAGGCTGGAAAAGGACAACCCCGGCACGAAATCGAATATCTTCCGGGCGATGTTCCATCCCAAACCGGATTATCTTCTGGGGAAATACTCCCACGGCAAAACTCCACACCATGATGAGGAATAAGAGCATTATCTTGTATTCTGGTAAGCCGAATAATTGCATTTTGCAAAGTGCAAGGGGTTTTCGAGGAAATTACGATATGCACATTCACGGCCTTCCTTCTCTATCTTATTGTTTTTCAACTACTTAGCTATTGGCATAACCTTTGGCACGACCCGTGCACAAGTGTATGTCAGACATTAAAAACATTTCCTGAGGAGGAAAAATGAAAAGGAACAAAGGTTTTACACTGATCGAACTCATGATCGTAGTCGTTATCATCGGCATCTTGGCCGCCCTGGCGATCCCGAGATTCATGGCCGCCTCTAAGAAGAGCAAAATCTCCGAGGCCAAAATGGTCGTGAAACAGATCTGGACATCTGCCCAGGCATACTACGAGGAAAACGGTGCATGGCCTGCAACCGCCGACGATATTTTCGGCGATGGCGACATCCCAACCGGTCTTATCGTTGACGCACCGAGCGGAACTCCCAGATTCACCTACGATGTGGATGCCAACGGCTCAGCTACTGCAAAAAAGAACACTGACGTCGATGCATCACTCAGCGATGTTACCGATATCGTTATCAGCACTGATGGCGTAATTACCGGAGGCACGTTCTAAAGACTCGATCAACGCGAGCACAAAAGACGGAGCATTTCGCTCCGTCTTTTTTTTATTTGATTTCTCTCTAATTACCATCATATTAATAATATGCTGAGACAAACCGCCGCAATCGCTGTTCTTCTTACACTGGCCGCATTGGTCTTTTCCAGTGGCCTTGGAGGCGAATTCGTCCTCGACGACTCAGCTAACATCAAGCACAATCCGATTCTCGCCGAAACGAATCCCCTCGCGGTTTTCATTCACTCATTTGCCGGCTGGTCCCCTTTGGGCAAAGGAATCGCGCCTGTTTCGGCTCTGACCTATTGGTCAAACATCCGTTTGGGAGGCTTTTCCCCGATTTCACTCAAGCTATTCAATATCGCATTGCATCTGTTGATCGTTTTGGCTTTGTTTCATTTTATCTATAATCATATATTCAATAAGGACTTAACAAAATCATGCATCGCAGTGGGTTTCTTCGCGGTCAATCCTGCGGTAATTCACGGCGTGGTTTACATTTCCGGCAGATCCTTTCTTATGGCGGCTTTATTCGCCATTCTATCGATTAACTCCTTCGCGGCCTACAGAAAAAAACCTTACCGAGCGAAACTTATTCTATCCGGTCTGTTCTCAGTTTGCGCGGTTCTTTCGCACTTCTCGGCGGTTCTGGTTTTCTTCGCGATCCCCCTTTTCGATTGGCTGGTGCACTCGAACCGAAAATCGAGAGTGTGGATGGAGATTTCGGCGATTCTCTTTCCGGTGTTCATTCTGATTCGCGGATTAATCTCGTCAAACCTCCGGTGCAACTTACTGTGTAGGCTGACCGAACTCCTATCTAACGCTCCTTTTCTCTTTTTAGCCAATTTCGCGAAAATCTTCATTCCAGCAAATCTATCCCCCTTTATCACGCCTGAATCGGTTTTCGCCGGAAGTCCCCTTGCCATAGTCATCGGCACGATTTTTTTGCTTTGCCTTATTATTCTGGTTCGACAGCTAACTCGCTCGGGCAGGAGATTTATTGCGATGGCTCTCGCGTTGACTGCGGCGTTTCTTTTTCCCTCTATCTTAACCCTCGGACATGGAAAAATCGATTTCGGCGGCCTGTATTTGCCGTCGATGTTCGCGGGAATCCTTTTCGCTCAGGTCCTCGACCATATCACAGACATAATTAGAGTGAGATATTCGAAATCATCACCCCATCTGGTTATTTCCATTGGAGTCATTCTCCTTTTCGCATCGATATCCTACCTGGGAAGCTTCAACTGGACAAACGAGGTTTTACTGGCGCAAACCCATCTCGAAAAAAAGGGACAGTCCGCGCCGGCGATGTCATCCATGGCTAATTCCATGTTTGAAATTGACGAGTTCGATTCGACGGTTATTTACGCGCAAAAGGCTGTGGTCATTGACTCTTTCGATATTTCTCCATGGGTGAATATGGCGATTGCATATTCAAACTTAGGCCACAACAAGGCGGGGTTATGGTGTTTGGAGCGATTCGAGGCAATTAGCGGACAGACTCCTCCCAAATGGCATTACGCGAGAGGTATTATCCACCTGAATGCCGGGAATAGAAGACTTGCGCGGGAAATTTTCGCTGAATCGGCGTGGGAATATCCTCCAGCGCAGTTCGAACTTGGCAAACTTCTTTACGATACGGGCAAATATCATGAATCCGTGGAAATTCTGAAAATTGCGAAAAAAAACGACCCCTTCAACGCGAAAATTTACTATATTCTGTCCGAAGCCTTCGAGGCCAGCGGCGATAATCATTCCGCCCGGGAAGCCTGGCGAGCGTATCTGGAACTTCCGGGGATAAAGACAGCGCAATTAGTGGGAGATGAAGACGCGCCGGGGGTTATTCCGGCGAGAAAGCAGGAGGATTAAGTGGACTGGTTACCATTATTTATAGCTTTCATTTTCGGCCTGCCCATCGGCAGTTTTTTAAATGTCGTAATCTGGCGGTTGCCCCGGAACGAGAATATCGCCTTCCCTCCTTCCCATTGCCCAATCTGCGACTCAAAAATTCGCGCATACGATAACATTCCGGTCATCAGCTATCTCATCCTGAAAGGTGAATGCCGGGACTGTGGCGCGAAAATCACCCCCCGCTATCCCATCGTGGAATTCACGACCGCCCTGCTTTTCACTCTGGCGTGGCCTCTGACTGGAAGTGCCCTCGGCTGGGACTTTGCGGCGGCTATAATAATGACAATCCTCGGTGTGGCGATAACCGGCATCGACATCGACCACAGGATTATTCCGGATGAGCTTTCGATAGGCGGTTTGGCGGTTGCGTTAATCCTGGCGCCTCTGCGAGCGGGAAACTGGCATGGTTTACTCTACGCCTCAATAGGCGCGATTTTGGGCGCGGTTTTGCTCTATCTCGTTCGAGTTCTCGGAAGCGCGGTGTTCAAGAAGGAGGCTATGGGATTGGGTGATGTCAAGTTAATAGCCATGATAGGCGCATTCGTCGGCTGGCGAAGCGTCCTGCTGACCATCTTTCTCGCCTCGATTCTGGGCACTATCGGCGGAGTAATTGCCATCGCGGCTTCGAAAAAAGCCCGCGAGGAGAGGCTTATCCCATTCGGGCCTTTTCTAATGGCCGCCGGACTGATTTCATTCTACTACGGCGAAACCATTATTCGGTGGTATTTCGAGACATTTATGGCGGTTTAGGACGCCGGCAGGGTGAGTTTCCAGAGGAGGGAGTCCTTCTTTGCCGGTTCGCCTATTGGGTTGCCTTGCTCATCCAGTTTGATTGGCTTGGACACCTCGGCGTCGTAAACAGTCCACCTGCCGCCATTTTTGCGAATCATATTCAAAACCGAAATTCTGTTACTCGTGAATTTTTTCGGGCCGCCCTCGTCCATGGCTGTAACCACGCATAAGACTTGAGCTTCGTTGCCCACTTTGCTCAGAAGAGCGAGAGTATCGACGGAGTATGAGATGTCGTAATCGGCGAAGAATTTTGCGAGATGTTCACCGGCGACATCCGCCCGAGGCCCGCTGACTGTTGACATGTAAAGCTCGATGTCCTCGTTGTCCATGGCGGTGTAATAGTCGCGCACGACCTGTTCCGGCGTGTTCTGTTCGGCACAGGCCACAATTAGCATAAGGGCTAAAAGGGCTGTCAAAAAGCATTTCCTCATTTTTTTCTCCCTATCTTTTCACGAAACGGACGCTGTCGGTCACGGCGTTTCCGCAGACATCGAGTGCTTCTACTTTCCAGAGATGAAGCCCCGGCTCGATATCGCGCGAATCTACAGTTATAACATTTTTCTCCGGGTCGTATTCCGTCGGAATCCAGTCGCCGTCGATAAAACTATTCGGCAGAACGTCGTTGGAAAAACCGGAGAGATCGTCTTTGATCACTGCCGTCAGGTTTCGGGAAACTGCCGCGCTGTCCGTTATGTTCAATGATAATGTAGGGGCAATTGTGTCCTGCGCAAGGGCAAAAGTTCCGAGGGCGCTGATCGTGCCGAAAATGCGCCCCACATCATCGACCTCGTTGCTTACGAAAAAGGTGTCGTCGTTCCAGATGCGGACTACACATGCTTTTCCGGCCTCGGCCTCGACATTGGACGTGTCGATGCTTAGTTTCGCGGAACGTCGAAGAACCACCCCCGCCGGGTCGAGGCGGAGGAATTCCTCGCCGCTGGAGCCTGGAATAATCGAATCGCTCGCCACGAAAGGTCTATACACGCCGTTTTCCGGAATCTCGATTCCCCATTCGCCGGCGAGGTCGTATTTCATCCCCGATTCGAAACGCCAGAGGTTGGGAGTGTAAAGCCATTCCCGCCATCCGACTTTCAGTTTGAAAATCTCCGAAGGCTCGACATCGAAGAGCCGGAAAGAAAAAGTGGTATCCGAGGATGAAACAGGGGCGATTTCGTTTTCGTTCCGCAAAATAAAGGGTTCCGATGAGAGTTTCTCGGAAAAATCGGCATTCAGAATTATGTTTTCAACGCCGAAGATGCGGTGGGAGAAGGCTACATCGTAATTATCGAGGGTGTCCGGAACCTCGCGGGCAACATGGGTTTTCATCTGCGGAATGATTGTGAATGTTGCAGTGGAGATGTTCCCGACGTAATCCGCGGCCTCGATACGGACTTCTAAAGTATCCTCGGCGATTTCGAGAAGGCCGCTGGTCTTGCTTTTCAGCATTGTAATACTCGACTCCAAAGGCTTTTCGAGCCGGAAGAGGGGGCGTTTGTAACCGAACTCCTCCTGATGGCCAAGCTCATACAGAAGGCCTATCTCCCGGGTGGTCGAGTAGGAAATCGTGTCGGCGAGAAAATTGAAAATAGTGTCCGAATTCTCTATTGCGCGGACGATGTATGCGCCGAAGGAATTGTAATTTGCGTCGCACTCTCTGTCGCGGATGTTTGCCGACAGGGATATCGCGCCGTGAGCTTCTATCGCAAGGTTTCCAGCTCGGGATGAGGGGATTTCGATTTTGAAAGGTGCGGATTTTCCCTCGATTTGCGCGCCGTCGGCACGGGGAATCAGCCATATCTCCTGAATCTGCGGCGGAAGGGTGTCCGCGGTGAAATAGCCCAAATCCATGGGGTTGACCGGATTATCCATTCCCTGGCGGGTCTCGAAATGAAGATGAGCCGACCCCGCTCCGCTACTTCCCGAGAAGGCGAGAGTATCGCCTCTGCGGTATGTAATCTGCCCCTCTTTGAACCAGAGTTCGGCGTTGTTCGATTTCTTACGGTATTTTTCGGCGTTCATCAGGGAGGCGACGGTATCGCTAAAGGCCGACAGATGGGCGAACACGGCGGTTATGCCGTCGTCCATCTGGTAATAGACGACTTTGCCGTATCCCCAGGGGGTTTCACGGACGCGGACGATACTGCCGTCGCGGAGGGCGAAGATGGGCATCCCTTCACCCTCGGGAGTGCGGAAATCAACTCCGGCGTGGAAATGGCCGACGCGGAACTCGCCGAAAGTGCTTGTAAGCTGAGGTTTACAGGCCAGCGGCCAGACGAGAAGAGTGTCCTCCGCGAAGATTGCCGTGAGGGCGATTAGAAGGAGAATAATTATTGCGGGTTTTGTCCTCAACGTGCCCAGCTGAGGGTTACCTGATGGCTCATTCCGAGGTTTTCCGAGTAATTGGTGAGGGCATAATCGAGATGCAGGCCGGCGTATTTGACTCCGAATCCGGCGGAGATGTTGCGCGTGTCATGACCGGGGGTGTATCCGGCGCGGAGGGTGATGTAGTCGCGAATGTAGCCTTCGACGCCTATCGCTGTGTAACCCGGCAGGAGGTCGGGCTTGACATAATCGACCGCCACTATGCCGTAATCGAGGACTTCGCCGGCGATTCCGACGCGGTAAGTGGTCGGGTAATTTTCGCGGTATTGATCGAAATAGACCTGCTGGCCGCCGAAGTTGTTCACCGCAGCACCGGCTTTGAGGAACTCATATTCTCCGGCGAGGCCGATGTCGAAAACCCATCCCTGACGGTCGAACTGGTCGATCCGTTCGTGAATCCATTTGGCTGATCCGCCGAAGGAGATGAAATCGCTGAAAGATTTCGCGAGGGTGAACTGGGTGTAAAGCTGATGGGTATCGAAGAGGTAATCCGGCTGAGACGTCGGCCCTGTGCGGGCTTCGATTTCGTTGGAGTTGACGAGGAAGAAGCGAACCGCCCCCGCCCAATCGCCGAAAAGCTTGGTGGCGAAAAGTCCGGAATTACTTGTTTTGCTTCGAATGTAGCTGTAAGTTGCGCCTGCGGAGACTTCGCTATTTTCGAAAAGGGCCGCTGGATTAGCCCATCCGGACGCGATACCGCCGTCGGCAGTGGCTGTGGTGGCCATCGCCTCGGTGCGGGCGTCGCCGGAGAGCCATAGGAAAGCTCCGGGAGGCAGGGCGCGGTTGCCGTGAATTGTCTGCCCGAAGGCTGTTACCGCAAAGATGATTATTATTATGATTGCCACTTTTTTCATATCCGGTTTTATTAGCTATTTCCATGCCAAGGGGCGGCGGGTCGTGAAGTCGGCGCTTTTGCCGTTGGCACGCCGCGCGCTACGTTCGTGCCGAATAATTTCACAGTCCTGACGAACGCGCGCGTCGCGCCAACGGCCTTAGATACTGAATCTGGCGGGTTAGAGATCCGTTTCCCAGCTTCCGGTAACGCCGCCGCCGAAGGACCACGAGCCGGTGTCGCCGGGGTTGGCGATGTCTTCGATACGGTATTTGACGCTGACATCGACGCCGAAATGGCCTTCGGGATTCCACACAAGGCCGCCGAGGAGATTCGCGCCGATATTGAGTTCTGGGTCGAGGCTTTCGACCTGACGGTAATTCGCACCGAGACCCACGCCGATGTATGGGTCGAAGGTTTTGCGTCCGAGGGGGTGAAGCTCGCCGTCGATGGCGACTGGCACGAATGTTACGTCGTTGTCGCTGACTTCGTATTTCGTCCACGACGCGTTGCCGACGAGGGCGAGGAAGGCGCTAAGCCGGTAACGGGCCTGCACTGTGAACATGGGGGCAACAATGTCGTCGCCGGGGGGATTGTAGAGTTCCATTTTGGCGTTGACCGAGAGGTGGCCCTTGTCCTCGGCAAACATTGGCGCCACGGCGATTGCGAAGATGCATAGGATGAGAAGAAGCTTTTTCATTTCGACCTCCGTTGAATTGTTTGATTAAAATTAATGTTCGCGTGGGGGTTTGTCAAGAGGAATGAATGATGACTTAATTCGAATGGCCGAGGGTTGTTGCGAGAGCATTTGGGTGAAAATCGCCGGTCTGCGTAGGGAAACTTTTCGACTTCATGGGGATTTGTGTCGATCATATCCTCATCCAATGAAGAATTGGGGGCATTCTATTCTCCTTAGACCGGGGAAATGGCCGATTTTCCTGTTATCGATTGAGCTGAAAGGGCGAAATATGGGGCGAGTTCCGATTCCATGTCTCCAATATGGTCGATATAGCCGCAAAGGCCTGTGATAATTGAGCCTGTGCCCTCAGGCAACTCGCTTCATATAGTGATTTTTTCTTTTATATTAATATTTTTTTTTATGATTTTATTTCTTTTTTATAATTTATTTTATCAATTTCATTCATTTTATTTTTGATTTCTTATATCATATAATTTTTCATTTGATACTTTATATTTTTCTTTCGTTTCTTAATATCATTTTATTGAATATAAGATCACTTTGTTTTATAATATATTTATTTTCTTCGTATATATATTTTATTATAAATTATTTACATATGTAATGTAACTATTTATGCAAACAACAGAATATTTTATGATTATAAAGAAATACTTTATAATAATTATCGGATAATTATAAATTCCGATAATTTTATTTTGATATTCTACATCTTTTTATCTAATTTTATTTAAATATATTTGAGTTTCTATAGAATAATTTTTGATCTTAAAGAAAACTACTTTAATTGTTATCGAATAAATTACGATATGAAAGAATTGATCGAGGCTCTGGACTTCAATTTTACAATGCGGGAGGCATTTTCTGGCCTCAGAGTCGAACAAATCGCCCTTTTCGATGCCATGACCACGGAAATCGGCGCGAGGATTAGGGGTTATGGCAAAATTTGTATTTCCCGCTGGCAAAGGAATGAGGGGATGTGGTAAAATGTCATGATTCGAGGCGTCTATTTAACGGGGTTTGGCGGGAGGACTGCCCTCCGAGGCTCCGGTTATGGGGATTTAGAGATTCGGATTTTTCCCATTCTAACATTCGGCTTTCGCCCTATGGTGTAGTGATACAGCCGTCGAGGGAGAAAAGGCTGTCGAGGGTTATCGTGATGCTGTCGCCGTCGGCCCAGTCGTCCCAAACCGCGATGGTTGTGTCCGAGGCGAAGTCGAAGATGATGTTGGGCAAGGGGGACGCGATATGGCTCGTGTCCGCGAGGCCGGAGGGATGGTGCTCGATGACAGTGAAATAGGCGCGCGTGGTATCGATGCCGAAACCGGAGGTGTCCGAAACGCCGAACACCACCGACGCGCTCGAACACGCCACGAAACTCCAGCACGGCAGGGGGCAGACCACACTCAAATCCAGCGGCCTGCATGGGGTGATGTAGTAGAACCAGCAGGAATCGAGGACGTTCGGCGGGCAGTAATTCGCGGTGTCGGCGGCGGTAACGCAGAGTTCGAGGGTGTCTCCGCGATTGTAGAGGGAAGTGTCCGGCGCCCATTGAACAAACCAGTCGCCTCCGGATGGCGTCAGGGAGATGGTTTCCGCGACGCCGTCAACGGTGAAGACTATCGAACCGGTGTCGAGACCCGCCATGGAATCGTCGAGGTAGAACTCGAAGAACTCCGGCACGAAGGGGGCTGTGGAGTCGGGCGCGGGGTCGATGCCCCAAATCGCCGGCGGCTGTAAATCGACGAAGAAGGTCAGGCAGACAGGATCTTCGAGCCAGCCGGTGCATGTGTCTCCAGCGGTTTCGACGCAGGCGTTCACCGTGTCGCCATGTTCGAAGGTGTCCGGCGCTACGGGCATAAAGGTTAGAATCGAATCGCCGTCCCAGAAAAGTTCCGGGTCGATAATCGTGAAATGGTCGCCATCGACGGAAAAATCTAAGGTGCCGGGGTCGATTTCGCCGCAACACGCGCCGGAACAGATGACGTAAAGCTCGAAAATCATCCCCGCGATTCCGCCCGCGTTGTAGCCGATGATGGTCAGGGTATCCGTTCCGCCGTGGAATTCCGATGTCAGGTCGAACTCGTGAAGGGTTCGCCATCCGGTGGAGCCGCCGCCGGGGTTGCCGTGGGTGGTGTCGATGTAGGTGCCGTTGGCGTAAACCGTGCCCTGATTATCGACCTGAATTCGAATAAAGGCTGTGTCGATGGAGGCGCACCCGCTCTCGACCAAAACGCGATACCAGTTGCCGTGGGAGCCCAGCGCGGGATATTCGCTCCAGACCCAGTTACAGCTGTCGGTGTCGAGACGCACCCAGTAATCCCCCCACGGCGTGGGATCGAGGGCGATAACCGGCTCCCATGTGCCCGATGTCGAATCGTAATAATCGACCGTGGAATCGCTGGAGGTTACTTTGAAAGTGTCCCCGAACTCGCAACAGCCGATGAAGACGTTAATCTGCTGATCGGCGCAGGAGGTGAAAGTGCTGTCGTAGGGATAGGTGATATCCGCGCAGACCTTCGTGGTTTCGACGTCCTCGGGCTCGAGGCAGAGTTCGTCGAACATGAGCGAGACCACCGGGCTGTCGGGATCCGCCCATGTGTAAACATAGTCGATACATGGATACTGCGGGCGGTTGAAAGCGGGCCACTTGCTCCCTCGGGCGTTGGGGTAGCGGCCTTTGGCGTCACTTATCAAAAGGGTATCGAGGAAAAATGTCGCGCCCAAATCGGAGAAAATCGTGCAGTATAAGGAATCGTCGTCGTGGTAGAAGATGTAAACGTTGCCCCGGTCGTCGGTTACGACATCGCCGGAATATGACACGCGCGGGTCTGCTGAGGTGTTGCCGAAGATAGTGCGGCGCGCGCTCCATGTGGATGTCGAATTCCAATGAGTTCGATATCGGACGCTGTCGGCATTGGTCATGAAAGAGGCCATCCACTGCCATATCGCGTGGAGGTTCTCCAGGGAATCGATGAATAGGGAGGTGTATTCGACGGCGGCGGCGATGTCGTCGAAATCCAGCGAGTCGTGGTTTTCGCCGTTGTAGCCCATCCAGACTGCGCCGTCCTTCATTTTATGGGCGATATGATAGTTGCCCGAGTAGTTATTGCGATAAACGACATGGGGCCGTCCCGATTGGTCGATGTCGATGGAGGGCCATCTTGAGGGAACCCGTGTGCCGATATCCTCCCTCGGTCCCCATGCGGCGGAAACCCTGTCGAACATCATGTATCGAACCTGCCAGCTCGAGGGGCATCCTGTCCATGCGGCGTGGAGGTTGTTATTCGGGCCGACGGCCAGGGAGGGGCAAAAGGCGCCCGGATAGCTGGAATATGTGCAAATGGTTGTGATAGAGGGGTTTGGGTAGCGTGTGTAGAGTAGGTCGGCGTCAGAACCGATGGTGTTGCCACGCCAAAGAATATGCAGGGTATCGTAGGCGTCGATGGCCATAGTGGGCATTCGGTGGTCGTCGCTGAGGCCGGAGGTTAAATCCGCCCATATGGGATCCCACGACGCGCCGTCGTCTGTGCTTCGAGCGATGTAAACCTCCCGCTGGGTGCCGACTATCGCCTCGTAAACGACATAGAGATTCCCCTCGGAGTCGCGCACAATCGTCCGCTGATTGTTGAGGCCGGAGGCCGTGGACGCGACATCCCGCGCAATTCGCACCGGCGCGGAGAGAAGGCATGCCGTAATAATCAGGAAAAATGTTATTGCAAATTTTCTCATATCACCTTAACAACAATAGGGTTCCGTTGCAGACCACCCTGCCGCCGGAGGTCAGGACGTAGATGTAGATTCCGGGGTCTGCGGGAGTGCCGTCACTGCGTCTGCCGTTCCACATTCGTCCTAGCGCGGACACGATGTCCTCCTGAGCGGGGATTGTCGAACGCCAGACCTCGCGGTTGCGCGTATCGAAGACTACTAACTCCCCCGGCTCGCTGAACATGTTGGGGTAGAAGAACATAGCCTCGTCGTTGATGGCGTCGCCGTTCGGGGTGAAGGGATTCGGCACGACCTCGCATCCGACTTCCGGCTCGATGAGGAAGCTCCAGCAGTATTCGTCGATGTTCGGCGCGCATCGGTCGGGGGAATCGCCGATGGTTAGGCAGACATGCACCGACTCGCCGTTTACGAAAGTCAAACCGACATCCTCCGGGCGGAAATAAAGCTCGCCGCAGGGGGCGTCGGGGCTCCACTGCATATCTTCGAGGGAATAATCGGCACCGTCGATGTTCAGGATTGCCGATGATGGATCGACTCCCGATAACCGGTCGCAGAGCCATAGGACAATGTCCTGGCGAATATCTCGGGTCATCTCCACTGCGGGCTGGGTTAATTCGGCTGTGGGCGGGTCGTAATCGACGATGAAAGCCCATTCCAGCGGCGCGGAGATATCGTTGCCGAAGATGTCCTCGGCGTGGTTGAGGGAGACATGGATAGTGTCGGCATCGAGCCAGCCGTCGGCGGCGAAGTAGGTCAGGATAGGCTCTTCCCAGCTTATCTCCGGTGAATCGACGGTGAATAAACCGCCGTTTATCTCGAGCTCGATGGTCGGTTCGGCGATGCCATGAGGATCGAGGATTTCTATTACTGTTGATTCCGGCGCACAGGCACTGTAAACCCAGGGTCCGGGCTCGATTATCGAGGGAATCGGAGCCTCCGGGTCGCGCATGAACCATGCTAAACGGAGGGTGTCAGCGTTGGGCTCGCATAAATCGGGGGAATCCCCGGCGCTGATGCTTATTATAATGGAATCTCCCGGCGACCAGACCAATCCGGCATCGCTCGAAGCAAAAGAAAAAACCGAATCGGCATAAACCGCGCCGAATTCGCCGTCGCCGAAAATTAAGCCATTGACATCGGCGCTAATAGAGACCGTGTCCAGGCCGGAAATGCTGTCCCAGATGCCGAAGGAAAAGCCAACGGGCAAAGATGTTAAATCGCCTGTAGGCGGCGAGATAAGTTCCAAGACCGGCGGAGCGAGGTCGATATAGAAAAGGACAGACGCGTCGATTATGGATGTGTCAAGCTCGCCAACGCAAGTGTCCGCCGCGAAAACGAGTTTTGCATAAACCGTGTCCCCGTTTTCGAAAGTGTCCGGCGGCTGAGGGGTGAACACGAGGGTCGAATCCCCGTCCCAGTCAAGTTCGGGGTCGCTGTAGGCAAAGTGTTGACCGTTGACCACATAATCTATCGACCACGGATCGATTTCGCCGCAACAGACCCCGGGGTTCAAAATAGAGACATGGAAGGCCAGTCCCGCCCATCCGCTTACATTGGTGGCGAGGAAGGTCAAAGTGTCCGTGCCGCCGCGAATGTAATCGCTCAGGTCGAACTCGAACATGGTGCGCCATCCCCACGGCCCGGTGCCGGAATATCCGTTGGTAGTATCGACAAACTCGCCGTTGCAGTAAACCCACGCCTGATTATCGCACCGAATTTTTATCGTTGCACGGAAAATATCTCCGCAGTCATGTTCGAGGAAGGCGCGGAACCAGTAGCCTCTACTCGCGGCCATGGTGCTCCCCCATACCCAATCGGCGCCGGGGACTTCGTAGGGCGCCCAAACAGAGGGATCCCGCGCGGAAACGGGACGCCATGTGGAACTTGAGGAATCGTAATATTCGACCGTGGCCGGGGAGCTGAAAAGCTCGGTAGAACAGGGCTCCGGGCAGGAAATATACGTAGTAATCGACTGATCCGAGCAGGCGGAAATTACTTCGGACGGCGGAAAAACTGTCTCCGCGACGATAAAGGTCGTGTCCTCCTGGCCGCAGGTGTTATCGTAGATAAGATACCGAACAGTGCTGTCGGGATGGTTCCATGTATATACATAGTCGATACATGCACCGGTGCGGTTGAAAGGCGGCCACAGGGAACCTCGCGCCGTAGGAAAACGCGCTTCGTAATTGCCGTGGCTGACAACGCTGTCGGAAACGAAACTCATGCCGTCATCGTAGGAAATCGCGACGTAGCATGAATCGTTATCGTGGTAGAATACGTAAATCACACCGGATGAATCGACCACAACGTCGCCGTTGTAAGTTGTATAGCTATCCGTGGAATCATTTCCCCAGATAGGAAAAACGCTCCCCCAGGTGTCCGCGGAATAATCGAACCTGCGGAAACGCACTGTGTCCGGGTGGCTTCCGAAATGGTCGTTCCATTGCCATGTGGCGTAGAGATTGTCATCCGGATCCATATATACACTTGTGAACTCCAGCGATGAACTTCCCGGCACTATGAAAACGTCGAGGGTGTCGCGGTCTTCGCCGTTGAATCCGCGCCATGTGCCGCCCACTTTCATTCTGTGGGAACAACGATAATGGCTGGGACTTCCGAAGGTGTTCCGGTAAACGACGTGTGGGTTGCCGTCCGAATCGGCTTCGACAGAGGGCCATCGGGAGGGTGTCCGCACACCGACGCTTTCCGTCGGCCCCCAACTGTCGGAGGCGACATCGAAACGGGAATACCGCACCTGCCATCCGCTGGGACATCCCGTCCAGACAGTGTGAAGATCGTCATCCGGGCCAACCGCGAGGCTGGGACAATACGCTCCGGGATAACCTGAACCGGCGCAGATAGTTACGATCGTGAAATCGGGCCACTTGGCGTAAAGGAGATCCGCATTCGAGCCTGCAACGATGTTACCGCGCCAGATAACATGCAGTGTATCCTGAGAATCGATAGCCAGCGAGGGATGAAAATGGTCGGCCAAATCGGATGTAACCTGCCGCCAGATTGGATCCCACGTCATCCCGTTATCGTTGCTCATGGCGATGTATATCTGGTAGTTCCTGCTGTCGTAACCGGAATATGCGCAGTAAAGGATTCCGCCCGAATTGCGGACTATCGTGCGCTGATTATTCAGGCCCGAAGCCGTGCCGTGGACATCCCGCGCCACAACTACGGGGTCTGCGAGTGCCGAGAGGGTAAAAAGTAGAAACAGTATTGCGATTTCTTTTCGGAACATGGGTATCCAGTGCAATGTTTATTTACAATTTAATGCAAATTTAACCGAGAGTCAAGGTTTTAGGCGGGAATATTAGATTTTTTATAGTCAGAATTATTTGGATAATGCGTTATCGCAAGATTAGAAGGCTGTTTTCGATGCCGTCTTCCGTGTCCGTGTCCGGGTTCGAGGGATCCATCACCCAGCTGACTCTGTCCACAACATATTTGTATTGGTATCTTCCCGGAGGTAGATCGATTTTTAAATTCCAGATTCCGTCGCCGTTATCGTCTGTCATGATTCCAGCGGAAGGGTCGAGGATTCCGCCGGTATCCTTAGTGCCGCACCAATTGTTGAAATTGCCGCATACTTGAACATGCTTGGCCGCGGGATTTTCATATTGAAACAAGACTCCGCCATCCACTCTATGCGGAGCCGGAAGCCTATTTCTAATTGCGTCCCCGACCGCGCAGGCACAGAAAATCATCATTAAACAGACCGCTATTATTTCAAGTGCTCGTTTCATATCGCTTCCTTAGAAATCCATTTCTCCACGGAACCCTATCTGGCGGATTTTTCCAAGCTCTTCCCATGCTTCGGCATAGCTTGTGCTGTTTTCACGCATATAGCCGTCGATGAACTCGCGCCGTCCGGCAACCCAGCCGTTCGCCATAGCCGGATGGAACCCCCAATATACCTGCATTCGAACATTTTCGACAGGGCTGTATTGAAGATATGCGAAAAATGGACTAGCCGAGTTGTCCCAGAGGGTCGAATCGTCCGCGGAAACAGCCGAGATGCTGTGATAAGCCGCGTCGAAACCCAGATGCCAGTTCTCGGTCAGATGAATCGCAAGGGCATATTTGGAAAGTAATTCAGATTCGGTCCGGCCATCGGCGAATTCGGCATCCGCCCAATCTGCGCGAATATCATATAGGAGAAACTCCCACAAAAAAGAGCCTTTCATCGAGAAGCCATATTGAATGGCATCCCGCTGAGTTCCGGAAAAAGCGTCTTTGGATTTATCCAATCCACCGTAAACCGTCAGGGGTATGTATTTATCGAGAGCCAAACTCAGCTGGAATGCTTCCCACCATGTTTTTGATTCCTCCGGCGTCATTTCGAAGAAGGCCATATCCACTCTGCCGTCCCCGTCGGTCGAAGGCATCGGCTCGATGTAAACTCCGGAGTCTTCAGGCGAAGAATACATAAGGGATGAGTATTCTCCGCCGATACGAAGCAAATCGAAAAGGGGAATATCGAAACCCGCGCCGCCGAGATGGCCTTTTCGCGCGCCAAGTTCGAGGTTCACCGGGCCGTTGTCGTCCCGGGCGTCGTTTTCGCGGTTTCCTGCGACGATTCCGCCGTAGTAGTCGTAGCCGAGATATTGCACCCAAGCAGAAATCTCGTGTTCATCGAACCGCAAATCCCCGCCGTATAGCCATTCCGTCTTGCCGATAGCGAACCAGTCGCTTGTCGAGCCGGTGGAGTCAATCCAGTCGTCAAGAGCCGTCAGAGTGAGGTTTGCGTAGGAATACCACCAATTTCCGGAATCCATACGCAGTGACGCGCCGATTTCCATAGGTCCCAACGGCCTCGAAACCCTCGCTCCGAGGATATCCGTGGCGTATTCGGTGTATGCATCGGGATTGGGCGATGGCGACACGACCTCCTCGGCGAAAAGACCGTGTGTAGGCCTTCCGAGGTCGTCCAAGAGAGCGCCTTCGGGCAGTTGAGCCGCCCGGCTGTAATATCTGTCGGCGTAGATTCCAGTCAAATGCGCGCCGAAAAGGGTTCCCTCGGCCTTAATTCCGGCGGTGCCCATTCCAAAGGGGAGTTCGACATCGGGACTTCCAGCCATTGCGGAGGGTCCGACAATTTCCAGCGGGTCGCCGAGGCCGCCTACCGGCCTGTTGTAGTAAATCTGTCCGCGAAAATTATCGGTGATTAAATCGACCGCCGCGCTGTCCATAGCGAGGGCGGATTCGTAAATTCTGTCGGCGTCCTTCGTGTCGAAACTCAAAGCCCCCAGGGCGCGGACATTGTCGCTGATACTCACGCGCAAATATGCTTCCATACGGTGTCTCGGGACATCCAGACGGAAACGTTTGTCCCCGTCGTGGTTCCACCGGCTTTCGGCGATACCCGTGTATTTCCCGCCGATATAAACTCTGCTGTTCGCGAAGGTGTTCGATACGCGTTCGACCACACCGGTCTCCTCGGCCTCCACAACCTCGCCGGATTTTGAAATCTCGACAAGGGAATTCACGCCGCCGTAGCCGTCGGGCTGGGTTCGCGGGTTGTCGGGGTCGGGTTGCCAGTTGCCATCGACAATGTATTTATATCCATATTTACCGGGCTTTAGGACAATCGTTTTCGACCAGTTCCCATCACCGTCGGATTCCATCTCCGTGGCATTCGGCGACCAGCTGTTGAAATCCCCCGCGATAAAAACCTGACGCACTCCGGGATTGTAATATTCGAAAGTGTATTCGGTGCCGTCGGGGGAAGGTTTCGGGTTGGGCGCTTTCTGAGCGCGGCTTTCCGGCTGGGCATCGTCTTTGTTTACCGTCAGCAATGAGTTCTCGCCGCCATAGGGGTCTGGAACAGTATTTGGGTTGTTCGGATCGATAACATAATTGCCATCGACAACAAACTTATACTCATATTCTCCAGAAGAGATTTGAATTTTTGTGCTCCAAACTCCCTCTTCGCCTTTCTCCATCGGGTTTGCGTCCTGGGACCATTCGTTGAAATCGCCTACAACAGATACTATGCGCGCATTCGGATCCTCATAAGTGAAAATTATCCCCGTCGATGAAGCTTGTTCCCTTTTCGGTTCGATTCTATCGGCGTCGGCAGAGGGCTGAAGAGGGACTTCGCCTGCCGGAGAGACTGTAACCACGGAATTCTCTCCGCCATACGGGTCAGGGTTCGTGCTGGGATTATCGGGGTCGGTTGTGTATTCGCCATCTACCAAAAACTTGTATTCATAGCGCCTGGGAGCGAGTTCCAGTTCGACACCCCATATTCCGTCATCGAGAGTCATGGGTGTCGCGGTTTCCGACCAATCGTTGAAATCGCCGGCGAGATAGACAGCATCGGCAAAGGGCGCCGACAGAGTGAAAACGACACCGGATTCGCTTATCTCAACCCCCGCCAAAGCCGCGCCAATAAGCAATATGCCGGCCAGCGATGTTAGAACTATCGAACTGAATCGTATCGAATCATTTCTCATCTTTTACTCCGCGAGGATATGGAATTTTATCGTGTTTGTAACTCGCCGCCGCTATCAGTCTGGGCATACATGTGCTCGTGAAGGACAGCCCAAAAACATAAGGGAACCAATACCAGCCGTTCCAGCGAACCAGCAAATACAGGGCATAGCGAGTTTCGGTCTCTGAAAGAAACCTATACCAATATAAATTATATGATATTAGAATATACACTAGCGGAATTAGCAACGACATGATCAAAAAGTAGATAGACCGCTTATGAGCCCCCTGCTTCTGGAAATAGGGCAACCTGAAACTTACCATGGGACTGCTGAGGATCTCATTCCAGGAGTCGGTTATTGCGGAGAGTTCCCATTTTGCGGCGGGGATTCCTGTCAATAATCCTACTGCGAGAGCTCCTATCATCCATCCCCATCTTGCACCGAGTGTAATGGCGAAAACAAATACTATTACAAGCAGTGTCGTATAAACCAGTATCATTAAACCAGCGTGAAAATCCAAAGGTAGCTTGATTTTTTCTTTCATCAGAAATACACCTTCACGAAAAGTTTTATTTGCTTGTTGACGCCATGGCTGGCGGCTTCGTTGACAAAATCGTCGTCGTTGGTTAAATCGTTATCGGAGTCCCCCGGATTTCCAAATTCGAGGAAAACCTCAGCCGGCTGAAACCGCTCGTATCTAAGCTGGACAAAGGCTGTCTGCCGGGATTCGTAGCGTTCTTCGGCATTGACAGCACGAGCATATAATTTTAGATTATTCGATAGGTTTACGTTAATTTCCGCGCCCGTCGCGATAACCTGATACGGCGTGCCGATGTCCTTGGCTCGAACCTGAGCCCGCACCTTGGCAAGGCTGTTTTCGAGGCTTACCTCGCCAAACAGCGTGGGATATTCGCGGTCGGATTCATATGTCGGGTCCCATCCTCGATAGTATTTATAATATGCCTTGGATTTGATATTATTGACCCACTCGATGTAAACTTCGCCGTAAGCCTCATGGTAATCGCGCTCCGGATTCGTTTCCGACACTCTCTGCAGGCGATTTTGCGGAGCTGTCGTCCGGGAATAGCTTCCGGAAAGGTTTATCGCCTTCATCGGGAAAAAATAGACTCCGCGCAGGTAGTATCCCCGCTCGTTGAAGCTCTGGTCGTAATCGAACTGGTTAGAGAGGTAGCTTCGGAAATCCGCTCCGTAGTCGTGGTAGCGCGCCTGAAGCTCGAAATCTTTCAGCTTGAGCTGGCGCATCTCCATGGCCCAGATTATGTCTTCGGGGTCCTCCGGTTCGGCGGGCACTCTGCTGGTGGCGATTTGAGCGGTTATGTCGATATTCCCCAACGGCCGAAGAGGCGGAACAATCCTGCCGAGAGCGAACCCGATATCCCCGCCGAGCACGGCGTTGTAGTCCGATGTCGTCTCGCCCCACTCTTTACGCGCGGCTGTGGCCCCCACACGAATCCTGTCCCCCCAAAGGGGCGCGTTTACTCTGCCGACCAAGGCGTCCTCACCGCCGGATGCCCCCGACCAATCATTATAATATGCCAGACCGCTGACCGGCCCAAGTCCCCAGAAATCCATCCGCAGAGCTTGAGTATCGCCAGATAGCCTGTCTGCGGTTACAACCTCGAAAAGCCCCTGGGAAAACCAATAGCGGTTCTCCTTAGCAAAAGCCAGAACCTCGAAATGCTTTGGCCATCGGTATTTGAGATGACCTTCAAGCAAAGTATATTCGTGAAACTGCCGTTCTGCGTCGTTGTCCTGAGTTCGAGAAAGCTCGGCGAAAAATTTCGCAAAAGCCTCAGTGTTCTGCCATGGAGATGCGTTCAGCCTCAGTTCGAATCGATGACTCGGTTCGAAAAGTTGCCACGTGCCGTCTTCGGCCAAACGGGTTTGGATTTCGTAATACCCTCCAAGCCCTACGGCAAAGGCGCAGGCGGCGAAAATGAGAGGTATGGCAAGGAGTTTTTTCATTCTCCGTAGCCGTTGTTCGTTTTTATGTTGTTTTTGATTTTCATTCTAAAAAGTAAAATGCTTAATTTGTTCGCCTTTGTCAGCTATTTCGCTCATCGCTTCGATTCCAATCTGCAGATGAAGCTCGGCGAACTGCTCGGTCACCGAACGGTCGGACTCCTCGGTTTTGACTCCCTCCGGCGTCATGGGGGTGTCCGAAACCAGTAGAAGCGCGCCGTGGGAGATGTGGTTCGCGTGCCCCACAATGAAAACCGTCGCCGTCTCCATGTCTATGGCGATGACGGAGATTCTGCGGAGATATTCTTTGAACTCCTTATCCCACTCCCAAACCCTGCGGTTGGTTGTATAAACAACCCCGGTGCGATATTCATGGTCGTGGGCTATAATCTTGTCCGATACAAACTTGTGCAGTTTGAAAGAGGGCAATGCCGGCACTTCCGGTGGGAAATAATCGTTCGAGGTTCCCTCTCCACGAATTGCGGCTATGGGCAGAATAAAATGGCCGATGTCCGCCGCATGCTTAATTCCTCCGCACTTGCCGAGGAAAAGCACCGCCTGCGGATCCTTTGCGCATAGCAGATCCATGATGGTCGCGGCGTTGGGCGAGCCCATTCCGAAATTTATTATTGAAAGACCGTTGCTGTTGGTCGCGGACTGCATCGGGCCGCCGATTCCGCGAATAGGCACATCGAATCGGGCAGAAAAATCGTCCAGATAGTGCCGGAAATTCGTCAGCAGAATTCGGTCGCCGATTTCGTCGATGCCCACGCCTACGTAGCGTGGAAACCAACTTTTGGCTATTTCGTATTTAGTCTTCATGTTATAAACTTTAAACCTCTGCTACTTCTTTTGCCTGACGTAAGTTACGCGGAAATCCTCGGTTACGTCTCGGACGAGTTTATCGGCGAGTTTGCCGTATGCCTTATCCGGGTCTTCGGAATCGAAATGGAAGCTTCCGCCGAAGAAACCGGCATCGGAAACCTCCCGCTCCGCCCGGGACGAACCGCTCCAGACAGTTACACCGGAAGAGGTGTCGCGCATTTTCAGCGTAAGCATCGCCGATACTTTAGACGATACGCTAAGGCTGGAAAGACCGCCGGAAAAATCGATGTCCGTCGAGGGTTCCGTGAAGTCCAGAACGCCGGTAAGCAGAGTTTTAACGCCGTAGTTGTCGCCTATTGCACGAACCGCATCGGGAGTCATCGTAGAAAACTCCAAATCGGCGAGCAAATCCTCTTCCTTACCCAACTCGAGGACCATTATTCCGGGCTGATCCTCCAGAATAGCTTCGAGAAGGCGTTCGGTGAGATATGGTGTCAGGTTTCCCTCCGAATCTGAGGTCAACTGCACCAGACCAACTTTTTCGTATTTGGTAAGGTCTATCTTCGGCGGCACCATCACTTTAGGCGCACATCCGACCATGACTAACGAAACTGCTATCAATACCAGAATAAGACCCTTTTTCAATTCTCAACCTCGCATTTAATAGTTCAAGTTCAATGTAAATCGATATGTATTGCCAAGCCATCTATGATTCTGCAGTCCGAAATCGAATGACCACCGGTCGGATTTCAGTCCGGCGCCCATTCCAAGCCTCTCGCCCTTTGCGCCTGCACGAAGAGCTACGGTCTCGAAGAAAGTTATCTCCATTCCGATTCGAGGCGTCCATTTCTGCAGATTCCCTTCATCGGAAAGGACATCCATGGCCAAAATCAGGTCAGGGGCGACTTCCCAGGAAGTTCCCATCGCCAGCTGACGCCCGAGTTTTTCGCCTTCTGTGCTTGTTTCCAGAAGCTTCACCTCCGGAGCTCCGAAGCTTCGAGTAGTGAGGCCGAAACGCCACTTTTCGAAAGGAGTATAGATCACTCCGAAATCGGCACATGGAGTTAATACGGGACCGTTGTATGCCGGGTCGTTCCATGTTTCCGCGCCGTCGGCGGAGGTCATCAGAAGTTTTGCCGTCAGGCCGAGATGAACATCGTCCCAGAATGTTTTCGCGATGTTCAGCGCGGCTGTTCGCTCGCCGTAAACATCCGGGACACTCCGCTCATGCCAATACAGAGCGAGATTCGCGAATTCCGTCGGATATGCAAATACAGCCGAGTATTCACGGAACCCCTCCAACTGCCACCTCGAAGAATAAGTGGCGGAAAGGGAAATTCGCTCGATTCCCGCCGAGATTGCCGGGTTGAAGGGGACATCGGCAGTGGAATTGCCCACTGCGGCTACTGTCCCCCCCATTCCAAGCATACGCGCCGGAGCGGTCTGTTCCTCGTGAAGGGCAAACAGACTCACCGCGAGAATCGCTAATATAAAGGCGGCGTTGCGCAAATCTGCCTATCTCTCCTTGTAAAGACCAAACAGCAACAGCCGAACTTTGGGCTGGGCGTCGTCAGTTGCCTTGGCGAGAATGGACACCGTCTCGTCGCGCAGGGAAACGATGTCCCCGTATGGCGAAACGCCTTTCTCCGCGAGGATTTCGGCTTTGTCGAATCCGGTTATCGCACGGGTTTGCGCAATTCCGTAATTCTTGTTCATCGCGCCCTCATAAGCTCCGATAAAGGCATTCAGGACAACTAATTCCTGCTGAGCCTTCTCTGCGGTATTCTTAGTTTCGTCGAGCATTACGCGCATCGACTCGATTTCCGAATTAAGTTCTGCGCGCTTGATTGACATCGGCACAAACCCCAGGAGGAATCCGATTACGAGAGAGATTACTATTGCAAGAAATAATTTCATTTTATCTCCTCAGCTTAGCGCTTTTTTTGAAGATCCGTCTTGCCCTTTTCGGTGATACTGAACGTGTTCTTTTTCGGAGTATCTATTTTCCCGAGTTTTGCGAGAAGATTTGTGTAAATCAGGAATCTTTTGCGTGTCTTCGGATTCAGTCTGCCGATTGAGTCCACGGCGTCGAAATATTCCTTCGCCTCGAAAGGTCTGTTCATATAAGAAGCGAAAGCCAATATCGTGTATGGTTCGTTGAGTTTTTCCGAAAAGCCGTCTAGATACTTTCCGAACTCATCGAAGCCCTTAACCGGCGCCTTTTTCGGTTCGGGTTTGGGCTCAGGCTTCGGTTCCGGCTTAGGTTCTGGCTTAGGCTCTGGCTTGGGCTCTGGCTTCGGTTCCGGCTTAGGCTCAGGTTTCGGTTCTGGCTTAGGCTCAGGTTTGGGCTCAGGTTTGGGCTCAGGTTTCGGTTCGGGCTTGGGTTCTGGTCTTGGTTCCGGTTTGGGGACATCGGCCAATGTGTAGCCTTTGAGTTTCTTGGCTTCGGTGAGTTTTTCCGCCTTCTTCTTTACGACTTCAGCTTTGGAAGCATCCCTTGTGATTTTCTTCTTCTGGACTGGTTTTTCTTTGGCTTCTTTTACCGCTTTTGGCGGTCTTCCGCGTCTGGGTTTTTTCTCTGGCTTGGGTTCTTCCGCATGTTTCTTCTCTTCTACGGGAGACGGCTCTTCCGCCTTCGTCTCCTGCTTTTTGACGGCTGGCATTGCCGTTTTCACTCTCGGCTCGTTCATCAGGATTTCGAGAAGCTTGCTAAGTTCTTCAGCTACGCTCCCCTTGTCCATCTCGATGGTAATTTCGAGATCGCCGACTTTGATTTCCGCTCTTGACATCTTTACCTCCATTTAAAATTAAATTACTTAATTATCACAATCGGTTTGTTTGTTCTCGTCCTCAATTGGACTCCTTCGTTTCCTATATAAGTGTATTCAAAACGGACCGCGTATATGCCGGCCCCGCTGACATTGCCGTCGCGGTCTTTGCCGTCCCACCATACAGTGGGGCTTTTCCCCGCCGCGAAAGAGGAATTTCGATGCAACTGTTTAATGAACCTACCGTTAATGTCATAAATATCGATATCCATGCTTCCCTCAAAATCCGATTCCCACGTTATCGCGACTCGGTCATAAACACCATCGCCGTTCGGAGAGAAGGGATTGGGCGAAAATCGGATATTCCGCAGAGTGCCCTCCGTTTGGACATCGCGGGTATCTTCGCCAACTCCCCAGAAACCGGTTCCGGGGAATGCCTCGCCTATGATAATACTCCCATCTTCGTAATAAATGCCGCCGTAGGGCCTGGGGGATATGGCTTGCGAGAACTCGCACAATGTCAATTTGTTCGAATCGAACTCGAAGGTTCTTTCTGCGAGCCAATGTATGCGGAGTATCATCGGCACCTCAATATTCGCGCCCTCGATTTCAACCTTTCTTCTGACATTGGAAAGCCTCGCCAAATCGCTTTCCGGCGGATCGAGATATGGATATTCTATCCTCGCGCAGACCTGTCCGGTGATGTTTAAATCCGCACGGGCAACTCGAATTATGTCCCCTGTCGGAAAATCAAAGATAAGAGTGTCCGTGTTCTGAGGAAGACATATTCTAAGGCTGTCAGAGGTTAACGGTGCCGGGATAACTCGTGCGGGATTATCGCTGTGCACGGCGAACGGATAATCTGGCGCGGTAGAGTCGCCGTCGTTCGGGAAGATTACGCGGTTGAGTGCGGCATCCACGGCGGTGAAGTAGAATTCGAGGGAATCCGGAATGTCCGTATCCTCGAGCCTTCCAGTTACCGGAACATCTCCGAACCAGGTCGATTTATCGTCGGTAATCCCCATGGCTGTGCTGTCCCAGCCTGCTGTGGTTCTGAAATGAATCCATGCCTTTTCGACAGCGATGTCGTCGGTAATTTCCGCGCGGATAAGTAGATGCTCCGTGCCGTAAAGGTGCACCAGTTCTCGGTTTATATCGTAATCGATGGTTGGCGGCGTAACATCCTGAGCGAGATGGGCGGCAAGTTTCACCGGTGTAGTTATTGTCCAATCGAGCTGGATTTCCTGAGGTTCCGCTGGCTCTTTCGGGTCGCCGGTTCCGGGGTCGATTCCCGCGCTGACGGACATATCGAGAGTATTCGGGTCGATATCACCCTCCGCGCCTCCGCCGAACTGCCATTGGCTGGCACTTCCGGCGTTTACCCAACGGACGCCCTCGACACCGTCACCGTCGTGACCGTGGGATAAAACGATGAAATCCCAGGTGTCGAACTCTTCCCAGTTGACGTCGCCAAGATGGTCTCGGAACGCTGATTTGGCGACTCTAATCGAAACGGTGTTAGCCGATGTGTCCGCGGTCATCGTAACATCGGTAACGTTGCGGGTGTAGCCGTCGAAAATGCTCTGGCCATTTGACGCGAACATTCCAACCCACCAGCCGTCAGCGGAGATGGCGAAATCCCAGTAGTCGGTCGGGACGAAATTCGCCGATCTATTCGGCAAACCCTGGCTGGAACCGCCACCGTGAGTATCGATGTAAATATCTAACTTCTGAAGATTTAGCGGCGGATAATATGGCGCCCAATTCACAACCTCTGTCGGCGGCAAATTTCCCATCTCGATCTCGAATTCTATCTCACCCGCATCCTCATAGTCCTTTATACGAACAGCGATTATGTCGAATGCGCCATCGACAAAAACCGGTTCTGTAGGATAAGTATAAGACCCCGGGCCGTAATCGTCGCCGACAGCATCGGTCCACTCGCGGAGAATAGAAGCGGCCTGCAGGGAAATTTCTATTTCAGTGGTATCCGGTTCCGACACAAGAACCGACTCCACAGTCGTCGCGGAATAATCCGGCGAGAAGGGATAAGCTGTCACGCTCCAAAAAGCCCCTGCCAGATGGCCGAGGACGAAATTTCCATCGCCGTCGGCAACAGTTGTTATCGAATATTGTCCAGAATCCGCAGGATTTGTGAAAATCGCCCTAAGCGAGCATTCAGTAGCCGGATGAACGCTTCCGCTAATTGCTCCCGTAAAAGCATCTAATATGACTTCCAGGGTGTCGTTCTGCGGATCCGTAACCGGAATGCCGTGCAGATACCCGCCTCTGTAACCCGCCGCGGAGAAGGCTATCTCGGCAATTGTATCGCCGATGGAATATCCATAAAGTTGCCAACCGCCGTCTTCCGAAGATGACTGAACAATGGGTCCCTCGGAGGGAATAATTGTAGCGATAGGATATGGCGGGGAAACGATATCGGAGAATATGACATTGCCGGCGATGTAAGTTCCGGAAAAATCGGGCACCCCATTGCTGTCGGCATCAACCGCAACTATCTGGAAATTTCCGAGATTATCCGGGCCTTCGCCGTCGCCAACCGTGGGCTGATCGGGCATAGCATCGGCGGCGAAATAATCGTCTCCGCCCACGAGGAGCACAGCCACGGCCAATTCCGCTCCTACAGGCATTCCGGTGGGATAAATCTGGTTCCATGGAATTCTGACCTCGGCCTCCAAGCCCGCGCCTGTAGCCGATTCGCTAAACCCGCTTATATCGGTGGAATTTGTTTCGCCCGCCCGGTAAACATTCAGTGGGGAACCGTCCCATCCGCCCATAAAAATATCGATTTCTCTATCGGATGTAACATCTCTGCGCCAGGCTCCCTCCCAGCCGTCTTCATCGCGGAAACTAACCGTGCCGCCATCGTCGGCGTCTATATAGACAGTAATTCCATTGCCTGCCACGGAAAACTGGACGCCGATATATAAGTTATCAGCGTCCCATGTTAACCATAATTCGCGAAGCTCGTTGCCTCCCCAGGGGCTGTCATCCGGAGGGTCGGAAAGTATATTCTCGTCCGAATCCCAGTCCGTTCCTATGACGCCGTCGATTATTGGAGAATTATACGGCGCATAAGCTGATGCGATAACCGCAAACAGGCACAAAGAAAGAATTATTCCGGGAAGTTTTCTCAAACCATCCTATTTCACTAAAAATATCTTTTCCGTTTTTTCATTACTTCCAGCGCGAACACGAAGCAGATACAGACCGGAACTGCTTTCGCCGGCAGACCATACGAAATTATGAATGCCCTTAATAAGTTTACCGCTGTAAACATTTGCCATCAAATGCCCATAGATGTCAAATATTTCCAGTTCCGCCTCGCCGGTTTCAGGAATCTGAACATGGATATTGGCCGCAGAATTAAAGGGGTTCGGAGCGACAGCAACCGTAAAATCCTTCGGCAGAGGGGTTTCCGCGACGTTCTCCAGACTGCCGAACAAGTCGATGGGCAATATCTGATGAGCAGAATCACCCAGCTCGAAACTATGATTTTCAAAGGGCGGGAGAGGTTCATTATCCGTGCCGTCTGTGGTGTATTTATATTCTACCATTCGATAACTTCCTGCAGGAAACCATACGTGAGCGCCATAGATTCCGTCTCCTGTGGCTCCGTCATCGTGCATGCCGTCGTCGTAAAGCCGCAGACTATCGTTCCAGCCAACGTCCCATCCCCAGACCAGCGGGTAAACGCTTCCTGCGACATACGGATCGGTAACAGTCTCGGCAGTCATATCGACGCGGAAATGCACCATTACCTCGATGTCCGTATAATCCGCCGGATCACGGTTCTCGAAATACGCCACGGGCAGAACCATTGTCGGCGAGGAATCGTCGATGGTCAAATTCCTATTGGGTGTCGATTCGTAAGTTCCGCTGTTCACGAATTTAAATTCATGACCTGGAGAACTGCCGGCTGAAAAAAGTATATCTGCAGTATAAATATCATCCATGTCCGGATCGGTCAATGTGTCCGCATCCGGGCTCCAGCTGTTGAAAGAACCGGATACCGTAACAGCGCCGGTTACTGTTTCGAGGCTCATATCAACCTGGAAAGTTACCGTAACATCAATCTCAGTAACGTCAACAATATCAATCTCTCCAGGAGTTGAATCGCTCAGCGCGACGTCGTTCTGGTCGGTGCCTGTTGAGGATATCATATCGGTCGAATCGAGGGCTTCGCAATAAAATTCTATAATCCCTTCGGAAGTCGGCGCAGGTATGTCGGCGGTGTATTCGTCATTGTTGCCGACATCGGTGTTGTAATCCATCTCGACTTCGCTCCACACAGCTGTTCCACCTTCGCGCCAATACAGCGTGGCGGCAATTTCTTCGCCTCTGCCCGGGGAATCGGTAACTCCGTCCTTCCAAATCTGGAAATATACCGCAATTGCTTCGCCTACAGGCCTTTCGCTCCCTGAGTTCGGCCATATCTCGCCGCACCAGCCGACTTCTGCCATAGCAGAAACGGAGAATACCACAATAATTGCGATTAATGTAAATAATCTCTTCATTTTTCCCCTTTCGGAATTATAAAAAATGCAGTTACTGCATCGTTCGACGATAGCATCTATTGCCGTGAGAGGCACTTACAGTAGGAAAACAGCTTTTTTCGAAATGTGGATTTCGATATGAGATTGCCGCAGATCATCTCCTATATTTCAAATATAAGAAGAAAATTTCTATGTGCAAGGCGTATTTTCTAGAAGAAACCAATTTCCTTTAAAACTGTATCTTCTTACCTCACAATATATTACGAGCATATTGTCGAATTCTATTGACAAAAGTAGTTATTTTAAATAAGTAACTTTAGTAATAACATCGCCTTTTTCGATTTTCACTAAATATATACCTGTTGGTATATATTCTGAAGGCTCCCAAATTCCAATGCCCTTTTCCATCTTTATTCTATCAATCATTCGCCCTTTGATGTCATAAATCTCCGCAGTCCCATTCTTTCCGCTCGGGTTAATTATCTCAACAGCCGAGTTGAACGGGTTCGGGCGGGCGAATATTTTCTCAGATTCAGGCAGACCGGGGAAATTCTCCCAAACCCCTACGACCTCGAAGAAGTCGTCGGGAAGGCCGTCGCCGTCAGAATCGATGACCTGGACGTAGAAACTGTCCAATACAGGGAATGATGCAGATGCCTGATTGGGAATGCAGTCTCCTCCAAGGTCGCTGTCGTCGGAACTTCCGGCGATACTCGCGCATACTGCGATATTCGCCATCGGATCGACGAAACCCTCCCCGAGGCCGTAAATTGCGTCCCAGCTGATAGCTATCTCGCTCCCCGGACGGGCGGCGGTCAGGTCGGTGTTGACAATGACACCGTCGGAAATATTCACTGAAGTCGTCGCGCTGGTAATATCCCAGACATCGCCGTCCATTGTCCCCCAGCTTCCGTATTGAATATCCGCCCGGAAACCGCCGGAGAAATCCGCGTTGCGGTCCCAGGTGTCGATTTCGGTAAGGTCTGTTTCGCCATTGGGGCCGCCCCAGTCGGTATCCAGATAAATCAGCCAGGAATTAACTATCATGCTTCGTGCCGATTCCTTGGTGCCGTGAAGCCCGATGTAGAGATAGGTATCATCCCAGAACAAATATAAATCGTAAAGTTCGTTGGCAGTGCCCCATTCGGAATCGTCGTCCGGGTCGTCGATTACATGAGTCGCGGAAACCCATTCCGTCGGGTCGATGTAACCGTCGATTGTGATACTGGTCGCCGGCAGAACATTTAACTGAACGCCGTCGCCGATGGTTGCGGTTTGGGTAGCGTTTGGATTATCCCTCAAATCCCGAAATGCGCTCGATGAAAGCCAGAGATACGGCGTTGTCATAACCAGAGCGTCCACTGCGGCCTTTTTCGCGCTGGAAAGGGTTATGCGGATAATCTTCGAGTGGGCTGTATTAATCACAGTGCAAGTGCCGTCGAGGGTGACGTCCGAAGTGCCGTTGCCGTTGCGGTCGATGCCGATGTTCGTCATCGTAACCGGTGTGTATTTCACCGTGTCGCCAAAGGCTATTTCCATCACTCCGGTGCCGGGGTGATAGCTTGCATAATAGGCTTTCGGCGGATATATGTCGCTGACGCCTCCGGACAGTGTGTTAAGGGTGGGCGATGTCATTCCTGCAACGTCCGCAAGTTCCCCCGCGAAAATCAGGAACCCGAACCCGCCCGCGCCGGATACCTCGTCCCCTTTGAGAATAGTGCTTTGGAAATCGGTGGAATGATTCGCGCCGCCGTCGCCCATGATGATAGCGGCGGTGGCTTTGGTGTTTGGATTATGATAACCGCAATAGTTACCCGCGCTCCAGAGCCTGTTCATATAAGCGTTCCAGAGGACATCGACAAGATCGGGCGTAAAACCGGATTTGACATATGCTAAATCGGGGCCGGTATCGTAATAGACGCGCAGATAAGGCTCTCCGGCCTTAACTTTGATTCGCTTATCGACATAATAATTCGTGAATCGAATTTCTGCCGAATCCGAAGTGCTGTAAAGAATTTCGGAAGCGTAAAGGCTATGCTGATAATCGTTTCCGCCGATGCTGACATCGGAGAGGGGCGCGATGTGGTTAGCGTCGTTGTAATCGCCTTCGGTGCCTTCCCAATAAGCCACGCAGTTGCCCGCGATTGAGCCTTCCCATCCTGTTCCGCCCCCGCGACCGAAAATCCAATGCGCCCTCGCGCCGTTATGCTCAAAAACTGCCAGAACTCTACCGTTGCGTATAACTATTTCGTTCTCGCCGTCGTGATCCCAGTCGGCATATGTCGCGCTGATTCCCGTTCCGAGATCGCCATTGGCCCATCTTGAAGCCTCGGCATACACATTAGCGTTCTTGATGTGGGTCGAATGTTTCATCTGCCATCCGGAAATCGGGCCGCCCATGCCGTCGTGCCAGCCCGTTTCGTAAAGCTGAGACATTAGGACATACCATGCTGATTGAGCTGTGTTATTGTCCGGGCATGTCGAGAGATTCGAGAAAACGTCGCTCCAAATATACCCGAAATTCCATTGGGGCGAATGGTGATCCGATAGGCTGGCATAACCCGCCCAATGAATATACCATGCATTATTCTCACCGCCGTATCCACCGGTTCCGCCGATAGAGCCGTGGGTGCCGTAGGTCGGTGTTACTCCCACGCCGTTAAAGCCAGGATCACTTACCGCGTCGGTAAGTTTCCATGTCGATAGCCACGCAGATTCGAGATTGCACTGCTGAATCATCCATTCGTAGGTATCCAATGCATTGGGCATCGAACCCGCCCATTCGCCCATCTCGGCGGCCATTTCCCAATCATCGGCGTAAACTGCTATCCGGTATGGCCCACTCGCGTCGTTGGCCATGCCGACAAGATTGCTGAGTGCTCCCGCGCCGTCGCCGGCGTGAAGTTTACCTGTAAAATCATTATCCCGCGGGATTAGCCGCAGAGTGCTTCCATTCAAATAGTGTATTTGATGATTATCATATCCTGTCAGATGGATATTATCGTCGAGAATAATTGCCCAAACGCCGTTGTCCGCGAAGTTATCCGCTATGTAGTCGGCGACTCCTGCGTTGGGATAGGCTCCGCCCGGGCCGTCTAAAAAGACCCTCTCGGGAACCCATGCAACACGCGGCTCGAAACCGTAACGGTCAAAAATCATATCCCCCTCGATAACAACCGACCAATCGTTCATATTATCATTTACAAAGGGCATGATGTGTTGAGCATAAGCGCTTGTGTTTACTTCTATCCAACCGGCGGTTACACCGTTTGCAATCCAGGTATTGAAATCCGAATCATACCATTCTGCAGAAGATATCAGTGTTCCGCTGAGATGAAAATTCCCCGGAATCGAATACAACTGATGCACCTCGAGAACCTCGTCGAATCCGCTGGCATCACCGCTGTAGCCATCGTCCCATCTGCCGCGGAAGACATCGGTATAAGAAAGGGACTGATTACCGTGATGCATGAAAGCGCAATTAGTCGTGTATGTCGGGTCGAAAACGGGATCGAAGAAAGCCGCGTCAGCCGGTTCGCCGTCCACGAAACTCTCGATACACACCGAAGGGCGCGCGCCGAAGCCCTCGGCTTCGGCCGACGGAATAACCTCGGCCTCGTATATACCAAATTCTGGCATAAACAATATTTCTCTTATCTCGACAACGTTGCCCCGAGAATCGACAGCCGAGGTTCTTCCGTCGTGTCCGACGGCTATAATGATTTTCGAGTTCCTGTCAGCGGTTTTGGAGCTGCCGGACTGCGCGCCCGGGAAGGCGAGGACGATTCGCAGGGAAACGTTATTTGCGGAAAACTCGTTTTCGCCCGTGATATAATTTGTCATCAGCGGCAAACGCACTCGAATACGGCTCGTCCGCGTATCGAAATAGCAGGACAAAATATCCGCGCAAGCCGGAAAAACGCCATCGGAGGACTCGAGTCTTTCGACCCCAACGAGAGTCTCTTTGGGCCACGCCGATGGGATTTGGGGGTTCGCGTAACTAACTGAAATGGATAGGATTAGGAATATCAGGATGGCTATCTTTTTCATCGATGCTCCTTGAAAGAAATAATTGCAAAATGAGGATTACCCGGCTTCCTTAGCGGCATTTTCCTTAGAGGATTTCGCGGACTCCATTGCCCGCGCAAACATGCTTGTCTCGTCGTTTTGTTCCAGAATAATCTTCATCAAAACCAGAAGTGGCACAGACAAAAGCATTCCCACAACTCCCCAGATGTAGCCCCAGAAAAGAAGCCCGAGCATGACTACGAGGATGTTAAGTTTCAGACGGTTGCCAAGCATATAAGGATCGAGTAAGTTCCCAACCAACATCTGCACAGTAACAAGCAAAGCGCTGAACACGAGAATGCCAATCCCCGAATCCAGATAAATCAGCGCCATTAAAATCGGCGGGATTGTAGCAATAATCGAACCTATGCTTGGAATAAAATTTAGTGCAAAGGCAAGAAAGCCCCAAAATAGAGCGAATTCAATCCCGAATAGATGACAAATAAGCCAATAGAGAACGCCGGTGAACAAACTCACCAGAAACTTCACGCCCATATATGTCGAGATCGAATGCATTACCGTCTCGAATGTTTTCAAAAATGCTTTTCCCCTGCGCTTTCCGCCGACATATAAGATGTATTTCTCGTAATTATTGAATCCCGCAAGAAGTATGATAAAGTAAAATGCGAACAATAGGAAACTTCCAACAAAAGAACCCAGAGATTTCGCTATCGACCCGAGGGATTTCGTGATCCACTCGCTGGTCAAATTCTCCGATATGAGATTTTCCAGATAGCCGAGGTTTAGTTTGGAACCCACAAGATTGTTAATCCACTCAAGTGCCATATTCAGCTTCATCGAAAATCTCGTTACGAACACCTTGCCCTGATCCGCTACCTGAGAGGCCGTGCTTGAAATAATCGTGATGAAAGAAAAGAGCACAATCAATGTGATGATCGAGACGATAGTTACCGACAGCCAGTTTGGTAGTTTCTTGCGGTTTAAAAAGGCCAGAATCGGCTGAAGAACCATAACTAAAAATAGAGCTAACACCAGAGGTATCAGCAGGTTAGACAAAGTGGTCAAAAGCCAGAAGCCAATGATAGTGATAAGGATTAGAGTCAGAATTCGGTTAGAGTCCATATTCATCGATTTTTAATTATATCAGCTATTGCATTTTAAATATACAAAAAAAGCTCCCATAATCCAGCGATAATTTTCCATCCCGAAGGAATTTTTTCTGAATAATCACATTTTCTCTGGAAAAAAAACTTTTTTAAGTTATAATGTGATTAAGAATGAATAATTGTCGTTAAACATAACGCGAAAAAACGGAGATAATAGGTAAAGAGGAGCTTTTAAGAACGAAATAATTACCGCAGAATCCGGGTCAGGCAACCGCCCCAATGGGGAGGAAAGTCCGGGCTTAGGGCGTTGGCGCGCCGGGGATAATCCCGGGGTTCCGAATTGCAAGATTCGGAAAACGGAAAGTGCCACAGAAACCAAACCGCCCGAAAGGGTAAGGGTGAAAAGTGCGGCTTAAGCAACCGCTCGGCAGGCAGAAATGCCCCGCCGTGGTAAACCCCGCGTTAAGCAAGGCCAAATAGGAAGGTAGGGGAAACGCCCCCCGATGACCTTCGGGTAGGCCGCGGAAGTATCGGGGCAACCCGATATTTAGATAGATGGTTGCCGTCCCAAATGGGATACAGAACCCGGCTTATCGACCCGGATTATAATTTCCGTATTCGCGTGCAACCCGAAAGGGAAGCCATGAAATGGAACCTTGACGAGCAAACCAGCCCGAGCCTCGCAAGGGAAATAGCGCGCGAGCTCGAGATACCAAAGGTAATCTCGCAAATCCTCGTTAATAGGGGAATCGACACATCCGAAGAGATGAAACGGTTCTTCTATCCCTCCCTCGACAAGCTATCCGACCCACAAGAACTCGAAGGAATGTCCACTGCAGTCCAAAGGATTATCAAAGCCCTGGCGACACGCGAAAAAATTGTAATCTTCGGAGATTACGACGTGGACGGAATCACATCGACAGCACTACTATATCTTGTTATGAACAGATTCGGCGCCGATGTCATCTGGCATCTTCCCGACAGAATGGACGAAGGCTACGGCCTCTCCCGTTCCGGAATCGACGAGGCCGCCGATAAAGGTGTTACTCTCCTGGTGTCCGTTGACTGTGGAATTACCGGAGTCGAAGAAGTCGAATACGCAAAAACTCGAGGCATCGACTGCGTAATTACAGACCATCACGAGCCGGGCGAAACTTTACCGAACGCAGTTGCATTGGTCGATCCCAAATTATCGGGAACTCCCTCGGCAAAGGATTTGGCCGGCGTGGGCGTCGCGTTCAAACTCGCAGAAGCCCTCTATGACGAACTCGGTGAGGACAAGTCCGACCTCTACGAGCATCTCGACCTCGTCGGCCTCGGAACAATAGCCGACATAGTCCCCCTTACCGGCGAGAATCGAATCCTCGCCAAGTATGGCCTTCGCCAGCTCGCATCCACAAAGAAACCAGGCCTGAAAAGCCTCTTGCAAGTTACAGGCTTATGGGGCAACGAACTCTTCAGCTGGAACGTCGTCTTCGTCCTCGCACCGAGGCTGAATGCCGTTGGAAGAATAGGCTCCGCCGAAAGCGCATTCGAATTGCTCACAACCTTCGATCATACCCGCGCAATTCAAATGGCAAAATTCCTCGACGAGGAGAATAAAAAGCGCAAAAAACTCGACGAACATATCTTCGCCGAAGCAATCGAGATGGTAGAACAAACTGTCGATCTGGAAAACGACCGCGCCATAGTCCTCGATTCCGACGGCTGGCATGTGGGCGTAATCGGAATCGTCGCCAGCAGAATTGTCGAGAAATATCATCGGCCGACTGTCCTCGTATCCGTTACCGACGGCACCGGACAGGGAAGCGCAAGAAGCATCCCCAATTTCCATCTGCTCAACGCCGTCAAGGATTCCAGCGACCATCTGATAAAATTCGGAGGCCACAAATACGCCGCTGGTTTGTGTATCCAACCGGAAAACATCGCCGATTTCCGCAAGACCTTTCTTCAGGCGGCCAACAGCATGCTGAACGCCGACGACATGATACCCACTCAGAAACTGGACGCCGAACTTCAACCTGACGACATCAGCATGGACCTTCTCAACTGGCTCAAACTATTCTCCCCCTACGGTCCTAAGAACATGAGGCCAATCTTTCTTCTGCAAAAAGCGGACATTATCCGTCCGACGAAAATCGTTGGCAAAAACCACCTGCGATTCAAAGTGCTAAACTCCAAGCAGGGGTTCGACGCCATCGCCTTCGGAATGGGAGACATGAAACCTCTAATCGACAACGCTATCGAACCGGTGCACCTGGCCTTCGTCATGGAGACGAATAACTACTACGGCTACCCCCAGGTGCAACTGCGAATCAAGGACATCAAAATCGGCGACTGGAACGCATGATGCTCATCAGCCGAGTCCAAATATACACGGGCGAAGGCAAAGGCAAAACAACCGCCGCTTTTGGTCTGGCAGTCAGAGCGGCGGGCAGAGGTCAAAAGGTTATCGTAATCCAGCTTCTTAAAGGCGATTCGACATCAGGCGAGGTTATCCTCGCAAAAGAAAAGGGTCTCTTCGAAGTCAAAAGTTACGGCGCCGAGGGCTTTTGTTTCAACTGCGATGAAAACGCCGAACACCGCACCGAAGCCGAGAAGGCAGTCGCCCATATTCGCCAGGCGCTCAACTCCGGCGAATATGACCTCGTTGTGGCAGACGAAATCGTTACCGCGATGCACATCGGACTCCTCACCGAATCATGTTTAATCGAGCTTATGGATTCCAAACCGGACAAGACCGAATTCGTCCTGACCGGCAGAGGAGCCACGGAAGGGCTGATCGCCTCTGCCGACCTCGTAACCGAGATGCGCGAGGTCAAACACTACTTCAACGACGGCCTTCCCGCCCGCGAAGGAATCGAATATTAATTTTCTGTTAAGCCGAATTCACACTCAAATTATCCCGCAAAACATTAGCAGGCAATTTATTACAAACATCTTCCTCCCTAAACTATATCCGTTTCTTGTTTAAAAATCAATTTGCCATCCCCAAATCATTCCTTATATTATTTATTCTGTTAGGTCGCATTTTAAATAGAAACTAAAAACAATTATTACACATAAACCCGGAGAGGATATGAAAAAATTCATCCTACTTATGCTGTGCGCGGCGGCTTTCGCGCTTACAGTGCACGACATCCAGTATTCCACCGACGGGGCTTCCCCCTACGATGGCGATGTCGTTACCGTGAGCGCAATTGTCGTTGCAACAGATTACAGCGGCGACAAATACTTCATCGGTGACCCGGGCGGCGGGCCATGGAGCGGCGTTTACGTATTTGACTGGACATTCACCGGAAGCCCGGGCGATTGGGTTACATTCACTACCGAAGTCGATGAGTATTACGGGCTTACCGAGCTTAAAAACGTTACTTCCCTGACCATCGATTCAACCGGCTCGGTTCCTCCCGCATACGCTACAACCTGCGCAATCGCCGACACATCCGAGGCCCTCGAAGGCGTGCTCGTTACGCTGTCAAATCTCATCGTAACTCACGACACTTCCGGCGTATGGGTCGTTTCCGACGGCACCGGCGACCTTATCGTGGCAAATAACTTCGATTACAGCTACAATGCCTCGGTCGGAGATTCCATCACTGCTCTGACTGGAATCATGCAATACGATTGGAACGAATTCCGCATCGAACCCCGTTTCGACGCCGACATCGAAGCAATCGCCGACACATCCGACACGACCGAACCCGGCGATATCATCACAATCGCCCAACTTCAGGCGAACCCATCCGCATATGACGGCGACGAAGTTACCATCGAGGGTGTTGTTACAATCGGTGCCGACCTTATCGATAATACGCGCCTTAAAGCTTATGTGCAGGACACAAGCGGCGAGGGAATCCAGCTTTACAACAGTTCGATGCCCGCGAATGCAGACGAACTCGTCCGCGGAGCATACATTAGAGCCACAGGCACTATCGATGAATACCTGGGCACCCTCGAACTGGTCTCGCCCGAATGGGAAGTCCTCTCAACCGGATATCCCATTCCTACACCGGTTGACGCCTTCTCCGAAAGCAGTCCGGAAGACCGCGACGGCACCTGGATGAGCCTCGGCGGAACAGTCGCCTCCATTTCAACATACAGCGACGCCAGCAATATCTATGTCGAACGCGGCGGAACAGAGCTTATGGCACGCATCTGGGGATCCACCGGCATCGATGTCAGCGGGATTTCCAATGGTGACTCCATCGTTATAGAGGGGGTTTCCAGCGTTTACAGCGGGAATTTCCAGCTTCTGCCGGCCTATCAGGACGACATCGTAGTCGAGGGCGATACAATTACTCCTCCCCCGCCGGACACCGGAATAACTGCCATCGCCGACATTCAGGCCAATTACTCCACCTACGAAGGCCAAACCGTTACATGCAGAGGCGTTATCACAATATCAGCCGGTGCGATTCACGCATCCCAGCTTAAAGCATATCTGCAGGACAACAGCGGAATGGGCATTCAGCTCTTCGATTTCACCATGACCCCCGAGATGGAAACCGACCTTATTCGAGGCAACGAAGTTCAGATTACCGGTGAAATTACCGAATACAACGGAATCACCGAACTCGAAGTTGTTAGCTGGACAATCGTAGGCACCGACACCCTGCCATCCCCCCTGCCAGTCGATGACATAGTCGGCGACAGAACGGCATGGGAAGGCACCTGGATTGAAGTCTCCGGCTCGGTTGTAGATAAATACAGCGCAGGCGGCGGCCTGAACCTGATGGTCGATGTCTCCGGCAACCTCACCGACATCGTCGAGGTTCGCGCCTGGGAAACTACCGGTATAACCGAAGACATCGCGGAAGTCGGCGATAACGTCATCGCCCGCGGAGTCGGCGGAATATACAATTCTGCCTTCCAGCTTCTCCCCGGCCATCCCGACGACATCGACACTATGTCCGCCACACCTTCCGAAGGCATAATGCTCGAGGTTGAACAAGGTGTTCTTCTAACTTCTAATAATGAGGAGATGGAGATTAACTTCTCCGTCCCGACAGGCCACCGCGCTATCCTCCGCGTCTTTGACCGCATGGGCAGAGAGGCCGCGACCCTCTTCGATAATACTCCTGCCAACGCAGTCAAAATCAATTGGGACGGCAGAGATGAAACCGGACAAATCCTACGTCACGGCGCTTATATGATTCATCTTCAATCGGTCAGCACCAGCGGAGAACGGGAATCCGAAACCGCAACCATAGCGATAGGGAGCGTGTTGAAATGAGAAAACTAATTTATGGAATAATCACCATCGCCCTTCTAACAACCGCCGGCTTAGCCGCCTTCGACAATTACGTTCCGGACGCCGTGGCAAGCTCCATGGGCGACGCGCCCCCTGCTATAGGCTTCGGTCCTCACTCCCTCTTTGGTAGCAATGGTATATCCGCAGGCGGCGGTTACCGCAGAAGCTTCAACTATGCCGACTTCGACGAGATAGGCGCATGGGCCTCCTTCGCCGATGAAAAATACGGCAGAGCTCTGCTGGAAGTCTCCTCCTTCGGCGTGGAAAACCTGACATCCGAAACAAAATTCGGCCTCGCATACACGAAACCCCTTTTCTCCGATATTCACACGGAACTCGGGCTTTCCGCTAAGGCGAATATTTTTTCCCTGAACTATGAACCAAGCATAGACGGCACTGAACTCGGTTCCGGAATGGGATTCTCCCTGGATTTCGGCGCGGAAGCGGTTGTTTACGAGAGGACGCGCATTCGTATCCTCGCGGAGAACCTGACTGCCACAAATATGGGCGTCGAAGGAGATGTCGAGCTTCCCCGCGCTGTTACCGGCGCTCTGAGCTATTCGCCATACAATAATACTAATATGTTGTTCCACGTTCGGCGCGAAGCCGGGCAGGATTTCACTTACGGCCTGGGCATATCCGCCAGCCCCCACGAGATTGTCGAGTTCAGACTGGGCGCGGCTACTAATCCGGATAGAATTACAGGCGGCGTGGGTCTCAAATATGAGATGGTTCGCTTCGATTACGCCCTAAAAAGCCATCCGGTTCTGCCTTTGAGTCACACTCTAACATTGGGGATCGATCTTGCGCGTTAAAACAATAATCGCAATAATTCTATTAAGTGCGACGATTTTCGCGGCCAAGGTGGATCTGGTTTACGGAACCTGCGAAGACCTCGACCAACTGCCCCTCACCGAAGCACAGAAGAAAGCAGTCTGCGACAAGATGCTCTTCGGCGGCGGTTTCGAGAGCGTTTTCGACCTCCTCGAACTTGGAGTCTTCACTCCCGAGGAGTTCGCAGAACTAAAACCGCTGGTTACAATCGGCAAATTCACCCGCGAACAATCGTCCCTCGAACGTATCGACTCGCTCTATTTCCGAATCGGCAACTGGCTGGGCGGCGAGAGCGTCGATGACGAAATAGTCGATGAATGGATAGACGCCATCCGCGAACAGCCGGTTATTTCAGAACTGAACTACCGCGATCTCGTCTCATTCCAGAACCTCGACCCATCGGACGCCATAGCCCTTCTGCGCCACCGCAGAGACGCCGGAATTATCAAAGATCGGCGGCAGTTGCGCTCTATTCAAGGGCTTTCGGCGAGAGGTTATGTCTCGGTGCGAAGCTACATCGGATACGGCGAACCTCAGCCTATAAAATGGCTTTCCGGCGGCTCGATGCAGACCCGATTCGGCGGTGAAGTCGGCGAGACCGAGCCATATTCCACGATGAAGGTTCGTGTCAATAACGGCCCCATTTCCGAGGGAATCCGGTTCAGCAGAAACGACGGCGACACTATATCCGGCGGCCAGTGGGTTAATCCTCTGGCATACCCCGATTTCAAATTCTACGCTGGATTGTCGCGCCATCAGCTCGGGCCGGCTTGGATACGCCGATTCGTCATAGGCGACTATTCCGCGGGCTTCGGCGAAGGTGTAACCTTCGAGAGCGGCGATTATTACACGTCCCGCCGCTCCGGAACCGGCTTCGACAGCAGGCGGCTGGGAATCTTTCCCGACCTGTCGGCATCGCAAACCTACGCCCTCCGCGGAGCCGCTCTGGAAATGCAGATAGGCCCGGTCGAACCGACCATCTTCGTTTCGCACAGAAGCAAGGACGCCATTCTCCTCGTCGATACAACTGAATTTTCCATCGATACAATAATGGTCGAAGGCTCAATCTTCGCTGTCGATACGACCTTTTCGGCGGACACCACAGCCTTTGCCGATCTCGTAGTAGGCATTCCCAACTGGGACCAGCGTGTTTCCGAAACGGTTATCGGCGGAAATCTCACGGTCAGCCCCCTTCTCAATCTCAGATTGGGAATCACCGGCTACCGCGCCAGCTACGATGTCCCATGGGATCTTCAGCCCGGCGCGATAATCGACCCGAACGTCCTTCCGGGCGGCGGAAACCCCAAGGTCTCCAATGTCGATGCCGAGGTTTTCAATTCGACTTATCGTCAGGATTACCGCTCCGCAATAGGTGTTCACGGCTTGTGGAACATCGGCAACGTTACGTTTTCGGCTGAATATGCCGAGGTCGTGCGCGACAGCAACATCACCCTGAATTGGAACACCAACGGTTCGGTCGATACAATAGTCGGCGAGGCCACCTCCGGGCTTCCCATCGGGGACGATCCTTACGGCTTCGTCGCAAAAGCCCAGGTAGTAACCAACAGGCTGAATGTCCTCGCTCTTTACAGGCACTATGATCTCGGTTTCGACAACCCTTATAATAGAGGGTTCAGCGAATATTCACGATACAAAGGCGCGCTAATCGAGGATGATTATCGCCTTACAAACCCGGATTTCGTAACCCTTGCGGAAAATAACCCTCGCCCGATGGCCGAAAATGGCTGGTATCTGGAACTATATGCTCGTCCCTTCCGTCAGCTGGCGACTACAATCGAATATGACGCTTTCCGCAGGCTCTCGGATATGAGCGATTACAGGCGCATCGTCCTGAAAGCGAATTATTATCCGACGAATAATCTGTCCTTCCGGCTGTGGCGCAAATGGCAGGGACGAGGCACGGAAAATTTCCTGACCCCCATGAGTTTCACCGTCGATGAAATCCGTCTCACCGGCGAAACCCGGCTGTCTGGATATTCACGCCTCGGATTTACTATTGTTCACAGCTACATGGGCAGTCCTCCGAGACCTCGATTTTACGATACCGGCGATCCTTTCGGCGAAGACTTAATCGAAGGCGGCGTAGTTGATATGTCCGACGGGCTTATGATGAACGCCGAAGTCAATGTATCCGAACACCTCAATGTCTCCGGTCAAGCCATTGTATATCAGGGCTGGCTCTGGAACTTCGAGGACAACGAATTCGCGGTTCTCGAAAGCAACATCGACGCCTTCCGCTGGTGGGTGGCCGTCAAAAACCGGCTGGTTCGGAACCTTTCCGTAACGACGAAACTGACAATAGATACACCGCTGACTGCCTCTAATATTGACATTCGGGATCCCTACAGTTCCCCGGAAGCCAATATAGAAGGTAGCCGCGTTCTCGAAACGCGCGCATGGTGGAGAATTCAACTGGATTACTTTTTCTGATGCCCACGGGCGGAGGTAACATGAAATATATCATCACAATTGCATTAATCGCAACATTAGCATTGGGTTACACCTATCACGGCGCTTATCTTCTGGACGGCCCTGTGGCACCGGCAGACGCGTCGGCATTCGCTATGGGAGGCCTGCGGGTTCTTCCGCCGGCAAGTTCAGCTAACGTGGTTTGGGCGCCGGGAACATTGCCCCAAAAAGGCATTCATGCGGGGTTGAACCTTTCCCTGACCCACGTCTCTGAAACCAGAGCAATGCCCCTTTACGACACATTCGATAACCACGCGGCATGGACTCCATATGTCAGCATGACTCAGACATATGCCGACTTCGCAATCTCGGCGGCATATGGCTTCGAGCAGGAATGGGTGCCCACAATCGCCGTGGGATACGCTCCCATTTTCGACACGCGGTATATCTACCGTGAACAGGTGCGCGCCGGCGAAGGCCCAGCTCAGGATCAGCTTCTGGGTGTATGGAGCATCGACGGCGAGGGCGGATTGGCCGGTCCTGTTTTCGGAATCTCCGAAGCAATAATGGAATACGCCACCATCGGCGTTTCCGCGACCATGCTATCCGGCACCATCGAAATGCACAGAAGTCCGGCGGTTCAGGATTCGATTCAGCACAACGCCGAACCCTGGGAAGCCCCCTTCGATAACGACACAGTATATTCCGCCGAACTTTCGGGCACCATGATCAACCTTTCCGCGGTCATCACACCGACAGACCGCTGGCAAATCGGCCTGCGCTACATTCCCCAGACAGATTTGGGCGAGAGTCTCTACATGGACGCCCTCCCGTCCCGCTTCGGAATAGGCGTGGGCTATCGGCCTGCGGGTTATGTGATGAGCAGAATCGTCGCGGAAGCTGAAATGGTGGGCTATGCCGCCATCGCCGAGGAAGATTCCGCTTTTGCAATGCTCGAAGACGCCTGGGAATTCCGCCTCGGCATGGAACATATGTTACCAAGCGATATTCCTCTGCGTATCGGCGCTTTCTACCGTAAAATTCCGCTGGCCGATCCCATCGCAAAATCCGGGTTCACAATAGGTTCCGGTGTGGCTTTCGGGCCAGCGGTAGTAGATTTGGGCGCATGTTACGAAATGAGCAGATATTACTGGCACGACCAGTTCCCCCAGTCTTGGCTGGGAAGCTCCGGCGGCGACCGCGAGGATCTCGACCGCGTGGAAGAGGGAATTTTAACCGGTTCTGTGAGTATCAAGGTTGAATTTTAGGTTAGGCATAATAATCGCCCTCGTTGCGACATTCGCTATGGTTGGAGGTTGTGCGCCTCAGAAACAACCGAATGGCGAAGTCTTGCTTTCAGCCGAGGAATTGTTGTTTGAAAAAATCAACCTCGACAGAAGACTTGCGGGCATCGACGGCCTCGAACGATCGAGCCGTCTCGATTCCGTGGCCAAAGATCTGGCGTGGGATATGTTAGTCCCTATTGGCGAAGTGGATCCGTTGGTTTACGCTCTCTCCAAGCGGAAACTGCGTTCGGTTATGGCTATAGCTCAAATTGGCCTGGTTTACGACACCAAAGCCGCCTCTGACCGCGATCTGCGGGAGTTCTTCTTCAAAGAGATGGAGAGCGAGGACAGCGAAATTCTACTCGACCCCGGATATTCAACCGCCGGAGTCTCATTGGTTTCGGACGAGAGGGATGTTTCTGCTTTCGTGGTTCTGGCGCGGCTTGCGGATACCACGGAAACTGGCGAGGCCGTCCCCACATTGGCTGGCGACCTGTGGCCGGTAGATTCAATTCTCCCTCGAGAGAACGAGCTTTTCAGGCTGGTCAACGAGACTCGAAATGAAGCGGGTTTGAGCACCCTTCAGCACGACCCGCATCTGACTGCTCTTGCGAGAAAATACGCCCTGCGGATGTTCGAACTGGGCTTCTTCGCCCACGAAGACCCCGCCGGCCTTGGTTTCGCAGACAGGATAATCGCTTCGAATATGCAGACATACACGGCATGGGGCGAGAATTTGGCATCGTTATTGAATCCAAAAGACCCGCCTGCGGAGGCTCACGACGGCCTTATGAATTCGGCTTCCCATCGGGATAATATTCTGACTCCGGGACACACTCATCTTGGTGTAGGAGCGGCCACCGACGGCAACTGGTGGATATTCGTTCAGCTTTTCGCGAGGAAATGACAATGATTAAAAAACGACATCTACTTTTCGCGGCAATCACAGCGGGGATCATCCTCATAGCCGGATGCGGCCTTAATCCAACCGAGGAGGACAACCTTCTGCCCCGTTCACAGATGCGCCCCCTCGAAGACGATTTGTTCACTTTAGTGAACAAGGAGCGGGCAAGCGAAGGAGTCTCCGCCCTCACCCACGACGAGGATCTTCGCGAGGTTGCCTTCGAGTATTCCGAGGACATGTATCGGCGGGATTTCTTCTCCCACATCGATCCCGACAACAACGATGTTGTGGACAGGCTGGACGAAGCGGGAATCGATTTCACAGCCGCCGGCGAAAACATAGCCTGGAACAGCGGGTCTTCCGACCCGGTGCAAACCGCCCACGACGGCCTGATGGCATCCCCCGGCCATCGCGCGAACATCTTGAATACATCATACACCCGTATCGGTTGCGGAATAGCTTCCGATGGCGACAAATATTACTTCACTCAGGTTTTCACCGACGGCGCTCGGCTCTTTTTCCATTATATTGAGTCGAAGACCGAAGTAACTCGGCCGGAAAACCCGTGGAATAGAGCATTCGACAACTTTGAAAAGGTCTGGCAAACATGGCAAGATTAATACTGACGATAATCCTCATTTCCCTCGCGGCTTCCCTTTTGGCGGAACCATGGGGGGTCAATGTATTCTTCAATAACGACCGCCACGGCAGTATCGCTCCGGCTCCGGCGACTTTCATGAACCCGGAAACTCCGCCTCCCCTTGGCACTTTCCCCTCCGAAGTAGCGGTTCTAAAAAAGCAGAAACAGCTCGCGAAAACCAGAGGCGAGGGGTTTATGTATCTCGATCAGGGAGATATATATCAGGGCGCGCCTGTAGGCTCGCTTACAAAGGGCGAATCGACAATAATTGCATATAATGCCTTCCCACCGGATGTTGTAACCGTAGGCAACCACGAGTTCGACGACGGCCTAGATAATCTATTGAAATTGATAGAGATGTCCGAATTTAATTGGCTTGGAGCGAACCTTATCGACAACACCACAGGCAAAATTGTCGAAGGCCTGGAACCTTTCATCATCCGCGAATTCGCCATGCCAAACGGAAAGACTCTTCGCGTGGGCGTCATCGGAATAACAACCCGAGACACCAAAACCATGTCTTTCCCCGAAAATACCGGCGGAATCTCCATTCTCGACGAAGCCGAAACAGCTACAGCATACGCGGAAACCCTCCGCACCAAGCACGATGTCGATTTCGTTATCGCGAGCTGTCATATCGGTCTTCCCTTTGACGCCGCCGCGGATTACGAGAGCATGATGGAAACTGGCGCTCAATTCGACGAAGGCCATTACAGCGGAATGAACCTCGTGGAGATGGCCAGCAAGGTCGAAGGCATAGACGTCATCTTCGGCGGGCATATTCACGTCGGATACCACCGCCCGTGGGAGGACCCGGAAACTCACGTCCTCGTTTTTCAGAACTACGCCAAAGGCACCGGTATCGGAGGCGTAAAGTTCCTCTTCGACCAGGATTCGAAAGTCTTCCTCGGATACGAACCGATAGGCTTGAACGACGCCCTCGCAACCCTTTTCGCCGATGAATTCTGGCCGGATAAAGATATGGCAGTGCTTGTCGATTCCCTTCAAATGGAAGCCGAAAAAGGGCTGGCCGAAGTCATTGCTCAAGCTACCGGAGCACTCCCAAGAGGTGACGCGACTTCCAATAAGGTCGGCCATATTGTATGCGATGCCATGCTGGACGCAACCGGCGCCGATGTCTCGATTACAAATATGGGTGGTGTCCGCGCGGAACTCCCCGGCGGAACAATCACCCGTGCCGATGTTTTCGCGGTAATGCCCTTCGATAACAAGGTTGTTTCCATGCCCCTTTCCGGCCAGGAAGTGGTCGAAGTTATCGAGAGAATGGCCGGGAAATATGGCTCCGCCCTTATCGGCGGCGTCGAAGTGGTTTACAATTCCACAAAAGGCAACATTAACAGTTTAAAAATAGGCGGCGCACCGGTCGATTCTTCCGCTACTTACGATTTCGCTACAACAGATTATGTTTACTACAGCTACGGTGTCCCCCAGCTTGAAGCCATCGATAAAAGCAAAGTCAAATTCTCCGGAGTTCTCCTTCGCGACGCCATCGAGAGGTGGCTGACGAACAACTCCCCGGTCTCACCCGATGTTGACGGCCGCTGGAAATTTATCGAAGAGGAATGATATGCGAAAACTATATTCAATTGTATTCTTATTGATAGTCCTATCCCTGCTATCAGGATGCAAGGAGCAGGCTAAACCCGCCGAGGAGCAAGAACCGGAAAACACCATCGCAGTCGATTTCTTCTTCTCGAACGAGCCTTTCACCGAGGGCGAAGCGGTATGCATGCGCGTGGTTTTCCGCAATCAGACTCAGGACACCCTATCCATGTCCGAATATCCTCTGAAAAATCTGGAATTGGTAACGGTCGATGGACCGCCGGTGCAGAAAGTCCAGCGCGCCCCCCATATCACACCGCCTAAAATGTGGCTCGCTCCGGGAGACAGTTCCACGGATATAATCAACCTGACCGGCTTCTACGAAAACTCCGGCCCGGGAATGCTTGCGCCGGGAACCTACATGGTCAAAACCCACACCTTTTTCCGCACGGGAGAATACATCCGCACCCGAATGCGTGAATATGGCTACCGCGATTCTACTACATTCACTGTTGTCGCGCCGGAGGGCGAAGCCAAAGGGGTTTTCGATAAGTATTTGAAAATCATGGAAACTGCCGGCGGCGTTCAGTCCCTCGTCGGAAACAAGAGCATCGAACTCCCAGAGGAAACCCGTTCAGCCCTCGACGCTTTCGCCCTCGAACACTCGCAGAGCCCCATAGGAAGCCGCGTGCTGGTCAACGACCTTGGCATATGGTATCGCTCGGTGCCCATCGACCGCTACGCGAAATTTTTCGAGGAGCTTCCAGCGGACTGCCCCTGCTGTCTCCATCGACACGTAATCGACCGTATGATAAAGAGATACATTCTTCAGGAGGAGCGCGAAGAACAGATGGATGTCGTCGAAATCGGCCTCAAAAAATTCGGCCCCGACACCCCTGTAGGCGAATATTTGCGCAGAGCCTACGCCTTCAGAATGGAAGATGGGTTCTTAGTCCGATGAGTAGCGCGCCCGACAGCACACGGATGCCTTACGAGCTTTCCGACGAGGAAATCCAGCTCTATGTATCCCCATTGCTCGATTTGGGTAATTATAAACCGCGGAATCAGAGCTGGGTTCAGCGATGGGCTCTAGCTAACTCGAGGCTCATGGAATACGACGGCAGGGAACCGGTTCTGGTCAACGGTTATCGTCCGCCTCTGGACATTCAGACGATCCTTCGCGCCCGGTTTTCCCCGGATGTTAACGGGCTGATGCCCAAACTCCACGGGGATTTCAGTGTTCGGGACACTCACTTCATTGTTACTGCAGTCCCCGCCGGAGAACCCATCGATAATTCCGACGATTTGCCGAAACTCGCGATGGCACTTCTCGAATTGGATAAAACATTCCGCGATGAATGGGGCGATAAACCTCTGCCCGAGGGCATCGCAAAGACAAACCTCGACTTGAAGCCCCTCGAAAAACTGGCAGACGGCAAAACCAGCGTCGATAGTGAACGCGTGGCGGAAATTATCGATGTGCTTGCCGATTTCCCCCTCGAAAAATTGACAGAATACCCAACCGGCCTTATCCATGGCGACCCCGGAGTCGATAATGCTTTCCTTTCCGACGACGGCGTAGTTTTCACCGGCGGCCCGGGAGAAGTCGGACCGGATATAGTGGACCTGGCTTATCTTATGCAGTCCGCCTCGGCCACAATAGAAGATTTCGACCCGGAACCTACTCTGAAAACCCTCGCGGAGCATTACGGCAAAACCATCGAGGAATTCGGCTACGATATGCTTGTGGCGGATATCACAGCGCATATAAATATTATCGGCTGGTTCTACCGGTGTTCGCACGAATTTCTTCGCGATTACGACGATCTCTACGACCACCTTATTCAGGAGCGAATCGGAGCGCTGGCTTCCGTATTAGGGATATGAGAGAAGAGAAGACAGATAAGCAATACGTAGCTGTTATTGGCGATTTGGTCGGTTCGAAAAGTATCGATAATCGTCAAGCGGTGCAAGAGAAACTACTCGATACGTTGTCAGATGTTAACTCTATATTCAAAAACTCTTTATACGCAGGCTTTATTGTTACAACCGGCGATGAATTCCAGGCTCTCGCTATGGACCTGAAAAGCGCTTATGAATTGACAATCGAAATCAAACACCGGCTCGATCCTTATCCCGTAAGGTTCGGAATCGGACGAGGCTCTCTAAATGTATTCCCGAATAATCGCGAATACGCCATCGGTTTCGACGGCGAGGCGTTCTGGCGCGCAAGGGAGGCTATTCAAGTTAGCGAGCAAAGCGGTGTCTCGGTAGTTTTCCGCACGGGAAGCGAAAACGACGACATCTTGAAATCAATACAGACCGGAATCGACTGGATATCCTGGAATCGGACGAATTTCCAAAAGGAAGTAATCAAGCTCAACTTTTCCGGTATGAAGCAAAAAGATATTGCACACAGATTAAAATCTCAGCAACCGAACATAAGCAGAGCTTTAAAAGAAGGGGGGGTTTCTGAAACAACAGATTTGAAGAACGCTGTTTTCTCAATTTTGGATAGGCTCTATATCAATATAATGATATAATAGATAAATATATCTTTTTAGCGATATAGAATTAATGCCAATTATGTTATGAGTCAATAATACTAACGTTTTGGGCAAAATTCATCTTTACTTAGGCACGACTAAATGAATACCAGAAACAATATTTTTCTCAATACCTTGTTTTCGATATTGCTTCTAGCGTTATCTATTGTTTCCCTCTTTGTTTCATACACCTTTGCGCATTCGATTTGGTTTCGTTATTTGCTTTCTTTACTTCTCTTTTTCTGGGGGGTTCGCGGATGCAATTTTGCTGTGAGAGGGTTTCTTGCAAATTCGCAATGTCCAACCGAGATAAGCGGAGAAACAACCCCCGGCAGGCAGGGTTTTGCAATTGGCGTTTTAGAACGATTCCTGATTATTACTATCGTTCTTCTCGGCCGATACGAAGCGGTCGGCTGGATTGTTGCCGCAAAAGCTCTTGCGAGGCATGAAATCAAAGGGGAGTCTTCCATTTCCGCCGAATGTTTTTTTAATAGGCACCCTTTCCAGTTTTTCTTTTGCTCTTTTGTCGGGTCTTTTGATTAGGTCAGTTTTACAAGTCTAATAACCACGGAGGTCCTATGCACAACGGATGGTTGACTTATCTGTATCAGTTCCTGGTCGGCGGGCTGTTTTTCGCCGCAGGGACTATTTACGTTATCAAGGTGAAAGCCGCCGATTTGAAAATCAAGGCGGACAAAACCTGGGTAATTGCACTTCTAATCGGCTACTTCGGCCTGGCGCTCGTGTTCGGTGTCTGGACTTGGTTAGCCATAAACACTTGAGGAGGTAGATCATGGAATTAATGGGAACTCCTCTCGATTATGGCATCCTCATAGTCTATTTCATCGGAATCCTCGGGTTCGGCGCCTATTTCGCGCGCTACACGAAATCCACCTCCGACTTTTTCTTTGGCGGTCAGCGCTTTTCGTGGTGGCTGATTGCGGCGTCCCTCGTCGCGACGGGAATCGGTAGCTACAGCTTCCTGAAATACGCACAGACCGGATTCACCGCCGGCATGAGCTCCACGATGACATACCTGAACGACTGGTTTATGATTCCTCTGTTCATGTTCGGGTGGTTGCCGATTATCTATTTCAGCAGGATAAAATCCGTGCCCCAGTATTTCGAACGCCGTTTCGACAGCAGAACGCGTCTGGTGGCCACGATTTTCACCCTGTTCTATCTCATCGGCTACATAGGCCTGAACTTCTACCTGATGGGACTTGCCCTTCAGAGTCTGCTGGGAATCAACATGTGGATCGCTATTCCGGTGGTAGCGGTGATTAGCGCGATTTATGTTACGACCGGGGGTCAGACAGCGGTCATCTTCACCGACCTGATACAGGGGCTTTTCCTGTATATCGCCGGCGCGATACTGTTGATTATAGGCCTGACCCACCTCGGCGGCCTTCAGGAGTGGTGGCAGAACATCGATGTTGCCCACCGGCTCCCCTTCCCCGGATTCAACCGGCCTGCGGAATTCGAGTTCAGCGGTATTTTTTGGGGCGAAGGGATAGTCGGCACGCTGGCTTTTACCTTCATCAACCAGGGATTCATCATGCGATACCTGGCTGTCAAATCGGTGAACGCCGGACGTAAGACGTTGACATTCAACACGCTAATCCTTATGCCCATCTCGGCGGTGGTGGTCGGATGTATCGGCTGGGTCGCCGCGGCGATGGTTACAAAAGGCGAAATCAACACAGGTGTCAACGCCAAGGAGATATTCATGATTGTGGCCAATGTCGTCGCGAAACCCGGAATCTTCGGCTTCGTGATAGCGGCATTGACAGCGGCTCTGATGAGCACCATCGATACCCTGATTAACGCGGTCGCGGCCATCGGCATCTTCGATGTTTACAAGCCCCACATTAAGAAAGACGCTTCCGAGAAGCATTATCTCAAAGCCAGCCGCGTCGTTTCAGTTCTCGCGACCCTTTTAGGCCTTGCGTTAGTGCCGGCATTCTCCCAGAGCAGAAGCATCCTGCAGGCGCATTACGCATTCGTGGCGATGATTACACCTCCCATGCTGGTTGCAATTTTCCTCGGCGTCCTATCGAAAAGATTCACTCCCAAAGCGGCTTTCTGGAGCATGATCCTCGGCGGAATATTTACCCTTATGAGCGTAATTTTCCCTCAGATAATCATCCCAATCGCTCGAACCCACGGCCTCACCGACGGCTCCAATGCGAACATCGTGTTCGAGAGAATCGAAGGGCGCGAGATTATGGGTCCGCGAGCCGCTTACAACTGGCAGGAAATTTTCGGGCCGGAGGATGGCGAACCGACCGATTTCGTCGTGCAGTATGAACTCAAGAGCGAATTCGACGGCACTTATTCCAACGAACAGCAGGTCTATACAAGGTTCGACACACTTAACAACGTTGTTGTGCAAAGATATTGCGCAAGCCTTGCTGGTCTTCACCCGCGTAGCAGTTATACTTTCCGGGTAGTTGACAGAACCCCGAGGGCAGATGTTCCGCCTCCGCCGCCGATGGAAATTGACGAGGAAGTGGAAACTGCAGTAGCTGAGGATGTAGCTCTCGTCGAAGGAGAAGACAGCCTCGCTGAACCAACGCCGGAGCCTGTTCCCCAGGAACGCATCTACGAAGGCACCCTCGACAAAGGCAGAACCGAAGAGGGTTTGCCGATTATCGAACTTGCGGCTCAAGATGACGTCCCCGAAGAGGAAGAGGGAAGTTTCACCCATTTCGGATTTAAGACCGCCGGTGATTACGGCTATTTCCGCTCCGTCTTCGGCCTAATCGTGTGTATGATTATCGGAATCGGCGTTTCGATATTCACAAAACCGAAGGAAAACGTCGATGGTCTGACAATCGGAACGATCAAAAAGGCCAAAGAGTTCTTCAAGGGCGGCAAGCCCAATGAAGAGGCCGGTGAGATAATCCGCGCCAAAGTCGAGCTATACGAGGGCGACGAAGACCTCGTCCATCTCGATAAGCACGACATGGAAAGAATGTCGGCCAAACCGGGAGACCTAATCTACGTTACCGACGCCAGATGGCATCTCGGCGGCCTGCGCTCGATTCATGTCAAAGCGGGAGAACCCCACGAAACACCGGGCATCATCAAAATGTCCGAAAAGGTATTCGAAGATGCAAATCTTGTCGTGGGCAAAACAGTCAAGGTGGAGAAAATAATCTAAGTCTTCTTCACGATAATAATCCGGCCGTCTCACTTCTAAAGCGGGACGGCCGGAAAATAGCCATGTTATGTCATCACGAAAAACAGAATTAAATAGATGATAGATCTTCACCTGCATTCAAATCATTCCGACGGCACCTGGACGCCGAAAGAAGTAGTTGCAAATGCCGCCGGGCTCGAGTTTTCAACCATCGCCCTCACGGATCATGACAACGTCTCCGGTCTGGCCGAGGCGATTCGTGCCGGGAAACAAAAAAACGTCGAAGTCATCCCCGGTATCGAGATAACAAGCTACCATCGGGGGGTCGAAACCCATATCCTGGGCTATTTCATCGATTACGAAGATTCGGATTTTCTGAAAATTTTGAAACATCTTACTGAGTTTAGAAATTCGGCCATCACGGAAATGGTTGCATTACTAAATAACCAGAGTTATACTATTAATATAAACGATGTCATCGGGACATCTATAAGCGGCTACATCGGCAGACCTCATGTCGCTCGCGCCCTCTGTGATAATGGTTTTATTCCGCGTATTCAGGACGCTTTCGACGGCGGCCCTATTGGCGACGACGGGGATTGTTTTGTCCGGATGAGCGATTTGTCCGCCGAGGACGCTATCGGAGTAATAATCGAGGCCGGCGGGTTGCCGGTAATCGCTCACCCGGGAGCATGGCCGAATCCGGGGAACTGCTTTCCGGAAGATGATTTGCACGAGTTGAAAAAAGTAGGCCTTGCGGGTATTGAATGCGCTCATCCCCGCCATTCCTTGGAAGTCAGATTGCACTTTGAGAAGATAGCCGAGGATTTTGATTTGCTTAAAACCGGCGGTTCCGACTGCCACGGAGAATATTACGACCCAGTCAAAATGGGCTCTGTTACAATACCCACCCAATGGCTGGCGGATTTGAAATCGAGACTTTAAAGGAGGAAAAGATGAGAATTGCGATCCTTTCGTTGATCTTAGCGGCAATTGCTTTCGCAATAAGCCCCGGCGACATCGTCGTCAACGAAATCATGTATAACGGCCCCGAATCGGGCACGGACAACGAGTGGGTGGAGCTTTTCAACACCACCGGTTCGGATATCGTCCTTGATTCGACCTTCGAACTAACCGACGGCGAAGGAAGTTACTTTTTCGAGGGTGTAACAGTCACAGGCGGCGGCTATTTAACCGTGAAAACAGCGGAAAACGACACAGACCCTTTCCCCTTCACCCCCGATGTCGATGCCACCGGTTTCGGCATACTACTTTCCAATACCAGCGACGACGTTATCTTGAAAGAAGGTTCCACGGTTATAGATGAGGTTACTTACAGCGATCTATGGGGCGCGGACGGCGACGGTCCCTCCCTCGAAAGAATCGATCCGAATGGACCATCTTCTATTGCGGAAAACTGGGGCCCAAGCGTCCCCGACGGAGGAACCCCCGGTGCTGAAAACTCCATCTACGACCCGGGCGGCGATTTCCCGCCGGCAATTTCGGAAATAACCCATACTCCCGAAAATCCCATCCCAACTGACGATGTTGCTATAACAGCTCGAATTACCGACGACGGGGATATTACGAAGGCAATCTGCTTTTTCAGCGTGAACTCCGGACCGGAAGATTCCCTCGATATGTTCGATGACGGCACTCACGGCGACGGATCCGCCAGCGACGATATCTGGGGCGCGATTATTCCGGAACAGCCCGCCGGCTCAAATGTCCTCTACTATCTCGTTGTCGAAGACGACGGCGCGCACTCGGAAACAACATGGACATACGCCTATTTCGTAACCACCGGCGACACCATCGACGGCGATCTCGTGGTTAATGAAATTATGTATAATCCAACCTCGCCGATGGGCGACAGCTATTTCGAGTTCATCGAGCTTTACAACCGCAGTTCATCCGCCATCGACGCTTCAGATTGGATTATCAAAGACGACAATGACTTCAACTCATACACCATCCCCTTCGGAACCGAAATCGCCGCGGGAGGATATCTCGTGATTGCCGCGAACCCTGATACGATAGAGTCTTTCTACGGCATTACCGGCGTCCTCGGTCCCATCGGTTTCCAGCTCAACAATACCGGCGACGCCGTTCGAGTATATGATGATGAAGGCACCCTGATGGATTTCGTTTATTTCGGGAACTCCGACCCGTGGCCTTCGGAACCCAACGGGGACGGACCGTCATTGTCCCTCGTCGATCCATCGAGCGACAATAATGACCCGTCAAACTGGGAAGCCGGAGGCGGCTACGGCAGTCCCGGAGCGGTTAACACCGAAGTCGAAGAAACAGACTCGAAACCAACGCAGTTCGCAATCGCAGAAATTAGCCCGAACCCCTTCAATTCGGCCTTTTCCATCGATTTCAGCATTAGCAAAGATTGCGAAATACAAATAAATATGTATGATATTAACGGCCGGTATATCGAAGAGATATTCAACGGCAGAACCTCTTCCGGCGGCCATTCGCTGGATGTTGATATGTCCGGTTACCCCACCGGAATATATCTTATCCACTTCGACTACGGCTCCGGAACCATAGTCAAAAAGGCTTTGCTGGTGAAATAACCGTTTTTTAGAAGATCGAATATCAACAATGGGAATCGAGGTCAGATGCAACGGGGAATGAACAGAATCTATTTGCTTCACATTGCCCTGTTGGTGTGCATTCTAATAGCTCCCGCTCTTCTCGGCGAAGAGATCCTCGCGCCAAAACTGCGCGTTCTCTATTGGTCGGGCGGAACGCTCGACAGCCTTATTTATCAGCCCCTTGGAAGCGCGGGTGTCGATGCTCACATCTGTCTCAACGGATACCCAGGCGACGGCAGTCTCCTTTGCGACACAATTAACTACGGCTATTCTCCTTTGCTTGCGCTTAAAGAAGACTGGCACTGGACAAGGCGGGCTTTCATCCGCTTCGATACTATCGCTACTTCTTACGATTCCCTCGAAGAATGCCAGCTATGGCTATACAAAACCGGCACAGCGACCAACAGTAATTGGGTTGAAGCGTATCTCGCTACGGAAACCTGGAGCGAGGGCACGGTTACCTGGGACAATGCTCCAGTAATAAATATGGGAGTTGTTTCCTCCAGATGGACTCCCCCATTTCCGGATTGGGAAGGATGGCTGTCTCTCGATATCACACCGATTTACGAAAACTGGGTAATCGGCCCGAATCATGGCCTTCAGCTTAGGCAACAGGATCTCGATTCAGACGACGGGCAGGAGTTCTTTTCCTCTGATTATATGTTCTGCACATTGTCGATAGATAATCTATGGGTTTCGGAGGAAACGGACTGTGACGATGAAAACCTTGTGCTAATCTGCTACGAGGCAAACGACTTCGTGATAGACTCTATTTTCGCGGCTTTGCGAATTTACGATGACGGCAGTCCGGTGGGCGTCCATACAATTATGGAGACTGTCCCGGGTTATCCTCCGCCAAATCTCGGCTGGGTAAACTCCGGTTCGAACTGCTTCTATTGGGACATGAAAGCCGACTATCCCGGCAATGACGGTTGTGATTTCGAAATCGTAATCGATGTGATGAACGAAACAACGGAAATCCTCAACGTTACCGACTCCTTCCCCATTCCCGATGCCGAGGGTGTGGCATGGGACGGCGAGAATCTATGGGTAACCAGAAGCTGGTATAGCGGTGGTTTGGACACCCAGCGAGTTTTCCGAGTCGATCCTATTACCCATTATGTTTTTAGCGATTCATGCATAACAGACGACCTTTTCGACGGCTACACCGCAGATTGCGTCTGGCACGACGGCTATCTCTGGATTCTCGGCGGAGGGCTTTCGGGACAGCGGGCTAAGCTGTTTAAGTTCGATGTCTCGACATGCACTATCGTCGATTCTTCCGCCGCCATTATCCCGCCAAGTCGCTGGGGACAGGGCATCGATTACTTCGCCGGCTGGTTTTACGCATGCGATTCCAATGGCAAAATTTTCCAGGTTTCACCAACCCCCCCCTACACCTCGACCCTATGGCTCGATCTCGAGACAATTCACCCTGGGCTGATGTCGGGTGCGATAAGTGCGGATGCCCTCGTTTTCGCCCTCGGCTCTATCTGGATACTTAGAAATCCCGGTCCGGCGGGGCATGTCCTCCTTCAGTTCGATTATGCCGGCAACGTTATCGACAGCTTTGCCCTGGCCTCGACCTCCGGTTTCGGGCCGGAGGGAATAACCTTCGACGGCGAATGCTTCTGGTATACCGATCATGCAAAAGAGTTTGTCTATCGCGTCTGCCTTTGGGGATGCGAGGATACGATGAGCATCCTGACATGTCTCGATTCCAAAGCTCCCGAAGTCGGCGCGATATGCCCGCCCAGCCCGATTTACGTTGGCGATACTGTCAGTCTGAATGCCCTTGTAGCGGAATCTTTCGGTTCAAGCGAACCGGGTAGTCTCATAATCGACGACGGTGTTACTCGAACTGCAATCCCCTATTCGCCGGGGTTAGAAATCGAAGTGCCCGAACTATGCGGGCTGGCCGATTTCGTCATAATGGTGCGCGACTCCTTCTGCAACTGGGGCGCGGACACTTGCATTCTGGAAGCATGCAGTCGTTTCGATGCCCTCCTCCATTGTGCTCCCTGCGGCGGGATTACGTCATGTAGCACACAAACCGCCGAGTTCACTGTCATCGATTCCATTTGCCTGGAAGACATCGAGAGCGCATTCTTCACAATCAAAGTATTCCATCCCATTGGAGACAGCACGGTGTTTTACCGCGAAGGCCCAGCTATAGACGTCCTATTCTCGGCAGTGGCGGACTCCACCAGAATCACTCTGACCGACATTCCCTACTCCGACGGCGACAGCATCTGGCTATCCTTCGACAGCCTTTTCACCGCCGAAGGATGCAAAACCGTCCCATAACTCAATCCCCGGCCTCGGACATCGCAAACCCCGGTATCCTCGGGCTTTGGTTCGGTTCCTCCCGAAGACCTATCAGAGTCACCTCGCCGTCGCGAATCTTACGAAAGGTCTTTTCCAACTCCACCGAGGATAGTGTCTGAAGCTCGAGAAGATATATCTTTCTGCGGCGATATTCCCGCGCCTTTCTCGCCGATCTTTTCCAAGTTCTCATTTGATAATCTCGTTGATTTCTGCTCTTTCCCATTTCACTGCTCCTGTTTTTGTAAGCCCTTGACATATAGCTAATTATTCTTATATTCCGATGTTGAACATTTTTCGAAAGGTGCCCATGGAAATCTCCAATCTTGAAGGAAAAACCGTCCGGCTGACCCTCGTCGGCCACGAAACCCTCGACCGTTTCATTCGCCCGAAAATTGAGTCCAATTCGCCCACTTTCTCTCTCGTAGCCCGCGTGGATTCCGTCGATCAGCTTGGTCTCTGGATAAAAGTGCCCGAATATCCCACCTATGACACAGTTGAGGAAAAACAAGGCTCTCACGAAGCTCTCGTTCTTCTTAGATTTGAGTATATTACATCTATAGTCCATTTTCCCAGCGTCGAAGAGGACGACGAAAAGAGTCATCGCATAGGTTTTTCTGCCAAAGACGAGATATTTTGAGCGAACACTTGTTCGCCTTCAATAAGATAATTCGACTCCCGAAAATGTCAAGGGCATTTTCACTATTTAGTGAATTTTTATGACTGAGAAGAAATCTAAATACTTCGCAAAAAATCTACGGTTTATAAGAAAGGCCGCAGGCATAAGCGTTGGCGGCAAGCCTTATTCTCAGTCTGAATTCGCCGAGAAATTGGATGTTACAAAAAGATCGATAATTTTGTGGGAAAGCGGTTCAATACCGAACAAAACCAACCTGGCAAAAATATCTGACGTTATAGCCAAGCTCCTCGGCGTGAAAATTCCCCCGGAAATACTCCTCAAAAAGGACATCACCGGAAACGTGGAATTATTACCCCGAACGGATTTCGAGAAGAAGCTTTCCATCAAGCACCGGAAAATTCTGCGGTCTCTTTTTTTGTCGGCGGGAAGCCTCGACGAAAATCAATTGTTGCAAGTCATCGAGTATATCGATAGTATTAAAGAGGATTAGTTTTTTGAAAAACCGTGCTAAGCGGGGGGTCGGCGGTCCCCTTTAACCCGAAATCCGCCATATGCGGGGCTGAAAACCCGTCGGAGGTTCACCGGTCGCAGTCCTAAGCGTCTATTTTAGTGTTGATAGTCTGGCCTTCGCGCAACGGCCGCCTCTGAACCCCGTCAGATCTGGAAGGAAGCAGCGGTAAGGAGTAGCGGACGTGTGCCGCGTTGATACCGGACTTGAGCTGAGATGTCGCGGATGACTGATGACGCGGAAATCGATGGCGGGGCACGGTTAAATTTACAGGGCGATGCGCCCTTTTTAGTTTTTATAATGCCTAAGAAAACTGCACTGGACATATTCGTTCTCGCCATGCTCAGCGATGGACCACTTCATGGATACGAAATTATTGCTCGAATGCGCGATGAGAATTTCGGAAGGTGGATCGAAATTGGTGATTCATCTATTTATCAGTCCCTTGCGCGCCTCGAAAAAAAAGATCTGGTGAAAACCACTGAAATTCGAATCGGCAAAACACCGCCAAGAACCGTTTTCGAGATGAATAAAAAGGGAGAAGCCTATCTTCAGGAAGGTTTGATCGACCTTCTAAGAAAACCGCCGGTCTTTCCGGACGAATTTAACATTCCCTTATACGCCAGCGCATTTTTAAAAACCCCCGAGTTAGTTTCATCCCTCGAAGAACAGAAGCGAATGGCCGCTGAAAAGCTCAAGCAAATCGAAGAAGTCTTATCTGAGCTGAAAGACAAAAAGAGCGAGGTCGGCGTCCAGTTGATATATGACCGCCAACTCGCTCTTCATAAAGCCCATCTGCGATGGCTAACCGACGCAATTTTCCTCATCAAACGCCGTTAATTTCACTCACGCAGAAATCCTATCAAATTCTATCGAAATTCCCTAATGGGAATTATTGTATTCCCGTTCGACATCCACCGGGTCGCGGCTTTCCACGCCGTTTCGCACAAAACCGGTGGTGGTAGATGCGAAGAGGCAGTTTTTCAGATAATCGTAATCCAACTGCACAAAATTGTCGCAGACGTGGCGAAGATAGGACGAAACCTCATCGGGGAAAAATGCGTTTATCACGTTGAGTCCCATATCTTTAACAGCCTCGACAGCGGGTGAATAATCGCCGTCGCCTGAAACAATAATCGCAACTTCATAATTAAGTTTCGCGCCGAAACGGACTAAATCCACCGCAAGCTGGACATCGACGCCCTTTTCGACGAGGGTATCTCCGCGACGTTCCACTCGTGCCGTAACCACTTGCATGTTAGGAACTTCCTGCAGATAGGTGATAAATTTCTGCTGGCTTTCGTGGATTTTTTCGTCGTCTTCGCGTCTAAATTCTGCGGTGTAAAAATATGCCCTCAAAAGGTCGTAATCCAACGCCAGTTTGTTGATGAATTTTTCGTAATTGAGGTTGTAGTTGCCGATGTTCTTCTTCAAGCCGAAATACAGATTGTTTCCGTCTATGAATACCATTGCGCGTTTTCCCATTTCAACTCCTTTGGAATTTGTAGTAGAGGCAATTAGATGTGTGGGGTGATTTTAGTTGATCAAAATTTGGTCAAAATGACGGCGAAGCGTCCCATCTTCCATCGAACGGATTTATCTACCTTTTGGGGATTCCCGTTTTGTTAATCTTACACTCCCAAAAATCTTCTAAAGCCTACAGTAATATTTTGCGGGGGCCGAAATTCGACCCCCTTTGATTTGTTTTATAAATCATCCGGGATCGGCCATACGAGCACTTTTGCCCGCGCGGCCTTTCCCTCGTCAAGTCTGCCGATAGGCGTATTGATCGGCGCCGAATGAAGAAGGTCTGCATCTTGCTTCGCTTCTTCAGCTATTTTAATCATGGCTTCTGCGAACTCATCCAGTGTCTGTTTGCTCTCGGTTTCGGTCGGCTCTATCATCAGAGCCTCCGGCACGATGAGGGGGAAAGACATGGTCGGCGCGTGGAAACCATAATCCAGCAGACGCTTGGCGACATCGGTGTTGCGGATGCCGTAATCCTTCAGCGTTGTGCTGTCCGCGACAAACTCGTGCATCGGTGTGTTTTTGTATTTGATGCCGTAATAATCGCGAAGTTTGGCTAGAAGGTAATTCGAGTTGATTACCGCCCACTCGCTCGCCTCGCGGATTCCCTCGGTGCCGAGCATCCGCAGATACAGCCACGCTTTGACCATCACCAGGAAGTTGCCGTAGAACCCGCCGATTTTGCCGATGGATTCCGGCCTGTCCCAATAGAAAACAGCCGCGCCTTCGCCGTCTCTGGCAACTACCGGCACAGGCAGGAAAGGTTCGAGATGTTTCTTCACGCTGACCGGTCCGGAACCGGGGCCTCCGCCGCCGTGGGGCGTGCTGAAGGTCTTGTGAAGATTGAAATGCATCACGTCGAAACCGATATCCCCCGGGCGGACATAACCCATCATGGCGTTGAGATTGGCGCCGTCCATATACATCTGTGCGCCGACATCGTGCACCATCTTCGAGATTTTGCAGATGTCCTTTTCGAAGATGCCCAGTGTGTTCGGATTGGTGAGCATAAGCGCGGCGGTGTCCTCGGAAAGGGCCTCCGCGAGATGATCCAGATCGACCATTCCGTTTTCCCTGCTCTTAATCTGCACGGGCTTGTATCCGCTGAACACTATACTGGCGGGGTTTGTGCCATGAGCGCTATCCGGAAGGATAATCTCTTTGCGCGGATTTCCGAGGCTCTCGTGGTATGCACGAATTATTAGCAGTCCGGCGAACTCGCCGTGGGCGCCCGCCGCCGGCTGGAGGGTTATCGCGTCGTGGCCGACTATCTCGCAAAGCATCTCCCCCAACTGCGCCATAAGCTCGATAGCTCCGGAAGCGTTATCGCTCTGAGTTAGGGGATGCAGGTCGGTGAAACCCTTATTCGATGCCGCCGTCTCGTTGGCTTTCGGATTGTATTTCATCGTGCAACTGCCGAGGGGATAGAACCCCTTATCGACATGATGATTGAGATTTGAAAGGCGCACGAAATGGCGCATGACATCGATTTCCGCCAATTCCGGCAGGCCGATATCGCCCTTTCTGCGCATTTTTTCCGGTATATCGTTTTTCGCTTCCGGGACATCGAGTTTGGGCAGGTTCACGCCCGTAACTCCCGGCCGGGAAAGCTCGAAAATCGTCTTCTCGATTATTCTATTAGCCATTATTCAGCCCCTTCGATTTCGGTATCGTCTGCGGATTCCCTTTCCAGCAATATCATACGGTTTTTCGGCGACTGGTATGAGCGCATGAGGTCTCGCGCCTCGGAATAATTCTCCGGCTCGACCCAGCAATTGACCACTTTGAGGGTCATGCTGTAGTTTACAGTTTCGCCGTCCCGAGTTGAACTGACCATCATCGTGCCGAAGCCGTTCGACACGGATGTCGGTTCGCTGACCCATGCCAGACGGTAATCCGCGGGTAATTTGACATTGAAGTTATAAGTCTCTTTAAATGCCGTGGCGAGAACCAGCGCTTCTTCCCGCTCGTCCAGACTCGTCGAAATCTGGCTTTGAGCGAAATCGACAGGATTCTCAGGGAAGTTGAAAATCATCATCTCGTCCTGAATGAAGGCGAACTCGTCCGTTTTGAAATTCATGGTGAGTTTCGGAATATCCTCCAGATTATCGACTCCGGAAATCTCGAAGGCTTTTTCGCCATCGAGTTTCGCGCCTCCAAGGTTTGAAACCATACTTTCGATCCGCTGTTCACGCCTTTTCGGCGATGCGTCCCGGAAAATCCGCTTGAAATCGATGGCGTAATTGCCGTAGAATTCAGCGGTCATCGTGCCGGACATATCACCGGATTCGCCAATCTCGATATCGAAATCGAGGACGATATTGTTATCCTCCGGATCGACCCTTGGCACCTCGGTAATTTCACCTTTTCCGGGCGAAACGAGAAGGGCCTTTTCGCCGCCGTATCCCGGAAGGAAGCCGGTGGGCGTGTATTCGTTCTCTGTCCAGAGCCAGATACGCTCGCCGGTCTGAGGATCGTTCACCGTTACCAGCAATCTCGAGAACTGTCCGATAGCCGGCACCTGGTCCTCGATACGCACATCCCTCGGCGAAACGAGGGCTATCTGAGAATCAAACCCCTTCGATTTCAGAAGGGCGGCGAGGAGGACAGCCCGGTCGCGGGTATCGCCGTAGCCGTTTTCGAGAACTGTCGATGCTTCATTTGGAACATATCCGGCATCGCCGAGGGTTATATCGATGAACTCGATATTCCGCGCCACCCAATATGTTAGACTATCGATGGCTTCTCTGCCCGCAAGTCCGCCGACAATCTCGTCCGCTTTGGCCTGAATAGCCTCATCGACGAGAACTTTCGGGGCGACCCGCTTCTGAATGTAGTCCGCGGCAAGAGTCCAGCTCTTGGTAGTGGTATAATAGACAGCCGGGAAGACGTTGCGTCCGCGGGAACCTTGAGGTTCGGGCACGAAGCCTTCGTAATCCTCGATAGTCCACGTATAAACGTTCCCTTCGATACGCGGCTCAGGCGCGCCGTTGGCGGATTTATAGACAAGCTCCTGTCCCTCGGGAACGATGATAGTGAGTTTGTAATATTCGATAGGCGTGTCTTCCGCCAGATACTCGATTCCGCCGAAGGGCTTCTTCGGAACATCCGTGGTTCTAATCTTTGCGCCGATATCGACCAGAGAAGAATCGTCTACGCCGGGAAGGGTGATTACTCTCTGCTGAAGGCTCGCGTAAACACCCGCCTTAGCAAGTCCCGGAGGAGTAATGTCGTTTATCTCCTTTTCGCCGGTTACAACGATGCTGAAAGTCGAATCTCCGGTAGGCGAAATGCTCCGCGCGCGGTATATGTCGATTTCCTCGTAATCCGTGTCGTAGGTGTATTTGATGTTCGACATGTCCTTTTTGCCCATAAAGGTCAGCACACGCGTAACATTTCTCCATTCGATAGTATATCCGCTATCGGGTAGAAGCTCGATAGTCTTCTCGCCCCACAGACCAACATATTTGGCGTCGGGATAAACCTCGCGGTTCGGGGCGTTGACAGCCATCTCGAATGTTGCCTCGTCCAGAAGCGTATCCGCACTGGAAGGCACGGCGAAAAGGCCGGAAGTCATTATGGATAATGCGATTATCGATAAAAGGGTCCTTTTCACTACGCATCACCCCCTTTCGAGAGTATTATCATCCCCTGGCCGGAATTCTCCATACGCTTCACCGCTTTGCGGTAGTCGGGATATTTCTCCGCGGGAATAACGGGCATTTTTATCATGAAGGAGGATTCGTAGGTTACGACGTCGCCCTCGAGATTGTAATCCATCTTGAACGAAGCAGGATCTTCGTCCATCACGATTCTGCTGGGCAATGATTTGGCGTTGTAGCCCCCCGGAAGTTTGATTTTTTCCTCAAGCTCGCTTCCAATCGTGAACTGAATGTTCAGCGGGAACTCCCGTTCGGTCAGAGTTGTCGTCTGCGAAAGGAGCAAGCCGATAATGTCGAATACGTAAGTCGAAAGGGGCGATTTCACCAGAAGATAATCCCCCGCGACGATGGCATAGTCAGGAATCTCATATTCGATTCTCATGCTAACCGGCTCCCAGAGATTGTCGATGGGGTTGGGTGTAACGGATAGGCTGGAAATTTTAGCCGAAGGATGCACTGCGGATTTCAACATCTGAGTCCAGAATCTTTCCTGCTGAACCGTCTCCATCTGCTGGAAGATAAGACGCAGGACTTGATCGTAGAAACCGATGGCGTTAATTTCGACAACGCTCCGGAAAGTGCCGTCGGGCAGAATTTCGCTGTCCGCCGTAATTTTACCGGCCTGAGTTTCCGGCGGAAGAACCGGATGATACATCAGGTCGTCCCCCTCTGCGTTGCATATCAACGACGCTTTTGTCATGTGATATGCTGGAAGCATGTCCATACACAGGGCGTCGGTCGGGTCCATCCAGTATTCCTTGCCGTCACGGTCATAAACTACGACTATCATATGGTTAAACTGGTTTGACGCGATTTCTTTGTGCACATGATCCATCGGATTTGATAGGGCGACGTAAGATTCAAAACCCGCCTCTTCCAGCATCACTGCCAGCAGAGCGGATTTGTCCTTGCACACTCCGGCTTGAGCTTCAAACGTCTCTTTAACATCGTGAGGGGTGATCCCCTCCTTATCGCCCATGGAAAGCCCGATGTAGCGGACGTTCTGAGCGGTGTAGTAAAAAATCGCGCGGATGCTGTCCAGCCCGGTTGTCTGATCCTTCACCAACTCGGCGACCGTTTCGCGGATGGCGTCGTCGGCAACCATATTCGGAGCGGAAAGCTCATACACGAGCTTCGAATATTCTTCCCATGTGATGTTCGATGCGAGAACCTTAGTCAGGAATTGTCCAAGCGAGGGCATGCCGTCTTCCGTGATGGCCATGGGGAAATTTTCGCCCTCCCAATGGAAAACGTGAAGGGAATCCTCGATTATCTCCTCGCGGAAACTCACGCGGTTTTCCGGGTCGTTAAATACCTTCCACTGGATTTCTTCCGTGCTGGGAACCACCAAAATCGCCTCGGAATGGAGAACCGGCTCGGTGCTCTGGAATGTAGCGCGGTAGTCCATCATGTCATCGAGCATCGGCTGAACCGTCTCGATTTTAATCGCGAATTCCAAACCGCAACCGACTTCCAGCTCCGGCAGTCGAATAACTTTCTGGCGAAGATTCGACCAGTAAATGTCCATCTCGGCATAGCCTTCGAGGGTCTCGTCGGTGATATCCTCGTCGCGCACCGTAACCACGGTGGAATCGGGGTAGATCACGCGGACATAGATTATGTCGATGGTCATCTGCTGGGTATCATAGCCGATGGGAATTGTGGTATAATCCTTGGTGGCCTTCATCGTGAGAAGCTTGGTCAGGGAATATGAAGCCGATATCTGGTTGCCGTCGGGATAATAGAAACTGGAATCCGACTGGTAAACGGTAACGGTATGGGCGTTCGGCCAATCGCTTCTCGTCCCCGCCGATTCGAGCAATTCCATAATCTGGGGCGATGCCTTCTCGACAGGCTCTCGCGACCATCTATCGACCATCAGAAATTTCCCGCCGCCGCATCCGGTCAGAAGAATCGAAACCGCAAGGGCAATTAATATTAAATATCTGTGTCTTTTAAGCATTTAGAACCTCCGCTGTAACCTCGGCGAAATCGTCCATCTCGGTTTTAGATCTCTTCTCGGTAACAGCTATCAATAATTCGTTTTCCTTTTCAGGATAGAATCTCTGCACAGGCACACCTGCGAGGAAACCGTTCGCGGCCATCGCCTCGACGAATTCCCGGGCGGGCATAGAAAGCCTCACCGCGAATTCGCGGAAGAAGGGGTCGTCGTAAACCATCTCCACACCATCGATTTCGGCGAGTTTATCTGCCAGATAATGCGCTTTGTGATAGCACTGCGAAGCTATCTCCTTGAATCCGCCTTCCCCCATCAGAGAGAGATAAACGGTTGCCGAGAGGGCGCATAGGGCTTCGTTCGTGCAGATGTTGCTGGTGGCCTTTTCCCGGCGAATATGCTGTTCGCGGGTCTGAAGGGTCATCACGAAACCGCGGGTTCCCTTGTCGTCCGTAGAAGCGCCTATAAGGCGTCCGGGCATCTTGCGCACATGCTTTTCCCTCGCGCCGAAGAAGCCTATATACGGCCCTCCGAAGCCGACGGAATTGCCCAGAGGCTGAGCTTCACCCAGGGCGATATCCGCGCCGTATTCTCCCGGAGGAGTCAGCATTCCCAATGAGATAGGATCCGCCACGGCAAGCAGTTCGGCGCCGGATTTCTCGATTGCCTCGGCAAAAGCGAAGCCATCCTCGATACATCCAGCAAAATTCGGGTTCTGAATAATCGCCGCGGCGATGGTCTCATCGGCCATCTCGGCGAGTTTGCCGTAATCCGTAACTCCGCCCCTGGCCGGAACAGTGATAAGCTCTATTCCGGTGGGATGAGTATAAGTTTTTAGAACTTTCAGGTAATGAGGATGAAGATGTTCCGGAACGAGAATTCGCTCGCGCCTTTTCTCGCCAACCGCCATCAGGACGGCTTCCGCGAGGGCGGTGGGGCCGTCATACATGCTGGCATTTGCAACGTCCATGCCGGTAAGCCGCGCGATTAGGGACTGAAACTCAAAAATAGCCTGCAATGTCCCCTGGGAAACCTCCGCCTGATACGGCGTATATGCCGTAGCAAATTCCGGCCGGGATGTGATATGTCCCACCGCGGCGGGAATGTAATGGTCGTAAGCCCCCGCGCCGAGGAAACTTATGAAGGAAGCGGAGTCGGCGTTGGTAGCGGAGAGAGCCCATGCTTCGGCCAGGCCTTCCATCTCGCTGAGAGGCTCCGGAAGCTTGGGGCTTCTCTGGCAGAGCAATTCGTCCGGAACCGCGGAACGAAGAAGCTCCTCGAAAGAGGAATACCCCATCGCCGACAGCATCGCCTTGCGGTCTTCGGGCGTGTTCGGTATGTATCCCATGGCTATCCTATTCTACTAATTCCGCGTAATCCTTCGCGGAAAGCAGATTGTCCAACTGCGAAGGGTCGGACATCTTGATTTTGACGAACCAGCCGCCCTCGTAAGGCTCCTGATTCACTATCTCGGGGGTGTCTTCGAGGGTTTCATTGACCTCGATAACCTCGCCGGAAACCGGGGCGTAAAAATCGGTTACGGCCTTCACTGCCTCGATTGTCCCAATAGATTCGAACTGGGTAACTTCATCGCCCACTGCGGGCAATTCGACGAAAACCACGTCGCCAAGTTCGCTCTGAGCAAAATCGGAAACGCCCATGGTTACGACGTCGCCATCGACCTTGGCCCATTCGTGCTCTTTGGTGAATTTCAAATTCTGAGGAACCATCTCTACTCCTTCATTTATATGACCTGTTGGTCATTTAGTTAAAATCGAACCTTAAATATAGGTATCGAAATTTCAAATGCAAACCATTTTCTGCAATCGTCCTGCCAAAAATACCTTGCGAAATTGCTATCTCAAGTATTATAATTAAGCGCATTAATCGACGAAAAAGAATCGAGCATTATGCGACGCGAACAATTATTACAAGCTCTGGAAGAACTCGCCGAAAAAATCGGCATCGAAATCCGTTACGAGAAGATGGGCACCATTTCCGGCGGCCTATGCCGAATTCACGACGGCAAGGTTATCCTTATAAACAAGACTCTGTCGGACTCTTCCAAAATCGAACTCCTGTCCGCCGAACTTGCGACGGAGAGCGAAAAGCTCGAGGGAATTTTCATCCTACCGGAGGTTCGCGACCGCTTAGGCCTATCGTGAGACTTGACAAAAATCCGCCAACTCCTTTTCTAATAGCCTTTGCCGCCATAGCCCTCGGTGTGGCGTTGGCGAAGTATATTCACCTGCCGGAAGGCAACGGTATTCTGGTTTTTGCAGTCCTCGCTCTGGCCTCATCCATCTCCGCGATAATTCTGACATCGCTTAAAACCGCCAATACCCGATTTTTCGGTTTCGTCCTTTTCGCGATCGCCCTCATTTCTTTTGGAGGCTACAGATTCGAGGCTTTCAGCCAAATCGACGCCGATGACGTCAGCCATCTGACAGGCGAAGAAGCGCGTCTCTACGGCAGGATTTCCGGCGAAATCGAATTTTCGGAGGACCGCCAGAGATTCGAAATCGAGGTAGATTCGGCCGATGTGCGGGACACAACTGTCGCCCTCAGCGGGAAAGCCCGTATTTATCTGTATCAGGCGAGCCCGCTTTCCTACGGCAACTACATCGCCATCGACGCCGACCTTCAGGAACCCCGAAGTGCGTCGAACCCCTACGCCTACGACTTCAAAAAATCCCTGGAATCATCCGGAATCCGCGCCATAGCCTTCGTTTACCGGGACACAAACGTCCGCGTGCTGAAAAAGTCCGGCGGAAGTTTCTTCCTGTCGAAAATAGTGAACCCCCTTCGCAACCACATCGAGGCAACAATAGACGCCAACCTCCATGGGGACTCGGCGGCTCTTCTAAAAGGCCTTATGCTCGGTCTCGGGCGAAAACTTCCCAAGGATGTCCGCGACGCCTTCGCCGATTCCGGCACAGTGCATATTCTCGCGGTAAGCGGGCTTCACGTCGGCATCATCGCCGGGATGGCGTGGCTTCTTTTCGCGTCGATAATCCGCCTTCCGCACTCCCTCAGCGCGGTGCTGACCATCTCCCTGCTTGTGATTTTCGCGGGATTAGTCGGCGGAAGGCCCTCGGTGCTTCGCGCAGGGTTCATGTTCTCGATAATAATCATAGGCGCCTCCCTCAACCGACCCGCAAACCTATTGAACTCTATAGGCGCGGCCGGTGCGATTCTACTGGCGGTCAAACCGGTATGGCTTTATGATATCGGCTTCCAGCTCAGTTTCGGCGCGACTTTGGGTATAGGCTACCTCCTTCCGAAATTCCAGAACTGGCTTCCAGAGCGGCTTTCCAAACAGGATTTCGTTGGTAAATGGGTAGTCTCCCCCTTCCTGGTATCTCTGGCGGCGACTTTGGGCACCGCGCCCCTTGTGGCGTGGCATTTCCACCGGTTCCAGCTTATAGGCCCCATCGCCAATCTCGTAGTCCTTCCGCCACTGGGGATGATCATCGGCTACGGCCTTCTGGCGGCCATTTTTCAGTCTATTGTTCCACAAATTTCCAGCCTTTTCCTCGCCGCGGACTGGGTTCTATTACGTGTATATTTGCTCAATGTAGTCAAGTTTTTTGCCGATCTGCCTTTCGCGTATCTTGCTTTTCCCCATCCTGCTCTTTCATGGATTTTCGGATATTACACCATTATGGTCTCCGCACCTTTTCTCCTGCAAAGGCTTAAGATAAAGTTTTTTGGGCCAATAACTTATCTCGTCGTCATGGGCTTGACTCTTGTAATCGGGCATGTCACCTCCGTCGAGAAGGTTCGCGAGGATGTTCGAATCACTTTCTTCGATGTCGGTCAAGGAGACTGTATCCTCGTGGAATTCGCCGACGGCCGGGAGATGATAATCGACGGCGGTCCGCCGGGAGGCACCCAATTCAGCGTCGTGCCGTATCTTCAGGCCCGCGGACTCGAAAAAATCGACGCCGTAGTCGTCTCGCACACCGATGCCGACCATATCGGCGGCCTGCGCGACCTCCAGCCGGATTTCGAATTCGGCGTAATTTATATGCCATACTTGACCTTCACCAGCAACCTCAACCGACGCTTCATCGAGCATGCCGATTCCGTCGGAACTCCCGTGGAACTGCTCTCCTTTGGCGACACCATTCCCGGTTTCCCGGAATTCGCCGTCCTCTGGCCGGACACCGATGCGGTATCATCGGCAGGCTCTCTCCTCATCGGCCCGAACGAGGGTTCCATCGTTCTGATGCTCACCTATGGCGAATCTCAGGCCTTCTTCCCCGGAGATATCGGAATCCCCACCGAAAACAAAATCGCGGAAATCGCCGACATTGAATGCGACATCGTGAAAGTGCCCCATCATGGAAGCAAATACAGCACCGGCAGTGCTTTGCTCGAAGAAACCACGCCACTGCTCTCTGTTATCTGCGTGGGCGCGAAAAACCGTTTCGGCCATCCCGCGGACCGCGTTCTGGAGGATTACGATCAGGCCGGAAGCGCTGTCCTGCGAACCGACCGAGACGGTGCGGTTTTCGTTACCCTCGGCCAGAACGAATTCACTTTTATAAGCCATTCGGGCGATTCCGGCCATTTCTCATCCACCGCACAACCCATCCCGAAACTCATCGATTAAAGCGGCACGGCAGTTGTTAACTAAAACTAATTGACATTGTCCCTTTGCACGTTTACACTTAGAGATTATGAATAGAAGCTACACAAAAACGGTTTTGCCCAACGGAGTTACCGTCCTCTCCTTGCCCCTTGCCGGACGGGCGGGGGTTGCTGTCGGAGTATGGATGGACGTCGGCTCCCGGGACGACCCGCCGGGCAAAGACGGCATGGCCCATTTCGTGGAACACCTTATGTTCAAAGGCACAGAGACCCGCACCGCCCTTCAGATTGCTCGGGAACTCGAGCACATCGGGGGGTCGGGGGACGCCTACACCGCCCGTGAGGAAACCTGCTACTACGCCTATGTCCCCGCGAAAGAGCTTCCCCTCGCCCTCGACATCATCGGCGATATGATTGCCCATTCCCGCATCGACGAAGACGCTTTTCACCGCGAAAAGCAAGTGGTTCTCGAAGAGATGGCCGAGATCGACGATTCGCCGCAGGAAACGGCCATGGAGCTTTTCCCGACCCTCTTATTCGGCGATCATCCCCTCGGAAAATCTATTCTTGGAAGCACCGACGGAATAAAATCAACCTCCCGCACCGATGTCATCGAGTTTCTCAGCCGATATTACGTAGCGGAAAAAACCGTGGTCGCGGCGGCGGGAAAGGTCGATCATCAAAAGCTTTGCGAACTTGCGGAGAAGTATGTCAATCTTCCGGCCAAGCCCTCGAAAAACGGCAGGACTACCCCGAAAATGAATAATACGGGCACTTTAAGCCTGCTGAAAAAACGGTCCGCACAGGTGAACGTCATTGTAGGCGGCGGACTCTTCGCCTTCGAGGACGAACGGCGGTACCCCTTCGCGGTGCTCAATAAAGTTCTCGGCATAGGCGCTTCCAGTCTGCTTTTCAACCGGGTTCGCGAGGAGGAAGGCATCGGTTACGATGTCCACTCCTTCGCCGAATATTTTCAGGATTGCGGTCTATGGGGCGTTTTTGGCGCTTTCGAGTCAAAATCGGTTGGCAAGTTTTTCGATATATTTCGTAATATAATGGACGACCTAGCCGGAGGATTAATCGACAACGCGATCCTTAAGGAAACGGTTGACGGCTTATGCGGAAGACTCCTTCTGCAAAAGGATTCTGTCAACTCGATGCTCGCTCGTCTCGCCGAAAACGAACTTCAGTTAAATCGTTTTATCACGATCGAGGAAAGTATCGAAAAGCTTCGCAAAGTTACTGCAGATGATGTCCGCAGACTGGCCGAAGATATCTTCAATCCCGAAAATTTGACCGGAATAGCTGTCGGTCCCGTCAATAAAAAAACCTGCCCGGGCTGGCTGAAATTCGAGGAAATGGTATGATTTCTGCGCCAATAATAAAAGTTCAGCTTCTTCGCGATGGCGCTCAGGCTCCGGAATTTATGAGCGCGAGCGCCGCAGGAGCGGATTTGAGAGCCTGCCTCGATTCGCCTGTAATGTTGAACCCCGGTAAAAGAACGCTTGTTCCCACCGGAATCGCACTTGAAATACCCCCGGGATACGAAGGCCAAATCCGCCCAAGAAGCGGGCTGGCGATTAAGCACGGAGTTACTTTAGTGAACACCCCCGGCACAATCGACGCCGATTACCGAGGGGAAGTTAAAATCATCATGATTAACCTCGGCGACGAACCTTTCCAGATAAGCAACGGCGACAGAATCGCCCAGATGCTTATCAGCAAGGTCGAACAGCCGATTTACCAAATCGTAAAGGGCCTGTCCGAAACCCCTCGAAGCTCCGGAGGGTTCGGCAGTTCTGGAGTTTAAAGGCGGAAATTATGCTCAAAACATTGAAAAGAATAGCTTTCGAGCGAGTTGGCGGCACCCCTGAAGAGATGAAAGTTTTTGAGATTCTCGCGGAAGAAGTAAAATCGAGAGGCATCGAAACTCATCTCGAACCCTTTCAGGTGCGCACTTTCCGGTTCGGAACCGGCAAAGCGGAGATTTTGTCAGACCCACCCCAAAGCTTCAAAGCTAACCCCATAGGCCTCACCGGCTCGGTGGATGAAACCGCCAAAGCCCGCTACGTCGAGATTCCCAACCTCGAGAACATGGACACCGCCGAGGGCGAAATCCTCCTGATTCACAAACGGATGACCTACGACATTTACCGCAACCTCAAACGCCTTAACCCCTCGGCTTTTATGCTCATCAACGAGCCGGGGAAAACTCCCGGGTATCCTATTGTAAAAGAATCTCTCGTATATAAATTCGGCAAAATTCCCTCCGCCGTGATTAGCTACGAGGCCGCGCTGAAGATAATCTCAGCGAAGGAAAAAATTCGCCTTACCCTCGAGCAGGAAGATTTCGAGGGCACCAGCCATAATCTCGTCGCGGTAATCCCCGGTGAAATCGAGGACGAGGAAATCGTCATCGGTGCCCACGCGGACAGCGTAGCCAGCTCCCCCGGCGCGGTGGACAACGGCGCTGGCTGTGTCGAAATGCTCGGACTCATCGGCCATTTCGCCAAGGAAAAACCTCGGCGCACCCTGCGGTTCATCTTCTTCGGAAGCGAGGAGCTGGGCCTTCTCGGAAGCCGTGAATATGTCCGCGCCCACAAGGACGAACTCGAAAACATTCGCCTCATGGTCAACCTCGACATGGGGGGCGACATTTTCGGCGAGGACAAGGCGATAATCACCGGCGCGAACGAACTCGCCACCTACATCGACTCGCGCAATAAATTGACAGGCATGGGCTTACGCGTGTCGCGGGGAATCTATTCCAGCGACAACATGCCCTTCGCGTGGGAGGGAATCCCCGCAATCAGTTTCGGCAGAATGGGACTTGGCGCAAGTCTGGGACATTCCAGCGACGACGACCTGCGCAATGTTGACGAAAACTCTCTTCGCTCCATAGCAAACATCGCCATGAAGTTCGTCAGCGAAATAGCCAATGCCCGCCAAATCCCCTTCGAGAGGTCAGTTCCCGACGACATTATGGAACAAATAGACGACTATTTCTATAATAAAAACGGCGAAAAGCGGTCAAAATGAAGCTCTCGGCATACATAATCGCCCTGATAATCGCGGGCAGTGCTATGGCAATAATCTGCGGCCTGCCCGAAGTCGCTCGAACCCGCACCTCCCTTATCTCCGAACGCCCCACCCTCGCCCATTATTACGACTCCGAATGCGGCAATTTCCGAATCTGGTATAATCTTACATCCGAGGATGAAATAAACGGCATCGACCCAACAGACAGCGACGCCAGCGGATTCCCCGACTGGGCGGAACTCGCGGCGGAGTATCTCGAAAAAACCCGCGCCATGCTGGTCGATTCCCTCGGCGCGAGACCTCCTATCCCCGACAACGGCAGGGGCGGGAACGACCGCACGGACATATATTTCGTGAACATGCGCGCCGGCTTATACGGCATGACCTACGCCGACTCCACCCTCCCAAACGGCACAGCGGCGGCATATCTGACCATAGACAACGATTTTGCGGGCTTTCCCGCTTATGTCGGCAGAGAATTCGAAGCCCTCGCCGTAACCTGCGCCCACGAATTTTTTCACGTCATCCATTTCGCCTACGGCACTGCAACGACGTGGGTTTGGTGGATGGAAGCCACGGCGGTCTGGTCGGAGGAACTCAACTTTCCGGAAATCGACGATTACCTCTCGTATCTCGATTATTTTCAGGAATATCCCTCCACAGCCCTCAACGACGACACGCCCTCGGGCAGAATTTACGGCACGGTTCTCCTTCCCCTCTACATCGCGAAAAATTACGGAGACCACGCTATAATCGACATCTGGGAGCGGATACCCTCGTCGAATGTTTACATGGCCCTCGACGACTGGGCCGATTCCGTGGGCATCTCTCTGACCGGCCTCTACGGCGATTTTGCGAGATGGAACCTCTTCGTAGGCGATAACTACCGAGGCTGGGGCTACGACGACGCCGAACTTATGCCCGAACCTGTCCTTATCGACCGGACGGAGATTCCGGAAACCCTCCCCGGCGGCGGCAGTGCGGTTTACATCGACCTGACCGGCCAATTCGGCCTGCCGCCCAACCACACCGGCGGCGGATGGGCGGAACTCTCCGGCGGAGACACCCTGTCGGCAATACTCCACGGTTTGCCGCCCCATCAGTTCTCCGACACTCCGGACACCAGTTTGAACATCTTTCAAACTCCGGACACCCTCTCCGGTCTGTGGCGCTATGATGCCGTAATAGCGAGCATCGGCAACCTCGCCCGCCAACACATCATGCCGGGTGAAATCGGAGACCTGTTAATCGGCCCGGCGGTCAACGCGAAGGTCGATATGTTCCACTCCCTCGAAGAGCCGCCATACCCAAACCCCTTCCGCTACGGCCTCGAAAACGAATTCATCTATTTTCCATATTCCCTTACGGAAAACAGCCAAATCGCCCTTTATCTCTGGACATCCGCCGGCGACCTTGTATATTATATGGAAGACGCCGCGAGCAAAGGCCTGCACCTGACCAGAGACGGCGCTATCGCATGGCGACCGGCAAACATGCGCGGAGAAAGGCTTTCGACTGGAATATACATATACAAAATTCAGGTCGAAACCGACGAATACATCGGAAAAATATCTATCGTGAATCCATAATGGAGGAATAATGAACTGGAAACTTTTGGAAGAACTATGCAACACCCCCGGCGTTTCCGGGCATGAACGGGCGGTCGCGGAGATTTTCAAGCGCGAAACCGCGAATATCGCCAAAGAGGCATGGTTCGATAATGTGGGCAACTTCATCGTCCATGTGGGCGGAGAAGGCCCCAAGATCGCTCTGGATGCCCACACCGACGAGGTCGGTTTCATCGTAAATTACGTCGATGACGAGGGTTTCATTCAAGTTACCCCCCTCGGCGGCATCGACCCGCGTGTTTTCTACGCTCAGCGCGTCATCGTCCACGGCACCGAGGACCTCAAAGGGGTCGTAGGCGCGGTTCCGCCCCATCTGCTCGATAAAAACGCCGACCGCGACAGAGCCGTCCCCATCGAGGACGCTTTCATCGACCTCGGTCTGCCCGCGGATGAGGTTCAATCCAAAGTCAAGATAGGCGACATCGTAACCTTCGACAGCAAGCTCGAAGATTTAGGCCCCGCCTTTATAGGCAAAGCTTTCGACGACCGCCTCGGCCTTTTCGTGATCCTCGAAGCAATAAAAAAAGCGAAGAAAATCGCCTGCGATCTGTATCTCGTGGCGGCTGTGCAGGAAGAACGCGGCCTTCGCGGCGCCGGATGCGCGGCGTTCACGATAAAACCCGAAATCGCCATAGCCCTCGAAGGCACAGTGGCCAACGATCTGCCGGGAGTCCCCACGCGTAAACGTCTGGCAACCCAGAACAACGGCGCCGAACTTCGAATCACCGACCGCGCTCTTATCGCGGACAGGGCATTGGTCGATTACCTCGCCCAAATAGCCGAGGACAACGGCATCGCGTGCCAGCTTATGGTGAAAAATGCGGGCACAACCAACGCCACCTCCATCGAAACATCGGCGGGAGGCGTCCGTGTAGCGGCCATTTCCGCTCCGGTGAGATACATCCACAGCCCGATCGGCCTCGTCCAGAAACACGACATCGAATGCCAGATAAACCTCCTCGCGAAATACCTCGAAGTCGCCGACAAGACCCCGCCCAGAAGGTAAAAAATGGCATCTTACGACTTATTGATTAGAGAAGAAACTGAGGATGATTTCCAGTCGATTACCGAGGTTACCATCGAGGCTTTCAAAACGATGGAAATAAGCAATCAGACCGAACACTTCGTCGTCGAAGCGTTGAGAGCCGCAAATGCCCTTACGATTTCATTAGTCGCCGAGAAAGAAAGCCGCGTTGTCGGCCATATCGCCATTTCGCCGGTAACAATATCGGACGGAACGCCGAACTGGTTTGGCCTCGGCCCGGTATCCGTCCTCCCTGAATTCCAGCGGCAGGGAATCGGCAAAGCTCTCATAGAAGAGGGCTTGGCTCGCCTGAAGAAACTCGACGCCCGAGGATGCTGTCTTGTCGGTCATCCCCAATACTACCGTCAGTTCGGATTCGACAACACCGAATATCTTTCCCATGAAGGCGTCCCTTCAGAAGCCTTTTTCGTTCTCTCATTCGACGGGAATACTCCACGCGGTTTTGTTCAGTTTCACGAAGGTTTCGGGGCGGATGGCGGTTAGGGGAAAGTGTTAATAGGCTAATCCCATGCATCTAACACCAATGCATTTCTCCTTGCGGCGGAACAAATGACAAATCCCGACGACAGACTACCGAATGCGATCGATGCATACGAGACAATCGCCGATTCATACGCCTCCGAGGTAGAAACGAACCCCCATAGCATATACTACGAACGCCCCGCGATGCGCGAGCTTTTAGGCGACATTTCCAGTCTCCGTCTTCTCGACGCCGGATGCGGGCCGGGAATTATGATGGAATGGTTGGTCGAAAAGGGCGCAAAATCCGTGGTTGGAGTCGATGGAACTTCGCGCATGGTAGAAATCGCCAGAGCGCGTCTTGGAGAGAAGTGCACTTTGCATGTGGCGGATCTCAGTCAGCCTATGCCATTTCTAAAAAATGAATCCTTCGATGTCATCGTGAGTTCGGCGACCCTGGGCTACATTCGCGACTGGAAAGCTTTGTTTATGGAGTTTTCGCGAATTTTAAAAGGAGGCGGTCGAGTGGTTTTCTCGGTGGGACATCCATGCTCGGAATATACCCTCGACGGAACGGACGATTACTTCGCAACGGAGCTAAGGGATTACGTCTGGAAAGGATTTGAAAAGCCGATAGTCGTGCCGAACTACCGCCGTCCCCTGTCCGCGATGGTGAACTCTATCGTCGAGGCGGGGTTTACTATAGATCGAATCCTGGAACCGGTTCCAACACCGGAATTTCAGAAGGTGAACCCCGACGAATACGCGAGATTGTTGCGGCGTCCGCGTGTGCTCTGTATGCGGGTATGCAAGAGCGGAAATACCGAATAACGAAGCCGGAATCCTTCTGTTCAATTATTCAACATGTGATTCTATGGTTAATCGATTTTCAGATAACACTTTTTGCGTGTGGATACAGATAACTGCAAACGCCCTCCTCAGCTGGTTGCTTTTTCCATTTATACTTTCGCCAAACACCGCGTATCCCTTTTCTCGTCTTATCGAAGTTCTTTTCTGGCAGGTGGTTGCCTTTTTCGGATGGCCTCTCGCAGTTTTCGGTATTGTATTGGGGATTCCATTTGGGTTGCGAATCACGAACATATATTCAGCTTTGCCCATTCTAGTTTATCCTGCCATGCAAGTTCTGCTGTTTCTGACGATTAAGACGAAAACACATCGTCGCGCAAAACTGTTTTTTCTTCATATACTTATCATTATCTCTTTCGGCGTTGTGTGGTATTCTGTTTTTGAGGGATACAGCTTGGTGAATGGGTGAATCTTTCCAGAATAAAAAAATGCAAAGAGCAAATCTGTAAATCACCTCTGGTCTGAAACCCAAGTTCAAAAATGGGTCATAAAAAAGCCGCATCCTAAATAGGCGCGGATTTTTTTGATCATATTTTGCGGTTGGTTATTCCCGTGGGCCGAGGGGCATTAGGTATAGCGGTGCGCCGGGGACGTCGAAGAGGTCGGCGACTTTGTCGTCGTGGAATGCGCCTATCATCACGGTCGAGAGGTTGAGGCCCTCGGCAATCAAATGGACATTCTGGCCGATGTGGCCGGCTTCCATGTGGACATAACGTTCCGCGCGGTCGCCGTAGCGCCCTGCTGTCCGTTCGTAGATTCCGAAGAGGGCGACTACCGCCGAGGCCTCTTTCAGCGCGGGCTGGCCGAGGGCTGAATTGGCCAAATCGAGGATGAAGTTCCCCGATTTCACCAGTTCCAGCGCGTGTTGTTGTTCGATGTATTTGTAGATTCCCGGTTCGATGCCGTCGATATTGCCTGCGACGAGGTAGGTGTCCATCGGGTATGTCGCTCCGGCGCTCGGTGCGGCTCTGAACCTGCCTCCGCCGGTGATTCCCGCCGCAGACCACATAACCTCGCTGACCTGATCGATGGTCAGGCCGCCATCGCCGTAACTGCGTCTGCTACGGCGATTGGCGATGGCGTCGTGCACGGAAAGCTCCGCGCCCGGGGGTTCCGGGAGTTGAATCGTCTGTGCCATTATGCCTCCAATGAGCAATAATCCAAGTATGGTTCCGAATTTCAGCATAGGCTAAACTCCCAATTAATCGAGGACTTCCACCTTTTCCATCACGATAGTGGTCTGGGGGACGTCCGAGGGGAAGGGCGCTTTCGGGCCGGTGGGAGTTTCGGCTATTTTATCGACAACGTCCATGCCGTCGATGACTTTGCCGAAGACCGCATATCCCCATCCGCGAGGGTTCTCGCCGGTGAAGTTCAGGAAGGTGTTGTCCTTATGGTTGATGAAGAACTGGGCTGTCGCCGAGTGGGGGTCGTTTGTGCGCGCCATGGCGATTGTGCCCCGGTCGTTTTTGAGGCCGTTGTTGGCTTCGTTCTGAATTGGGTCGTGGGTATCTTTTTTCTGCAGATCCGCTGTGAATCCGCCGCCCTGAATCATGAAATCTTTGATTACACGATGGAAAATCGTGCCGTTGAAATAATCCTCTTCGACATAGGTGAGGAAATTTTCCACGGTGATTGGGGCTTTTTCCGGGTAGAGTTCTATATCGATGTTGCCCATGTTGGTCGTGATTCGAACTACCGGGTTTTTGCCAGCTTCCATTTCTGCCTCCGATTCTTCCGCAAAAGCCACCCCGAAAGCCAGCATTGCGATTATGATGGTTGTTAGAAGTTCTCTCATTTTGTTCTCCTTTTGTTTTTTGAGGATAGCCGAGTTACGGCGTCCCCTCGTATTTTTCAATTTTATCTCTTGCTAAAGCTACTATCGAATCGTTTTCCGAGGTCTCTATCATCCAATGCCAAACCATTTTGGCGTCGGGTATTCGTTCGCGGAACTCGAGAGCCAGGGACAAATCGAAGAGAGTCGATACATCCTCGCTCCCCGCGCAGGACACGGAATCGTCCGGCATGGGGATGAGCATTCGCATCGCCTCGTCAACATCGCCTAACCTAACAGCAAGCTTGCCAATCTGTTCACCGAGGGCGCATCTATATTCTCCAACGCCTATGGTATCGTAAACATTTTTGGCCAGCTCGAATCCTCGCTCGTATTCCGCCATCTCGAAATATACTCGAATAAGACCGAGGAAAGCGTCTTTGCGTAAAAACTGTTTCGCCGAGGGGTCGTTGCGGAGGTTATTGAAAAGAATCCGCGCCTCCTGAAACCTGCCGAGCTGTTCATAAGCCAATCCAAGGCGGTATTCCGCCAGATGCACCTGAGTCGAATCCCCCGCCTTCTCGACCACTTCGGAATAGGCTTCGATAGCCCGGTCGATGTTCCCCTGCTCGAAGAAGAAATCTCCGAAAACGATTACTCCGTGGGCGGACAGGGTAAAATTCGCCCATTCGCCTATTAGCTGGGAGAAAATTTCTCCGGCCGCAGTGGTATCGCCCATTTCGAGGTAGCATCGCGCCATGTAATAGCTCGCCTCCACCCATATCGAGTCGGGAATGTCCCGAGCGCGAAGGCGGTCGAAGGTGATAGCGCCGCGTTCATAATCTTTGGCTTCGCAGAGGGAGTTGCCTATCTCCATCATCAGCTCGCCTACGAGGGGGGAGTCGGGATATTTCTGAAGGAAAGTCTCGGTTATCAGAAGGGGGTCGTCGTATATGCCCAGTTTGAGTTTGGCGCGTTCGGCGCTGATTCGCACGCGGTCGGCGGTCTCGCGGGAGACGGAGTATAATTCAATATCATCGGCCAGGCGAACGACATCGGTGTATTTTCCGCTTCCGAAAAGCATGCCGTTCAGCCGAATAATTACATCCTCCGCGCGCCTATGCCTGCTGTATTTGCCGAGGAATTCCCAGCTTCGGTTTATCACGCGGGTAGTGTCCGACATCATATCGTAGCAGAGGATTAGGTCGTAAAGAGCATTGTCGCATACCTGACCACGGCAGGTTTTGAGGAAATCCTGTAGCTCCTGAGCCGCTCTGCCGGGACGTCCCTCGTTGAGGAAAGTCTCGGCGTAGATGAGCCTTGCGCGTTCGGCAAAATCGTCCTCATGACCGGAGAAAACGCCGGAAAGGTATATTCGAGCATCGTCGTAGCGGCGATTTCGAATATGGCACCACGCGATACCCCATCCGGCTTCGCGTCCGCGTTCAGCAGAGCTTTCATATGCGAGCTGATAAAATGACAATGCATCTCGATACCTTCGCCTGCCGTATGCGCATTCGCCGGCGAAAAGATAGCATTCGCCCTTCATAGACTGGTCAACAGCAACCTCCGCGGCTTGTTCGAAATTCGCCTGAGCCGCCCCTAATTCCCCATCCTGCATGAAAAGATATGCTATCCGCATCAGAACATCGGCTTTCAAGTCGGGGTCGAGGTTGGCGAGAAGGACACTGTCCTGATCCGCGCGGGTGGCTTTTGTTTCAATCTCGCCGAGGAGCGCCAGATACGGAAGCCTATCGACATACGGCGAGTCAGGAAATCTCTGGCGAAGACGCTCGAACTGACGCATAGCCACGATATGCCGGTTCTCCATGAAATCGACTGCGCCCAGGAGGAAAAGGGCATCGTCAGCCCACCAGTGAGCGGATTTGCGCGATGACATATCGTAAAATTCCAGGGCGGCAGTGAGCCTCTCCCTGCAACTCGCCCACTCCCCCTTCGCGAAGTCGATAGAGCCCATGCGGTAATTAATCTCGCCCTGAAGGAGGTTCCGGGGGTATTTTATCAAAAGATTTTCGAAAACGGATTCCGCGCGGTCGGATTGCCCCATACGGCTGTATGACATCGCCTCGAAATACCCGGCCATCAGGCGCATAATCGCCTGGCCGCGCACGCCGTTTGCCAGCGGACGCAACATGGTCGCGGAAGAATCGTATTCCCCCACGATGAAATTCCACACTCCCAGCCAGAACCTTCCCCACGGCGGGCTTCGAATAGTAAAAACCTCTCGCAGATACTCATCCTGACCGCTATCGTGGATAATATCCCCTATCCAGAAGGATGCCCAGTCCGAAGCCGGATCGACATAGGGCGGAGTGATGGCGTCGGAATAGCTCTCGATTGCCCGTCGGCTCCAATCGAGAGACTGATAGCTGTAGGCGTTGATTAGAGCGTCTCGGGGGGAAACCTTACCGTCGATTGACCGTTCGATAAAAAAATGGGCAACCTGAGGATCCATACGGATAATCTCACGTGCCCAATAATCTTCGAAAATCTGGTTTGATGACGGAACTGCGACACAGACCCCCGCCAGAAGGAGCACAAACAGGCTATTTAGGATGCTCCATCGCCGGGCCCTGGTCGTCTTCATCTCGTTTGGATACATACAGTTGCGAAATTCCTACGCTGATTGAAGTCTCGTCTTTGCCGAAATAAGTGGCTTCCAAAGAGATAACATATCCTTTTCCGACGTCGATGTCAAGCCCCAACAACGGCTTGGGATATTGGCTCGGGTCGCTGAAAAGATTGGTTCCGGAAGCATAGGGATCGGGGTTCGTGCTGTTGTAATAGTCGATGTAGCGTCTGCCGAGAATATATGTCCAATGAACTCCTATATATGGCTTGATTCTGCGGAATTCCCAACTGCCGTATAACGAAAGGTCGATGGTCTGAAACCTGTAAGTGATGTCCTGCCATCCCGATGCGCCGATAGGCCTTGTTCCAGAGGTTTTTGTAGTCAGCCACGTCGCGGCGGCATACCATCGAATAGGGAAACTGCATGTATTACACCCGAGATTCGGATAGAACACGGCGTAATGAAGCCGCGACCCCAGCCCGAAAGCTATCTCACCCGACCCGTTGAAATCGCTCTGGGGGATATTCATATCCGTCGCGCCTAGATAACCGTAGAGATCGAGATAACGAAGCACGCCCAAAGAGGGTTTCGCCAGAATACGCTGGGATGTTAGCCTCAAGTCGGCGCTTGGGTAACGGACTTTCCATTTCTCGTTGGTATATTCCACCGCCATTCCGAAACGCTCGTAGGGGGTCTCGGAAGTCGGGTTGGCGACCATAATCGCCATCGCCGGCGCGGCCAAAATCGCCACAGTGGCTATTATGAAGATAATTCTATCTCGCATAACCTGCTCCTCTTGAGACTGCGGGCTTTGTCGAAAAAACCCGCAGTCGATATTATTTAATCCTCTTCCCCGATACGGAAACCGATTTCCGGTGTTTCCGTCTCCATGGGAGTTTGGACTGTGTCCTGTTCGTCATCGGCGTAATATGGCCTTCTGCGGCCTGAAGTATATGTTACTGTAGCATTGGCCACACCGCCCGTGGAGACGATCTCGAAGGAGATGACATCCAGCGCCGGGCCGCCTTCCACCGGTGAAGTAAGAGTCCACGAACATTCGCCTGTAACTCCGGTGGTAGCCACTCCGCCGCCTGCGGCTAGAGCCGCCGTTACACGGACATCCTCGCCGCAAATCGGGTTGCCGAAGACATCGAGAACCTGAATGGCCACCATGTAGTCTGCTGACCACGGAACCTCGTCCGGTGCGGTTACCACACTGCTGGAGGCTCTCGGCGCGCCATGGTTCAGCACCACGCTGTCGCTTGCCGCGGAAGATCCGGAATAGGCGTTGATTAAAGCCACGCCGCCTCTTGACGCTCCGCAGTCATCATCCTCGTTCAGAATGGCCGCCGTGTATCGGCTTACAGCAAAACTGCCGGCGCATTCGTTCGAGGTCGTAACGGGCGAGACAATACTTCCCCACGAAGTGAAGAGGTTTATCTCGGTATCGTTCACAACCGGATGGGAGTTGATGTCTTCGATAGTCACGGTAACATCCGAAACTCCGCTCTCGTCCGCCACTACCGATGACGGCGAGGGTGTTACAGTCATCGTTATCGGCGGGCCGCTGTTGAAGAATTGGACAGTGTCGGCGCGAACAACTGCGGCGTCGCGAGTCTCGGCGACGATAGTAACCAAACCGGGCTCGTTCGCCCATGGCGCGGGCGGAGGCGAGCTGTTGCTTCTCGGATTCGCCGAATACCATGTCGCGAAGGCAAATCCGGTGTCGTTAGTAACCGAAGATGTCGTTATCGCACCCTGCAGTGCCGTGAACCAAACCGCCGTTCCAGGAGCCACCGGGTTGTCGTATTCGTCGGTAACTATAGCCATAACCGGGTTAGCGACGCCATCGAATAACCATCCCGCTACGTTGCAGTTTCCAATGGAAACCGAGACGTTGAATGGCAATCCGCTTCCGACAGTAACTCTCGGCGCTCTCGAATCGATAGTTCCGCCGCCGGGCAGGCTCGCGCGCGCCTCGACCACTACCGTTCCCGAACGGTCGCCGCTACGGAGGGTAACGCTCGCACTGCCGCCTATAGTGTAAACAGCACTGCTCGATAATCCGCCGCCCGGTATAAGCTGGGGATTAACGCCCCCTGTCGGGTATTCGATAATCTCGAATTCTACTTCGCTCGAGTCGCGCACCGGGTTGTCATACTGGTCGTATATTACAGCCGAGATAACGGATTGGTCAACTTCACCGACTCCAAGAACATATATGAAGTCCCTGCTGACTGAGATATCCATAGTATGCGGCGGCCCAGCCTTAATCAGGAAGTCTTGCTGAGCCATAGCCGCGCCCGAAGTCGCCGTGATTCCGGTCATGCCGGCCACAAGCCCAGGAGTGAAGAAGGTTGCGAAATAGCCCGAATCGTCCACGGCGATAATCGGGTCGGCGATGCTTCCGGTGCCAGCGCTGTCCACGGAGAGATAAACGTAAGTTCCCGTCGCAACCGGGTTTCCTGAGGCGTCGAGGACATAGCCGCTTATCAGACTGGACGATGTGCTTCCTACCGTAGCTGTATCCGGGACTACCGTCATCTCGATGTCGTCGGGAGCGCCGGCGGCATAATTAACAATGACCATAGAAGTCTCTGCCAGGCATATCGCACGTATCGAATCCGCTCCGCTGGAATCCGCGGCGGTAAGGATTCCCTCCGCTATTCCGCCTTCGAGAAGGTCGAAGGGGGTTACAAGGCCGAGACGCGAGGTGAACCTGACAGTTACTCCATCGGCGATGGGGTTGCCGTCGGCGTCAAGAACCAAAGCACGGATACTGGCCGTAGATGCACCGTCAGCTGGAAGTCCTCGTGGTGTTATTGTCAGGATTATCGTATCCACAACATCCGGCACGAAGTCTATTGGTAGATAGCCAGTAGCTCCACCGCTGACGGCTGTGAGATAGCTTGAACCAATGGTATTCGGCGCTGTAACTTTGAATCGAACTCCGCCCTGACCATTGGTTACAGCGACTGGGGGACTAACACTTCCCATTCCAATGCTGAAGTTCACCGACGCGCCGGGTATCGGGTTGCCGAAAGCATCTTCGACCCATGCCGAATCTGCCAGGGTATCAGAACCGTTGGCGATGAGCTCGACGAAACTCGTATCGAATCTAACAACCGCCGCAGGACCGGGATTGAAGTAAACCGATTGCGTATCCGATGATACTGTATCACCGCTTCCGAGGGGGATATATGCATAAACATATGTGCTTCCTGCCACCGAAGGCGCGAGAAGTTCCACAGTAGCTTCGCCATCGACAGTGTTCTGCCGCGTCGGAACAATAAGGGCATTTACACTTCCCGGAGGAACAACTTGAGCGAACCGGACAATCGTGCCGTCGGCGATTTCCAATCCGGAACTGTCAGTTACGAAGGCTGTAACATTTGTGCTCGATACGCCGTCGGCATCCATGTATCTCGAATCTATCGCAAGGCCTATATCTTCGACATTCGTGGGCATCAGATCGACCTGCGTGATTCCGGTCGCGCCCTCGCAATTCGCGTTTATCACCGCGACACCGGCATATCTTCCCGCACGGAATCGAACGCTGAATGCACCGGTATCATCCGTCGCGGTAACCGGCGTTATTGTCCCGTAATCGCTCGGTGTAACGCTGAGGTTGATTATCTTGCCGGCGTTGACGGGGTTGCCTACCTCGTCGTAAACAACGCCGTATATTCTGGTAGTGTCGGTTTCATTGGCGTCCAGAACCGGATTCACAGGCCACATATCGACATAATTCGGCGGCCCGGAAAGAAACTCGATGGGCTCTTCTGCGGTAGAATCGCCGCTGGTGGCAATCAAAGTATCCCATCCGACAGTGGTGAAAGAAGTTATCGTGGCCGAGACTTCACCCGCGACTGTAGTCGCGAAGAGGGGTGTTATGCTTCCATAACTCAACCCGCTGAAACGAACTGGAGTGCCGTCGGAAACAGGCAGGCCGATGGTATCGAGGACGAAACAGGTTACATTCGCCGAAGATGCGCCATCGGCAACGATACGGCTTGGAACGACTGTAAGGAGAACCTCACCCACATTTGTCGCCCGGAACTCTATGAGCATACTGGTGTTGGCTACTCCCGCCGTTGCGCGAACATTGCTGAAACCAGCGGTAATTCCGGCCAATAGTCTCGCCCTTGCGATACCGGCAGTATCCGTGTATGCCGATGAGATAATTGTTCCAAGGGTCGATGTGAATGAAACCTCGACACCGGTGCCCACGGAGTTTCCGTAAGCATCATACACTTGGACGAAAATCGTGGTGCTGTCGGCTCCGTCCGCGCTTATTATGCTGTCCGAAGCCGAGATATACATCACCGCGGGAGGTCCGGGGATAAATCTCGCAACCGAAGTATCCACAACGGAAGCTCCGCATGAAGCCACCACAAACACCGAGTCGCTGGGTGTTGTCCCTGCCGTGAGGGCACTGGTAGCAACACCGCTGGTTGTGTATGCGATTACTGGATTAGTGAGTCCATGGGAAGTCGAGAATTTTACGATAGTTCCATCGGAAACGGGAAGCCCGGCGGTATCCAGAACAACCGCTGTGAGGTTGGCAACATCTGAGCCGTTGGCCGTAAGGGTAGGCGGATCGACTACCAGATATAGGGTGTCAGCCTGCAGGGGCACGAAATTGACTGTGGCGTATCCCCATGCGCTTTCGCAGTTCGCCGAAATACTGGCAGTTCCATAGGCGGCCCCGGATACGATAACCGCGCTCGCCCTTCCAAGGCTGTCCGTGGCCGAATTGGGCGTGATGTTGCCTAGGCTTATGGAGAATGAAACGGGAAGCCCCGCCCGAACCGGGTTTCCGAAGGCGTCGGTGATTGAGACCGTTACCTGCTGAGTGTCCGCACCGTCGGCAAACATATCCCGAATTGGGGGAATGAAGCTGAGAATCGCCGGCGGCCCCGGAGCAAATTCTACAACCGCAGTATCTGCAAGGGTGGCGACGTTGGCGATAATTGTATCGTATCCCGCAACAACGCTGGACATAAGCGTGGAATTTACCTGACCGCCTACGGTGTAAGCAGTCGTCGGGCTGATAATACCTCTGCCCAAAGTCTGGAAGGTTACCGGAGTGTTGTCAGAAACCGGACGAGTTCTGCCGAGGCTGTCAATACTGAACACCGTCGCCAGCAGATTGCTCGACGAAACTCCGTCGGCTGTAATTCTTATAGGATTGGCAACGAGACTAATCATGTCGGCGTCGAGGGTAGTGAATTGATACGGCTTACTCGCAACCGCACTTCCGCTTCTAGCTGTAACGAACGCGGGGCCGGCTTCCATGCTGGATATGAGTGTCCGCGCCGAACCGCTACTCGAATCGACCGCCACCGGAGAAATAATTTCCCCTCTGCTGGTCTCGAAAGTTACCGCAGTTCCTATGTTCACAGGATTTCCGTATTCGTCATATACATGCACAACCACAGGATATCCGGAACCATCGGCAGAAATCGTCGATGGATTAAGGGTATCGAAGACTATAATCGCAGGCTCTCCGGCTTGATATGTTACACCGAAGCTATCGGCGACCGTCGCACCCACATTAGCTATAATTCTGCCTTCGCCCACGCCGATTGGAGCGGTAAGCTCCGCTTCGACAATTCCGCCTTCGGTAAATGCTATACGCGGACTTATAATGCCCGTAATTCGCCCGCCCGTAGTATCCTGAGTGAATGAAACTCTTGTCCCGTCAGAAGCATAGAGGCCGCTCGAATATACCCACGCTCTCACAAGTGAAGTCGAGGTTCCATCTCCGCGAAGTATCGCCGGAGTAACAGTCATCACTATTTCATCGGCGATTAGAGAATCGAAACGGACATCGACGAACTGAATCGCCTCGCCGCACCGAACGCTCACGAGAGCATCTCCCGCGCTCGTTCCGGCCGTAAGCCTGGAGAAAGCATATCCCGAAGTGCTTGTATAGCCAGTGGGAATTACGCTTCCAAGAGTGGTCTGGAAACTCACCGGAGTCCCCGGGAATACGGGGTTGGAGAACCTATCGTAAACCGTGCACGCCACCGTGGTTACCGAAGCGCCGTCGGCGTAAAGCACCGAATCCAGAGCATATGCTATTATCCTGTTAGCAGGGCCGGGATTTAGACGTATCGTAACCCTGCCCGTATCGTCGCCGGCTATAGCAAGAATCTCCACACTGCCTGCGGCTATAGTGTCAGCGCGAATCACAGTGGTGGCGATTCCGCTGTCGGTGTATGCCTCGTTAGGCTCCGCAAAAGCAAGTCCGGAAGGCACCACGAAATCGACAAGCGTCTCATCGGAGACAAGATAGCCTCCCGGTGAATATACATATGCCCGCACAGTGGTCGCCGACACACCGTTCGCTGTCAAAGTCGTGCTGTCCGAATATAGGATAATATTCGCTATTTCCGTAGGCCGGAAATTGATCTGGCCATAACCTGCCGCTCCGCCGGAACGCGCCATGATAACGGCATTCCCCGGCGTAAGCCCGGATCGGAGAACCGCCATGGCAACTCCGCTCGTATCGGTGATGGAACTCGAAGTGATAGTTCCCAAAGATGTAGTGAAAGTAACATCCTCGCCGGCGCGCAAGTGGTTGTCGTATTGGTCGTTAACCCGTGCGTAAATATACATATTATCCCAACCGTCGGCGTTCAGTGTATCAGGTGGGACATGAGCAGAATCCCCCCATATTTCCACATTCGCGGCAGGTCCGGGGTATATGAAGATTCTAACGCTATCGACGATGGAATCGCCGGGGGTATAAACCTTGCCTACCACCCAGGCTTCGCCGTAGCCGACATCGGTGCTGGCGGTGAAATTCGAGATACAAGTTCCGCCAAGTGTCAGTTTGGGCGAAACTACTGTTCCGCCTGTATCCACCGGATGGACTTCGAAATAAACCTCGGTGCCGTCAGAGGCCGGACTGCCTTCTGTATCGTAAACATCGCACCTAATGATGGATTGGGACATGCCGTCCGCTACTACGGTTAGAGGATCCGCTGTCATAAGCAGATAACCGACATCGCTCTGACGTATCGTAATAGGCACGATATCGAAACCGTCGCCGCTCCGCGCCCAAACTCTGGCTGTTCCCGGCTCGGTGCCAGCGGTTAGATTCGAGAAAGCCTGGCCTTCGGAATTCGTTATCGAATTCTCCGGGAAAATCGTAGCCATGTCCGTCCCGAACTGAACGGAATTGCCGGAGAGAAGAGGATTATTGAAATCGTCGTATAGGGTGGCGGTAAGGCTGGTGTTGTCCCTGCCGTTAGCCGCGATAGTATCCCTGTCAGGAATAAGTTCGATATAAGCCAGTTCGCCGGGCAGAATCTGCACCAGAACCGAATCTCGAACGGAATCCACGGCCGCCGCAACAGCGCCCTTTATCCAAACATTGCCGCGAACTGTCTTGACTCTGAATGTCGTGGTAGCTATTCCGCTGGAAGTGAACCCGACCTGCGGAATCAGATTCCCGAAAGTATCCGCCGAAGTGCCAACCGGAGCCACGGGAACCATGGAGAAATTCACCCTCGTCCGGTCGCCGACGAATGCGCCCGCAGTATCGAATACTGTGGCTACAACCGCAGTCTCAGTGAAACCGTCAGCCTGAAGAATTCTCTGATCCACCGTTATGGAAATATCATTGACCGAGGAATCACTCTTTGTGAACTCGACGAAAGTATCGCCCCGAGCGGCTCCAGATCTGGCCGTAACCCGCGCCGTGCCAACATTGTATGTGCTCATCAGGTCGAACATCACCATGCCGAATGAATTGGTCTCGTCCGATGCGCGAGACAAAATGCCCATACTCGCCTCGAAAGTTACCTCAGTGCCTGCAGTCATGGCATTGTAGTATCTGTCATAAACATACGCACTGCATGTCGCGAAAGAGAAGCTGTCAGCCGGAATAACTCCCGGCGTGGGCCAGATGTCGATGATATGCGGCGGGCCGGGAATTAGCTCGCACCATGTCGTGTCCGCGATTGTATCCGCGCCGACATATACCTCGGCAACAACCTCACAGATTCCTGCTGTAGTATCCGATGTGAACTCCGTCTCGAAATGGCCGCCTTCCGTATAAACCGTGGCCGGCGAAATGAATCCCATATTACGCCCGAGGCCATCCGGCAAAGGATAGAGGTGAACGGGAGTCATATACCCGATGGGAGTGCCCAGGGAATCCCGAACAGTTCCGCTGATTGTGCCTGTGGAATGCCTATCCGCTATGATGATGTCCGGTTCGATGGTCACGAAAATGTTATCTATGCCGTAAGGAACAAAGTCCAGATTAATAATTCCAATTGCGCCTTCGCATGTCGCCGTGATAAGCGCTGTTCCTGGAATAGAGCCGCTTCTCAGCTGAACCGTAGCCTGTCCCGTGCTGTCGATTAGTGTGTCGGTAACGGTTATCGCCAGAGTATCGATGATCCCCAAACTTGATTCGAACAGAACTATCTTTCCATTCTCCACCCGATTGCCCTGAGCATCGTAAACAATAGCCCGAATCGAACAGGTATCGATGCCGTTAGCAACGAGGGTCGGCAGAGAGGGTATGAGTTCGATACTATGCGGCGATCCCGGCACGAAAGTGATATATGTCGTATCCGCCACAGCCATAGTGTCCGCCGGATCCCACGGGTCACCCACGTAAGCGATTAAAGTGTCCGGCACTCTGTTCGCCCTGGAGGGACTTCGCAGAGTTACTATAGCCTCGCCGCCCATGCTGTATCCCACACCGGGGAACATTGTGCCGCCGGAAGCGTAGAAATAGATAGGCGTCGAATCGGAAACCGCATGCCCGGAATCGTTCAAAGCATAAGCGTGAACCCGTGTGGTATTCGAGCCGTTGGCGGTAAGCCGCAGGCTGTCTGCAAAGATATTAATTTCGGTAACGTCCAAAGGCCTAAGCTCGATAAGCCCCGCCCCCGTAGGTCCGCCTTCAACCTCTGCGCTGATAACCGCCACTCCGCTCGAGACCCCGACTCGGAAGGTCGATATACTTGGTGCATTATTATTGGTATAGACATAAGAGGGAATCATCGTGCCCAAATCCGAAGATGGCCCGACGGTCAAATCGACCCTCGTTCCAGCTTCGACAAGGTTGCCGTATTCGTCGAGAACACTTATCGTGCAGGCGGATGTGCTGACGCCATCCGCGCTCAATATCGGGTATTCCGGTATAACCTCTACGCTGTGAGGCGGCCCCGGGGTGAATGTTACGCTGATGGTTTCGGTAAGCAGACTTCCCACGGTCGCGGTTACATATGCCGTCCCTGTCCGAGGTTCGGAATACAATCGGACAATGGCGTCTCCATCAACCGTAGTCTCCAGCGAATCGATGCTTCCCAATGGGTTGCCCGCCGAATCGGAAGATGTGAAGTAAACAATCTGGCCGTCGTTGACCGGCATACCCAGTTCGTTCAGAACTCGGGCGGTAATGGTCGAATAGCTCTCGCCGTCGGCCGCTATTCGCCTTGGGTCGGCGCGAAGGCTCAGATATGCAGGCGGCGAGATACCTATATTGACCGTAACAACTGCGTATATCCCGCCGGATGATATGTTGACTCTTGCCACAGTAGGCGTGTTCAATGCCGTCAGCACCGCGGTTACTTCCCCAGAAGAATTCGTGAAGGAAGTCGTCGGGCTTATCAAAGCGCCGGTAACGGAGAAATCTACCGGAACGCCCGAACTTACGGGATTGTCGTATCTATCGTATAAAACCGCATGAATAATCGTGAAATCCTCGCCGTTCGCAATTAGGTTCGAATCCTCCGGCCAGGCGCGGATACTATCAACCGGCCCTGGAACCATATCGATGAAGGCAGTCCCGCAGGTCGTATCGACAGAATCCGATGTGCACGCCGTGAACCATGCCCTGCCGACATTCGTCTTGCTTCGAACCTGCACAGCCGCTTCGCCGGCCACGGTAAATGCCAGAGTCGGCGAAAGCATAGCCAGACCCGTGTCGCTTCCGGCAATGGTTGTATCCAAATGGAAGAACACCGGAGTGCCGTCGGAAACGGGCATTCCCACGCTGTCCGTAACATATGCCCTAAGGAAAGTGGAAGACAGAGCGTCCGCCACAAGGGAACTTGTATCCGATGTCAAAGTTACATAACTCGCTTCGGAATTTTCGAGAATGATAAAAGCCTCGCCCACCGCGGAACCGGCCCTGGCGCGGATTCTCGCTTCGCCCGCACGTCTGCCGGCGGTGAAGATGACATCCGCGTGTCCGCTGGAATTGGTGGTCTCCATTTCAGGATCTATCCATCCCCGGTTGGTCTCGAAAGTAACATCCACTCCGTATCCGACCGGATTTGCGAACCTGTCGAATATCTCCACATGGACATCGGTGGTCGAGAAGCTGTCCGCCGGCAAAATCGAATCCGTCGGCACAACTAATATCGAATCCGGCGGTCCGGGAAGAAGCTCTACCATCACGCTCTCGACGACACCGGAACCGGCATCGCCAATAATATATGCCGTGCCCACATTTCTGTTGGCCGTGAACATAGCCTCGAAAAGGCCGCTGTCCGTATGAGCGGTTACCGGCGCAATTCCACCGTAAGGCCCAGCGGAATCGGTAGTTACGGTAAAAATGACAGGGCTTCCGTCGCTGACCGGCATCCCGATGTCATTAGTAACCCGTCCCCAAACTCGCGCCGTATCGCGTCCGTCGGCGATCACTTCGCTCGGATCGATATTAAGGTAAAGATAAGCCGCATCTGTGTTTGTGAAATTTACCGTGGTCTGCCCCATTGCGCTTCCTGACCTCGCCCAAACCACAGCGGTTCCCGGAGTGATTCCGGCGTATAGGTAAACCAATGCCTCGCCCAAAGTATTAGTGTAAGCCATTGTGTCGATGGTTCCCAGATTGGTCTCAAACTCGATAGGAACCCCCGCCTGAACGGGATTTCCATTAATATCCTCCACGGTAGCCAGAATCTGAGTGAACGTATCTCCATTCGCCGGGATAATATCGGGGAGAGCGGACAACACTATCGTCGCCGGCGGACCGGCCACGAAATCTACCGTAGTATTGCCTGTTACACTATCCCCCGCATCGCCGGTAATTGTCGCTGTTCCTACAGTCGTAGCGCTACGAAGGGTTGTCGTAGCTTCGCCGTCTATCGTATATGCAATCCCCGGGAAAATGAAGCCGAGGTCGGTGGTAAATCTGATGGGCGTATTATCCGGAACCGCAATCAAGCTGGAATCCTGCGCCATGGCACGAATTGTAGTCGAGCTTATTCCATCGGCGTCCAAACGCGCGGAGTCGGCGGAAAGATAGATATATGCCGCAACCAGAGGGGTAAATGTAAGTTCGGCATAGTCAACATAAGCCCCGCTGAGAATGCTCGCAGTAACTGTCGTAACACCGACCATATCCGAATAAAGCTGAACGGAAATCTGGCCGAGGCTGTCGGTATTGCCCATGGTGTATATGAAAGTCCCCAGTGGCGATGCGCCGAAAGTAACAGTAACCCCCGGAACCGGATTGCCGTATTCATCGAAAACCGTGGCTGTAGCGGTTGCACGTGAGAAGCCGTCTGCGGGCACGCTGTCCGGTTCGACTTCCACACTTACTCCGGTGGGTATCCCGGGAATAAATTCCACCAACGCGCTGTCTTCGAGGCCATAGATACTGCCGTAAACATAGGCCTCAGCTGTTTCGGTAGGTGAAATCCAGTTTACCGACGCTACCCCGCCGAATGTGAAAGCCGCCTCCGGAAGGCTTCCAACCCTGCTTCCGTCGAGAATATTCTCCGAACGGAAACTGACGATAGTGCCGTCGGCCACCGGCGAACCGGTGGAATCGTATGCCGACGCCGTAACCGTCGAGAAGCTCGAACCATCCGCCTGCACCCGATTAGGTGTTGCAGTTACATTAATAAACGATGCGATAGGCGGAATCTGCTCGATCTCGAACAGTTCCACTGCTGTAACCTGATTGAGGTCATATGTTGGATAATATGGCATCTGCCAATCGCCGAAATCGTCGGTAACATCGTTGCCGTTGGCGAAGAAAGCCTCCATAATAGCCGGGCCCACATCGTTGGAAGCCCGATATGTCGCCACAAACTGTCCCTGACTATCCACGATAGCGGGTGAGGTAATAAATCCTGCCGCTATTGCAATATCGGCGTTGGGAGCGAGCAGGATAGGCGTGCCCGGTCTTGCGAAATTCAGGTAAACATCCCGCACCGTCGCGTGAACTTTGCTTCGCGACCTGCCGTCGGCAAACAATGTGTCCGGAACAAGGGAATCGATGTAAATATATACGGGACAATCGGCTACATAGTGCACGAAAACAGTATCCGCGATAGCTCCGCTGTCCGCTGATGCAATAACCGTATCGACTAAAGCCACAGTCGTGGCGAAAAGCTCGGATGTGGTGAACCCATCCTCGGTGAAACCGAAAGGCGGGTCAATTTCGCCCCGTGCGGCGGTGAAATCGACTCTGGTGTCGTCGGAAATCGGCCTTCCGCTGGCGTCGAATACGCTCGCGCGAAGGTTGGTGGATGTCCCCACCGTTATCTTGATGCTGTCCGATGTCAACACGATATACGCCGGCCCGGTCGGGACTATCTCTATCGGCACGGTCGCAACTGCATCGTCGATACTCGCGCGAATTACTACTCTGCCAACAACCGTCCCGCTGATGAAGTTTGTTCTCGCAAATCCAGAATCGGTAGCTATGGGGGATATTATCATGCCCATATCGTCGGGTATCATCTCGAAAACTACATTTCTGCCGTCTTCGGCATGATTACCGAAGGCATCGAAACACTCGGCGGTGACTTCCGACCTCTCGCCGCCTACGGAAAGTAATGTATCTGGATCGGCGGTTAAAACTATATTCTCGACAGGTCCCGGTTTGATTCGAACTGTTTGGGTGTCCGCCAAAGCGCCGACGGAAGCAATAACTATACATGTTCCCGCCAGAGTATCCGGTCGGAATTCGGCTACGGCGTCGCCGCCCACTGTTCCAGGTCTCGGCGGCACTATATCAGCCATAAACTCCGGTTCGACTCGAATGGAAACGATAGTGCCGTCACTGATAGGCCCGGGGGAGCTGTCGTAAACAGTTGCCGTAACGTTCATCGTGTTGCCGATTCGTATCGAAGTGCTGTCAACCGACAGGAAAATACTCTCCACCGGCAATGACCCGACATGAACTACCTTCGTATCCGCAACCGCACCTACTGTGGCGATAATAAGGCCGCTTCCAAGGGTCGTATCCGAACGAAATTCCGCGAGAGCTTCTCCGCCTGTTGTATTCTGCGTCGGCGGAACAACTCTGCCTATCTCCGGCGGCTCGACCGTGAAAACAACCGGAGTGCCGTCGCTAATGGCGTAACCGGAGCTGTCGAAAACCTCGGCGCGAATGCCCATCGAACTGGATGGTGCAAGACGCAGACTGTCGAGGGTAAGTATCACCGTTCCGGCAGGACCTTCGCCTATAAAAACAAGCTGGCTATCGGCGATTCCGCCCGCGGATGCTATAATCAAAGCCTCCCCCGATGTCGTCCCGGCGGAAAAACTAGCCATCGCGAAGCCGTCCATTGTCGGAACTAATCCGGGAACAACGTTCCCCATCTCCGGCGGCTGAACCTCGAAATTCACAATTGTGCCGTCGCTAATATGCACTCCGCCGCTGTCGAAAACCTCGGCCTGAATAGCCATATTCCCCTCGCGTGGCAGATGGACGCTGTCGGTCGTTAGATATAGGAATCCCGCAGGCGCGCCGGTCAGCCATATTCCAATATTCTCGAACACTGTCGGGTAATCGGATAGGGTTGCAACTAAAATAGCTTCGCCGGTAGTGAACCGGCTTCGGAACGTGGTCGTGCACGCGCTTTCCATGTTTGTATTGATCGTTCTGCGAAGAATCGTGCCCATATCCTCGCTTCCGGCTTCCAGAGCGAACTCGACTGTAATTCCGTCGCCAACCGGGTTGTTGTGGGCATCCGTAACGAGGGCGGTAACCTTGCTCGTGCTGGCGCTGTCCGCCGGTATCGTGTCCGGATTTGCACTGAGATGAATTCTGCGGGGGATATCGGGCTTGAAAGCTACCAGCATGCTGTCTTCGGCGGATGTCGTGTCGGTTATAGGCACTTCGGCCTTCACCCATGTTGTGCCGATAGTTGTCGGAGCGATAAGATAGATACTCGCGAAACCATCGACCGTGGTGGTCGTGAAACTGTCCGCCATGGGCGATAAAAATTCCCTCGGCACAGCAATTTCAGATTCCGGAACTCCAGGAGAAATTCTGCCGCGAGTAGCCGGAGTCATAGCCTCTTTGACTCTAAGTTTACTATCAAATTTATCAGTTAAGGGAGCAGTTGTCTGTGCCGGCCTCGACCTCGAACCGTAAGGCAGGAAAGTCCCCATCTCCGTGCGGAACGTAACAACTATGCCGTCAGAACACGGATGATCATCGGCATCGGTAACATAAACCTGCACCAGGACACTGTCCGCGCCGTTAGCCGTAGCCGAATCGAAATCGGCCAGCATACGCAGTTCCTCGGGATAAACCGGGTAGAAATAGATATCCCCGTTCCCCGGAATCGCGCCGGCGGAGGAGGCCGTTATCGTGTGCCATCCGGTTACGCGGGAACTTGTAAGCTTGGTTTGCGCCCTGCCGGTAGAATTGGTGTTCGACGACGGCGGGTTGACCGTTCCGCCTCCCTCATCGGGAGAGAAAGTTACCGAATTTCCCGCGCCGACGGGATTGTCGTAGGCGTCGAAAACATCGGCCCAGACTGTGCATGTATCCTCCATGTCCGCGCGGATGCTGTCTCTGCTGAAGGATACCGTTATCCTCGAAGGATCACCAGGCAGGAATGGAACATAAATCGTGTCAGCGGCGGTAATAACAGTATCGGCCAGAAGGGTATCGTAAACCTGATACCACGCGGCCACCATGCACGAATCCGCCACGAAACCGCTGGTAAGCAGAACACTGCAGAATCCGCCCAGTGTAGCGGCTTCACGATAGTCGGATGTAAATATACTCGTGCTTCGGCCCTTCAGAAGAGGTGTCGCCCGGTCGAAAGCGGTACCGGACAATGACCCGAGATCGGTGAAAAACTTGATTCTCACGCCGTCGGTAACGGGAGTATATGCCGAATCGAGAACCTCGGCACTAATCGTGGACTGGCTCGAACCGTCCGCGGGCAAGCTAGTGGGATTCGCACTTAGTTGGATGTAGCGCGGCGTAGTATTAGCCAGAAGAACCTCGGTGTATCCCGATGCGCTTCCACAGGTCGCGGTGATTCGAGCATAACCCGAAATCGTCCCGCTGGTCAGGGTCGTGGTTGCTCTGCCGAGGGAATCCGTCAGAGAATTCGCGGGGAAAACACTCCCCTTATCCGTCTCGAAGTTGACCGTCTGTCCCGAAGAAACTATATTCCCATATTCGTCGTAAACCGTAGCGGTGATTTTCGTGGTGTCGATGCCGTCGGCGAGAATCGTGTATCTCTCGGCTGTAACGAGGATACTGTGAGGCGAACCGGCGAGGAAAGTAACATTAGTCGTATCGGCGATAGTTCCGGCCATAACCGTTGCCGAGGCAGTGCATTCCACACGCCCGGCGGTAGTCGAACTGCGCAGACGCACCCGCGCGTAGCCGGATTCGGTATATGCCGTTATCGAACTATATGGACTGGTCGAGGCCGCCAAAGTCCTCGAAACAGGGTTTTTGGACTTAATCTGATCTCCCTTTTGGGGCTGTGCCCTCTGAAGGGAATATTTCGAACCGGTATATGGCAAAAGCGCACCAGCGGCGGATGTGAAGAATATCTCCGTGCCATCGGGAGCCGGTGCTCCGGTGCCGCCGATGGTAACATAAGCCGACAAAGTCAGCTCCGATACCCCATCGGCGGGAATGCTGGTCGGTGTGGCCGAAAGATCTATAAAATCGACATCCGGAATTTCCAGAACCCATATTGAAGCGGTATCGGCAATGGAATCCGCAGTGCCGACAACCGAAGCCGAGATTAAAATCGTCCTCGGATTCGAAGGTGCTATAAAAGTCGCCTTTACCTGACCGTTCGCGTCCGTAATCGGCGCGCCGCCGGAGAAATCGAGGAACAAATCCCCCTGGTTGCCTTCGAGGAATTGGAAAGTTACAGTCTTATTTTCGAGGGGAGCATACAGCGAATCGCGGACGGTGGCGGTCAGAAGCACATTGCTCGTGCCGTCGGCGTAAACCGTGTCCGGCACTGCGGTCAGGAAGATGTAGCCCGGATTCGTGAAGTTCGTCGGCAGAATCGTGATAGTGATTCTCTTGATGTTCTCCTGTTCGGCGGTAACCTTGGCCGTTATAGTAGCCGTGTAAGTCCCGCTACTGTCCTCTTCGGTCATGAAAGTGGTGGTGGCGACGCCGTTCTGGTTGGTTATCGGCTCTCTTGTCAGAATCGTATCTCTGTTCGTGGTGAATTCGACCGGGATGTTTTTGATTACAAGGCCTGTATTAGCCCCTTTGACAAGAGCGTAGATATTCGTGTAACCGCCCGCGACAATCGTGGTCTGGTCGGCCCAGATACTGTCGATGACAAAATCCGTGTCGGTAGTGGGGTCGATATCCCCCGAGGGGCTACAGCCGGTGAAAAGAAGGACGCCCAGGACAAGCAGAACCGCCGCCCCAAGGATTAGTTTAAATCTATTGCGGTCGTTCATAATAGAACTCCTTGACTAAGCTAAAATGCGAAAGTCTCTATATACCTTATGATTATACTAATTCTCTTGAAGTGATTTGTCAAGCACTAAATAGAATTATTCCATTTTTGAACACGTTGTTAGATTTTCCTGTCCGTGTAGAAGCGCTCCGAAACGGCACGGACTTTGTGCGAGCACGATGTTAATATATTGTAGGGATTTTTGAAGTTTTTACAACTTTTTGGAGGAGAAAAAAAGTCGGAGAAAGGCCGCACTAAATGGCCTTATCAAAAAATTATCTCAGTTGAGTGAATTTAAATACGCGATGATTTTCTCAGAAAACCAGCCGCAAAGTATCCCGGAAAACTCCCTTGGCGCCGAAACTCTCCTTGAAACGCGCCAGACCGAAATTCGGATCCATGTCGAGGGTATATGTCCCAAAGTCGAACCAGCTGAAGCCATTTGCACTTGCCCACTGGAATATCTCCCAGAAAAGCAGATTAAGCGGCCTGTGTTCCTGATGTTTCCTGCTGTGGCTGATGTAAAAAGCTATCACCGCGCGGGGATTGACTTCCCACAATGTCACCCCGGCAAGGATTTCGCCGTCCAGAAGGGCATTGAACTGGTGAATCCGATTCGGGAAACGGTTTTTTAAATCGATAAGCTCGTCGAGGGAATGAGTAGGCGTAACATTATGGCGTGCGTATAAGTTAGCTTCGAGGACATCATAGAAACCGGGGATGTCGCCGTCAGAGGTAATCTCCACGCCGGCTTTCATAGCTTTGCGTGTCGATGTCCGCGCTTCGGGACGGAATAGGGCGAAGTTATCCTCCGAGTCGGGATAAATCCGCAGAACCGCTGTCAGCTCACGTTTGACAAAACCCGCGCCGCGAATTATCAGCGCGAAATCCTGATGCTCCTCGGGCAAATCATGGTATATAAGGGGCACGCGGGTGAATTCCACGCCCTCGTATCCGTTCTTTTTCGCCCAATCTATCCAGAGTTCGACCATCTTGGAAGTCGCTTCTACACCGGCTTTCCGGCTCAATGCCAGCCCGCCGAAACTTGCGCCGGGATGGCTCACATAAATCCGTTTGCCCTCCCTGTCCCGTTCCGCGCCTGGAAGAACAGCCATCCATCGATTCCGGTGCTCGAAAATCAGATGCCGATGCTCAAACCGCCCCTTTGGATGATAACCTAAGAATTTCTGCGTATGAAAAATCGTGCCGTTGTTAGTCTGGGCAACGAATTCGTCCCACTTTTTAGCCATGCTCTTGTCGTATTCGATAATCTTCATCTTCCGCTCCTGATAAGGGCAATCTTGCCCCTTCGCACGCTTTCGCCGTTGCTGGCAACAACAACATAAACCCCCGATGCCACCGGCTTTCCCGAATCGTTTCTGCCGTCCCATTCGGCATGTGCGAGGGAGATTCGTTCATTCACAGGAATGCTTCTGACCAGCGAGCCGTCTGCGCTGTAGATATGCACTTCGGCAGAGGGCGGGATTTCGGCGATTCGCAGTTTGTTGTCGGCATAACCATCCCAGATGTAGGGATTAGGATACAGCAGTAAATCTCCGTCGCCTTCATCCTCGAGTTTTCCCAGGTGGAGCACACTGATGGCATTCTCGCCGCAGAACCAAACATCGCCAGTAACCGGGTTGTATTCGACCGCATACAGCAGTTCCGTGGCGAGGTCGGTGCGTTCGTAATTGTTCACGCCCTGAGCAAATTCTGACCGAATCGCTACCCAACTGCTGTCAGCCCTGCGAAGGAAACCCGCGCCCTGATCCGTCGAGACCCAGACGTTGTCGTTTTCATCTACAGCTATTCCGCTAACGAACGTGGATAGATTCTCCGGTAGAACCTGTTCCATAACCAAGCCGAAATTCGGGTCGATGGAGACCACGCCGCCGGAAATTCCCACCCATGCTATCCCTTCGGAATCTACCGCAACCTTATTGGCTGACGCGCTGGGAAGTTCGCCGGAAAAATTCCGAATATAATCATCGCCGTAGCTCGAAACATCATATCCAGGATCGATGAGCGTAACCCCCTGATCCCGCAAAACAAGCCAAACATCGCCGCCCTTAGCCGTAACGGACATGACGTAATTGTTCGGCAAAGCTGAAATTCCGGTATAATATTCGGCGTAGGACGAGTTCAATCCTTCTGTCGGATCGAAAGCGGCCACGGCAAGCCCTCCGACATTATCGTAGTTGGAAACCCACATAAGATCGCGGGTTTCGTCGTAATCGAGACCCCAGCATAAGGGGGCGTCGGGACTTGCTGAATAGCCGTCGAGGATACTGTTCGTCTTGTCCCAAATTTGCCATTCGCCATCGGCTGAGCGCACGAAAACGCCCTCGCCGGTCATTCCGAGCCAGAGGCCGTTATCGCCGCCATATGCGCTCCGATATGTCCGATGTATCCTATTTCGAACCTGAGAATAAACCGAATCGTCTGATATTATAGGCATGTATTTACCGAGAAGGTTCTCCCAAACGCCGCCGCTGTAAACGCAGGCGCCGTTTCCACTGCTGATTATCAGAACATCGCCGTTGGGCGCGATGGCGATATCCCGGAAAGCTGTTCCGGCAGGGCTGTTCACGCTCCTATGCCGTATCGTATCCTGCCGAATGACGCCGAAACCTATTTCGAGGGCAAGATAGAGGGAGTCCGCAAGCGCCGCGCCTCCGTGAACCGCCCAGTGGGCATCGAGACGTATTGGCGAATATGTTCCGGAAGGATTTCTCTTGAATAAACCCGCGTGGCCATGGACATATAAATCGCCGTCGTGGCGGAAAAAGCCGTCCAGCCTGCGGCTGTGCATGTAGGTGTCCTCGAGAGTGTCAACCGTTTCGCCGTCGAAGAAAAAGATACTGGAAGCGGAATCCTCCTCTTCCAGGATAAAACGCACCCCGCCCGAATCCGCGAAGACATCGACTACTGGCCTGCTCGTAGCGAAATTCGTCCATGCTTCCGGCACGAAAAGACTGCCGTCGATACGTCCGAAAGCCAATCCGGCGTCACTGCCTATCCAAATCGTTGAATCGTCGGCGGTTATCGCATTAATGGGGTAGTTTCTATCCCAGATTCCTATCTTGTTGAAATTCTCCGCGACCTCCATAACCTGATTCCCGCCGAGGGGCCTTAGTTTGCTGACCCCACGCACCGTGGATGTGTAAAAATGACCTTCCGCTTCGACCATTCCGGTTATTCCGACATTATCGATGATTAAATCGGGGAAAATCGACCACTTGCCGCCTTCCAATCTTCCGAGGGCGCCGTTGGAAGCGGCGTAATAGAGATCGCTGTCGTATTCGACAAGGGCGATGACATCAAGCCCGCCGAGACCGTGAATGTTGGTCATTATCTGCCAGTCCTCAGGCGCTTGCCCGGGGGTGTATTTAATTATTCCGCCTCGGCTTCCGACATAGAGGTCGTCGTCGAAGGCGATACAGCAGTTCGTGAAGTTGGCGTCGCCGAAAGTAGTCCAGGTTCCGGGAACCTGAGCGAGGACAAGGGAGGCAATGATTAGGATAAATAGATGGTATTTCACTTTTTAATCAGAAGTCCAGTTAATAGTAAAATCAGCGGAGAAGCAAAAAAAGTGCCATACCCAATCCAATCGCCGAGCTTGGTGAAAAGGGTTGTCCGGTTCCGAACGGGAATTTCGCCAACCAGAACCCCCTTGGTATTCAAATCGAGCTGATGAGTGATTCTTCCTGTTTCGTCGCAGATTAATGAAATGCCGGTCTGCGCGGCTCTGCCTATTCCAAAACGGTTCTCCACCGCGCGGAACCGGGTGAAATTGGCGTGCTGATAAGGCCCCGGAGTCTCGCCGAACCAGCCATCATTGGTAATGTTAGTTAAAAATTCCGCGCCTTCCGCCGCGTAGCGACGGACTGTGCAACCGAAAAGTATTTCATAGCATATAGGCGCGGAAAACTTCATCCCGTCGATTTCAAAAACAACTATGCTGTCTCCCATTGCGAAATGGCTCCCTCCAAGGTCTATTTTCCGCAGGATGGGAAACTGGTCCTGAAAGGGAATATGCTCGCTTCCGGCCACTAAGTTTATCTTATGATAACAGGCGAGACAGCCTTCGTCTGTAAAAAGCCCGGAGGCATTATAATAAAGGCGCTTGCGGTCCCGCGGATTATAATCCAGGGTGCCGGAGAGAACCGGCGCAGAGACCTGTTCGGAAAGCCTTCTAAGTTTATCGACCACCATAGGGTAATCCCTATGGTAAAAGGCTGTTGCAGTCTCGGGAAGGACGATGAGGTCGATTGGCTCGTCGATTCCTTCGGCCATTTCGGCGTAGTAGTCGATGTTTTTCTGCCGGAAATCCCTGTCCCACTTTGTTTCGGCGCTGATATTCCCCTGTAGGAGAGCTACTTTTATTTTCTCCGAAGGGGGCGGTTGCGACAATCGCCAGAAGCCATATCCGAAAATTAACGCGAATATGACTATGATTGCGGCAATATAAACAACTCTGCGTTTCTTCGTTATGATAACCGCAACAATAAGGGCGTTCACTGCGACAATCAGAAAACTGATTCCCCTATGGCCAACCAAATCCGCAATCTGAATAATGACGCGGAAAATACCCTGACTGTAACCGAGGTCCATCCACGCGAAACCGAGCTGGCCGTAACCCCGCAAAAACTCCATACCTGTCCACAATATTGGCGCTCCAGCAAGGGCAATGAGGTAACTCCGTCTCTGTAGAAAAGTGAACCCCAACGCAAAAAGGGCGTTATAAAGGGTTGCAATAATTATTGCCGCTATCATCCCCGGCAGAGTGGGAATGGCTATCCAATAGAGGGATATGAGGTTAGAGGTAAAACCCCAGATAAACCCGAGCATGAAAGAACCCTGATAGGATTTCCCCTTTAGAGCTAAAAACAGCGGAACGAGGCAGAACCACGCCAAAAAAGCGGTCCAATGGGGAGGCTGGGAGGCGGAAAAAAACACCCCGCCGATGATAGCGTAAACTACGTCCTGCTTGCGTATCGGCTCCCTCTGCGCCGTCAACGGTCTATTCCTTTTAGGATAACTTCTCCCTTTCCCTCGGTGATTTCGCCGCAGAGAACGGCGCGATCGCCCCTTTCATGGAGAATCTCCATTGCGCGGTCGGCATCAGCTGGTTTTACTGCGATTACGTAACCCGCGCCCATGTTGAAAACATCGAACATTTCGGCGTTTTCGATTTCGCCCTCTGTTCGAATCAGTTCAAAAATAGGCGGAGACGGAATCTGCGAAACATCGAACACGGCGTCGCAGGTCTTTGGAAGCACTCGCGAGAAATTCCCCGGCAGTCCGCCGCCTGTGATATGCGCCATTCCGGCGATTTCTATCTTCTCGCGAAGGGCAGTTACAGCATGAAGATAACTCGGGTGAATCTCCAGCAGAGCCTCCCACACCGATTTGCCCTCCAGGATTTCCGGTCTGTCGCCGACATCGAACTTAGCCTCGTCCAATAGAACATGGCGCGCCAGAGAATATCCATTCGTCTGCAGTCCGTTGCTGATAAGGGCGATGAGCTTATCCCCCGGGGAAATTGCCTCGCCGGTTATTAACGCGTCTTCATTGGCTGTGCCGACTATGAATCCGACCAAATCGAATTCTCCGGAGTTATATATTCCGGGCATCTGCGCTGTTTCGCCGCCGATAAGGGCGAGGCCGTTTGCCGTGCAGGCTATACTCAAACCCTCGACAATTCGCGCGATTTCATCCGGTCCTAAATCTGAATAGCCTATGTAATCTAGGAAAAACAATGGCTTGGCGCCGAGGGTGAGAATGTCGTTTACGCAATGGTTAATCAAATCCTGGCCGACAGTATTGAGCACGCCTACTGCAGAAGCGACTTTGAGCTTGGTGCCCACGCCGTCGGCGGAGGCCACTAGCAGACTTCCGGAATCGGAAGGGTAACGGTAAATCCCGCCGAAAGCGCCAATCTCGCTTGCGACATCGGCGGTAAATGTGGCTTTGGCCAGAGCGGCAATTTTTTTTGTTGCAATCTCCGCGGCGTTCAAATCGACGCCTGCGGATTTATATTTTTCCGCCGTCATGCTAATTTCACTCCGTTAATAACAAGTTCGAATTTCGCGCCGAGGTGCAAAGCGGCCATCTGGCATGCGTTCATTCGTTTCAGGAAAATCTCGAAATACTCCATAACTGTCGAAATTTCCGGATCGACAATAATGTCGATACCGATTAGCTTGCCATCATCGCCCACATAAAGCTCGCTTCGCTTTGCGGCGAAGTTTACCCGGTCGTGAATGTCGCCCACAATATCCCCCGAAGCTCGAACCCGCGATTCGCGAACGTCCGACTTATCCGCGAGAATAAGACCGGCGGTGATGTCCGAAACGGGGTCGCCTTCGCCCTCGTGGTGGTTGCCGATGGCGGCTATCACCTCGTGAACCTCGTGGAACGGCATTCCGAGACGCATGAGAATCGGCTTTGCAAGCATCGCTCCAAGCATAGCATGGTGGTATCGGTTCACCGTGTTGCCGATGTCGTGCAAAAGAGCGGCTATCTCGGCAAGTTCCGCGCGACGGGGGTCTTTGCCGAGTTTGAGCATGAGCTCCTTCGCCCTTTTCGCCACAACCATAGTATGTCCGAACCCGTGGTCGGTATAGCCCGCCTGTTCGAGGTTTCTATTGGCCACCTCTACCAGGTCTATTATCTCAGGATCATTCTTTATAATGTCCGCAGTTACAATATGATTTTCTGCCATTAAGCCTCCGTTATTTGCAAATATTAAATATAATGACTTACGAGATTAAGTCAAGGACAAGGGCAATGTAGGAAAATTTATCTTTAAACGCTAATCTCGCAAGGCATTGAAATAACTTTCGCGTCCTATATTATTCATTTATGCCTTGACATTCAACCGAAAGGGATTAAATTCGTAACAATATGCAAGTTGTATTAATTCGGTTAATGAAATAACTCAAAGAAGGAGGATTAGATGAGAAGGAGCAATATAGTCTTCATCATCGCTTTACTCGGAATAGCCTTAACTGGTTTAGCTCAGGAATGGGAAATCGATTTAGGCGTATTCAAACATCCGGACACAGTTAAAACACTTACAATGAAAACCAGTATCTACGGCAGTGATATGTACGATCCCGCCGTGATTATTGGAAGCGACACTATAGCGGTAGATGTCGGAGCGCCGCCTCCTCCGCCCAGCGGATTCTACTGCTTCTTCCCCCTCGCAGATACGAGCGCGCCTCTGACTCAGCTTTTCGTCGATGCACGCAGTAGCACGCAGGATACCATAATCTGGACCGTCTTCTGGGGCGGGACTATGTATCCCGACTCCGTTACCGTCGATTGGGATGGTGAAACCCTGCCAGCTCACGGCTCCATGGAAGCGGCCATTACTATGGTCGGCACCGATGCCGACTGGAGCACCGCAGTCGATATGTCCACTGTTACAAGTATCAGCGCCGCAAGCTGGATGGAGTGGATTAAAATTCGCTACGTGCTCGAAGACACTTCCGATATCACGCCGCCGACATTCACTAACTGGGTTCCCGCTAACGGAGCCACCGATGTCCCGGTAACCACGACCATCTTCTCGATCGATATTCTCGACCCCAGCGGCATCGACGAGAGCACAATCGAAATTACAGCCTTTGGCATGAGCATACCGAGTATGTTTATCACAACTACACCCATCACCGGCGGTGTGCAGGCCTCTATTGATGCATCTCCTCTCGGCGTAGATCTTCCGGCCTGTTCAACCCTTGTTTGGGAAGTCTCCGCGGACGACATGCGCGGCAACACCGGAACCGGAATAGCAAGCTTCACGACCGAATGCGCCGAAACCCTATTCTGCGTTGACGGCACCGTGACACTCGAAGGCGAAACTGACTATTCCATGTCCGCCGTTTTCGTTGGCGCATACCACGACACCACCGATGCCGCTGGCGATTACGAAATATGCGGTGTTCCCGGCGGTGTTTACTCGGTTATTGCCTGGCATGACGGCTTCATGGCCGAAACTCTCGAAGTAACAATCTCGGCGGATACGACCATCGATTTCGATCTCGACCTCCTCACTGGAAGCATCGCCGGAACCGTGACTCTCGACGGCATGTCCGACCATTCGGGCGTAGTTGTCAGCGATTGGCTCAACGACATCACTGATACTACCGACGCCACCGGAGCATATCTGCTTTCCGACGTTCCTCTCAGTGCAGTGGAAGTTCACGCCAGCTATACGGGATACAGTCCGTCGATGGCCAGTTTCACTCTTAGCGGCGACACGACCGGAGTCGATTTCTATCTCTTTGAAATCGCAGAGACTTACGATGTCTCCGGTGCCGTTACTCTCGAAGGCGAATCAGACCATTCCGGCGCTAAGGTCGTTATGACCGGTGTAGGATTTGCCGACTCCGTTACTACCGGCACTACAGGAGCTTTTAGTTTCAATGTCGAAGAGGGCGTTTATGACATCATCGCGTCGAAGGCGGGTTTCGAAACATACGAACTCCTCGCCCTTACGGTAGATGACGACCTCGTATTGAGCATTCCGCTAGACACTCTCGATATTCCCACTCTCTCCCTCAATCCACCGGCTAATCTTCAGGCGAGTAATCGTCCTTGTTATCCGGAATTCATCTATGTAAGTTGGCGTCAGCCGACTTTGGGCGATACCCTGCTTCTGTCACACACCGGCGGAGGTTTATCCTGCGGCGAATGGGACCCATATGTCTGGTATTCCCCCTACGGCTATCCGGGCGGCGGTTTCGCGATGCCTTTCGTGGCACCGACTTCGGATGCTATACTCACGAAGATCAGCCTTGATATGGCAACTGTTGCTCCCGGAGCGCAGGCCGCATTCCACATCTGGGCAGAGGGTGATTCTGGCGGCCCCGGAGCTGATATGATTACTCCTATTAATATCACCTTCTCCAGCACGGTTGATTTCGAGACTTATGAAATCGAAATCGATCCGCCCCTGGCTGTCGGCGACGAGCCTTTCTACGTCGGATGGTGGGACCTCGCCGCATATCCTAACGGCATTTTCGTCAGGCAGGACTACACCACACCGGATACGCTCACCTGGATTTATTACGCCGTGGACAGCGTCTGGGAATGGTATGGCAACAGGGTAAACAGCGCCGACATCGATTACGCTATCGAAGCCTATGTAACCACATCCGGTTCGAGATCCGGCGAAGTGATTCCTTTGATGAGCGAGAATCTCCAGCACACCAAGGTTCGCAAAACTCGCAATGCGGAACGTAATTACAGCTATATCGAACCCGAGGCTATCGGCATTCCGGACTTCGATTTCTCATCCCCGAGAACGAGACCCATGGACGATCCCGAGTCATTCAGGCTTTACAGATCGACCACCAGCTTCACCGATACCGCTAGTGCGACCCTAATCGCTGTCATTCCCGACACGATGTTCTCCTACGTAGATACGGCTATCACCCTCGGCACAAACTATTATTATGGTATAGTGGCCGATTACGCCGATGGTTCGAGCGACCTTTCCAATCTGGCAGTCGGTTTTACCGATGAAGGCCCGGAACCCAACGATATTCTCATTATCGACTGGGCCGGAGGAACTGGTATCGAAGAAGACCTCGGCTGGGATTGGGATCCGACGGATTCACTCCTGAATATTCTTGCCGACCTGGATATATCTTCAAGCGACATTTCAGTTAGCGGCGAGCATGATAGACTCTACGTTACCGAACTCGTCGATGACAGCGACAATCCGTTGTTCGACCTGGTTATAATCGAGTGGAACCCGCTATCAAGCTCCGGATGGCTGGGACCGCGCCCGAGAGACGCCGAATGGCACATCCTCATGAACTATCTCCACAACGGTGGAAATATGTTCATCGAGGGTGCGGACGCCATGCAGATACTGTCAACCGACGGCGAGACCCCCGCGAACAACCAATACGATTCGCTCTACACGATATTCGGAGTTAATTACTACGACGCCGGCATCAGCTCCCTCGACGGAAACGTCCGCGAGCTGACCGGAACTTCCCCTGTGTATTCTCCGAGTTTCACGGAAGATTACTCCATGGGACACATATCCGATTTCAGCGTGGACGAATTCGAGCATGCCATGGGAAGCGGCGCTTTCACGGTTCTCACCTCCCAGCTGACCGCTCCGATGCCCAACGCCAGCAACGGCAGAGGGGTATGGCGCGAACATTCGGTATTCGGTTGCTCGACCTATGTGCAGAGCACCTACCTGTCGTCTATAATCGACATTCCAGTAGGAACGACAGAGGGCATCGCCAGAGACATATTCGTAGGTTTCGGAATCATTGACGGCATCCAAGAAAAGCCGACGGACCTTCCCGAGGAAGTCAGTCTCTACGGCAACGTGCCTAACCCGTTCAACTCAGCGACCGCCATCGAATTCATGGTAGATGAATACACCCACGTTGAACTGTCGATTTACGACATGCTTGGCAACAAGGTCAACACCATCGTGAACGATGAGTTCAAGCCCGGAAGACAATCTGTCGTCTGGGACGGCACAGATGCCGAAGGCTACAACGTCGAGAGCGGAATATATTTCTACAAGCTCACGACCGGCACCGGTTCGGCAACCAAGAGGATGATTCTCCTCAAGTAGTTGTATATCAGGGGCTTTCTTAACGGGAAGCCCCTTTTTGTTTTTATTTTCGAAGTAAATGTTTTACTCATCAAGCCCTTACTAAGGGGGAAATATGAGAAGGTTCTTATTCGCTATTTGTTTCATCGTCCTAATGACAGCGGTTTCCGGGTTTGCCGAAGCTTGGCGCACGGAAATTTCGCTCATTGCGGACACGGACACTCTGTCTGTAAACATCGGGCGAGATCCCGAGGCTCTGGACGGCTATGACGACATGGACGTGGTTATGCCATTAGTCCCCCCAACGCCTCCATATGTTTATCTCGTTCTGGACGACCCGCTGAATCCCTACGTGGACAAACTCAACACCGACATTCGTGAAGACAGCGCGGACAGCATTATGTGGAGGGTGTCGATGAACTCCTTCTACTCACCACTATTCGCTGAATGGGTGATAGAGGCTTTGCCGCCCGGAGATTTCTTCATCGGCGCGCATTATTTGGGGATGGATGTTACGGAATGGGTCAATATGAAGACCAGTCCCTCCGTCTCCTTCTGGCCCTCCCAGGTGCTGGATATCGTCCATGTTCCCGATGCCCTTTACCCGGCTGACGATCCGGTAATCTCAAGCTGGGACCCTCTGGATGGCGCGACTAATGTTTCAGTTACAACCGATATTCGGTTCGAAGTAACGGATGAAGGAAGCGGCATCGACCCGGCATCCATCACGCTGATGGTAAACGGAACCGATGTCTCGGACATGCTGGCTCTTACGCCCATAGCCAACGGCTATCGAGTCATATACGTTCCGGCAGTCCCTCTTCCGGGCGAGACATGGATTTCAGTCATCGCAGGCGCTTCGGATAATTCCTATCCGGCAAATACCGCCAGCGACGTCATCGCGTTCCAAACAGGACACGCGGTTATGCCAGTTCTCTGGGAAGTGCCTCTTATGGCTTTCACCAGTGATGTTGCTGGCACGGACACGACATTCAAAGACCTGAGTTTCGGCTCGGACCTTTCGGCTTCCCTGGGCTTTGATCTCGGCCTTGACATTGTATTCCCCATAGCTCCGCCGTCGGCATTTTATGCCTACTTCCCCCTCTCCGATCCTGCATATCCTTTCTATAATATGCTCACTCGGGATATTCATGATGCCTCAATAATTACTGACACATGGAATGTTCGTTTCGGAAATGTGGACATGGTTGTCGGCGTTATGTGGGACAACGACGACCTGCCAACCGACAAAGACTGCTATATCGCCGCCACCTTCCCGCCCTTCTATCCCACCGAGGATGAATGGGAGGACATGACGGAAATCAGCGACATCAGTTTCGGCCCGGGCAAACAGGTCTGGATCAAAACGGTCAGCCCATCCGGCGACACCGCCGCACCGAGGCTTGCATACACAATCCCCGGCGACGGCGAAACAGGCGTTACGGTTTCGACGATAATCAAAGCCGCTGTTATAGACGCCGAGAGCGGCATCGACTCCGCTTCCATCGGTTTGATTGTCGAGGGTGACGATGTTACCGGCGATATTTTCGTAACTGCATCAGGCGGAACGACTTATGTGAACTACACGCCGCTAGCTGATTTCACACCTATGACCCGCATCGACTGCCAGCTTACCGTATCCGATTTGGCCGATCCGCCCAACACGCTAATCTACGATTGGGATTTCACTACCGGCTATTTCCTGACACCCACATGGATGGAATCTCTTGCGGTATGGACATCCGAGCCTGGAGAGCCTCTCCGCCATTTCACTCTTTATTTCGGAGCCGATCCCGCCGGGACGGACTACTTCGATTACGGCCTCGACCAGCAGATGCCCCCGCCGGTTCCTGGAGATGTCCCTTACGGCTACTTCATCACGCCCGATACTCTCTGGAATCAGCTAACCCGGGATATTCGCTCCTCCGAGGCATACGATATCCTCTGGTCCGCCATGCTGAACCGCATCACCCCCATCGGCGGAACTGTCAATTGGGTAGGCTGGAATCCGGAAGGCCTCCCCGAAGACGGCAGTTTCCAGATTGCATGGCTAATCGGCGAGGATACAACATGGCAGAATATGCGCACCACTGATAGAATCGACATATCTTCGGGCGGAAACCTGCTTATTCACTTCTCCCGCGGTGTTCCACCGACCTTCTGCATCGCCGGCACTGTGATGACCGACGGCGGAGTTGTCGAGGGCGCGGTAGTCGAGATTCTCGGCTATGCTAGCGACACTTCAGACGCCGACGGCTACTACGAAATCTGCGAAGTCCCCTACTCCACCGAGGAATGGACGATAATCACCACCGCCAGAGGTTATTCCGCAGACACTGCAGTCATGGTCATCGACGACGACATGATTTACAATCCCTATCTCGAACCCGCATTCGGAACCCTTTCCGGTGTGGTCGATTGCGCCGACGACGGTTCTCCAGAGGGCGCGATGCTAATCCTCGGCGACGACACCACCTACGCCGACGCCGACGGCGAATACATCTTCGAGATTGTGCCTTTCGGCGAATATGAAATCGTAGTCTCCCTGCGGTTCTACCAGAGCGAAAGCCGCAATATCGTCATGGATGAAATTGAAGAGACCGAAGATTTCACCCTCATTCGAAATATCGGCAACCTCGGTGGCACGGTGAATCTGGACGATACTCCGCCATCCCTCGCTGGAAGCATGATAGAGATAGTCGGCATGGACATTCCACCGGCATATACGAACTCCGAGGGCTACTACAGCTTCATCGAGCTACCTTATAGTATATACACGATTCGATTCTCTCGCGCAGGCTACGAGACTATCGACACAACCTTCGTTTTCGAGCAGGCTGAGGATACTCTGGACGTTACCCTCGAACGGGAAGGCGGCGAACTCAACCCGCCGCGCAACCTCGAAGGATTCGGCAACTATCCCAACCGCGTTGTTCTCGATTGGGATCCGCCGGAACCGGGAGCGGGAACTCTACTTGGCTACAACGTTTACCGCACGGTTATCTTCTCGGATGACACCATGGTTGGCTTCGTTCCAGAACCGTATTCGGCCTTCGTCGAGTGGGAAAGGACGAACTACCTGCCCTATAACTATCTGGTTACGGCTGTTTACGACCTTGGAGAAAGCGAACCGGAAGGCCCGGTTATGGTTTGGCTCAATCCGGATTCTTCCTATCCCGATATTCTAATCTGGGATTACGACAACGGCGCAATGCTTGCCGACGGCGGCGACCGCGACGAGGACGATTTCATGGAAGAATACCTGAGCGCTTTCCCAGATATCGAAGTTCTCAAAACTTCTCAGGATCAGAATATCAACTCTTACGACCTGTTCAAATACCGCGCTGTATTCATGATTAACGGCGTCGAGGACGACAACGACGCCCTGCCCAACTTCCAGAGCGTCAACAGGCTGGCAACATACATCGCGGCAGGCGGAAGGGTTTACTGCGAAGGCGCGGACTTCGGCTACGATTACGGTTCCGTGATGGCGCCGGATCAGCGCAGACGGCTGTTCAATCTCTTCGGCGCGGTTTTTGCCGAGGACGGCTACCCCGCCTCCAGCGGCAACGTCATGAACATCCGCGGCGAGGACACATCCTTCTTCAGAACCGGCGCTGTGAACATGGATTACCATTGGGAAAGCATCGCCGACCACCGCGTGGACGAGTGGGCCGACGATACAATTACCGAGGGGACATCGTGGGCGATGTTCTCGCAGGATACTCCCCCGCCCCTCGAATCGACCCTGCGTATGGTTTACCGTAACCAGTTCAACTACCGCACCGTTCTTTCCAGCGTGTATATCGGTTCGATGATAGACGGCAACGAGCCTTCTACAAGGATGTACGTGCTCACGGCTGTCGTGAACTTCCTGCTGGGCACCGACTTCAACCCGCCGCCTAATCCGCTTGTCGAGGAGAAGAGAACGGAACTGCCGGTAGAGATGGCCGTGAACGCTTCACCGAACCCCTTCAATGCAAGCTGTAAACTCACCGTCGATATCGACACTCCTGGCATAATGAGCCTGGACATCTACGACATCAACGGCAGGCACGTCGCTAACCTCGCGGAAGAAAATGTTTCCGCCGGCAAATACAGCGTCGTCTGGGACGGTTTCGACAGCGAGTCCAGGGAACTTCCCAGCGGAGTTTACTTCGCGGTTCTCAAGTCCGCCGGAAGGCAGACTCAGTCACGACTCGTCCTTATAAAATAAGGAAAGGCAATTTCCATCGATATGAGCCGGTCTTCGGGCCGGCTCATATTTTTGACTTTAATTTGAACCGAGACGGTTTTTAACTTGACAAAACACTTATCATTTTTTAATTAACGGTCGTTGTGTCTATTCGATGTATAATCGGCCTCGGCAATCCGGGTAATGACTACGCTGAAACCCGCCATAACATAGGTTTTATGGTTATCGCGGAGCTAAGCGCAAGATACCGGGCGAAAATCAAGCCCGGCAAGGGTTCTTTTTATCTCGGAAGGGCGAAGATTAAGGGCGATTCAGTCGTTTTGGCGATTCCGACAACATACATGAACCGCTCCGGAATTGCTGTCCGGCAGATAGCCCAGCAGGAAGGCTTCGAGCCGGATGAGATTCTCATCGTCCTCGACGATTTCGAGCTTCCCTTCGGACAACTGCGAATTCGCAAAACAGGATCCGCGGGGAGCCATAACGGCCTCGGGGACATCATCGACCGTCTCGAAACAAAAGATATTCCGCGACTTAGAGTTGGAATCGGAGAACCGAATTCACGAATCGACCCGGCGGATTACGTCCTGTCGAGGTTCTCCCCATCAGAACGCAAGGATTTGCCGAATGTAATCGCCGATTGTGCGAGCGCTATTGAAACTGCAATAAAAGATGGCATAGATCAATCAATGAATATATATAACCGAAAAATAGATGAATAACCGAGAAACCTCTTTGGGCAAATGGCCTCGGTGGACGGAGGAAGTATGTTGTATGCACCAATAATCGGCGTCGTCGGACTTATCATTGCCGGAATAATTTACATTTATGTAAAGAAACAGCCCAACGGCAACGATCGAATGAACATCATCTCAGACCAGATTTATGAGGGCGCTCTCGTTTTTCTAAAGCGCGAATATTCCGTTATCGCAATCTTCGTTGCGGCGGTTTTCCTTCTTCTCGCGTTTTTCTTGAAAAGCGACTCTGTTTCAAATCTCGGGCTTTACACGGGAATAGCCTTCCTCGCGGGGGCAAGCTGTAGTATCCTCGCGGGATGGTTCGGAATGACATCGGCAACCCGCGCTAATGTCCGAACAAGCTGGGCGGCTAAGACCAAAGGCCAGGGCATGGCCCTGCGTATCGCCTTCTTCGGCGGAAGCGTGATGGGAATTTCCGTGGCGGCCCTCGGTCTTGTGGGTGTCGGAATTCTGTTTCTCATCTTCGGCAAAGACCCGACGGCATCGGTCGTAATCAACGGTTTCGCCATGGGCGCTAGCTCAATTGCACTCTTTTCGAGGGTTGGCGGCGGAATTTACACCAAAACCGCCGATGTCGGCGCGGACCTTGTAGGCAAAGTCGAAGAGCACATCCCCGAAGACGACCCGCGCAACCCCGCTACCATAGCCGATAACGTCGGCGATAACGTCGGAGATGTCGCGGGTATGGGCGCGGATATTTTCGAGAGCTATGTAGGCGCAATTATCGCTACGATATCCATCGCGGCAACGGCCTCCGCGCCGATTATCGCGACTCTAAGCGGCTCGAACAGTGTGATGGGAATTATCGCCCAGAACCGCGGGGCATATATGGCTTTTCCTCTTACCGTGGCGACAATAGGCCTCGTCGGAAGCCTTCTTGGAATACTGTTCTTGCGGCTTATCGAAAAATCTTCTCCTGCAGGCGCTTTGCGGTGGAGCAACTACATCGCTAATCTGCTTCTTTTCGTAGGAGCTTTCTTCGCTGTGCGAATGCTGGGGCTTCATATGAACATCTTCTGGTCGATGCTGGTTGGCACAGTGGCAGGGATGGCCATCGGAATAATCGCCGAGTATTACACCAGCCGAAATCCGATTAAGCAGATAGCCAAAGCCAGCGAAACCGGGCCGGCCACCAACGCCATCACCGGCCTCGCGGTCGGAATGGAATCCACAGCTCTGCCCATTGCCGCTATCGCCATCGCGATTTACGTAAGCTACCATCTTTCCGGGCTTTATGGCATCGGTATCGCCGCGGTGGGAATGCTGGCCACCGTTGGAATCACCATGAGCGTTGACGCCTACGGTCCCATCGCAGACAACGCCGGCGGGATCACCGAAATGGCCGAACTTGGCGACGATGTCCGCAAAATCACCGACAGCCTCGACGCCCTCGGCAACACAACCGCCGCCATGGGCAAAGGTTTCGCTATCGGAAGCGCCGCGCTGACTGCCCTCGCGCTCTTCTCCGCATATTCCGTTTCAGCGGGTCTCAAATCTATCGACCTCACTAAGCCTGTTGTTGTAATCGGTGTGCTAATCGGCGGAGCGATACCCTTTTTCATCTCCAGCCTTACCCTCAGAAGCGTCGGCCGTGCGGCTTTCCAGATGGTGAAAGAGGTCCGCAGGCAGTTCAAAGAAATAGCTGGTCTTCGCGAGGGCACAGCCCAGCCGGACATTCGAAGCTGTATCGACATCTCCACCCGCGCGGCCCTGCGCGAGATGATTTTACCGGGAGTGATTGCAGTTCTGGCACCCGTCATTATGGGATTCGGACTTGGCAAAGAGGCCCTGGGGGGAATGCTTGCTGGCGCGACCAGTTCCGGTGTTATGCTGGCGCTCTTCATGGCCAACGCCGGCGGAGCATGGGATAACGCTAAAAAATACATCGAAGAGGGACATCACGGCGGAAAAGGCTCTCCTGCGCACAGCGCCGCAGTTGTTGGAGACACCATCGGCGACCCTTTCAAAGATACATCCGGCCCGTCGTTGAATATACTTATCAAGCTGATGAGCGTGGTGAGCCTCGTCCTCGCACCATTGCTTCTGAAATAGTCTAATACCCCATTAAAACAAAGCCCGCCGATGTTTTTTCATCGGCGGGTCTTTTTTATTGAAAAATACTTGCAATGTTCAGTATTAATATTATATTGTAGGGTTTGTAAACTCAACCCATTGGACGGCATGGACCTCCCCATGCCCCGCATAACGCGGTCCAAGTTCTTAAGGAGGAACAAATGGAGAAACCCAAACGGACTTACGAGATGGCCACCATCTTCGTCCCCGAGATTACGGATTCCGAGATTCGGAACCATGTCGAGGATGTCGCGAAGCTGGTAGCTACCCACGGCGGTGAGATTATTACCACCGATTTCTGGGGAATGCGCGATTTCGCTTATCCCATCAGGAAGAAAGAGAGCGGGTATTACGTCTTCTATTACTTCGACGCCCCCCGCGAAACCCCCCACAAACTCCGCGATGCTCTTCAGCTCCGCGAAGATGTCCTTCGGCACATGATCATTGTGAATGAATACATGCCGGAAATCAAAGACAAGGAGGTAGACAATGGCCCGCAGACAGATGAGTAATAAGCGGAGATTCCACCGCTTCGGGAAAAAGAGATATTGCTACTTCTGCGACAATCCTAATCTTAAAGTTGACTACAAGAACGTCGAACTTATGAGAAAGTATATGTCGGATCGCGGCAAGATTGTTGCCAAGAGAATCAGCGGGACATGCAACAAGCACCAGAGACGAATCGCGAAGGAAATCAAGCGCGCCCGTTTCATCGCTTTGGTCCCATTCACCGTCCAGACATACCGGTAGGAGGAGACAATAATGAAAGTCATTCTTACTGAAGATATTCGCAACCTCGGCCCTGCAGGAGAAGTTGTGGAAGTCAAAGACGGTTATGCACGCAATTATCTGATTCCGAAAAACCTTGCGGTGAAGGCATCTAAGGCCAATCTTTCGAGAGTAGAACAGATTAAGACCGCCAGAGCCAACCGCGAAGAACGGCGCAAGAAAAAGCTCGCTACCCTCGCGGAAAGCCTCGAAGGCCTCAGTATCGACATTCCCGTTCAGGTCGGAGACGACGAGAAGATTTACGGCGCAGTTACCCAGCATATGGTTCTCGAAGCCCTTCGGGGCAGAGGTTTTAACCTCGAGAGAAAAGCAGTTCAGCTCGAAGAGCCTATCAAACAGCTCGGCGTTTACAACATCGAGATAAAACTGCATGCCGAGGTTAGACCCCAGATAAGAATCTGGGTAGTCAGCGTTTGATGCCGCTGTGAACGCCTCGCTACTATGGAGGCTTTTGCTCGCCCATGTTGTAGCGGATTTTCCCCTGCAACCCAATTCTCTTATAGCGGCAAAGAGAAAAGCTGGCGGGCTGATAGTTCATTCCGTTCTTTTCGGTTTGGCTTCGGTTGTGGTGTGCCGACAATATATCGGAAGATATTATGAGCTTCCGATTGCAATTGCCGGGCTTACCATTTTCCATGGCCTTCTGGATTGGGCAAAATCGGTTTTGACGAAGAAGATGGGCAAGGATACCCTGTCCCTTTTCATGGCAGACCAGATACTCCACCTATCGAGCTTGATTCTCGTTTCCCATCTTCTTCGATTCCGACCGATGGTTTATGAACCCGCTTATTTACCTATCACCCTGGGCGTTCTGGCCGTTTGGACAGTGCCCATCGTGATAAAGCTCGGTTCTGCAGAGTTCAGCGGAAAGGCGGTTCTTCCCCATACCGGCATGGGAGCATCAACAAGCAAGCTGGGGATGATAGAAAGACTTGGGCTTTTCACTGCGGGAGTAACTCAGGGATGGTTCTTTCTGGTGAGCTTGATAGTAGTGCCAAGGATAATCCATTGGGTTAGAGGGCACAAGATCGGCACGACACCGTTGGGATGGGCAATGGCTTTAGGTCTTGGGCTTATTGCCGGAGGAATTCTACAATGAATCTACTCAACCTCGACACATTGGCTATCGATTCGAAGACGAACGATCTCGTCGTCCTGCTGGAAACGGCGGAAAACGAGGTTCTGCCCATCTGGATAGGCAATATGGAGGGGATTTCTATCGCGATGAAACTCGCAGGCAAAAAGCCCCGCAGGCCAATGACCCACGATTTCATGGCGAGCATTCTCAATGGCCTGAACGTTCGTTTAATTCGCGTGGTTATAACTTCTTTGGTCGATGACATCTACTATGCCCTTGCGTATTTCCAAAAAGACGGGGATTTGATAGTTGTCGATGCGCGGCCCTCCGATTCTATCGCCCTTGCCCTTCGAACAGAAGCCCCTATATTTGCCGCAGATGATTTGCCCCTTGTAAGCGCTGACGAAGCGGATGAACGAAGACAGCGTCTCGACAAGAGGCTTCGCCGAATCGAACCCGAGCAGTTGATAGGAGAATAGATGATACGTAATTTTGAAAACAAAAAACCCTCTATTCACGAAACCTCATTCGTAGCTGAAAACGCCACAATTATAGGTGACATTCGCCTCGCCGAAGATTCAAGCATCTGGTATGGATGCGTCCTTCGCGGAGACATCAACTACATCCAGGTCGGCGCGAGATCGAACATTCAAGACCTCACCGCCGTGCACGTCGATTCCAATCTGCCGGTCAAAATCGGGGAGGACGTTACAATCGGCCACAGCGCGGTTCTCCATGGATGTGTCATCGAAGACCGGTGTCTTATCGGTATGGGCGCGGTTATCCTCGACGGCGCGGTTATCGGCACCGGAGCGGTTGTGGGTGCGGGCTCGGTGGTTCCGCCGGGCAAGAAGATTAAGCCGCACACCCTCGTTGCCGGAGTCCCCGCCCAAAAACTTCGGGAACTCACCGACGAGGATTACGAAAATCTGAAACATCACGCCGAGGCATACGTTAAATATGCGAATAGACATAAAAAAGTATAGTCTGATTCTGCTGATAGCCGCTTTTGCGGCGCAGGCATGGGTCAACCCGGAGTATATTGAAGAGGGCTTCCACGGCGCGCTCAAAGAATTCCGCGCCGGAGATTATAATAAAGCCGAAGACAGCTTCTCCAACATTCTGATAGATTCCCGCGGAACACCCTATTACGCCATGACCTATTTCATGCTCGGCCTAAGTTCATACAAGGCTGGCGATTACGACGCCGCAACCAGGCAGTTCGGGGATTTCGCGGGCAAACTTCCCGACAGCCCCGCCACTGGAAACGCATGGGTATATAAGGGCAACGCCCATTATCACAGGAAAGAATACCTCGAAGCGATAAAAGCCTATCTCAACGCCATTGACTCCCCCTCAACGAACAGCCAGACTCGGGATGTAGCTACAAAATCCGTCAAATCATTGCTCTGGGGATATTTGACCAAAGACCAGCTGACCATCGTCGGCGATTATGCCGAGGGATCTTCATCTCAGCTTGTCGATTATGTTCGAGTGAAACGCCACGAGCATTCCGCTGAATATTCCCGTGCGCTGGAGATTGCCTCCAGAAGCCTCACCCGCAGACCCGAGGGAGTTTACGCCGACAGCCTTAAGAGCTTCTCAAATAGAATTTCAAAAGACTTATCCGAAAATCTCACCCTCGCGGTTCTCGCGCCGAAAACCGGAGAATACGCCGATTTTGGACAGAGTCTGATAAACGGTGTAAACCTCGCAGTAGAAAAATTCAAGCAGTCTTCGCGGAAAAATATCGACCTTATAATCGAAGATACAGGCGCGGATATTCTTGTTGGAGCTTACGCGGCAAAAAGTATATTCAACAGACGTCCGCCGGCGGCTCTTATCGGACCGTTGGTTTCCGATGTCTCAGTAAGCGTGGGAGCTTTCTGCAATCAGTATAATGTGCCCATGGTCTCCCCAACCGCCAGCAAAGACGGCCTCGCGGGTCTTTCGCCGTATATTTTTCAGATAGCTACTCCGCCATCTGTTGGAGCGTCGAAACTCGCTGAATACGCCTACAATTATGCCGGAATCGCCCGATTTTCCGCTCTTGCGCCCAATGATGCCCTCGGCAGAAAAACCGTCGCTATTTTCGCAAAAACAGTCGAGGAACTGGGCGGGGAAATGGTCTCGATTTCCTATTATTCCGAAGGCACGGTGGACTTTTCGGAAAATCTCAAAGAAATCCGCGAGCCTTATTATAAAGAAATGGAACGCCAGTGCGCTAGAGCCGAAACTACCGACACCCGATTCTACAAGCCCGACGGCACAATGCGCAAAGAGGATGAATGGATAGTCCACATCCCCGCGATTTTCATACCCGGCTACTACGAGGATTTGATCAACATCCTTCCCCAGGTGCCTTTTAACTACATCAAAACACGGCTTTTGGGCACCAACGGCTGGATTATCGACGAAGTCCGCCGAATGGAAGCCTCATACATAGACAGCGCAATCGTGGTGGCGGATAATTTCTGGGCGGACACCGAAAATCCCCGATGGGAAGGTTTTGCCCGAGAATATCGCAAATCATTCGGCAACGCACCCGACAGAATCGCGGCATTGGCCTACGACGCGGCAAATATCGTATGTGCTGGAATTGAAAGCGGCGCTATCACCGCCGAACAGATGCGCGATTATCTTTCCGGTGTTTCAGATTATCGTGGCGTCAGCGGCGACATCAGTTTCGACCCCGACGGCACTAACATCGACGCGAACATTGTAATTTTCGACAGGAAGACTCCCAAACGAATCGAGATGAAATGAGCGGAAATCAGGAAAAAGCGGTTTTGAGATTGACTCAGCCCGACGGCACTGTGCAAGAAGTTACTCTCGAGCAGTTAGCTCTGTCGAACAATGTAACTTATCAGGCGCTGGTAACTCTGCTTCTCAAGAAAGGTGTCATCGAGGCCGACGAACTTCTGGCAGAAGTCAACCGGATTCATAAGGGGCGAATCGAAGGAGAATGAAATACTCCTGGTCAATACGTCCCGCTGAGGAGTTCAAAGCCAAAGCAGTCGTCGCGATTATTATTATCGTTCTTTCCGGAATTGTGATTACATGGGCCGCCGAGGGCAATTTTTTCTTTGGAATCATCGCCGTTGTTCTGATGACCTTCGCGTCGTCCAAGTTCTTTTTTAAAACTTATTATTACGCTGATGAAACCGGCATCGGCGAAAAATTTCTGGGGTTCGAACGGGTTCGAAAATGGCACGAGTTCCTTCGAGCGGACGAAGGGAACCGCGCTGTGTTTCTTTCCCCCTTCGAGAAACCCCGCAGACTGGACAATTACAGAGGTTGGATGGTGCCGACCCCCAGCCCGGAAGTAAAGGCTTTCATAATCGAACAGGTCGAAAAAGCCAAAAAGAAAGCCGAAAGTTAGATTATGCAGGAAGATTTTTGGAACGTAGATTGGGACAAAGAGTTCGCCGAGGAGCTTCAGGAAGACGAACTCGCCCTTTTTGAGAAGCTGGCCAAGGAAATCGCCCAAAGGCAGTTGACCGTGCCCGCGGTTATGCTTTTGGAGAGTTTCAAGCCTTTTAATTGGATAGGCAGTCAGTTTATGCTATTGATAGAACCCATAACTGTATATATGTTCAATGTTAAAGAGATGCTTACAGTTCGCAGAGCCCTTCAGAAAAGGGATGCTATGGAAGTTTTTGTTCAAAAGATAGAGAAGGCCGATTCCGAATACGGCCCAAAGAATAAGAAGAAGAAAAGGAGTTCAGATGAATAAGAACCCCGAGGATATCAAGGTAATCCTCGCTACGGACTGCGGCTCGACTACCACGAAAGCGATTCTGATTATGCTGGTGGACGGGGAATATCGTCTTATCGTCCGCGGCGAGGCGCCAACAACCGTCGAAGCGCCTTTCGAGGACGTAACAATGGGCGTTCTTAACGCGGTTACGGAAGTCGAAGAGCTTGCCAAACGGAGTCTGGTAGCCGACGACACGAAAATATTGCGGCCGGTTACTGGCGATAAGGGATGCGACATTTATATCTCGACATCCAGCGCCGGCGGCGGTTTGCAGATGATGGTTGCCGGCGTGGTCAAATCTATGACCGCTAAATCCGCCGAACACGCGGCTTTGGGCGCAGGCGCTATCGTTATGGACGCAATAGCCTCCAACGATAAACGCCTCCCCCACGAGCAAATCGAGCGTATCCGCCAGCTGAGACCCGATATGATTCTCCTTTCAGGAGGAATCGACGGCGGAACTGTATCCCATGTGGTCGAACTTGCCGAGCTTATCTCCGCCGCCGACCCCAAACCGAGGCTGGGCATAGGATACCAGCTTCCGGTTATATACGCCGGCAACGTCGATGCCCGCGAAAATGTCAAAGAAATTCTCGACCAGAAGGTCGATCTGCGCGTTGTCGATAATATTCGCCCTGTGTTGGAGGAGGAAAACCTCAAACCCGCCCGCGAGATGATTCACAACCTGTTCATGGAACACGTCATGGCGCAGGCTCCCGGATACAAAAAGCTAATGAGCTGGGCCGATGCCCCAATCATGCCTACCCCCGGAGCCGTGGGCGCAATTATGAAAAGGGTCGCCGACGAAGAGGGCATTCAGGTCCTCGGCGTGGACATCGGCGGTGCAACCACCGACGTCTTCAGCGTGTTCAAAAACCCGGCATACAACGACCTCAAGCCGGAACACGAATCGGAAAACCCCAAGACTATCTTCAATAGAACAGTTTCGGCAAACCTTGGAATGAGCTATTCGATAAGCAATGTCTTCAAAGAGGCCGGACTCGCCAATATCATGCGCTGGGTGCCCTACGACCTAGACGAAGTCATGCTTCGCAATCAGGTCAAAAACAAGATGGTGCGCCCGACAACTATCCCGCAGGCCATGTCCACCCTTATGTTCGAGCAGGCACTGGCACGCGAAGCCCTTCGGTTGGCCTTTATCCAGCACTGCAACTTCGCGACGACCCTCAAGGGCGTGCAGAAACAGCGGACAATTTCCGAGGCTTTCGAGCAGGTCGATAGCGACACCATCGTCGATTTGATGGGACTGGATATCCTCATCGGTTCCGGCGGCGTCCTTTCCCACGCGCCGAGGCGAAATCAAGCCGCGATGATGATGCTGGATGCTTTCCAGCCGGAGGGTTTCACCACCCTCGCGGTCGATTCAATCTTCATGATGCCCCAACTGGGCGTCCTCTCGACAATTCACCCGAAAGCGGCCACCGAGGTTTTCCACAAAGACTGCCTTATCTATCTCGGCACTTCGATTTCGCCCGTGGGCTCCACTAAAGCGGGCGGAAGCGTCGGCGAATATATCATCGAAACCGAAGACGGCCAGAAACATGAAGGCGAATTGAAATTTGGAGAGATGAAACAGTTCGATTTGCCGGTCGAAAAGAAGGCCAAGATTACCTTCTCGCCCTCCCGCTCTTTCGATGTTGGCGAGGGCAAAGGCAAAAAGGTCGAAAAGACTGTCAACGGCGGAACTGTCGGCATCATCCTCGACGGACGCGGAAGGCCGATCGAGATTCCGGAAAACAAGGACGATAAGGTCGAGATGCTCATCGAATGGCTTACCGCCCTCGAAGTTTACCCCGATAGCGCCCTTAAAAAAGGATAGGAGAGCGAAATGGGACACATATATACACCGGGTCTTAAAGTTACGGAATACACTACGATTAGAAAAAGACGCATCCTTCCCCTCAAGGGAGAAGTTGTAGTCAAACAAGGCGACAAGGTCAAACCCACCGACATCATCGCCAAAACCGACCTTCCCGGCAATGTCGAACAGGTCAACGTCGCAAATCTCCTCGGTTGCGATCCGGAGGACCTTAAGCATTTCATGCAGATAAAAGAGGGAGACGAGGTCAAGAAAGATCAAGTAGTAGCACGGAACAAGGGCATTCTTGGCACCGGCCTTTTTAAGACATCTGTCAAATCGCCCCTCACCGGATCGATAGAATCCATCAGCCAGGTAACCGGCAACGTCCTTTTCAGAGCCTTGCCTGTTCCCATCGTTACTACCGCTTATGTCGAAGGCGTTGTCGAAGAGATAGTCCCCGAAGAGGGCGCTGTTATAAAAACCGAAGCATCCTTTATTCAGGGCATATTCGGTATCGGCGGCGAACGTCATGGTGAAATTGTAGTAATGACCAAAGACAACTCTCAGGACCTTACCGAGAACATGATCGGCGACGAACATCGCGGCAAAGTGTTAGTATGCGGACGAAAAGTAACATCTGGCGCATTCAAAAAAGCAATGCGCGTGGGTGTCCACGCAATCGTTGCTGGCGGAGTCGATGACCGCGATCTTCGCGAAATCCTCGGATATGACATTGGCGTGGCAATCACAGGTTCGGAAGATGTTGCAACATCCATCGTTACGACGGAAGGATTCGGCGAAATTCCAATGGCTATGAAGTCCTTCGAACTATTGAAAAAATTCGAAGGCAGGGAGGCCAGCGTCAATGGCGCGACTCAAATCCGTGCGGGAGTCATCCGTCCGGAAATTATTGTAACTCAGTCTCAACCGCCGGAGGGATTCGTTCCCGACGATAAATCTAAGGAAATCGGCCTGGATATCGGAAGTATGGTGCGCATTATCCGCTACCCCTACTTCGGCAGAATCGGCGAGGTTACTGCTTTGCCGCCAGAACTTCAAGTGCTCGAAAGCGAGTCGAAGGCACGCGTTCTCGAAGTCCAATTCGACGACGGCGAAAGGGCTACAGTGCCCCGCGCAAATGTCGAAACTATCGAGAATTCATAATAATATCAAGAATACCTTGCGTTATCGCAAATCATAAATTATTCTATTGAGATACTTGGAACGAAGAAGAACTAATGATTAACATACTCAGAAAAGGAGCAAGGATGCACCTTCCACGGGTAATAGCCTTACCGGCTTTGTTTATGCTGATTGCCGGTATGTCGCTCGGGTTACTCGGTTGTGCAGGAGAAAGCGAAGCCCCGCTGACCCCATTGGAGATATCCATTACGGATATTCCTTTCGATGACGGATCGAGCGCGGTTGTCAGCTGGAGACATTTCGACGCGTCTTCGGCAAGGCGATACGATTTTTACTACTCAACCGATCCGGAATCCCTCGAACAGCATATCGAAGATCTGGAACCTATTTCGAGAAGCCAGCAGGAAGCAATTTATGAAGTTCAAGATTCTAATGCCTGCAAGTTGATCGGACCGGAATACTACCTCGTCCTCGAAGAAACCGACGGCGAAGCACCGGTCGCCATGGTGGTCGAAGCAACTCCGGAGACTCGCGACTCTCTAAAGCAGATTGGCGAGCTTATCGTCGGAACCGAGAGCGGTTTCTGCCCCAACGGCCGCGACAACAGAGAGTTGAAATTCGCCAAAGGAAAATTTTTCCGAGTTCAGCCTTCTGAAGAGCAACTCGAAAATGTTCAGCGCACTCTCGCGAAAACCACCCTCAAGGCTGACAGCACCGGCTTGTCCCTCGGCGAGGGAAGAGGCGGGCTAATATTAGAACTTAGCCCTGCCCAGGCCGAAATAGAGTTCGTCAAAGCGGGCGAGAGAATCGTTCCATACTCTGACAAACAGAGCGATTTACTCTTCAAATATGGCCACGAAGTTGTGGCAATTATCACCGAGGACTCCCGCTACAGTATATCTTCGGATATCATTCAGGCCTACATCGTTAAAAAACTCGAAGCCGGCAAAGAATATCACTACAAAGTTATCGCGGTAAACGAGAAGGGCGATGAATCGGAACCCGCCACGGGAACCTTCACCCCGCAAGACGAGCCGCCAATGCCGCCCGCGGGCGCTATGGCAGTCTTGGATTCCACCGACGGCAGACTTCTGATGACGTGGATGGGATTCAACCCCGGCCTGGCATATTTCCGCGATGTTGACCATTACGAGATCCTCCGCTACTCGCCTGAAGACTCCCTTCAGGAAGGCGGCGAAGTTCTCGCCACGCTGAATGCGGATTTCGAAAGACATATGCTCAGCGGGAATTTTGGCGAAGAAGACATGTTCTACATCGCCAGCTTAGACAATGCCGGACAGCGTTCTCCTGGAGAACCTTTCGGCCTTGAAATGGGAACTTTCGAAGAGCCCGGTATGGTTCGGAATCTTGGCCTGCACGATGTCATCAACGACGACGGCTCCGGCCTGTCAGTCCGCTGGGGAGTTCCGACCGCAGGAATAACTTTGAATGTTCAGGATTTCACTCCGGAGTATTCTTCGTTTAACGTTCCGGAGGGATATTATCTTTTCGACGGCGAACTGGTTACTTTCGAAGATGACAGTCTTATCCCGGAACAAGCTCTTCCGGTAAAATCCGCCAGACAGTGGGTTCCGCCGGAGGCTTATACCGTGACATTCAGATATGACATCTACAGCAACGATAACGAGAAGATTTACTATGGCAAGTTGCGTGTAGATGAAGGTGAATGGACGGAAGACTACAAAGAACTCGGATTCATCAACCTGACGGATTTTCCAGCCGGCGAGCATGTTTTCGAGGTTTGGTTGCTGGACAAAAACGGCAGGGAGCTCGAAAATCCGGAAGCTCATGTTACAAGAACGTTTACTATCAATCAGCCCGGCCTTCTTCAGGATGAAGATGACGGTGAATACGTAGAAATATGGCGTGGAAATGAAGCAGTTGAGGAAAAGGACGAACTTCTCCTCGAAGCTACCCCAAATTTCGACCCAAAAACTCAGACCACTTTCGAAATGGTCGGCCAACGGGGTGTTCTCGAAAACCAGCATCAGGACAACTGGCCGGACAGTCTTCGGGATGTGGGCAGTTATTACTATTTTGCCAGAGTCATCGGCCCGGATGGTTCATACAAGGACAGCGAGATTCTCGGCCCCATGACGCCTACATCCAATTATTTCCACACGGAAAAGACGATTGTCCTCGTTCTGGTAATCCTGTTCGTAATCTTCGTGAACTACTTCCTCGCGGCGGCGCGCAAGGGCAAAGACTTCTACCTTCGCCCCATCGCCGGAATTTCCCATCTGGATGAGGCTCTTGGCCGCGCTACGGAGATGGGCAGGCCGATTCTCTACGTCCTTGGCCTAACAGGCATTTCGGACATAGCTACTTTGGCCGGTCTAACTATTCTCGGCAGAGTCGCCAAGAAAACCGCCGAATTCCAGACTCGGCTTATCGTCCCATGCTACGACCCCATCGTCCTGATTATCGCTCAGGAAACGGTCAAGACGGCTTACATGGACGCCGGACGCCCCGACGCATACAATGAAGACGACGTCTTCTACGCCGCGGGCAGTCAGTTCTCCTATGCCGCCGCTGTTGCGGGTATGATGGTTCGGTTTAAGACTGCGGCGAATTTCTACATGGGCATGTTCTTCGCCGAATCTCTCATTCTCACGGAAACCGGTTCGCTCTCCGGCTCGATTCAGATTGCCGGGACCGACGCAGTTACACAGATTCCCTTCTTCATCACCACTTGCGACTATACCCTGATTGGCGAAGAGATTTACGCCGCTTCGGCCTATCTCTCTCAGGATCCCCTTCAGGTGGGTTCGCTTAAAGCGCAGGACATGCTGAAGGCTATCTACATGGCTGTCATCGTCATCGGCACAATATCGATGACCAGCGGATTCCTATGGTTTATCAACCTTTTCAAAGTCCGCTTAGGGGAATAGGAGGCCACGATGCTTTGGAAAAAACAAATACCACTTGCGATAACATTCATCATGGGTCTGATCTTCGGTATTCAGTATTTCGTGCCCCATAGAGTCAGCGAGAATTTCTTCCAGGGATTCCTCGACTGGAGTGTTGTAATAGGCATCTTTGCCGCCCTCCTGGCTTTTATAAGCTTCTACAGGGCACATGGAATGCGTATTAAGAAGAAAGCCCCGGCATGGCCTTACTCGGTCGTTGCCATCGGTGTCTCGATTGTTATGGCGCTCTTCGGTTTCATTCAGGGACGTGAAGAGGGCACAGTATTCATGGATATGTATACTTATGTTCTGGTCGCCATCGAGGGCACGATGTTCAGCCTGCTGGCTTTCTATATCGCCAGCGCGGCATACAGGGCATTTAGAGCACGCAGTGCTCAGGCCACCGCTTTGCTTCTCGCCGCTGTCATTGTTATGCTCGGACGTGTTCCATTGGGCGAATCGATGAGTCTTTGGCAGAAGATTTGGCCGGCATTGCCCTCTTTCACAGATATTGCAAATTGGATCCTCAACGTGCCTAATATGGCCGCAAAGCGAGGGATGGGACTTGGAATCGGACTGGGTATCATGATGCTCAGCCTGAAAATCGTCCTTGGTATCGAGCGGTCATATATGGGCAGTGGAGAGTAAGGGGAAATTATGGCTGAAGAAAGACAAATAACATTCTGGGAACGGATGATTCAAATTGACCGGAGAATAGTCTATTTGATTATCGCTCTGGCAATGATCCTTCCGTTCTTCTTCCAAATGGGCTTGCCGATTCCCATCACAAAGGAAGTTAAGGATATTTACGATTACATCGAAGCTCTTAGCCCCGATGATGTCGTAATACTATCCGCTGACTACACTCCCTCGGTGGCTCCGGAGCTGACGCCTATGTTCGATGCTCTTTTTAGGCACTGCCTTAAAAAGAACGTAAAGGTTGTGGCTATGAGCCTTTTCGTCCAGGGTCCCGGACTTATTGCTCCGGTTATTCAGGAAGCGGCTAACGACTATCAGAAAGTCAATGGCGTCGATTACGCTTTCATGCCCTGGGTGGTTGGATGGCACATCGTAGTTATCAACATGATGGAAAACTTCTCAAGAGCTTTCCCGACGGATTTCTACGGAACATCTATCGAAGAGCTTCCTATTCTTCAAAGTATTCATAATTACGAAGACCTCGATTTGGTTGTTACTTTCACTGGCTCTTCCGCATACTCAACATGGCTTATTTACGGCCACGAACCTTACGGCGTGCCTTTGGCAACCGGTGTTACGGCAGTATCTGCGGCTGACCTTTACCCCTACATTCAATCGGGTCAGTTCCTCGGAATGCTCGGCGGCCTAAAAGGCGCCGCGGAATACGAAACCCTCATCGAAGAAAAGCGTATGGCTACCATGGGGATGGAAGCTCAAAACTGGGCACATATTGTAATCATCCTCTTCATCATAATCGGTAACATAGGCTATATTGCTATTGGCAGACAAAAAAAGGGAAGGGGTTAGGATAATGCAAGTATCAATGAATCCATGGGTCTGGGTCGGAGTGTTTTTCACCTTTTCCGTGCTCAGCTTCCTTTATAAGGACAACCCTTTTTACAAACTGGCCGAACATGTTACTGTAGGCGTATCCATGGGATATTTCGCGGTAATCATGTATACGAACAGCTATCTGCCGAGATTTCATGACCCCGTTTTTCACGAGGGCAAGATAGTTCTTCTGATTCCCGCAATTCTGGGTTTGATGATGCTTCTGAGAATCGTGCCAAAATACAGTTGGCTGTCGAGATACAGCATCTGTTTCACTGTCGGCGCCGGTTCGGGCATGGCCATTCCGAGAAGTATGCAGGCTAGTGTTCTGCGCCAGCTCGAAGCATCGATGCTGAACCTCAGCTTCGCGAACGTGGAAGGCATCAACAACATCATCATCTTCATCGGCGTGCTTTCGGTGCTCATCTATTTCTTCTTCTCGAAGGAACATAAGGGCGTTTTCGGAGGCGCGGCGAAGATAGGAATTTGGTTCCTGATGGTAGGCTTCGGCGCGACATTCGGATACACAGTGATGGCGCGTCTGTCCCTGTTCATCGGGCGGGTTCTGTTCGTTCTGCAGGACTTTTTGGGCATAGGCCTTGCCGGTTAGCGGCAGAACGCCAAAGCTCAAACCCACAAAAAACAAACCAACGGGCGGACTCGCATGTTCGCCCGTTTTTATTATGGCAAGAAGATACTGGATACTATGCGGAATTTTTCTCATCGCCAATATTTCTATGGCGATCGATCCGCCATCGGAAGAACTTCTCCTGCGTTTCTTCAGCGAAAGACTTTCGCCGGACTCCCTATGGACAGCCGATTCCCGATGCTTGATCATCTCCGCCGAAGACACCGCCGTAGCCAATGGAACCGATACTCTCGATTGCGAAATACCCCGTTGCGATTATGCTGAAAAAACCTCCCCCTTCGCCCCAGGGCTGGAACTTCTAACCTATCCTCTGACCCTTGCCGAAACAGATTTCGATTCCATTCGAATCAACAAAACACGAACGCGGGTCGAGGGCATAATGTGCTGGAAGTTTCGTATGTTCATGGGTGAGGAGATGGTCTATTGCTACATGTCCGGCGACGGTTTTTTCAGGGTGATGAAGATGGAACGAAAAGGGCGGGGCAAATCAAAATCGGATGACATCTGGGAATTCACTGAAGTGCGCAGGGGAAAGGATATGCCTCGATTGGTAACTCGCACCGTGGAGTTCGAGTGGGGCGGGGAGGCTGTGAATATAGTATCCGTGCGGGAGCTTAACAGCTTCAGCGCCGTTTCGGAGGATGCACCCTCATCCCAATAACCGCCAGTCCCGGCTCGTCCGTTTCCTCCTGATAGAAAACGGTTCCCACACACTTTGCTTTGCCGCCCATGAGGCTTTCAGGAACCGCGAAACCCACAGGAAAAACCGCCAGCAAGCACTCACCCCTCTTAGATTTCAGATGAGCTTTATCGAAAATACCCTCAACTTCGACAGTTTCGTCCGCGAAAGTTTCGAAATGTAGGCAAACATCGCATAATGACGCTTCCCTGCCTTCGATATCTTCATACCCGATATTAACGGGTTCCGCGCAAGATAGAATGAACATGAGGGTGGCTATTATTATCATTATAATAATTCGCTTGGTCAAACCTATCAAAAAACTCTTTTTGCTTAACCTCGCTATCATATCTATGGCTCTATGACAATCCGCCCCTCGAACTCAGGCGAAACCGGTGAATTCGCGCCGATATATTCAATAACTATTTCGGAAAGCTCCCTTCCTACAATGGAAGGCTTATCAGCGAGCCAGAAATATCCAAAACCGCCGGAAGTCGCAAAATCGGTTGTTGCAACTTTGTAAACTTTATTCTTATCCAATTTTTCGCCATCGATTCGAACTTCGCGAATTCTTGAACCCTCTTCCTCGATTTCACCGGTAATCCTGTCTATACACTGGGCATTCCGCGAAGTGTCTATCTGTAGGGACGCCCCGGAAATCTGCATAAATCCCTCAAAGGAATTCTCGATATTGCACGCCGATCTCTCCAGTGTGCGTTCCACTAATTCCCCCTCTATTTCGAGAAGGACCACCCGTTCGCCAAAGGGCAAAAGTTCTCGAATCTGCCTGGTTGTGATGTTGCCGGCATCGAGGATCGCATCGCCGAAAATAGAGCCGCCTGGAATGAGTGCCATATCGACATCGGGAAAAGCCATCCTCGCGGCATCGGCGACGAGATTCCCCAGATTCGATTCCGCGCTTGTGTTTACCGCCCGCCGGCCGTCGAGTTCCACGCTGGAAATGCCCACGGAGAGCTGTTCTTCCGGCCGGAAGTAGCTCTCGACAACAGCATGAACCTCCGGATCGATTGGAATTGAATCGCTCAGGGTTACCGGTTGCCATGTGAAATCGGCCATACCACCATAATCGTCCCATGTGGTCTGAACGACGCCCAGCTTTTTGCCACGGCTTCCGGCATATCCAATAATAGTTATACATCCGGCTTCGTTCTCGATTATCATCGGTTCGTCGCTATATCCGGCCCATTCGTTCACGAAAATTAGGTCAATCTCGCAAACCTCTTCAGCGAGCTTTTCATTGTTCTCGATGTCCAGCTGGGAGAGCATTACTATGATATCGCTTTTGTCGCTCAAAATATCAACTATTTCCCGAGCGACATCAACATAAGACGTATCTATGCCGATAGCGTCCGGAAGCCTTCCGTATGCCTCCAAATCCCCGGGCAGAAGACCGAAAACTCCAACCGTCAGCCCTACCCTGTCAATGATCGTGTAGGACACGATGTGTCTGCAAATCTTACACTGGGGCGGAGCAATGAGGTTTGATATAACAAGGGGGAACCGCGCGAATTTTGCCCAGTCATCGAAAATATCCTCCCCCATCGAAAGCTCGAAAGAGCCTACCAGGAGGGCATCGTAGCGAATATCGTTCATCATCTCGACCTCCGGCACACCCCGATTCTGCCGGTAGAATCGCCCCGCGAAATGGTCGCCGGTATCGAGCATGATAAATCTATCCGAGCTCAGCCGAAGACTTCGAGTAACGTGCGCCAAACGCGCCGCGCCGCCATATTCCGCGCTATCTTCCACGAAAGGCTCGAACTGGCTCTGATATTTAGAGGTAAAAGCGAAGGTGATGTTATTCTGGGACAAGAGGGTAAGGCAGGTAAACAGGCAAAACAAAATAATTTCGATTGTCTTTCTCATGTTGCCTCTAATGTTTTTACAACAACGACTTAGGTCGTGTGTCAATCATTTGCGCCCCTGTTTATCATCGCCTAATCGCGTCGATAGGAGTCTCTTTCGACGCCCGCCACGCCGGGTATATGCTCGACAGGACAGTTATGGCCATCGCGATTACTCCGATAACAATAAAATCAGATCCCTGCATCTCGATGGGCAGTGACGAAATCGAGTAAACATCGGCAGGAAGCGAAATTACTTCCCATTTGTTCTGAATAAAGGCCAGGGTGAAACCGACGATGTATCCGAGAACCGTCCCGAGAACGCCCACAAAAAGCCCCTGCAGGAAAAATATCCTGCGGATTCGTTTTGCGGTAGCCCCCATCGCCCGTAGGATGCCTATCTGCGGAGTTTTCTCCATCACAACCATAATGAGGGTGCTCGCGATATTGAATGCCGCCACTGCGATTATCAGGGTCAGCAGGAGGAACAAGCCCCATTTTTCCAGGGTCATCCAGGCGAAGAGGTTTTTGTTCATTTCGACCCAGGAAAGGGCGTAATATGGGAACCCGATTTCGTCATCGAGGCGGTCGGCGATTTTGTCAGCCTCGTAAAAATTCTGTATCCGCAATTCGATTCCGGTAACTGCGTTGCCCATATCGAGAATTTTCTGGGCGGCTTCGAGATGAGTGTATGCGAGGATGGCGTCGAAATCGAACATACCGGTTTCGAAAATTCCCTCAACCAAAAAGCGGTTTATTTTCGGAGTGATTCTCGCGCCGGTCTGCCCCTGAATGCCGTAAATCAGCACCGTATCGCCCGGTTTCGCGCCGAGACCGTCGGCGAGGTAAATTCCTAAAACGATGGGAGGAATACGGCTCGTGTCCAACTCGTCGGGCAACCAGATTCCATCGACGACCGTGCTTCCGGGGTTTCCGAGGGAAGTCTGCATCTCCGGCAAAACTCCGCGGAGAATCATGCCGTCGAAATTGCCCTTGTGAGCTACCGGCATTTTTGTGTAGATGAAAGGCGCCGCGGCGACGATGTCCTTTCGCTCCCTAAGCCTCTGAACCAGGGGCTCCCAGTCCTGAATATGGTCGGCTCGCAGGGAATGAACGTTGATATGACTGGTAGTGCCGATAATTCGGCTTCGCACCTCATTTTCGAAACCGTTCATCGCAGAAAGGCTTACGATAAGCGCCGCGACGCCTATCATTATCCCGCCGACCGCAAAAATCGCCACCAGAGAGACAAATTTGTTCTTCTGCCTCGCCCGAAGAAACCGCATTGCTATGTATGGTTCGAGCCTCATAGGTTTACAATATCGGAAAAAAAGGGCGTGCAAGCAAGACAAAATAAAAACCCCCGCAAAACACGAGGGTTTTCGAACTCATATAGTGTCTTTTTAGAACGCGCGAATACGTATCCCTGCGGAGAACTGGGGGATTCCAGCGGTAATCATCTCGGCGTCTTCATATGTCGTGATTTCCTCGCCAAGCAGGTTTTCGGCGGTTCCGAAAATTTCGTAGCGTCCGCGGAATTCCAGGTTCAAACCGGCGTCGAGCCTGAAATAATCCTCCAGCTCAGTCTCTTCGGCGGTGTTGTTCCAGTTCCAGACTTTGCGTCCCGAGGCGAAATTCCCGCCCGCAAAACCTCCGACGCTAAGCCATGAATTTATCGGTTCGAAAGCGGAGAGCTTCGCGGATGCCGTCATTCCGGGATAATATGGCAGGCAGGTGCCGGTCTCTTCGTTCTCGTTGTGGGTGTAGTTGAATGCCGAGTCGAGGATGAAACTGCGCAGGAAGTTGTAGCTTAACTTAACCTCTCCGCCGTAAATTTTCGCGTCGTGAATATTCTGACGGATATAAATCGCAAGTTCGGTAGTGTCGCCGGTTGTCGGGTCGATTGTCTGCTCCATGTGGTCATATACCGGCGTTATCATGTCCGTGAGAGTTGTGTAATAGCCATCGATGAGGACAATGAGCGATGAAACCGGGCGAATCTCGAAGCCGCCTGTGACACTGGTTGAGAACTCCGGTTTCAAGTCGGGGTTGCCTTCGCGGCGATAACTGCCGTGGCCGTAAGATTCCTCGTATAAGTCTTGAACCGTCGGCGCACGGAAACCCCTTCCTATGGACATTCGGAAGTCCAGCTTATCGGCGGGACGATACATAGCGGTAAGTTTAGGCGTCAGAACTCCGTCGAGGTCCTCGACCTTATCGAACCTCACAGCCCCCAGCAGGGCAAGTTTGCTTCTCGGTGACCATTCGTCCTGCAGGAAAAATCCGACTGCTGTCTGGTCCTTTTCCGGAACTGAGGTTCTCGCGAAATTGCGATATGTCCACTCGCCGCCGACAAGGATATAGTTATCCTTCAAACCGCTGAAGCCGGCTGTTAACTTTGGTTCGGCAATCTCATTCTTTTCTCCGTTAATACCGCTGTTCCACTGAGTGTAATATCCCGAGAGATTTATGTCAAGCTTTTCCATTCCCGAGTAGGCGAATTCGACCTTAGGCGTAATTAGCCATGATTGATAATCCGTCCCTCGGAACTCGCTGTTCGAGGCCATATAAAACATCTGCGCCCGAGACACGAGATTTTCTGTGATGTCGGAATCGACGCTTTGAAGCATGGTGAATTTGTCGTATCCAAGCTGACCAAGTCTATGCGCGGGTTTCAGGATAGAATCGCCATCGGTTTTGTGCCAGCTGAGGAAGGTATTGTATCTTACCGATTCGTTCACTTTGCCGCCGTTTACGATGGAATAATGCTGAGTATTCCGGCTTGCGCCGTAGGCCGAGAAGGCAAGTTTTTCTTTTCCGCTTCCGCGTTTTGTGATAATATTAAGAATGCCCCCCATTCCTTCGCTTCCATATTGGGCGGACGATGCACCTTTTACTACTTCGATTTGTTCGATAGCTTCCGGTGGAATAATATTGACACTCGCCCCCGTATGCCAGTGAGAGCTTACCACCCTTGCGCCGTCCATGAGGACTATGCTGTAATGCGCAGGTAAACCATTGATGGATACTATCTTATCGTCCGGCTGACCGGAGCCTGTGCCGCCTTCGATACTCACTCCGGGGAGATAAGCGACCGCGTCGGCGATGCTCTTCGGTGAAATCCGCTCCAGGTCGATGTCGCGGACGACCATTGTGATTTCGGGAGTGTCTTTGAGAAGCTGATTTCTGCGGGTCGGGGTAGAAACCTCGACCGCCTTCCCGATTATTGGGGAACTGACCATGCGCACATTAACAGCTGTCTCCAACCCGCTTTCTACCTCGACACCCTCGATTATCTGAATTCCGTAGCCGACATTAGAAACTTTGAGATCATAAGTCCCGGCTGGAATGTTTTGCAGAATGTAATGGCCATCGGCATCCGCACCGGTGGATCGGGCGATGGTTTCTATCCGCACAGTCGCGCCCGGAAGGGGTTCGCCGGTTTCGGCATCGAAAATCCTACCCGAAATCGAACCTGTTGCCTGTGCGCAAATTGAGATCACAAGAAAAAGAAAACTAATGAAAACCTTTTTTTTCATTTCAAACTCCCGTTTTTCTAAAAAGTTAGCCCTTAACCGCAACATCTCAAGTGATTTTTCGGTTAATTATTTCGGTTTTACCAGCGGGAAGGGTATCACTTCTTTTATCGCGTGGGCTCCCGCCAAAATAGCCACCAGACGGCCTATGCCGACACCCATCCCTCCAGTGGGCGGCATTCCGTGTTCCAGGGCGGTCAGGAAATCCTCGTCCACTACATTGGGAGCTTCATCGTCCCCCTGCTTCGCCTGCTCGACCTGCGATTCCATCCTTGCCCGCTGGTCGATGGGATCGTTCAGTTCGCTGAAGGCGTTGGCGATTTCCTTGCCGAGAATAAAAAGCTCGAACCGCTCGGTTATCTCCGGCTGGTCGGTCTTGCGTTTGGCCAATGGCGAGAGGCCTACCGGATAATCCACCAGGAAGGTCGGCTGAATAAGACTTGCCTCGACGGTTTCCGAGAAGAGTTTATCCACGAGGGGCCAGAAGGGCAGGTTCGGGTTGTAGTCGATGTCGTGCTCTTTGAAATAATCGACAAGGTCGGCCTTTCCCGCGCGAAGGACATCGATGCCAGTCGCTTCCAGAATAGCTTCTACGAAAGATTTGCGCGGGAAGGGAGTTTCCATGGCTATTTCCACGCCCTCGATATTGAGCATGAGTTTTCCATCGCTCAAACTCATGCTGTTCGGAACTTCACCACCTTCCTTATCATGGAGGGGATTTGCCGACTGGAATTCAGCTACCGCCCGTGCGGACGCTATAACCATGCCCTCTGCAAGCTCCATCATTCGGTTGTAATCGGCGTAGGCCTCGTAAAGTTCGAGAAGGGTGAATTCCGGATTGTGGTCACGATCGACACCTTCGTTGCGGAAAACTTTGCCCATCTCGTAAACGCGCTCGAACCCGCCAACGATAAGCCTTTTCAAATAAAGCTCCGTGGCGATTCGCAGGTAAAGGTCGATGTCCAGAGCGTTGTGATGGGTGGTGAAGGGCCGCGCCGCCGCGCCGCCGTAAAGGGATGTCAGCGCCGGCGTTTCCAGCTCGATGTAGCCATGCTCCCTTTCGAGAAATTCGCGAATGGAGCGGATTACCAGGGCGCGAATTGTCAGGTTGCGCTTTACTTCGGGGTTCGCGAGGAGGTTGAGATATCTCTGCCGCAGACGCAAATCCGGGTCGGTGAGGCCGTGGTATTTTTCCGGCATAGGCAGTAGGGACTTCGACAGCAACTGCCAGTTGTGCGCCATCAGCGTAGCCTCGCCGGTGTGGGTGGTGAAAAGTTCGCCTTCTGCGGTGATGAAATCGCCGATGTCAAGCTCTTTGGCGCGGTCATAAGCGCCCACGTCCCCCGCCATATTCCCTTCCACCGTGTTTTTGCGGATGTAAAACTGAAAATGTCCGGTGCCGTCCTGAATAACGACGAACATGGATTTACCGTGGGAGCGGACGGCTGTGATCCGCCCGGCAAGGCGTTTCACGGCGCCCGCGCGAAGGATTTCGCGTTCTTCTGTTATCTGCTTGAGATTCTCCCAATCCGCACGAATAGACTCTATTGAAACACGCCCCTCCGGAATTCTCGCCGGATAAGGGTCTATGCCATTTTCGCGCAGATGTTCCGTTTTCGCGATACGAATTGCGCGGTGGTCGGTGGGGTCGATATTTTCGAGGTAATTTTCGCTCATTATTTTCTCCGTGTTATTTTCTGCCGATGGCTATCAATTCGCCCTCTTCGGTGGCTATGAACAATTTAGAATCGTAGATTATGGGTTCTGCGGACACCGGCGCGTTGATTTCTATCTGCGATAAAACTTCGCCGGTGCCGTAATGAAGCAGGGATACTTTTCCGCTGACGCCTATGGTTACAATCTCCGTGCCCCAGATTACGGGGCCGGTCAGAGACGGCTCGTCGATACTGGCCTGCCATAGAATTCCGCCGTCGCCCAGGTCGCCGGCAAACACTATCCCTTTGCGCGTTACACCGAATATCGTCGGCCCAATGCAGGCTATAGGCGAAACCAGCTCCCCCGGCGCCTGGATTTCCACACGAACAGCTCCATCGAGGGTGATTACGAGAATTCTGCCCGAATGCACCGGCAGAATAACGTGATCGGGAATCACAACCGGCGGCCCGGAAGCGCTGGGCGGAACCTCCAATTCCCAGATAATCGTGCCGGAATCGTCATCGATGCAATACAGTCTACCGTTTTGATCCGCGATGAAAAGCAGGCTGTCTCGGAAAGCCGGCTCATGCTCGAACACCCCGCGCTCGAACTCCCTGCGCCAGATTTTCTCGCCGCTTTCAAGCGCCAATGCGAAAAGGACGCCTTTTGCAGTCGAATAAAAAACTCGATCTCCGCAGATTATCGGCGCGGAAGCTCCCCTGTCGCTGTTTTTCGACCAGAGAAATTCTCCAGCGAAGACATCGTAGCACCGGAGCTTGTTGTAAATGCTTCTGCCCCCAATAACAGCTTTGCCGTCGGCGTATGCCATGCCGTCCTCGACAGGAACGTCGGTCCACATTCGGCCGATTCGGTCGCCTGTTTCGGCATTCACCGCAATCAGCCGTCTTGTGCCCGTGCCGATGAAAACCGCGTCGTCACCGGCTACAGGAGTTCCGAGAATGGGCACTTTGAGGTTGGTTCGCCACAGCTCGACAAGATCGCCCTCTGCCCTTCCCGCCGATGCCCAGTTCGCACAATCTCCCCGCGGAACAGCCCATGGCGAGGACTGCACTTCCGGCTCCGGAAGCCGAATAGAGCCGGCACATCCGAGGAAAAAGATTGGCAATATTAGCAAAATTATCCTTTTCATAAGCTTTTAAGATAATTTTATTTTGCCCAAATCGCAACCCATATATATTCATGGTTCGAGTTTCTATTGCGAAAGTGCCTTCGCGCCCCTATCTTGTTCGAAAAAGCGGGAGGAAAAATGAACCGACAAGAAGCCCTCGAACTGGTAAAAAAGAACGTCAAGAAGAAGAATCTCATCAAACACATGCTGGCTGTGGAGGCCGCTATGGCCGCCCTCGCAGATAAAGTCGGTGGCGACCCGGAAAAATGGGCTCTCGCAGGCCTCCTCCACGACCTCGATTACGACCGCACGGAGAACGATTTTGAGCGGCACGGCCTTTTGTCCGCGGAAATGCTCGAAGCCGAGGATGTCGAGCCGGAAATAATTTATGCCGTAAAAGCTCATCCCGCCCACGAGTCATGCCCGCCGGAAAGCGATATGGACTGGGCGCTTCACGCTGTCGATGGACTCACCGGACTTATAATCTCAGCGACTCTGATGCACCCCGACCGCAAACTGAAATCGGTCGATTCGAATTTCGTAATGCGCCGGTTTGACGAGAAGCGCTTTTCCGCAAATGTCGATCGGGACCAGATTCGCAAGTGTTCGAAGATCGGTCTCGACCTCGATGAGTTCGTCGAAACAACTCTGCGCGCGATGCAATCCATCGATGGGGAACTGGGGCTATAGCCTATGAATAAAGGCGCGACGAAGGGCGGCATCCTCGCGTGGGCGATGTTCGATTTCGCCAACACGATATTTTCTATGAATGTCGTATCCCTTTATTTCGCGGTTTACATCATCGATACTCTCGGCAAAAGGCCGATTTATTACAGCACCGCTACCAGCATTTCAATGTTGCTGGTCGTCCTTTTGTCCCCGATTCTGGGGCACCGGACGGATATTGTCGGTCGGCGCAAACCGTCTTTGTTCTGGGTAACCGCTATTTGTTGCGCCGCTACTGCTCTTATAGGCATCTCCGCGGGTTTTGGGCATGACGCGTTTATTCTACTAGCACTTTTCGTCGTCGCGAACACGACATATCACCTCGGTTTGGTCTTCTACAATTCCCTTCTGCCGGACATCGCACCCACGGGGAAAATCGGCATGGTAAGCGGAATCGGTGTAGCTTTAGGCTATGTCGGTGCGATAGTTGGGATGCTTTTGGTGATGCCTTTCAACGAGGGAAGCCTTCTCGGATGGGATGTCCCTTTTATCTCCGGCGGCGGACGGTCAGCGACTTTTTTGCCCTCTTCAGTTCTGTTCTTCCTTTTCGCCATCCCCACATTTATCTGGGTGAAGGAGAAACACCGGCCCCAAGCAAATTCAATCAAAGAGAAGCCCTTCGAGAAGATAATCGAAACCCTGAAAGATTCGAAAAAATATCCCGGCATCAGAAGGTTTCTGGTGGCGAGTTTCCTATTTCAAGAGGGAATTCAAACCGCAATCGTGTTCATGGCGGTTTATTCCGAGAAAGCTATGGGCATGCCCGATTCGGCGAAGGTGCCATTTTTTATAATCTCGACAACAGGCGCGGCTGTAGGTTCGTGGTTCTTCGGAAGGCTCACGGACAGCCATTCGCCTAAACGAATCCTGTCAATCGTGCTATTGGGCTGGATTGTCTGCCTGTTTCTGTTACTACCCGTTACAACCGAAGTTCCCTTCTACATTCTCGGCGTTTTCATCGGCGCTTTACTGGGAGGAATTCCCACCGCGGCAAGGCCTCTTCTGGTCGAACTCGCGCCTCCGGACGCCGTCGGTAGATTTTTCGGCCTATATTCTCTATCCGGCAAAGCCGCCGCAATCGTAGGGCCGCTGATTTGGGGGTTCGTGGTTCTTGTTCTCGAACCCCTCGGTGAAAATCTTGCGTATCGGGGCGCAGTTCTCAGTTTGATTGTCCTGATAGCCTCGGGATACTTCGTCCTGCTTCCTCTGAAAAGCCAGCCAATGTCGGAAAAGCCTATCGAACCGGAATAATCGATCCTTATCCCTAAATTTAATCGATTCCCGCCAAAAAAAAGCTCCCCGAAATCGAGGAGCTTTTTCGCAATTAGTTTGGTTCGCCTTAGTTTCTGCCCATTTCGAGCATCGTGCCACCGTTGCCGACTATCCAGGCGTTGTTGGAATCGTATATGAATACATCGTTCAATGTCTCTTCGCTGAAGCCTTCAAGCTGGCGATACCATGTTTCGCCGCCATCGGCAGTATGGAGAATATAACCGAACACTCCGATAATCCATCCCGATTCGGTGTCGGCAAAGGAGACGGATTTATAAATCGTGGAACTGTGGCGGGGCAGTTCGAGTGCTGTCCAGCTGTTTCCGCCATTGGTGGTTTTCAGAACCGTGCCGAGGTTTCCGCAGGCGTAACCTACGTTCGCATTGACCATATCGATGGAAAGAAGGGACTGTTCGGTTCCGGTAGTCTGCTGGGCCCAGGTCGCGCCTCCATCGGTGGATTTAATAATCACACCGCCCTGGCCGCAGGCGAATACTGTATTCGCATCCACAGCGTCCAAACCGAACAGCTCGATGGCTACACCGGACTCGATTGGAGAGTGCCAATCATCAGATTTAAGAATCAAGCCGTTATTGCCGACTGCAATTGCGTTGGAAGCGTCCAGATAGTCGACTTTGTTAAGCCTATACCCGAAGAGGCTATCGACTGAATTCCAGAGAATACCGCCGTTAGTGGTCTGAAGAATTGTAGCCAGAGTATCGATATCGGTCTGATATGAAAAACCTACCGCATAACCATTGTTGGCATCGCGGAAAGTGATGTCCTGAAGGGATCTGGAAGTGTTGGCATCCTGATGAAGCCACGTAATTCCGCCGTCGGTGGTGCGGGCGATACGTCCGGATTTGCCGGCTATCCAGCCCCTATCGGGAGAATCGAAATGAATGGCGTTAAGATTAACCGAGCCAACACCGTAGCTTCTGAAATTCCATGTGTCACCGCCGTCGTGGGTAACCTTAATAGCTCCGGAGTTTCTGGATGCATCGTTGCCGACCAGCCAGCCTTCGTCCTCATCGATGAATCTTATATCGGTGATAGCTCCGGTAACATCGACATCGATTTTGCTCCAACTATCCCCGCCGTTTAAGCTTCTGGCGACCAAACCGCCGTCGCCGATAATCCAGCCGACATCGGAATTCACGAAGAAAATCCTCTGAAGGGTCGACGCACCGTTGATTAGCTGATTGAGGGAGGTCGATATCGACGTGTCACCGATGGAAATGTAGTCAACTCTGCCGTCGGAATCGGAGATTATTATTCCGTCGGAATCTTCAGCGGTGTATATATCAAACCACTTTACTGGAGTCGCAATAACGTGCATTTGCCAACTGCCCGAAGCCCCGGCGTTATCGGAAGCAAGGACATAGAATTCATCGTCGGTTTGAAGAGTATCGCACAGGAGATAAACTACATCATCGTTAGGTGCCCAACCGCTGTAAATATTGAATTTCTCCTGAGTCGCATACAGAGTTGTATCGACAACATAAAGAGTTTCGCCGGAATCGGAAAGGACTGCGAAATCCTCGTAAAATTTATCGATATACAGTTCAATATAGTTCCAGTTCGCCCCGCCATCGATGGATTTGAGCAGAATGCCTTCGTCGCCGCAGACATAAAGAGGATTGTCGCTGTCCGTAGCCGGCTTAATAATCCTGTGAAGGTCAGCCGCCGGAACACCTGCGGGTAAAGCATTCGTCCAGGTCTGGCCGTCAGTCGTGGTGGTGTAGAACATGCCCCGCAAACCAACCATAATACCCCGGTTGCCTGCAAAATAGATATCGCTGGGGCTTCTGCCCGTGGATGGATCGATAGAAACAACATCCCAACTTAGCCCGCCGTCTTCGGTGATATATACATGTTCATTGTTCGCGCCTACGATCGCCTCATCGACATCCAAAGGCCAAACCACTCTGGGTTGTTCGATCTCCTCTATCTGAATAAGCGACCAAAAGGTGTTGTCGGTAACGGCATCGTCCGTAGGATCGTCCGAACAGCCGGACAGGATAAAAATGAACGCCGCAATGGAAGCTAATAAAGCGACTTTGAGCCAATACCTATTTCGAGTCATGTTATCTCCTTAATTAAGAGCCTGTTTAACCTTAACTAACAGGCTAATATATACCTCGGGAGTTTTAGAGTCAACGTTTTTTTCAGAAGATTGCCGAATATAAAAAAATCCTATGGAAACTTGATGTTAACATTTATATTCTCTATATTTACTTATAGGAATATAATATAGTCGAATTACGTAATCGGAGCTTGACAAATGTGTCTTATATTTGTTTATTATATGAATTGCATTGGAGTATAACCGGAGTAGAATCATGTTCGAAGGAACAACCGTAGCATTGATTACGCCGTTCAAACACGGCGGTGAGATAGACCACGAAACATTACATTCTATTGCTCAACTGCACCGCAAATCGGGCACAGACGCCCTTCTATTGGGCGGATGCACCGGGGAGAGTTTCACTTTGAGCAGTTCCGAGAGGATCGAACTTCTCGATTCAGTTCGTGAAGTTTTGGGAAATTCCCTGCCGATTATTTTAGGGACAGGCGCGCCCTCGACCAAGGACGCTGTCGAAAGAACCATATCCGCCAAAGAAGCCGGCGCCGATGGTGTCCTCGTTATCACCCCCTACGGCAACAAGCCGAGCCAGCATGCTATGGCCGAATATTTCCGAGAGGTTGCCGATGTCGGACTACCGACAATTCTCTACAACGTCCCCGGGCGCACCGGTTCGACACTTCAGCCGGCCACAGTTATCGAACTGGCCGACCATCCAAATATCGCCGCAATCAAAGAAGCCTCCGGTGCCCTCGATGCCGTTACGGAAATCCTCGCAGGATGCGACATCACCGTCCTTTCCGGCGATGACACCCTGACCGTGCCCATGATTGCTATCGGCGCCAGGGGAGTAATCTCGACCACGGCAAATCTTCTGCCGGAACTTTTCTCCCGCATGGTCTCCGCCGCCCTCGACGGCGATTTCGAACGTGCCGCACAGATTCACAAAAAAATATTCCCCGTAACTAAAGCCCTTTTTATCGAGGGCAATCCGGTTCCGCTAAAAACCGCCATGGCCCTCGTAGGGATGATTCCAGAAGCCATATTTAGACCTCCGCTGACTCAAATATCCAAATCAAACCTCGACGCCTTGAAATTTGTCATCGACGGAAGTGGTCTCTTTTGAGTATCAAACTTGCCATATTCGGTTCTGCCGGCAGAATGGGGCGTTCGATAATTAAACTCGCTGTGACCGACCCTCGTTTCTCTATCGTCTCAGCTCTCGAATCCTCGAATAGCGAACATCTTGGCATGGATGCCGGCACTGCCGCCGGAATTGGACCAATCGGCATCGAAATCGGAACCGAGGCTGAAAATTTCGATGTCATAATTGACTTTAGTTCACCCGATGGCACGAAATCCGCACTGGATATGGCATTGAAGAATAAATCCGCTCTGGTTACCGGCACAACCGCCCTGCCGCAAAATGTAATCGATGATCTGAAATCCGCATCCGCGGAAATCGGAATTTTTTCAGCGAGCAATTTTTCCGTTGGAATCGCTTTATGCGGCGATTTGGCGAGTCAGGCCGCAAAAAGACTTCCGAGCGCGGACATAGAGATAATCGAAGCGCATCATAGAAACAAGGCCGACGCCCCAAGCGGAACGGCAATGGATTTAGCTAAAAAAATCGCCGATTCAAGAAAGTTGAATTTTGAAAAAGATATTGTATATTGTAGAGAGGGAAAAAATAATCTCAGAAAACCAGATGAGATTGGCGTAAGTTCTCTCAGAGGAGGAGGAATTATCGGCGAGCACAGTATTGTGTTTGCATCGCCCTACGAAACCTTGATTATCGAACACAGAGCTATTTCACGCGATGTCTTCGCTAGTGGCGCCCTCGATGCCGCGGAATTCGTCACCGGAAAAACCGGATATTTTGAAATCAACGACCTTTTAAGAAAACAGGAGTGAATATGAAAAAATTTGTTTTAACAGCATTGTTTGTAATCGCCGGAGTTCTTCTGGCACAATGGCCTGCCCCAAGCGGACTTGTGGCCTATTCTTTCTACACCGACCATGTCGGCCTCGAATGGATGCCGGCTCCACCGATAATTGTATCCGACACACTGAAATACGACGACGGCCACGGGGAAACCGTTATGGACCTTGACAGCGGAATGGTCGCTATTCGGTTCACCCCGGAAGAACCATGCAGTATTCTGTCGATTAGATTCCGCCTACACACAATAATGGATCCCCGAGGAATCAATCTTACAATGTATGGCGTCAATGCTATGGGGCTTCCCGATCTGAGCAACCTGATTATGCCCACACGCTACCGCTCCGCTTACGTAGGCTGGAACGAGTTCAATGCCGGCGCTGAGGGTTTGGCTGTCGATGAGGAGTTCTTCGTCCGATTCTCGAAAGGTGATACTCTTCCGGAGATGTATATTTACATAGACTCGACAACCACGCCGTCTGATCTTCACTCCTATCAATATCATTACATGTATGGCTGGCGCGCTCTCCCCGGCGACCTGCTCGTCCGCGCTGAAGTGATTTATCTCGACTCCGGAACTCGGGCTACATTGACAGGCACTGTTGTGAAAAACGTTTACGACATCGAACCCGGCTTTTCCGAAGAATTCACTCGGTCATATCACCCGGCACCTTCTCCACGCACAAGGCCCTCTGAGGTAACTTCGCTGATTACACCGGATACATATTCCCTTTATCGCGCAAACACATATCCGGGTGCTTTCTCGATGCTGGCTACCGTTCCCGGAAGTCTAACTACTTACGACGATTACACTGCAACTGCGGGGAACACTTACTATTACACTATCCGCGCTGATTACGACAGCGGAGCGCATCACAGCGGTTTCGCGGATACCGTCGCGGGAACAGCCTATCCAGATGTCGCAACTCTCGTTTACGACACCCTGCGTTACGACGACGGTACGCCCTCGGCAGGCGTCTCCTTCCCCGGAGCGGTTGTGGCGAATAAATTCAGCGTAGATACGCGATGCAAACTCATCGCCATCGACTATCATGTCAGCAATCCCGGGTTCGGTTCGCCAAAATTCTACTGGGATGACAGAGGCGAACCGGGAGACGAGGTCCTCGGCTACGGAGATTATCTTCTCAATACAACGGGCTGGGCGCGAATAAACGTAGCCATGGAGAACATTATCATCGACGACGATTTCTATCTCGGCCTCGAACTTGACCACTCTCTTGGCCTTTCACTAGAAGCATCTTCTTACGGCAACGGATGGGATCTTCCGCCGGGAGAACCATGGGTAGAAGTTCCGGACACAACCTATTTCATTCGTGCGCTAATTCAATATGCCGACAGCAACGCCTATTATCATCTTTATCCGGGATGGAACGCCGTTAGCTTACCGGTCTTGCCCCATGGCGGCCTGACACCCAGCGTAGTCTTCCCGAGTGCGGAATTCGTATATGGTTGGAACGCCGATTCACTCAGCTACTTTGCCCCGGATAATCTCGTTCCCGGCAAAGGCTACTTCGTCTATGTGCCCAATGAAACGAGCTATCGGGTTTCCGGCGTGCCTATCCATATATATACCCTAATGAACGCTGGCCCCGGCTGGGATTTCATCGGCGGTCTATCGGCATACGAAGGTATCGATACAACGGGAATTACCGAGCTACCGGAAACCATAATCGGCACACGCATCTTTTACTATTATAATAGAAGCCACGGCTCGGGCAGTTCCGGAAGCTACGAAATTCGGCGCAGATTCATGCCCGGAGAAGCATACTGGATGCTTTTCGACGACGAAGGATTATTTAGACTTAGCGAATAGAAAGGAAAAACAAATGAAAAGAATAGTATTGTTAACAACCCTCCTGATATGCGGCGCGGCTTTCTCTGGAATGGTGATGGGATCCCTCATCGTCCCCGGAACCCCCACGGACACGGCCTATGTCTTCGCCTTCCATGATTTCTCAACCCTCATGGATACGGCGTTTTTCTACACCCTGGCCCTCCCGCCGGATTACGATTTCGTATTCGATGAACCGGGGCTTATCGACAGCTATGATTTCAACGTCATGGCGCTTATTCCCTCCGGGCTTCCGCCGTCCAGCGGCGATCCAGCAGGCCAATATCCGGATAACCCGTTTCAGATAACCGGCGGCTTAATCTCAGGCATCGATGTCGAGCTTGCGGTCGTCGGCGGCACGAATGTTGTTGTTTCATACCCCGGCAATCCCGATTCCCTGAAGGTCGATATCTACAACCAATACCCGATGCTTATGGGCGGAGCGCCTACCCTCGACGGCACTTTTGAGCTTTCCGATACTATCGGCAGTATCGACAGCATCCCGGCGGGTCCAAAATCCGCCCTCATCTGGTCCGATATTAATAACAACGGCCTTTGCGACACAACAGGCTTCGTGCAGGAACCCCATGCATGGTATGACAACGTCCTGGACGGCATTTTCATCGTTGGTGGCGGAGTCTACAATGCTATCGATTTCGACCTTGGAATTGGCAATGTTTCTGAGAAAATCGAGATCCCCAAAGAGCTGGGAATAAGGTGCTTCCCCAACCCTTTCAATTCAACTGTGTCGATATTGGTTGCAGGAAATGGCAAACCTATCGAACTTGATATTTACGACCTTCGCGGCCATCATGTCGATAAAATCGCCCAATCGGATGGATTCTCGGGGTTCTCCCTGGTGAGATATTCACCAAAAGAAGATATGCCGGGCGGAGTTTATATGATCAAAGCCACTGCTGGCGGCGAAACGAAAACTCAAAAAGTAATTTACATGAAGTAGAGGTTCATTATGTTCACAAAAATACTATACCCGACGGATTTCTCGAAAAAATCTACCCATGCCCTCGAGATGGTTAAAAAGCTTCAGGAGGCTGGCGGGAAAGAGATTATCCTCGTTCATTGCGTGGATATCCGCGAGGTTAACACCATGGCAGAGATGGAGGGATTCTCATCTCTGCAGTATAATAGCATCCTCGAAGAGGTTCACGAAGAGCTTCGCCGAAAGGCTTCTGAAAAAATGAACGCCATCGCAAAAGAACTCCGCGACCTGAATTTCAAGGTCGAAGAAAGGCTTGTTGACGGGATTCCTTTCAAAGAAATCCTAAGGCTGGCCAAGAAAGAGCAAGCCGATGTTATCGTAATGGGCTCATCGGGCAAGGGTCTTCTGGCAGAAGTTGTTCTCGGTTCTACAACCGATAAAGTTGTTCGGGATGCCGAAATTCCGGTCATCATCGTTAAGTAATGTTCGATATATGCTTTAAGGGGGCATTATTATGCGGCATTCAGAACTAATCCTCGTCTTTGACAAGGACAAAACTAGACTGGGCAAGCTCGAAGAAGCACTTGGGGACATCTATACTATCCTCCCCATCGTTGGCCCCTATAGCCTTCCAAAAGACCATTCGAATGCCGTGGCAATGGTTATAGACCCGGATGTTCAGAAGGAGCTTACTTCTCTCGCCATCGAAATGCTGAAAGAAAAAAGGATACCGATCTTCGTCTGGGCACCAATCGGTAAACCGCCTTCCGCATGGGAATACAACCTGCCCGTGCATGTCCTGCAGTCTCCGCCCTCGGAACGGAGCATCAGAGAAAAAATGATGCCCATTCTTGAATCCGGCAATCAGCGCATGATAATACTGGCGACATCGGACGACAAACTAAGCAACACCCTCGCAACCCGATTTGTAGATAAGGGTTTCGAGGTGAGAAGAGCTTTGAACCGTGGACGTTTAGAGGAACTTATCAAGGATCATCGAGATGAAACTGCTATGATTCTCGCAGATCTAGATATGTGTCATAATCTTGCGGAAATCGACAGTAACGGACCTCGAATTCCGCTGACTATCAACCTCACTTCCTTTGGTGGAACTACTTTCACCCCGATGAAAATTGAGCCTTTAGTTACGTTCGTGAATTCTCAGATTGGAATAGATTCTCTCATTGAGACAATCGAAACGGCAATCTCGACAGGCGAGCAAGCCTTGATTAAGGAGGCCGCGAATCGTATCGTAAGGCAGGAGGCCGGACAAACAAGCAAAATGACAGACCGACTCGTCGCATTACTGATGACCGAGGCCAAAAAGGATATCGAAGAAACGCGGGTTCAGGAGTTCAATGTCCTGAATGCCAGAACCATGGGCCTTATCGACGAGTTCTTCGACAATCTTTCTTCGGCTATGGAAAAATCGACTATCCTAATTGAGGCTTTGGATACGCCCGAACTCCAGGAAGAGTTATTCTCAATCAATTCCAGGCTTGCCAACGCAAGAGAAATTCTAGACGCCCTCAGTGCAGTGGACTGGTATAAGTCCGACGGCGCACAAGAGCCTATCAGCATTAAAAAGCTGGTTGCGGAAGCAGTGGGAATTACAAAAGCGAACCGAAGGCGCAAAGAAGTCGAGTGGATTATCGAAACCGAAAACACAGGGACAGCAATTTGCTCTAAAAAGCAGATAGTCGAAGTGATAAACGCTATATTGACTAATTCTTACGAATCTTTCGACGAAAATGGGGAGATTAGAATTTTCGCAACTTCAGATGCTAATTGGAATTACATCGAGATAGCAGACAACGGCTCCGGAATTCCTGCGGAGATAATCAATAAAGTTACAAGACCATTTTTCACTACGAAAACTCATACCCACAAAGGCCTCGGTCTCACTGTGGCCAAGGGCGTGGTTAAAACCCACGGCGGCAATTTCTCAATATCCTCGAATGGAAGCGGCACCCTGGTGAAATTCTCCCTGCCTCGTGTTCGCGAAGGGAAAGCACTTCTCGCCGAATCGGAAACTCCTGATGTCATGCTTATCGCACCCGCGAAAAGTCTTGGCTATCTTCAGGCAATGCTCACTCGAAACAACCTCTCAGTAGTGGTTTATGACAACATCGGCGAAGCGATTCACGCCCTGAAAAGAATCCCGCCAAAACTCATTCTCGTTCAAGCGGGAATGGAATTCATGGACGCGGCTGGAGTTAGAATGCTGTCCAACATTAAAGGTGGGTCAAGACTTGCTCTCCTCGATCCACAGAAGACTATCCAGAAAGATGTTGCCGGGGTTGACACATTCCTGCGGGAAGCTTACCCAGCTCATCATCTAATATCTATTCTTCTGGCGGAAATAGACAGCATCGAAGGCCAAAAGCAAATCGAAGAAACAGTGTAAAAAAAACGGGGGCGGCAAAACCGCTCCCGTTTTCAAGCTTTTGTGCATTCTATCAGCTCAGTATTCTCTTCTGCCTCAGATACCCCAACAATAAGAATAGGCCGGCAAAAAGATGTCCAAAGGAGATAAGAATTTGGGGCACCACCCAAAATTCAGCCATTCCGCCCACCTCTATCACTTTTATGAGGGCGAAAACTATCACTGCGCCGGATAACCATCCCCAGCTCATTGCGAGTTCGCCGCCCTTCATCATTTTGTTAAGCTCCAGAGCCAGATACACACCTAAAAGCAAAAAGAGGACGGTTAAAATGTCCACTACGATCTGGAAATTTTCGGTTTTGCCTCTGGCCGGTTCGATTTGTGCAAATACTGTAGTCATAATAACCAGAGATAATGTTACAACAAACACGATGCTTCTTCTCATCTATCCTCCTAAATTTTATATTTTCAGTGTTCTGTTGAGATCGGAATAAACTCCATATTTTTTCAGCAGTTCAATTTTTCCTGAAAGTATTGCTTCAATTCTATCAATCGCTTTTGTGATTATCTGCTTTTTCTGACGCGAACCCACTATGGATTGGACAGATTCGAACAGCTTCTCCAAAAATGCCGATAGTCCGCTTGAAACCTCGTGAATTCTACTTGATTCCGGCATTTTCTCGATCATAGTGAGGAAATTCACGAAATCCAGTTTACCTTCTTTATCGATGTCAATATGTCCGAGAATTCCGTAATCCTTCTTGATCTCGTCGAAATTTTTCTCGATTCGCTTGATTCCGGCATTTCCGAGTTTTTGGGTCAGCACCTCACGAATGACTTCAATCACAACATCGTAGATTTTGACCATCAGCTGGAGGACTTCCTTCTTTTCGGATATGCTTGCTTTTCTGCTTTCCTTCACACCGACCTTGCGGATTATTCCCGCCATTTTGAGACTGTATAGGCCTCTGGAAGTATCTAATTCGCCATGGGGAGACCGTTCCATAATCTCCTCAATTGAGCGTTCGCCGTCCACCAGACTTAAGATCTGGGCTTCCAGCGAGGTCAACCTTATCTCCTCTTTGTCCTCCATCGCTGATTGAACCATTTTCAAAACCGTATTGTCTGTCGGCAATGCGCCTCGTATCTTGCTCCATTCGTCGATTCTGCGCGTGCCCTCCATCAGGATGTTCATAGTGTTCAGGGCATTGATGATGTGAAGGGAATCGGCAAGCTCGTTGTCCTTGAACACGAACCTGCCCTCGTCCCATCCGAAGATGCCAAATATTATCGATTCGACATGGTTGAGAATAATATCGGAAACTTCCTCTTTATTGAAAAGCCCAAGGAAAACCAGAGTGCTCGGCAGATTGCGGTTTGTCAGGCGCATTATCTCTTTTGCTTTCACAAGGTCATCTTTGTCCAACTTACCTTGCTTTAGCAGTTGGTTCTCAAGCATGTCGTTTTCGTCATTGGAAGATGCCCAGATGATGGAACCACTCTTGAAGCTCACCTCTTTGCAGGTGTCTCCCCTTTCGAGATAAAGAGTCCCCGTCTTTTTGCCCATAGCGAGCAACTGGAGAATATCTGCGAAACTGACACTATCTAAATTGCCCTGAAAGCCCATAGAAACCGCCCTGATTATTTTTGTGTAATATAAAATACCACATCATAATAATATTCGCAAGCTCATTTTTTCAAATAATAAAAAAAACCCCCCGAAAATTCGGGGGGTTTTGAATCGGTTTTAAACCGAGCTTACTTAACCAGCATCACCTTGTGAGTTGCTGAGAACTCACCGGCGGTCATGCGTGCGAAGTAAACGCCGCTGGGCATCGAAGAAGCATTCCAGGCGACTTTGTAAACACCGCCGTCGAGCCTTTCGTTGACCAGAGTTTCGACCCTCTTACCGGTAACGTCGTAGATCGAGACTTCGACTTCCGAAGCGTTCGGGAGCTGGAACTCGATTGTGGTAACCGGGTTGAAGGGGTTCGGGTAGTTGCCGGCCAGCGCAAAGTCCGTCGGGAGCTTCGGATCGACCTGATAAATACCGGTGTTGGCGATTCCGATTTTCCAGAGATAACCGGAAGCCGCACGATACTGAACCCACGGATATGTGGATTCGACAATGCCGCCGAGGTAAATCGACGAGACGATAGTCTTACAGGGACCGTTGTAGAAGAAAGTCCTCGAAACGGAATCCTGGTCGAAAGCGCCAATGGTCGTCAAACCGCTGGTCGAGGACAGAATGTCCACGAAATGGTCAGCCGAACTGCTGTCGTCGTAATCGAATACGATCGGGAAGTCGGCGTTTGTAAGATTCGGCTTCATCTCGAAGTAATCGACGTTGAAGTCCGCCGCACCGTCGTGGACGAAGTTCATGCCAAGATTCGAGAAGAACGAAGTGGAGTTGTAGTCAGCGCCGAAATCCGGGCCTTCGATGATCATCATCTTGCCGGCGGTGGCTCTGTAAGCTTCGAGCTTAGCAACAGCCGCTGTAGGAAGAACCGTGTTATCGGCATCGTTGATACCGAGGGCAACGACCACCAGTTCGTAATCGCCAAGCTCATAGCCCGCGAGAGGATCGGAGTCAGAGTCGTCGGTCATAACGACGTCTGCGGACAATCCGAGATCGCTGGATTCGAGCATATCGACCCACCATTCGCCGACACCCATTGTGCCGCCGTTGACAGGAGTCGCGCCGTTGTCCCAGTCGATAACGAGGTAATCCGCGGGGTCGGCTGTGTAGATGCTCTTGGCATCGACGTTGCCGGCCGCTGTGGAATAGTAGCTTTCGCATTCATACATAACGACCACGTCGTAGTAGTATCTCACGTCCTCATCGATTGTCTCGTCCTCGTAAACAGCTGTGCCGTAAGGAACGGAGCCAATATGGGTTACGCTCGGTGCCTCAACATTGATGAAGGGCATTTCGGAACGATAGACCATGTAGGAATCCGGCATACAGCAAGCGGTGTCGGGCTCTGTCCAGGTGAGGGTGATGGTTAGAGGATCTGTGCTCGGACGGACGATGGTGTCGCCGGCCGCTTCGAGATCCGTAACCGCTTCCAAACAACAGAGACTTACTTCGATTGTAGTATCAGCTGAAATGTAGATGCTATCGACCATCTCGGTCTTGTGATAATCGGCGACTACGGTGATGCTATACCATCCGTGAGTAACGTAGTCGAAACTGACATTACCGCTGGAGGGTGTAACTTCCGTGCCGACACCCGTAAGGGTAACGGACGCACCGGACATATCGGTGGCTTCACAGCCGAGATCGACGGAAACCATGACATCGACCGGAATGGGCATAAGATCGAAGTTCAGACCAACCATTCCGTCTTCCGGAATTGTAACAAGGGTGCAAACGGTTTCGTAACCGGGATAGCTTGCGCAAACGTTGCCGGTGCCGATATTCGCGATTGCTTCGTAGCTACCATCCGGATCGGAAGTAGCGGGAACGGCAATAGCAGAACCGTCTATCGTAATTCCACCGGAAGGAACGCCGTCGAGCATGGCCATACCGGAAATCATTACGGTTGTTTCATCGAGATTGAAGTCGATGTTGACATCGTCGAGACCCACAGTAAACGTGGTATCCCAGGAACGGTAGCCGGAGAACGAAGCTGAAAGCATATAATCGCCCGGAACCACACCGATGAACTGATAGTAACCGGAAGCGTTAGTCGGGAGACTGACTTCGGAACTATCCGAGAGATCCATGAGAGCAACATCTATCCACTGAGTCGGAGTTCCCATAACGGAACCGGTTCCATAAACCATTCTGCTTCCCTCGGGAATCATATAGTAGGTGGGAACGGTTATAGTTTCGTCGGCAATCGAGCCGGTAACTACAACGATTGAATCCATGTCGGCGCGAGGTTCATAGTCGCCCGCGGGATCGACGAAGGTCAGGTTGTAGCTTCCGAGGGGAAGGTTATCGAAGCTGTATTCACCGTCAGCGTCAGTTATATCGAAAGTTCCGCCATTGAGATAAACGCGGATTCCGCTGTAATCGGTGAGTCCGGATATCTCGACATCGCCTTCAATGTGGAAGACTTCGATTTCCTCGCCAACGTATCCGAGACCGACATAGAGGTAATTCGAGTTAGCGTTGTAAATTACTTCCTCGCCAACTTCCATGAGTGTCCAGGTCGAATCGACCGCGGTCGGCGGGGTAACTCCAAGACCGAGAACCGTGTAATACAGTTGCCATGAAGTATCCGCGAATACCGGGGAACTCGGCCAGGTAACCGTAACGTTCGGGCTTGTGAGAGAATAGCGCTTTGTAACCTGCCAGATGTTCGGGCGGTCGCATGGATTGCGCATATCTTTGATCAGCTTATCAGCCGGAGGTGTATCGTCGCTGGTGAAATAGAAGCCTGCATCGGTGATGGGCGGAGGCTGAATCTGGTCCACACCGGAATCGTAGTTGGGCGAAGCGCCTTCGACGGTTCCGAAAGTAATAGTTTCATTTTCGTCCGGTTCGGTTCCCCATGTGAAAGTAAGAGGAAGCTCGAATTCCGGAGCGCAACCCGCGGGGCCGGTGGAGAAGGACCATGTGTAAGGATCCATCTCGTTGGCCGGAATGGCATTGTCAGAGGCCTGAACCGTAACGACAAAGTCAGTATTCGGAGCCCATGCCGGATCCGGAATATAACAGAAGCGGTAGCCATTGGAGAGCGTAGTTACGGTCATGTCGGCGATATCGATATCGACATAGTCAACGGAGACGCTGACTGTGCTTAAATCGACGCCGGTGCCGTAATCGACCACTTCGAAGCAAAGAGTAGTTGAAGGATCGTAACCTGCAGTGCTCGGCCCATCGCCTACCATGGAAATAGCGCGAATGATGGGAGGATCTTCGTCGTCGCCTTCAGGCAGGAAACGAATGTAAACCTGCTGAGAAGCCGTAAGAGAAGCAACGCTGTAACTTTCCATCGATACCCATGTTGAAGGCACTGTTCCGCTATCGACGACTGCATAGCTGAATTCGCCGTATGGCGGAAGGAGAGTGTCGTCCCAGGAAACTCTCAGATCGCCGACCGGGTTGTAGATATCGACTTTCCATGTCTTGATTCCGTAATCTGTGCTACGAATGTCTCTGGAGAGAGCCGGAACCTCGGGATGAGTTGCGTCCATCAGCGGGAAATAGCCTCTCGGGGCACCCGGGAAGAGGAACTGGGGAACATCCACACCGGAATCGTAGCCATCGGTTCCGAGATTGTCGAGACCGAGGTAAAGATTCGTGGTTGCGGTGTCTCCGCCAACTATAGTATGGGTTTTGATATTGTAGGTGAATTCTGCGAGAGACTCGGCTTCTTCCGTAGTGAAAGCCCATGTCTCGCTGGCATCATTGCCCCAGAAGTCCTCGGCGTAGACGCTAACATTATAGATAGCTCCGTAGTCGAGAGCGGTTGTCGGGCAATATTCTACGCGATACCAATCCGAACCGACACCCAATTCGGTGATGTTCAGATCGTCGTGGTCGATTTCGTCGCCGTCGAACTGGAAGAGGATAGTGCTACTGTCAACTCCACTCTCGGAGTCTTTGATAACAACTCTCACGCATGTTTCGACATCGACACCCATCGCGCCGTCGGCGGGATACACGTTCTCGAAGTATGGTGAGAACATATCCGGAATGATTTCCGTGGTGTGGAAAGTGATTACCGAATCGTCCACCATGCAGTTAGGCGGAGTAACCAGATCGCAAGCGTTAACCGTGTAGGAGATTGTCGTTGTTTCGGGCCATGCACCTTCGGGCGGGAGAATAGTAACACGATATCCGCCGACAATGGGGTCGAGGGTCATGCTGTCCGGATCGATAACATAGTCGTCGCCGTCGTAGCTGACGGTAACGTCAATAGAAGCATCATCCACGCCTCTGTTGGCGTCTTTGACATCGAACATGATTTCGGCGTCGAGGCCAACACCAGCCGAACCAGGAATCGGGTTAAAACCGGTAACATACGGCGGAATGGTATCGACCATGCCGGAGGGCATGAACCGGAAAGCCACTTCCTGAGTCGGGCCGAAGGGGAATTCTTCGATTGTTTCCATGGGAACCCAAAGACTATCGGCGATCGTCGCCGGATCGGTTCCGTATATTATGGTAGTAATCCAGAAATTTCCATCGGTAGCGGGATCGGGAAGATCGTCGATGTCCCATTCGACGAAACGGTCATCGAGACCGTAGTATCCCTCGTCCATTGCGACCCAGTATGAGTAATCACCGACAACAATACCGCGTGCATCGGTCTGCAGTTTGGTATATGCCGGGTTCAGAGGATCGTTAAGAGGGAAGAAAGCGCCTCTCCCATCGGGAGGCGAAAAATAAGGGACGTCCAAGAATGCATCATAACCGGCGGAAGCACCAGCGGTCATTGCCATTGTCAGGTCGTATTCATCTCCCGGAACGGGAACGACCTGAAAAGTAAAGCTCCAACTCTGTGCAAATACGAGACTCGTCAGCGCGAGAGCTACTAGTAAGGTAATTTTGCCTTTAGACATATGGCTTACCCCTTTCTTTGAAAATAAGTTTCAGATAAACGATTGAGTTTCAAAACGAAAAACCTAACAGTCAAAATCCCCATAATGGGGGGTTTAGTCCGGCGGCGGGGCGCTGAGGCCCCGCCGCCGAGTTGAAGTCTGGTTTACTTCATGAGGGTCATCTTGCGAGTGGCCGAGAAGTCACCGGCGGAAATCTTGTAGAAGTAGATTCCGCTCGGGACAGGCCTGCCCTCGTCATCGTTTCCGTCCCAGACGACGGTGCGATAACCGGCTTCCTGATCGCCGTTAACCAGCGTGGCAACCTTCTGACCGAGAACACTGTAAACCTCGAGGTTTACTCTGGTGTTGGTCGGCAGTTCGTATTTGATTGCCGTTACTGCGTTGAACGGGTTCGGGAGGTTCTGACCGAGAGCGAAGGCATCGGGGATGGCAACGCGGTCGGCAACCAGCTTGTGCGATCCAGGAGCGATCTCGATGACGTCGCCGTCAGAGAGTTCGATTCCGTCGAGGGAGACGACCCAGTCGCCTTCGACCTCGAATGTCGCGCTGTAACTGCTTGTTGCGTTGACAGTCCACTCGATCCTGCTGTCGGTGTTACGGTAATCGACATCATAGCCGCCGTCGAGAACGAATTCGCTCTGTCCAACGTGCGCCGGAATGGCGTAGCTGTCGATTCCACGGTCGAAGTTACTGGTAGCGATTTCCGCGGCGCCGAAGGTCAGCGTGCGGGTATCGGTAACCAATCTGCCGGTGAACAGCGGGTCGAACTGACCGTCTTTGACGGTGTAAACGACCTTACCACCACGGGCACCCGGAACTGTGAGGTCGCAACCGGCCGGGTCGGTAACCATGACCAGGTGGCCTCTGCAGTGTTCGAGAACGTCAGTGTAGTGGTAGTTAACGCCGCACTCATACCAGCGAGTCTGACTCGGGTCGATGGCACCTGCCGGATCGGTATCCGGAGCGGTGAACGGAACATCTTCCCAGGTCGCGCCGATAAGGTTCCAACCAGCCTCTAGAGTAACCTCGAAGGAGGTAACCGGAGCGCCGCAGATCGTAACGTCCATAGCAGTCGGCGGATAAACCGCGTAACCTGCGCCCGGCTCGAGAAGACCGGTATAAGGCACATAGGTGCCGCCGATCATCTTGTAAACCGGTGCGCCGCCGAAGACGTCGGTCGTAAGGGTTTCCGGATCGACGCTAATCGCGATGAGGTTCCAATCGGTGCAAAGCTCATAGGTGCAGCAATGCTCTTCAGGAACTACGTCAACTTCGATGCAGGTCGCATTGCCCGCAAGGTCATAGACGCAAACATCGACAACATCGCCCGGTGTCGGACCGTAGGCACCCCACGGGGAGGTAGCAACGGCGCCGGTCGGGTCAACCCAGAACGGGCCGACTTCGATGGAGTCTTCGATGGTGATCATCACGTAAACGTAGCCGTCGCCCAGCTCGTTGGTGAAGTTGTCTTCGATGAAGTTGTCCCAGATAGCATCGACATAAGCCGTGAAGTTTTCGCCGGTGGCGATAACGAGCGAGCTGTCGATGGTCGGGGCTTCGATGTCAACAAGAGCAATCTTGCCCTTGGAATTGCTGATTCTGGCTTCATTATAGTCGAGGACGTTACCCGCGGCGTCGCGAGACTTACCAAGGATGTAAGCAACACCCTGAGCCGTCAGGCCCTCGGGAGCTCTTGCGACATCCCATGAGTAAGCATAAACGTCATCGGCGAAGAAGTCCAGCTGAGTTCCGAACGGATACATCGGCTCCGCATCGTCGTAGGACGAAGGAGTCATTGCAGTGTTCATGAAGTCCGGCTGGCGCCAGAACGGATGGTGAATGTCCCAAACGTCCAGATCGTCATCCCAAAGTCTGGCTTCGAGATGGTCATTGGCATCGCTAAAGGTTCCGTAGTTCGGAGCACCGTCGATGGATATTCTCCAGTTGTCCCAGCTACGGGTGTAGATATAGTCCGCATAATTGTGGTATGCGGTCGGGACTCCGGGTGCCGCCGGATCGTAGATCGTTCCGTCCCAATCTATATTAATGAGGAACTCGTCCGCATTAACGACCCAGATAGCTTCTTCGTCCGGGTAATCGATCGGGTTGATAGCGATATTCGGAACCGTAGCGTCATCAACTCTGAGCATTGAGACTTCATACATAGGATCGTCCGTATCCAGAAGGATATAGGCGATGTGATCCCAGTAGTTGTATGTGTCTGAGGACGGGCTGTAAGTGTATTCGGAAGCCGTGAGAGTGACGAGACCGTCGTAACGGTTGTCCATATCATCGACATCCCACTTATAGACCCAATACGTTCTACCTTCATACATGACCGTATCCTCATCATCGAGAATGACATTGATCTGCAGGTTAGAACCGGAGATGTTGCCTCCCCAGTAGTCCTGAATATTCAACGCGATATGCTCGACGTGAATGTCGGTCGGTAGTTTCTCCAGAAGAACGTAGATGCTGTCGCCGGGGTAACCGCCGGATTCGACATACGGGTGCATGAGCGGATCGGGGTCACCGGAGCTGTAGTCTGGGTTGTTGTAAGTTGTTAACTGAACAACCGGGAGCATCTGCGGAACTCTGCGCAGGGAATCGACTCTCCAGAGATCGGGAAGACCAGCGGCTCTGATAGCGGCTGTATCAATCCAACCCCAGGTCGGCCAGTCAGGCCACATATCTTCCATGGCGGCATCCCACCACGGGAAGATGTCGTCCGAGCCCATAACTGCGGGGAAGTTCGCCGAAACACTCATGAGAGCGTCGGAGAGATTATCGCCGCGGGCGAGGAACGGAGGTCTGAGAATGGTCAGAGTGTCATCCGTGAAGAAGTCGAACTCGCAGTCTGTGTGGTAATACTGCCAGTAGCTCTCGATAACGCCACCTGCGGCGGTATCGACAACCTGAATACCATCGAATGCTTTCCAGCTGAGGGTCCACATTCCAGCCGGGAGACCCGACGGATTGTTGTATTCGAGGCAGAGAACCTCGTTGATCGGATCGTAATAAAGCGGAGCAGTAGCTTCCACATTATCGAAATCCATGCCGGGAACACCCATTTCGGGGTAGAGCATATAGTCAGAGCCATCGATAAGGCTATGGAGCCAGATGGACATCTTGTCGAGTTGCTCGACCTGGTTGTTTTCCCAGCAGACTTTGAGGTCTGTAGAACCGAAGGGCAGAACGGTATGGTTACCGTGAATCATCTGACCGCCGGTGAGGGTGGTCAACTGCGGATCCGGCCTGCGGTTGTCTATACGAACGTTCCAGAGAACGTTTGAAATGTAAGGGTTAACCGGACGGAACCTGCTGAATGCCTCGAATACGATAGTAGCATACATCTCGTTGTTCGAGTAAGAAACAGGGGCACCGCCGAGCGTGGTGTAGTATTCATGGAGAAGATCGAGATCTTCAACCGGAAGAACTACCCACGAGGTGTCGTTGTAAACGGATATGTTGTCCGACCACATGTCATCTTCCGTCCAGAGGAAGGTATGACCAGTGCTCAAGTCTTCAGTTCCGTCCCACGGATCAGCCTGCCAGAAGACTCTGAAGCGAACGGAGTCCGACTCTGCCAACTCGTTGTCCCAGTAGGCGGTAATCGGGAGCATTCTGTCTTCGTCTTCGTAGAAGGTGCAACGAGTGGAATCGGCGAGAACCGGATCGGAAGTGCTCCAACCGGAGAGAACGAGATCGTCATCGGGCTCGCCACTCCAGGGATCCACATGCGAAGTATTGAGTGAGTCGATTCTCGGCCAGTAAATAAGGCTGTATTCAGGATCGCCGGTGACTATGCGTAGCGGGTATTCGATGGGAAGCATGTAATTGCCTGCGTTATCATCGAAGCCCTGAACGCGGAGTTTGCCAACGCCGTCCATAGCGCCTGCACCAGCTATAACCATATAGCCGATCCATTCACGGTCGCTATTCCAGCCATGATCGAGAGCTTCAACTCCACCCGGAAGGGTCGGTGAAGAATCTCCATCGCTTCTGCCGTCAGGACGTGAGCTCGGCATAACGCCGGCGATGTCTCTGTAATCGACATAGCGCTGAGCCAACGGATAGTGAAGTCCTGCCGGGCCGCCACCGACTGTTTCAACCGGGAGAACCGGGAACCAGTGTGTCCAACCGAAAGGCTGGAACCTGACGATGTGGCCGTAAAGGTGATCGGCTTCACGCATATCCATATTATCGTTGAACCACAGTCTGACATAGACCGTGCAAACATCGGAGAAGTTGTAGATACCTACGATGCTGTCCTGATCTGGAACCATCCACGGGAGTTTGAAGAGTTCATCGTCCCAGTTGTTCAGATAAGGATCGCCGTAAATCGGATCGCCAAGAGAGTCGGTGCCGATAACTTCGATATCCATGGTCGAGAGGGCAAAGCCCTTGACCTCAGGAAGACCATTGTCCAGACCCACCTTGCGGCTGGTCTTAAGAGCCCAGTTGCCCAAACGGTCCTGAATGATAGCTTCGGCGTAAACGCTGTCGGCGATGAAGATGGTGTCTCTGTCAAGATGTGTTTCGACAGGAACCGGGAATCCGCCGCCACTGCGGTCGAGACCATGATAAATCTCGATACCCGGAGTTCCGATGGTCATAGTATCGGCAACTTCGTCCTCGAGGGCGCAGTTGGTGATAACGTAAGACTCATTGGACCACAGGTAATGGGTAGCCGGATTCCAAACCATTTCCGCCGGTGACGGAGGAGTGGTTTCATACTGGAATTTAACCCAATCCGAAGACGGGGCGACTGCCGGAATCGGCCACTGTGAGGACCAACCGGGAGCCATGAGAGTGCCCGGAGCACAACCGACATGGTTATCCACGATGCTTTCGAGTCTCAGCCTGATGGTGTGATTCGAATCGTGAATGAGATGACAGTTGACTTCGTTGTAGCCGGTGGTAGCGTCAGGATCACGGAATACCGCGGTCGGAGGCGCCATGTCAACTACATAGTCCCAACGGAAAACATACTTGGTGAAATATTCGCCGTGGGTGAAGTCGTTCGGCTCGCGAACGTTGAATTCGAGCCTGACTGAGATGCTATCGAGATGCTGCCATCCGACGATAGTATCGGTAACCAGTGCAGGATCGGTTTCGAGAGTATCGATTCTACGAATTGTGGTGAGCCATTCTTCAGTCTGGTCGATAGGACCGACGTGCATTCTACCCCAATCCACACAAGCGGTGCGGGAAGGATAGTAGCTGATGAAGCAGGGCGAGCAGTGACAATCGTAGTATTCATCTACTGTCCAGACATGTTCGCCATCGGCATCGAACAGATCGATTACGACGTGCGGAACTCTGAACGGAAGAGTATCTTCATCCGGGTCGGTGCCTACGAGGCATTCCCAAATGATAGAGTCGGTGCAAGTGTAGATGTCGGCAACCAGGAAGTTAAGATCGTTAACCCAGAAGTTGACATACGGGTCGCGGCTTTCCATGGGCGAAACGACACTGCTGTCGCCTTCTTCCCACTGAAGTTCCGGTTCCATGCCAGGAGGATCGAGGTTAAGATATCTTCCCATCCAAGCGTGCCAGATATTGGTGTAATCACCCGTGAGGTCTGGCGGGTAATTGTAGGCGCCGGTCGTGTACATGAAGGCGTTGTAGGCTTCATCGTTGAACCAGCTGACATTGGACAACCAGGTCTGCGGGAAAATCTGCAGTTCGTCGACCTGAATGAGATCCCAGTTCGGATTCTCAAAGTCGTCGTAGGTGGTGTCTTCCCAGAAGGTCGGCCAATCGAGGGTATCCACATTAAGACCGGTGTAGTCATGGCTTCCATAGCGCCAGCTCATGAACCAGGTTCCGGGGTTAGACCACGAATCGAGGTTGTGATGCCAACGATAGGTGCGTCCGCCGGAAACGGTGCGCTGACTTGCAGGATACCAAGGAACGTCCGGGCTGTCGCCTGCATAAAGCTCCCACTCTATATGATCATAGGGCTGGAAGAAATGACAGGTAGCTTCGGAACCGTCGCCATAGAGCATGATGTATGCGCCGCGGTCGTCATCCGGGTCTTTGATGAGTTCAGCATAGTAATACTGATACTCACGACCGGGAATGTCGTGGTAAGCAACGTGAACATCAAGCGGATAAGCGCCGCCGCTCAGCTTCATATTCTGGAAGATGATCGTATCGACGTAAGTAACGCCGGGGGTGGTCATCGTGTCAGTGAAGATGAGAAGTATGTCGGCACCTTCGACGAGTTCGGTATGCTGGACACCAATATTAGCAATCCATTCGTCGCAATACATTCCATGAACATTAGCGGATACGTCGTGGAAATACAGATACATAGTATCGTTGCAAACCTGCGACATATTTTCGCCGGTGAAGATCGGCGCATGAGTGTCCACGAAGAATGTCCAGCGAGCGATATTGGAAATTTCGTAGTAGAGATAGTCAGGGTCGAGTCTGTCGTAACCACTGTTACGGCTCGGGACGGTAGCGTCCACAAAGTGGGATAGAGAACCGTCGGAGCAGTAAATCGAGTAGTTCACAGAGTCGCGGTGGGAGGTCCAAGGATCGTTATCATCGTCCCAACCCGAAACCGGACCGGCTGTGCCAGGCTCAGACTGACAGTTAGTAATAGCATTATCCCAGGCGTAAACGGTTACACAAACCTTGTCGCCGGGACGGAAGTGAGCTTCATCGGTATCGGTGCGATACGGATCCCATGTAACTCTTACTCCCCATTCACCAAACTTCTTGGTCAGGTTAAGGCCGACAGCGTCGGGCTCGCCTACGCAGAAGTTACGGCCGTCAGGAATAGATCCTGCGCCGGTGTGGTAGTAAGGATGCCAGCTACCGTCGCAACCGCGAACCTTAAGGTTAACGCAGATGCGGGCTTCTTCATCGACGCTACCGGAGTAAACACCGGAAACGCGATTGCGAAGAAGATCTTCGACGTCCAGGTCATACATATCGCAAGCAATCTGGTCGTAGATGTTGAGAGTGATGATCTGGAAGGTGTCGGAAGTAACCCACTGGTGCGGCGGATAGTAGAATGTATCCGGAGCGGTCGGGCCTTCGAGGTCGATACGGAGAATGCCGAGAGTGTCGTAAGCGAATTCTTCGTAGTAATCACATACGCCAACGACTTCCCACATCACAGGAACATGATTGTCCTGAGTGTTGCGGGTTCCGTAGTTACCATCGGCTCCGTTTGCAATACCCCAGGTGCTGGAGTAAGACGGGATTGTATCGATAACCCAGTCAATCTCGTTCCAGTAAGGCGGAACAAGATCCCAGTCGCCCAGCATGCAGGTTTCCCAGCGCTGACCGTAGTCGGGGTCGTCCAGAAGTCTGGTGAGAAGAACATGGATGAAGTCGCCGGACTGGAACGGGACTATGCCTGCCCAACCGGGATGATGCAGAACCAGCTCTTCAAAGTTGATCCACATCCGAGCATCGTAACCATTTTCTTCCTCATCAACCCAAGCGCCATATTCAAGATCGCTCTGGTCAACTGTAATCGTGTCCCAGGAACCATCGCAATGTTCGATTGCGAAAGTAATCTCGAAGTCGCGCCAGTTGATACCAGCACCGCCGACACCGCCGGGATAAGTGTTGATACCGTGATTGCTGATGTCGTGAACTGCGTGATAGTCATCATATACGTCGAGAAGAAGTGTCGGAAGACTATCTGCGATCCAACGCCAGTAAATCCACTGACCTTCGATGTAGTCTCTGCGGACGTTAGCGCCGGCAAATTCCATCGTCTCGTTGTCGTGGCCTTCGGCAGAAGGACAAACGAGTTCGGCATTCGGACCGGAGAGGTCAACTTTGAATGTCCAGATGGTGTCGTTAACTACGCCGGGAGAGAAGACGGAACCGTAGTCGTATCTGCGGTTGTTCGTCCTGCTGAAGGTGCGGAAGAGAACCTGAACATAAGCTCCGTCGATAAACATCGGCAGTCTGTTCATGGTGCTGTCGTTTCCGACCATAACCACGAAGGAGTCGGTTCCACATGCGGGATGAATCCAGGTGGCGAAAGCTTCGCTGTGAGCATTGCTCATGGTGGTCCAACCGGTGGTGCTCCACGGGCCGCCGCCGGAGAATCTCCAGCTGTGCTTATACTGCCATTCCCAACCGAGAGCGTTACCGCTGTTGGTGTCGTTAAACGCGAACTCAAGCGGATTGCGCCAAATGATCGAGTCGATACGAGCCGGGAATTGGCTACCGGGAGACGTGCCATAGAATTCGTCATTGATATAACGAATTTCCATGAACGCGGAGTCCACACACGTTCCGAGATCCTGAGTCGTAACGGAAATCGGCTGTTCTTCGTCAGCAGTGAAGATAGTGTCGGTCAGTTCATCACATGGAACATGATCCGAATACCAGCCGTTGGTGGAAACGAGGTTCCTCGGCCAAAGCTGTTTGATGTAAGGAGGAATTTCGTCCCAGCCCTTAATCATTTCACTGCGAGACCAGCGGCTTGCATCCACCGGTGCGGGAACCGGGTTGTCCATGTGGACATCGGTAAGCGCAGAGGTCATATCGACGAGGTCGATATAAGGTGCATTGTAGCGGTAGCAGATGAGATCCTCACGCTCTGCGGTCATAACGTAGAACGAGTCGGAGTTGGAAATACCCTCGATGCCCCCGATACCTTCGCCACATTCGTGACATCCGGCCATCTGAAGAGTTACCCAGATGCGGTAGAACGGGAGTCCGTAGAGGTCTGCACGGAAGGTCCCCTCGTAAGGAATCGCAATAGCGTCCTCGAAATAGAGGGTCGTGCTCCACCACTTCCAGCCGTTGGCCGCTGTAGAATCGAGATCCCACAAGTAAGCGGCGGGAAGAGTATCCTCCTCGTGAGAAGCACTAGTCGGATCGTAAGTGTCCCTCGGCTGAATGATTGTGTCGCTAGCCAGCTGTTCGGCAATACCAAGAATGTCAACGCGGTCGAGAATATCGACATCGGACAGAGCTGAAACGCCCTTATCGATGTAGAACTGAACACCCGTGAGAGTGTCAGCCTCGGTTACGTCCACATCATAGTGTTCTGCCGCTGAATCGGGATGAATCGGGGCCAAATCCTCATTAGGATCGAAATCACGAGATCCAAACATCGTGATCTTAACACCCCGGAGCTCAACGTTCTCGGTTCCGGACAAGAGGTCCAGGCGAATAACCACATTATCGTGGCTCATTCGAACGGGAACTTCATCCCCGGTGACCGGGTCCAGCTCATAACTCGCGCGTCTCCATGTGGAAACGGGAGTGAAGCTTGTCACGGTCGAATAATCGGTCGTGTACCAAGAAGGAATCTGTGTCCCGTAGTCGGGTCCGCCGGGTGTCCCCACCGGTTCGACAACGTTGAAGGCGTTGCAGTACTGCCAGGCACTTCCACTGCCCCCTTGCGCGAATAACGCGCCGACGGTCATTAGTAAACTTAGCAGTAGGGCTGCAATTACGGTTTTTTTACCCATAACGCCCTTCTCCTTTCCTTTGTTTTTAGTGTTTTTAGAAACCCTATCACTTAATTGGCGATTTGGAATTTCCATTTACGTTACCTACCTTTCTTAAAATTAATCTTAAAATCCAAAATCATTTTCCGTCCAATTTCAAAAATAGCAAACATACCTCGCCGACCTTTCGGCAGGTTTGAGCTAAAATACTTCTCGAAGCCTATACTGTCAAGACCTTTTTTAATCTCCTTCTATGCCCCTATACATGGGCGATTGTGGACTAAGTCTTATTTTTTCTACGTCTGAGACCAAAAAAACCTCTCAAAATAGGGGGCAAAAAAATGCTCCCGGCGAGTATGGTTTAGTAAAATATAGCTCTTTCAAACCTTAAGTCAACAAAAAAAAACGATACTTGAAATTTTTTTTAAAACGCTAATTCCTTATCTTCCACAGACTTTAGCCCGTCCTCTTTATCACTTCACAAAAGACAATTCGCTATAAGTTCTTGATTTGCATATCATTATACTCAATACCCTATTTGCGGATAAAGGGGAACGTCCACTTGGAGATCGAGTTGCCAGTAATCAGCGGTCTTCCCGCTAACATGGCCGGCGTTCTCGACAGAACCGTATTCGAAACCGAATTTCCAAAATCCGTATTCTCGGTAATATCCCTTCCAATCCAGATTAAAACCCGCCGTTTTTTCGACTACACCGGTCGGGAAAGGCTCTGAGTAAGGTCCCTCAATATCCATCCAGGGTGTAGTCCATACGGCGTCCACCCGGCCTTCCCCTTTTCGGAAATAAAATCCTTCGACATTTAAAATGAATTCCGGCGCGACAAATAGGTCTATACCAAAGCTCGACCTGTCGTAATCGTTGCCGTATTTGCTTCCGAGAAACTCATCTAGATAAATGTATCGGTTCCAGAGTTTGTTCTGATTATAAGTCCAGTTCGTCACGCCCTCGTAACGTGCACGAAGAGTTATCCATTTGGAAAAAACCTTCCCGCCGTAATCTAATTGTCCTGCGATGCCTGCTTCTAAGGGTTCCTCGTCTGACTGTGTTTTGGCTTCAACCTGAATGTCATCGACTAGAACCTCACCTGTAAAACGAACCGGCGGAAAAAGGACTTTGAAATCTCCGCCAAGAAAAGTGTTGTCGTCGAGGCCGCGGTTAAGCTGTTCGGCATGATACCAGTAGAAAGGCACAACATAGTTTATCTCCGGCATCCTTCCGAGACCGCCGTAGAGAATAATTTCATTGAGGGCGATGGAAAAGTTTTTGGAGACAAATTCAAGCCTATGTCCGGCGAGGTATCGGTTGGCGTTTCGGCCTATAAAACTATCAACCATAAAGGGTTCAAAATACATCATTGGGTTGAGAAAGCCGGTGAAGCCGCTTAAATTGAAAGGCCCGAATTCCATCTCGTAATCGAGGTTCTCGAAAGGAGTGTGGTCGCGCCCGAGCATTAGCCCTTCACCCCAGGAAATATGATCTTTGCCGAGCTGTAACCCCCAGTTGTCTCCGGAGGCCCGAATATATAATTGATCCGGTCTTCCAGCAAAGCCCGCCCACTTCCTGCCTCGAAAGTTCTCCTCGTGAGCCCATCTCAGGTTGACAATATAGGATACGAAACCTTCTACTTTCCCAATTTCCTTTCCTCCGCCTAACCGCAGAGTGGGATAAAATCGATCGTCTGGGTCTCGGGGATTATTCAGGATACCATTAATCCCCGGTTCGATAAAAAACAGCAAAGAGTCTTGTTTGAATGATGTCCGTTCGAGTTGGCCTCGAAGTTCTGAGGACCAAAAACCGGCGGGGCCGTCGATTTCCGTAGGCAGGTTTGTTAAGACACGGCCAGATCTATCGGGCCATGTATTCGGTTGATTAGCGATATAGCCACGAAGCTCAAGTTCGCGGTATATATCTAAAACTGGCCATCTGTCGGCCAGACGTCTGCCATTCATACCGAAAAGCAGACCTGCGGATGCTAAAAAAATCAAAAATCCGATTCTAAAAACACAAATCTTTCGAGGCATATTCAAATTTCCCTTTCCTTATATTATATATGATTATTTAATTGGATTCTCGAATAAATCAAAGGGGATGGGAAGTGGGGGCGGGTTCCCTTTTTGACTCGGCAAGTTCGATTCCGACCTTGTAGTTTTCGCCGGTATCCTTGATTCCGATAACTTCTTTCAGAAGTATCTCATACCGGTTAATGACATCGTTCCAGCGGTAATACTTTTCGACTCTTTTCTGAGTTTTTAGGGCGTAAAAATCCCTCAGGCTCGGATTGTCTATCAACTCCTGAACCTTCTGTTTGAGGTCTTCGAGGTCGTTCATGCGGTAGTGAACTCCGGAATCGCCGATTGTCTCCAGCTGTTCGGGTATTCCATTTACGACAACGCAGGTTCCAGCGCCCATGGCTTCCAGAAGGGCCGGGCTGGTTCCCTCCAGTTCGCTCGGACTGATGAAAAGATAAGCCTGACGATAAAGTTCCTTTACTCCGGCTCCATAAATTGCGCCCGGGAAGATGGATCCAGGAGGAGCGATTCGCCGTAAATATTCAACATAATCCCGGTCATACGGATTATCTCCGACTACCACGAGGGGCATATCCGTGCGAACCTCACCATAAGCCTTGAGGAGTTTGTCAATCCCTTTTTCAGGTATAAATCTACCGACAAATAGAAGATATCGTTTCGGTTCGAGACCAAACTTGGCGAGGAATCCCGGTTCCGGTTCCTTATTCAAAATCGAACTGCCGTATGGGATATAAACCGTTTCGGAATCGTATTGATTTTTGTAATATTCCCCCACCTTCAGCGAATCGACAACGATTCGATTCGAAAAAAGCATGGCGAAACGTTCTGACATATGCATCCACATACTTCCGAAAACACCGAATTTTTTCCTGCGCCACTCAACACCGTCGACCGAAACAACTACTTTCTTGCCAAACAGCCTCATCAGGGGGATCAGATGTGAATTGCCTACATTGTATAAATGGATGACGTCGAATTTTCTAAAAATCGCGTGGAGCGCTGAAAGCGAAGTATGGCTGATGGTCGAGAGGTCTCTGGATTCGAGGGAGGGCAAGTAGGAGAGTTTGACTCCGTTCCATATCCGCGGGCGCCCCCTGCGGAGGCCTCTGCAATAGACGACCACCTCGTGCCCTTTTTCTGCGAGGGCTTTTGCGGTAATCTCGGCGTTGGTTTCAAAACCGCCGTAAGATGCCGGAATTCCTCTTATGCCTAGTATTGCAATTCGCATTTGAGCCTGTTGATATACTCTTTCAAAGCTTGTTCCCAATGTCTCAGATCGTATCCCGCCTCAGATAAGCTATCATTGCGGATAGCTTCCATAGGCGGCCTGGGTGCAACTGTAGGAAACGCCGTAGAAGGCACGGGAATTACTCTGCAGTCGACGCCGGCAAACTTCACAATAGAGCGGGCTATGTCGAATCGTGTGGCAATCCCGCTGTTTCCCACATGAAACACTCCAGTATTTCTATTAGATATAAGATACATTAATAATCGGCCTATGTCCAGAGTATAATTTGGCGAACCGAAAATATCGTTAACCGCCGAGAGTTCGGTTCTTTCGTGGCATAGCTTGTAAATTTTCCCGACGAATTTAATGTCCCTTTTGCCGCCGCCGAAAAGCCATCCGGCTCGAAGAATCATCCACTGGTCCGGTGAAAGCAATTCGCGGACTGCCAGTTCGCCCTTGTATTTGCTGACACCGTAAACGTTCTTGGGGATTGGAATATCGTCTTCTCCGTAGGGATTTTTGTTCTTGCCAGAAAAAATTCCTGATGTAGAGATGTAGATTAGCCGAATATCTTCCTCCGCGCATATCTCGGCAATGTTCCTTGTGCCAATGTGGTTGACTTTGTCGGCAATATCCGGGTGGTCTTCGCAATAATCAAGGTCGGTCAGTGCGGCCATGTGAATCACCCAGTCCGGCGATTTTTCCCTCAGAAACTCCCTTGCCTGTCCTATGTCAGTAACATCCAGCTCGGGAATATCGGTTGGGACTACATCGAACTCATTCCTGAGAATGGGAACGACATCCGACCCCATCATGCCATCGGCACCGGTAACCACAATCTTCTGTCTTTTTTCAAAGGTCATTGTTTCTCATCTTCCAGTTCTGACTATGGCGTTTTCTCCGCTTTTGAGCCTCTGCTCTCTTTGAAGAACCGCCAAATTCTTTTCAATGTCTCCCTGTTGTAAGGCGGATTGAAATAGCTCAAAATAAGGTATAGACTGCCTCCGGCAAGAAAACAGGCTATAACCTTCATAAAGCTGTTCACGAAATCCCGGGCAAACCAGAAAAACACCCCCATTAGAAAAGCGTTTGCTGAAATTCGAAGAAGGGAACCGGTTTCTACTCGAAGAACCGCGAACCGGGATATTCCAATCCATAGCGCAATAACAAGGAACAGGGACGCTGTTCCGGTAGCAAGAACTATGCCCCATAGACCAATATATTTTGCGAAGAGGATGTCCGCAACCAAATTATAAATCGCAAATACCGTCTGGGCAACAAAGAGTAATTTGACCCGCTCTTTGGCCGTGGCGACTATCGAAAGGGGAAATCTTAGGGTGGACACGGCGAAAACAACAGCGAGACCTCCTAAAATACCGCTTGCAGGCAAATATTTCGAATCAAAGATATGCTCTATCACCGGAGAAGAGAAAGTAAGAAAGAACACCGTGGTTGGAATCATGAAGAAGGCTTCCAGAGTTATTATTTTCGCGAATTTTTCAGATAATGCCTCGTCCTTGTTCTCGCGAATGTAGCCTCGGTAGATAAAAGGCTCTATTGCCGATCCGATAAGATTGTGAGGCATCCACTGAAGTGCGGCATATCCGAGCCGCACGGCAAACGAATAGTATCCCAGAGACGCTTTGTCGAGCATGGCCGATATAACGTATTTATCGGCAGTCGTGTTGAAAAGGATATTGCCGAGATTGTTGAGATACATAAAGAAGCCGTAATTGGACATCCTTTTCCTCGGAAGTTCGCCCAAAGCTGTCCTATCGAACGGATATTCCTCGGCAAAAGGTATATATAGGCCAAGAAACAGCAAAAGATGACTCGCACCGTCGATTGCAATCGCCGCCGCAAGACCGCCGCCGGACCTTAGAATGAAATAGAAAGCAACAAAGCGGAAAATATTGTAGGCGGTGAAGACTATTACATATCGAACCTGCTTGAACAATGCCGAGTAGCAATAGGTCATAAGAAAGGTCTCGGTGGTGAAAAGAGCACCGACAGCAAACAGTCCAAAAACATCCCGGTATTCTTCAATATTGAAAAATGCTCCGACCTTGTCGTAGAAAAAATATGCAAATAACAGAATCAGCGCGCTCATAGTGAATCTTACTATTAGAAGTATTCTAACGGTAGCCGCAATAAAATCATCCCTGTTTCCCTCGGAGAACTCCGGCAGAAATCGCTTGGCGATGTCGGCGACGCCCACGTTCCCAATGGTGTTGATGATAACAATAGTTCCGATGAAAAGCTCGAACACACCATATGCCCATACAGACAGATAGTTTGCCTGAGACCAGACAACTCCAAGCCCGACAAATTGATTGATGATTCTGCTTATCACCAGCGCTTTGCCGCCTGTGGCCAAGTTCCTGCCTAAATCGGCATTGTTTGTTTTTTCATCGGCAGTCATACGTTGAACCTGTTATGCTTCCGAGGTCTTCGGAACCGGGGGCGAGATTTTCTTCCTACGGAGCTTGATGTAAAAATACTCTGTTAAGATAATCCAATATACCATGATCGTTACATTTGAGGTTGTATAGGCAAAGCCAGAACCCGTGAATCCTGTAGAGAGAATCGCCAGAATTACAGCAGGTTGTGAGAGAACGAAGGCTTTCAAAAAATAGCTTTCTAATTCATCGCGATGAATTATCAGCCAAACTCCTCTATGAAACCACAAGCCTATTATTATTGCAAAGACTCCCAATCCGACCAATCCAAAATGAATCAGCAGTGCAAAATATAAGTTGTCAATTTTGTAAATACCTTTGAAAGAATTCCATTCAAAACCTATTCCTCTCCCGAAAATCCAATGCCCACGGATTCTGATCATCGATTCATAAACCTGCCACCGTCTTGCATTTAGGGACAGATCCGATCGAAGATTATTAGCTGTATCAAATCTTCTGAGAAGAGTCTGAACCAAGATATCGAAGTTTTCGCCCATGAATATTTTCAAAAGGATCACAGATAACACACCGACTATGGCGAAAACAAAAATGACTTTGAGAAAGTAAATATATTTTTGGCCCTTTTTTTGAACCAATGTCGTAATAACCGATAAAACGACGATTTGAATTGCCAGCAAAACATATATTGTTCGAGCCTGTGTAGGAATGAGAATCAGAAGAGAGAGAATTAGCAAACCCCCATGGTAGATATAATTCGGGCGGTTTAAACCTCTCTCAAAGGGAATTATCAGAAGAATCAGCAGTGGAAAAAATATCGCGATATTTAGGGTTGATGGCCAAAATGGTCTATTGGGAACATATATTCCAGATGATGTAAATATGCCGAGGTATGAGAGGATATAAAAGGCCGATCCCAGTCCCCATCCGATAAGGCAGTATTTTATTAACTTCTCTGCATTATCGGTGTTCTGCAGATAAACTGACATAGGCAAAAATACGGACCACATTGCAAGATTCCGCCCAGCAGTCCTCACCAAAGGAAGTTTATATCCAAACGAAACCCCGCGATATATTTGAATAGCTGTCAAAATAAGAAAAATACAAATCAGGAAGGATATTGGCGTGAGCTTAAATTTAAAATCTTTCCAAATTACCTCTATAAACATTACTACTATAAGGAAAATAAGAAATAATTCAAGAATCTCTACTGTCCGGCCACCGATTTTGGATATAAGCATAAAAGAAGGATACGCGAAGGACATGACCGCAAAGATCGGAAAATAGGTTTTAAATGGAAATAGAATTAAAAGAATTCCGTTGAGGGCTAAAAAGGGAAGAATCAATCGGGGCGTGGGTTTTACATGAATCAACGCGGCGAAGAAAGCCCAGAAGATAATGATCAATATCGCGATAATTTTGCCGTTAGAATCAACACCCTTGCGAAGGGGGTTCATTTTGTTCTCCGGAAAACCCCGCGAATACTATCGAAGTCATCCCTGAAAGCATCTTTAAACTCTTCCAAGGAGACCTGCGGTTCGGGCGAAGTGGGGTCTTTGAATTCGAGAATAAAGAGCAGAATATACAGGACGAATAAAGCGAAAAGGAGGGAAAAGGCGAAAATAGGAATTTTTTTTGGGAAGGACTTTTCAACCGGAACCGAGGCGGAATCCAAAACGGAGACGATTGGGGTCGTTTTTGCCTCCGTAAGTTTGGTCATTTCGAATTCTTCGTTAAGCAACCGATAAATTTCCTGTTTGGTCTTCTTGCGCATCTCTAACTCTTCGGCCTTTGCGGAAACTTCAGGGGTCGAGATAGACGGGTATCCCCTGTTGGCCTTCTGGAATTGAACCAGTGTGTCTAAAACCGCCTGATATTCATTGTAAGCGTCGTCCAATCGGCGTTCGAGGTAGCGGAGATTCTTCCTGGCCTGTGTCAGCCGGATGTTCTTATTGAAATTGTCCAATGATATAATGAAGTTATTAGCTATTCTTGACGCAAGTTTTGGATCTGAAGCTTGGACATTGAGAGTTATTATTCCAGTCTCGAAATCCGATTTTACACTTAGTTTGTCGAGAAGATTTTCGTAAGCCTCTTGGTTGTGTGGAAATCCCATTATTTGGTAGAGGTTCTTTTTTTCAGCATCATCTGCATTGGGGTCATAATATTCAGCATTCAGAACACCGTCCATAATTGCTCTGGACATTAATATATCCACGTAGAGAAACGAAGAAGGCAACCCCTCGACAGTAGAACCGGATTTCCCCAAAACACCGGCTAGAATACCGAGAACCCCAACATCGGTAGCCCCCTCAGAAGGCAATATCACCGCGGTTGATTCGTAACTTGGTGTTGCAATCATAACGAAGAGGATAGTAAAAACAAGGGGTGCAAACACTGCGGCTAGAAACAGATGTCGACGTTTCAGAAAAATTCTGAGATAAAGCTGAAGCCTGTAAGCCATTTCGTCTCTGAGGTTCTCCATTATAACCTCAGGAGAATATAAACCGTTGTTGCCAATCCGCCAAGAATGGAAACCGTCTGTTCGATAATCGAGAATACGTCGGTCTGTCTCTTGATCCTTTGAGGCACGATTATCACATCTCCCGGCTCGACACGACCAAATCCGGAGGAAACCTTTTCAACCTTGCCATTCGCGCGGACAAGCCTGATACTGCTCTTATCGGCGTTTCGCGTGTATCCGCCTGCGCGTTCGACGTAGTATTTTACATTCTTTCCTTTTATCCAGTGAATAGTTCCGCTGGACGCGACCATGCCTATAACTGTAACTCCGGTGGGTGTTTTGGGCACGTGAATAGAGTCTCCCATTTCCAGAACAATATCGTCTTCCGGCACTCCTTTCAAGACTTTATCGATATCGATGATAATTCTTGCAAGCTGATCGCCGGAATATTTAAATAGCAAGGGTGGTCTAACAATACTGCCGCTCGTATCCAGAATCGCTTCCTGAGTCTGCTGAACAATGGACACGAGATTTTTGCTCTCTATATCCTTGGCCAGTTTAGGCCTGAGGAAAACCACACCGGGGAGAAAAGCTTCTGAAGTGAAACCTCCAGCCCGCTGAATAATTTCCGACAACCTCTCACTCTTTTTTTGGATTGCGTAAGTCCCGGGAAATTCTACTTCACCTGTAATAGTAACAAGCTCCTGAAGCTTCCATCCGGGAATTTCACGGATGAAGAGGGCATCATAGGGTTTTAGAACAAGGTCTTCCGGGCCGCCGGGATTCCTAAGGATAGTCGCTACATCAATGTAAATTATCTCCGAAATCTCTCCAGGTGTAATTCGGGCAAGTTCCGCACGCTGGAGATATGCACTCTCGAGAAGCCCTCCGGATTCGAAAATAAGATCGGAAACCTTCATATCGACAAAATGTTCGTATTTCGACGGTTTCCGAACTGCTCCAGAGATTGAAACCTCACGCTTATCTTCGATATCCCAGATATTGAAGACAACAAAAATATCCTCGTTTTTCAGCAGTATATCGTGCTCACTTCCGGGCATGGCTAAAACCGAATCGATGAAAATCGGAATAATTTCCCTATAGCGGTTTGGCAGTGTGCGAATGAGATCGCCGCGCTTAATATATGCCTCCGGCAGAAGCTGAGAGCCTTTTCCTATCAGATCCGAAATTCGCATCGAATCTTTCAAGCCATAGGGCCCTGGCTGGACAACCTGTCCGCGCAGAAAAACAATATCCTTTCGAAATCCGTCTATCGCGAAGACGGAAATGTCATCTCCGTTTTTGCAGAGCTCGATCGTCTGCAAAGAATCAGAAAAATCTACTGTCCGTATAATGTGGTCACCGCCGATTATTCTGTCGATCATAATCGAATTCGAATTCGCCTGAGGAAGATGTCCCCCGGCTAGAGCGATGATGTCTCCTATCGTGGAAGAGTCGTCTATCTCGTAAATGGCCGGCCTTTTGACTTGACCGCGCACTTTCACAATAGGGCCTACTCTCGGCACAGTTATAACATCTCCGTTGGCAAGCTGAACATTGGATTCAGTTTTGCCTTTTAAAATAAAGTCGTAGATGTCTAACTCGGCGAGTAATTTTCCGTTTCGGTATGTTTTTATTGTCCGATAAGAGCCGTATTGATTTGGTCCTCCGGCCATGACCAAAGCATCTATTGCTCTGGAAAGCCCGGGAAGTGAATACACTCCCGGGTTTTCAACTTCGCCAACCACGAAAACACTAATTCCTCGAATTTTTGCTATTGCGATATCGATGTTAAAGTCGGAGTAGATTCCAGACAAGGCAGTATTGATGACTTCTTTCGCCCGCCCAAGGGTATAGCCTGCCACATTTACAACGCCAGCTTTGGGGATGAATATTTTCCCCTCTCTGTCAACGGTGAGGTTATATTGAAAATCTACGCTTCCCCAAAGGTTAACGAGAATATTGTCACCCTCGGTCAAAACATAGGTTTCCGGTGTTGGGGCAATCGGGAATGTGCGAAGAGAGGCATTTTTCGAGAAAATATCTTTCCCGAAAAAGTCGAGTGTCATCGGCATCGCCTTAGTCAGAACTTGAACTGTATCATTACCAACGATTATGTATTCGTTGAAGTAGTTCTTTTCCTCTTCCTTCTGAATTAACGCGTCTGCTTCTTCTTCGCGAATCACCTTGTCGAACAAGACGGAATCTCCGGCTTCACCATCGTATATCGAGGGTGTTTCGAAGGTTGACAGGCTTCGTCCTGTTGGTGCTTTTTGAGCCTTCGCTTCCTCGATATACTTTTCGTATTCCCGGGCAAATTCTGCGGGAATTTCCTGGGGAATAGCAGTCCCTATAATCACAAAAAGCAATATGAGTGCGAATAGGCTCTTTTGCATATCTTACTCTTCCGGTTTTTCGGCAGGAGCTTCTTCTGCTCCTTCGCCGGCTTCTTCGCCTTCGCCTTCGCCTTCGAGTCCTTCGACCTCGATGCCTTCTTCTTCCTCAAGTTCGATCTCGGCTTTTGGCCTTATAATGGACGCAACTGTTAACTCTGGATCATCAGTTATTTCGAAATTATCTCCAACTTCGACATCGCTGATATGAAGGGCTTGATCCTCGGTCATTTCAGTAATATCTATCTGAATGGACGAGGGAATATTGTCGGGTGTCGCACGAACATTGATCTGATAGATATTTGCCATGAACGATCCGCCGCCAGCTGTGCCTTTGGCTTCGCCTATAAACTCGATGGGCACCGGAACATCAATTAACTGGCCGCGTTTGATGGCCTTGAAATCAATGTGGAGTATCCTATCGGAAACCGGGTGATGCTGAACTTCGGCGATAAGGCTTAACTGAGGTGCTTCACCGTCAATTTCGAGCTGAATAAGGGAGTGTTCGCCAGCTGTTCTCATGAGGTTAGTAACTGTCAGTTCCGGTAGAAGAATATGGCTTGTTTCTCTTTCTCCGCCATACAATACACATGGTATCATGTCTTCCAAACGGTTTTTCTTCGTGGCGACTTTGCCGACGTCGCTTCGGATCTGTGCTTTGAGTGTCAGGATTTCCATTCTATCTCCTTAATTAATCGTTATTTACCATAGGTCCAACGAAGCTTTTTCGTCGAGGAGAATCGCCACCGATTTCTCGAAATGGATGTTGTGAATAGCCATAGCAAAAAAGCTGCCGGTTGGTATAGTTTTAATAAAATCTCTTTTTTTGTCTTCTGACAATGGTATCGAGTCGGTTACGGTCAGTGAATCCATGGGCGTATCGTCGAGTCTTTTCATTGCGGGACCGGAAAGCAGAGGGTGTGTCGCGCAAATGAAAATCTTTTCGGCGCCCTCGTTGCGTAGCATTTTGCATGCTTCACGCATAGTTCCGGCGGTGTCGATGATGTCGTCGAGCAGGATAGCTGTTTTGCCTTTCACATCGCCGACAATTTTCAACGCCTCCGGCTGAAGGGAGCCTACTTTTCTTCTCTTGTAAATAGCCGCAATCTCCATATCGAGGCGTTTTGCGAGGGTTTCCACCCTTTTTACTCCGCCGATATCGGGGCTTACGATAACGACCTTGCTTCGATCTTTCTCTTTCAAACTCGGCAGAATTTGCTCCTCTATATGCCTTTTGAACAGAAGGTCGGAGACCAGTTGATCAGTTGGGATATCGAAGAAACCCTGTATCTGCGGGGCGTGAAGGTCCATAGTGAGGACTCTGTCCGCTCCGGCGCTTACAATCAGATTCGCAACGAGTTTACTTGAAATAGCCACCCTCGGCTCGTCTTTTCTGTCCTGGCGGGCATAGCCGTAATATGGTATCACGGCAGTAACCCTATTTGCGCTGGCACGTCGCGCGGCGTCGATCATTATGAGCAATTCCAGAAGGTTATCGGCGGGAGGGACCGTGGGCTGAACGATGAACACGTCCATACCGCGGACATTCTCCTCGATTTTGAACCTAATCTCGCCGTCATTGAAGTTGGTAATTGTAGCCTTGCAAGGCTCGATACCGAGATGACGGGCGATATCCAGGCCGAGTTGCGGGTTTGCTCTTCCTATTAGAAGCTTGAGGTTTTTCACGTTGGCCTCGAGTTCCCTGTTTTTCTGGGGTGGGAGGATTCGAACCTCCGATGACGGGTCCAAAGCCCGTTGGCTTGCCACTTGCCGACACCCCAATGTTTTGTATGCGATATTCCTCCGAATTAACTTTCGAGGCATATCGGCACAACTTTTTGACGCCAAATGTTCTCAAAACTGCCGCTGGCTTTTCGAGCTGATTGTTCGTCTTTGAAAAAGCCGTAAAAAGCACTGCCGCTTCCGGTGAGAGCGGAATGTTCAGCTCCCATTGAGCGTAGCTTTTTTATAATCTCCGCCGCACCGGGGTATTCATTTAGAAATACCGGTTCCAGATCGTTTCCGATTCGGCAGGCCTCGATAGCCGAGACCGGCGGCTGTAAACGTGCAATAATATTCCCCGCCCGGTCTTTTGTCAAGCCTTTTCTAACTATATTATATGCTCTCGCTGTGGACATCCCATAATGGGGCTTTACGAGAAGCAATGAGTAGTCCATGTCGAGGGCGATGCTCTGGACGTTTTCTCCACGGTCGGTGATTATACTTGTTCCGGTTCCAAAAAATAGGGGGACATCACTTCCGACTGCCGCGCCGATTTTCGCGAGGACAGAATTATCAAGTTGGAGATCATAAAGTTCTCTAAGCCCTTTGAGAACTCCTGCGGCGTCCGAACTCCCCCCACCGAGTCCACTCTGAGCCGGAATTCTTTTGCCGATATGGATTTTCGCCCCCAGTTCGGTGCCGAGGACCTGGCACATCGCCGCCCATGCTTTGGCAACGGTATTGCTTCCATCGAGGGGTATGGACGAGTCGTTGGAGGAAAGAGCGAGACCCGATTCTTTCTTCTCGATTTCGATTTCGTCAAAAAGGGAGACCGTTTGGACAACTGACCAAATATCTGTGTAGCCATCGGAGCGTTCCCCGATAAGCTTAAGACATAGGTTTATCTTCGCCGGTGCTTTTACTGTTAGACTCAACATATTGCCAATATAAAAAATCCAGTGGGAATATCAAGTTAAATAGCGAGGTTCACCCTTGAGTTTTGAGGCATTGAAAGGTATATTGATAGCATGAAAAAAATATTCTCGATATTGTCGTTATTTATTCTGGCTTGTCTTGGGGGTTACGAAGAGCAGATTGTCGAGACCTGGGAAAACCGTCCCTTTTTCTCCGCCGAAATCACCCGGCTGGATATTACCCCTTTCGATACTTTATCCGAGAAGGGAAGATTCACCCTTAACAATCCGAATTTCTATTTCGAAACGAGCGCAGAGCTGATAGTATTCGCCGACGATACGCTCTATACATACACCACAGGCTCGGATGTCGGAATCAAGACACAAATCGAGGAGTTCATTTACGCTGATGTCGGAATGATGATTTCGCGGCTTCGTCAGGATTTCAACCTGGGATACATTCCCCGAGACGGCGGTGTTTCGGTAATCGGCAAAGACGGCACCGGCAATGTAGATCATTTTGATGCTCTACTCGACGACGGCTTCCTACCGCGAAAAATCACTTGGGTGGATGTTTTCGATAACGAGGTCGTTCTGGTGTTCGAGAACATATCCACAAAAAACCCGGGCGAAAAAATCTGTCCGCCCGAAGGTATAGAATTTATTTTGGAGTAGCTCTATGAGAGTATTAGCGGTAATTCCAGCAAGATACGATTCGACTCGGCTTAGCGGCAAGGCTCTTGTCGATATCGCTGGAAAGCCTATGATTAGATGGGTCTGGGAAAACGTTATCGGCACCCTCGGTATAGACCGTGCGGTAATCGCCACCGATGACCCTCGTATTATGAAGACATCAGAAGCATTCGGTGCGGAAGCAATTATGACATCGCCATCCTGCAAAAACGGCACAGAGAGGGTTTGCGAAGTTGTCGAAAAAATCCCTACGTCCGAAATGCCCGATTTTGTTTTGAACATTCAGGGAGATGAGCCCTTGCTGACCCCCGAAATTCTCGGCAAATTCATATCCTCCATTGATAAGACAAAATCTCCCATGGCTACGATAATCGCGAAAGCCGAAAAGTCTAACATCGCAGATTCCTCCACCGTAAAAGTCGTCGTCGATGTTAATTTCAACGCCCTCTATTTCAGCCGCGCTCCGATTCCCTATATTGCAAACGATCCCGAGATTCTGTTTTACAAACATATCGGTATATACGCCTACCGTCCGGATTTGTTAAGAATTCTCACGAATCTTCCCCCTACCCCCCTCGAACTCGCCGAAAAACTCGAACAGCTCCGCGCTCTCGAAAACGGCTACAGAATTCATTGCGTCCACATTCCTTCAGCCAAATCCCTAATCGGAGTGGACACCCCGGAAGACCTCGAAAAAGTGCGGAAAATACTCTCCCTGTAAGGGCGCCGCGCACGACCCCTCGTAACTTAACAATCCAATTTCAAATTACCGTTCTCAGCCTTAGCATAACTATCCAGTTCCATCTGCGGTGGGGTCGTGCAGGGCAAATCGGCATGCTGGAAAGTAACGGAAAATTTTTATCGGCCGGCAGAACTTTTTCCCAAATAACAAATTTTACTCCGCGAAAGCCGATTTGCCCCAGGCCGTTTTTTCCGGAATTTTTGAAGAAAAATTCCGGAAAAAACGGCCGCGGCGCCCAACGCGTGGAAGTCAAAACGAATTTTCGCCCATTGACAAAATCTATTGTATCCCTAATATTTATATATATGAATATACGATTCGCATCCATAATCTTTCTCCTCGCCCTTCTAACCCAATACGCATGCGGTGAGAGCGGCGAGAACAATAAGGCGGAAAAAATGAGCAACCTCAAACAGATGGACACCCCTATTTTTTGGGCGGAAGGCCACCCCGGAAAACTTGTCCGGGAAAGCTGGGAAATAGAAGTTACAGGCCTTTGCGAGAAACCCCAAATATTTACATGGCAAGATTTGCAGTCGTTGCCAAAAAGTTATGCCGACGCGCGACTGACCAGCGTTACACGATGGTCGGTGGGCGGAAAATGGGGCGGTGTGAAACTGAGCGATATCCTCGACGCCGTCGGTGCCGATCCGGAGGTTAAGTTCGTTAGGTTTTGGTCGTATAGGAAAATTTACGATACGAGTATCCCAATCGAAATCGCGAGGAAAGAAAGGACTTTACTGGCTTGGGAATTCGACGGCGAATATCTCACCGAGGACTATGGCGGCCCTGTGCGCGCTTTCGTGCCCTATTTGTGGGGTTACAAATCTGCGAAAAGCGTGGTCAAAATCGAGCTGATGGACCATTATGTTCCGGGGTTCTGGGAAAAACGAGGCTACACGGACGAGGCCAAAATCGAAGCCGGAAACGTCCTCGATATCAACACGGGCAAACGGAGACCCATCGAGGGCGGCGAGGTCAGAGGCTTCCTTGACGAAAAACCGGATTCGCAATAATCCGGAATTGCGGTTTAGTGGGAACGCTCGAAAATAAAATCCGCGATGAGGTTGAACGCCGTATTGTCTTTGTCCGAAGGTAAAGCTTTTTTTGCCTGAGCGATTAAGTCCCGCGCCATCTCGCGGCTCTTTTCGACACCGAAAACCGCCGGATATGTGGACTTGCCGTGCTCGATATCCGAGCCTACAGTCTTGCCCAGCTCATCTTCATCGGCAACGATATCGAGAATGTCGTCGATAATCTGAAAAGCCAGGCCTATTTTTTTTCCATATTCAGTGATCGCCTGCAAATCCCGCTTGGAAGCGTCCGCCATCATCGCACCTACACGAAGACTCGCTGTCAGAAGAGCGGCTGTTTTGTTGAGATGTATTTTCTCGACTAATTCCGGCGACGGCGATTCTTCCTCCGCTTCCAAATCGTAAACCTGGCCGCCGACAAGCCCCCCTGTGCCTATCGCTCGAGCGACATCGGAAATGATTTCAATACGGCCGCCCATGGCGAGAAACTCGAAAGCCATTGCATGAAGGGCATCTCCGGCGAGAATCGCCATCGCCTCGCCGAAAACCATATGATTTGTAGGCTTGCCTCTGCGAAGATCATCATCGTCCATACTGGGAAGGTCGTCGTGAATTAGGCTGTATGTGTGAATTAGCTCGAGAGCGCACGCGGGCGGATAAATGACATCGCTGGCCCCCCCTGCCCATCGGTATGCCAGAACCGCCAGCACCGGTCTGATTCGTTTGCCGCCGGCGAAAATCGAATACCGCATCGCTCTGTGAAGCTCCACCGGAGGGGTTTCCTCGTCCGGCATAAGACGATACAGCCATTCCTCAACAACGACAGCTTCTTTTTTCAATATCTCTTTAGCGTTCATTTTAACTCCTGGTTGAAATGCAATATAACTTCGGCACAAAGGAAGGGCAAGAGTTTTCCATCGAAGGCTAAAATCTAAATGAGCGGGTTGACAATTAAGACCGCATTCTTATACTTATTGGATTAGGATTAATTATGAGTGTTTCACATCACGACAGAATTAGGCTCATCGACGGCGAGGGCGGAAGGGCGACATCGCGGCTCATTCGCGAACTATTCCTCTCACATTTCGCCAATCCTATGCTGTCTAAACTCAATGATTCCGCGGTCTGCGATATTGAATCCACGCGAATCGCCTTCACCACCGACGGCTTCGTCATCGATCCTCTGGAATTCCCCGGCGGGGACATCGGCAAACTGGCAATCTGCGGGACTGTCAACGATTTGGCCGCATCGGGTGCGAAACCTTCCATGCTCTCGGCATCCTTCATCCTCGAAGAAGGTTTTGAAATTCAAATCCTCGAAAGAATCGTCAAAACAATGGCGCTGACAGCCACGGAAGCCAGAGTGGCAATAGTCTGCGGCGACACCAAAGTCGTCCAGAGGGGCAAAGGCGACGGCATCTACATCACAACTTCCGGCATCGGAATCCTACCTGAGAATATTATTTTTGACCCGGTCAACATCCGAGAAGGCGATGTCATCATCGTCAGCGGATCCATAGCCCAACACGCCTCGGCGATAATCGCCCTTCGCGAAAACCTGAAGACCAATCCGCCCCTCGAAAGCGACTGCGCCCCCCTTGCCGACATGGTGCAAAAGGCAATCGAAGCAGTTCCGGAAATCCGCGCCATGCGGGACCCCACCAGAGGCGGACTCGGCGGTATTCTCCTCGAACTCGCTACCCAGTCCCACACGAAATTCGTCATCGACGAAAAATCCATTCCTGTCGATGATGTAGTTCGCAACATTTGCGAACTATTCGGCTACGATCCTCTATTTATGGCATGCGAGGGTAGAATGGCCTTTGTCGTCCCGGCGAGAATGGCAAGCAGTCTGCTCAAAACTATCGCAGAAACACCCTACGGCGCGGACGCGGCCATAATCGGTCATGTCCAAAAGGGGGAAGGCGTGATAATGGAAACAAAATCCGGAGGCCGACGGAAACTCGCCCAACCAGAAGGTTCGCCCCTGCCGAGGATCTGCTGAGAAAGGCTTCATTATGAATATCAAATGGACTATAATATTCGCTGTCATTTTCGTTCTAATAGCCTTCGCGGAAGGTTCCGCAAGCCATTACGAAATTTCGCCGGAGAAATGCGTTGGGTGCAGAAAATGCGTCATCCATTGCCCTACGAAAGCAATTTCCATGGTGGATGGCAAAGCCGTAATCGACTCTGCAAAATGCATATCCTGCGGAGTCTGCGCGAGAATATGCCCTGCGAGAGCCGTCGATGCCATAATCGCTCAGCCCCAAACAAAAACCGCTCCCGAGGATTCCCTCGAAACTCTTAGCGATTCCCTCCAAACTCCGGTCTTCATCCCCGGAAGATGCATATCCTGCGCCGGTTGCGCAAAAGTTTGCCCAGAAAAAGCCATCGAGATGATAGACGGCAAACCGGCCATCGACCCGGAAAAATGCACCCTCTGCGGAACCTGCGTGAAGATATGCCCGGTAGGCGCCCTATTTATCCCGGAAGAAAAGGACAGCTAAATGCTGACTTTCGCCGGCGAGGGCTTTTTTCTGGGGCTATCTCTCGGCGTAACCTGCCTCGGCACATGCCTGCCGGTGATTCTGCCATACCTCTTTATCGAACAAAGACGCTTGCGAAGCAGTTTTACGAGCGTTCTCTGGTTTCTGGTCGGCCGTTTTATAGGCTACATCTCCTTCGGTGCGATAGCCGGAACCCTCGGCGGCCAAATCCCCCAATCCTATCGCGAACCCATAACCGGCAGTGCCTACATCGTCCTTGCCGCCCTTATTATTTACAACGCCCTCCGCAAACGCCGCCTCGAACCGAACTGCCCGGCAAAAAAGCACTCAAAATTCCTCAGCCATCCCATTTTGTTCGGCCTTATTTTGGGCTTTAACCCCTGCCCGGCTTTTCTGATAGCCTCAGGAAGGGCGTTCGAGAGCGGCGGGGCTTTGGCCGGAGCCCTTTTCTTCGCCGCCTTCTTTGTGGGGACATCCATCTTTTTCCTGCCCTTAAGCCTTTTCGGCGAATTGGCAAAGATGAAATTTTTCCGAATCACGGCGAAAATTATAGCGGTTCTCGTGGCTCTATGGTTCATGTTCATCGGGGTCACTTCGATTGCGGAATCCATGCGCAAAGCCAGCCTTCCGGCCTTCGAGATAGTCGATCCCATCGAACTCGACCGGATTTATATCTCGGGCGATTCAACCTCGGCGTTATATTTTCAATCTCTAGTTGACAAATCCCTCTCTGCGGAGCTATTATATATAGTTATCGATTCGATTCCGGATGAGTCTTTCGCCGTCCATTTCGGCGAGACACCCGATACATCGGAACTAATGAGCCGCGAGATCGGAATCGTGAATTTCAGCGCCGATTCATCCTCGGTGGAATCGGCTGTGAACATGATTAAAACATACGGTTTCAAAAAGGAACCGGACAAAGGGTTTTATTTCGAAACTGGAAAATAGATGCCGGATACACTTCACAGAAAACCCCGCAAAACCCGCAGACCGCCACGCAACATAGGCGTCGCGCTGACTATTGTGTTCGCTCTGGCGATTATCGCCGGTGTGGTTTTCGTCGTTGTCAGAAGTTTTCCGGGCGGCGGGGACACAATTCCGGAAACCCCACCCCCTCCGCCTCCCTCTCCAAACGAAACCACAGCGGCGGTCTTTTCCGAATACAATGAAACGACCATTCGCACAGAACCATACCCCGAAGCCACCGAAGCCGACCTCGACTCTGCCCTTTACCGCGCCCTCGCCCGTCTCGGCGCGCCTAAAAGTAAGCTGAGAATTCGAACCGGAGAAAAACTGAGCGGAATCGGCGGCAACGTCATCGAAATTACCGCTAACATCAGCAAAGCCTTTCCCATGGCCATGGCAAACCACACGGTTCAGTTGGCATGGCGGGAAGCCGGCGGCGACATCGTGGACGCAGTCGAGACCCGTTACGGCAGAGAAGTTCAGATTTCAGCTGGCATAGGCGACATAGTCATGCGAAAAATAACCGTCCGCAGAGAGTTGTCCGATAAACCCCTAACCGGCACTGTGGCTCTTATAATAGACGATTTCGGCGACATCGAATTAGATGCAATCAACGACTTTCTCGATTTGCCTGTCCCTTTCACAGCCGCGGTCATCCCTTTCGAAAAACACACCGAATCCTCCGCAGACGCCCTCTCAGAAAAAGGTATCGAGGTAATAGTCCATATGCCCATGGAGCCTCAAAGTTATCCGAAAGACGACCCCGGTCCGAAAGCAATCTATGTCAAACTGCCATCGGCGGAGATTCATAAGCGGGTGAGGGAAGCTATCGCTCAGATACCCACTGCGGTCGGAATGAACAATCACATGGGAAGCGAAGCCACTTCCAACCTATCAACAATGGAACTTGTCGCCAACGCTCTGAAAGATTCCGGCCTATTCTTCATCGACAGCAGAACCACGCCATACACTTGCGCGATGAAAGTCATGGGCGAACATGGAATTCCCACAACTTGCCAAAACGGCAACATCGACGTAGTTGACGACACATCAGCCATAGCCACACGTTTCATCGAACTTGCATTGGCAAGCCGAGAGTCCGAAGACGGCGTCCTGATAGTCGGCCACGCCCGCCCGAATACACTTATTGCGATAAAACGCGTCCTCCCCGATTTAGAAAAATGGGGAATCGAATTCATCACCGCCAGCGAGTTAGTTGCACGAAGGCAGGTGAAAAATGGCTAAGGAATCGAAAATTTCGAGAATCATTACCGTAGATAACATTCGGCTTCAGCTCGAGGCACCGATGGCATGGCAGGAGATAATCGAACACACTCCCCCCGATGAAGAACCCGCCCTCCCCGAACCTCGGGACATGCGCGAACAGATAATCGCCGAACTAATCGACCTCCTTCTTCCCGCCGAAGTGATTCAGCATCAGGGAAGATTGCATAACGACCTAATCTTCCGCGAGCGCAAAGCCCCCACTGGCCTCGGTCACGGAATAGCCGTCCCCCATGTCAGAAGCGATCATGTCCGCGATATAGCTATAGGTTTCGGACGCACGGATTACCCCATAGATTGGGAATCTCCCGACGGCAAACCGGTCGATTTATTCTTCATCATGGTCGCGCCGACCTACGACGACACAATCTACAACCGCCTATGGCCCAAAATGGCGACAATCCTCCAATACGAGCAGACCCGCGAACGGCTTCGCTACGCCGAAAAACCGGGCGAGATAATCGCAATCATCAAATCCGCAGAGATGTAAAAATTATCAACTGATCCGAAGGGGCGTCGCGTTCCGCGGGGGATCGGACTAAAAATTTTCCAAAATCATAAACAATCTTCAAACCGATTCCCCGCGGAACCGCCCGTCCGGCATTTGCATATCAGACGAGATCAAATCGGTTCTCCTCGACAACAAAATAATTTTTTGGAATCTGATTAGTCGTGCCGGACGGGCAGAGTCGTTTCACGACTGCGACGCCCCGGGCGCGGGGAATGTAGAAAGCTAATATTTCAGATATTTGCGAAGGGCTATAAGGCTTCCCACTCCTCCGAAAGCGCCGCCCAGAAGAACTATCGCGACATGAACGGCTGTGGGTAAAGGAGTTATTCCGGGAAGGATATAGGACGATGCCTCTGTAAGTCCCCAAATAATAAGCCACGCCAGGCCGCCGGAAAATGCACCGTGAAGAATCCCCTCGAAAATAAACGGCATGCGGATAAAACCGTGAGATGCCCCCACCAACTGCATTATCGATATGCTATCGGCACGCTGGGCGATAGCCAGCCGCACAGTATTCGTGATTATAACCGTGGATGCGAAAAGTAAAATTATCCCCCAACCGATGGTCAGGGTGAGGAAAATACTGCTGAGGCGCGCCAAACGATATGCTATCTTATTCGGAGCGGAAAGCTCTGTCACGATATCCTCGCTTCCGAATTTGTCCGCAAGATTTGTAACCGCCTCCCCCATAGTCAGTGCCTGCGAAAGCCTAACCCGCACCGAGGGCGGAAAAGGATTTTTCGGCAGTCCTCGAAGAAGCTCGTCCCCGTATTCCTCGATAAATTCTATTCGCGACCGCTCCGCGGTAACGAACTCCACCGATTCCACGCCCTCCTCGGCTTCGAGTTTGGATATGAAACTCGATGCATCCGCTTTAGTGGCCCCATCGCTAAGATAAAACTCGAGATGCACCTTGCGTTTGAGCGACCCAAGAGTGCTTCGAAGGTTAAGAGTAACTATCGCAAACGCGCCCAAAATTACCAGTGCGATGGTGATGGTCGTAATCGAAAGAAACGTGACGAAACTCCGTCGCCAGAAGGATGAGATTGCCTGGCCAAGGGCGTAGAAAAAGGCTCTCACGACATCACCCCCGCCGGCCTGTCCCCCACAAGGACACCGTTTTCCAGCTCCAAAACCCGCTTTGGAACCTGGTCGATGAGAGCGGTGTCATGAGTAGCCATAAGCACGGCCGTGCCCTGAGAATTTATCTCGAAGAACAGATCCAAAAGCTCGTCCGTGGCGCGGGGGTCGAGATTTCCCGTAGGCTCATCCGCCAGAAGCAGAAGGGGATTATTCGCCAATGCCCTCGCTACGGCTATTCTCTGTTTCTCACCGCCGGAAAGTTCGTGCGGGTAAGAGTTCGATTTGTGAGTCAGTCCCACCATAGCCAAAAGCTCGAAAACTCGCTTTTTGATATATTTGCGGGGCTGTCCGGTAACCTTGAGTGCAAAAGCGATATTTTCCGACGCCGTCATCTCTCGAAGAAGCCGGAAATCCTGAAAAACCACGCCTATCCTGCGCCTGAGTTTGGGAATATCTTCTTTTCCGATACTGTCGGAATCGAATCCGGCCGCGATGATTTTGCCCGAATCGGGCTTCTCTTCCATTATTATAAGGGAAAGCAGAGTGCTCTTCCCCGCGCCGGAAGAGCCAACCAGAAAGGCAAACTCTCCCTTCTCCATCGCAAATTCCACCCGGGAAAGGGCAGTCCAATTCTTGCTGTATGATTTCGTGATATTTTGAACTTCGAGAATAGCCATATCGACAAGTTAATAGCAAAGCCCCCTTTGGTCAAGGAAATCATTTGATTTGATATGAATTTCCACTTTAAAAATTTCGTTAAGTCGAGTTTCTGTAATTTTCTTGGCATTCTTATTGCAAATTAATCCGAAAAAGATTCTTTTTCCCCTTGACTTTTCGAAAACGACTCCTATATTGCTAATGGAACCGATTAGCATTTTTAATAACATGAGCGCAAAAACACGAAATACCAAACAAAGACAAATCATCCTCGATGAACTTATGGGCAACAAATGCCATCCCACTGCGGATGAAATATACGCTGAGGTACGAAAGAAGCTCCCCCGGGTAAGCCTGAGCACCATATACCGCAACCTCGATTTTCTCCAGCGGGAAGGCAAGATAAAAGCCATCGATGTCGGCGGAGAACAGAGGCGTTACGACTTCATCACCGACGACCATCTTCATATCAGATGTGTCCAATGCGGCCGTATCGAGGATATTAGAGTTGATCCCCCCGACTGTATTCTCGAGGAATGTGCTCAATGCACCGACTTCGAAGTGCTCGGCTGTAACTACGATATTTACGGCATCTGCCCAGAATGTAAGAACGAAGAACAAGATAAAAGGAGTAATAATGGCCTGTAAAAGCAAAGCGTTAGATTCCGATTCAAAAATGGTTCTGAAAGCCCTATCCGATAGCAAAGAGCCTTTGGGCTCCAAAGACATTGCCGAAAAAACCGGACTGGACTCCAAAACAGTCTCATCGAAAATAACATCTATGAAGAAACTCGGGCTGGTAGAAAGCCCTGCACGCTGTAAATACAGCGCCACCGACCAAGGCAAAAACACTGTTTAACAATTATGACAAAACGGAGGAAGAAAATGTGTGAAGACTACATCTGTGAATGCGAAAGCGACGACGAGTATTACTCGATGCCGCTAATCGGGGACGAAATGCCCGATTTCGAAGTCCAGACAACCCATGGAATGATGACTATTCCGGAGGCGTTCGAGGGCAAATGGTTCGTCCTGTTCAGCCACCCCGGCGATTTCACGCCAGTATGCACCACCGAATTCGTGGCTTTCCAGAAGCTGAAGGAAGAATTCGACGAACTTAACTGCGAGCTTATCGGCCTCTCCATCGACCAGGTTTTCGCCCATATGAAATGGACGGAATGGATCAAGGAGAAACTGAACATCGAAATCACTTTCCCCATCATTGCCGACGACGGCTCTGTGGCGGAAGAACTCGGACTAATCCATCCCGGAAAAGGCTCGAATACAGTCCGCGCGGTCTTCATCGTCGATCCGAAAGGCATCATCCGTGCGATTCTCTACTACCCCCAGGAACTGGGCAGGAACATGTCCGAGATTATCCGCATGGTGCGCGGCTTGCAGATAGCCGACAACAATAAGGTCGCTATGCCCGCCGATTGGCCTAATAACGGCATCGTAAAAGATCATGTCATCATACCCCCGCCATCCAATGAAAAGGCAAAAAGGGAACGCCTCGAAAACAAAGACATCGAGTGCCTCGACTGGTGGCTTTGCCACAAAAGGCTGTAAACGATGACGAATCACGACCCGATAGAAATCATCAAGGGCGCTATCCTCCTCGAAAAGAGGGGGCGCGCCCTATACAAGCATTTCGCCGAAACGGCGAAAAATAAAGGCGTCAAAGACCTATTCGATATGATGGCCGACGAGGAAAAGCTTCACATCGAAATCCTCGGCAAACACATGAAGGCTCTCCACGAAACCGGCGAGATAGCCGATATTCCCCTCGATTCCAAGCCCGCGGATTTCACATGCGACATCGCCACGGCAGATATAGTCAGCCAGGTGGCCGGTGCGGGAAACGAAGCGGCGGCAATATCCGCGGCTATCGCAATGGAAAAGAACGCCGCGGAATTCTACCGCGAGGGAGCCGAAAAGTCCATCAAAAAGAACGAAAAGGACCTCTATAACTGGCTCGCCAACTGGGAGGAAATGCATATGAAATTCCTCGCGGACATCGACGAAGAGCTCACCGAACAGGTCTGGACTGACAACGACTTTTGGCCCTTATTCTAAAACAAACAAGGAGAAAATGAAATGGCAAAGAAATTAGAAATCTACAAATGCGAAATATGCGGGAACATCGTCGAAGTGCTTCATGGCGGCAAAGGCGAACTGGTCTGCTGTAATCAGCCTATGAACCTGATGGAAGAACAGACCGCCGAGATGGCCAAGGAAAAACATGTCCCGGTTATCGAAAAAGACGGAACCGACGTCAAAGTCTATGTCGGAAGCACCCTCCATCCGATGGAAGAGAAACATTACATCGAATGGATTCAGGTTATCACCGCCGACGGCAAACTCTCGCTACGGAAATTCCTTCAGCCCGGAGACGATCCGCAGGCAATTTTCCATCTATGCAAAAATTGTATTGACGATTTGAAGGCGAGAGAGTATTGTAATATACACAAACTCTGGAAGGGTTAAAATGATCGACAAGAAAATGGAACAGGCAATCAACGACCAGATAAACGCCGAACTATATTCCGCGTATCTTTATCTGTCCATGGCGGCACATTTCGAGGACGTAGGTCTTTCCGGAATGGCGTCGTGGATGAAGATTCAGGCGCAGGAAGAAGTTTTCCATGCAATGAAGTTCTTCGATTTCGTGAACGAAAGGGGCGGACGGGTGAAACTGACCGCCATCGATGAGCCCAAATTCGACTGGAGCTCGCCGTTGGAAGTCTTCTCAGCCGGCTACAAGCACGAACAATACGTTACCGGCAGAATCAACGACCTAGTCGATATCGCTGAAGAGCTGAAAGACAGAGCCACCTTCAACTTCCTGCAGTGGTATGTCGAAGAACAGGTCGAAGAAGAAGCCACCGCCGACGAAATCGTCAATAAACTCAAACTCATCGGAGATAACACCAGCGCTCTGTTTATGCTGGATAAAGAATTGGGAGCGAGGGTATTCACTCCTCCCGCAGAAGAAGGAGCATAGTCATGGCGATTAATTATACCGCCGACGAAATCTTCGAGATGGCTATCAAAGCGGAAAAGAACGCCGCCAAGATGTATGGCGATCTCGCCAAAAAGCACAAAGACCCGGAAGTCAGCGCGGAGCTGGAAAAACTCGCCGAGATGGAGAAAGCCCACAAGGACATCTTCACCAAAATGCGCGAGGATCTCCCAGAAGACCAGCGCAACGCGTATTTCGACCCCTACGATGACGCGGCGAAATATCTTCAGGCCATCGCCGACGCCGATGTCGCCGAGGGTAGCCCCGAAATCGCCGAGGGAATGACCGGCGAGGAGTCCTTCAAGGACATTATCAAGCTGGCAATTCAGCTCGAGAAACAGGCGATACTCTTTTACCTCGGTATCAAAGACATGGTCCCCGAAAGACTCGGCAAAGACAAGGTCGAAGAGGTTATCCGCGAAGAACAGAGCCACGTCGTCTCCCTGTCGGAAAGGCTCAAGAGCCTCTAAATATCGACATCACACGATTTGTGAAGAAGGGCGGAAATTCCGCCCTTTTTTGTGTCTTGCACATTCCAAACAAATGATGATAAACCGCAAGATGAACAGGGACAATTCTTTTGAACAGCTTCGGGACCAAGAGATAGGTGGGTGATAGACAGTGGACAATAGTTTTATTTCGGTGAAATATAAAGAAATGGTTCTACCGAAGTGAAATTCACTAACAAAATTTGAATATACGCGCAAACGGCAGATAGAAAGCATATTAAATTGAAGTGGATTGAATCTGTCGTGAAAGATCAAATCAACGAGGAAGTTCAGGGCGACGGAATGTAGCCGTTTAAAAATCAAAACCCCGGTCGTTCGGCCGGGGTTTTTTGATGGGAGCTTGACAGCAGGACTCCGATAGTTATAATTTCATCATAACTATCGGAGGTCTATTATGAAAATAGAAATTGAAGAAGAAAAGCTTTATGAGTTTATTCGACGTGCCGTAAGAGAGGCATTTGAAGAATATGGCTCGGTTATTCCCGGCGATGACGATATCGAGGCGCGGAATGAGGCGATGGAAGAACTCGAACTGGGTGAAGCCAAAAACTGGGACAACTACAAAACCGCCCGAGTAGGCTCGTGAGTTTCAAAATACTTCTGTCCAAACGGGTAGTCAAGTTCCTCGACAGAAAGCCTGCAGATTTTGTGAGCAACCTTGATGATATCCTGCTTTGTCTTTCGGAAAACCCCTACAACAACAGTCTCGACGTAAAGAAATTAAGGGGTCTGGACTCTGATTATCGGCTGAGATTTGGCAAATATCGCTTTCTTTATACGATTTTCAAAGATGATCGCATCATTCTGATTTACAAAGCCGACACCCGAGGCGATGTTTATAAGTAAAACTACCACATTCCTCACCCCCCTCAAATCCATTGACAACCCTCCCTACGCGGATTATCTTTCATCAAAACCGAAAGGAGCCGAAATGGAACCAGTCGTTCTGCAGGATATGGCCGCCGTCGAGCATCTATTCTCGATTATCCGCGACCGCGAAACCGAATACCCCGAATTCTCCATGCGCATAAGCGTCCTCGGGTCGATGGTCATCGCCGAGGCTCTCAAACACGCGCCATACAAAAATCTCACCGTCCAAACACCCCTCGAACCCGTGGCGGTCAAACGAATCCTCGAAAAGGACATCGTCGGAATCCCCATCCTCCGCGCTGGTTTGGGAATGGTCAAACCCTTCCAGAGGCTTCTGCCCAACGCCTCGGTGTATCACATCGGCCTCAAGCGCGACGAACAAACTCTCGCGCCCGATTACTATTACGATTCCCTGCCCGAAGACCTCACCGGACGCACCATCTACCTCCTCGACCCCATGCTGGCCACGGGCGGAAGCGCGGTCGCGGCGGCGGATTTGGTAGCCAAACGAAATCCCGCGGGCATGGTATTCTGCGGAATAATCGGCGCGCCGGAGGGAGTGGAAATGCTGAGCGACAATTTCCCGAATATGCCCATCTACCTCGGCGCCCTCGACGAACATCTCGACGAGAACGGCTACATTCGCCCCGGCCTAGGAGACGCCGGCGACAGGCTTTTCGGCACGTAGGGAAATCGGGCAACGCTTTTTCTGGGCAAAAAGGAGGCTTACAAAATGAGCAAAATCAAGGACGAAATCAAAAAGGCCGTTTCCCAATGCGGCCTCGAAATCAAATTCATGGCCAAGATGTCCGGCCTTAACCGATCGACGGTCGAACGTTACATAAAGGGTCGAACCGGGGCTTATCTGGACAACCTCGAAGCCCTTCTGGAGGTCGCCGGATACAAATTGACGCTCACTCCAATCGAACCGCATCAGGACAAGTATCGTTCGCAACGCCGTCTGCCACCGCCGCCCTTGCCCTGAGCCTTTTTTTTGCGCAGATTATGCCCTTTCGTGATGCATTGATGCGCATATATGTGCGTAATACAATAAAAGTTGTGCTAATTGATAGTATCTTTGCGCATCTTTATGGTCTTGCCGTGCATCTTTAGGTATAAAATGCGCATCAAAGTTTATCGTCACCAAAGAGTTTCTTATCATCCCTGCAGAAATATGTATTTTCCCTGCAAAGTTTCTTATAAAATGTGCAGTAAAATGTATAGTATCTGCAAAGTTTGTTATCAGATGCGCAGAAATAGATATTATTCCCGCAGAGAATTGCATCGTGCAGACTGCAAAATATCAGCTAAACCACCCAAAATCAACGGTTCCTCCGATTGGATACGTCCACTTCGACCTCTCTGAGCTTTTTTGCAACCTCAGTGTCCGCCCACTTATCAATCTCAAATGTTGACTTTGCCCGACGTTTAATTATCTTGAATCAAAGGGAGGTTATTATGAGATTTGCCGTGATTATATTAGTGATTATTGCCCTGACAGCTTCGGCTTGGGATTTTGTCGATGGCGCGGAGGATTGGCTATCGGCAAAATGGTTACCCGGGGGCGAGATACTGCTCACCGAGGCGAATTACCGCGGCCTTTTCATCCATCGGAAGGGCGAAAAGCTGGACACGCTGACCCTCGCATGGAAAGCGGGTTACCGTCCGGCGGTGGATCCGAGCGGCCTCGTCGCCTACACCGCCTACGAGGACATCGACGGCCCCGGGCACGTGCGAGTTTACGATTTGCTCGACGACAGAGCGTGGGAAATACATTCGGGGCAGGATATCGGGCCGGTCTCCTTTTCTCCGGGCGCGGGAGTGGTTTTCTCGAATTCCGAGGAGATTTTCGTCTATGCCCCCGACGGAAGTAGTTTCCAGTCCTTCCCAGGCGGGGCGCATGTCGTTTTGCCCGTTGGCGGCGGCGGATTTTTCTTCTGCGACAGGTCGGGAATCGCATCCCTCTACGAGCCTTTGACCGGAAAGCCCCGGCCTATCGACCTTCCGGGCGAGGGGCGGTTCACCTTTTCGCCGATGAAATCCAGTAATGGAGAATGGGTCGCTTTCGAGGACATCGGCGGGGCGGTATTTCTGTTTAATCCCTACACCAGCGACATTCTGGAGCTTCCCGAGGGGGACAGGCCGATTTTTATCGAGGATAGTAACGCACGGATTCTATCGGGTAAATCCTTCGGAGTCCTGCAACTTCAGCTCGAGGACGACGGCGAGAACATCACATCGAGCAAGTTGATTTATATCGGCATCGAGGAGGGCAAAATCGCCTTCGTTAAGGATGTCCTCGAAGATGTTTGGGAACATATCATCACGGACATCGACTATAGCCCCCGGCATGGCCTTCTGATGACCACCCGCGACGGCAGACTCATAGTAGAAAAGGATTGCGCGGAGGTGTTTTCGAGATGAGGGGATTGATTATTGCAATATTTCTCGCCGCCGTTTTTTCCTCAATGGCAATCGATGTCATCCTCGACCCCGGCCACGGCGGCACAGATGCCGGTGCTTCGGGGCCTTCTTACCTCGAAAAGACCGCGAATCTCGATGTCGCTTTCGAGGCGAAATCCTATCTGGAAACTGCCAGCGTTACTGTAGGAATGACGCGAAGCACGGACATGACCCTCTCATTGGCCGACCGTTGCGCGATAGCCAACTCCGGCGGGTGGGAGCGTTTTATATCAATCCACGAAAACGCTTTCGACGCCACGGTTCAGGGGACGGAGACTTTTTGTTACACCAGCGGCAGTTCGGAGAGTTTCGATATGCGCAACGAAGTCCACCCCGAGCTGATTTGGGCCCATGGCTACTACAACCGCGGCACGAAGGTAGCGAATTTCTATGTTTTAGTAAATACCACGATGCCGTCGATTCTCGGCGAGGGGACTTTCATCGATTACACCGCCGGATGGGACGAGTCGTGGCGGTATTCGACCAACTGGAACGACCACAAGGGGCGTCAGGGATTCGCTTATGCCAAGGGTTTCTGCGACCATCGGGGAATAACTCCGCCGACCTACGGCTCGCCGCCTCCGGAGACCGATTCGATTATCGTTGACAACGGCGACCCCGAGTTCACGAGCGGAGGAAGCTGGACTGCAGGCTCCTATTCAGGCGGCTGGGAGGGGGATTACATTTTCTGCGATGTTACCGGTGACAACTGGGCGCGATGGACTCCCGACCTTCCCGACGACGGCGAATACGATGTTTACATGTGGTGGCTCGCTGGCGCGAACCGTTGCGACAGTGTCTTCGTGCGGGTGAATGGATTGGCGAACGATAGCATGGTAGTCTCGCAGAAAGGCACCGGCTCGGAATGGCATTATCTTGGGTGCCACGAATTTTACGCGGGGACATCGGGTTATGTCAGCCTCGGCGACCGAACAGCTGTGAACGGCGATGTAGTAATCGCCGATGCTGTCCTCTGGATTTACAACGCCCCCCTCGGCGCGGAGGAATTTGTCGCGCCGGCAAAACCTGGGAAGATGGAGATTTCCGCGTGGCCGAACCCGTTTAATGCGTCTATCACGATAAACATCGACTATAGAAGCGAATCGCGAAGCGTTGAGCAAATCGGTTCCGGCCCTGCCGGCGTAGGGGCGGATTTTACGCCCGCCAGCGTTGAGATTTACGATGTCTCAGGGCGGAAGATAGCGGATGCTGAGCCTGTCGAAGCAGGAGCAGGTAGATTAGAAAAAGACACTTCGACAGGCTCAGTGCCCTCATTTGCCCCCCTTAACAAGGGGGGTAAGGGGGGTTCTTACATCTGGCGTCCCGACGAATCTCTCTCCTCCGGCGTCTATCTCGTCCGGGCAAAGGTAGGGAACAATGCGAAATCCCAAAGGGTGGTTTATCTAAAATGAAAAAGAGAGTTTTCGCATTTGTGTCAACAATCCTGATTCCTATTTCTTTCTGCTCTGCCGGCATAAATTATGGCCCCTATTTGACATGCCCTTCCACCGATGGCGCAGTTGTCCAATATGGCAAAGACATATGGGATTCGGCGGAAATCGAATGGGCGGATTCGGCGGAATTTGCCGCGAGTGGATTGATAAACAGCGCAGATATAGGCGAGTTCGATGCGCGTGCAAGCTATCGAATAACCGGGTATTCCCAAAACAGTCTTGTTTATTATCGTATTAGTGCGGGCACGGAAAGCTCGAACATATTCTGGTTCAGAACTCTGCCGACACCCGGAAGCCCCGTAAACTTCTGTATATACGGCGATTCCCGAACCGGCGAAGCTATTCACACTTCGATTTGCGAGAAAATGGTTGCGAAATCCCCTCGGGTAGTAATCCATACCGGCGACCTTGGAGATGCCGCATGGGAAGTCGGTGATTGGGAGATGTTCTTTCGTGCAACTGACACCATAGCATCTAAGGTCCCTTTCATATCGACAATAGGGAACCACGAGCTTCCATTTACGATATATAAATACCTCTTCGACCTTCCCGGCAATGAAGAATGGTTCGCCACTCATGTCGGATGTGTATCATTCATCTGTATAAATCTTTACAGCAATTATCTCCCCGGAAGCGAGCAGTATGAATGGCTGGCGGCAACTCTAACAGATTCGATTCCCCCGACTTCTCTCTGGACAGTAATAGTCCAACACGAATCGGCCTATTCGACCAGCAACCACGGCGGGAACATTGTGGTTCTTGAATATCTGAAACCCCTCTACGATTCCCTTGGAGTGGATGTGGTAGCGGCAGGACACGATCATTGTTATGAGCACTCCTATGCCGGAGGGGTTCACTACTTTGTTGCCGGTGGCGCCGGAGCGCCCCTCTATTCTGTAGATGGCGGTCCGCATACAGTCTATAAGGAATCAGCATATCATTATATAGAAGCCTTCGCAGACAGCGCAGACCTGTGTTTCAACACATGGCGCGACGACGATGTGCTCATGGAAACATTTTGCCTGAGCGACTTTCCCCTTAATATCTCCGAACCTGAACTCCCTAATGTATTGTCCATCTCCGCCTATCCCAATCCGTTTAATGCGTCTATCACGATAAACATCGACTATAGAAGCGAATCGCGAAGCGTTGAGCAAATCGGTTCCGGCCCTGCCGGCGTAGGGGCGGGTTTTACGCCCGCCAGCGTTGAAATTTACGATGTGAATGGTCGGCGCGTGGCTTCGCTAATCCCCCCCGACCCCCCTTTAACAAGGGGGGAGGAAGAGAAGTCCCCCTTGTCAAAGGGCCGGACGGTCCGGGGCCAGGATTTAGGGGGATTAATCTGGCGTCCCGCTCCATCCCTCCCCTCCGGCGTGTATCTCGTCAGGGCGACATTTGGGGATAATACTTTTCAAAAGAAAATCACTTACATTAAATAAATCTTGCCCAAGTAAATTACTGATATTATTATATTGCAAGTTACAACACCAAATCGAGGTAAGATTATGAAATCTTCGTGTTTCATTCCCTGTTTGTTCTTCCTTCTGATAGCTATTTCTACTTGCTTAGCGGAGCATACTTATACCGGACCAGAAGGCGGAAGTTGGCATGATCCCGCCAACTGGGATCCTCCAAGTGTGCCCGGAGCTTCTGATCGTGTTAATATACCCTCAGGAGCAACGGTAGATCTCGAGGGTGGCGGCGAGTGCGGATTCTTGAACAATGAAGGCACTATGCAGAACACCGGCAATTTAAACGTAGCTGATGTATTGATCAATAGTGGTTCGATGGAGAGAGCAGAAAACATCAATACAGGTGGAAATTTACACAACACAGGGGAGATTAGCGGACCATATTTGCTGAACATGAATGTGGATGGCGAACTTTTTTTTAACGACGAAGATGGCCTTATTTCCGCTTTCGCAATTAATATAGATGCTGAAAATGCCGATTTAGCGAACGACGGAAGTATTACTGTAAATCAGGGAATTCGAGTTTTTAGTAAAGGGAATGCAAAACAGTGGTAGTATCAACGGAAAAATCGTTGATATATGGGCTATAAAACACTCTTTCGAGAATAGCGGTGAGGTAACGACAACCGGAGGCACTAGCCCCGATGGAATGGGTGAAGATATAGTTATTGTGGCTATTAATGAAGCTGGAACGGGAGAATTCATTAACTACGGAACAGTTGAGGGCGGCGATGGCGACCCTGGACAAGGCGGCGACAATATTGTCGTGAATGTCGATAATTTCGAAAATAGAGGCGAGATTCGCCCCGGCAGGAATGGTTCAGGCACTGGGGTTTATGGCGGCAACGCTGTTATCAATGCCAAAGTTGTCCTATCTTTCGCAGGTGGTGGAGTTATTGCATATAATGACCCTGACGGCACGACGAATGTCCTGCTTGTAACCGATATAATTCACATGTGGAGCACATATCGAAGTGAGTCTCATTCGAGCGCTGACACACAATTCAGAGGCAACAACATCAGTTTGGCAGGACGGCAGATTATATTGGAAAACCTGGCGGACTCGTCAATTATAGCCACCGATTATATAGAGTTAATCGCCATCGACTCGCCAGGAAATGTCATCGACTTTTCGGGGGTTATTGGTGATAGGGTCATAGTTGCCAACCCAACCGGGGATATTCTTATCATGGGCGATAGTCTTATCACCCCGCCTATCGGCTATAATGCTATGTGTGAGCCTGACCCCACTGTATCCAGCGGAAGTATCCCTATAGAAGAAGTTTCAATATTTGGAGCTTCTGTGATGAGTTTTACGGGACACGACGATTCTCTGCAAGTGCTGATTCGCAACGAACATTCCTACTCAAGAGCCTTTAATTACACGATTACATCTCAGCTCGGCTGGTTCACTGCTATATCGGGATCAACGCCTACTCTCGCTCCGTGGGAAACTCACATTTTCTATGTCGATTTCTCTGTTCCTTCGGGTTTATCTTCGACGACAATAGACACTGTTACATCTGAAATTACCGGCCTCCTTTGGCCGACGGAGTCGATTTCCGAAATAATCGCCTTCCCCTTCGATACTCTGCCAACCCCCGTCTCGGTCGAAGAAAGCAATCCAAACCTTCCAGAAATTCTGACGATTTCCGCCTACCCGAATCCATTTAATTCGGCTGTAACAATAAGCATCGAGGGCGCGGACATTTGTCATTCCCGTGAAAACGGGAATCCAGAAGATTTTACGGTGGAGATTTACGATGTGAACGGCAGAATCGTCGATGATATTTCCGTAGGGGAAGGCCCCCGTGCCTTCCCGCTCGATGGCAATGCGAAAAACGGGAGCGCACAGGGGCGCTCCCCTAAGCAGGTCATCTGGCGTCCCGCCCCCGCCCTCCCCTCCGGCATGTATCTCGTCCGGGCAAACACCGATGGCGGGACGGCAGTGACGAAACATGTTGTGTATCTGAAATAATTCTCGCTGAAAAATGGTAGGGGCGAGCCGATGGCTCGCCCTTATATTACCCCTGTCATTTCGCAGAGGCCGAAGGACGACGAAAATTCTCCCGTAAAGCCAAAAGAGATTTCTCCCTTCGGCTCGAAATGACAAGGGGGAAGGTTCGAAATGACAAAGAGAAGGCTTCGACAAGCTCAGCCACCGTAAGAGCGATCGAGACGGTAGCATTTTATATTAAAAACCCCGGCCTACGGCCACCCCTCTTTCAGAGGGGAATGATCGCAATGACAGTGCTTTGTGGATGATTTCCATTTAATATTTGTCGAAGTCCTGTAGGAGCCTTTGGAATTCCTTTCCTCATCAAAATCCCCTTCCCCAAAAATTCCTCCCCAAAAAACCTTTCAATCTCGCCTATAATTCATTATATTATAGCCGTGTGCCTTAATCGGGCGCAATGCGAAAGTGAAAGGCGAAGATGTCGAACGAGAATATCGGAAAAGTTACAGCAGTCCGCGGAAGTGTTATCGAAGCGTTCTTCCCGGGCAAAATCCCCGCGATAAACAACCTCCTCCGCGACCGGGACGGCGAAATCGCCCTCGAAGTCGTTTCCCAGCAATCATCTACCGACGTGCGCTGTATCGCTCTGACAGCAACCGGCGGAATAGCTCGGGGCACGGAGCTTATCGATACCGGCGCGCCGCTGATGGTGCCCGTTGGCGAACGTATCAAAGGCAGGCTTTTCAATGTTTTCGGCGAGGCTATCGACCGCAAAGGGCCTATTGGAGAGGGCGAGACCCGCTCTATCCACCGCAGGCCACCCTCGATTAACAAGCAGATAACCTCCTCGGAGACCTTCGTTACAGGCATCAAGGCCATCGATGTCCTCGCGCCCCTCGAACGCGGCGGAAAAGCCGGGCTGTTCGGCGGCGCGGGTGTCGGCAAAACCGTGCTGGTGATGGAACTCATTCACAATACCGCAGGGCGGCATTCCGGCGTAAGCATCTTCTGCGGTATCGGCGAGCGAAGCAGGGAGGGTGAGGAGCTTTATTCCGAGGTCAGCGACGTGGGCGTTATCGACGATGCCGTCCTCGTTTTCGGCCAGATGAACGAACAGCCGGGCGCGAGATTTCGAGTAGGCCATACAGCTCTGACCATGTCCGAATATTTCCGCGACGACGCCAAGCAGGACGTTCTGCTTTTAATCGATAATATTTTCCGGTTCGTGCAGGCGGGCACGGAGGTGTCGGGGCTTCTCGGCAAACTCCCCTCCCGTGTGGGTTATCAGCCGACTCTGGCGTCGGAACTGGCCGAGCTCGAAGAACGAATCTGCAACACCGCCGACGGCTCGATAACCTCTGTTCAGGCGGTTTATGTCCCCGCGGACGATTTCACGGATCCTGCGGCGGTGCATGTCTTCGGGCATCTGGGGGCGACAGTGGTTCTATCCCGCAAACGGGCGAGCCAGGGGCTTTATCCGGCCATCGACCCGCTGGAATCGTCGTCGAAGATGCTCACCCCAACAGTGGTTGGCGAGGAGCATTACTGGATAGCCCGCGATGTCCGCCGAACTCTCGCGGAATATGAAAATCTCAAGGACATCATCGCCATGCTCGGTCTGGAAGAGCTTTCCCGCGAAGATCAGATGGTAGTTAACCGCGCCCGAAGGCTGGAAAGATTTTTAACACAGCCCTTCTACTCGACGGAACAATTCACCGGCCACAAGGGCAAAGTAGTCGAGCTGGAAGACGCTCTGGAAGGGTGCAAGCGGATTCTGGACGACGAGTTCGAAAAGTATCCGGAGAAGGCGTTATATATGATAGGCAATATCGACGAGGCGAAAAAATGAGGCTGAAAGTCCTCATGCCAAAAGAAGTTCTACTGGACGAAGAGGTTTCCAAAGTTACCGCGGAGGCCCCCAACGGGGAGTTTTGCCTTCTGCCAAAACATATCGATTTCGTGTCGGCGCTGGCTCCGGGGGTGCTGAGTTTTGTCAGCGGCGGGAAGGAATCTTTCGTCGCTGTGGACGGCGGAGTCCTTGTCAAAAAAGGAGACAGGGTGATGGTCTCCTCGCCGAGGGCAGTCAAGGGGAAGCAACTCGGGGAACTGGAAGATACTGTTTTGAGTGATTATATTAAAGCGGACGAGAGCGAAAAAAAATCGAAATCGGTGCTGGCGAGGCTCGAGGCCGACATCGTCCGCAACTTTATCGAGATGGAATAGGTGACGAGCATTAATAAGCATTCCGAAAAACTGGCCGAAGAAATCGGGCGCAAGGAAGAGCGCAAGATGGAAGCGCGCAGAAAAAAAGACCGGGGAGTATGGTTCGGGCTGGGGATGTTCGGAATAGTGGGCTGGTCTGTAGCGATACCCACAGTGGCCAGTCTGGCTATCGGAATCTGGATAGACAGCCGGCTGGAAAGCGGAATGAGCTGGACGCTGATGCTCCTCACCGCCGGAATCGTGATGGGATGTCTGAACGCCTGGTATTGGGTTCAGAAGGAATCGAGCGGAGATTGAGCATGAAGGAGAAATCTAAATGCCGGAAGTAGGGATACTCGGAATAATCCTCTCCGTGAAAGCCGGAGGGGTTGTGGGGCTCGTGTTTTTCGGCGGGCTATGGCTGTCGGTCAAATCGATACCCACGGCGAAAAATCCCGCAGCGTTCATGCTTCTCAGTTTCGTTGCGCGTATTGCTGTTTTCGTCGCGGCATTTTACGCCATCGCGAAATGGGGCAACTGGGTGCATCTCGTTATCGCCCTCGCGAGCGCGCTGGTCGTGCGAACGATCCTTGTGCGAACTATCGGCAAAGACATCATGAAAGTTGATTTGAAGAAACAGGATAAGAACGAATAGGCTGATGAATATAAGTCCAGACACAACAATCTTTTGGGAGAGCGGGTTCTTCAAACTCAACGCGACCATCGTGTTCACATGGGCGATAATGGCGGTCATTATATTTATTTCTTGGCTCGCGACGCGCAACATTCAGGTCGATACGCCAATCTCCCGATGGCAGAATCTGCTGGAAACTATTGTAAAAGCCATGCGCTCGCAGATAGAAGATGTTTTCCAGCAGAAACCCGATATTTACCTGCCCTTTTTGGGGACTCTGTTTTTGTTCATTTCGATTTCAAATTTACTCGACTTTATTCCGGGCTACACCGCTCCTACCGGCTCTTTGAGCACCACAGCGGCGTTGGCTGGATGCGTTTTCTTTGCGGTGCCCGTTTTCGGGATAATCAAAAAAGGGGTCGGAAGTTATCTGAAGAATTACATTCAGCCTTCTCCTTTCATGTTGCCGTTCAACATCATAGGCGAATTATCCCGAACATTGGCGCTGGCGGTGAGGCTTTTCGGCAATATCATGAGCGGAAGTATGATAGTCGCGATTCTTCTCTCCGTCGCGCCCCTTTTTATTCCAATCGTTATGCAGGCTCTTGGTATTTTGATCGGCCAGATTCAGGCCTATATTTTCGCGGTCCTCGCGGCGGTTTATATCGCCTCGGCGACCAGAGTTCATGAGAAAGAAGAAAAATAACATAAGGAGGATATGGTGGACACTGTCAGTATCATCGGCGCGGCGTCGATAATCATCTCTGGGCTGACCATTGCCATTGGTTCGATTGCACCGGCCCTCGGCGAGGGAATGGCCCTTGCGAAAGCCCTTGCATCCATCGCCCAACAGCCGGACGAAGCGAACACTATCACCCGAACGCTTTTCGTGGGTTTAGCGATGGTCGAATCGACCGCGATTTATTGTTTCGTTATCGCGATTATTCTCATCTTCGCGAATCCTTTCTGGAATCACGTTATCGAAAACGCAGGAGGTTAATTCGTGCAGATCGATTGGTTTACATTGATCGCACAGGTCGTCAACTTCATTATTCTGCTGGTAATCTTGCGGGCATTGCTTTTTAAGCGAATAATCAAAACGATGGACGAGCGCGAAGCCCGTATTGCAAAGCGCATCTCCGACGCCGAAGAGACCAGGGCAAAGGCCGAGGAAATCGAACGCGAATACACCGAGAAACGGGACGAAATCCAGCGCCAGAAGGAGAGCATCATCGCGGAGGCGAAAGAGGACGCCAAACAGCGTGCCGACAAGATCATGAGCGAAGCCCGCGATGATGTCGATCGCAAGAAGAAAGAGTGGCTCGAAACACTGCGCAAGGACAAGGAAAACTTCTTCAAACGCCTTAATAAAGAGGCCACGGAGCGAGTTATCGCCACAGCCGAAAAAGCACTGGGCGAACTCGCAGACCAAGGCTTGAATACTCGTATCATCGATAAATTCGCAAATCGGCTGAAAGAGCTTCCTGAGGGAGAAATCGAAGAGTTCCAAGAAGCCCTTAAGGATGCCGACGGGAAGATGTCCGTCATCACAGCTTTCGAGCTGGACAGCGAGGGCAAGAAAGCCCTCGAAACCGCCGTGAAAGAGCGATTCGGAGATTCTGAAGCCGACTGGGAAATCGAAAGCGGCAAAATCGCCGGTGTCGAACTTCGCGCGGGGGGCAAGAAGCTCGAATGGAGTATCGAGGAATACATCGGCGAACTGCGAGAGGCAATACGAGTGGCTTTCGACGAGATGACCGAAGAGCGGAAAGAAAAATCGGAAGATGACGATGAGTAGCGACAAAACCCCGGAAGCCCTTCTGGAGGGCATGTTCGGCCTTTACGATGATGTCCTCGGCGAAAAAAGCGCCGATCTGAAAGTCGAAGAGGTGGGCGAGATTGTCGAGGTGGGCGAGGGAACCGCGTATGTCCGCGGTCTGCCGAATGTCCGTTCCGACGAGCTTCTCCGCTTCCCCGGCGGACGTATGGGCATGGCTTTCAATCTTGAGGAAGACCGAGTCGCAGTAATTCTCCTCGACCACTCCGACGACATCGACGCGGGGGATCAGGTCAGCCGGACGAACAGAATTCTCGACGTTCCGGTGGGCGAGGGTTTGCTTGGACGCATTGTCGATCCCCTCGGACGACCCCTCGATGACGGCGGGCCGATTTCTTTCGAAAAACGTTTGCCCATAGAGCGTCCGGCGGCGGCAATCATGGACAGATCGCCCGTGAATGTCCCCCTGCAGACCGGAATTCAGGTAATCGACGCGCTTATTCCCATCGGCAGAGGCCAGCGGGAACTGATTCTCGGCGACAGGCAGACGGGCAAATCCGCCATCGCCATCGACACGATTATTAATCAGATAGATAAAGATGTAATATCCGTTTATTGCGCCATAGGCAAGGAAGTATCCACCGTCGCGAAGGTAGTCGAAGATTTTCGCAGAGCCGGTGTCCTCGACAGGTGCGTGATTGTAATCGCGACCGGCGAAGACCCGCCGGGGCTTAAATACGTCGCCCCCTATGCCGCAACTTCCATCGCTGAATACTTTATGGAACAGGGCAAAGACGCCCTCGTTGTTTACGACGACCTAACCCGCCACGCCTGGGCATACCGCGAACTCTCCCTGCTTCTGCGCCGGCCGCCGGCTCGCGAGGCCTATCCGGGAGACATCTTCTACATTCACTCCCGCCTGCTGGAGCGCTCGACTCATATGCGCGAAGACCTCGGGGGCGGCTCCTTGACAGCGTTACCCATCGTGGAAACTCAGGCGCAGAATATGTCCGCCTACATTCCGACAAATCTCATCTCGATTACGGACGGCCAGGTGTATCTTTCTCCCAAACTCTTTCACGAGGGGATTCTGCCGGCGGTGGACGTGGGTAAATCCGTGTCCCGTGTTGGTGGAAAGACTCAGTTGCCGGCATACCGAATGGTCGCCGGAGACCTGCGGCTGTCGTATTCTCAATTCGAAGAACTGGAGACCTTCGCCCGTTTCGGCACCCGCCTCGACGAGGAAACGCAGAAGACCCTCGAACGGGGCAGGCGCGTCCGTGAAGTCCTCAAACAATCGCAGTTCAAACCTATTCCCGTGCCCGAACAGATAGGCGTCCTTCTGGCTATCACCGAGGGCTTGTTCGACTCCATTCCCATCAAGCAAATAGAGAAGGCGAAAACCAGCGTGCGAAATGCAGTCCGTGAACGTCTGGACGATATCGCCGAGAAAATCCTAAGCGGTGAAAAACTCGAAGATTCCGAGGTCGATAGAATAATCGAAATCGCAAAAGAATCCCTCGATTGGGCGGAAAATGCAGACAGCTGAGGAACTAAAGAGAAAACTATCCGCCACGGAGGATATGCGCTCCGTAGTCCGCACGATGAAGTCCATGGCGGCGGTGAATATCCGTCAATATGAGAAAGCGGTCGAATCTCTGGCCGAGTATGCCGATGTTGTAGAAATGGGCCTTTCCGTAGTTCTGAAAGAAATGCCGGAATTGCACGAATTTTTCTCAAAGGACAAAGACGCCTACGCGGCGGTTATCTTCGGATCGGATCAGGGGATGTGCGGGCAGTTTAACGAGCATGTCATAGAGTTCATGGAGAATAGTATAGCGGATATGGGAATCGACCGCAAGAATCTAACTGTTCTCGCCCTCGGAATGAAAGCTTCTGGAATACTTAAATCGAGAGGCTTTGCAGTCGATGAACGCCACGAAGTTCCCGCATCGGTAAACGGCATAGGCGAGTCGTCGAGGCAAATCTGGAGCAAAATCTTCCAGTGGCGCGACGAGAAGGATGTCGGCAACGTCTATCTTTTTTACAATCGTCCAAAATCGAAAGCCGCTTACGACCCCGCCGTGGTGCGTCTTCTGCCCACCGACCGAAAATGGCTCCATTCGCTGACCTCGATGGAGTGGAAATCCCGCTCCCTGCCAATGTTCACGATGAAATGGGAAGAACTTTTCCCCTCGCTGATTCGGCAGTATCTTTTCGTGAATATATTCCGCGCCTTTTCGGAGTCGCTCAATAGCGAGAACGCCGCACGGTTGTCGGCTATGCAGGTTGCGGAGAAGAACATCGAGGAGCGTCTCGCTGAACTTACATCTCAATATAACCGCCAGCGCCAGAACTCCATCACGTCGGAGTTGTTGGATATTATCTCGGGTTTCGAGGCCCTCTCAGGCGACTAAACCTGCCTAACCTTCCGATTTCTTCTGATTATTATTTTGCCTTCTGTAATGGGCGGCCTGCGAATCCGCGCGATAGACAAGGTTGCGCAGTTCGTCATAACGGCTTGTGGTGGCATAACCCTGCGAGAATGCTATCGGTATGGCATCGGGATGCTCTTCCATCCACACTTCGCGGAGGGCGCGAAGTTCATCGACCATCCTCAGCATAGCCTCTTCGCCCACACCGGGCAAGAGCACCAGGAATTCGCTTTGTCCGTAACGCGATATAATACCCTCGGGGAAAAGGCTTGTGAGCATTTTGGCCACTTGTTTGATAATAATATCCCCGGCGAGATAGCCATAGACATTATTTATTTCTCCAAGATTACTCACGCTGATAAAGGCCACGGAGACCTTGCCGTGTCGCAGAAGAAGTTCCTCGCCGTTGCTGTCGATAAGATTGTCGAAATATCTGCGATTGTAAAGTTTCGTAACCGGATCGAGGACAAGCTGGCGGGACATTTCAGTAAAGTCTAAAGCACGCTTGATAGCTAGAGCTGAAGGATCGGCGAACATCGACATGAAGCGAAGATCCGATTCATCCAGTTGGTGGGCTTCGTTGGATTCGCAATCCAGCACGCCTATGATTTTACCATCGGCTATCAGCGGCACCGCTAGCTCGGAAGTTACCCAATCGAATCCCTCCAGATATCTCTGGTCATTTTTAACATTTTTTACCAAAGCGGCTTCTCCGTTTTGCACTACCCATCCTGTTAGACCCTGACCAAATGGAATCTTCATATTTCTGTGCTCCTGCCCGTAACCCCACATCGCCCTAACATAAAGCATCTGCTCTTCGTCTTCGGCGAGGAGAACACTGCAGAACGGCACCCCTAAGTTTTCGTGGATCAACCAGAGAATGTTTTCAAGGAGCATATCGAAATCGTTGCTGGCGATAAGCACCTTGCTGAACTCATAGTAGGAGAGGCTTTCCTTGATTCGCTCGTCAAGTTTCGCCAGAAGCCCTTTGTTTTCGAGTATCAGGGCTATCTCGTCGGCAACGGCAAGCAGGAGCGCACGATCTCGGCTTTCAAATGATGTTGAAGCGGCAGTATATAGATGAATCATCCCCCAGTCGCGATTTTTTATTCTGAGACGAATACATAAGACATTTGTAAGCCCCTCCCCCTGCAAGCTCAGGATGGGGTTTCCCTCCGCACCGGGGATATCCGTTATTAGAATATTGTCGATGGCCACATTCTCGGCGGAGGCTCGAAGGCCGGTCATCTCTGAATCTTCAGAGGATAAGGCTTCCGCAAGGTCTGCCGGCAGATTGTTTTCGCCGATGAATTCGAGATGTTTGTTATCCCGGATTCTGAAAATTGCTCCGCAACGGGCACCTGTTTTACGCATCAATGGAACCAGCGCTTCAAAAGCGGCGCTTCGAAGATCAGAGGCGGCGGCTGTGGCTTGTGCTATCTCGCGGACAATTGAAAAATCCTTCCGCTCCGAATCGAATTCAGATTGCTTCTGCAGAAGAATATTGCGCTTCTGCTGACGGGCTTCATACGCCGATTTGGCGAAATCGATGGCGACCAGGCCTACTTTTTCAAGTCCCGTCAGAATCGGCTTAGGAAGACTGAACTCCCCAGATGCCGTAGAACGGCGTATCTTCAATGCATATTCATATACGAAGGCCTTCAATAAGAAAGTTAGGCCCACAGCAAGAACTGCAGAGATTGCCAGAAGAAGAAAAGCGTCTTTTGTTGTGCTTTTGCTCGGTATAGACTGCAGAAAAAAGGCATAACTGGCGCTCAGTCTAGCACTGACGAGATACAATGTGCCACTACGCATCTCTGCGGCGTAATAGAGCGGGATTTCGGCGTCTAAAGCCTTGCGGTTTGCTTTAAGGAAATGGACATCATGTTTGTTTATGGAATTTCGTGTAATCTCGTCCGGCGTAATTTTTTCATCAAGATAATGCCCTGTATTTGATAAGTTAACCCAATGACCGTCCCATCTGTAAAGGCCGTGAATATCGAATTCATCACCGAATAATCCGGATAATTCAGAGATGTCCTTTTCCCCGCTTAAAATGGAATTCAACCCGCTATCAAGGAAAAACTCCAAAGCACGGCTCTCGAAAAGTCTTTCGCAACCTATAGCTGTCGATTTATTGTGATTATACGGCTGAAGAAAAAACAGGACACCTGAAATAATTAAAAAAGGGGCAAAAAATAAGACAAACGTCCGCAGGTATGCTCCAATCAGGACTTTGCTATTTTCTTTGAATACGGTCATTTTCCTCATCGAAGAAAGCTACACACTGTTTCAGCAATAGCGGCGGCGTTCAAGCCGAAATGTTCCAGCAATTCTTCCGGAGTGCCGGACTCTCCGAATCTGTCGTCGATGCCGATTATCTTCATAGGCACAGGACAATTTTCCACGACAACCTCCGCCACCGCACTTCCCATACCGGCGTGCCGCTGATGCTCTTCGACTGTAACTATAGCACCGCATTTAGCGGATTCGATTATCGCGGCTTTGTCGATTGGTTTAACTGTATGCAAATCAACTACCCGAGCACAAATACCGTGCTTTTCGAGAATTTCCGCCGCGCGAAGGGATTCATAAACCATTGCTCCGCAGGCGATTATTGCGACATCCCCGCCCTCGCGGCGAACTATGGCTTTTCCGATTTCATAAGGCTCTTCCCCGGATGTGAAAAGAGGAATCGGTTCTCGTCCTGTGCGGATATAGACTGGTCCTTCGATATCGAGAATAGCTTGGAAAGTGGCTTTGCGGGCTTGAGTAGAATCGCAGGGGACAACCACAGTCATGTTAGGCAAAACCCGCATAAGGGCGATTTCGCTGAGTGCCTGATGGGTAGCGCCGTCCGGGCCGACGGAAATTCCACCGTGTGCACCGCAGATTTTGACATTGAGGTTCGGGTAGCAAATCGAGGTGCGAATCTGGTCGAAACACCTTCCGGAGGCGAATACGCCATAGTTGGCAGTAACGGGAATTAACCCAGCCAAAGCCATTCCAGCGGCTACTCCGGTGGCGTTCTGTTCGGCAATTCCAAGGCTGATGAACCGTTCGGGGTATTTCTCAGCGAACCATTGAGTCCGCACGGAATCGGAGATGTCGGAGCCAATCGCGACCACGCGGGGATGGACAGCGGCAGAATCGAGAAGGCCCTCGCCAAATCCGTCTCTGGTGGGTTTTGTCGCGACACTCATGATACACCTCCAAGCTCGCCCCAGCCGAAACCGAGTTCCGAAACCGCTTTTCGTGCATCTTCTTCACAAAGAGGCTTGCTGTGCCATTCGACGCGGTTTTCCATGAAACTGACACCTTTGCCTTTCACGGTCGAAAGCAGAATCGAAGTGGGTCGTTCGACATTCGACGCGGCAATTTCGAAAGCCTTTGTCAACGCGGAAATGTCGTGTCCGTCGGTTCGAAGGACATGCCACCCGAAGGCGCGAAATTTGTCGTCGAGACTGCCTAAATCCATCACGTCCATGCACTCGCCGTCAATCTGCAAGCCATTATTATCGACAATTGCGCAAAGGTTGTCCAATTTGTGGTGTCCTGCCGACATGGCGGCTTCCCATACCGAGCCTTCGTCCAGCTCGCCGTCGCCGAGAATGCAGAAAGTGCGCCATTTTTCGCCCAATATTCTCGCCCCGATTGCCAGTCCCACAGCGATGGATAATCCTTGTCCAAGGCTTCCGGTGGACATCTCAAGTCCCGGTGGACCTTTGATTTTGCACGGGTGCCCCTGAAGGGGGCTTCCAAATTTTCGCAATGTCCAGAGGATTTCTCGGTCGAAATAGTCTGTTTCGGCGAGGGCCGCATACAAAGCCGGTGCGGCGTGACCTTTGGAAAGAATTACCCTGTCCCGCTCCGGCAGATCCGGTCGGGCGGGATCATGACGGAGGACATTCCCGTAAAGAACGGCGAGAACATCGGCTATCGACAGGGAACCGCCGCAGTGGCCGCTGGCGGCGTTGAAAACTGACATAATAATGTCGTATCTTATTCGGCGGGCGATTTCTTTAATTTCGCGATGTCTTTCCAAAGCCCTTCTCCGCTGAAAATTCAAATGACAATCTTATTAATATAATGATTTTTTTCGCAGAGTAAAAAGGAAATCTGTAAGGCTCGGCAAAGGCCTATATATTAAGAGTTTGACACTATAGCATCTGAAAATTCAGATGAAACACCGGACAAATACTACGTTTAGAAATCTCGAAGATTTAAAACTCCGCTCGGAATCCGAAATAAGGGATTCGCGGGAAATTCTGCATGTCGTTGTAGTATATAACATCATTAACTTTTCTGTCGGGGGTTTTGAAAAGGTAATTAGTGTGATTGAAAAGGTTGAGCACCTGCACGAACATGAACATATTCCATCTTTCGCGGTCAACCATTTTCCAGCGCATTCCCAGGTCGAAACGGTTGTAATAGGGCAATCTGCCGCCGTTGTATTCGTCGCTGTAAACAGGATAATACACAGAATCGTCTTCCCAATAATAATAATCCAGTTCCCAGTGGTCGAGTTCGGTGGTGGGTTGACCGCTTCCAAAAGTGTAAACTGCGGTCAAATCCACGCGTGGTGAGACTTTGTAGCCCAGGGAGAAGTTAAGGTTGTGCCGCCGGTCGAATTTTGGCGAATAATAATCGCCTCCGTTGATACCGTCAGCGGAGTCGCCCATGCTGTATTGCACCCATCCAAGGCTGTAACCAAGCCATCCGCCGAATTTACCCCATTCCCCCTCCATTGAAACGTCGAAACCTGCCGAGCGGCCACTACCCACGTAAAATTGTGTGCGGATGTTGTCTTCGAGAATGAGAACGAAGTTTTCCCTGCCCACGAGAAGATTGTCAATATTCTTGAAATAGGCATTGGCCGAAAGATGGACTGGCAAATGGTCCGTGTCGAACCCGAGAACGAAATGCTGAGCCGAACCGGGTTTGACATTCTCGTCAACCGGAATCCAAAAATCCAGAAAGGCCATGCCGTCGTCCTCTGCGGGGTTGTAGAGGTGGATGTATTGATAATACTGCCCCATCACGAGACGCAGGGTGGTCTTGTCATCCAGACGTCTTTGCCCGGAAAGGCGCGGCCCGACTCGGAAATAGTTGCCGTTGAAAGCAAACTCCGAACGAAGACCGAGTTGGAACTTCCAGTGGGCACTGGGTTTGTATTCCTCTTCGGCGTAAAGGGCGATAAGGGAGGCATTCGTGTAGTCGTCCCACTCCTCGATACGCTCTATTGCCGTATCCGCTTCCCAGTCCCAATCCTCGACGAGAATTTTGTCGTTGTTGCGGATTTCCCGCCATTTGAGCATACCGCCAAAATTAAGGGTGTGCTCTTTAGAGTGAAAATATGTCAAATCGCCCTTGGCTGTAACATCGCCGACTGTGTTCAAGCGGTCATAAAATCCGTCGCCGGTTACAAATTTAGCTCTGAACCGGCTTCCCGCGAAGACCATGTGCCCGAAAAGCCTATCGTGGAATATGTGTTTCCATTGAAGGCTCGTGGTAACATTTCCCCATCGGTATTCGAAATCGTCGTTGAATTCGTCCTCGTCTTCGTCCTCAAAAGCGAGGACATCATCGCCGGAATAGAAGCTGAGGGTAAGCCTGTCCTGCGGCGAGAACTCCTGATTGATACGTGATTGGAAATCGTAGAAGCTGTATGGCAATTTTTCGTCTATTAAATCTCCCTCGGCCATAAGTCCAGTGGCAAGGTCTATCCATGTGCGTCTTCCAGCGGCCATGTAGCTACCCTTGCCCACAGGGCCTTCGAGAAGAAGCTGGCCGGACATCAGAGAAAGCTCTGCCATGCCGTCGAATTCCTTGCGGTTGCCGTCTTTGTTCGTGATTTCGAGAACGCTTCCGAGACGCCCCCCCCACTTCGCCGGATAACCGCCCTTGACGAGGTTCGCCTCGCGGATGGCATCTGCGATAAAACTGCTTGTTAGCCCAAAAAGGTGGGATGGATTGTAAACCTCGATGTTGTCGAGAAGCACCATATTGCCGCTGGGCGTGGAGCCCCAAATATAAAGTCCGGAGGAGAAGTCCGAGATAGACAGAACTCCAGTCGTGGCTTGAAGGGTGCGGAACAAATCGGCCTCGAGAAAGCCTGGAGAGCGAAGAATTATGTCCTGCTTCACAATAGCGTGACCGACGTATGGGTCGTCCATTCCGCCGACGCGGCCCGCCTCAACAACAACTTCTTCGCCTACTATAGCCTTTTGACGAAGTTCGAGATCTATACGAATCGGTTCGCCGGTGCAGACTATTTCGCGGGAGACTGTTTCGTAGCCGATGGCGGAGATATTAAGAGTGTAGATTTCCGTGGGGACGGTAGGGATGGAGTAGAAGCCGTGAAGATTTGCCGCCGCGCCGTAAGGTTCGCCCTCAATTTTAAGGTTTGCGCCGGCAATAGCCTCGCCCGTGGCGGTGTCGGAGATGTAGCCGGAAATAACACACCGCCCTTCAGGCTGAGCAATGGCGGCGAAGTTGAGAATCAGCAAAAAGATCAAAACAACACCGGCTTTTTTCATTTCATCACTCCGGTTTGGGTGCGGTTTGAGTCTCCGGGTTGAGCATGGATACAAGAAGTTTCTCGAAATTTGCCATCACGCTTTTAGAGTATCCCGCGAAGGACTGAACGACTATTCCCTGGGCGGTTATAATCACAGTCTGGGGCGTAGCGCCGCCGTAGTAGGGATCGAGCTGTTTTTCGCCCTCTTCGTCGGGAAGGATGACCGGGTATTTGAGATTCTTATCCTGAATATATTCGATGACGGAATCCCGTTCGCCGACATTCACGGAAATCCCCAACGCGGCAATTCCCTCGTGTTCGGTAACAAGGCCGGAGAGCCACTCCATTTCCTCTTCGCAGTGTTCGCAGTCGGTGGAGAAGAACTGGACTACGAGAGGTTTTCCGCGGAAGTCGCTGAGGGAGATGTCTTCGCCGGTGCGAATGTCTTTGGCGGTGATCTCCGGGGCGGCCTGGTTTAGAAGCTTTGCGCGCTGTTCCGCCCATTTGCGTTGCATATCGACCATAATTGCTTGTTTAATATACTCCTGCGGATTACGAAGAAAAGCGTTCACCGTGTCTGAAACTGCGCTGAAAAGCTGTTCTTTTGGCATATTCTCGAGAATCCTGCCGATGGGCAGATGGAAAAAGCCATCCACCAGCATGATACTGGCGTCTATGCCCCCTGCCGGATTAGGCCTAACCTCGCCGAAGACGCCGTAGCGGACACCCATTATGCGGTTATACTTCCGGGCGACGTCCTGAATAGAAAGCTTACCGTATTGGGGATCGGCTTGAATCGCGGAGGCGTATTCATTCGGATTGACCGCCTGAAATCCCTCGGGGAAACGCTCAACGATATGCCGGAAAAGGTCGATGGAGAATTCGTTGCCGCCGGGCACACCGGAATTCTGAAAGGGAACCACGGCGATAGTGGAATCTGATTTTTCAAGCTTTGCTTCTATTATATCCGCGGTTATCGTGAGTTTTGTATTCTGAGGTTCGGCATTAGTTCTAACCATCAGACTGCTTTCGTCCTTGCCGGGCTCTTCTGGAGCGACATATTCGACGAGAATACTATCTCTGTCGCCCACCGCTATGGTCTCCGGCTGTTCCGAAATTGTAATGCAATCGCACATAGGCCGAATATTTTCGATTATCAAAGGCGCATTGCCGCTGTTTTCGATTACGAACCATACCTCAATTCTTTCCTGAGGTATCAATATTCCCGCGTCGTGGGTCATTGGCTCAATTACAATTTCTGGAGTCCCGCTACAGGATAGGGCCAGCAGAACGAATGAAAGAAGTAGTCCGGTTTTTCGCATAATTATTCCGTAAGGTTAATGTCGCCAGAGTTCAGGACGAGAATAAACGCACCCTGGCCTGGCGAAAGCGTTTTCGATTGAATATATTTCTGTTCGATAGGGTCGAAATGATACAAAATTATGTCCAATTCCGCTGTGGATAGGGAGGCGAAGGATGGCAAAAATGTTCGCGGCCGAATTCCGCCTAAAGTGTGCCATCCGGGGGAAACAGCTTTAGATATTTCAGTAAGCGGTTCTCCGCCGATAGAGATAATCGTGTCGCGGTCATATAGGACAAAATAAGCCTCTCCACCCTCAATAAGGGAAGCGGCTACATAATCCGCAGAATCCGAATTCCAACTCCAGACTTCCCCAACCCGTCCGGGGAATGCCGAATCTGCGGGCAAGGCATCCTCGACAGGAATCGACATGAGATTCCAGCCGCAGTAAACCGGCAGTTCGGAACGCCCCGCAATTGGATACGACAGGGCCGCTCGAACATCGGGAATGCCCCATCCTATGTTGTTATCGGGAGTGGATCTGTTGTTTGCGGTCATCATAAGGGCTTCGCGGACATCCATGGGCAAAAGATAGGGTCTCGCCTGAAGTAATATCGCGGATAGTCCTGCGGCTATGGGCGTAGCCGCGCTAGTGCCGTAAGAATAGCCGTAAGAAGTCGTCGATGACGAGGTAGCAGTCCACACACCGGAGCCCATAGTACAAATTTCGGGTTTTATTCTGCCGTCGGCGGTGGGGCCTCGGGAAGAAAATCCCGAAACGTTGCCGTCGGGATTAACCGCGCCCACGGTGATTATCGAATCGGCATCGCCGGGAGCGGAAATTGTCGTTATGCCCGCTCCATTGTTGCCAGCAGCGGCAGTAACAACTATACCGTTCTCCGCCATTCTGTCAGCGGCGACAGAAATTGGTGCGATATCACCGGTCATCGAGTCCGAAGTATACCATTCGTAATAACCGAGGCTGAGAGTGATTATATCCGCACCGATACTGTCCGCCCACTCCGCCGAGGCTATCCAGTGGTCCTCCTCGCCGGGGTATTCGTCGTCGTAATTCTCTGTCCGCGCCAGAAGGAAACTGGCCTCTCGGGCTATTCCGACAAGGTTGCCTCCGCTGTCACCTGCGATAATCGACCAGACCTTCGTGCCGTGGGTTTCAGTAGCCGAAGGGTCTCCCGGCTCAATAGTAACGATTGAATCATCATCGACAAAATCGTAAGATGCTATTAAATCGCTACCTGCCATGGCTTCGTGGTCGAGTTTGAAACCGGTGTCAGTAATGCTGATAAGGACGCTATCGCCGTGAAGACCGAGGCGGTGGGCATAAGGTGTGTTGACCAAGTTGTTTTGAGAAAAACTATTGCCGTAATCGATGTCGAAAGCCACCGAAGCAAATCCCCTTGGTTCCGGAATATACGGACGCTTCGCCACAGGTGTAATCTTTACGACAAAGGAAAGCTGGGCGATTTTTTCTAGGGCATCCGGGGCGGCGTTCACGCTGACAGCATTTAGAGTGCGGCTCGCAGTGCGGATTTCCGCGCCAGCCTGTTGAATTTGGTCGATATAGAACTTCGACGGCGGAATGTCCCGGTAATCGACGATCTTATCCGCACCGCGAGCCTTGATTCTGCGGGCGATACTTCGTTCGGTGAGGCTATTTTCAGCCTTCTCAATGGCGATTGCCTCCTCGGCGGAACCAATCTCAAAACCCTTGTCGGAAAGCCATATCCAATGGGGATTTGCGGTTGCTATAGTCGCACAAATCAATATTGTAATTGCAAATCTAAACATTAGTCTTTTCGGAGGAAACAGATTCATCTTTTAATTCGGCCGGTTTATTCTCTCTGATTATCGGAGCCTGAATTATTCTTGTGTTGAAAAGAACTACATCTTCGCCGTCGTCGGTGATAATCCTCGTCCAGACGATTCCAATCATCTCGACCCGACCTTCGATTTTATCGACTCGAACTCGGTCGCCTGTTTTGATTTTGCGTGCGAGAACCATCGCCAATCCAGCAAAAATTCCAGCGATATATGGCAACGAAGAGATGCCCAGAAACACTCCAGTTAGAATGAACAAACCGAATGCAAGATACTCCCCCCTTCCCGGAATTACAGCAACCAGTGCGATTACGAAGACCAGTGCAATAATCGCCCTGAAAAGTCTTTTTAACGGCGAAATCGCGTTATCGGGGATTCGAGTGGAGTCGGGGTTGTCCTCATAGTGTTTAAAAATCATATCCACAACAGCCCAAAGTATTCGCGCCACAAGATATAGGAAGAACCCGGCGATAGCGAATTTGAGAACGTCGAAAAGAATAATCACTAATTTCTTCAGCCATTCGACGCTTGTATCGAGGAGCATTTGGGAATATTGCTGAGTTGTGGGAAACAGAGTAAAGAAGACGTAAATCATTGCATACATAGCCAATGCAATGATTACCCATTTGAGAATCAGCATGAACTTTAAAATTATCTGCACCTGAAGTCGAGGGGGAATAATCTCCATCTTGCCAATGCTGATGCCCTTGAAGTTTACGCCGTCCCGCCGAACAACGGATTTGGAAACAGTGCGATACAGCTTGTCTATTAGATAGTAGAGTATCAATACCAAAAACGGGAAAAGCACTCCCAGAGCTAATTTGGCGAGATTATCGAAACTCAGGGACCTCTGTCTTTCCGAAGATATGCCTTTGCGGATGTCCCAATACCATTTGTCAGCGAGTCTTGCAAGGGTTTGTCCAGTGCCCGCCGTATCTTCAGGCACAACGTTGATTACACGAAGAACCTGATGAGATTTTCCCTGAAGTGTGCCTCGATAAACGATTGTATAAAGACTGTCCGAGCCTTCTTTCTTCAGCGAATCCAATTCGCCGTCCCGATCGGTCATGATGTCTTCTATAGCACGGGTGGCTATTGAAGCCCGCTGAGCCGGCGCGAGGTTGCCGTCGGCGGCACTGATACAGAATAGCTCTGTCTGCCCGATTCTCACGCAGGATTCGGACTCTGCGCCCAAAACACATACTGCGGCCAGAAGTATTATTAAAAAAAGTGTTTTCTTCATCGAAACTCCTTGCATAATCTATGAAAAATAGGGGAATATCCGTTCAAAGTCAATCTTTAATTCGATAGCGTTTATTGCGCCATCAAAAAACCCCGGCCAAACGACCGGGGTTTTGATAGGTGAAGTATGGGGGAAAACAGCTTATAACACGCCGTGGTCGAGCATGGCATCGGCAACTTTGATGAAGCCGGCGATGTTCGCGCCCTTGACGTAGTCCACCCAATTGCCCTCTTGACCGAAAGTAACGCACTGCTCGTGGATGTCTTGCATAATCCGCAGAAGCTTAGCGTCTACTTCTTCGCGTGTCCAGTTGAACCGAAGGCTGTTCTGGGACATTTCGAGACCGGACACAGCCACTCCGCCTGCGTTGGCGGCTTTGCCCGGGCCATAGAGTATTTTGGCATTCTGGAAGACTTCAACCGCTTCCGGTGTGCTGGGCATGTTTGCGCCCTCTGAGACCAGTTTACAGCCATTCTTCACGAGAGTTTTCGCGTCGTTGGCATCGATTTCATTCTGGGTCGCGGAGGGAAGGGCGACGTCGCAGGGGACATTCCACGGACGCTTGCCTTCGAAATATTCACAACCGAAGTGTTCGGCATATTCCTTAATTCTTCCGCGACGGACGTTTTTGAGGTCCATTGCCCATGCGAGTTTCTCGGCATCGATACCGTCCGGGTCGTAAATTGTGCCAGATGAATCGGAAAGTGTAACAACTTTCGCACCTAGCTCGGTTGCCTTTTCGGTTGCATACTGCGCGACGTTACCGGAGCCGGATACGGCGCAGATTTTGCCATCGAGGCTGTCGCCGATGTGATTGAACATTTCCTGCGCGAAGTAAACCTGGCCGTAGCCTGTGGCTTCCGGGCGAATCAGGCTTCCGCCCCAATTGCGGCCCTTGCCGGTCAAGACACCGGTGAACTCGTTACGAAGTTTCTTATACATACCGAACATAAAACCGATTTCGCGTCCACCAACGCCGATATCGCCTGCGGGGACATCGGTATTCGGTCCGATATGACGCTGTAGCTCCATCATGAAGTTCTGGCAGAAGCGCATGACTTCGTCGTCGCTCTTGCCTTTGGGATCGAAATTTGATCCGCCCTTGCCGCCGCCCATGGGGAGCGTGGTCAGGGAGTTCTTGAAAACCTGCTCGAAGGCGAGGAATTTGAGCATACCGAGGTAAACCGTCGGGTGAAAACGCAGACCGCCCTTATAGGGACCGATAGCGCTGTTCATTTCGACACGGTAACCTTTGTTGATCTGAATCTCACCCTTGTCATCAACCCAACTCACGCGGAACATAATCACGCGTTCGGGTTCGGCGATTCTCTCGAGAATCTTGGCGTTTTTGTACTTCGGGTGCGCCTCAATAAAGGGCATGAGTGACTCCGCGACTTCGCGGACTGCTTGATGGAATTCAGGTTCGCCGGGATTCTGGGCGATGATCCTTTCCATGAAAGCATTGACTGAATTGGACATTACATCCTCCTTGGGATGGCGTTAAAGTAATATGAATGAGATACGAATTAACTTTTTGTCGAACTCGTCATATGACAAGCAGAATAGGATATATTTTGCGAATGCCATTGTCAATGGAAATCTAACTTGAAATACTGGAGATTAAAGGAGGTAGAAATATCTATTCTGCCTCTATGTTTTTCGGCAGAGCGTAGGAGGGCGGCTCAGCGGTTTTAAGAGACTGCATGAACTCCCACGCAACCGCCGCCTCGGTGGGGTATCCTCCCCGCTCGGCCATCATACCGTAGTTTCGAAGATAACTATATGCCGAATCCGAACCAAATTTTTCGGTGAGAAGCAGGGCGTAGTTACATCGATAATTTGCCAGCCAGGGTCGTGCTTCGATAGCCTTTTGCACCACTGTCAGCCCTCTGTCGATGTCGTTCATCATAGCGCAGACGAGACCGAGATTGGAAAATATCGACCCGATATCTCCTTTTAGCTCAAACGAGCGCTTGAGGGCATCGTTGGCTTCAACCGGACGCTTATCCATTAGCAGAATCGCGCCATAAACCAATTCGATGTTTGCACTTTTCGGATAAATCTTCTTTCCTGCACGATATACGGCATCCACAACCTCGAAATTGCCGGCTACCGCCATCTGGTTCATATAGAGTGTTATGCGCAAAATCTCTTCGAGAGATCGTTCCCGTTCCGGCGATGGCATTTTCTCGGTCAACGCTAATTCCTGAAGCTCCCTTATTAAATCAATGTCAAGGGAGAATGGACCGCCGTCATTAAACATTCGTTCAACCTCATCGTAAGAAGGCACTTCACGAATAAGGCTTTCCTCGAAAAACCTCATCAACCTCGGAATCATATCCTCGCCGACCTTGCCGGAATGGATAGCCTGAATAGCATAACGAGCCGCTCTGCTCTTTCGGTCGTTCCAGAGGTTGAAACTCATCATATAAAGATACGGACGGGCATAATGGGGCTGAACCTCTATTAATCTATCACCCCAGAGCGTCACTTTGTAAGGGTTCCAGAACTTTTCCGGCTGGTAGATGTTCGTCATCACTAACCTGTCGAGGGGGGAGCGACTGAAATAGTAATATGGTGTCCTCTGCATCAGAAGGATATTCTCGGCGCGCTTTTCGCCCCGGTAATTGTCGATGTTCAGATACATCTCGGTGGAACATACTAATAGAGCTATTCCGACGATTAAAGCACGCAGTTCGGGACTCTTTCTCACAGTCTTTATGGCGGCTATGAAAACCAGCGGGAAAAGCAGGATCACCGTCAGATCCCAGTCCAGAGCGCCCAATTCGAGGAAAAGAGGGATTATCAGCGCTACACCTGCAATCGCCAAAGCCGAGAGATATTGAATCTCCTCGCCAGGCCGCTTTTTGAACTCCAAAGGCAAAACGAATACTGCGGGTGTTGTAAACAATATAAGATTGACTAATAGCCATAGATGATGCTTCGATAAAAAGTAATCTGGAAATGACATAGGCAGACAACTATGTTTCGTGGCCTCGTCCAGCCCGGAGCCGATGAAACATAGAGCTCCGACGGAGACGATAATCATTGCAAGGCCTGTAATACGCTTGTCGAGGCGTTTTACCAGAATCATTGGAACTATTATGAGCAGATATATATAGAGGGGCTGAAGCATAATCGCCAGCGCCAAAGGCAGGATAAAAGCGTATCTGGCGAAGCCCTTGGAATGGAGGTTTTTCAAAAACGAGAGGAGAAACCACGCGCCGCAAACAAACCCGGGAGCATATAACTCTAGATGGGTGAACATCAGGAAAAGCCCGGAAGAGGCTGTTATCAGCAAAATCGCCGCCCGCTCCTTCGTGTTTCGCCCAAAGTGTTCGCCAAACTTTGCGGTCAGCCAAAGGAAAACGCCTCCCAGAACCGAATGGAGAAGCATCAGAATGGTATATGTATCCAAACCCAGCGGGGATAGGGCTTTCACGAAAGTCGAGAAAAACAACTCGATAAAATATCTTCGAGTAACACTTCCGCCTCCCGTCGAGAACTCCTCAACATATCGCACTATGACGTGGGCATCCCCCCAGATAAAATGCCTCGCTCGAAAGATGTAAATAAAAACCGCGCCGAAGATTAGCAGCAATACAGATCGAAGGGTTGAGTTTAACTTTTCGTAAATCAGTTCGCCCGCTCCGCCGATGGCTTTGTCCCCAAGCTTGAGAATTTCCTCGAAAAAAAGCAGGCAAAAAAGACTCCAGAATAGAATCTGCACTTCGAGGGGAGAATACACCACAGAGCTTGTGAACCAAAGCTCCGACGGATAGAAGTATCCCAATAGATACAACGCCGCAAGAATCGCCCCGACGAGATACCTTATTCGGAATCCGCCTATTCGAAAGTTGACTGATTTCATACTTATAATCTATTCTATTTTTTTTAAAAATCAAAGGTAATTTTCAATGCGGCAAATGAAAAGCCCTCTTGGAAGTATAAACCACTCATGAGGGCTTGAATTTTAGCAGGTATAATGTGCGGACTACTCGTCTGTTTTTTCCTTGAGACCGTATTTTTCGATTTTTCGGTATAAAGTGCTGGCGTCGATACCGAGAATCTCTGCGGCCTGGGTTTTTTTCCAGCCGGTGGATTCGAGAACCCAGTAAATATAGGCTTTCTCGATGATTTCCATGGAGGGCAAATCGCCGCAGGAATCGAGGGCGGGAGCCTTTTTTTGCGATGGCGTCTCTTCGCGGAACTGTTCAGGGAGGGCTTTTGCGCCTATTGTATCCCCCTCGGCCATTAGAAGCGCCCGTTCGAGGACATTTTCCAGCTCGCGGACATTACCTTTCCAGACCGAGTTCTTAAGTATCTCCTCGGCTTTGGCGGTAAACTTCTTTTTCCTTTCGCCTGTTCTCGCGGCAAGCCTATCGAGAATAGATTCAGCGATTATGACAATATCGTCCTGCCTCTCCCGCAATGGCGGAATGTGAATATGAAAGACATTCAGCCTGTAAAACAAGTCCTCGCGGAACTCTTTATTAGAGGCCATTTGGGCGAGGTTGGCATTCGTGGCGGCCAGAAGGCGGACATCGACGTGGAAAGGCTTGGTGCTTCCCACCGGTGTGATTTCCTTCTGTTCCAGTGCGCGCAGGAGTTTTACCTGAATCCCCTGCGAAGCCGTCGCGATTTCATCGAGGAAGAGACTGCCACCCGCGGCGGCTGAGAAAAGCCCCTCTTTGTCGCGAATCGCGCCGGTGAATGAGCCTTTGACGTGGCCGAATAGTTCGCTTTCCAAAAGGTGTTCCGGCAAAGCGCCGCAGTTTATCGCCACGAAGGGACCGTCGGAACGGGGGGATAGGCGGTGAATAGCCCGGGCGATCAGATCTTTTCCCGTGCCCGATTCGCCGGTGATGAGCACCGAGCTGTCAGTAGGAGCTATTTTGCGCACAAAATCCTTGATTTCCTCGATGGATTTCGATTGGCCGATGAACTCTTCGATACCTGTCCCTCCGCCAGTGCGAACCTGCTCTTTAAGAATTCGATTTTCGTCCTTTAGACGCTTATTTTCCAGCGCTCGTTTGATAGCGAACTTGACCTGATTTACCTCGAAGGGTTTCGTAATGTAATCCGACGCCCCCTGCCGAAGGGCTGAAACCGCGCTGTCCAGGCTGGCGTAGGCGGTAATCATAATAACCGCCGTTCCGGCGTCGATTGTGTGAATCTCACGCAAAAGCTCTATTCCGGATACTTCCGGCATCTTGATGTCCGATATCACCACATCGAAAGACTCGCCGGAAAGAATTTCTATGGCCCGGTCATAGCAGTCCGCAGTTCGGACACTGTAGCCCTCCTTCGACAGCATGATGTCCAGAAATTCGCGCATGGACTCTTCATCGTCCACCACGAGGATTTTTGCTTTAGGTTCCTGAGCCATCTTCCCTCCGTTCCTTTTGAATATTGATTCTTCCGCCTCCCGCAATACCCGTGCGTATGACATCAGCCCAGTTTTGCGCATTGCCAACCGCGAAAGCTGTTTCGAGCTGTCCGCCATCGGGCATGCGGAATATTATGTGAAGCAGAGGCAATCGTCCGCGCCGTCCGGCAAAGGATTTGACCGTGCCGGCATGTTCGATTGCGCGCAGATCGATTTTCAGCTGTTTCTTCAATCCCCACATATCGAAATGTAGATCTGTCGAGGTTAGCACCAGCAGGCCGTTTCCGCGCAGGGTGAATTTTTCGCCGGGAAAAGCGAAACAGTTCGCGCCATTGGCATACAGTATAACCTCCTCGCCGGCATTGTTCTTTTTCCACTCCAGAGCGGCTTTGCGCGAGGCATTGAATACAATCCACCAGAGGAGAGCGAGAACACCCACTCCGAAAATCACCGCGATAAAAGCTATCGTCCAGCCCGACATATTTAGAACTCCGTTCCTATTCCGAAATGATGGGTCGGTTTAGGGGCAATATCGCCCAAATCGGTGCTCCACGCAAGGTCATAATAAAAGAGAAACCACCAAATCCACGACCGCGCCCCGAAACCGATGCTCATCTTGAAGTCGTCTAATCTGCCGTCGGTGGCGCCTTTGAATTCGCTCAAATCCGATGGCGCGACTCCGCCGAAATCCGCGAAGAATGCTCCGTTGATTCCGCCTATAGTGATTGGCGGGAATCCCAAATCTATACGCTTAACGAAGGGATAGCGCAGTTCGATATTCGCGAGGCCGTAATATTTACCCTCGAAGGCGAAATAGGGATATCCGCGCATGGGCAGAACGAAGTTGGAGAAGTAAAACCGGTCGATTTCGAAATAATCCCGCCTAATGCTCTGCCAATTGAGCCAATTCTCCGAGCCGCCCAGCCAGAAGACCGGGGAATTATCCCCGCTGACTCCGCCGGCGGCCAACCTCATCGCGAAGCCGTAACCCTTGCCGAAATGGTAATATTTCCGCAAATCGACTCGCCCGCCGACATAATCCAAACTATTATCACCCATCTTCGGAACGTATTCCAAAGCGATTTTGCTTCGCGTGCCCCTAAGAGGGCCGGTGGATTTCCAAAGGGTGTTGTCCTTCACCGCGGAAAGCTCCATGCGAAGATTAAAGGGCGCGACATCCCCAAGCCCCGACCCGACCGGAACCGCGTAATAATCCCTATCCACCACGAAACCGTCAACGTTAAACTGCAAACGCTCGTATTGGCTGAAGGGATACTCTACACTCGCCATGCCCCCGAAAACCCGGTCGGAGAAATAATCGTCCCAGTCGCGGATGAAATAATTTTTGTAATGATAACCCATGGCCGCGAGATTCACGCGACGGCCGTAGTAGGCGTAAGTGGCATAGATTGTCGAATTGTCCAGGTCTTCCAGCAGGTCGGTGGCGATATATATCTGGTGGTTTCCGAGCATATCGCTGAACATAAGATGGGTCAGGCCGCGGAAGCCGTAATATGTATCGTATGCCAAAGCTCCCGCTATCAGGTCGATGGAGAATTCCGGGCGGTAGTTTTTTGGCTCGTAGAGGTCGCGCTCTTCTTCGTCATCCTCGGGAACATCGATTCGCGAACGGCGCAAATCCCCGGTGATTCGGCCTCGCGGAAGTTCCGTGTCGATAATCTCCGCAGGGCAAAGGGTGTCCCGATGGAGCATATAAGGCGTCGGCACGAGGGAATCCAGCGCGGAAAGCTCCTTCATATAATATATATCGAAACCGCCGTCGTAAAAGGCGCTGAACACAAGCTTCCGCCCGTCGGGGTCCCATGTCGGAGTGAAAGCGCCGGAGAGTAAATCGGTGTATGGTCGATGTTCAACATCATCCCCAAGCTCGGCAATCCAGATATTTCGGACGCCGTTTCGCTGGCTGGTGTATGCGATTCTCCCGCCCTCCGGCGAGAAAATTGGATTGTCGTTGCCCTCGCCGTCGATGGTCAGCGGGGAAAAGGTGTCCGCCTCGAAGTCGTAAATCCAGATATTGTAATCGTCGAACTCCAAATCGGGGAGTTCCGGCGATGCCATCTGCCCGGAGGCGTCGTCTTCATCGTCCGCCGAGGATAAGCCATTCAAACTTCTGTCGCTCGAAAAGGCGACGTATCGGCCGTCCGGGGAAACCGTGGGGAACCGGTCGTCGAAAAGGTCCTCGGTGATTTTGACCGGCTCCGGTTGGCCGAAATGGTAATAGTAGATATCCGAACCGTCACCGCTCAGACCGGAAAAGACCAGCGCGGTATCTCCCGGCAGAAATACAGGCGACGAAATTTCGCGGATGCCCTCGAAAGCGAAAGTCCTATCTATCTTGCCTCTGCGGATGTTATGCACCGCGATTTCGTCTGATCCGCCAGCTTTGCGGGAATAAATCAGGAACTTGCCATCGGACGACCAACCCGCCCTGCTTCGGAAAGGATGGAAACTCTGAGCCGAGAAAGTCCGCTCCGCCTTGGCGACTTGAGTTACCTCTTCTGTAATGATGTCGATAAGATATAAGTCTATGTAGTCTTTGCGGTTGGATATAAAAGCGACATACTGGCCGTCGGGAGAAAAGGAGGGCATCACGTTGAAATAGGAACCGTCCTTCTCATGGTCGGTGATACGTTCGGCAATATCTTCCGGCCTGCTTCGCAAACCGAATTCGGGGAAATACTCGCGCTTCTTGTAATTTAGCCACTCCTCGTAAATTTCGTCCTGAGTCCTGCCCAGTGCGGCTTTCATCGCTTCATCGGGTTGAATATAAACCTGCCCCTTGCCGATAATCTCGCCGATTTTTTTGCGTCCGTAACGGGTTGCGATATACCCTACCACGCTCGCGCCCTGCTTATAGGCCAAAAAGCCGTAAAGCTGAGATAATGGCACGACGTAGCCGTTCAGCACGGCGTCGCGAAGATACATATCGCTCTCGACATCCCAACAAATCGACTCGAATTCGGAAATACCCTCTGCAAACCATAGGGGAATATTGAAAACCGAACTCGCCGCAAATTGTTTGCCCGGGCCTCTGCCGTAAATTTTATCGAAGGTCATGGCATGAGCGACCTCGTGGACAAGGACATGGCGAAAATCCTCGTAATTGCCGTTGAAAGGCACAACCACGCGGGTCTTCATCGATTCCGTGAAACCGCCGGTGCCCTCGCCCAAAATTGCCTGAATGACATTGGTCTCCTGAAAATCCGCCTGAGTGGGATAGATTATCACCGGAAACTCGTCGATGGGACGCTGGCTGAGGTCGCTACGAATCTGCGGAAGGGCGTCCTCGAGGATCTCCCCGGCGCGGAGAGCCAGATCGCCGAAACCCTCGGGATAATAAAACTTGAAATGAGGCGTCTCGACCGTTTTCCAGTCGAAAGTCTCATACTGCACCTTGTTGCGCCCGAAACTTTCCGCGCACAAAACACCGGACACGGCCCCCATGAGCATGAGGACCGTGAGAAATTTTGATGAGGTCGATTTCAACTAATCCTCTTCTCCCTCTTCGAGATCGGGGATGTAGCCCTCGGTGAAGAGGTAGTCTTCCAGCTCGGCGCTGAAAGCCTCGTCGCGCCTGCGCACCCATTCGAGAAGCATGGCGGCGTGCTCTTTTTCCTCGTCCCGGTTATGGGCGAGAATTTCGCGAAGCTCGTCGTCCTGAACCGCTTCGACCCGTTGGTTATACCAATCGACGGCCTCCAGCTCCTCGATAATGGACTTTATCGCGCGATGATAATCCTTGGCCTCCTGGCTGAGTTTTTCCTCATGATATTCCATTTTCACTCCTTCGTTTAGAAGTTAACATTACCAATGAATATTGTAGTTGTTGCATTTTCCTTGCCATGTCCTGGTCGAAAGAAAACACTATTGGGCGACGTTCCGCTTTGACCCGTGTGCTTCCTTCGGTCATAAGACTCTTTCTATGTCCGTTTTTGTCCTCATTTTACAGGGGACGATAATATCACGCCAACAGCTCTCAATGTTCAATCATAACTCCCCTCTTCCACACCACCAATTGGCATGATATAGAGCGGAATTTCCTTATCCTCAAGCGCCAGATGCTTCCGTATCTTCCCCTCTTTGATCATCGCTATCATACAAGTGCCGTAATCCATAGCGGCGCATGTTAGATGGACATTTTGAGCGGTGCACCCCGATGTCGCATGGCCGTGGCCGAGCTGGCTTTCCTCAGAAAGGGCTATATCGAAAACAAGACTATAGGCACTGCTATCGAAAACGAGCACCAACACGAGGTTTGCGGAGGACACGAATCCCTGCATCCCGATTTCGCCGCGGATATCTGAATCAGTAACACGCTCCAGCTCGTGGGTTTCCGGAATATATTTCCACGCACCGTCGCTACGGGCGACATAAATACGCATGTAATCCACGCCGATAGCCACAGGCACCGTCTTCTTGCCATTCTCGCGGTTGGCACCGTATGCGGACCACAGGATAGTCGCCAGATCCTCCTCCGAAACCTCCCGGTCCGTGTAATCGCGGAGAGTCCGACGCATGCCCATCGCGTCGATAACGCTCATCTCGATATCCTCGCGCACCGGCGGCAAAGCGATCGTCTCCCCCAGCGCCGACCCCGCGGCAATAACAACCGCAAATAGTATCAACGTAATTCTCATCGTCCAGCTCCTTCGGTTATTCAATTCCCTCGCCACGATACCACCCAGCATCGCGGGAAGTTTACTTACATATCATTATACAAAAAAATCCCCCCACGACAAGGGCGGACTTCAGAAGCTTTTCCTCTAATTATCCATTATTGTCATTCCCGACCTGATCGGGAATCCAGAAGGCGTCCTCCTCAGCCGCCCCACAATAAACCCCACCCTGTTAAAGAGGGTTTGGGGGGTTAACTTCTACCCTCTCCCCTCTAAACTCTCAACCTTCTTCCGTCTTCCCCGCGATGTTCCCCACTCGGTCGCCGTCCACCATTCGCCGCGAGTCTTCGGGTGATGCGCTCGATACCAGCGGAAAATCTTCCGCTCCACCTTATGACACGCCGCCCGCGCCTCTATCATATCGTTCTGAGCGCCCTCTGCCGCGATATATGTCTGTTCATATTCATTCCGCGCCACTATAAAACCATCGAATAACTCCACAAGCTTGTCCATATCCGACGCCACTGAAGAAAATTCCGGCGGCGGATCGGGATCGCAAATATCTTCCCAATGACCTGCCACAACCGCGGCCCTCGTGGACAACTCGTCTTTATCATGTTCGATTTTTCCCGCAAGCCCGAAATCACCGAGAACAGGCGGATTCGGCGCGAAAATAGGTAACAACTTCTTCGCCATAATCATCTGCTTGCGAAGCGCACCGAATGCCCGGACATATTTCTCGTGTTTGCCTCCCACGACGCTTCTCAATCCGTCATATTCGAGCAAAGCCCGCTCGAACTCCTCCACTTTGACCGCAAGTTCATCCGCAAGCTCCGCGGGATAATCTTCCTCCCCGACTCGATTGCCAAGCCACTTTACGACACGTTTTATCCACCCCAAATAATCGGCATGGGAAAGCTCGTGAGCGGGATATCTTGTCTTTTCGGGCATTTCGCACTCCCTCTCGTCGTCTTAATACTCTCAAACATCGTCAAAACATAACTTAAAACGAATTTTTCAAAAGCGCAAGACTAATTTTCAAAATTTACAAGCATATTTTCAAAGCTTACAGGCAATATTCCAAAACTATTTATCAGATTTTCAAAAGCGTTTTATGATTTCTCAAAGCTATTTTACTGATTTTCAAATGTGTATATAAGAAATTCAAAGCAATTTAATAGTATTTCAAAGCTGTTTGCGGAATTTTCAAAGCTCCCCAACAAAATTACAAACCCCGAAACGCCCTGAATAAGACCTTCTGCTCATCCTTCGCCTGATCATTACACAGCTCCAGCTGTGTAACGCACTTGCATTGAAAGTTTCGCTTCACTTCCCTATTCGAAGCAAAGCTTCGGGGGAATGTTCGTCGCACAGCCGGAGCTACGCGACGAGGAAAATAATGAGGCGATAAGAACCAGTAAGAGGAAGTATTCCTTTCTCACTTCACTCACCCCCCTTCGTAGCTTTTAAAAGAAACGTATTGATATACGTTCGCGGGTTTTTCCTTACCTGACCGGAAATTTGGATATATTCTGCGTGAAAACTAATATCACCATCTTGTCCATGATATATGTAAACTACATCTTCAGGCCATTCCCAGACTAATTCGCCATCAGTCGAAGAGAACATTTGAATGGACCAAATATCATCGTCATCACGATCCGGGTCTTCTAAGACGCTACCCCAGGGATTTCCGTCCGGATGGATGCCAATCGAGTAAATGCCGCTGTTCTCTAATGTGTCCGACCAGACAAATTCGAGCGAATCGGACGTATCGAAGAAGTAGACTATCGAGTTATATGTCCCTGAGATATAACCGCTTATAACTAAATGGTTATAAGCGCTTTTCCATTGTAATACTCGAGTTGGAGTCACTGGAAGTTCATAGGAAACTTCTCTATCCGGATAATTTCTAAGGATGGAAATTTCACCTTCGTTTTCAATTAAGGAGATTATCGAACCATCGGCCAATAAATCGAAGTCGGCCCCAGCGTCGGTCTTGGAAAAGACGAAATTTCCCGCTGTATCGAAAATAGAAATCGTTGCTTCGGAATAAACAGCGAAATATCCTCCCCGAATGGTCACTGGATTACGTTGTTCTCTGAATCGAGGATATCGTATTATCCCGGGTAGCTCTATTTGCACGTCAATCTGTCCATTATGTGAAATCGCGTATTCCCAATCAGGATACAGAGAATCCGCTATGCTATACCTGTGATCGATTTCAACAAACGCCCAGCCATTCTCTCCTATCAGTATAGGACGAACGGGGGCTTCGGTAAATTTCCAGGGTGGTTTATCTTCAAAGATAGGTTTTATGACTATCGAATCAAATACGTCAACTTGATATATTTTATCTATTACCAATCCAGTATCGGACATAAAGAATATCGTATCGCCTAATGGTTCCAAATGTTCGTATCGTTCGACAGTATAACAGTTAACTATAGTCGGATAATCCGGGAGTTCATCCATACCTGGATATGATATTATTTCGTAGAGGGTATCGATATTCCCCTCTACATCACATATCGCCTTATGACTCCTATAAAATGTAGATTCGGCTTCAGTGCAACAACTCCCCAAGAACCACGGATTGTCCTCGTCATGGAATAACCAATTACCACTATAAGAGAAATCTTTCCCCTCCCATATTTCCTCAGTCAATACGGTATCGAAGGTGTATTCTTCCATGTCCGGCACAATCACTTCCACGCTGTCTTCCGCTTCGGATGAAATCGCGGTCCCGCAAACCGCCGTCATCAGGATAACTATCGCGAGAAATCGCTTCATTCCGCCCCCATTTGTCATTTGAAATTCATTCATCTGGCATTCATTTGATATTTGGAATTTGAGCTTTGTCATTTTCCGCCGACCGCGGCGAGACGCCGCTACTATTATGGCAACAATTCCAACTAAACTTAAAAGCAAGGGCGTCCCCGCCCGGTGTTTTTCGGTTTCCACCTGTCATTTTCCTCACTATTTCAAATATACCACCCGGGCTGTCCGTTCGCAATCACCGATTGATGCCCGCACGAGATAGACCCCGGAACCGAGGGACTGATCTGGTCGCCAAACGACAACATCTTGCGTAGGGGAGGGCCTATGTGCCCTCCCGTTTTCCGTTTCATCGACATTCGGGAGCACACGCAGGTGTTCCCCTACGGGCAATTGGGCAACCCGCCGTCCATTCACATCGAACACTTCTATCGTGCTCAACCGCTCCGCGGATTCGCTTCGGAAGTCAACGCTTATGTTTACCGCGCCGTTGAAGGGATTCGGGTAGGCGTGCAGGGCAAATTTTGTCGGCAATGTGCGTTCCGGGACGTCGTAGGTCGGGTCGAACCATTTGAGAATGGGGTCGATTAAGCCTATGCGGTCGGTGAACGCGCTCGACACCGCCGGATAAGGCACTCCCTCGATTCCGAAGGCGCAAAACACGATTTTTCCGCCGCTGGTGGGATGTTCGTATCGAACTCCAGCGTAACCCGAGCCGGTGGAGTAGGTCAAAAAACCCTCCGCCGGCGCGACGGGTGTCAGCCTGTCCTGATGCCGCTGGTTGCCCGCGCTTCCGCCGCCGAGGAGCATCATCTGCCCCAAATCGCCGGAAATCGGGTCGCCGGGGACGCCGTTCACTACGGGAGAACCGTCGGCGGAGAGCCATTCCGCGCTAATCAGGCCGAGGAATTCGGGATTGTCGTGGAGATCCTCCATTATCCCCTGCCCGGAAAGGACTATATTTCCGCCGTTTGCGAGAATGTAGCTAAGCGATGCTATATCCGATGAATCCAGCGTGGTCGAGCTGTCGTCGCCGGTGAACCAGAAGATGGTATGTCTGCGCATTTCGCCGCTAATCGGCCCGGGCAAATCGCCGAGGGAATCGCGGTTCCATATTCGATATGTCGCGCCGATGGTGTCGAAACAGAATTGGTAATAATCGATGTATCCCGCGCCGGTGTCGTCCTCGACGACCGCCATATCCGCGCGTTTGAGGAGGAAATTGCGGAGGTTGCATCCGTCGGCGATGACCTCCACGTCATGGAAAACCTCGCCCCAGTAGGGAAATTCCGGGCGAATTTCGACATCGTAGGCGAAGCAGGGCAAATCGATAAAATACCCGCCCATATCGTCGGTTGCGATGGAATCGAGGATTGAGCTTGTCCCGCTCCGGCTGAGATGGAAAAAAATCTCCGCCTCGACCGCCGTAGAATCACCCGCGTCCATGACCGCGCCGGAAAGGCCGCGCACGGGGGTAGCTTCGAATTCGACCCTCGCAGTGTCGTTCCAGGGGTTGGAATCGGACAGGTAAGTGTGCACCTCCACGACGTGGGTTCCCTCCGCCCCCGGCACTACCGCGAAGGGATCGGGAGACAAAACCTCGCCCCATGCGAAGTTCACGGTAGTATCGAGCAATATTCCCCAATCGAGGGTGATTGTGATGGGGACATCTTCCAGATCGCCGTTGCCGAAATTCCCTGCGCGGGCGACGATATAGACCGTGTCGTCCGCGGTCGCCCAGCCTTTGGGCATATGCACCGTGGGGTTCAGCGCGCCGGCGTCGGTTTCCGGAAGAGAGTCGATGACCCAATCCATGGCGTAAAGCAGGAGATACGCGCTTATCCATGTCATGTCCTCGTAGTCCGGCCCGACTGCGGATGCCGGAATTCCGCCGTCGTCGTCCGTGTCCTGAACGAGGAGGTTGTCGAGGATTGTGCGGTATTTCGTGTAATAATCGAGGTCGCCGTTGAGATTCCAAATCGCGCGGAAACCATTGGCGAACCAGATATTCCAGCTGTTGTCCCAGACATAGGGGTCGTAGTCGTCGGGGGGCGCGATGCCGTTGGGAATGTAAGGCCCGTAGATGTCGAGCCAGGCATCCAGCGACTCCGGCATGGCAGTGAACCGCGAGTTCATCATCCCCCAGATGATCGTGCCGCTGGACATCGCCCAGTTCGAATATGCCAGATGCCCTACCGTGTCGCGGTCGATCCACTCCTGCACCTGATAAGCGATGGAAACCGCCGTGTCGCAATACTCGACGGTCGTGTAATCCAAACCCCATTGATAAAGACATCCCGCCGCGAAAGCGTTTACCAGAGCGTGCAGGCCGTTTATCGACTCCCATTCCGTGTCCATGGGAAGGCGCTCGAACATCACGACATCCACGCAAGAGTCGGCGTAACCGGGATATGTCTCGCCGAGAAAATCGCGCAGACCTCTCAGCATCAGCAGTCCCAGGGAGGAGTTCCAGACGCGGTAGTAGTAGCTGGTGAAAGTCGGGTCGATTTCGGAAAGCTCCTCCATGTAGGCGGGGAAATTGCCCAGATACACCCATGCCGAGTCGATGTTTTCGAGATATGTGGAGTCGCCGGAGCGGTCGGTGTAGAACGCCCAGTCCCAGACGACTTCCTGAGTGTTGTCGGTCTGGATAACGTCGCGAAGCTCGCCCGTTTCCGCCTCGATAATTCCGCCATGCTCGGCGCTGTCGATGTCCATCAACTGCCAGTATGCCCAGAAATCGCAGAGTTTAGCGAGATAATGGGGGTATGAAAACCTCGGGTAGGCATGCCAGTCCGGCATATCGAAGGGGGATGCCGAAGGTCGGGCGAAACCGTGTTCGCCACGCGGAATATGGTATTGCGAATATTGCGATTCTTCCCATCGCGCATGCCCCCGCTCGATTTCCTCGAAATGCCAGATGGGCGCTGAGAGGGCGGACGCACAAAGGATTGCGGCAATAATCATCGATACGAATTTCATATTTTCCCCAATTCTCGAAAAGTCATGATGTTCACAAGAAAAATACGGGATTTTATTGCAAAATGCAATGGGAATTAGGGCTTGAAAATAATGTTGACATTTGCAAGAATTGAACTATAATTATTTTGAAATTAAAAGTAATTCCAACAATCCACGGACATTTGCCTCCTTGCATGTTCTTTACGGGGGGGGGGGCTTAGCTTTCATGCTTATATAGGGAAAAGTTCATCTGTTTCGATAATTGCCTGCGCGGCATATGTTGCGCGGGTTTTTTATTGCTCAAAAAATTCACGAGCATCTGATGTTGAAGTTAAATCTTGACAATAAAGGGGTAAGGTCTATAATGAAAGGAAAGGAACTATGAGAAAAGAAATACTCGTTGTTCTGATGTTAGCGATGGTTTCAATCAGTTGCTTTGCGGTTAGAATCTATGGTTCTGTATTTACGGATTACAGAGATGAAGAAGCTGACTGCGGAGACATATATGTAATATCATCCAGTGGCGACACAACTATTACCTGTGTAACCGATAACGGAGAATACAGTGTCGATGTCAACAATGGTTATTACAACATATTCGCAAGAGTTGTTAGAAAAGACGGCACATCCGAGTGGTATCAATCCGGAGTATATCCAATTGATGCAACAAGTGATGATGTTGAACAGGTTATAGATGCAAATGCAAGTTGTTTACTTCGGCGTGTTTGTAGCTGTGGCCTGAAAGAATCTGAAGAGGAGTAGTTACAATCATGGCCTTACCCCTTAAAATTAGTAACTCCTTGATTCTATTCCTCCTCCTCCTTGCTGTCCCCCTCTTCGCATGGGAGCGAGTATATTCTTCAGCACTACCCGAGAAAGTCCACACAATTAGCCATGCATGGGATGGCGGATATGTTTTGGCGGGTTATACCATGCCAATCCCAGAGTTAAGAGATTTTCTATTCATGAAAATAGATACTGGCGGGAACCTTGTTTGGAGCCGTTCCTACGGGGACCCATTGATAAACGAAAGCTCTGGAAAGCATATTCAAACAGCCGACAGCTGTTACTTAGGAATTGCAAGTAGTTTCTTTCCTCATAGTCACCCATGGATTTTCAAACTCGATCAAACCGGTGATACATTGTGGTCAAAAAACTATGTGCTGTCTGGAAGCAGTTCAATTAGTAGTATCAATATGAATTCAGACAGTGGATTCATTTTTACTAGTTATGCAGTTATAGCCGAAGCGGGAGTCGGTGCAAACTATCAGAAGTTTCTTTTCATGCGAATTGATTCCGATGGCGATACAATGTGGGTTCGCAAATATGGACCCGATAGCCTAAGTTACGGGCATCACGTAAAACAAACTGTAACCGGCGATTTCTTAGCCTGCGGATCGACCCATTTCAATGGTCATTTACCCCACGATGTTTGTATCATCAAAGTATCTCAAACCGGAGACTCCCTTTGGGCAAAAACATATGATTTTTTCGGAGGTATCGATGCGGCTTATGATTTTGTATTCACCACAGGGGACTCTACAATAATGATCGGTTCCGTAACTCTGGCCGGCGAGGAAAAAACAGATTTACTGATAATGCACATCGACGAAGCAGGGAGCTTATTATGGTGGAAATCCTATGGCGGCCCGGAAACTGATTATGGCTCTGATATTCTATCCTGTGCCGACGGCGGTTTCATCGTTCTTGCCAACAGCTTTTCCGATATTTCGTTATCCTATTATATATGGCTTCTGAAGTTCGACGAGCACGGCGACACGGTCTGGACACGTAAGTTCGGCGAAATCTCCGACCACAGCGAATACGGCGCCAATATCCTCGCAACCGATGACGGCGGTTACATAATCGCCGGTCATTCAGTCAATCTCGATTCTGACATCGCCGACCCTCTTGTAATTCGAGTTGATTCACTGGGGAACCATGTTCCATCAGGCATCTCAGAAAATTCCCCCTCCGCGAAACCGGAGGCATTCGAGATTTCCGCATATCCCAACCCGTTTAATTCGGCGGTAAAGTTTTCCGCCCCTGCAGGCGCGGAAATAGAGATTTTCGATGTGAACGGGCGGCGCATTTCGGTCATTCCCGACCCCGATCGGGAATCCAGAGGGATTGCGAATAACCTGGATTCCCGTTTTCACGGGAATGACAAAACGTTGGTCTGGCACCCCGACGCCTCTCTCTGCTCCGGGGTGTATCTCGTGCGAGTTTGGGCGAGGGATGAATCGGTTACAAAACGAATCGTTTACTTGAAGTAGATTTACGCCAGCCAAAGCGAGTCCCGTAGGGTCGAGCACAAAGGAAGCGGCACTGCCGCTTGAGCACGACAAAATCAAAAAAGGCCGAAGCGGTTAAGCTTCGGCCTTTTCATATTTATCTACGGATCGCTTACTTCTTTTTGGCGATCTTGTAGATTCCGTATCCGACTGCGCCTGCGGCGATGACGGGAATCGCAATGATACCTACCGGAACGCTTTCGGCCGGCGGTCCCTGTGCGAAAATCGAAGTCGTCGCAAGAACAGGTAGAAGAGCCATTAGTCTTTTCATTCTGGGCCTCCTTGGGTTTTTTATTTAATCAACGTCATTTTCTTAGTCTCGCTGAAATCGCCCGCAGTAACGCGGTAGAGGTAAACACCACTTGCGACTTCGCGTCCGGCATTATCGACACCGTTCCAAACGATGCGATGCATACCGGCATTCATTTCGCCATCGACCAGCGTGGTAACTTTCTTACCGAGCATATCGAAGACTTCCACTCTAACATCTCCACCCTTCGGCAGACCGACTTCGATAGCGGTCGTTGCGTTGAAGGGGTTCGGAACGTTTGCGCCGAGGGAGTAAACTGTCGGCATCTCGTTGTTCGGAATGTCCAGAGCGTCGTCGCCGAGGATAACCGTGAAGGTTCTCGGTGATGTCGTCGAGGTAAAGGCGTAGGAGAAAGCCGAACGCATATCGATGACATCGCCGGTGGCGTTGTCGATCATGGTGAGCGTCCAGCGGTCGTCCATGTTGTCCACGCCGATGGAGAAGTCGTCGCCGGTCGGGACTCTGTCGCGCGGCCAGCTTACGGTAACGTTCATACCAGCGGGGATTCCCTGCACCTTGAAGGTCCAGCTCTTCGAATCGGTGTTGAAGTTCTGTTTGGCCGATCTTGCCATACGAACTCCGCTTTCGACGAAGTGGGCATCGATGTAATTGCCCGGCATGCTGACCTGCGGTTTGCGGACATCGAACTCGTCGATTCCGTCTGCCGCGGCTTCGCTCACGCCGATGAAGTTGTATTTATCGACACGAATATCAGAACCATCGACCGCTCTCACGGACATTCTGAGGTCGAACTCAGCCGGGTTGGCCGTCTTGACCTTCGCGCCTTTGGCCGCACCGGAAGTCTTCGCGAGGAAGGTTTCCATGGTGCCGGTCTGCGGGTAGGTCAGGTTGACCCAGGTGGCAGGGTTACCGGAGCGGACATAAACGAAGTATCCGCGCCAGGGGTCGATATACTGGTCTTCACCGCCGCCGCCGATTAACGGGCTATACCAGGTCCAGCCGTCGCGCTGACTCCAGATCCAGTATTCGGCGTCCATGTAAGTGAAGTCGTTGTAGGCGTAAACCTGATCCCAGTCGATTCTCTTATTGTAGGGGTTACCTACGAGCCACCAACCCCAGTTCGGGCTGGATTCCGGGTAATACATCGTGTAGGTGAAGTCTCCAGCGGGGTATTCGTCGCCGTAAACATCCCAGTAAGTGCGATCAAGCCAGGTCTTCAGATAGTAACCCTTACCGCGGACAAATCCTGCAGGCAGTTGAAGAATACCGGCATCCTGATTGTAGCCGTAGAGGTTTGAAGACGAAGGATCGATAACGAACGGAACGATGTCATCAGCGAACTGAATCGCGGGATCGTTCGGGGTAGCCATTAGAGGAACTGTGATGAGTTCCCAGCCCTTGTAGGCTCTCGGCTGAACCTGAACGCAAGTCGGGATCATGCCTTCGATTTCGTATTCGCCGTCGGTGTAGAAGAAGTCGAGATCGAAGCAGTAGTCGCCGACCGGAGTAACCCAGGCCTCATTAACCAGAGCGAAGGTGATGCAGTCGCCCGGAAGGATGAAGGTATCGGCGGGAGTAACATACATGCCGTCAACCGGACCGTTGAGAACGTAAACGACGTTTGCGTTCATGTTGCAGACCCAGATTCTACCAAGTTCGTCCACTTCGAGACCGGTGAGGTTATAATCGCCAGCGGAAGGCGCGAAGATGGTGTCGATAAGGGTATTGGTTTCGGGATCGAGCTCGAAGATGGGATCGCCGGGAGCATTGGCGGAGAACCATACGGTTCTTCTGCCGGGATGCCAGCCGATACCTGCACAACTCGGGCCGTCGTAAGCCGACATAGTTGCTCCAGGGTTATCCCAGCTGAGTCCCTTGACCTTGTAAATCAGGTCATCGTTCCAACCGCCGATGTAGAAAACATCATCGACCGGGTCATGGGCAATACCGCGCTGGGAAATTCCATCCCAGAGATTCAACGGGTCATCGAGGAAAGAAACAACAGCGCCGGTGGCGGGATCGTAGGCGTAAATGCCGTCGGTTCCGCCAACATTCACCTGCCATACCCAACCGCGAAGCTCGTCGTAGCACATGTCAGCCATGAACACTGCTCCACCGAGACCGGTAACATCATACCAGATGCCGGTGTAATCCCCGCTGGGCCTGTTGAATACATGGTTGTATTGATATGTAGTAGGATCGCCGACCCAGAATTGACCCGGAAGAAGACCGAGTCCCCAGGCCATAGCCAGAAGCGGCGTATCCGAAACGTCGTAGGTGCGCCAGAGATAACCAACGTCCAATCTTGTGCCGGAACGGTCGGTGCCTGGTTTGACAACAGCCGGCCTGCGGCTTATAGCATTAGGATCGGTCGGGTTCGGACCGAAGTCTATCTCGGTTATACCATCCCTTGCCGCGTGGGCTTCCATGTCGAGGGGAAGGGGCGGGAAAGTGAACCAGATAGTATCGTCGGTCGGGTTGCAGAACTCGAAGTAAACCGAGTCGTCCTCGCCATAGGCAAGATGACCGTCGATGGGCTCGATGTCCATCGGCTCCATGCAGATAACGACCGTGGTGACGGCGTCGATGAAGACGTTGACGTTATCCAGATGTCCCGGGTAGTAACCGCTGAGAGTCGCGGCCAGATCCACGGTGCCGTAAGGAACATTTTCCAGAAGGAAATAACCGTCGACATCGCTGACGGTGGTGAGGTCGCCATAGTGAACCGTAGCACCGGCGATAGTCTCGTAGGTGTTGCAGTTATAGACGTAGCCTTCGACGGAACCGGTTTGTGTCGGGGCGTTTCCGATCAAGAGGTCGTCGATGTACCAGCCGGCGTCGGAAGAGGAGTATCCATCTGTGCCGAATCTGAAACGAACATCCGTAACGACCGGGAAAGCGGAGAGGTCGATGGTAACCTGTTCCCAGCCCGTGGGGCCAAGACCGTAACCCATTTCGCCGCCCATGGGGTTGCCATAGGCCGCGTCGATAATAGCGGTGTAAGAGGGAGTGGGATCGGTGATGGGAATCCAGGACGTTCCGCCGTCGCTGGAAATGTGGATGTTTCCGCCGTCTTCCATGTCGCCGATGAACTCTTCGGTTTCATACCACTGCCAGTAGGTGAATGTAGCGCCGGGACCGGCGGGAACACTCGGAACCGGGATATCCAGAATATAGATACCAGCGAGAAGATAACCGGAGTTGTAGTAAGCGCCAATCGCCGTCGCCCAGCAGTTGGAACCGCTATAAGCGGCCGTAGGGCCTACAGAGGCCGGAACTCCCCATTCCCAGAGAGCGCCGCCGGAAACGACTCCACTGCCGTCATCGGTCTCGAAGTCCTCGAAGAACCAGTCGCCCAGGTCGAGGAAGAGGGTGTCGGTGGTGATAGTGTCGCCGATGGCGAGGGAAAGAACGGAAGTATAGTCGGGTATATAACCGGTGTAAGTCGCGATAACCTGAATGTCGCCTGCGACAACGCCGTCGAAGAAGAAGTAGCCGGTGGCGTCGGTGGTCGTGGTGAGCCCTGAGGGCAGAATCATGACGTCGATGCCGGCATCGCCGAGAGGCGGAGCGTCGGTGAGGTCAGCATAACCCTGGACATAGCCGATGGGCATAGGATCGAGGGTGAAATTGACCTCGGTCGAATCGTCTTCGACGACGATGACGCTGTAAACGGTCTCAGGATAGAACACCGGATGGAAGCAGTAAACATCCCAGCTTCCCGGAGGAATGCTGTAGATGTGGTAGTCGCCGGCCGCGTCGGTCAAATCGGTATAAACCGGGAATCCAACCACGCCGACTTCAGCACCGGAATTGTCCGCGCGTCCAACGAGATTCACGTTGCCGTAAATATCGCCGCTGGGCGGAGGAACCGTGCAGTAGCGGATTGTGCGGGTCGGGGAAGTAAGACCAAGATAATCAGGTTCTCCCGGAGGGGAACCTTCATGCATATACGCGAGGCCTTTGGAGCCATCGAAATTTTCTATACCCATCTCGATATCACTGAGATCGGGAGGCAGAACGTTCCAGCGGACATCGATAGCCATATTTCCGCCGGGGCAAGGAATAGCATCCGGATGCCAAATCTGAACCTGAACTGAGAAGTTCCCTGTCCAGCCATACTGTCTCCAGTCCATAAATGTAAACATCATCCAGTCGCCGGCGGGATCTTCGCTGTAGTAGCAAAGTCCTGTGGTTCCAACCAGGTCGTCCCAGCACCAGGCAACCTGATTGTTAAGACCGCCGACAGTGGGGATAACAGAGGGAGAGAGATAACTTATTCCCGGGTCAGTTGGGCCGAATTTAATCCAGCCATTACTTCCTACCCAGATGCTATCGTTGTAAGTTACACCCCAATAGGTCAGCGGGAAGGGAAGACTGGTGATAACACCGCGGACATCGTCGTCCTGCATTCCAGCCCAGTTTAAATTGGGAACTGAAGTAGGATTGATCCAGGTAGGATCGGGGCTCATCGGGTAACCGGTGCCGTCTTCATAAATGAAATATTCACCTTCTATGATAGTAACACAGGTGCTCGAGAAGCCTTCGGACGAAGGAGAATAGGTATCAGTCGCCTTGAAGTAATACTCGATTTCGTCCCAGCCGGAGAGTCCGGACAAATTATATTCGTAGTCGCCGAGGCCATCCGGGGCTCCGGTAATATAAGTCATCGGTTCGCACGTCTCGGTTCCACCGTTAATTATGTAGCAGAACTCGGCCGATGCCGGATCGACACCGGTGCCATCGTTGATTGTAACACCAAAGGTGTGGGATGTAGTTCCTGCGGGAAGCGAGGGCACGCAAGTGAAGGCAAACCCGGGAGCGGCTGGTTCGGGGGATGATTCGTAACCTAACACCACGACATTATCGAGCTCCCACCAGTTGTCATTGTAACTGTAGCGCTGGCCATGAAATGCTACACGGCAGTTCGAATATCCTGCGGTGAGTGCCGTGATATTAATTCTGCGATTTTCAAATACCGAGCCCATTGAAATACCGTAGCCGTAAAGCACATTCGGCCATGTCGTTCCGCCGTCAACAGAAAGAACGACTTCGTTGTCGTCAGTACCAACACCGAACCTATTATATTCTGTGTCATAAACAAGAACGATTGAGTCATAAACCGCACCGGTAGCATCGAATGTCGGTGTAATTAGCCAATCGTCCCAGGTTTCGCCGGGAGACCAATAGAGCCTGGCAACTGGAGCCGTAGTCCATGGCCCAGAGGGCGAACTGGTAGGATACCAGTCGTTTGCATTATCTGTCTCGGGTGATTCAGTGCCGCCTTGAATTCTGGTCCAGCCGGTGGGCGGTGATGCCGGCACGGTCCATGTGTCGAAAGTCTCCAAGGGAAATAGCTCGGTCTGAGCAAAAGCGCAGAAGACGAGCAAGAAAATCCCTAAAAAGAGAGTTGTTCTCAACTTCATCCTTTTCCTCCTTGTTGTTTCTAAATTACTTGTTTGTTTCATCGTTATCATCTTTGCAAAATTACTTAATAAACAATAGTTTGTCAAGGCGTTTATTGCCCATGTCGCAATAAACTCCAAGCTTTCAACCTCCGGTTTTGCCGACGGAGGTTCCTAAAGCCCTGCCGATAATCGAATTCTTTCGACAGGTATGGATAATAAACATAATGCTGAAGGGCAAATAAAACAACAAAAAAATGGCCTCTCAAAGATATTTTTTTCAGATTTGAAGAATATTAATCGTCATCCACCGAGTTTACACGGCGCCAGGTCGTCGAACCCCCAATCCATCCGCGTTTGTCGATGGAACCTCGAATTATCATCTCCTTGTCGTTGCGAAGGGTAAGGGAGGCGTAATAGGTCTTCCCCTCCTCGCAGTTGTAGATGAACCCGTTTTTCCATTTTTCGTCCTCGAGGTCGAAAACAAAACCCCAGAACATTTTCATTCCCATTACCGGTTGGCCGCATAGCTTTTCATCCGGATTAAGAATGTCGTGAAAGGGCTGTCCGTCATCATCCAGAGAATCTTTGAGCCACACTATCCAGCCGCAGTAGGTCGAATCGTCCTCGCAAAGCCCCATTCGTGCGATGACCCTCCCCCGCTCGGCTTTCCAGAGACCCTCGATGTCGTCTGCAGAGACCGCCATGGCCGAATTCAACAGAATCAGAGCGAATAAAAAAGCTGTCAATAGGTATTTCATTAAGCCACCTCGGTAATGTCCCTCGAAAGAAGTTTATACAGCACCGGAACTACAAGCAGAGTTAGTGCCGTAGATGTTATCAGGCCGCCGATAATCGCCCATCCCATGGGGTTCCACATAAGGCCGCCGAAGAGGGTCAGCGGCAGTAGGCCGCCTATCGTGGTCGCCGCAGTGAGGACAATCGGCACGAACCGAATTTCGCCGGCGGAAATCAAGGCCTCTTCGGTGCTGTCCCCTTCCGCACGGCGGCGGTTGGCAAAATCGACCAGAATAATCGCGTTGTTGATTACAATCCCCGCGAGGCTCGTGAGGCCTATCATCGCCGTGAACGAGATGTTATTGCCGCTCAAAAAGAGTGCGATAACCGAACCGACAATCGCCAGAGGAATGGTTGAAAAAATGATGAAGGGCTGGCGGAAGGATTTAAACTGATAAACCAGCACTGCGAAAATAGCCAGAATGGCTATTGTAAAAGACCGCCCAAGCCCCCCGAAAGCGCGGTTCTGCGATTCCATCTCTCCGCCGATATTGTAGTGAAAGCCGTCTGGCCAATCGTATCGTTCCAGTTCCTCGACTATGGCTTCGGTGGCGCGGTTAACATTGTATCCTGTCGCCACATCTGCGGTTATCGTAACGCTACGTTTGAAATCGTAATGGTTTATGACGTAAGGTCCCGCCTCGAACTCCACCGACGCAAGTTGAGAGAGGGGTATCATCGTCCCTTCCGGATTCGAGATGTAAATCCGCTCGAAATCCGCCATAGTAGGCGTTCCATCCGCCGGCAGACGGATTACCACATCCCGAAGCTCCCCCTCTTCGTCCCGAATGGAAGTCGCTCGAATTCCCGCCATACTGAAACGCACGGCCTTATCGACCTCGGCGAGGGTAAGACCCAGCATCGCCGCCTTTTCCCGGTTTATTCGCACCTTGATATCCGTCCGCGAACCGCCCATGGGGTTGGAAACATTCACCACTCCGGGGGTTTTGCGGAATATCTCCTCGGTGTCGAAAGAAATCCGCTCCAATTCGCCCAGGTTCTTTCCTATGATGTGAATTGCAACCGGGGCGTCGTTAGGGTAGCCCTGTTCGAGTTCCTTCACTTCGATACTCGCGCTGGGGTAGTCCTCGAAATCCCGTCGAAGCTCCTTTACGAAAAGGGGTATCTCGCGTTTACGTGCCGGATCGACCTCGACAAGCAACTGCCCGATATTAGGACGGCTCTGCTTTGGGAAGGCATTATAGTAGATACGCGGATTATGTCCGGCCACATTTGCAACGTGATGAACAACGTAATCTTTTCCAGCGATAATCTCCTCTGCGAAACTCACCGCTTTATCTGCGGCGGCACGGCTCGACCCCTCCGGAAGCTCGATGTTGATGAACATCTGCGCCTTGCCCGCTTTCGGGAAAAGGCTGGTGCCCATGATGTAAGCCAGAGGCAGAACCGCGATGAGCATAGCCACAGACACCCCGATAATAAGCTTCGGCCTGCGCAGGGAGAAGCGAATGGCTTTGCGGTAACGTTTGCGGATGAATCTATCCAGAAGTTTCTGTACATGTCCCGCTTTTTTAGCGGACTCCGGCGCAAACCACCGGCTGGCGAGGAAAGGGACGAGGGTCATCGCCAAAAAGAGGGAGACGAGGAGGGTGAAAATTACCGTCCCCGGCATGCTTTTGATAAAATCCCCCGCCATGTCGGACATCATGATGATTGGGAGAAAAGCAAGGCAAGTGGTAATCGTGCCGCTGGCTATCGAGGGGCCGACCTCCACAGTGGCATCTATCGCAGAGGTTTTTGGGTCGGTCCCGTCGGCGATAAAGCGGTTGATATTCTGAGTTACGACGATGGCGTTATCGACAATAAGCCCAAGAGCAACAACCAGCCCGGCTATTTGTATCTGCTGAATTCCGAAACCGGCCAGATTCACGAACCCCATGGAAATGATTATCGCCGAGGGGATACTTATCATCGCTACCGCGGATGGCCTGTTGCCGATACCCAGCCAGGTTATGAGCCCCACAAGAATGACCCCCTGGACGAGGTTCATCAGAAAACCGAGGATGAAGTCGCGGACACTGTTGCCCTGGTCGAAAGCGACTTCGAGGGACATATCGTCGGGAAGTTTCGCGCGGAACTTTTCCACAACGCCGTCCAGTTCGCGTTTGATATCGAAAATATTTGTGCCCGGCTGTTGAGTAGCGGTGAGAAAAATCGCCTTGGCGCTGTTAAATCTCGCTGTGTGGGCGAGGTCTTCGAAACGGTATTCCACTTCGGCGATATCTTTTAGATATACAATTTGCGCGTCTCCGAGGGGAATGGGCGTATTAGCAAGGTCGTCGATGCCGGCGTATGAGCCGCTGGTGGCTATGTTAAAACTCCTGCCGCCGATATCGATACGTCCCGCCGGAATATTCATGTTGTTCGCCTGAATTACCGCAATAACTCTATCGAGGGGAATGTTCATTCGGGACATTTTGTTCAAATCCGCAGATACCCGTATTTCGCGCTGAGGGCAGGCTATGATTTCGGTCTCGGCGATGCTGCTTATGACGCGGATTTCGTCTTCGAGCTTTTCGAGCTCACGCTGAAGCTCCACATAGGAGGCCGTTTCGGATACAAGGGCGAGCTGAATTATCCTAACATCGTCCACCGACCATCGGTATATTTCGATAGATTGAAGATCCGCAGGCAATTCGGACCGTTTGGCGTTGATCTTTTCGGAGATTTCGCTGTATTTTTCGTCCGGATCGGCGTTCATTTCGAACTGGGCGCCAACTATTGCGTATCCATTGCCGCAGGTCGATGTGACGATTCTAAGATCACTTACTCCGCCGATTATATCTTCGATCGGCTTCGTGATAAGTTCCTCGATATCCGCCGGCGAAGCCCCCAGATAACGCACTATAACCGAGACCCCCGGCGGCTGAACGGAAGGATTTTCCGCCTTGGGCATATTCCAAACCGCAAAAAAGCCGTAAACCACAAGCCCAAGCACAACCATTAGTGTTAGCCTGTGATTATCGACCGCGAATTTCGGAAGGGATTTCATTTAATAATCTGCCTATTCGATTACCTTTATTTTCGAGCCTTCGGACAGGTTTAAAGCCCCTTCGGATATGACGTGCGAAACGCCCTCAAGCCCCCTTTGAACGGCAATCTGTTCTCCTGTGATGAATGCAAATTCCACCGGTTCCTTTCGTGCTGTCTTTTCGCTCTCGTTCGGCACGAAAACGAACCCGGATTTTCCCTCGATACGAATAGCGGATTCTATGGGCACAAGCTTCATCAGTTCAAGTTTTGAAGGGAAAATGGTAGCTTTCACGATCAGGCCTGTTACGAGATTAAGTTCGCTTTCGTCGAGGACGATCTCCGTTTCGAAGACGCCTGAATTTGGATTTGGAAACTCGCCGACTTGCGAAACGAAGCCGGTCAATACTTTGCCGGGGTAGGCATCAACTTCGATTCGAGCGGAATCTCCGGGAGTAATTCGCACCAGATCCCGGTCAACCACCGCGCATTCGACCACCCAGCTTTTTGCGCCGGAACCGAAGATGAAAACCGGCATGCCCTGCCCGATTAGCTCCCTCTCCTCAGCAAGCTTCTTTAGAATTATGCCGTCGGATGGGGCACGAATTTCGGAATGTTTAAGGTTGAATTCAGCGGCCTTGAGGTCCTGCAGGGCGAAATCGTATGCTGACTGGGCGTTCTGAAGCTGGGCGAGAGGAATCGCACCGTCGTCGAAGAGGTTCTGGGCGCGTTCGAGGTCGCGTGCGGCTTTATCGAGAGCAACTTTGGCCTGATTTACCTTGGCCAGAATCTCCGAAAGGTCGAGTTGCGTCAGAATTTGGCCTTCAGAAACCCTCTCCCCTTCGTCTACATGGATTTGCGCGATAATACCGCCAGTTTTGAAAGACAGCTTGGTAATCTCTCCCGCGGATAGTATTCCCGCGCATATCACAGGCTGGCCAACGCTGTCTTCGGCAATTCTGGCAAGGCGAACGGGCACGGGTTCTTCCTTAGCGCCGTTCCGCTGAATTCGATCGCAGGACAAACAAAACAAAACAAGGCCGGTTATTATAAGGAAGATTGGAAATCTCTTTGCCATTTTAATCTATCCTTCCGACGTTCCGACGCCGTCGAACAAATCGTCCACGAATTCGTTCCAGTGGGAAATCGGGTCGATTACGCTTCCGGTCATCCATGTAGCATTCGCCAGCCCCATAATCATCGTGACGACGCAGAGGCTTAGCCGCTTGGTGTTCCGCGCCCGGACCGCGCCCTTTTCGAGAGCGTCCCGGAAGTATTTCTTAATGAATTCGACTGCCATCGCGATTCGTTCCAGAAGTTTTCTGCGAACTTCAGGATCTTTCATCGCCTCGGCGCGGACTTCGTTGTAAAGCTTCTGGAGCATGGTATCTTCGGTCAATTTCTTGATGAAAATAGTTCCCCCTTGCCGAAGAAGCTCCCTAGGGGAGTGAGTTTCGCTGAGACGGTCAATCTCGTTCCAGATTTCGCGGTTTGTGATAATCATTTCGTCGAGGATGGCCATGAAAATCTCCCTCTTGGAATCGAAATACCAATACAGGCCGCCTTTGGTCATCCCCGCCAGTTTGGCGATATCGTTCATGCTGGCGGCGTTATATCCCTTTTCGGCGATACACTTCGATGCCGCAGAGATTATCTTCCGCCGTTTTTCGTCCTTCTCATAATTCATAATATAGCCTCATTTCAACATACCTACCGGTAGGTATGTTGAATATAAGCGAATTTGCCGCTATCCGCAAGGGATATTTTAATGCAAAAAAAGGGCGGCTGAAAAGCCGCCCTCGAAGATTGAATCCCAGTTAGGATTATTTGATTAAACTCACCCTGCGGTTCTCGTCCCTGTGGGGGCTGGAGAATCGGACGAAGTAAGTTCCGCTGGCAACTTCGGCGCCGGAATTATCGACTCCGCGCCAGGTAACATCGTAGAAGCCCGCATCTAGGTCCCTATCCATAAGAGTTCTGACCTTGCGTCCGGTGATATCGAAGATTTCGATCTTAACCGGGCCGGCTTCGCTCTCCGGAATACCGAACTCGATACGGCTCGCGGAGTTGAAAGGATTCGGCGTGGGGCCGGCGAGGAAGAATTCCCTCGGAAGATCGCCCTGATCGGCGCCCTCTTTGGCAACCCATGCAACAGGCGCTGTTGCGATTATCCTGATTTTGTGTTTCTCCATTGTGCTCGTGAAAGTGTATTCGTTGTTAGCGAGCATATCCATGAAAATCCCGTGGTCGGGGTCTTCGATGAACATCGCGAAACCTTCCGGCAGGCTCTCGATATTCCAGCGGACGGCGACTTTCTGGTTTTTGACGCTCTGGCAATCGAGAATTGCATTGTAGATTGTCTGAACCGATCTTTCTCCGACGAAGTATTCCATGAATCTTCCGTCGCTATCGTCCACGAAGAAAAGCTTGAGATGGGGCGCGGGATAGCAGAAATCGGGAAGTTTCTCTACGAACATCCTGTTTTCGGCCTGTGCTTCGTCCACGAATTCCTTGAAACCGAAATAGTTGTTGCCGTCTTTCTGGCCTGCCTCTTCGGAGAAAACGCCTATATTAACTCTCCATGCTTCTGCAAGTTCCGGGTCTGGAGTGGGGCGAACCCTTCTGGAACCGGGGCCTATCGTGGTTTTCATACGGACGACGAGAGAGTCGCCGGGCCCGATCGGCGCTCCGTTTCCAGTCTGAAGCCAGAAACCTTCCCAATTAAGCAGAGACACGTCGTGGTGAGTTCCCCCTTCGACCCCTGATATCTGATAATAGTCGTGTGATCTCCAGCACTGAATCGTTGAAGTAATCCAGCTTGCAATTGCGGCTTCGTTAATCGATTTCGCCTCCACAAATGAACCGGAATTATAATGGACAATTTCGGCCTGTTTCCATAGGACGTCGTAGGTATCTCCGCCTGCCTTATAGAATGGGTTTGCACACATATTATAGAACATACCGCTGTGATCTTCTTCACTGTCCCATTTAGTGAGAGGGATTTCCATCCAGTCGGAGGGATTTGGTTTAACACCAGTTACGTCGATTTGAACTTCGTCGCAATGGTCCTGAACGAGCCAATATCCGTGTCCCGGCCAGAAAGGTTCCACCTGGGGTTCTGCTTCCGGGCCGCGGTAAACGGCATATGCTCCGATATCGCCTCTGTATTTGCTTATCTGCCACCATGAATTGTATTTGCCGGGCCATCCGCCGTCGTCGGCTTCGCAGATATACCAGAAATCGTCGTAAAGGACGAGGTCCTGGTCGCCACGAGTTGTGGCGGGCCAGAAAGGAGGTTCGGTGCTGTATCGGGTTATGTATTGTGCACGATATGCGTCGTGATCTTCGACAGGATACAGGGGAACTCCCATAAGGGAATATCCGCGCCAGACTACAGTGCTGGCGTCCATGTTCGCCGGAATCGGCTGGCCGTAAGTAATTTGCTTATCGATAGCCTTGTCGAGCTGTTCCCATTCGCGAAGGTTCACTGTGTACCAATCCGGCCCGGAGGGCGCGTCCACTGTATGTTCGGGGAATTCGAGGTGGCTTCCGGCGTCGGCCCATTGAGAACCATGGATTCCAGTAAGCCAGTCGTCAACTTCATCGAGATCATAACCGGCGGTCGAATCCATAAAACTCTCGCCGAACTGATACCAGTTGACAAGATTGACCACTCCGTCGTGGGGAATAGAGCCAGAATATACTATGTCGATCTGAGCTCTATATTGCTGAAAATAATCCTGATCTTTCACATCGAGCCAATCGGAATAATCAACGGTTCCGGTGTATTCAGCATCACTTGTATTAGCGCGCCATCTTGTATTGAGGTATCCGGGGCCTTCGCTGGCGCCTGTGTTCAATTCATATTGCCATTCGGAAAATTCGTCTATCCAAACTGTATCCATTGTGGCGAGGCCTGTGTTGTAAATGGGGTTAGCGCTGACTTTCCAATCTCCGCCGCTGAGGTTGCTGTATGAACGGTAGCCCACGTAAGCTGGGTTGGATGAACTGAGGGGGACGTAATTCCATAAAAGCGGGTTGGGATAGAAATCAATAGCATTTGCGTTGAAAACCACAGGGATGTTGTTAATCTGGACGAAGCCCTGCCATAGATAGAAGGAATCTGATCCGGACTCTTCCCAGGTAACATTCGACACACTCTGACCCGCGGCAGATTCTTTTATCTCGTATGTTCCACCGGATTTGGCGACTCCCGGAGAAAAGGAGCTACGTTCTATGCGAGGTTGACCGAGAGCGGTCATGCACAGAAGTGAAACAAAAGTCAGTATTAAAGTCAACTTTGCAAATCTATTCATCACAGCCTCCCTAATTGGGGCAAGGAAAACGTTGTTTCCAACTCATATAATTATATACATATTTTAACTTTTCACAAGCCAAATATTCCCATTACTTTCCGAAGAGTATTTTCGACAACGGGGTCAAAGAATACCGTATTTATTTATCGCACGTAATATGCCATCGACTTAACTACTTACTATACAAAACGTTATATCTAACGAAGCATGGTTCGACAGTGTGCATATTCCCCATTTTAAAGGGACAACATGGGGAATATTGCCAAATCTATATAAACCGCTCAAACCGCTCGGCGGGCACTTTGCACACGGGGCACTTATTCGGCGGATTATCCCGGGCGCATAAGTAACCGCAGACTTTGCATCGCCAAACGGGATAATTGAGATTACTTGCGGGTAACTCGTTTTCGTTCTTCCCGTGCTTCTTGTTCATTCTTTCCGATCTGGAAGCGCGGCGTTCGGGAATCGAGTGGAACTCTGCAGAACCATCAACTACTTCGGCTGAAACGTAGAGAGCGCAGTAGCATGTGCCGAATTCGCTAATATCCGGGTCGCGGTAGTCGCATGGGCAGATAATATCGAGGTCGGCTTCCTTTTCCCCCTCGGCCAGACGGCATGGACATGCGGGGTAGCCGTAGCGTTCTGTGTTCGTCAGAAGACCCTCTACAAGGCCTTTGGTGAACTCGATATCGGGGTTGAGGAAATATCCGCCCTCTTCGGCTTCACGCTTCAGCCGCTGGTGTTCTTTGTCGATAGTTTCGCTTGAAATGTCCATTATTCCAATATATCCCGTGTTCTGTCCTCTTTGAATCCGACAATTACCTCATCGTCGATGACCAATGTTGGGAAAGAGACGCGCGGGTTGTATTTCTCCACCTCATCGACGGCGGCGGTCTTCTCGTCACTGGAAAGAAGGTCAATATAGATAAACTCGAACTCAACGCCAAGCTCTTCGAGAAGAGCGCGTGTCTTTTTACACCATATACAAGTGCTCAGGGCGTATAGGCGGATATCGCCGGCTTTTCTGCCTTCAACTTTTTCGAAATTCATAGTTTCCTTTCAGTTTGGTTTGAAGATAGTGCCCATAAACAAAATTGCGCCGGAATTTCTTTCGATTATTCCGCAGAAAAACGGTCTATTCACGAGCATAGAGAAAGGTTCCGAGGGGTCCATTTCAGGTGCCATCGATCCGACCATCTCGATCGCAGTAACTGCGGCGGCTTCGGTGCCTTCCTCGTCCACTTCGATGAAGGTTTTATGAATCACACGGCTTATCCATGCGGGTTCAAAGGGAGTAATTCCGCTAAAATCGGCTTTCGCGGCGGTGAAGGCGTCCGGCATACCCATTCCGATAAGGGCGTCGTTGAGTTCGAGGTCGTATTCCACCTTGAAACGCGGCAGATAAAGTCTCCCATCTCGTTTGGCGAAATTAACCATCGTCTCGCCCCACCAGCTTGCGCTTTTATTCTTCATGAACTCGCTCAAATCCTCTCCCTCGGCTGGCAGGATTATTACCATCTCGTAACTGCGGTCTTTATATGGCAACTTGACGGCTTGGAAATCGTCGGCCTCCAAATAGCTGTAATCATCGCGTTTGAACATCATCTGCACCTTTTGAGTGCCCCCGTTATGAAGATAAAAATCATCCTCTTCGGTTATATTCGAGTTGAACTGGTCGAACCATGCGCCTTTGAAATATACGGCGTTTATCAGGACGAGGATTGCCATGGGATCTAGCTGGCTGAGGATTCTGTCGATTTTGCCATTGGTTTTTTCGGAAACCCAGCCATTTATCTCGGACAAAACCGCGGGGTTTTCGAAATCCCGTTCGTTGGCGGAGGCGTCGTAATATTCCTGAAGCCCATTGATGAATTCTTCGTGGAAGGGCACTCCCTTTCTCGCCCAGAGCGAATTTGCGATTTGCAACCGGACTTCTTCGCTACTCGTGAGATGCCATATCAACTGCTGATTGCTATGGTTAAGGGCTTCGGTCGGCATTCCGGCGATGTTCATAACCTCGGCCATCTGGGTTTTGGTCTCGCCGTCGGCGCCGTTATAGCACATTTGCAGGGCTATAGTTATTGAGAGAGGTGAGATGAAGATATTTTCGTGGGGCGATGATTCGGTGAGGCCGTTGAAAAGTGTGAAACCGAATTCGTTATCGGCTTTCACAAGGCCGTAATCGACTGTTTCCGGAACTTCAGAAAAGGCGCAAGCGGCCAGAATGATTGTTCCGAAGGCTATAGTGAGCAAAACTGCTGTCTGCATTTTTTCCGTCCTGTTTATTAATTAACATACTCTTTTAAGGTGGGGTGCGAAGAAGGAAAAGTCAAGTTATTTCAAGCCGTCGGCAGAGATACCCTTGCGATTTCGCGATTAATGATTATTCTTATATAATAAGTTGATAGGAGCGTGAGATGGGATTTATACCTGAAGAAAGAATCGAAGGCACTCGGTTAAAGAGCGAAAAGCCAAATTATTTCGCGTATTGGACTACCGCCGTGATTGTCGGTATAATTGTGGCGATACTTCTCAAACAGTTCCTGGTTAAAGGATATTATGTTACCACAGAAAACATGAAACATTCCTTGTATCCAGGCGATGTTGCCCTTGTTCGGAAAATGAACCCTCAGCAAATTGCCGACCGAAGTAGTATAATTTGCTTCGTTTATCCAGCGGAAACTTCTCAGTATCGTTTTGGACGGGTTGTCGGTAGAGGTCTCGATATAGTCGAGATAGTCAATAAAAAGCTGTTTGTAAATGGACGAAGTGTCGATTTGCCACCGGGGGCTTTTTTCGCCGACAGCAAGATAGAGGATGATCCTTTTTCCCTTCGAGATAATTTCGGGCCTTTTACGGTGCCGGAGGGACACTATTTCGTTTTAGGAGACAATCGTGACCGGGCAATCGATTCGAGATCCTTCGGGACTGTGCCTTATTCTTATGTTTTAGGCAGACCCATGAGAATTTTCCTCGGTTGGAAACTCGACCCTCGCGCTCCGAAAGTTACGGGTCTTATGGACATCTTCGATGTTGTAATCTATAACATCTCGAACTTCATGAACCGCCTTGACCTGAGCCGTCTCGGGAAGTCAGTCCGGTGATGGGACGGGGTTGCTATGTCCACATACCCTTCTGTGCGGGAGGTAAATGCCCTTACTGCGCCTTTTACTCGGTTCCCTACCGCAGGGAACTCACCGACGATTTAATCGAAATGCTTATTGAGGAGGCCCGACGCGAAGGCATCGAAAGGATTGACACCCTTTATTTCGGCGGCGGAACACCGACTTCGCTGAACGCTATTCAGATCGAAAGACTTTTGTCTGAGCTTCTGCCGATTGTTTGTCTATCGGATAACGCCGAGATAACCTTCGAAGCCGGCCCGGATACTCTTGATCCCCAAAAAATGGAATTGCTTCGCAATTCGGGAGTTAATCGGCTTTCTATTGGCGTTCAGTCTTTCTCCAATAGGCTTCTAAAAACCCTCGGCCGACGCCACAGCGTGGAATCGGCAAATCGCGCTATACGATCAGCAACTGAGCATGGTTTTGAGGTTTCCATCGACCTGATGTATGGAATCCCCGGTCAGAGCATATCAGATTGGGATGAAAGTCTTCGTGCTGTGGTATCTGCGGGCGTAAATCATGTCTCGCTATACTGCCTGTCCTTCGAGAAAAACACCCCTTTCGAAACATTTAGAAATGCCGGCAGATTAGTCCCCGCAGATGATGACATGGAGTCCGCCATGTTCTTCAGAGCTGTCGAAACCCTCGGCGCTGAGGGATTTCTGCGTTACGAGCTTTCAAATTTCGCACGGGAAGGCAAAGTCAGCAGACATAACCTTAACTACTGGCTCGGCGGGGGGTATTACGGCTTCGGCCCTTCAGCCCACGCTTATTATCCAGGGCCGCAAGATTGGGTTCGCATCGGAAATACGCCGAATATTGAGGATTACATCGAAAAATTGAGCATGGGTGAGAGTCCTCGTTCCTTCGAGGAAAAACTCACCCCGAATCAACTTGTAGAGGAATTCTTGATGTTGCGTTTACGCCTCGTGGAAGGATTTTCCATCGATGACGCGCAGAAAGCTTTCCCTGAAATCGGCGGAGAAGTTCTGTTTGAAACCCTGCGAAACCCGATTGAAAGGGGTTTTCTTCAAATGGAATTTGACCGGGTGTTTGTCCCTGAAAAGATGCTCTTCGTGGCTGACAGCTGTATAGTTGAGGCTTTGCGCGCAGTCGAAAAGGTTTCAAAACATTACAAAAGCCCTCTAACATAGAAATAGAGGGCTTTTGCATGGGTTGAGTGAAATTTTTTCTTAGCTTATACCGAGGTATGTAACTTCGCCGGATAGTATTCTATTGAGGATTTTCACGAATTTGCCACCGTCGTCGGAAAAGTTAACCGGGTAATCCTGAATCTGGGCTATGCTCAGTGCACCGATTTTTTCGGATCTATTAAGCTCGAAATTATTTTTGTGATGGCGAACTCTTTTCCGACGCGAACTCTGAGTCGCTATCGCCGCGCACCGACTGGAACAGTATTTGGGCGTATATTTGGCTCCGACTTTTATCAAAAAAGTGTTATCGCAACCTTCCCTTTCGCATTTTTTAAGTGCCCTTGGCAGTTTTTTTCTCGGCATGATGAGCCTCCTAAGCGTTTTGCTTCATGTTGAATTTACGCGTATTGCGTGCCAAAAGGCAAATAGAGGCCGTAATGAGTTGTTATACAACGCATTACAAAACTTCACTTATCCTTAAAAAGGATCAAACACATCAACAAGGGGAATATTCCCCATTGAAAATGGCATTATTCCCGAAATCCCTTGCCGAGAAGGGAATTCGCAATTATATTCTGCCTATGAATTCGCAAGTAAAAATCGGATTAAAGACACTCCTCGAAAAGCCCTTGAACTATCCGCTCGGCGATTCTCCGGCTCTGCTCTGCCATGAGGCGTCGGTAACATCGGATATGATTCACGCCTTGGACGCTCTTCTATCGGCAAATGTCCGCCTGAAAGGTATTTTTGGGCCTCAGCACGGTATTTTCGGGACGGATCAGGCTAATATGGTGGAATGGGAAGGCGGTGCCGAGTTTCATGGAATCCCGGTCCATTCCCTATATGGGGCAAATCGAAAGCCCACAGAGGAGATGATTTCCGGCCTAACTTCCATGATAATCGACCTGCAGGATGTCGGCGCGCGTTATTTTACTTACATCTGGACAGCCCTGCTCTGCCTTCGCGCCTGCGCCGAGAATGATATTCCGGTAATAATTTGCGACCGACCGAATCCTATCGGCGGTGAAATCCCCGAGGGACCGGGAATCGATGGGAGTTTCGAGAGTTTTGTCGGCATGGCGAATATTCCCGTGCGGCACGGCTTGACTATCGGCGAACTGCTGTCGTTGCTGGCTGAGCGGGAGGGGATTTCCGAGTTTCTGCACATATCGAAAATGTCCGGTTGGCGTCGCGAAATGGGCTGGCCGGATACCGGTCTCGACTGGATTAATCCTTCCCCAAATATGCCCGGTTACTCGACCTCCATCGTTTACCCGGGGGGATGTCTTCTTGAGGGCACAAACATTTCCGAGGGCAGGGGGACTACGAGGCCTTTCGAGCTTGTCGGCGCGCCGTGGATCGACAGCCGGGATTTTGCGGCTGTTTTGGACGCCGAATGCCTTCCCGGAATTATATTTCGCCCAACTGAGTTCAAACCGATGTTCGATAAGTATTCCGGCGAGATTTGCCGGGGAATACAGGTGCATGTTGCCGACAAATTCTCTTTCCGACCAGTCTTGACCTATTACTCGATAATCAAATGCGCCCGCAGTCTGTATCCCGATGAGTTTGCATGGTCGAATCCGCCTTATGAATACGAATTCGAAAAATTGCCGATAGATATCCTCGCCGGATCGCCGAGGTTCAGGCAGGCCGTGGAAGAAGATTTGCCGTGGGCATATGTCGCCGATCAATGGCATACAAACGAAACCGCGTTCGCTGAAGAGCGTCGCAAACACTTGATCTATTAATATGGAAGCTATCATCTTATGCGCCGGAGAAGGAACGCGCCTGAGGCCGCTGAGCAACCGCCTGCCAAAGCCACTTTTCCCGATAGTTTGCGAGCCACTGCTGGGCGGAATTCTCGATAACCTTGCTCGGCACGGCATTTTTCGAGCCGTCGCAAATGTTTGGTATCGAAAAGAGGATTTTCTTGAGTTCGCCCAGGAGCGTTCCGGCGGAGAGGTTCTGTTATCGCTGGTTCCGGAGGAAAAACTTCTCGGCACCGGCGGCGGAATAGCCAATGTCGCCGATCACATCAAACCCAAAGGAACCTTTCTCGTCCACACAGGCGACATTTTTTCGAATATCGATTTAACATCTGCGATACGCGAACATAGGGCATCCGACGCGAGACTGACATTTCTGGTGAGAAAGGGCGCAAGGGAGATTTTCACCCGGGAAGGCGCTGTAGTGGATATCAACAGCCAAATCGGCACGGAGAGCGATTCTGCGTGGAAATTTACAGGCATAAGCATCTGGGAGCCGGAAATTCTGAAGTTCATGCCCCGTCCCGGAACACCCGGCGGCGCGGTGGAAGGCTGGATTTCAGCCATACGCGAACTGCCCGGGCAAATTCGCATCCATGACATTGGAGACGCCCTCTGGAGCGACATTGGCACGCCGAGGGACTACTTGGAACTGCACAGGAAACTCCTCGATGGCGATAACTTCGTCGCAAAAGGGGTTGACTATGCCCATGGGGTTCGAATGCGTGGAAATGTCTGCATATGCGGGGGCGCGAGAATAGCCTCAGGATGCAGTTTGCGCGATACTGTCATCTGGCCGGGATGCGAAATCGGCCCCGGGACAATTCTCGACGGCGCGATTGTCGGCCCCTTTGGAATACACCGAATATGATTACTTCGAGACTAAATGATTTCATCGTCAATTCAGGTTTCGACGGCTGGCAGATACAGCCTATGGGGGGCGCGGGGTCGGATAGAATGTTTCATCGCATTCAAAAGGGCGAGAATAGCTCTGTTGTGATGTCCGGAAAAGGTCATGGCGCGCAAATTGCTGACTGGCTAGAGGTTCAGAGGTATCTTCGTGGTCTCGGTTTCGGCGTTCCGGCGGTTTATGCTTTCGATGCATCTGTTCCGGCATTAATTGTGGAAGATTTTGGGGAATTCCATCAACCGGAGGGGAATGATTATGGCCTCGTCGTTCGCGAACTGGCGCGATTAGCTGTTTTTGGGGGGGGTAGTATTGCCGAATGCTCCGTTGTAGCCAATCGCCCTTTCGATTTCAAAGCCTTTCGATGGGAGTCGGAATATTTCGCCGAAAATTACCTGCGCGATTTTCGCAAGTTGGACGTGGACACTATAAATACATTATCTGCCGACTTCGACCTCATCGCTGAAAAATTGTCTCTACTGCCCAAATATTTTACCCATCGAGATTTTCAATCGACAAATGTTGCAGTGATTGAGGATTCAGTTAAAATCATCGACTTCCAATCCGCCCATTATGGCCCGGTGGAATACGATCTTGCAAGCATCTTATGGGATCCATACGTTCAGATATCCGAAGTTCTTCGAGGAAAGTTGATTTTAGAATATATTGACGAGTTAGAAAAATACGAAGGAGCTTTCGATAGAGAAGAATTCGCTTCAAATCTTGAACTGGCGGCTGTTTCACGGCTAATGCAGGCATTGGGGGCGTTCTGCTTTCTTTCTTCTGTCAAGGGGAAGCTGATTTTCACGGCTCACATCGCCCCGGCCGAGATGCGCCTGAAGAAGCTCCTTGCAGATAACCCAAGAGTTAGAAGGCTTGAGAAAACCATCTTCCCTTGAATACAGACATTTTTGGCGCAGAATATCTAATATAAGGATATCCTGCGTCAATCGCCTGTAAATGCTTCTATAAAAGGCTAAACGGCCTACTGGGGCATGTAGGAAACCGGATGGTTGAGCATAAGTTTCTGAGTGTCTTTCAGGCTTAATGCTTCGCGGAGGCCGTCTCTGTCCATGATTGCGCGCACTACGGTGGCAAGATTTCCCGAGGCGCAGAAAATTGAGATGTTTTGCGATACTATTCCGGCGTCTTCGGCGGCCCAGGTCATTTTTTGATCTTCATCCCCACGCTGAAACCGTGCGGTTTCGGACACGAGCAGGAGGAACAGGGGCGCGTCCGCAATAGTCTCCTGCCTGTCTGCGGCGAGTTTTCGGAAATCGCCGTCCACGACGTGTTCGAGGATATTCTTTTCTGGATTGTATAAATAGGCCGCAGATTCCATGAGGACGTAAACATCGATGTCCTGGGCATTTATAGCCGACGGCGCCGTGCGTTTGCCCTCATCGGGACGGTTGATTCCGTTCGCCGCCCAGAGTAAATTTGACATATCCTGCAATTCAAGGGGTTTCGGATCGAATACCCTTGTGGATTTGCGCAGGGATAGGGCCTGCATCACGGGAATACCGCGCTTCAAGTCCGGTTCTTTCAAAGCGATAGGTTCGGCATTTTGAGCGAGGACTGCAGTTGTCATGATTAATCCAATCAGTAAGAATAATTTCATCGTAGAATCCTTTCAAGTCAACGTGTTTAGCAGAAGTAGTCTGTTTCGATAAATGTGGAGATAGTTGAGGATATTTCAATGTTTTTTTCTGAAAAGTAGAAAATGGGGGGGGGTGTGAATTTAGATGCTTTATACAGAATAAGTATTGATTCATCTGGAATCGATGCTTTTCTCGCTTTCAACTCTCAACTCTCGACCTTTCTCCGTCGAGCATTTCCAACAACAATGCCTATAACGATGAGTATCAGGCCGAATATCGTGGTTGTGCGGATATCCTCGGCCAAAATCGTGCGGATGAAGATTAGCGACAGGAAAGGGCTGAGGTAAATCATGTTCGCCACTTTCGCCGAGTTCTCCGACAGCTTCAGCGCCATCAGCCAGAACACGAAGGTCGCGCCCATCTCGAAAAACCCGACGTAAGCCGCCGCGCCCAAAGCTTCTGCCGGCACACCAAAACTCGCCCCGGTTATCGCAACCAGCGCGATTATGAATATCGTCCCGAAAGCGAAATTGACCGCGAGTTTCACCACCGGGTCGGACTTCGAGCGGATGTTGAGTATCCAGTAGGATGCCCACAGCAGGGCGCTTCCCAGACCGAGCGCGACGCCGAGCAGGTCGTATTCCATTGTCCCGAAACGCCAGCCGGTGGCGATGGTAATCACGCCGCAGAAGCCAACTATCAAAGAAATATAGCCACGCCATCCGATTTTTTGCCGAAGGAAAATCGCGGAGAAGACCACCAGCACGATGCCCCAGCTGTAATTGAGTGGCTGGGCTATCTGCGCGGGCAGGAGGGAGTAGGATTTGAACAGGACAATATAATATAGGAAAGGATTCAGGAATCCCATGAGGGCAGAAGTTCCGAGGTCGCGCCATCCGAAACGGCGCAACTGCGGGAGTTTGCGCTGGATAAGCACTATCGCGAACAACGTCGCTGTGGAGACCGCCGAGGAGTAAAGCAGGAGCTGGAGAAACCCCATCCGCTCCAGCGCAAGCTTGAACGCGGTGGCCACGGTTGACCACATCAGCACCGCCGCGCCGGCGTATAGATAGGCTTTGCTCTGCGTCTTCATGCGGGAAAGATAGGACGAACGGGGCGGGAACGCAATGGAAAAGAAGGGAAGTCGGAAATTTCAAAATTCAAATTCCATAAGAGGCGGGGGAGACGGCGCTGTATTAGGGAAGGGGAACTGGACTCTCTGAAGCGAGAACTGCACTCTTGGAACGCTCGGTTACAACCTCGGAAAACAAGACTGCACTGTCGGAAGCGGGGAACAGGGGCTTGGAAGACGCTGATTGTTGTATATTGTCCTTTTTCGCCCGATTTTCTTGATTTTTGGGGTAGTTCGCTATACTCTCTAACAACCACTACGTGGAATGATTCGTCTAATCTCCACTCCAAACCTGATGGCTGACCTTTAACTGAATAGCTTCTTCACCTATTGAATACCATGGCGGGGTATCGATTCGAAGCCACAGATAAGTCGAATCGCCCGGTGGAAGAAACTCCATTCCCCCGAAGACGTCCGATGCACTCCAATTTATCACATCTGGTTGAATCAGCGTTGTGGTATCGCTAAACATTGAACTATCTGGTTGAGTCTCCGCGAAAATCGCTGAGATGCTGTAACAGTTGTAATAACAGAGAGTTGTATCGCGAGGAAGGGAAGTATCGCCGACATGCGTAGCAAGCTTCCAGAAGGCAGTCGAGTCATTAACGGAAAGACCAATTTGAAGTGTATCAAGGCTATTGTTAACTAGTCTCATAAAATCCGGAAATTCCAAGAATACATAATCACCGCGGTGTTCGACAGTGTCCGGTATCCAGGAGGGATTACCCTCGTGGGTCTCTGGGGAAAATATCACTAACGAGTTGTTTATAGACACTTCTATCGAAGCGGAATCAATGCATTCACCTCGATTGACTTCATTGGTAACGACTAATGCAACGTCGCAATTATTTTTCGGCGATATTTCAATGTCTTGCGATGTTAGCCGATAACAATCAGATGATATGGAATTCAACAAAGCTGGTAGCCAATCTACTGATAAGATATCATACCAGTATCCGCCGCTAAGATAACTGAAATACTGATACCAGCCCAGGAATCCTGTTCCGCCATAGGGACTCCAGGGAACAGGAGAACTAAAAGTTCCGCAACTTGTCAAGTAAGTTGATTTGGTACACAGGGATATTTTCACATGTTTAGATTCAATCTGAGCCGCAAGTCCCGTATCTGTCTGTGCCGCGGAATCTGCAAATATGCCCGTTCCCAAGTTACAATCATCACAAGGGTCTATGACCTGACAATAGGGCGCATCCGTTAAACAAATAGCAACCCCCTTAGCTTCAGTTCTCCATTCGTATAAATTTATCGCATCGGCAATTGCATCAAGAGACTGTTCGGTATAATCACTTCCGCCATCACTTTCAACGGAATCCAGTCTTGCAAGAAATGCATCGGAGTTGTCAGTCATCTGAATGCCGGGTGAAATGAGATCAAAATCAGCGATATTTCTTCCATCACCAAAAGTAACAAGTCCGAGTCTATAATCGAAGCTATCTGAATCCAAAGAATCAATAAAGGCCGGGATTGCCAGAAAAAGGGAGTCAAGATAAAAAATCATCGAACCTGTCGTGTCCAACACAAAAACGACATCTATGATTTTGGAAGAATCTGGTTCGTTTATAGTCCAAAGGTAACTCAGGTTTTCGCATACTTCGTTAGTGTAGGCATGCAGTGCTAATGTATCACCCAAACTTATAGCGGTATCTCCAGGTATTATTTCTAAATCCCATTCCTGGACATCTACTAATATTTCCGAAAACAGGTCGAACTGTCCTTCGTCACAATCCATAGTAACAGCAACATTATACTCCGTGGGGATTGGAGGAGAAACAAAGATAGAAGGAGAGCCAGAACTAATAACGCTATCATCGATCGACCATATGTATTCTATTGGGTGGCAAAGACATTCTCCGGTAACGACTATTTCGAGTTCCGCGGAATCCCCACAGCAAATTGTTCTATCCTGTTCGATATGCAGAGAGCAATCGTATTCACAGTTATTAACCGTTATTGTCACAGAAGATGTATCCCATAAGTCGTCTGGATTTCTGATATCGTTGGAGAAAAAAGTATAAGTCGTAGTTGACTCCGGATAGGCGATTGGATTAAGTAAGGTCGAATCTGATAAACCTTCGGAAGGAGTCCATCCGTAGGACTGGTAGATATCGGGAAATCCTATTATATTGGCGTTTAGAGACGTTGAATCCCCAATGCATATATCGGTCAGCGCGGCTCCTACGTTTACAGAGTAATCAAAACCGCAATATAGAAGACTTTGCACAGGTGTATCGCTATCTGTTTCAGTTCCGTCTCCTAAACGGCCGTCGTAGTTATCTCCCCACGCCCAAAGAGTGCTATCCGATTTTATGGCCAGCATATGTCTGCCGCCGCATGCTATCGAAAACACATCAGTGAGAGTGCCGACACTGCCCGGACCAACGACCTGAACCGGTGTGTCCGAGTTATACGTTGTGCCGGTCAAACCATTTCCAAGCTGACCATATTCATTATCGCCGAATGTCCACACACTTCCATCATTCTTCAACACGGCAGAGAAGAATGAACCTGCGTCTAATCGCACTGCACCGGTCAAATATCCGATACTATCTGGGCCGACAACTTGCACGGGAGTATTGCTATTATCATTTGTTCCATCTCCGAGCTGGCCATAAGAATTCATTCCAAATGCCCAAACAGAGCCATCCGATTTCAGAGCAAGAGTATGGTTCCCTCCTGCTGATATTGCGATGATATTGTCAAGATAACCCACTCCTCCAGGCCCCAAAACTTGAACAGGAGTATCGCTATTGTCATTTGATCCATCACCAAGCTGTCCATGGAAATTTCGTCCCCAGGTTAATAGAGTGCTATCGGATTTCAAAGCGATAGTATTACGTCCTCCTGCGGCAATTGCAATGATATCGTCGAGATAACCTATTCCCCCTTCTCCAACAACCTGAACAGGCACATTCCTGCTGGAATCAGTGCCATCACCGAGTTGCCCTTCAATATTGCTCCCCCATGTAATTACAGTGCCGTCCGATTTTAGTGCTACTGAATGATTAGAACCACCCGCAATATCGATAACATCATCCAGATATCCGTGCCCGCCGACTTCAAGCACCTGGATAGGAGTCGTCTTATTAATCTCGGTTCTATCCCCTAATTGGCCGTAATAATTCATGCCCCATGCCCAAACTGTGCTGTCAGATTTTATTGCAAGTGTATGGCTGCTTCCGTTATCAAGGTCTATGAAAGATGTATCTGCAACCCATAATGGAATGCTACTGTTATCGAATGTGCCGTCTCCAAGCTGCCCACGATTATTTCTTCCCCATGTCCAGACTGTTCCATCGGATTTCAAAGCTCCCGAATGGTTGTCACCACCAGTAATTCTAAAAGGACACTGCGCACTACAAATCGAGAAAATTGAAAGTATCAATAATAAGAATAGATATGTTTTCATTTCACTCCTCCACACTAATTACTATGTAAGTTAATCTGTTATACTATTCCTGTCAACAACTAAATATTCCGATTCTATGACTTTGCCCTCACATATTTATATTAAGGCTTCCCCCTTCTCCCATTGACAACCCCCCAACCATTCCTTATATTCGGCGGTCAGGAGGTTTTTATTATGAGTGTTAGAGTTAGATTTGCGCCATCGCCGACCGGAATGCCCCATGTGGGCGTCATTCGCACAGCCATCTTCGACTGGTTGCTGGCGAGGCATTATAACGGCCAGTTCGTCCTGCGTATCGAGGATACCGACCGCACAAGGTTCGTCGAGGGCGCGGTGGACAACATCGTCGAGGCGCTACGGTGGCTTGGCATGGACATCGACGAAGGCCCCGACCCTATAGGCGGGCAATATGGCCCGTATTTCCAGAGTCAGCGATTGGATTTATACTACCGGTATGTCGATTACCTCATCGAAAAGGGGTTCGCGTATTGGTGCGACTGTTCGACAGAGCGTCTGGCAGAGCTTCGCGAACAGCAGGCACAGCGCAAGGAGAACATCGGCTACGACGGCCATTGCCGTGAAGGCGGCCTCTCCGGCTCCCCCGGCGACGGCGTCCATGTCTTGCGGTTCAAAATTCCAGTGTCGGGCACTACTACGTTCCATGACGAGCTTCGCGGCGATATCACTGTGCAGAACGCCGACCTGGACGACCTCGTCCTAATAAAGCGCGACGGCTTCCCGACTTACCATTTCGCGTCGGTCATCGACGACCACCATATGGCGATTTCCCACGTCTTCCGCGGGGAGGAGTGGATTTCGTCCGCGCCCAAACATAAGCTCATCTATGACGCGCTGGAAATCGAGCCGCCGAAATTCGTGCATGTCCCGGTGATTCTCGGCCCGGACAAGAAGAAGCTTTCAAAGCGGCATGGCGCGGCGAACGTCCTCGAATACCGAGAGATGGGGTATCTGCCGGAAGCACTCTTCAATTTCCTCGCCCTGATAGGCTGGAACCCCGGCAACGATGAAGAGGTCATGTCTCGCGAAGAACTGATCGAGCGGTTCACGCTGGACAGGATAAACGCCTCCCCGGGCGTATTTGACATCGAGAAACTGGACTGGATGAACGGCGAATATATCCGTCGCATGTCGGTCGAGGAGCTAACGGATAGAGTTTCGCCCATGATGGTCGAATGGGGCTGGATCGACGCCGATTATCGGCCGTGGGGGGAAGATTATGTCCGCACTGCAGTCGAACTGATGCAGGAGCGTTTGAAAAAGCTCCCTGAGATGCGTGATGGCGGCGCTTTCTTTTTCGAGGAGCCTGCAGAATATGATCCAGCGGGCGTGAAGAAGCGTTTCAAGGGAGAAGATCTTCTCGACCAGATGCGCGGGGCGGCAGTTGCGATGGCGGCATGCGAATGGACCCACGACGGCATCGAGGGCGCAATCCGCGAGACCGCTGAGAAACTGGACTGCGGCGCGGGGAAGATTATTCATCCCGTGCGGCTTTCTGTCAGCGGCATGACAGGCGGGCCGAGTTTGTTCGAGATGCTTCTGCTTATCGGCAGGGAGCGGGTTGTCCAGCGTATCGAACGCGCTATCGAGTGGCTGGAAGCCGGCGGAAAGGAAAAACTCCTCGCCGAAAAGGGCAACTGAGCCGAAAACCTGCGACCGGGGGCGTCTGGCCGGCGCGGCGCTGTGGCAAATCGAAATTTTCCGGTAACTCGTCGATCCCTTCCTTCATCTAAGTTCCCATTTCATCCTCGGCGCCGCGTCGACCGGATAGATCGGCTGGTGCCAATCGGCAATCGTCGAATATCGATACGAATCTCAGCAAAACGGCGTTTCTCTATTTATCGGAGGCCGATCTATCCCCGCCGCGCGATCATCGGAGCGGAAGATTTCGCCTGCAACCGCGGATTTTTACCCGATGATCGCGCGGTGGAGACGCCCCGGGTTTTGTAGATTTGGAAAAATGCAGATTCGTGCGTATATTGTCTCGTTGAAAACGTTCGAAGGAGAAGATTCGATGACCAGAATAATCGTTTTATCTTTGATAATCGCGGCTGTCGGGCTTTTGGCGATCCCGGCGGATATTTCCGACGCTCGAACTGTCGCGGAAAACCAGCTTGCAATCCATTCGCATTGCGATCGACTCGGCGCGCGCAACCGCACAATCCAGCGCATTACTCCCATTCGGGACGACGGCGCGGCGCTTTGCTACATCGCCGAACTCGAACCAGCCGGGTATATCGCAATCTCGAGCGATACAGACATTCGCCCGATAATCGCTTTCTCCTATTCGAACGACTTCGATTTCTCCGACTCACACAATAACATCGCGAAACGAATGCTCCTGCAGGATATGAGGCTCCGGCGCGAGGCAGTCGAATTCACCTCGCGTGAAATCATCGAGGATAATAATTCGCTCTGGCGGGAATTTACGCAGTCCGATTCGCTGTTCGCTATGCCGTCGTTAACTACCGTCGTCGGCCCCTTCCTGGACACCCATTGGAACCAGAGCGCGCCTTACAACAACCTTTGCCCCATCGACCCGGAAACGGGCGACCGTTGCGTGGTGGGATGCACGGCGACATCGATGGCGCAGGTCATTAATTACTGGGAATACCCTTCCAGCGTGCATTTCACGGCGGAGGACAGCTACGAATCCGACTCCACATCGCCGCCAATCTGGATCGACGCGACCACCGCGACCATGGACACTATCGATTACAACGGCGTGGGCGACCAGCCGGACGCCGCCAACAAAGCCGGCATAAGCTGGGCCTGCGGGGTTTCGGTCTGGGCGATCTACGGCTCCGAGGGCACTATCGCGTGGTTCCATGATTCATCGTTCACCAACAAATGGGGCTACGTCCGCGCGGAAAAGGTTGATCCGCCGGACTGGCCGGAATTTTTCGACACCCTTCAGGCCAACATGATGACCGCGCGTCCGGCGCAACTGGGGATTTTCTACTACGACCCGCCGGACACCAGCGGCCACGCTATCGTCTGCGACGGCTGGATGGATTCCGGCGAATATCATCTCAACTACGGTTGGGGCGGCTTTACCGACGGCTGGTATGCCCTGCCGGAAGGCATCCCCGCGCCCTTCGACATCATCCGATGGGCGATAGTCAATATCGAACCGCCTCACCGACCGGACGGCCCGGATATGTGCGCGGAGGCGATGGAAATCGTGGTGGACGACGGCCAGGGCATCCACAGCGACGAGCTTTCCTCCGGCGACCAGGATTGGTTCGTCTTCGACGCCACCGACGAATACACCTATGTCTTCTCGACTTCCGGCCTGACCGACAGCTACGGCGAATTATACGCCGATTGCGGCGGCGAGCCGTTCATGTCCGACAACGACGGCGGCGCGGGAAGCAATTTCAACATGACCTTCTTCCCCGAATCCACCGGGACATATTACCTGCGCGTGTCGCAGTTCTCGGAGACCGTGCCCTTCCTGTATAATCTGCGATATTACCGCGCCAACCCGCCATCCGTCTCGGTTACGTTGCCCTCCGGCGGCGAGACCATAAACGACGGTTCCAGCCAGGTGATAACGTGGACTCGTGAGGGCACCCCGGACATCCCGGCGGTATCGATAGAATATTCGATCCACGGCGCGGACGGCCCCTGGGAGTCGATCGAGGACTCCATAGCCAATTCCGGCCTCTACATCTGGGCAATCCCGGACATGGACACCACCTCGCACGACTGCTACGTCCGCATCGCAGAATACGGCCTTCGACGAATCTCCGACACCAACGATTCCCCCTTCACCATAGTCGATGTCTCTAACATCGCCGAAACGGCAAAACCTGAGGATTTCGCCCTCTCCGCCTACCCCAATCCGTTCAACTCATCGGTAATGATTTTCGTAGGGGAGGGTCTTGTGCCCTCCCGCATCGAGATTTACGACGTGAACGGGAGAAAAATATTGCAATCCCCCCCTGCCCCCCTTATTAAGGGGGGTGTCGAGCGTAGCGAGACGGGGGGATCATATAAATGGACGCCCGACGACAATATCGGTTCGGGCATTTATCTCGTCCGGGCGCGCTTCCAGGATGGGAATGTCGCGACGAAGCGGGTGGTGTATTTGAAGTAAATGAAAGTCGGAAGCTAACATGAAACGTGAAATTATCCTCGCCATATTGGTGTTAAGTGCTGTCGCACTTTTCGCCGGATGGTCGGAACCAATTTACGTATTTAGCTACATTGAGGAGGATTGCGATACTCCATGGAGCATTAGGGATGTTGCCCTTGTTCCATCAGTTAATCCTGGAAACGATACCTTGCTTTACTTATTAGCGGAAGGTATGCCTTTCAGCATAGTCCGAATTCGTAGTGGAAAATTTGCCATGATTCCCTTTTCCCAAGTGAAATACTATTCGTCGACTCTTCGGCTTATGGTCTTGAGAATATTGAATTTGGGGAGAACTTATGTTATGACCGCTCGGGACTATTCGTTACGCCAGTTTGGTATAAAGAGGGAGGGGAATTCGGAATCGTAAGCTATGAAGATGGCGAATTTAGTTATGAAGTCGTTCCATACCCATACCCGATTCATTCTATAGGAAGTGAGTATATGGATATCACTTCGAGTTGTAATCCAGATTCACAAGATTTGATTTTCTGCTGGGCTTGGTACGGAGGGATACCAAAAATACTAGTATTAGATCTATTTTACGAACCACCTTTTGAACCTGTTACCTATTTTTGGCCGCCGGGATTAGAAATTGACAGATTGAGAGCTAAAAGATTAACTGCCGATACATCAGTAGTTATAGTTCGTCATTCTACATACCTGGGAACTGGTGATTTTTATTTCAAATACCTTTATAGGGGCGAACCACTTGATAGCGTGGGAAGCTTGATGGATTTGTTCCCTGTGGATTTGAGTGGATTATGTTTTGCATATCCTGCTATTGACGGAAGCTCAAGAAAGATGTTCTTCAGAAATCAGGGCTACCATACCGGCGTCCACCAAGTTTATTCTTTCGACATGCTTAACTACACGCTAGAATTGCTTTTTGAGGTTACATTAGATAGTGCTACAGGAGGCGTGTTTTTTAAAGTAGATACTATTTCTAATAGCTTCGACTGGGCTTTGTTAGGATCAGATGATACCCTTTTCCCAAATCTCTTATTCGCCGATTCGATCGGATTATTTCGGGTTCCTTATGAAACATATCCTATTGCCGCTGAGAGAAGCGGTTCCGAACATTTCTGGTTTTTTAACCGATACGTATTATCCAGATAATGATAGTGTCACCGTTTTTTGGGTTCACGGTTACCCGGATTCCTCAGAACTGATAATCGATACGACGGATAGCATCGAAGAAGAGGTTGAAAAACCATCCGAGATAACGCTTTCCGCCTACCCCAACCCGTTCAACTCCGCAGTTTTAATTTCTTTGGATTGTCATTCCCTTGAAAACGGGAATCCAGATAATGTGACGATAGAAATATTCAATGTTAACGGGCGAATCGTCCAGCCGCTCACTGAAGCTTGCTTACAGCCCCACGCGGTCGAAGTGCGCGGCGGTGCACACGGGGAAAACCCTTCGACAAGCTCAGGGAACGATAACTACGAATTCATCTGGCAACCCGACGCCGCCCTCGGTTCCGGCGTCTATCTCGTCCGCGCAACAATCGGCGGTTGCGAAAGGACAGCGCGATTGGTATATTTAAAGTAACCAAAGGTGCGAAATGAAACGAAGCGTGTATCTGAAATGAAAGCATTTTTGCGGATAATAACCCGCCCTGAATGCGCTCTTGCAATCGCTTTGACCGCTGTTATTCTCTGTTCATGCGCCGCGCCCGAGTATAATATCAAACGCGTCGCGGCAATTCCCGCGCCATACGCACCGAGCAGAACCGGTTTTCCACTTCGTCGCGGAAACGGATTTATTCAGTTAGAAGCGAATCCATTTCTTACATTTCATTCGATAGGGAATTTCGGTTACTCGCATGTCGGCGACACAGGATTGCTTATTTCGACCACCCAACTCGGCGGCTCGATTTATATCTCTCCCGGCAGGCACTTCGAGATGGGTCTTCAATACCGATACACGCCGTTAGACTGGATGGAGGCAAGCGCATTCGACGTTGCCGATTTTCCATCGACCGCGAAAAGCGGCGTCCCGCAATACGGTTTCGGGATGCGTTTTAAAGGACCGCTGGACAAGGATGAAACCGCCCATCTTTCAGGTATTATCGAGTTAAACTGGTCGCCAATCGCGGAAGCGACTTATGTTTTGGACACCGCATCGGGCGCGTGGCAATATCGCGGTATCGAGGAGGAAACATGGGGTTTTCCCGCCGTGTTAATCCAATTCGACCAGAAATTCATGGACAGAACTCTCGACGCGTATTTTTTTGTGGGAATCGAAGGAAGCGTGACGAACACTGGCTTCGACTGCGATTCGACCGAGATTAGCGACTATTCTGTCGAGGGGACGGGCATTTGTTTTGGCGGATGCGGTTTCGACATTACGATGGAGCAATTTTCGGGGGGCGCTGGAGCGATGTTTTTCGATTCGCCACACTACAACCCCGGCGGTTCGGCGGTCTCGGTTTTCGTCCGTTTTGGTTTCAGTTTTAGAATCGAGTAGACGGCGAGAGTCGTAGCCACTAACTCGAAAGATACAGCGATTTGCTTCGGCTATCGAGGGTAATCCTATGAACATAATCGATCCGCAGACGGGAAATTGATTCTATCGAAACACGCTTGTAGAATCATGCATTTACCAGGGGATAGTATCTAATCCGCGCCCTGTCATGCCCGCTATAACCGAGCAGTTTTATTCCAATAAAAAAAGCGAGGCTATTTTAGAAAAGCCTCGCTTTGGATTTACTGAACATCGAACCCTCTAAAAATGCAACAGAGGGGTTCTAAGTCGTTGCTACTTCACATAAACCAGACGCTTGGTCTCACGAACACCGTCGGCCCAGAAAGCCAGAAGATACATTCCGGCGGGCATTTCCCTGCCGATTTCGTCTTTACAGTCCCATTCGAGGCGATGTTCCCCCGGACGCAGAACCTCGGGATCGGAATGTTTGACAATTCTGCCGGTGAGGTCGTATATGTTCCAGCTTACATGCTGGGGCTTGTCGGAGATTGTTACCGGCACGGAAACCCTCGAGTTAAATGGATTCGGACGGGGATTTCCGAGGGCATAGGTTTTAGGCTTGCGTTCGTTTTCGCGAATTCCAAAACCGGGGTAGCCAACGCCGTAATACGTCTGAACGATAAACCAGCTGTAAGGCGTGATGAGAATGGGTTCCCACATAATATAAACTGCCATATCAGTGAATTCCAGGCCGGTAAGGAAGGAGGGGAACCACTCGGAATCCTCGAAATCTTCCGAGTTACCGAAATAAACCTCGGTGGGATAAAGCATCGAACCGCCGAAGGGGACACCCTGAGAGTGAGTATATGTCGTTTCCTGATGGACGGAGTTTTCGTAAAAAGTCCAGTATGCAGGAAGGTCGATATCGTAATGATCTGTTATAGAACGGACGCCAGTTGGAAGTTCGAGGATGGGGTTGTCATTGGCGCCGCAAGCGATGTCTAAATATAGCGCGAAGCCAACAACGGCGGAATCCGGGGAGTCGTTGTAGGCAAGATATTCGATATCGACGAATTGGTCGAGGGAATCTTCGGGAAGAAAATAGAACTTCTGCCAGATTCGGACAGGATCGCGGAACCACTGGATGGACATAAAATGGTCTTCCGGAGATTGCCCGGGGTCCATCAGGGGCATGGTAAGTCCGAGGCCTGGGCGATTCGAATAGCTGTTGTATCCGATGCGTGCGATGAAGTGAGATCCGCCGAGGGAGGGGAAGCCGTCCAGAAGGGGCGTTCCGTCGGTTTTTCCGATAGTGAACATCCCCGTAGTGTCGTCCATTATCACACGAAGCCAGTCGTTGCTGATTTCGATGGGCACTGCCATAATGGCCGAGGCCAGGATGATAAGTAATACAGTTGCTTTTAATTTCATATTTTTTCCTAAGAGCCGGATTATAGTTAATCAATATAATTTCGATTAACTAAGTGTCAATTCGTTTTTCTTTTAATTTCCGATTGGCTTCCGCGATGATTATCCGTGCGACTTCCGTTTTGGACAGAATCGGTATCTCGCGGGTTTCCTTATTGGTGATAAGCAGACCGCCGTTGGTGTCCGTTCCGAAAGCCGTGCCTTCAGTTTTCGGGTTGTTCGCGAAAATCATATCGATCTTTTTGCGGGACATTTTTTCGCGCGCGTTTTCGAAGACGTTTTCGACCTCGACAGCGAACCCGACTTTTAATATATTTGGGAATAGTTCCCCAAGTTTGGCGAGGATGTCAGTGGTCGGTCTCATTTCGAGGGTCAGTTTGTCCCGTCCGGATTTTTTTATCTTGCCGAATTGTTTTTCAACAGTCCAGTCGGCCACTGCGGCGGACATTATGATTATATCGGCGTCGGAGGCATTGGCGAGAACCTCGCGCTTCATATCCTCGGCGGAGACTACAGCAATAGCCTCGGTTTCTTTCGGCGGAGGTATCGAAACCGGGCCGTGAATCAGCACAACTTCTGCGCCCATTTTGGAAGCCTCTTCGGCGATTGCGAACCCCATTTTGCCGGTGGAGGGGTTGGACAGGAAGCGGACATCGTCGATGTATTCCCTCGTGGGGCCTGCGGTTACGAGGATTTTGACTCCGGTCAGAACTCCGGGGGAAGTCAGAATTTCAACGGCCATATTGAAGATTGTTTCCAGCTCGATGAGTCTGCCTTCGCCGCTGGTTCCGCATGCGAGTTCGCCTCTACCGGGCCCGGCGAAAACAACCCCCTGCTTTTTGAGCAGGGCGACATTTCTTTGAACCGAGGGGTCGTCCCACATTCGGGTGTTCATCGCGGGGGCGATAACTTTTGGGGCGTTTATTGTTAGGTATGACGTCGATATGAGGTCGTCCGCGATTCCCCCGGCGGCCTTGCCTATGAAGTTCGCAGTTGCGGGGGCTACGACGAAAATATCCGCCCAGTCAGCCAAGCCGATATGTTTCATCGGGTCGATTCGTTCTTCGGGGAAGGACTCGATATAGACAGAGTTTCCGGTCAGGGTCTCGAAAAGCAGGGGTCGAACGAGCTGAGTGGTGTTTTCGGACATGACCGTCCGCACTTTCGCGCCGGCTTTGATGAACATTCGCGCAAGTTCGCAGGATTTGTATGCCGACACCGACGCAGTAACCCCAAGCACTATATGTTTGCCGTTGAGAATTCCCATCTCAGATTTCCTTTTTCCAGTTCTCGTGAAATTTCTCCAGCCAATCGGGAGGATTGTTATCTCGGGAAATGAATTCCACGAAGGCGGCGAATCGTTCGGTGGTAAGGGTGCCTATAGCATGTTCGAGTTTGCAGGCTTCGGCTTCGGCGATTTCGTCCGGGACGCCGAGGATTTCTGTGAGAAATTCGCGAAACAGCTGGTGCTTGCGGGCTACGCATCTTGCAGTTCGAATGCCTTTGGGCGTTAGGGTAACATCGCGGTAAGGTTCATGTTCGACATATCCCATATCGGCCAGTTTCGAGATAATTTGGGTCACTGATGGCCGGGACACGCCCATAGTATCGGCGATTTCGCTCACCTGCGCTTGTTTGCCGCTTTCGATGAGGTTGAAAATCGTTTCGAGATAGTCTTCGAGATTTACCGAAAGTTCGTTCATAGGTAACATTTTACGGGAAAACCTCTGTTAAGTCAAGCTAACAATTCAGTCGGCGAGAAGTAGTGTCGCATACTACTTTGGATTTTTTGAAAAACGGGCTTTGCAAAAGGCGGATTTTGGGTATTATTAGGGGCTTAGATAACTCATCGAGGAAGATGCGAGGATGAAAAGAATATCTCGGGCCGGCGCGGAATCTATGCTTGTCCTGACCACTGCGGTTTGGGGCTCGACCTTTTTGATTATCAAGATTCTCATCGCCGGTTCGACGGCGAATTCGCCTTTCGCACTTATCACATCCAGGTTCATCCTCGCCACGGTTATAGCTCTGGTTGTGCTTTTTCCAAAGAGGCTTCCCACACGCCACGAATTAGCAGGCGGCTTAGTGATAGGCCTTGCGGCCTTCGCAGGATTCGCATTTCAAACCATCGGCCTGCTCTATACGACTCCTGCGAAAAGCGGGTTTATCACTTCTCTTTTTGTTTTGCTCGTGCCTTTTCTTTCACGTTTTTGGGAGAAGGCGAAGGTGCCTGTTCAGGTTTACATCGCGCTGATACCGGCTGGTATAGGCCTGTGGTTCATTTCCGGCGCGGGGATGTCCATAGCGGATATCAATCCGGGGGACAAGATTACCTTCCTGTCGGCGTGCGCGTATGCTTTCCAAATCGTCGGCATTCAGATTTATACTCGACGGGGCGACTGGCGCTGGCTCTCGATTCTGCAGTTCGCGGTAATCGCCGTGGGCGGGTCGATAGGACTTCTTTTCGAGGGCAATTCGACTCTGCAGATGGACGCGGGCAGTTTCATCGGGATATTTTATCTCGCGGCAGTGGCAACTGTGGGAGCGCTTGGGGTTCAACTCTACGCCCAGAAACACACGACATCCTCCCGCGCCTCGCTGATTTACATCGCTGAGCCGATTTTCGCGGCGGTTATTGCCTGGGTCTTTGCTCGGCATTCGATGACTATTGTAGAAATTGTCGGCGCGGGGTTCATCCTGCTGTCGATGCTCGTCGGCAGATTGCGCGTTGGGGGCGTCGCGCGCGGCGGCTCGAAGGATTCCACGCTATCCGAGAAACTATAGCCCACTCTTCCTTTACAAATTTCTTTGCAATCGACAACAGCCGCCGCGCTGAAGGCCGGTCGGTTATAAATCTTCCCCGATAAATGAAAAATGTCGGTCCGACCGGCCTTTGCCGAATCGCGCGGCGGAAATTTTACCGAATCATCGACGCACGTTATCGCGCGATTCGGCACGACGCCCCCAATTTTACTGCTTGGGAACGATTCCGGTCATCTCTTCGATTTTTTCGAGGATTTCCTCGGAGCGGTTGGACTTCAGAGGCATACGGTTTCCCATCGAGGGTTTGTAAAGTTCGATGTAGAACCCGGAGTTGGTTGAAACTATGTTTTTGATGTTTTCAATTTTAAGAAAAAAATATGACACTGGGCCTTTGACATTTTCCAGAAGAATGCCGTTGGGGAGGACAGTTAACTTGGCCATTACAGCGGCTCCCGGGAGGTCGTAGGCGAAAAAGGCGACGATGGCGAAAAGTAACGCTACTGATGCCGGAATTTCTAACTTTATGATTGCAAGAACTGCGGCGGAGGCTGAGAATATGAAGGCCAAGGCGAGAAGCCATAACCTCGGATACAGCGGATGGGGCTTTACGGGAAAATCGGCGAACTCCATCGCTTCGGGAGGAGGGGTTTCGACTTGGTATCGTGTAAGTCCTTTCGCGCGAAGAAGATATAGCCCCGAAGAGATTACGGAAGCCAAAACTCCCAGCCATAATAGATTCATTGTTACTCCTCGAAAAGACCCTCGGCATAGCTGGCGCCGTCGAAATCGATAAGGTCGTCGATTCCCTCGCCGACACCTACCATACGCACCGGGACATCGAATTCGCGCATGATAGCCAGGGCGATACCGCCTTTGGCCGTGCTGTCGAGTTTGGTTAAAATTATTCCGGTGAGACCTATAGCTTCGCCGAAAAGCCTCGCCTGACTTAGTCCGTTGTTGCCGGTGGTGGCATCGAGAACGAGGAAGACATCGTGGGGCGCCGTGGGAAGGCGTTTGCTACATACGCGGGAGATTTTTTTTAGCTCTTCCATGAGGTTTATTTTGGTGTGAAGCCTTCCCGCGGTGTCGATTATGACCGCGTCGTAACTGCTTGCAACGGCTTTATCTACAGCGTCGTAGGCTACCGATGCCGGGTCGGCGCCGCTCGCCGACCGCACGATATCCGTTCCCGAACGCTCGGCCCAAATGTCCAACTGCTCGCTCGCCGCCGCGCGGAAAGTATCAGCCGCAGTCAAAAGGGGTTTCCCACCGGATTTGGAGATTCTATTGGCCAGTTTGCCGGCAACCGTGGTCTTGCCCGTGCCGTTGACTCCGACCAGCATTATCACATGGGGATTTTCGGTGGGACGCCATGGTTCGGCGTCCTGATAATTCTCGACCATGCTTTTCAGCTCGGCTTCGAGGAGTTTTACCACTCCACCAGCCGGAATTTTGTTTTTGCGTGATGCCGACATCATGTGTTCGATTATGCTCTCGGTGGCCTCCACGCCAATGTCGGCGGCTATCAGAGCCTCTTCGAGTTCTTCGAGATCCCCTGCTTCAAGGGTTCGCCCGGGAACGAAAAGATCCTCGACTCGAGTGTTCAGAACCTCGCGGGTCTTTGTAAGTGCTTTTTTCAGTTTATCGAATGCCATAAGTCCTCCAATTATTCGATTAAGATATTCTTTTGTGAGAATTTCTCAAGGAAAATCGGTTCGATTGACCATAATCGGGCGATAACCTCGCAACTTACCCGACAATGACATTAATTTTTACATTTGCATATTTTTTCCTACTAACTATATTGATTGACTATGAAGGAAACATTCAACGCAAAAGAAGCTATCGTTTCGGCGTCCAAAGAACTCTACGCCCAGGGTTTAATGCCCGGTGGCGCCGGCAATATTTCCCTGCGGGAAGGCAACGAAATTCTTATTACCCCCTCTGGTGTCTGCAAAGGCCGACTGAGCGCGGATTGCATAGTTCGAATAGATATAGCCGGAGGAGTAATCGAGGGCGGAAATCCGACAACCGAATTGCCCATGCACATGCGGATTTACGAACTTCGGAAGGATGTGGGCGCGATAGTCCATATTCACGGAGCGAATACTGTCGCTATGACCGTTGCAGGAATACGATTTCAGGACGACGTTCTGCCGGAGATCCCCCTGAAAATAGGCAAAGTGGCAACTTCAAGGTTCGCGATGCCCTCCACGCCAGAATCTGCGGACGTCATCGAACCTTTTGTTAAAAAGGGAATCAATGCTGTAATTATTCCTTATCATGGAATCGTAGCCCTCGGCAAAACCTTAGGCCATGCTGTCATGACCGCCGAGGCTGTCGAATATTCGGCGGAAGTCCAGATTAAAGCTATTGCGGCTGGCGGAATTAGGAAAGTTCGGAGATGAAATGAAAGTAGCTATCCTACAGTATTACCCCGAATTTGGGGAGGTCGAACGAAATCTCGCGCGTGTCGCAAACCTGGTATCGGATATCGAGGCCGACCTTTTCCTTCTGCCGGAACTTTTCGCTACAGGCTATCTGTTCGAGGATAAAAATGAACTCGCAATATACGCGGAAAAAGCTGAGAAAGGAATAACTTCCTCTTTTCTCCGCAAACTCGCCAAAGACAAAAACGCCGCCTTCATCGGCGGCTACCCCGAGTTAGACAGCGGAAAATTTTACAACTCCGCCATGTTCGTCCCTCCAGAGGGAGAAATTCGCAACTACCGGAAAATTCACCTCTTCGATCGCGAGAAGACAATGTTCGAACCGGGAAACCGATCTTTCGAGGTAATCGAATACCGGAATGTCAAACTCGGGATTATGATTTGCTTCGACTGGATTTTCCCGGAAAGCTACCGAACGCTGGCTTTAAAAGGTGCAGATCTAATCTGCCACTGCACCAATCTTGTCCTACCCTATTGCCAGAAGGCGTCTTACGCTCACGCCGTGTCAAATCGGGTTTTCATAGCTCTTTCCAATCGAATCGGTGAGGAAAAACGTGCCGGAACCGAACTCAATTTCACCGGCCAGAGCATTGTCTATTCTCCAAAAGGGCAAGTTCTCGCTGAATTCGATTCCGAAGAGGAATCTGTGAAGACGGTCGAAATAACCCCCGAAGATGCCCGGGCAAAATTCGTAACGGAGAGAAATCATGTTCTTGAAGATAGGAGACCTGAGTTTTATGAAATCTAAGGCCTGTCTTATCTTTTTTTGCTTCGTGCTTATGGCAGGTGGATTGGCCTCGCAGGACAGTATCGGAGTCGAGGACACCCTGCCCCCCCCACCTCTGAACCCTACTCTGGAGCTAAAAACTACCTCCGTTGAATACTCGAGCCTGAGCTTAAGCTGGGGAGGAGCTTTTTACCCCGATATCGTCTTTTTCTCACCGGGAAGCGACGCTGTCGAAAACTCATACAAGCCTATTTTGCGCCACTTCGCGGATTTTCTTGTGCAGAATCCCGATGTCATCTGCGACATACGCGGCTACTATTCTCCCTTGACGGACGACATCGATTCTCCCTCCGTTGGCCGCGAATTGGCTACCAGGCGCGCAATGGCAGTCCGCGAAGTATTGCTGTTGAGACAACCCCAGCTCGGAGTAAAAGTCTCGGCAATTCCTCAGGGCTATGACTTCTCGTCCTCCTTCCTCGATTCCGCGGGGCAGTTCGACCCTCGAGTAGAGCTGGTTTCTTCGGTCAACGGCTGGTCTCCTCGGGTGGTTGTTTCCAGTCCGAATCTGCCATATTGGCGCAGGGGTTTCAGAAACATTGCTGAGAATGAAGGCACGAAAATCGCCGAGTTTTTAGACCGAAACCCGGATTTGAACATGGTTTTCGCCTCGGGCTTGCTTGACATTTCCGCAGTAGAAGCTTATAATAGAATAGAAACTGTCGTTTCAAAATTCCGCAAAGAGATGGATTGGAAGGACGATTCGAGGCTGGTGGCCATTCACGGCGGAAACGCCAAAAACGGCGAGATGATTATCGACCTTACTCTATCGATCTGTGGCCCTCAGCCATTGGATAGAAGCCTTCTATGGGTTCAGCCGGAGGATTTTTCAGCGTCGAAAGTCGACATAACACTTGGTTCGGATACTTCGGATGACATCTTCGCATACAGAATAATTTCGAGAACCGAGGGGCGTCAAACAACTGTAATAAAAGGTTTCGGCGATTATCCCGGACGCGCGGAAATATTCCCCGTCGACTCTGTAAGTTTGATTTTGCCGGGAGATATTGAATATTCGATGCTTCTCTGGCGGTCATCCTTCGACACCGAACAGTCGGACTGGAAAAGTCTTCAGGTGAAAAGAACTTCGAATTATTATGAAATGGCGACGGTGCCAATTATTAACTTCGTCATTGATAAAACCGATCCGGCAGGACACTGGGAATCCTCTCTGGAACCGGTCGTGCGGCGTATAGAATACCTTGCTAACTCAACAGGGGAGCTTCGACTTTCGATTATCGGCCACGCGGGAGATTTCGAGTCCGGCCTCGACACTCTTGGAATTCTCCGCGCCCAATATCTCTGGAAAAGGCTTGCTGACCGCCTAATCGTAATATTGGGCGCTAAAGACATGGACGACCTTGGGAAAAAGTTGACAAAAGCCAATGTCCTCGTGGAGCTTAGCCAGGAAATCCACACTCTGAAAACAGGATTTGTAACCACCCTGCCATTCAACGCAGGCTCTATCAGAGGGCTTCCACCGGAGCATCTAACGCCATGGGTGCCTTTCGCAACAGTCAAATGGGAATTTCAAAGTCATGAATAAAGTAGCCCTCGGAGTCGATATAGGCGGGACGAACGTCAAATTCGCCCTCGTGAATACAGACGGCGAAATCATCGCCGACCACATGGAACTGACCCCTTCCAGCAACCCTCTGCCTTCTATCGGGATAATTTCCGACTACATCAGAGAGTTTCTCGACGAAAATGACCTTTCACTCGGCAGTATCACCGGAGTTGGCGTCGGCTTTCCCGGCGCAATTGAGCTTCCGGAGGGCATCGTCCGTTCAGCGCCTAATTTACGCGGCTGGGGCGGAGTCAATCTCGGAAGGCTGTTTTTCGAAGACCTGGGAATTGAAATCGCCATCGACAACGACGCCAACCTTGCGGCCCTGGCCGAATATCGATGGGGAAAATTTCGCGGCAGTGATCCTCTGGTGCTTATGACCCTCGGCACTGGTGTCGGCGGCGGCATTATCATCGACGGGAAAATCCTCCACGGCGCGTGGGGTGGCGCTTCTGAAATCGGCCATATGTCTGTCGATCTGAACGGCAAGCTCTGCAAATGCGGCAATAGAGGGTGCTTGGAGGCCTACGCCGGATCCAGCGGAATTTCCGCCCGGGCCTGGGAACTACTCAAAGAGGACAAAGGCTCTCTGCTCTGGGAAGAAATGGACGGCAGTTTCGATTCCCTCGATGCCGAACTGGTGGGCATCGCCGCGAAAAGCGGGGACAAAACGGCGCTCATCATTGCCCGCGAGGTTACAGTTATCCTCGGCGCAGGAATCGCGAACCTGATAAACATCTTCAACCCCGCATGTCTGCTAATCGCAGGCGGAATGACCGAATGGGGCGAGGAGATTTTGCTCGATCCGATAAAAAGGGAAGCCTCAAAACGGGCATTCAAGGCCCATTTCAAAAGCTGTAAAATAGATTTTGCAGAAAGTGGCCAGTGGACAGGTGTCATTGGCGCGGCGGCAATGGTGCTATAGCTGTTATAAAACTCTTCCCGTAATCATGACATCCCCGCCGAATTTAGCATAGCGGATACTTTCGAGGCTGACGGCGTCGTTTACCCTTTTGATTTCCAAATCATTCACCGCGGAAATCCCTTTTCCTATTATAATAGGCGCAATTACGCAATAAATCCTGTCCGCCGCGCCCTCGCCGAGTGCGGATGTTATAATCTCACCGCCCCCTTCCACCATAAGCGACCCAATGCCATGTTTCGGAAGCTCGGTCAAAAGAGTTTTCCAGAAAGGCGCATCTTTGGGAATATCGAAACTCGTCAACTCCGGCAGAGCTTCTATTTTCGGCTGTTTTAGGGAAGGATTCACGAGGATTACTCTACCGCCGTTATCGAATACTTTCATGCCCTCAGGGATAACATTTCCCCCCGCTAAAACAACTCTGACCGGCTGGTGATGGCTTTTTGCCGCGCGGACATTGAGCTGAGGATCATCATTCATCAGGGTATTGAACCCCACCGCGACCGCGGAATGACGGGAACGAAGCTCGTGGGCGAATTTGCGCGCCTTCTCGCCGGAAATCCACTGGGAATCGCCGGTAGCCGAGGCTATTCGTCCGTCGATACTGGATGCCCACTTGAGGGTTAGAAACGCCCTGTTTTCGCGCCTCTGGATGGTATAATGCTCGATCAGCTCGCGTCCTTCGTCCTCCAGAAGGCCAGTTCTGACTGCGATTCCGGCGTCCCGAAGAGTCCTGATTCCGTTGCCGCAGACTCGCGAATCGCAATCGTCGGCGCAGGAGATGTTAACTTCGGAAAAGCCGTGTTCGATTATCGCAGTGGTGCAGGGCGGGGTTTTGCCGTGATGACAGCATGGTTCCAGGCTCACGAACATCTTCGCCCCGCGGATATCGTGGCCTTTGGACAGAGCGGATTCTATGGCGAGAATTTCGGCATGCTTTTCGCCCCATGCCCTATGCCAACCGGAGCCAATAACAGCGTGATCTTTGACGATAATAGCCCCAACAGGCGGATTCGGAAAGACGGAGCCCTGCCCTTTCGCGCCAAGGCGTATCGCTTTGCGCATGAATGCCTTATCCGATTTCGAGAAATCCATCAGCTTTTGGAGTCTTCTGGTGAGATGTCGTATGCCGCGTCGTAAACGTTTTTGAGGGCGTCGAGGGTTTCGATGGCTTCTTCTTCGGTGGTCTTGGAAATTGCAAAACCCGCATGAACAAGGACAAAATCACCAATTTTTGCGTCGGGCATAAGCATCAAGTTCACGGACTTCGTGAAGCCGCCAAAATCTACCTCCGCGCGCCGTCCTGAGCTTGTTGCAGGGCGGGGTTCTTCGATAGATACTATTTTTCCGGGGTAGGCGAGACACATAATTTATTCACCTATAATATGGAATTCCGTCCTGCGGTTGAGCTGTCTGCCCTCTTCAGAGACGTTGGGCGCGAGGGGCACGGCGTCGCCCATTCCCTCGGCTTTCAGCCTTTTTGCGGTGATTCCGTTATCGACCAACCATCTCAAAACAGACATAGCCCGACGCTTGGAAAGATCGAGGTTGTATTCTGATGTTCCAATAGAATCGGCATGCCCCTGAATTTCGATTCGAAGGTCGGGGTATTCGGTTAGAAGCTTCAAAACGCGCTGAAGCTCGGATTCCGACTCAGATTTAAGCTCATCAGAGTTGAAATCGAAGAAAATATTCCGCATTTCTACTATCTCGCCGACCTTTACCCGCGAGAGTTTGAAGTCCATTCGCAGTTCCTGATAGCCTTCATCGACAGGCACGTCGTAACGTTCGCTCGAAAAGGCGTATCCATCGGCGGAAACGCTTATTCCATAGGTCTCTCCGGCGGGCAAAACGATGAAGAACTCCCCCGTCTCCGGATTAGTTCGAGGCTCGGCAAGAACCTCGCCGGTGGAGATTCGTTCGACTGTAATTAATGCGTCGAGGGGTTCTCCGGTCTCCTTGTCGGTAACCTTGCCTGCGAGAGTAGCTACTACTTTGGGACGCAATGCCTCCGATAGGGGAAGCCAGTAGATGTCGAAGCCGCCGTAACCTCCCTGCCTGTCGCTTGCGAAGTAAATAATGTCGCCCTTTGCGGGGATGCTGAAAAAATAATCTGAACCTGGAGTGTTCACCGGAGGACCCAAGTTCAAAGGCTCCGACCATTTGCCTGTAGAATCGAGTTCGGATTTAAATACATCGAGCATTCCAACGCCGCCGTGGCCGGAAGAGGCATAATACAAAGTAGTTCCATCCGGATGAATGAACGGGCTCGCCTGATCTCTTGCATTGTTTATGGGAAATTTTAGATTCTCCGGCTTACCCCAGCTGTTGTCTTTGCGTGGAGAACGCCAGATATCCCTTCCGCCGAAGCCGCCGTATCGATCGCTGGAGAAATACAGCCATTTGCCGTCAGAGGAAATGGAAGGATGCCCTTCCCAACCCGGGCTGTTTACATTTTTGCCGAGGTTACGCGGCTCCGTCCAACCATCGGTGGTGCGTTCGGAAAAATACAGGTCGCAACCGCCGTAAGTGTCCTTCCGACCGCATGCGGCGAAAACGATGAGGTTGCCGTCGGAGGAAATTGCCATACTACCTTCATTGGCGTCAGTATTAATCGGTGATCCTATAGAATAAGGCGTCTGCCAGCGGTTGTCAGCAAATTCAGATATGTATAAATCCTCGGTGTCATTATCGCGGATGCTCGAAAAGAACAGCCTATCCCCTGCCGCGGAAACATAGGGCGCGAAGTCGGAAAAAATGGAGTTTACTTGTGTGAGGTTGCTCGGGGCTACTATGTCCACCTTTATCTCATCGTGGGACTTGGGAGTTACCGGAGGAGTGAACTCGAATGTCGAATCTTGACCTGAGTCTGAGAGTTCGATTTTAAGAGTATCTACGGGTGATGATTTTGGAATTTCTACTGCGGAAGTTTCCTGCGAAAAGACAGCCGTAACGGTGATTAGCAAAAAAATGATGTTTAGCAAGTTTCTCATGGTTAGATTCGGTTCGCAAATATCAGGCCATCGATGTCAGTCAACGATAGGGAATTCAATATCAAATGCAGTCCCTATGCCCTTTTCGCTCGAAACCGATATCTTCCCGTTGGCATTCTCGATGATATTCTTTACGAGGGTAAGCCCTAAACCGGTTCCATTCGCTTTGCTTGTAATGAACGGCTCAAAAATTGTGTCCGCTTCTGATTTTGACATCCCAATACCCGTATCGGAAATTTCGAGATGAACCCTACCCTTTTCTCGATAGGTTCTGAGGGATAGATGTCCGCCTTCGGGCATTGCTTCAATAGCGTTCAAATACAGATTCAGAAGTGCCCTGCGAAGAGCACTTTCCTGAATGATTATCTCGGCGTCTTTTTTGAAGTCTATTTCAATTTTAACACCGCTGTTTTCAGCTCTGCGGGAAATGCGTCTTGCCACATCCCCTGCCATTTCGCCGAATTTCAGCTTTTTTGTGTCCCCTACCGCGGATCTTGTGAATGAGAGATATCCGGTAAGGGTTTCGTCGATACGGTTAACTTCTTCCTCAATGAACTTTACAAGTTGTTCCTGTTCCTTGGCGTCTTCAGTTTTGCGAAGTCTTTCTGCGGAACCGCTGATTATCGCAAGCGGATTGCGGACTTCATGTGCAACTCCGGAGGCCATTTCGCCTATCGAAGATAGGGTTGAAGCCTGAACCAGCCGACGTTCCATTCGATTCAGCTCGACAGAAGCAGACAGCAAAATCGCTCCCGAGACAATGGCGAGAATTACCGATAGAAATATAAAAAACAAGAGGTTCCGTTTAAGGGTATCAAGAATGGAATAATATTCGCCGCCGGCTTCCGAACCCAAAATCCACTCGACTTCGCCAAGTTCGTCTTCTATAGGGGCATAAGCTCCGCGAAGATAAATACCGGTGCCTTTGTAAAGCTCGGTGTAGTCCGGAATATTTGTTAGAGCAGATATAAAAGCGGATTTGTCGATGGCGAGATAGTGAAAGTATTCTCCAAAATCGTAACCGCCGCCTGATGAATAAATTACCGTTCCAGTTGTGTCCAGAAGGGTGATAGAGACGAATCCGCCTTCCTCGCGGAGTTCGTCAATTGTTGTTTTGAGTAGATTGCCGTAAATACCGTCTGGACTTGCGAGATAAGACCTAACCCAGGCAGGCCGCAACCCTCGGGCCATTGCGCTCGTCGAGAAAGCCTGATTCGCCCCCATCCTCTCGGAAATAAGCGGCTCGAGTTGATTGTAAATAACAACATTTCCGATGTTGAACAGGACAAGAATCAACCCAACGGCAAGAGTAACCCAACGGACAAGTTTGCCCAGTTGACTTCCTCTGAATTTACTCATGGATTTTTTCATCAAAATAATTCTCTAAGAAGTGTTTGCGGATTTTGTCCGACTGTTGGAATCCTAGGAAAAAATTACTATTTGCCGCGAAGCTGAACGAGTTTGCGTTCCATTTCTGCGATGTCGGGCGCGGCAGGGGCTAAACGGATATACTCTTCGAGCATGTTAACGGCCATATCGAAATCTCCCCGCTGATAATACGCCGTGGCTAGATTAGCATAAGCCGCCGGATAGAGAGGGTCGAGTTCACGGGCGAGGGTCAATTCGGCGATTGCGTCGTCATATGTGCCCTGATAAAAATATACCGACCCTAGATCGTTGTGGAACAGGGGAACATTCGGAGCCAACTCGATGCTCCTTCGGAAATATTCCGCCGCGGCCTCATATTCACTGCGTTTGAAAGCTACCCAGCCCAAACCGAAATATCCCCACGGATTCGAGTCGTCCAGTTCGACGGCGCGTTTATGCACAGCTTCCTGCTTTTCGATTTCTCCAAGTAGCCGTCCATATAGAAAAAGGTATCGCGGATCGCTCTGGTTCTGCTTCATAAGCCTGTCATATTCGCCAAGAAGATTCTCCGGGCTGATTTCTTCCGCTCTGATTCGCTGATATATCATATGAGCTTCGACATAGGAAGGGTATTTTTCGAGGGCTTTCAGAATTTCCTCTTTAGCCCTATCTAATCGACCCTCACGAAGATATGCTCTGCTGGACTCATAGAAAGGGGTTGCTTCCAGAAGCTGTTTTTCTTCTTTGCTCGTCCAGCATCCGCCAAAGGACATTGTAATAACAAGGCTCAAAACGAGCCATGTAAATAATCTCGAATATTTATTAATCCTATTTATCACTTTATCACTCGCAAATCTTCCCTTTCAGTTCGGGATGAATAAAGAAAAATTCGTTTTTCTCCTGTTCGGAGGGCAGATACTGTTGAATATAATCCATCTTTGCCTTAGCGGCGTTGGCCCATCTTTCGCAATCCGCCCTGCGCGCTCTCCGGTAAATCTCATAACAGCATTCGAATCGAAGTTTTTCGCGCACGCCGATACCTTCTGATGGAACATCCGCCCGCGCCCGTCCGACACAGATATTTCCCTCAACCACTATTGCCTGGCAGTTGTTCGGTTCGATACGACGAGCTTTGTTCAGGTAATTTGTGGCGTTTCCGAACTGCCCCATATCTACGTATATATCCGCCATATCCAGAAGTAGCTTGACATCCTGCGGGTCCAATTTTTCAGCCTCGGAAAAAGCGCTCATTGCGTCCGTATATTTTCGCTCGGCGGCGTGGACCAAGCCCATATAGCGGTAACCTCGAACATCTTCGGGATTATTGGCGATGTAATTGTTCAAAGTGGCAACAGCGTTTTCATAATCGCCGGTATTGGCCTGAGCGCGTCCAAGATTCAACTCATAATCGGCGTTAGTCGGTTCGATTCGAGAAAGGTTTTCATATGCCGTGCGAACTCCTTCCCAGTTGCCGCGAATCATATAGAGATCGGCGAGTCTTTCCCAGACATCTTTGTTGTCGGGATCGGCTTGCGTGGAGATTTCGAACCAAATTATGGCAGAATCGAGAAGAGCCTGCGAGAGGTAAATTCTGGCTATTTGCTCTGCCGAAAAACCGTCCGATTCGTCGAGAGTGCAGGCGGTTTTATATTGATCGAGAGCGTCCTGAAGAAGCTCCTGCTGAGCATCCGGGCTCTCCGTAGCCCTTGTTTGAAGAACCAGAGCACATCCTCGATACAAATATCCTCTATCAGGGAACTTTTCGATTCCGTTAAGATATATCTGCATCGCGCTGTCAGGCTGACCCATACGCAGATAGCTGTCTGCAAGATATTTCCATCCACGCTCTTCGTCCGGGTCAATCTCCTCGATAATCTTTCTGAAATACGGGATTGCATCGCTGAATTGCTGATTCTTATAATACTCGAGTCCCAGAGAGAGGGCTTTTCGTTTTTCGAAATCAAGAGAGTCTTGCCTTGCCACAAGAGCGGCCGAGTCGAGTTCTGCGGAGTCATCGGGGGCAGGACCTTTCGAACCGGCCATTAATCCACATACCAAAACTGCGAAAGTTAAGAGCACGATGAAGCGTTTCATATACCAACCTCTCCTTATGGTTCGAGTCAATTTAACTTCAAAATATATTTTTAATCTACATCAATGTCAACTCGAAAATGAAGAACACTCCAAAGATCGGCTGAGTCGAGTCGGCTTAATGAGATTATAAAAGTATTTCTTTTTAAATGGATGAGCCCTTGAAAAAAGGCAGATTTCGACTATACTTATCTAAATGTCAACTTTTCAGGAAATGCCATGGCACATTCGGAATTCATAACAATCAAAGGCGCGCGGGAACACAACCTCAAGGACATCGACGCCGTCATCCCCCGTGATAAATTAACCGTGATAACCGGCCTCTCCGGAAGCGGCAAGAGCAGTCTGGCCTTCGATACTCTTTTCGCCGAGGGGCAACGCCGCTACGTCGAGTCCCTTTCCGCTTATGCCCGCCAGTTTCTAGCACTCATGGAAAAACCGGACGTCGATCATATCGAAGGGCTATCCCCCGCCGTGGCAATCGAGCAAAGACGCGCCAGCCACAACCCCCGTTCAACTGTCGCCACAGTGACGGAAATCTACGACTACTTGAGACTTCTCTACGCCCGTGTCGGCACTGCTTTCTGCTACCAATGCGGCCGGCAAATCAGCCGATGGAGCGTGCAGGGAATCGTCGACAAAATTATGGAGTGGGACGACGGCAGGAAAATTCTCGTCCTCGCCCCCATGGTGCGTTCACGCAAGGGGGAATATCGCGATTTATTCGACGAAATCGCCCGGGACGGCTTCGTCCGCGTCCGTGTGGACGGCGAAATTCACAACCTCGACGAAGACATCAAACTAAACAAGAAGGTCAAACACGATATCGGAATTGTCGTGGATAGGCTCGTCCTCAAACCCGGAATTGACCAGCGTCTGACCGAATCGGTCGAGACAGCGCTGAAGTTCGGCGAGGGAATGATAGTAATCTACGATATGGACAACGACGAAGACCATATTTTCAGCGAAAACTATGCCTGTCCTACTTGTGGTATCTCTTTCGAAGAGCTTCAGCCGCGCTCTTTCAGCTTCAACAATCCCTACGGCGCATGTCCAACCTGCGACGGACTAGGCACCGAACGAAAACTCGACCCCGACCTCATCGTCCCCGACAAAACCAAAAGCATCCCCGACGGCGCGGTAAAGACATGGGGAGACATTTCGGGCAAATACTGGGGCAGAATGATTCGTACCATAGCCCGGGAGATGGACGTCGATATCTACCGACCATGGGAAAAACTTCCCGACGAATTCAAAAAAATAATACTCTACGGAAGCGGTAAGCGGGAATTCAAATTCAAATATGAATCCTCAACCGGAAAAGCCCGCGGCGAGTGGCAGAGCAGTTTCGAAGGGACTATGCCTAATCTCAAACGACGCTACCACGAAACCGCCAGCGCGGGTGTCAGGTCGTGGATAGAGAGTTTTATGAGCCAATCGCCATGTCCCGACTGCGGAGGGTCGCGTCTCCGTGTGGAAGCTCGTAGCGTGCGGGTTGGCGGAATCGGCATTCACGAGGTTTCGATGATGAGTATCTCCGAAGCCCTCGACTTTTTCGATTCTCTCGATGATAGTCTTTCCGAGCGCGATAAAATTATCGCGAAACAGATATTAAAAGAAATCCGGGAACGGCTAACTTTCCTTAACGATGTCGGCGTGAATTACTTGACCCTGAACCGCCAGTCCAGCACTCTCTCCGGCGGCGAGGCTCAGAGAATCCATCTCGCCACTCAGATAGGCTCCCGGCTTGTCGGAGTAATGTATGTTCTCGACGAACCCTCCATCGGACTGCATCAACGGGACAATCTCAAATTGCTGAACACGCTAAAATCCATGCGGGATATTGGCAATACAGTTATCGTAGTCGAACATGACCTGGAAACCATCGAGGCCGCAGATTACATTATAGACCTCGGCCCCGGCGCCGGTGTCCACGGCGGAGAAATCGTTTGCGCGGGAACTCCGGCTGAAGTCGAAAAATGCGAGGAATCCTACACTGGTCAATATCTTGCCGGAAAACTCCAAATCCCGATTCCTGAAAAACGCCGGAAAGGCACCGGTAAAGTAGTCGCAATCGAAGGCGCCGCAGGCAATAATTTGGCCAATATCGACGTCGAGTTTCCCTTGGGCAAGATGATTTGCGTTTCCGGCGTATCCGGCTCGGGAAAATCGACCCTCGTGAACGAAACTTTATATCCGATTCTTGCGCGGTATTACCAGAAAAAACACGTCCGCCCCTTGCAATACCGCTTCGTTCGTGGGCTGGAGTATCTCGACAAGGTCATTAATATCGACCAATCCCCCATCGGCAGAACACCGCGAAGCAACCCAGCGACTTATACCGGCGCATTTACTCCAATACGCGACCTTTTCGCCAGCCTGCCGGAATCTAGGGCACGTGGCTATAAACCGGGGAGGTTTTCTTTCAACGTCAAAGGCGGCAGATGCGAGACCTGCGGCGGCGGCGGGACAATCAAGCTGGAAATGCACTTTTTGCCTGATGTTTACGTCCCCTGCGACGTATGCGGCGGCAAACGCTACAACCGCGAGACTCTACAGATAAAATACAAGGGCAAAAACATTTCCGAAGTCCTGCAGATGACCGTTGAAGAGGCAATTGAATTTTTCAGCAACATAAGCACTATTGAGAATAAGCTTGCAACCATGCGGGATGTCGGCCTCGGCTACATTCAGTTGGGGCAATCCGCGATAACCCTTTCCGGCGGGGAAGCCCAACGCGTCAAACTCGCGACGGAACTGTCAAAACGCGGCACAGGGAATACTCTCTACATCCTCGATGAGCCTACTGTAGGTCTTCACGCATACGATGTCAAAATCCTCCTCGGTGTTCTCGATGAGCTTGTTAGTCGTGGAAACACCGTGCTGATAATCGAACACAACCTCGATGTCCTGAAGGTGGCCGACCATATCATCGATCTTGGCCCGGAAGGCGGCGAATGGGGCGGCACAATAGTCGCCAGCGGAACACCTGAAGATATCGCTGAGGTCAAAAAAAGCTACACCGGTCAGTTTCTAAAAAAGATTCTGGGGAATTGATGTCTCGTAAAACTCATCCAATTATTCTTTACAAACTTCCTGCTTTGTTTTTCGCGTTGACGGTTTTATATCTGGCTGTAACTCCACTCCCGGAACCTCCTGTAGATGTGCCCATGTCCGACAAGATAGCCCATTTTGGTGCTTTTATGCTTCTGGCGATTCTTGCGGCTCTGCCCTTACGCGGAAACGGAAAACCTTTTCTCTGGGCATTTCTTTTGCCGGTTATTTACGGCTTGATAATCGAACTTATTCAAAGCCGTGTTCCGAACAGAAACGCTGAACTTATGGACTTCATAGCTGATGCCCTTGGCGCTTTCGCAAGCTATATTGCAATTGTCATATATCTAAAATACAAACATCATAAGCTACAGAATGACCGTTAAGGCTTCAATAGATGTCGGCACGAACTCGATTCTTCTGCTGATCGCTGATGTGCAGGACGGGAAGGTATTCGAAATTCATCAGGCTATTTCCGAACCAAGACTTGGACGGGATATTGAGAGAACAGGCGTAATTGCCGAAAATGCAATATCCCGGGCAAAATCTTCATTAATGAAGTTCGTTCGAAAAGCACACGAGGCTGGAGCCGAGGAAATAGTCATCTTCGGCACCGAAGTTTTCCGAAGGGCATCAAACGGTGAGGATGCTATTTCCGAAATTGAGACGGCGACCGGAGTTCCGTTCCGCTTGCTTTCGCAGTCCGAGGAGGCATTTTTTGCCTTCAGAGGGGCGCTTTCAGCAGAAAAGACCAGCGCAGATTCTTTGGTTATTGATGTTGGCGGAGGAAGCACAGAGATTGTGGCCGGCAAGTCGGTTCCCGAAAAATGGGTCAGCAGGCCTATTGGCGCGGTGATTGCCGCAGAAAAATTTTCCGCCGTGCCCCCGTTTAACGAAAAACGAGCAGAAATTATTCTTGTTAAAGTAACCGCTGATTTTCGTCTTCCCTTCGAAATCGACCCCTCAAAGACTCGCCTGATAGGCGTAGGCGGGACAATAACCACCCTCGGTGCGATACATGCCGGCCTTCGCGAATACGACGAAAAAAAAGTCGCCGAAAAAAAACTTCCCCTGAAATGGCTTCGACAATGTTACCTTGATTTATCTCGAAAGACGCCCCTCGAAATCGCCGAGATTATTCCTTTCTCGCCGAACCGCGCAGACATTATCGTCGCCGGATGCGCCATATACCTTGCTTTCATGGAAATGACAGGTTTCGAAGAAATTCAAGTGTCTCCTCGTGGAAGCCGTTGGGGGATTCTCCTCGATTCATGAAACTAATGCCTTGATTATTTCCTAATAGCAAAAAAATGAAAGAGATTTATTTTAGGCCTTGACAAATCTCTTTAGGTTATCTAATATATATACAAGCTATAGCATAAGTTAGCTAAAAAAGGAGCCGTTGTGTCGCCTCCGGCAAAAGCAATATTTGGAAAAAAAGGACAGGCCGCATATGGCCTGGATATAGGCAGTCATTCGATAAAGTTGGTCAAGATAAGCCCTCCTGATGACCCCCAGAGGCATCTTCTGGCTTTCGGTTCGAAGGAACTATCCGAAGGCGCGATCGTCGAAAAGGACATTCGAGACCGCGAAGGATTGATCTACGCGTTGCAGACTCTGTTCGAAGAAGTCGCCCCCGAAGCATTGGATGTCGTAATCAATGTGGCCGGGCACAAGGTTTTCACCGACAGAATTCAAGTAGCCACCGCTAGCAAAAAAATGAAGATGGAAGAAGCGGTAATGATAGAGGCGGAACAGAGGATTCCCACCGGCACATCTGGCATCGTGCTCGATTATTATTCTCTCGGCAAAACCGACAACGGCAAGAAAGAAGACCTGATACTGGTCGCTGTCCGCCGGGAACTGGTTGAAGAATATTTCAACATCGTCCGAGACGCCGGCCTTGACCCCGTTATAATGGACATCGATTTTTTCGCAAATTATAACGCTTTTGAATTCAATTACGGTATTCCCGAAGAGGGATCTCTCGTTTTGGTGAATATCGGCCATACCCTTACAAACCTCACTTTCATTATCGACGGCACATACTACACGGTTCGGGATGTCTCCAGTGGGGCACGGGAGATTTGGAATAGCCTGCAGTCGGAGCTTAGATTGTCTGCAGATGACCTGACCGAGATGATCAAGGGCGATTTCCCGATGGAGGACGACACTCCTTATCGCGATGCTATTTCCAGCGCGATAGACGAGCTCAAACTCGGTTTGGACGTTGCATTCGGTTATATTACTAACGTTACCGGCGGAATTAATGTGGAGCAGGTCTATCTTTCGGGCGGAGGCGCCCTAATTCAAGGTTTGCCGGATTCCCTCGCCACAAAGTTAGGGATTCCGGTCGAGGTGATGAATCCTTTCAAAGCATTCACGCCGGGCCAGGGTGTTTTCTCGGGCAAAGATCCCGACAAGGTGGCCGCCTTATATACAAACGCTATCGGTTTAGCCCTTAGAGCGCAATGATTAGGATTAATTTAATACCAAAGGAACTTCGTAAGAAAAAGAAAGTCCCCTTTTTCGACAAATACTTTCTGTATGTTTTTTCTGTTCTTATAGTTGTAAGCATTGCCCTTTGGCTTCAAATTACTGCCCAACAGGTTGAGATAAGCCGTCTCGATGACGAAATAGCTATGGTTGAAACGGAAATCCAAAAGTATAATCAGCAGATTAAAAAAGTTGAAGAAGCCCGAGCGATGCGCGACAAGATGATGACTCGAATGAACGCAATTCAAAATCTCGATGTTCAGCGACCGCTGTCGGTTAAGATGATAGAAGATTTCAGCATGCTAATGCCGGAATTCGTCTGGATGGAGAATTTCAGGGAAATCGAAAGAGTTCTGACACTCACGGGTAAAAGCTATAACCTGAAAGGTGTGGCAAATCTAATCGTAGGCCTTATCGAATCGGATTACTTCGATCAGATAAAGCTAAATTATGTTCGGGACGAAACGAGCGGGGGTCAAGCGCCGTCATACCGTTTCGAGCTTTCGTGCAATGTTCTTTTCGAGTCCGCAAGCGGTTATGCGGGGGAGTTTATCGCGCCAGCATATGAAAGGCCGGTGGAATCTTCCGGAGATAAACCGAGAAGAACCGGAAGCATCATAGACAAAACCAAAGAGGCTATGAGCCTCGACCCAAATCTTGCAAAAGAAGCCGTATCGGGAATCGGGAACTAATTATGACACTATCGGATATTAGTTTTAAGGACCCGCTTGTCCAAAAAGTCGTCGGAGGATTTGTAATTCTGCTCCTCATCGTTGCGGTATGGTATCTTCAGCTTTATTCTCCGAATCGCGAGCTTATTAATAAAAAGCGTCAGGACCTCGAGCAATTGAACCTTACCCTCCAAAGCGCCAGACTACAGGCCGGCAGGCTCGAAGAAATCGAAGCGGAGCTGGAGGAGGCCTTTGTTAAATACAAACTTCTCGAAAAGCTACTGCCCACGGAAAGAAACGTGCCCGATTTCATAAATAAGGTGAATATGGCCGCTCGGCAGAACAATGTGAATATCGCCAGAATGGATTTAGACCCTTCGGAAATTATGGAATTCTACACCGCAGATCCATACCGAATGGAGGTTGTCGGAGCGTATCATGATTTCGGAAACTTCCTTAAGGAGATAGCCAACCTGTCTTTTATCGCGACAACAAAGAACATCCAGTTGGAAAAAGTTGCCGGAAACAAAGTGAAGGCGACTTTCGTTATTACGTCATATCATCTCCCCACACGCGACAGATTGGAAGGTCCCACCGAGTTAGGCCCCGACGCTCCTCCGCCTAAGACTCCGGAAGAAGAGGCAATGATAGGAGCACATGCGGAATGAAGAAACTTGTTATAATATTAATTTTCCTGACTGCCATTTTCTGCACGGCGGACTATAATGTAGTGGGCTTTTCCCTTTCTATAGTGGAGGGCAACACTGTAGCAGAAATCCTTACCGATGGTCCATCGGAAATTAAGACCATCATACTCGAAAACCCAGACAGGTTGATAATCGACCTCATCGGAGGCGTGCACCGTTTGAAAACTTCAGGAATACCGCCATTGCCGAAATCGGTAGTGGTTGAGATGCGTTCGGCGCAGTTTCAAGCGGACCCCAAACCTATTACTCGAATAGTCCTGGTGCTCGCAGAACCGGTAGAAGTAGGCCGTGTGGAAGACGGTCCTCGAAGCGGCAAAGTCATAATCCCCACACCGGGTTACCCCGATTTCGAACATTGGTCGGTAGGACGGGAAACTCCTTCAGGAACTACGTCTGAGGAGAAACCTCCCGCAACACCGTCCGAGCCGGTAAAGACTGTTACTACGCCATCTGAAAAGACGGAGGATGGCGAGGAAACGGTTGAGACTATCGAATCCCGCGCAGACAGCATCGCCACGATGATCGCGGGAGACAAGGAAATCCTGACCAGCATGACCGAAACAGACGCCAAAGGCAACGAAGTTACTTTTGTGCGGCCAAGAGTGGAATATCGAGGCAAAGAGTTTCGCGATCCATTTGTTATCGCGGAAAAAAGAGAGAGTTCCCAATTCGGCTCCGAGGCAGTTCCGAATGTCGAAGGGTTAAGCCTCGTGGGAATTGTGCGTGCCGGCGCCGGCGAAAACCTCGGTATCCTTCAGGATAGAAACAGCTGGGGTTATATTTTAGGTGTCGGCGATACGGTGATGGACGGTTCTGTAGGCGAAGTTACGGACTCGACTATACGCTTCGATATAGAGGAGTTTGGAGTAATCAGACCGGTGAATCTCGAACTCATCAAGGAGACAAAATAATTATGAAACCTATATTTATTATTGCAATTATAGTCATTCTTTCCACGGTGATTTTCGCCCAGAAAGAATCTACGCCCTTTGTTATAGAATCAGAACCTGTTTTAGTAGCCCCTAAAGATGTTACGGAACATGCCGATAAACTCTTCCCTAAACTTGTTTTTCAGGAAGCTAACATCCGTGCAGTTCTGCAGTTTTTTGCCGAGACTGTAGATGTGAATTTCTTTATCGACCCGCCCGTAGACGCCAAGGTCAATCTCAAACTATATGACGTTACGTGGGAAACAGCTCTATCAAGCATATTGAACACATATGACCTCGTAATAACCAAAGACGGCAATGTCTTTCGAGTTCAGAATCTCGAAGACTACCGTAAGAAAATAACCGATGCCAGAGATTATAACAAAAAGCAACAGGAACTTCTCCCACTCGAAACAAAGATAGTCGTCCTGAATTATGCCGACGCGAGCAATATGACTCAGGTTATTCAGCAGGCGATGAGTGAAAGGGGCGAGATAATTGTCGATTCCCGCACAAACTCGCTTATCATAAAGGACATCCGCGAAACATTTCCGAAGATCGACAGCCTGACTCTAGCCCTTGACACCGAAACTCCACAGATTCGCGTTTCCGCAAAAATCGTAAATGTAGATAAAAGCTACATACGCCAGCTGGGAGTTCAGTGGGGAGCAACAGGCAATAATGTCCAGCCCTATGATCAATCGGTGGGTATCGACGTAACACCTACTACACCACCACCCATGGGTAGCGTCCGCTGGGGTATCGTCTCGGGAGATTATAACATCAATGCCGAAATTAACGCCATGGTAAGTGATAATGTCGGAGAAGTTGTCGATAATCCTGAAATCGTAACTCTCGACAACCAGGAAGCGACCCTCAAGTCCGGCGACCAGGTGCCTGTTTCCATGCTCGACGAGGCAGGAAATATAGTAACCGTGTATTACAACGCCGGCGTCGAACTGACCGTGAAGCCCCATGTTACAAGCCAGAACCGCGTAGCACTCGATGTCAATGTAACTAAAAATGACTACAGAGAGGGGACCTCGGGACAATACATCATCATCGAACGCGAAGCCACGACAGCATGCATAGTCGATAACGGCGGGGCTTTGGTTATTGGCGGTATCTCATCTAAAGGTGTAGACAAAACCAATTCCGGCGTGCCTGTTCTGAAAGATCTGCCAATCCTCGGAAGGTTATTCCGTTACAACAGCACAGACAAAACTGACACAGAACTCGTCATATACATAACTCCTCACATCATTCTGCCGGAATCCACGGTAGATAATTACTAATCTTATGCCAGCAATTCCAGAATCCCTCGATAACCTAATCGGCGAATTGTCGCGCCTGCCGGGAATAGGCAACCGAAGTGCGCGGCGAATCGCTTTTCACCTCCTACACAAACCGGCGGAGGATTCCCACGCCCTCGCGGACGCCATTCGCAAGATGATAGAGAACGTCCGCTTTTGCAGTGTCTGCAACTCCCTCTCCGAAAAAGACCCCTGCGATTTGTGCTCCGACAGCCGTCGCGACAGGTCGATAATCTGCGTGGTCGAGGAAATCTCGGATCTTCTCGCCATCGAATCGACGGACAGCTACAGGGGGCTTTACCATGTCCTCGGCGGAGTCATCGATCCCCTCTCCGGAATCGGGCCGGAACAGCTCGCGGTGCAGTCTCTCCTCGAACGGCTTAAAACGGATGAGGTGCGAGAGATAATCGTCGCCACAAATCCTACAGCGGAAGGGGACACCACGGCGATGTATCTCGCCCGCCTCGTGAGACCCCTCGGAATCAACGTAACCCGCATAGCCCGTGGTCTTCCGGTGGGCGGCGACCTCGAATTCACCGACAAATCCACTCTCGCCCGCGCGCTGGAAAACCGCACGGCACAGAATTAACTCCAGCTTTACCCGATAATCTTCGACATCGCGCCTTTTTGGGGCGCGGTTTCTCTCGTTTGTTATCTCCATCATCTCGGAAACTATGTTGACTGGGCTTTGATGGCCGACTTTTCTAAATTATTCATATCTAAATACAATTGATTTGTATCAAAAACGATTTGAATCGTATTATTTTATAATTGATTTAAACCATTATATAATTGATTTAAGTCTATCTATAATTGATCCGGTTCTTTTTACAATTGATTTGATTTGTTTTATAATTGATTTAAGTTAATATTGAATTGAATCATTTCGTTATTTGCGAATATTGAAGTGATTTAATTGTATATCTAATCAACTTAACTTGATTTAGACTTATAATAATCATAATATTGCCTTACATAATAAGATAATAGTTTCTTATAAGTAAAGATAGAATCTACTTAAAACAATTTTAAGATGAGATAAATTGCTTTTGATACAAATCAATTTAATATCGAACCAAATTGTTTTGAATTTGAATATATTTCTTGCGAATTATGAGGCTTTACCCGCCAGAAGCTATTGCAATTAGTGTTTTGCGAGCATTCCTCTTTATTCGAGGCGCATCTTTTCCCGCGAACGTTCCAATATTGGCGTCGTTAGAGGGTTTCTGCTCGAAAAGCTTCTATTCCGGGAAACGGTTTTTCAGGAATTCGAGAAGGGGCCGAATTTTGTCCAGAGGCCACTGGGTTTCCTTGTCGGATATTGCAGTGGCGGGATTTGGATGGGTTTCGATGAAAAGTCCGTCGGCGCCGAGAGCCAGGGCGGCGACCGCGAAGTGACGGATGAAATGTAGGCTTCCCGCTGTTGCGCCAACGCCCGCGCCGGGCTTCTGCTGGCTGTGGGATACGTCCATGATTACTGGCCATCCCGTTTGGGACATGATGTCTATCGACCGAAAATCGACCACGAGGTCGCGGTAGCCGAAGGATGTGCCGCGCTCGGTGAGCATCACGCCGCCGCCGCCGGACTCTTCGGCTTTTTTACTGCTGTATTCGATATCTTCCGGGGCGAGGAACTGCCCCTTTTTGATGTTCACCGGTTTTCCAGTTCGGGATGCCGCCACGATGAGGTCGGTCTGCCTGCAGAGAAAGGCGGGAATCTGAATGCAATCGACCGCACTGGCTATCGCCTCGGCCTGAAATGATTCGTGAATATCGGTGAGGACGGGGATTTCAAGTTGGGCGCGGATGTCGTCGAGGATTCGCAAACCGGCGTCGATACCCACTCCACGCGGGGAGGTTATCGAAGTTCGATTGGCTTTGTCGAAACTGCCCTTGAATATAAATGGGATTTTTAGCTCGGAAGTTACCTTGCGAAGACATCCCGCGGTCTCGAAAGCCATTTCTTTGCCCTCGATGGCGCATGGCCCGGCAATTAGTGCCCATGGCCTATCTCCGCCGAGGATAACCTTGCCGACGGAAACCTCTCTCGCCGTTTTCCTAAGTTCGAACATCAGCGGAAATCGGTCGGGTCGATGTTATACTTTTTGAGTCTGTATCGAAAACGGTCGCGGGAAATTTTGAGTTTGCGCGCGGCCTCGGAAACGTTGCCGCCGGTAACTTTCATCGCATGTCTCACCAGCGATTCCTCAGCCTCGGGGAAGGACATGCTGTAATCGATGTCTTCCGCGTCATCAAACTGCTTTTTGCCGGTGATTTCCTGAGGGAGATATTTCACGGTTACAACCTCGTCCGGGCAGATAACCGCGCACCGTTCGATGATATTGAAAAGTTCACGAATGTTTCCGGGCCAGGTATAGGCTTTTAGAAGGTTCATGACTTCGTCATTGACACCGGAAAGATTGTGGGGGAATTGGTTGGAAAGCCGCACGAGGAAATAATTTATGAGCATGGGAATATCCTCTGGATGCTCCCTGAGTGGCGGAACCTCGATTGGAACGACGTTCAGGCGGTAGAACAAATCTTCGCGGAAGGCGCCCGATGCCACCAGTGCACGCAAATCGCGGTTTGTAGCGGCGAGGAGTCTGGCGTCAGTTTTTAGAGTTTTGGTCGAACCGAGCCTCTCGAACTCTTTTTCCTGAAGGATTCGAAGCAGTTTTGACTGCACCGCTGGACTGACTTCGCCGATTTCGTCGAGGAGTATAGTTCCTCCGTTGGCCACTTCGAAACGACCGGGACGCCGGTCGGTCGCGCCGGTGAATGCGCCCTTTTCATGGCCGAAAAGTTCGCTTTCGAGGAGGGTTTCCGGGAGAGCCGCGCATGAGACCTTGACGAATGGCCCCTCCGCGCGGTGAGAAAGCCGATGGATTTCGTGTGCCACCACTTCCTTGCCCGTGCCGGATTCGCCGGTGATTAATACTGTTGTAGGAGTAGCGGCAACTCGTGAGATAATATCCCGCAGATTCTTAATTACGTTGGATTTGCCGATTAACTGCCACTTTCCGAAAGCCTGCTCGCGAAGCTCTTTATTCTGATTGGCGAGTTTCTCGAATTTTCTGGCGTTGTTTATTGCAACAGAGGCCATTTGGGCGAAGGCCGAAAGGGCGGCGAGATCGGACTGGTCGAAACGGCCACGCTTTTTGTTTACCGCTTCCAGAACGCCAATAACTTCATCGTCCTGAAACATGGGCACGGCAACGAGGGATTTTGTAGTGAAACCGGTCTTGCGGTCGATTTCGGACGCGTGCCTGTCGTCGGAGGCGACATCGTTTACCAGTGTGGCTTTGCCGGTCTTGGCTACCCATCCTGCGATTCCGCCGCCGGGCTTGAGATGCTCTTCGGACAATTTCGCGCCCTCATCCCCTGTGGCCACGGCGAATACCAGCTCCCCGCTGGATTTGTCCAGCAAAAGGACGCTTCCGGCTTCGGCACCGGTGAGTTCGGCGGCGGTGTCCATCAGAACCCGCAGAAGCTGGTCCAGAGTGAGGGTTCCGGCGAGAGTAGCGCTTGTGGAGAATATTCCTTTGAAATCAGTCATATTAAAAAAAGGGGCACTTATGATAAAGTGCCCCGAAATTTGTGGAGCTAAGGGGGATCGAACCCCTGACCTCGTGACTGCCAGTCACGCGCTCTCCCAGCTGAGCTATAGCCCCGTTCAGTTAATTTCAAGGCGAAATATATCGAAATAATTTTCGATAGCAACAAAAAAATTACCAAAGAAAATTACTACAGCCCGTATAATAAGTAATATTCCCCAATCCCGCAAGGGAAAAAACGAAACCAATCGGGATATTTTTTCGATCAATTGGTTGATTGAAACATCTTCTGTTGACCAAAAGCCCTTGTTGGTTTATATTTACCAAAACGAAAGGAGCCGAAATGGCAAATGACAAAAAGGGCGGGAGCGGATCCGGCGATAACGCCGCGGACAGAATCAAAAACGCCATGAAAAAGGGTTCTGACAAACCCAAAGACAAGACCCTCGACGACAGCAGTGCGAAAAAAGCGGCATCGCCTATGCCGAAGATTGACCCCCAGGAAAAACGGGCGGCATCACCATTGCCTAAGGACTACGCCCAGCCAATGCAGGAGGCATCGAACATAAAAACCGGCGCGGACAAAAAGGCCGCCTCGCCCCTGCCTAACTCAGGTTCGGACGACAAGCGTGCCGCCTCGCCCCTACCAAAATCCGGTTCGGACGACAAGCGTGCCGCGTCTCCTCTTCCCAACTCCGGTTCGGACGACAAACGCGCCGCTTCGCCCCTGCCGACAAGCGGTGTTGTTCCGCCAGCGACCGCGGCGACTCCGGCTATCGGCTCGAATACACCGTCTTCCGGCGGAGGCGCGAAAAAGGGATGCGGAGCGATAATCATAATCATCATTTTTATCATTCTCATCGTCATGCTCGCCAGATGCGCCTCCTGCGGGAGCAAGAAGGGCGACCAAACCGTAGCCCCAGTCCGCGAAACCACCGAGAAAATCGAGACGACGGAAGAAACCACTACCGACCCGGTCAGTGTCGAAACCGAGGAAATCAACACCTCCGCAGACCGCGCCGAATACGCCGAACTCGCCGAGAAGTCTTTTAAAGAGTATGATATCCCCGTCAAGGTCAAAGTTGATGGCGAAAATAACTCGGATATCACCCTCAGTTCCAAGATTATCGACAAAAATTGGATTGAGGGTTTCGAGACCAGCGACATGTTCAAAGAAATCGAAGCGAAGGGTTTCAAACGAGTCTATTACAGCGATACCGAGGGATTCTTCGTTTATTACGAATTTTAGGAAATTCAAAAATACACAACAATCCGGATTTATAGTTATGGCCTTTTCGAAAATTAATAATTCCGCGATATTGGACACCGCCAGCAAAATAATCTCCCAAAATCATGGGTCTGCAATAAATTACAGACTCCTTCGAGATGTGTTTGAATTGCCAGAGAACGATTGCGAATTGAGCAACGCAAGAGACGAACTCCTTGGAAGCGAGCATGTTTCCAGATTAGCCGCTGAGCAAAACACCGACGGCGGTTGGGGCAGGTTTCATTCAAAAGATTACTCCATCAAAAGGCGATTCGGAACGACTGAGATTGCTGTAGCGCGTGCGGTTGCATTAGGCCTCGAAAAATCGTCCCAAATCCTCTTAAAGGCCGAGGATTATCTCAGCGGAATTCTTACGGATTCGATAGAATTTCCCGATCCTCCCGAAAGTAACGACCGCTGGGATATTGGTATAAAGCTGTTTGTTGCTGGAACTCTAGCTTTAACCGCCCCGTCTAATCCCACATTAAAACCATTTAGGGATCTTTGGATCGATATTGCGGAACAGACCTTTGCATCGGGGTCGTTTAATCCGCAAGATGAAAAAAAAGCGCACCAAAAATTAACTGATGCCACAGTTTATTTTCCCGATGGCCGCGAGACATACCTCGTTATAAAATCTAAATATCACATTCAGCTTTTAGGAAGTAAGCCGGGATTGTTAAAAGCGAAAACTGAGAAATCTTTGTTAAGCTGGTTGTGGAGCCGTCCGAATGGCATGGGTTATCTCGAAGTCCCTCTTTCCAAATTGCCTGATGATAAGACAGGTTATCTTGATAGGTGGTTTACATCTCAAGAGTTGTTGTCTGGATTTCGATTTTGGCCTGAGTTCATAGAAGAAGTCGCGCATGAGTTGTTTTCTGCTCGAAACGACAACGGACTATGGGATTTTGGTCCTTTACCGAGAGGAGCCGGAGTGCATCATTTTCCCTTAGTGGAAAAAAATACTCGGTCGAAATCCGCCAGAGAGGCGGAATGGTCGACAAGAACGATCTTGTTATTAAAAAAATATATAGAAAGACGGTAATATGAGCACTATGATTATCTACGCTTCGAAACACGGCACCACTGAGGATTGTGCGAAAAGTCTCGCCAAAAAAATGGGCGATGATGTCCAGTTAGTGAATGCCAAAAAGGACAAAATCCCATGTCTGCAATGCCCCGACACAATCATCGTCGGCGGCCCGGTTTACGCCGGCAGGCTCCCGAAAGAGATCACAAAATTCATTCAGGCAAACGAAGAACTTCTCATGAAAAAAAAGCTTGGTCTTTTCATGTGCGGACTCGCAGACACGGAGAAGGAGACTCAGGAACAGTTCGAGAGAATTTTCCCGGAGAAACTCCGCCAGCATGCGGTTGCCGTAGAAAACTTCGGCGGCGAAATAAACTGGGACAAGCTCGGTTTTCTCGAAAAAACCGCAATCAAAATGGTAACCAAAGAATCCGGAACTCGATCGAATCTACATCCCGAGGCAATTGAACGGATGGCGGCGGTTTTCAAGTAGGAGTTATTGATGAGTGAATACTTATACAAAATTCGGTTGGTAGATCGTCTTCATCAGGAAACCGGATGGACGGATATCGACCAGAACATAATCGAGCGGCATTTCGATTATGTCAAAGGTCTCACCGAAAAGGGCGTCGTTATCCTCGCCGGAAAGACTTTGGTGGAGGACTCGCGGACTTTCGGAATCGTGATTTTCGAGGCCGACTCCGACGCGAAAGCGTCCGAAATTATGACCTCCGATCCTGCTGTGGCAGAAGGAATAATGTTCGGAGAGCTTTTTCCCTTTCACATCTCACTAACGCGAGGATAATGATGACTAAACTATTGTTTCACATAACGATTCTTCTCACACTTATAGCTACGGGGTTTGCAATGTCTTCAGGTTCAGATGGCGATTTAAAGACAGTAGAAAAAATCGAACTCGATAAATATCTCGGGCGATGGTTCCAGCTGGCCTATTTTCCGGCGAGGTTCCAGCCTGTCAGTTGCGGACTTGCGACCGCGGAATATTCCCTCAAAAACAACGGCAAAATCGAAGTCGTAAACTCATGTTGGGGTGACGAATACGGCGGCAAACCCGACCGTAAGGCAAAAGGAACCGCATGGCCGGTAAACGACACCAACACCAAGCTCAAAGTCCGATTCTTCTGGCCCTTCGCGGGAGATTATTGGGTAATCGATCTCGGCGAGGACTATGAATACGCCGTGGTCAGTGAGCCCTCGAAGGAATACCTCTGGATTCTCTGCAGGGAAATGTCCATGGAGGATGAAAAGTTCGCGGGCATCATCGAACGCCTTCGCGAAAAGGGTTTCGACCTCGACCGCCTCGTTTACACCGCAGATCAGAAGCCCCCGCAATAGGCATTGCTCGGAACTCTTGTAAATACCGCCGCTGTAGTTCTCGGAAGCTTGATAGGTCTTCTGCTCAAGTCCCGTTTTCCCGACAGAATCCGTTCGGCGGTCTTTCGGGGGATTGGAATTTTTTCGCTGGCGATAGGCATCTCCATGGCAATCGAGACGCGAAGTTTCCTGATAATGATCCTCAGCGTAGTGCTTGGAGCTATAACCGGCGAGCTTCTCGATATCGATCGATGGCTTTCCGGTTTGAGCGAGAAGCTGAAATCCAAACTCGGCACCTCGGAAAAGCGATTCACCGAGGGCCTGATGACCGCCTTTCTCCTCTTCTGCACCGGCTCGATGACGATTATCGGCGGAATTCAGGAGGGAATGACCGGCGACGCTTCCTTATATTATATAAAATCCCTCATGGACGGTGTTTCGTCGATAGCTCTAACATCGGCGATGGGAATAGGCGTGCTATTCAGCGCGCTTCCACTGCTAATTTTACAGGGGGGCATAACCCTTTTGGCCAGGCTTTTCGGCGAGGTGGTTCCGCCGGAGGTAATCACCGAAATCAGCGCTGTGGGAGGGTTGTTGATAGTCGGCCTCGGCATCGAGATTCTCGAACTCCGCAAGATGAAAATCGCTAACTATCTTCCGGCGCTGGTTTATGCAGGAGTATTTTCCGCGATTTTAAGAGTAATTTAACTTTCAGTGTTGTCAAATTAAGTTAATTTCAAATATGGACTACAAGAAAAAAATGCTTCGCGACGAATACTGTTCGCGCATTAACAGGGTGATGAACTTCATTCAGGAGAACCTCGGCCGAGAGCTATTTCTCGATGAACTTGCCACGGTAGCGAATTTCTCGCCATACCATTTCCACAGGATTTTCAAGGGCATGGTTGGCGAGACTATCGGGAATTACATCAAGAGATTACGCCTCGAAAGGGCGGCGACAATGCTCGCCGCGAACCCGAAAAAGGACATAACCCAGATAGCCTACGACTGCGGCTTTTCCAGCTCTGCCGCTTTTGCGAGGGCGTTCAAAGAAAAGTTTGCGATGACCGCCTCAGAATTTCGTAAGGGATGTTACGAAGAATATCGCAAGATCTGCAAAGAGAAAGGCAAGGATTGGAAAGACATCGTCGGCTCGATTAGTTATTTTCCAGTCGAATCGCAACACAAACAATGGAGGAATTTCATGAGCGATCTGGAAATGAAAGTGGAAGTCAAAGAGATGCCGGAATTCAATGTCATCTACATTCGGCATATCGGGCCTTATAATCAGATAGGGCCTGTTTATGAGCGTCTCGGAATGTGGGCCGGCGCGAGAGGTCTGTGGAAGCCGGATTCCACTGTTCTCGCGGTCTATTACGACAACCCAGACATCACCGACGAGGACAAACTTCGGTGCGACGCTTGTATCGTTGCCCCCGAAGGCACCGAGGTCGAAGGGGAAGTCGGCACGCAGGTAATCCCAGGCGGTCTCTTCGCCGTGGCGAGGGTCGAAATCCGCCCTGACCAGTTCGGCGAGGCATGGGACAAGCTTATGGGCGAATGGTTCCCCGAAAGCGGTTACGAACCCGACGACCGTCTATGCTACGAAATCTACATTAACGACCCCCAAAACCACCCCGAGGGCAAGTTCGTGCTGGATATCTGCGAACCGGTAAGACCGCTGTAGCTCTCGTATCTATTTAATCGACGCCTGAGGCTATCCTTGGGCGTTTTTTATTGAAACAGCGCGCAATATTCATATAATTGGAAACATAGATAATCTACCACAAAGGAGAAAGAATGATTCGCAACGCAGAAGCTATCTGGAAAGGCCCCGCAGGAAAAGGCAAAGGCACAATCAAACTCGAAAGCGGCGCGATGGAGAGCAAATATTCCGTCGGTTCCCGTTTCGAAAAAGACCCCGGAACGAACCCGGAGGAACTCATCGCCGGTGCTCACGCCGGATGTTTCAGCATGGCCCTCGCTGTCGGCCTGACCAAGAATGGATACGAGCCGGAATCTATCGAAACCACGGCTAAGGTTCATATCGATAAAGTCGGCGAGGGTTTCGAGATAACGAAAATAGAGCTATCGACCGTCGCCGTTATCCCCGGCATTTCAGAAGACGAGTTCATGAAATTCGCTAACGGCGCGAAAGACGGATGCCCTGTATCCAAAGCTCTGAAAAACATTCCCATCGAGTTTTCGGCTAAGCTGAATGGGTAGATTCGCGTTTCTGATACTGCTCACCGCGGCGGTTCTAATCGCCCAAACTCCCACCGACTACGGCCCCTACGACGTGGGAGTCCGCACTCACACCATCGAACGCCCCAGCGATACGGACACGACCACGCGGGAGATGGACATCTATATCTGGTATCCCGCAGATCCGATTATAGGCTTTTGGTCGGAGGAATTGCAGGGATATTGGGAATCCCGCGTGGTTCTCGGCGACACGGCGAGACCGGTAGTCTTCTGTTCCCACGGCGGTTGCGGCCATCCTTTGGCGTCGATATTCTACACCAGTTTCCTTCCGAGCTGGGGGTTTATCACCGTGGCGACCATGCATCCGGGGAGTATGTTCGGCGAACCGGACTGCCTCGACTCGGCATCGTTGCACGACACATGGCTCAACCGTCCGGGAGACATCGACTTCACACGAAGATGGCTTATCGACCTCAGCCTCGATTCCGCGGGGCTTTTCGGCGTCCTCGATACGAACCGGATGGGGATGTCCGGCCACAGTTTCGGCGCGAGAACCACATACGCAATGCTGAATCGGAACGACTATTTCCTCGCCGGGCTGGCATTTTCCGGCAACTACACCGATGTCTTCCTCGCACCCATAAACTGCATGGATGAAATCCGCGGAATAACTCAGCCCATAATGATTCAAAACGGCACCTATGACACCGGGCTTCCCCACGATTATGCCGAAGAGATATACGATACTCTGGAATCGCCGAAGTATTGGCTCGAAATTCACCGTGCTACCCATTTCGCATGGAGCGACACATGCAATTCCGACCTCGACTATCAATGCGGAGCCGACAGCGTGCTGGATTACAGCAGGGCGCACCACGAGATTCTCAAATACAGCCTTCCTTTCCTGATGAAATATGTCATGGGCGACGACCTTTTCGACGATTATCTGACCGACACCTCCGATACCTTCGTGACATATTCTTACGATGAGGACATGAACATTCGTGAAACCAGCCTCCCCGGCAACCTGGAAATATTTGCATATCCGAACCCTTTCAATTCTGCGGTTTCATTCCACTTCCTTCGAAATGGCGAGGTTGTGAAACCGGTTGCGCAGATTTGCGTTGAGATATTCGATATTAATGGAGCGCGAGTTTCGAAAACTTCATTGGAATATGTTTGGGAGCCATCGGAGAGTGTTCCTTCGGGAATCTACTTCGCAAGGGTTTCCGCGGAAGGTTTTTCTCGAACTATCCCGATAATTTATCTCAAATAGGACTTTCTAAGAAACTTTATTCCGGCATATTTTGTCTTCCTTTTTTCCAGCTTGCAAAAAACCGGTGTTAGTTATATACTAAGTTGGAATGCTTATTGCGAAAGACATAAAAAAGGGGTTTCCCGAGGGCGAAGGCAAGTTCCTTCAGGTCCTCGACGGCGCGAGTCTCGAAGTAGGCAATGGCGAGTTCGTGGCGGTTACCGGCGAATCGGGGGTTGGAAAATCGACCCTGCTTCATCTTCTCGGCCTGCTCGATACGCCCGATTCCGGCGAGATTCTTTTCGACGGCAAATCCGTTGCTTTGGAAAGCGATTATAACCGAGCCTTCATCAGAATGCGAAGCATCGGGTTTGTCTTCCAGTTTCACCATCTACTGCCAGAATTCAACGCCCTCGAGAATATCGCTCTGCCCCTTCGCCTCGCCGGAGTTTCGGAAGCCGAGGCATTTTCGCGGGCTGAAAAACTCTTGGCCGATGTCGGTCTTTCGGAGCGGGCAGACCATTTTCCAAACGCCCTTTCCGGGGGAGAACAACAGAGGATAGCCCTCGCGAGAGCATTATCGTGCAAACCCGCTCTCCTTCTCGCGGATGAGCCGACCGGAAACCTCGACGAAAAGAACTCCGAAAGGCTAACAGAACTGCTTTTTGCGATGACCGAAGCCACCGGAATGTCCGTGATATTGGCGACCCACAACAGGGAGTTAGCTGATTCTGCAGACAGGATTTACAGCCTCGAAAAAGGAATCCTGAAAGAGATTAGCGGCATTAAGAAAGTAAAAAACGGAGACTCATAATGAAGAATCTTTGCCAGTCATGCAAAGAAAATAACATTGACCTTAGGTGCGTCATAGTCATCGATGGCATTTCGGAGGAAAAATTCCTATGCCAGGAATGCGCCCGCAAGGCCGGTATCGAAGAACAGAACAAGATGACTCGAAAGAAAACCAAAGATTTCGTATTTTCGGGCGAAAAGAAACATCCCGTCTGCAGTTCTTGCAAGAGGAGCTATTCGGATTTCATTAAATCCGGCAAACTCGGATGCCCCGAATGCTACAAAACCTTCGAAACCTACCTGCGGGATATTCTCAAAGGAATCCACTCTGTTAGCTATCACAGAGGCAGAGGTCCTGGAAACGACACGACTATGGATATAGCCCAACTCCGATGGAAACTCGCCGAAGCGGTGCGTGAAGAGGATTTCGAACTCGCCGCAAGGCTTCGGGACGAGATTCAGATGTTCGAAAGGGGAGATAATTGATAGACCAGATTTTCCCACCAGCTCTTCCCCTATGGATGGCTTCGGGCGGCAATAATTTCGAGGTAGTTTTGTCCTCGGAGGCTTTTTATGTTCGAAATCTTCGGGACAGACCTTTTCCTGATACCCTCAGCAAAGAAGATCTACGCACTACCTCCCGGCAACTCGTGGAGACCCTTGGAGATATAATCCCCGATTACCGTTTTTTCGAAACGGAGAAATTCGACAAGCAGGATATCGATTATCTCCTCGAAAGGCAAAGCATCGACGAGACGATAGACAATAGAAAAACTGGGACAGGGCTTTTCATTCAGGATGACGAGAGCAGTTGGATAACAATCAACACATCCGATAATCTTCGCTTTAGATTCGCCTCCGCCGGAAGCGATGTGGAGACCGTTTACCGCAAGGCGCGAAGTTTTGTGGAGGAGCTCGAAAAAAATCTCCCCTTTGCGTATTCCGACAGGTTCGGCTTTCTGACCTCCCACCCAACGGAGTGCGGCACGGGACTTTTTATTCGCTTCAATGTGCATATTCCGGGATTGATTTTCAGTGATAATAAAAGCGCCCTGCGCGATTCACTGCTCAAAAGCGGCTCAATGATCAAACCCCAGTTTAATCAGAGTGTCAGCACCGACGGGCATGTTTATATCGTCCAAACTTCTCATACTCTTGGGGTTGACGAGGAGACCATCCTTGAACAGGCGGAGGATGTCATCTCCGGAATAGTGGAGATGGAATTTCAGGCGCGCGACGAGCTTATGGAAAAGGCAAAAATTCAAATCGAGGACAAGATTATGCGCGGAATCGGCATCATCGCCAACGCTCGAATGATAGTCGAAGCGGAGGGTTACGCTCTCGCCAATGCCCTTCGCCTCGGGGCTTCGGAGGGACTGACATCGGAAACCCTCGACCTTTTGTCCGCGACGGAATTGCATCAGTTGGGCAAACCTGCCCATATTGTTGCCTGCGGTTCGCCAAATATCAAAATCGATATGGATATTTCGCGGGCGGAGCTTTTCAGAAATACTTTAAAATTCGAAGGATAAAAAAATGTTACGTATGTGGTGCAGATCTAAGATTTCGAAGGCCACCCTTACCGGCCTCGAACTCGACTATGAGGGGAGTATCACCCTTCCGCCGGAGCTGATGGAAGCGGCTGATATTCTCGACGGCGAAAAAGTCCAGGTAGTCAACATGAACAACGGCGACCGGCTGGAAACCTACGTAATCAAGGGTGAAAACGACGGCCAGATCCTTTTGAACGGTCCGGCGGCGCGGCGCGGAATGCCCGGCGATGTCATCATGATTATCGCCTACGCAATCGGAGAAACATCCGAGGTAAAACCGCCCCATGTCGTTCGAGTTGATTCAAATAACAGGCCAGTAATGGGAGAATGACGATGACCGGTGCAATAATCCTCGCCGCCGGCGAAGGCAAACGAATGAAAAGCGACATCGCCAAGGTTCTCCACGAAATCGACGGCAAGCCTATGGTGGAATATGTAATCGACGCGGCGCGAAGCGTGGATCCGGCGAAGATTGTCCTGATTGTCGGGAACCGGATGGATCAGGTTATCGCGAAACTGCACAAATCTCGGGTGATTTTTTCAATTCAGGAAAAACAGAACGGCACCGCCGACGCCGTAAAATGCGCCCAGATGCCTTTTACAAATTTCGAGGGCGAACTTTTCGTGCTCTGCGGGGATATGCCCCTTGTCCGAGGCGAAACTTTGCAGAAGATGCTCGATTTCCACCGCGAAAAAGGCTCCAGTGCAACGGTGATGACCGGAATCCTCGACGACCCAGCCCAGTATGGCCGTATCGTCAGGAGCAATGACGGCGAATTCGCAGAGATAATAGAGTATGCGGACGGCGACGAAAAAATTCGCGCAATCAATGAGGTAAACAGCGGAACTTACGTCTTCGATTCCGCCGAACTATGGCCGGCCCTCGACCAAATCAGCTCCGATAATGCGCAGGGGGAATTCTACCTCACCGACGTCATGACCGTCCTAAAAAACAAGGGCAAAACCGTGGCCGCGTGGAAAGTGGAGGACAGCTCCGAGCTTCTCGGAGTCAACACTCCGGAACAGTTAGAAATGGCCGAAACAGCTTTGAAAACCCGTTAAATATGAAGGATGATATGAAATATGCAACTTTATTATTAATGGTGATTCTCGCGGGAGCGGTTTTCGCGCAGGATCAAGTGGAAGAGTATCAAATTGAGCCTTTCAGCGCAGGCGAGGCCAGGGCTATCGAGATATACGATGAGCTTCTGCCCCTCCTCGAAGCCTGCGAGGGACATTTCGCCGAAAACAGCGAGATAGCATTTGACGATATTTCATCCATCGCCAAAGACGAGAAAATCGACATGGACTCAGCGCGGGAAGCGGTTCTCATCGATCCGGAGATGGTGGTTTTCACAATCGGGCAACTTGATGAATATGCAATTCTCCAATACGGACTCGCTGAAAATGCTGTCGAGACAAAGAGTGCACTTCAATCTGCGGGCAAGATGGCCGAGAACCATGCGAAAACTTTAACGGTAATGGTTGCCGAATGGGCACCGGATTACCTGCCGAAGGAGAAATAATGCACAGAATAATAAAAAAGCGGAAGATAAGCGTTCACAACCTCGATAGAGAAGCCTGCGAAACTTTGAACCTTCAGGAGCTTCTTGAAAAGCAGGAGGGCATTATTTCGGCCAAGCTGGACGAGGAAAAAGGTGAGCTTTTTGTGGTATATAATCTCGCCGAGACAGACTATGACTACATCGACCGGTTGCTGGAAAAAATTGATGTTGCCGAGGATAATACCTTGTGGCAATCGCTCAAGGAGAGCTTTATCCGGTTTGCGGAGCAGAACGAGAAAGCAAATGTTCTGGCACACGCGGACGTCGTCGCCTACTCCCCCATGGAGGAGATAGACGACCTTCTCGACGAACTCGATTAGCGGCGCTGACAGCTTTGATGAAGCTAAAAAAACCCCGGTTTTTTCGCCGGGGTTTTTGTTTCTAACTAACTGGAATACTGTCGCAGGGGGTGCACTCGAGGGCTTCGTCCCAACATGCGGAGTGACCTTCGGGATAAGTTATCATGCCGTAATGGGTAATCAGGTTCCACATGACCTCCCAGCGTCCCGGACGTCCGCCGTCGGCGTCGCGAATCCAGGCGTCGGCAACCTGGCCATCGACCTCATAATGAAGCGAGTCCCCGTAATTTGGGTTTTCTGTATCGATGATAGCGAGGGTCAGTAAAGCGGTCGTATCGCTTTCGTCCTTAGCCCAGTCGATCCAAAGAACAGCGCCGTCTTCTGGGTCGAAGAACCGCCACCATCCGCCCAGGGCGTCGAAATCGCATTTGCCGTCATACCATAGGAAATTCGTAAGCTCTGAATTCGTCACCCTCATCTGCCATTCCACGCTGTCGCCTTCGACAACATGGCCGGTCAGCTTGATGTTGTTCGTGTCGGCTCCGAAGGTCCATACCCAGGTCAAATCCTCTTCGTAAGCAGGGGTTTGAGACAGGGCGAGCACGAAAGCAAGTCTCGGCAGAGCGAGGAACACCTGACTTAGGCCTCCCCAAACTACCACCATGAAAGCCGCTGTGTCGAAATCTGCGCAGGTTTCCATTGGGCGGGCTAACGACGCCGTAGTGAACAGCGAAAGATCCAGGGTTACCGATTCCGCACCTGGAACAGTGGGCTGTTCGGGTTCCGGGTCATTGCTTGAACAGGCAATTCCGAGGATTACCGCCAGAACAATCATTCCGGCGAGAGCGATTAGTAATGTTTTCTTCATATAATACCTCCATTTCTTTTTAAAATGATACATCGAGAACCCTCTGTCAAGGCCAAATTAGTTTCTTTTTGTCCAAATAGTAAATTATTTATCAAAAAAAGCCTTGATTCGATTGAAATTGGATATTATTATAATCTCGTTATATCCAAATGGGGAGGCTTTAATTGGAAAGACACAGTATTATTTCTGAATTAGAGAATTCATATCACCGGCGAAGGGCCGAACATTGGTTCATGGTTGTTACCATTATGGTAGTAATTCTGGCTATAGCCGCAGGTCTGAGTTATTCGTTGGGCAACAGTCTTGGAATCACAACCGAACTGATAATCTGGGGAAGCGCATTAGCATGGATTTTCATCTTTACAGCGGGGCATGTGAAAGAAATGTCCCGTCTGAAACGTGAAGAACAACAGATCATTGCAAAACTTGAAAAAGATGTTAAATACAAATATACTGAAAAACCGGAATCACCGCATTCGAGATGGGGGGGCGCGATCTTTGCGTTGATATTAGGCTGTCTTCTCATTTACGCCAGTGTAAATGTCTTATTCATGGATGGTTTCGGAAGAAACCTATCTTCCGATTCGACAGCCGAGATTACAATTATACTATTCGCCTCTATTTTGGCTCTAGTTGGAGCTTTCAGCAGAATTTTCCCCTTTCGGCAAAAGTATTATAATGTGCGCGTTTCGGTCCTCGATAAAAATCCAGCTATGTTCAAATACCGCATGAGAAGGCTTTCCTGACAGTTTGAGCAAAATATCGGCTTTGTCCTTGACTGAGAGGCCTTTCGGGAATAGATTATTATTTACTATGTTCTTATAAAAAAAGGAGTAAATATGCCATTTCCCGGAAGCAAAAAAATCTGGTTCGATGGAAACCTCATCGACCACGAAGATGCCACAATTCATGTCTTATCCCACGTAATCCATTACGGCACAGGGGTTTTCGAAGGCGAGCGCTGTTACGATACTGTCAACGGCCCCGCTGTTTTCCGCCTCAATGACCACAGCAGAAGGCTCCTCGATTCGGCCAAAATCTACCGCATGACCGCCGACTGTAACCCCTCCAAACCGGATGGAGGCAAGATGTTCCCCGAAAAGATGTTTATCGATTACACTGTCGAGGATGTCAACAAGGCCACTCTGGAAACAATTCGCGCCAACGGACTTAAAAATTGCTACGTCCGCCCGTTGATCTTCCGCGGCGATGAAGCCCTCGGGGTTTCTCCATTTAATTGCAGGCCGCATTTCACAATCGCTGTTTGGGAATGGGGCGCATATCTCGGCGCAGACGCCATCGAGCGCGGCGTCGATGTCCAATTCAGCAGTTGGACGCGAATCGCGCCGAACACTTTTCCCGGCATGGCAAAAGCCTGCGCGAACTACATGAATTCCCAGCTTATCAAAATGGAAGCGCAGATAAACGGCTATGTTGACGGCATCGCTCTGGACAAAGACGGATTCATCTCCGAAGGATCCGCGATGAATATCTTCGTTATCAAATACGGCAAGATATTCACCCCGCCCCTCAGCGGAAGCGAACTTCCGGGAATCACCCGCGACTCCGCGATAAAGATAGCCGGGGATCTGGGATTCGAGGTCGTTGAAACACGTATTCCGCGCGAGATGGTATATGTTGCGGACGAGGCGTTTTTCACCGGAAGCGCCGCCGAAGTTTCGCCAATCGCAACTGTCGATAGAATTCCCGTAGGCAAAGGCTCCAGAGGCGAAATCACCCGGCAAATACAGCAGAGATTCTTCGACATCGTCCAGGGCAAGGCCGAGGACAAGTTCGGCTGGCTGACTACCGTTTACAACGATTAAATGGACAGCCTCGCCCTCAAACTGTATTTCTACATCTCCACCGGATTAGGTCTGGTTTTCCTCGGCTGGCTGATATACATCTCACCGAGAGTGCGCAGAGAAGGTCCCACCCGCACCCGGGCGATAATCACGGGCGTGGTGTTTCTCATCATTCTAATTATTCCGGACATCTGGGCGCTTACACGGCTTAAGGGCATCAGCTGGTTCGTGGCGTGGGCGATAGGCCTGCTCTTTTTCCATATCATCGAAGGCGGGTTGTGGCATCGGATATGTTGGGGCGAAAAATGCCCCGAATGCGGCGCCTGGCTAAATGTCTCCGATGAAAAACTCCCGGACAACCCAACCATGTCCCGCAAGTCCGTAACATGCTCCAACTGCGGCTACACCGATTCGTGGACAACTCTCACTACTAAATGGAAAAAGAAAGAGGGCCAAAAAGATGAATGAGACTGTTTTCATTGCCCTTGCGGTTATAGGCGCTCTATATCTGGTGGGATGGCCGATACGAATTTCTCTGTTGAGAAGGAGTGTCGCAAAAGTTAGCACTTTTCCCCTTCTGGTGCCGGGGTTCGGCGGAGCTGTGCTTATTTTCGCCGACATCATGGTGATTACGAGATATAATATTGAGTGGGCATATTTTCCGCTTTTCGTGCACGGGTTTCTTTTTCTCTATGGCCTCGCGCTGGCAATTCGCTATCTCAAAACCCCGCCGGAACCGGAGTCTGATGAAAACCCTCCGGTTGAAGGCGAAGTGGAAGATGTGTAGGTTCTAACAATTCCCAAAATGGGAATATGCAAAACGGGCGAGGAAATAAATCCTCGCCCGTTTTATTGCAGATATGTTTTTACTTTACGGATTATGCAGTTCGAAGGTTACGAAGACCGTGTCCGTCGATGACCATTCGACAGCAGATACGCTGTAATCCCCCGAAGTTCCTCCCACAACTTCATATTCAATTTCATCGACATGAGATTGAACGTTTCCGGTAGCCATGTAAGTAATAATCCTGCTATTGGAGCTTATACTCACGAAAGGCAAATTATTGAATTCCAGATTGCAATATCTCGTGCCGGTCGTTCCGGTTCCGGGTCTCGCGGTTAGGTTGTCCATTGCCTCCACGGATAGAATGCTTCCTCCAGTCGGAGAAAAATTCACGGTGATATCGATATCGTGGTCGAAATAACCCCAGCCGACTATCGTGCCGTCCACTGTAGCCGTGTTGCCCGACCACGAGATGGGTATTTGGCCGACATAATCCCATCCGTATTGGGTAAAAGACCAAACTCCATTTCCTTCAATTAACCAGTCATTTGTTAAACGAATATACCCCCTGAACTGGACTTTTATCGCGTCCATGGTCTGCAGAAGGTCTATCAGGCTGGTGTTCGCGAAGAAAGTCCCGAGTTCCAAAGTCTGCGTGGTCGGCGTGTCCCAGTTCACTACCAATGGATGCTCGGTCGAATCGGTTTGCCAATAGATCCGCAGGGATGTTGTGCCGGGAAAGAGGTCGGATATGGTGAAGTTGCCGAGGGAATCCGTGGTTGTGCTCGCCGAATTGCGGTATTCGCGTCCCCCCACATTTGCGATTTGCACAACGGTCGCGTCTTCGAGGGGAACCATATTGCCCGTGCCGTCGTCGGTCATAACCGTGCCGTTGCCGCGGTAGCGCCATCCGATACGCTGGGCAATAACCGGCAACATATCCTCTTTGCCGACACCGGTAAGATATTCCTCTACATGGGTGCGAAGCTGGTTGACATCAGTGGCTCCGCGGGCGGTAATCCCCCAGATGTCCAGGAAGGAAGCCCCCACGACTGGTATGCTGTCGAGGGTGCCGGAAACCATCAGGCTGGGAATTACAGGGCTGGTGCGGTGCAGACTCGACAGAAGGAAGCATCCAAACCCCTCTATACTGGGAAAATCTATAGAATAGGAAGACCCTGTTTTCAAAACGGATATATTGTATGTCGGGTCAACCGAAGTGCCTACGGAGCCCGTGAGGAAGTATTCGGCGAAGTAGGCGTAATCCTCGACTATGCTCGACCTGTTCGCGTGGATATCACCAAGACCGTGAGTTGCTGAGGGCGCTTGAGCTTCCAGGATAACATAAGTCGCGTCGCCTACGAGAACATGGTTAATGTAATGCCCGACTTCATGGGCGATAACATCCTCTGTGAAGCCCCCGCTGGTGAAGGGATAGAGCCCTATCATAGGGGAAGCACTGGGCCAGATGGAGGTCCAGTAGAAGAAGCCTTTGTAGTAATTGCCGTCGGTGTAGAATCTCGGTCTGAGCCTGCCCTCCCAGGTTCCAGTGCCGTGGACTTCCGTACGGGCCGTTGCTTGAATAGCTGTGGGCAGGGAATCGAGGACATGGTTGATCAAATCGAGAGCCTGAGCGTGCGCCGCCGCGATAGTATCCGCACGGGAGCTTCCGAAAGGTATAGCCGCTATCTGGTAATGGGTGAATCCTCGATGACTGCTTCGCATGGGCCTGAACCGCGCGACATCGAAAGGCATGCTGAGGTGGAAAACCACATTTCCGCCGGCAGAATCCACTATGGGGAGGGCGTGCCAGCGCTCGTCGGCGTCGATGTCGTCATCGAAGGAGCCGTTGGAGCTTCCGAATCCATGGAGGTAGAGATACTCGTTGTCCCCCATCGGCAACGACAGCTGAACCGGATCGTCGCCGTCGTATTCAATCCAGAACATAGAACCGGAGAGCGGCGGCGTGGGACCGGAGTTGATGACTGCCACCGAAAGTTCACCGTCGGCGCCCTCGGGGAAGATGAATGTCCCGCCGGTGATTGCCTCGGCGAACTCATAGCCGGATCCGCCGGAAACAGTGTAGTCCGTAATCGTGCCGATATCCCAGCTGATACCGTCGGGATCGGGCGGCGTGGATTTTTCCGGACATCCGCTTAAGAAGAAAAAGAGCAAACCTGCGATAATCATAACGGCAATTTTCTTTAACTTCATCGTGGCTCCATTTAAATATTGTTATCACAAAAAAATTACTGAAAAACAGCAAAAATAACAACTTAAATTATGCGATGGAAGAAGTTTCATGGCAAAGGCCGACGTCGATATGAGCGCCTTGGGACAAGAATTAGCCGAAACCGGTTCATTTCACGGACAACGAACTGAAATCCTTTTATCCGCTGAACTGAAAATATACGCTCATCCTTTTTGTTTCGTAGTCCAAGATGGCGAGCCCGAGAATTACTCCCGATAGATTCGATTCAAAAAGTTCATCACACGACCGGCCCACATATCGCCATCCGGCCGCTTCCCAGTTGTAGGGGTTTTTATTATCGCTTTTTGGCTGTTCCGTTTTTTCGAAAACAATAGCGGAGCAATAATACTTGCCCCTCTCTGATTCTAACAGCTCCGGTTTGAGGGGACTATCCCGGTGAAAGTTCGCTTTTATCGAAGATGGCAATGGAAGATCGGACCATCGAAGGGCTTTTTCGGAGTAGCTATGGCCTATCGAAGGCGAGTAATATTTGAATCGAACCGGTTTCCAGACAGCGGGGTCGTCGATTTGTTCGATGTAGTCTTCGAACTGGGAATCGGTTAATTGTATCTCAGCCCTTATCCATAGTCCCTCTCTTCCAAACCATCCCGGAGTTTGGGGGTCGCTTCGAAAGGAGATGTATTGAATATCTTTGGGAAGGTGAAGCTGTCTTTCGATAGTTCGTTTATCCTGCTGTTCGAAAAATTTCTCCGAACAGCCTGCTATCGAAAAGATAACGAGCCCGATTAGTAAGAAGGCGCTGTTTCGAGCCAATTTCATCGAGACCTTAATTGAGTTAAGCCAAGCAATAAATCACATAATATCTTGATATACAATAGATTACATACTACGGACAAAAAGCGGAAATTGGCCTCTGCTTAGAGGATAACTCCAAAAACCTCCACAAGGTCCGCCAAACCCACACCGTAATTCCCCGCACGGAACCGGATGACGGCTACCGTATTTATCGCGATGATTACCGCTGTGTGGGTGAGCATGGCATACCAGAAACTTCGGCTTCGCCAAGATAGGACGCCCAGAGCAAGCCCCGCGAAAATCGAACTGAAAGACTCCGCCGATGGTTTGCCGAAATGGAGAATCACAAAGGGGATGGTCTGGACGAAGATGGCGTAGTAGCCGAGTTTTTCTTTGAGGCCGAAAAGGGTGAACCCGCGCCACAAAAATTCCCACCCGGTCATGTAGAAAAAATATGTTCCTGCGAAGATGAGAAACCGCCCCCAGTCGTCTTTCACGCCGGGGCATGCCGGATATGTCCGCGCGAAACTTTCCGAAGCCGACACGAACCAGACTATCGGCAACATCACAATAACGAAGATCAATGTTATTTTCAGGCCGAACCGCCAGTCGCCAAGGCCGAGGCCGTAGTCCCGGAACTTCGCACGCAGAGGCCATTTGATGAGAATCAATGGAACAATGAAACTGATGACAAACCTCGCCATGTTCCTGAGAATTGCAGTCATATAAACCAACTGCCCCCGGTCGGCTATCTGGCCGGTCAGGACTTTGCGCATGAAGTTGCGGTTGCCGTAGTAATAATTCGCAGTCGATATAACAGCCACTGCCAGAAACACGAAGACAGTTGCGAAATCCAGTTTGCGGATTTCACCGAGAAGATGGCGAAGTTCCTCGATAAGTCCCTTATTATCTTTTTTCACGTCCATACGATTATCAATCAAAGGTAAAAAATGGTTTTCGCAACAAAAAAGTGATATTTTCGGTTGCCTTGAGAAAAGTGCCAATTATATTGGAAGGCTATTTACACGGTTTTTTCAAAGGAGATCACTATGAGGATACTTGCAATCAACCCCGGAGCGACTTCGACCAAGGTGGCCGTTTACGACGGTGAAGAGCCGGTTTTCGTCGAGTCCATACGGCACGAGGCGGAAGAGCTTACCCATTTCGAGCACACTTACGACCAATACGAGTTCCGCGCCAAGACAATCCGCGACGCAATCGAAAAGCACGATGTCAAGCTGGAAACTCTCGACGCCGTAGTCGGACGAGGCGGGCCTTTCAAACCGCTGGTTTCCGGAACTTACAGGGTGAATTATGCCATGAAAGCCGATGTCAAACAGGGCAATGTGCAGGCGGATCATATATCCAATATCGGATGCCTTCTTGCCGACGAAATCGCCACGCCTCTGGACATTCCGGCTTACATCGTCGATCCGGTGAGCGTCGATGAGTTCGACGACGTGGCCTATGTTTCCGGAATGAAGGAGCTTCCGCGCGTCTCCCTCGCCCACGCTCTGAATATCAAGATGGTCGGAAAAAGGCATGCTTCAAATGTCGGCGCGAAATATCACAATCTCAATCTCGTGATTGTCCATCTCGGAGGCGGAATAAGCGTAACCGCTCATCGCAAAGGGCGTCAGATAGATGTCAGCAATGCCAACGACGGCGGGCCTTTCTCGCCTCAGCGCACAGGCACCCTCCCTGTTACCGGACTCGTGAAACTGTGCTATTCCGGCAAATACAGCGAGCGGGATATGCTGAAAAAGATCATCAAAGTCGGCGGGATGCTCAGCCTCGCTGGCACCGACGATATGGTCGAAGTTGTCGAAAAAGCCAAAACCGACAGCGAATTCGACCTGATACTCCGCGCCTTCGTTTATCAAATTGCCAAATCCATAGGCGAATATTCGACGGCCCTTAAAGGAGAAGTCGATGGAATCCTCATAACCGGCGGAATAGCGAACAACGAGCCCATAATGAATATGATCCGCGAGTATGTTGATTGGATTGCACCCGTTTATATCTACCCGGGCGAGGACGAGATGGAGGGCCTGGTGATGGGTGTTCTCCGAGTGGTAAACGGCGAAGAGGACGAGAAAGAATACGATTGATTCTTCTCGAATAGTCTGATTCAAGGGCGCGGTTTATCGCGCCCTTTTTTATTTGATAAGAATAGCTTTTGCGGTGGAGATAGTTTCGCCCTTCGAGCTGAACCGGACGAGATAGACTCCGCTGGCCAGTTCCCCGCCCTTGTCGTCTCGGGCGTTCCAGAAAATTCTATCGGATTTCTTCGAGAGTTCCATGCTTCGAACTATCCGTCCGTCCATGGAGAATATATCGAGAGAAGCATCGCCCGCGGGAATTTCCGGAACGAGAATCTCGCACGCCGAATTGAAAGGGTTCGGGGCAATGGAGATATTGTGATGTTCGGGAAATGAAATCGCGTAATCCTCAACTGCAGATTGGACACTATCTCCGCGGACATAAGCCGCGAGGGAGTCGAAACCGGTTGAATCCTGGGCTATGAGAGCTATTCGCAAAGTATCGGTCGCGCCGGCATGGAGATCTCCGAAATCCCACATCGCATAAACCGCCCAGTCGCCGGGGGAGATTGAAACCGGCCATTCCGGATCATTTTCGAGGAGAGATATGATGTTGGCCGTGTCCGGTTCCGCGAGGGTATCTACCCAGTTGAACCAGGCGCCGAGTTGGGGCATAGTATCGGGATGCAGGGCGCAAAACCCGGAGCAGATGCCATTGGCCTCCGATCCATCGCGGACAGCCGCGGCGTCGAGATAACCCACCGAAAATGGGTAGTCGTCCCGGTAGCCCCCTTCGGGAACGTCTCCCTCGTAGAAAAAAACGGTTTTCAAATCCGAAAGGGTCGAAGAACCGGTATTCGTGAAAATGAAATCCACGTAGAAGGCGGAAATCGTGTCGTAATAAGCGGTAACAAACTGCTCCACCGAGATTCCAAAAGCAGTGTCTTCGTAGAAAAAGCGGGTGCGGGATTCCGTTAGATTGTAAACATAAGTCGTATCATAGACCCAAATTGAATCCACAGTATGGCTGTCGATTACTTCGACCGTATCGAAAAACTCTTCTATTTGAAGGGCTTCGGGAGGCAGAGGCGAAGGGGGTTCCGCCAGTGTAAATGTGCCCTCAGAAAGAGGAGGATATTGGTGGGCACTGCCGTAGGCGTATTTGCCGGAAGCGTCACCGAAAGCGAGAAATGCTCGGAAAAGATTATCCGCACCCGTGCTTACAGTGCGGTGTTCAACAAAAGCGCCGGGGAAATTCTCGTCCACGCGAAGAATAGCCGACCCGGTTTCGTGATAATACCGACGTTGGGCGATGCACAGCGCGGCAGTGAGAAGAAATAGTATGATGATTTTCGTTTTCATAGTCGAATAATATGCCATTTCACCGTAGATGTCAAGGCGGTTCGATGGTTAAGCTTTGCCCTTGTCATTTTGCACGCAGTTAATTATATTGCAGTGATTATGCCAGAAGGAAAACTCATATTCGTTCCGACGCCCATCGGAAATCTGGAGGATATAACCCTCCGAGCGATTCGTGTTCTACGAGAGGCCGATGTTATCGCCGCCGAAGACACCCGCAAGGCGAAAATTCTTCTCGATAGATACGAAATCGACACGCCGGTTTTTGCCATGCATGTCCGCAACGAACGCAAACGAGCCGAGGGAATAATCGGCCAGGTGAAAGCCGGGAAGACTATCGCGGTAATATCCGAAGCGGGCACACCGGGGATTTCCGACCCGGGACATTCCTTATCACGCATGGCTATCGCGGAGAACATCCATTTCGAGGTTCTCCCCGGCGCGACAGCTTTCGTTCCGGCTATTGTTTTATCTGGGTTTCCGGCGGCGGGGGTTCGTTTCGAGGGCTTCCTCTCCCACGCCGGAAAAAACCGGCGGCGGCGGCTTCGAGTTCTCAAAGAAGATAGCGATTCCGCATTGGTTTTCTACGTCTCCCCCCACAGAATCAGGGACTTTCTGACCGATGCGATAAGTATCCTCGGCGACCGCAGAGCTGTGCTTTGCAGGGAACTCACGAAAAAATTCGAAGAGGTAATTCGAGGCAGATTGAGCGAGATAAAGAACTTAGAAGGCGATATTATAGGAGAGTTAGTTTTGGTTATTGGCCCCGAGAAGGAGGAATAAATGGCGATAAAAAGATTCAGTATCAGTGTCGAAGAAGAACTGATGGGCGAATTTGAGAAGTTCATCGAAGAACGCGGCTACGAGAACCGTTCTGAGGCGATCCGCGACTTGATGGCAACCGCGATTAGCGAAAACCGTCTCGAAAATCCGGACACTCCGGCAATCGGTGCCCATGCTCTCGTTTTCGACCACGGCAAACATCTAAACCACAAGCTTGTCCACGAACAGCATCGGCATCTGGATAATATCGTCGGCACCCTCCATGTCCATATCGACGAGGAAAGGTGTTTCGAGGTCACCGTTATTCGGGGCACAGCGGGAGAAATCCAATCTATTTCCGACACCATGTCGAGAATCCGCGGAGTTATTGGCGGCAAGCTCATATACAAGCAACCTACATAAATAACCAAGACATTATAAGGAGTTATGAAGTGCACAAAAAGAGTGTTGTCATTATCGCCCTGATAGCTGGTTTGAGCCTGTTATCGTGCAAAGACCCCATTCCATCGACGGTTTACGACAACCCCGATGCAAAACACACAATCATGATAACCGGTTACGATACCGAGTTCAAAAGCGCACTGATGGATGAGATTGTAGCCAAATACTCCCCGATATGCCGTATCGAAATTGTCGATATTTCCAAAGCGCCCAAAGCGGACTACTCCCAATATTCCGCAATCATATTAATGGATGAGGTCGAGGCTTGGATGATGATGAACCGCAAGGCGCGGAAGATAATCGACAAAATCGAGCCAAAAGATAAGCTGGAGGCCGTAATCACCGCCGGCGACGAAGAATGGGAGTATGAAAAAGACGGTGTCGAAGCCATAACATCGGCATCCGTGATGAGCGAAAAGGATGAAGTTCTGGAAGAGATTTACAAAAGGGTCGATTCTCATATCGAATAGACGATCTGGTATATGATATGAAAAAAGCCCCCGGCGCAAAACCGGAGGCTTTTTTTAATACCGTGAACCGTGTTATTATTTGTTTCTCGGACGGGCAAAGGTTCCTTCAGATTCGAACAGTGCCGAAGAATCGGGAGCGGATGCGAAAGACGCCACTCCGCCGTTCACGCGGATGCCGGTAACGATCCAATACTCTTCATCCACAAGGACATTCGGTCCATATGACCTTGAAGACGACTCATTGAGATTGACGGAAACCAAGGTTGGTGCGTCGCCGCCGCCGTGGTCGCTCCAATAGTGAATGAGGACGGTATATAACCCATCGGCTGGAATAGGAAGAACGATTGTTTCCGGGCCATATCCGCTGGTGTTGTCGTGGTCGAGGATCGGGTCGTCGAGAGTGCTTGAGCTGTCGCCCCAGTTTGGCGTGCGGTTGCTGAAATAGCAGTCGAGAAGACCCCAGACTTTGCCGCCGGGACCGATTAGATGGAGGTCAACATCGGAATCATCTATCTGCCATGACAGAACGACGCGAATCGCCATATCTTCCGTGATGCAGAAGACATCGATGGGATCCGAAATTGCGAAGATATTCGCCAAATCGGCCTGTGCACCCGGATCGAAGTTGCCTATTACGAGGACGCGAATTGTGTTTCCGCCGTTGGCTAAATCGACAACGTGGGAATAAGTTGCCCCCGGAGAGGCTTCGCTGACCGGATATAAGTTTCCATTATGATAGACTACGATGGATGATCCTACGACGCCACTGCCTCCGGGAGTATAAGTGGCGGTAACTCGAGTCTGGGTGCCGGTCACTGTGCTTACGTGGATTTCGTAATTTCCGGCTGTGAGATCAAGACTGCCGGTTGTCTGATCGACATCGGCGCCTATTCCCTGAAGAACCTGTCTCTGCCACGCAATTGTTCCCGTGCCGATATTGGTTACTGTGATTGTATAACCCCAGTCTCCGGTGCACATAACACCACTGTGCTGGTAGCTGACATGAATAGTCTGGTCGAAGCCGATTGAAATAGTATCAGCGTCGTTCCATGGGCCGGGGCTCATGCAGGATCCGCCGTCGGCGTTCAGAATAACCCTTTCGGGCTCCTCGGTTGTTCTGCGGGTTCCAAGATAATCGGGCACCGTGCCGCTGATAGTAACTACTCGCTCTGTTACAGTATCGCCGCTGGTGAATACTGTGCCTGAATCCGTCTCCATGTTTGAAACGGCAACAGTATAACCGCTTGTTGCGGTTTCGATGAAGCTGTTATCGACATCAGAATTGTATGGGACCTCGTCCGGTTCCGGCTCGGGATCGGGATCTGGCTCGGTGCTGTCGCAACCTACCGCAAAGAGTCCTACCGTGAGGACTATCACGGCAAAGATCGCAAACCAATGAAACTTTTTCATTCTTGCCTCCTGTTAATTTGTTTAAGTCAATCGATATATAATAATTAACTTCAAGTCTTTTTACAAGCACTTTTAACGGAATGATAATATTTTCCAAACCGTGTCTTTTTCTGAACAATTTTCTTGCATATTGGCGAAAATATGTATTACTTCTAAATGGCTAAACTCTAATGAGAACAAACTAACAATGGAGGCGAGAATGCCCAGAATAGTGCATTTCGAGATTGGCGCCGATGTTCCGAATCGGGCAATCGAATTCTACAAGAAGGTCTTCGGATGGAAGTTCCAGAAGTGGGACGGGCCTATGGATTACTGGATGGTAATGACCGGCGACGGCGATTATGGCATCGACGGAGGGCTTGCGCCAAGGCATCCGGATTCGATTTTCGCAAACACAATCGACGTGGACGATATCGACGCTTACGTCAAAATGATCGTCGAAGAGGGCGGGGAGATTATCTACCCAAAAAGCTCAATCCCCGGAGTCGGCTACCTGGCGTATTTCAAAGACACCGAGGGGAACGTCCTCGGAATAATGCAGGAAGATATGTCGGCATAACAGCAGTAATCGAGCTTTCACAACTGCATGATCTTCGGCTTCTCAGAACGATTTGAAAAATATCTTGCCGAAAGGCACTCCCACGCATAAGTTAAGGTATTATGCCGTCGGAAAAGAACAGCTATTTGAGTTTGAAGGGCGAGGGACGTGCGGAGGCCGTAATAAAAGGCTCCCGCTTCATCGCCCATGTCGGACAGGTTGTTACAAGGGAGGATTTCAAAGCCTTTCTGGAGAGCGAAAAAGAATTGTATCCCGACGCCACTCATCACTGTTGGGCTTTCCGAATCGGAATCGAACGCCCCGAGGAGCTTTCCAGCGATGACGGCGAGCCTTCCGGAAGTGCGGGAATGCCCATTCAAAGAGTTCTTGCCGGCGCGGAAGTTGTAAACGCGGCATGCATCGTAACTCGATATTACGGCGGAACTAAACTGGGCGTCGGCGGCCTCATGCGCGCCTATTCCCAGACGGCATCCGAGGCGGTTCGCGACACCGGTATCGAAGAAAAGATCGTTACCGATATTTTCACTGTTTGCCTGCCATACCCCGCCCACGGCGAGTTCGTATCGAATGTCGAGCGGCTGGGAGGCATGGTCATATCGTCCAAATTCGGAGTCGATGTGAAATTGAAAATCGAACTGCCCAAGACGGAAATGGCGGAGATAGCGGAAATCGCGGCAAATCTAACTCACGGGAATGCTCAAATCGATGTGAAATAACCCAATGGAATTATGAAAACTCGCAACACATTGCTAATCATTACAATAGCGGTAATTCTCTCCCTTTCATGCGGCGGAGAGCAAAAAGTCGATACAAAAATCGAGGCGGAGGGGCCGAAAATACCGGATTTCTCTGCTGTCGATGCCCAGGGACAGGAATTCACTCAGGACGACATTTCGGACGGCCCCGCCGTGGCCTGTTTCCTGGTTAGCTGGTGTTTGACATGCGGATACGAACTGGTCGCCCTTCAGGAAATCCGCGACGAATTCGCCGAATACAATTTCCCAATCGTGGTTTTTTCTTTCGAAGAACCGTCGGAGTTCAAAGTGCTTATGGACTCTCTGATGGTAGATTTACCCATCGTGAAAGCCGACAGCGCATTGTTCGCCGGACTGCGTATCGATGCCATCCCCACCCGGATTCTCCTGAGCGACGGCAGGGAGGCGATGCGAATCACCGGCGCGCCGAGTTTCGAAGACGAGGCTTTCCGTAAAATGTTGCGCAAAGCTGTAGGATTGCCCCCCGAGGGGAAACATGCAGTCCCCGAAGCGGATACAGAATAAGGAGCCATCATGGCCGAAGAATACGACATAATAATAATCGGCGGAGGCGCTGGGGGACTCACCGCCGCGATTTACGCCTCCCGCGAGCTTCACAAAACCCTCCTCGTGGAAAAGCAGATGACCGGCGGGTTGGCATCCACAACCCACCTTATGGAAAACTACCCCGGGTTCCCCGAGGGAGTCGGAGGCGCGGATCTGATAAAACTTTTCCGCCAGCAGGCCGAACGTTTCGGCACGGAGATTCGCGAATTCATCGACGTCAAAGCCCTCGAAAAGTTGGACGACGGCAGAATCGCTATTCACGCAACCGAACATCATTTTATCGCAAAGTCTGTAATCATAGCCACCGGTAGCTTTCCGCGCAAAATTGGCGTCCCGGGGGAAAAGGAATTCTACGGCAGAGGTGTATCATATTGCGCGACCTGCGACGGCGCCTTTTTCCGAGATATGGACGTCGCCGTTGTGGGATGCGGAAACTCCGGACTTCAGGAGGGGCAGGTTCTGCTCGATATATGCAAGACCGTGTCCTTCATAGAGTTCCTCGATTACATTCCGGCGGAAAAAATCCTGTTTGAACGAATCGAAAAGGCGGAAAACTCGCGGTGTTATGTCAACCATAAGGTTGTGCGCATCGAGGGAGAGCAATTTGTGGAAAAAATCATCGCAGAAAACCGTGCGTCCGGAGAAGAAGTGGAGATTCCCACTGCCGGAGTCTTTATCTACGCGGGCTACAAGCCGAACTCCGATTTTGTGCAGGGGTTTGTCGAAATGGATGAGCGGGGCTACATCATCACTAATGCCGACATGCAAACCTCTGTCCCCGGAGTATTTGCGGCCGGCGATGTTCGATCGAAGCGAATTCAGCAGGTAACCATGGCGACCGCGGACGGCACAGTCGCGGCGATTATGGCGGGGCATTATCTTAGGGAGCTTTAACTCAGGCGGTTTTTAGCTTCTCGACTAACTCGTCGAAAGTAACCACGCGCTGTTCCCCGCTGGCCATCTCTTTCAGGCTGACCACGCCTTGTGCAACCTCATTTTCTCCCAAAATAACTACGTTCGAGATTCCGAGTTTATCGGCGTATGCGAATTGTTGTCCAAGTTTGCGCGGTTCGAGGTAGATATCCGTCGAGACGCCGCAACTGCGAAGTTTGCATGCAAGCTCGATAGATTTATCGAGAAATTTTTCATCGAAAATTGTAACGAGAACTTCTGCTGGGGATTTCGCGCTTTCTATTTTGCCTGCGTCGATAAGAGCGGCGAGAATGCGGTCGAGGCCTATGGTTATGCCTACCGCCGGAATATCCCGCTTCGAGAACAGCCCGATTAGGTCGTCGTATCTGCCGCCGCCCGTGAGACTACCGATATGCGGCTGTTCCGGCACTACGCTTTCGAAAATTGTGCCGGTGTAATAATCGAGGCCTCGGGAGAGGGATAGATCGATCTTGAGGCTCGTTTGCGGTGTCCCGAAACTGGCCGTCAGGCCGAGGATGCGTCGCAAATCCGCTATGCCTTTTGAGATTCTTGCGTTCGCGCCCCATTTACTTTCGACCCTTTCCAGAAGGGCTTCGCCGTCCTCTTTGGCCAGAATAACACAGAATAATTCATCGACCTTACTGTCGTCGAAACCTTCGCTGTTAAGCTCTTTGCGCACTCCAGCTTCGCCTATTTTGTCCATCTTGTCGATAACTCGGCAGACGTCCATTTCGCGCTCCGACGGAAATCCCGCAACCTCCATGAGGCCACGAAGCAATTGCCTGTGGTTGAGCTTCGTAATGGCTTTCGGGAAACCGAGTTCGCCAAGGATATCGACGCTGAGGGCTATGATTTCGGCATCTGCCACGAGAGAATCCGTGCCGATAGTATCGGCGTCGCATTGAAGGAACTCGCGGAACCTTCCCTGACGAGGCTGAGCCCGTTCCGCCCGCCAGACTTCCTGAATTTGATATCGTTTGAAAGGTGTGGGAAGATCGTTGGAATACATCGCCGCAGATCTCGCAAGGGGGACTGTCAAATCGTAGCGGAGGGCAAGGTCTTCCTTTTCGTGTTCGAGCTTGTAAAATAGACGTTCTGCTTCCTCGCCATATTTTCCAAGTAAAATCTCTTTGAACTCGATGGCCGGTGTCGCCAGCGGCGCAAAACCCCACCTGCGAAATGTCTCTCGGACGGTTTGCAGTAATTCCTCGCGTGGGAGCATAATCTCCGGCAGAATATCGCGCATTCCTCTGTATAAGCGGGGTTGGATAAACATCGAGCCTCCGTTAGAATCCCTGAGATATTGCGTATGCGCTAACGCCCCAGCATATGGCGATTGCGGCGGTCGAGCCTGCATAGTAAAGGGCCGGCTTCATCTCGGCGACAGATCCGATTTTGTCGCGAAGTTTCAGGCCGATGGCATAACCTGCCGGCACCGTTAACGCGCTAAAGGCCGCCCAGAGCAGGCTTTCGTGGGTCATGAACCGGAAAAAACCGGCGGTGGAATTGAAAGAAAGGAGATATGCACAGGGCGCTGTATGCATTCCTATAGCCCAGAATGCTGTCCCGCCTATGAAAGCCCCTCCGAAACCCGCCACAGCGCGGGCGGAGAAAGATTTTTTCATCGAGCCGGAGAGGGCGAAGGCCATTCCGCCAAAGGCCATGCCCTCCAATGCTACAGCGAGACTGCCGTTAGCCATGCAGGTTACTGGCAGGCCAAGAACAGGCACTACGAGCTGTTTTACGGCCATCGCGATCAAGGGCGCCGCGAAGAAAATCCATATTTTGCGGTAGATTGCGAAAGCGACGGCCATAACTCCGAGGCCTAACCCTGTAAGGATTGCCGCCTTAATGGGAACATTCAATTTGATAAGTGTTCCGCCGCCGACAACCTCCACAAGCCCCCAAATCGAGCCGAAAACGAGGATTGCCAGCAGGATGTCAAAAGCCCTAAATTTATTTTTCATAATACCTCCATTTTGTCATTCTATAAAGAAGCTTTTCAGAGGTTCTCCTATGCCTATTCCGACCTCGCGGATTAGCGCTATAGCTTCGTTCAACTTGAAACCGACATCGCAGGCTCTGTGAGCGTCGCTACCGATGGAATTCACTCGAACCCCCGCGTCACGAGCCATTTCGAGAACTTTCCGAGATGGATAAAAATCCGGGTGCCCTTTGCGCATTGCCGACGTGTTGATTTCTATTCCCGCGCCCTCTCGTGCGAAAACCTCGAAAACCGACGGCAGGCGCGCTTCCATCTCCCTGTCGATTCTATCGCCGTAGGTTCCGCGGGCGTATTTTTTCATTCCATCCACATGGGCAATGGTAGTGAAAATACGGCTTCGGGCGAGGGCTTTGAGGGCCTCGCAGTATGATTCCGCGGCGGTTACGACGTCGGTAACTCGGAAATAGCTGGTCGCTTCCCCCCCTGATGTTACAGCGAGGCTATCGAGACAATGCACTGCGCCGAGGACGAAATCCGCCGGATACTTCGCTACAAAACTGCGGGCGATGCTGTCATAATGGGGCAGGTAGCTGAGCTCAAACCCTTGCCAGACCTGAATTTGACTCGCATAGCGATTTTTCAAACCCTTGATTTCGGCAATATAACTCTGAACAGTGCTGTCGGACAGGACTTTCAGCCTGCCATCGATGCGCATGAACAGATCGACGCCGCACCGCAGGGGATTAAGGTCGATGTGGGTAGTGAAGCATATGGCTTTCAGACCGGCGCTGATGGCCGAGAGAACCATATCTTCAGCCTCCGCGTGGGAGTCGATGCTGTGTTTCGGATGGACGTGGAAATCGATCATATTTATTTAATATAAATCATTTTAAAGATTGGGCAAGTTTATTTTGTCGAGCTTCTGAAAGATCGAGTTTTGGGGATATAAAACTGCGGTGAAGGTCTATTTTAAAGCTTTCATGAGGGTTTCTATGACCTCATCAGTCAATATTGAGGGCAATTTTGATAAATCGCTCACATTAATCGCCTCGACAAGCCCAGATAAAGGGTCTTCGGAGGAGCGTCTGACTAAATCGGTCGCCAGCCTCTTTGCGATTTGGTTTTGGCAGTTTTCGAGGGATCGTTCGATGTTCTTTTCGAGGAGATCAAGTTCGCTCCAGTCGTATGCGTGGCCGTATCTTAGTCCGCATTTCGGGCAATATGGAGCGAACCCGATTTGTTGCGAGGAAATCTCTTCGCAAAGGGGTAATTTTAGGATTTTTTTCGTCTTCGCAATCCAGTGGGTTTCGCTTTCGGTAGAACCGCCAAGGATTGCGTTCAGAGTATCCGCCGCGCGGGACATATCGGCAACTTTTTGAATTCGCGATTCGTTTCTGCGGCGATTTGTGTGCCAGGAGTTATGAAAAGCGATGTATGCCGTCTGATAGTCGTTGGCGAAATTTTCGCATCGGGCGTCAAGAGAATACGGCGAGTGGGATTCTCCGAGAAGAAGTTTCGGTGAAAACCGCATAGACAGGTCTTTTGCAATAAGGCAAAGCTTGGCATCGGGAACAGCGTCGTCGCATTCGACAATCAGGTCACGGAAGGCAACCAGTCTATCGCTGTATTCTACGAGTTCCCCGGCACGCTGAATGGTTTTGTTAATTGCGCTAAGTTCTTTTGCAAAAAGGGATTGGAACTCTCTCATATCAGAAGTAGAATCGACCATTCGTCTAGCAATCTCAAGTTTCAGGCGGGCATCTTCCGGAATCTCTTCGCCTATTACTTTGCAATAGTTTTTCACTCCCGAGGCAACTCTTTCGACTTCGATGGATTTTAAATAGTCAATCGTCTGTTCCAGCATCTTTTTCTCCTACAGGTTTTCTAATGGCCATCTACTAACAGCTGTTATATCCGGTGCCGCCGTTTCACCGCGTGATAATCTGAATTCCCCCGCGGCGGCAATCATAATTCCGTTGTCGGTGCAAAATTGAATTGGCGGAAGGGCTATTTCCCAGCCGGTTTCGGATGCGGTTTCCATGAGCTTGTTCCGAAAACGGCGGTTCGCTGAAACTCCGCCTACGACCGCGATTTTTCTATGTCCGGTCAAATCAGCCGCAGTGGCGAGTTTCCAGAGTAGGGCATCGACTATGGCCTCCTGATAGCTCGATGAAATGTCAGCGATAAGTTCGCGGGTTTTGTCCTCGCCCAGCTTCTCGACTTCCAGAAGCAGAGCGGTTTTGAGACCGCTGAAGGACATGTCGGTCTCGCCTGCGCGTTGCATCGCCCGAGGGAAATCAAAGGCAGAGGGGTCGCCCCCTTCCGAAGCGCGCTGAACGGAGGGACCGCCCGGATAAGGCAGGTTCATTAGCTTTGCGCCTTTGTCGAATGCCTCGCCTGCGGCGTCGTCGCGGGTTTTGCCTATAAGGACATATTTCCCCGGCTCAGGAACCTCGTAAATATGCGAATGCCCGCCGCTGACAATCAGGGCGAGATAGGGCGGTTCGATATGTGCGCCTATCTGCGCGGCAAGAAGGTGGCCTTCGAGATGATGAACCCCGACGAAAGGCACTCCGAGGCCGTATGCGAGGGATTTGCCGACGCAAAGTCCTACGAGAAGCGAACCGAGAAGCCCCGGCCCTCTGCACGCGGAAATTCCCTCGATGTCGGCAAGAGAGAGACCGGCGCTATCGAGGGCTTCGCGAATTACCGGGATTATGGTTCGAACATGGTCCCGGCTGGCGAGTTCCGGAATCACGCCGCCCCATTTGGAATGGACCTGCTGAGTATGCACAACGTTGGCGAGAACTTTCCCGCCGTCGATAATTCCGACCGCCGAGTCGTCGCAAGAAGTTTCTATTCCTAATACTTTCATATCATTTCTTTCAACTTATAAAAATATAATTTTAGTTCAATATATCAATGATTATCTCGAAAACTGCTACATTTTCTTTGACAATGAGGTTATATCGCTTATAATGATGAGATAATTTTTACTCGAAGGAGTATAGTGGCGAAAAGAATAACGATTATTGGAGGCGGCCCGGCCGGGTATGTGGCGGCAATTCGAGCCGCGCAGTTGGGCGGAAAAGTTACCCTCGTTGAAAAGGACGCCCTCGGCGGTGTCTGCACCAACCGCGGATGTATTCCCACAAAAACATATTACCACTATGCCGAAATCCTTCACGATCTTGAAGGGGCGATAAAGGACAAAATCTTCGCGGGACAAATTTCCCACGACTGGATGCGTATGCTTCGCAAGAAAGACATGGTCGTAAAAAGGCTGGTCAAGGGCATCGAGTATTTGATGAAGTCCAATGAAATCCGTGTGATGGACGGCATCGGGAAAATCACCGGAAAAAGCACTGTAGAGGTGGCCGGCAGTGGAGATTCAGTGACTATCGAACACGACGAACTGCTTATTGCTACCGGAAGTGTCCCCCGGGAGCTTCCAATCGAGGGCTGGAGCGAGTCCGGAATATGGGACAGCACAGACGCCCTAAACGCCGAAACCCTGCCTGAGAGCTTAATAATCATCGGCGGCGGAGTTATAGGATGCGAATTCGCCCATATATTCGCCACTTTCGGATGCAAAGTTACCATCGTCGAGGTCATGGACTCCATCCTGCCCGGTTTCGATCCGGATGTTGTGGAGTTGGTCACTAAGATTCTCGCGAAGGAAAACATCGCAATCCGCACGGGTGTGGCAATCGAGAAAATCGAGCGGACATCCGAAGGAATCATCGCCCACGCGGGCGAAGAAAGATTTGAAGCCGCCGAAATAATGGGTGCGGTCGGCAGAACGCCCACCCCGCCCGAAGGCCTCGATAGCATAGGCGTAGAAACCGACCGGGGACATATTCTTATCGACGACAGTCTTATCGCGGCGGAAAGTATCTATGCCGCCGGAGATGTCTGCGGAGACCCATATCTGGCGCATTGGGCGAGCACTATGGGAGAAATCGCGGTCGAAAATATGTTCGGCGCGGGTAAAAAGATTCAGCGGCACGCTATACCCGGGGCGACATTCACGGCGATAGAGGTTGGAACGGTAGGACTCACCGAACCGCAAGCGAAGGACAAACTCGGCGATATTAAGGTCGGGATGTTTCCGTATGGGGCCAGCGGCAGGGCGAAGACAGCCTCTGCTGTAGATGGCTTTGCCAAAGTGATAGCAGACAAGGACGGAGTGGTCGTTGGCATACATATTGCGGGTAGAGGAGCATCGGAGATGCTTGCAACAGCGGGTTTCGCGGTGAGTCATCGGAAGACATTAGACCACTGGCGCGAGACTATAGTAGCACATCCCACTTTCGGAGAAATACTACGCGAATCCGCCCTCGACGCTCTCGGAGAGGCATTACACAAATAACAATTCTACATTAAGGAGATATATTATGAAAACGTGGATACTCATCACACTTCTACTCATTCTCGCGGTTGTTCCGGTTGTTGCTCAGCCGCAAAAAGCGGATCCCGTTCAAACCGCCAACCCCATTCCAGTCGAGGGTGAGACGGTAGAAGAAATCACCGGCCCTCAGCCCGTAATAGAAGTTCCCGAGCAGAAATTCGACTTCGGATATGCTCCGGAAGGCTATTATATGGCGCATTCTTTTGCGGTAAAGAATACCGGCGAGGGTGAACTTCGTATTCAGCGTGTCAGAACGACGTGCGGATGCACCAGCGCTCCGATGAAGAAGATGCAACTCGAACCCGGCGAAGAAACCGAAGTTACCGTGGTTTTTAACAGCACGAGATATCAGCATAAAACATCTAAAAGCGCTATTATCACAAGCAACGACCCCGTGAATAGGAGCGTCAGAATAACCTTCTCGGCAAACATGGACGAGTCAACTTTCCCTCTCGCCGTGGAGCCGAGGGCGCTGGATATCGCCAGAGGCGAAGATCCTCCTGAAAAGATGGTTTTCGAGATTAATAATCCGTCGGAATCGGATGTTCATCTTGAAGTGATCGACTACTCCGCCGATGTTTTCGCCAAACCGGATTTGAAATCCGAAAAAATCAAAGCCGGCAAATCGACCGAAATAGTCCTCGAATTAGCCGACGAATTCGACGCGGCGGCAAATTATATCAAGGCTTCCGTAACTTTGCAAGCCAAGGGCCTCGAGGGCGAACCGGTGATTTTCACTATTCCGGTCAAAGGCTCCGGCCCAAGTTAAATCAGGGATACTACTCGATTTAATGAGGAAACTCCTCCTTATATTGGCTCTTACAATCCTCTCTGCCGGTGGTGGTATGGCTTCCGGCAGAGTGGATGTAATCGTTTTCTATTCGAAGACCTGCGAACATTGCGTGGAGGTAATCGAGGAGTATTTCCCCCCAATTCTTAAGACCTACCCCGGCCGTATTACTTTCCAAACCCACGAAATCGAGGACAATCTCGACAATTACGAGCGTCTTATCCGCATGGAGCAGGAATACGGCAACGAGAATAATGAAGTGCCTGTAGTCTTTGTTGGAGACAGCGTATTTGGCGGAGATGAGGTCGAAAAAAGATTCCTGCCCTATCTGGAAAGTCTGATGGGAAAGGCGGAAACGGAAGAAACGCCAGTGCGGAAAATTGTCGCCGAAGACACGTCCGCTGTGCAAGCCGAAGATAGTGCAGAACAGACAACACCCGTTTTGCCGCAGAAAACAGTAACTATGGCTTTCTTCTGGGAACCCGGCTGTCAACAGTGTTCGAGGGTAACTTATGACCTTCAGCTTCTGAAACGGAACCACCGCTACCTCGAAATCCGGGATTACAACATCGAAGACAAAGAATCGAAACTCCTCGCCGAGGTTCTGGCCTACCGATTCGACGTGCCGGAAAATCTTCACCTTGCAACACCGGCTATCTTCATGTCGGACACATATTTTGTGACCAGCCAGATAAGTTTCCGCGCCATCGAGGAGGCGGTCAATCGCATCGAGCGACAACCTTATGTCGATACGGTCTGGAATATTACTACTGAGGAGCTTGCCGAGGCCGATGATAGAATCAGAAGCAGGTTCGAACAGTTCCATGTTCTGCCGGTATTAGGAGCTGGTTTAATCGACGGCGTCAACCCATGCGCTTTCGGGGCGATAATCTTCTTCGTAACCTTCCTAACAGTGGTTAACCGAAAGCGCAAAGAAATATTGATGGTGGGCATCGCCTTCACCCTTTCGGTTTTTCTGACCTATTTTTTAATTGGCGCGGGTGTTTTAAAATTCATGCAAACCCTGCCCTTTATTCAGGTTATAGCGAGATGGGTTTACATAGGCACTGGAGTTCTCGCTTTGGCTCTCGGACTACTGTCCATATACGACTTTTTCCGAAGCCGAAAAGGGGAGTTTGCCGAGATGACCCTGCAACTTCCCGACCGCCTGAAAAAGCGTATCCATAAGGTTATTATCTCCGAAAACGAACCGCGCGCCAGAAGAAACATAGTCTTTGCGTCGGCTTCCACGGGGTTTTTTGTGAGTATTTTAGAAATGGCGTGCACTGGCCAGGTTTATCTGCCGACGATAATTTACGTGATGGGCGCTCCTGGATTGAAATCCAAGGCCCTTTTTTATCTTTTTCTATACAATTTCATGTTTATTGTTCCCCTTATTGGCGTTTTCGCCCTCGTCTATTTTGGCACGACGAGCGAGCAGTTGACCAATTTCCTTAAGAAGAACACGCCGATTATTAAGCTTCTGACCGCCGTTGTATTTTTTGCCATCGCCTTCTTCCTTCTGAAAAGCATCATAGGCTGATAACCGGCAATACAGAGCGGGGGCGGGCAAGCCTCTTCCCAAATTATTTTGTGTTCAAGATTTGTTCGCGGATTCTTCCGGCGAGGGCGGTGTTGCGGTGGTCTTCGATACTTCTGCGAACCGCCAATTCCAGAGCTTTCGGCTGGCCGACTATCACACATAGCTGTTTCGCGCGGGTAATTGCGGTGTATATAAGCTTTCTGCGCAGAAGCATGAAATGTTCGGTGTAGAGAGGTATCACAACGCAGGGGATTTCGCTTCCCTGGGACTTGTGGACGGTTATGGCATATGCCAATGTCAGCTGGTTCAATTCATCGAGGGCGTAGGCCGCGGAATGGTCGAATTGGACAATCATTTCCCCTTCTTCTCTGTCGATCGACTGGACGATTCCGATATCGCCGTTGAAGACGCCGAGGTCGTAATTGTTCTTCAACTGCATCACCTTGTCGCCGATGCGGTATGGAAAATCCGTCTCGCCCCCCGCGGGATTCACTGCCTCGCGGATTCCCTTGTTAAGCTCGTTCGCGCCGCAGATGCCTTTATACATGGGCACGATTACCTGAATATCATGCTTCGAGTCGAAACCGTATTTTGCGGGAAGCCTTTTCGAGACCAGGTCGATGGTTGTCTGAAGGCCATCTTGGCGCTCCTCTTCGCATAGGAAGAAGAAATCCGCGTCGGGGTCGTTGCGCATGGATGGGATTTGACCGCGTATGATGCTGTGGGATTCGGCGATGATTCGGCTTCGTTCCGCCTGTCTGTGGATTATTGACAGTCGAAAAACCGGAAGGTAGCCAGATGCTATCAGGTCGCCGAGGATTCTCCCGGGGCCGACGCTTGGAAGCTGGTCGTCATCGCCCACGAGGAGGATTTTGCATCCGGGATTCACGGCTGAGAGGATGACGCTGAAAAGCTCAAGATCGACCATGCTCATCTCGTCGATGACTATCAAATCCACGTTCAGCTTGCGCACGGCGACTTCGGAAATCTGATCCGGGCGGAAATTCAGAAGGCGATGGACGGTGTATGCCGGCATCCCCACCGCCTCGGAAAGACGCTGAGCCGCTCTGCCGGTGGGGGCGCATAGAGCGATGTCCCATCTGTTCATGTCCGCGATTTTCGCCACCGCACGGATTATGGTGGTTTTTCCGGTGCCGGGGCCGCCGGTGAGAATCTGCACCTGATTCGGCCCGAGAATTCCCTCCACCGCCGCCCTCTGCTCGAATGTGAAATCGACCTCGGAGCTAATGCCCACAGCGCGAAGTCCCCCGGCGATTTCCTCTTTTTTCAGTCTTTTGCCGGCGGTGTTCAGAAACGCCCCGATTTCCAGGGCTACTGAAACCTCGAGGTCGAAAAGCCTCGCTATATATATCTTGCCGGAATCGTCGATAATGGTTTCCGAATCGACTAAGTTAGCGAATGCCTTCTCAATTTTTGTCCTTTCGACTGCGAGAAGCTTGTTCGCCACTTCCAGAAGCTCGCTCTTTTCCAGAAAACAGTTCCCCTCCGATGTCGCTTTTTCGAGGACATAGACCAGCCCCGCTCTCAGCCTCGACGGTGAATCGGGGGCAACGTTCATTCGCGATGCTATTTTGTCCGCTGTGGTGAAAGCGAAGCCGTCGATTTCGTCGATAAGGCGGTATGGGTCGCGGTGAAGATAGTCCAGGGCGGACTGGCCGTAGGCTTTATATATCTTGCGAATCTTAGCGGGGCCGATTCCGAAACCCATCAGACGGGTTGAGAGTTCGCGAAGGGCACGCTGGTGGCGGTTTTCGCTTAGAAGGGATTTGCGTATCTGCGACGCCCTCTTTTTCCCGATTCCCTCGACTTCCGTGAGACGCCGGGGGTCTTCGCGGACCACTCGCAGTAAATCTTCGCCAAAGTGTTCCACGAGCCGCCGCGCCATCTCCCTGCCGATGCCCTCGATGACATCACTGGCAAGATACCGCCGCAGGGACTCGTCGTCCGGAGGCGCGCCTGCTGTATAGCTTTCCGCTTCGAACTGCCGTCCGTATTGGGGGTTGACTATCCATTTCCCCCGAGCTTTCAGATATTCCCCGGGCCTGCGCATGTCCAGACGGCCTACAACCGTAGCTATCTGGCCGTTAGCAAGACGCAGGCGCAGGACGGAATAACCGTTTTCCTCGTTGAAATAGGTTATCCTCTCGACAATGCCGCTGATGTTTTGCAACTTTTCTTCCATCATCAATAACAATACTCGATTTTATGTTGTCGGTCAAAAGAAATCTGGAATTTCGTGAGAAAAAATGGGTTGGGATTATGATGTCGAAGAAATAGGGTTCAAATACGCCTCAAATACTTTGAAAATGTGCATTTAGGGAACATTTTCTCCTTGCTTTTTTCTATTACTATATTATATTGGATAAATTGATTTTTCCGAGTTTGAATTGCCCTCGAAAGACCGGGGCAAAAGATATCTGAAAGGCGAAAAAATGTCTAAGACTCCCTATGGAGATATTCATCTGATCGATATCGAAGATGAAATGAAGCGAAGCTATATGGACTATGCGATGAGCACCATTATAAGCCGTGCTCTTCCCGATGTCCGCGATGGAATGAAACCTGTGCATCGGCGCTGTATGTTCGCCATGTTCGACATGGGACTGCTTCACAATAGATCCTATGTTAAGTCGGCGCGAGTTGTCGGTGATGTCATGGGTAAATATCATCCCCATTCCGACTCCTCCATATATGATACCATCGTCCGGCTGGCACAGGATTTCCGAATGCGGTATATGCTCGTCGATGGGCAGGGCAACTTCGGTTCCGTCGATGGCGACATGCCCGCGGCTATGCGCTATACAGAGGTTCGCATGCGGGAGCTTGGCGAGGAGCTCCTTGCCGATATCGACAAGAATACCGTCGATTTCGTCCCGAATTACGATAATTCTTTAACCGAGCCGGAAGTTCTGCCGGCAAGGTTCCCAAATTTTCTGGTCAACGGCAATTCCGGAATCGCTGTGGGTATGGCGACAAATGTCCCTCCCCACAATCTCACCGAGGTTTGCGACGCCCTGATTCATCTCGTGGATAATCCTTCGGCGACAGTCGATGAACTGATGGAATTCATCCCCGGCCCCGATTTCCCGACCGGGGGATTGATTCTTGGCACTTCCGGCATCAAAGAGGCATACCGAACCGGCAGAGGAACTTTGACCATGCACGCCCGCGCATACGTGGAGCCTTCCGCAAAGGCGGGCAAGGACGCAATTATTATCAACGAACTGCCCTATCAGGTGAACAAAGCTACCCTGATACAGCAGATAGCCGACCTTGTCAAAGACAAGCGAATCGAGACCATCGCCGATCTTCGGGACGAGTCCGACCGTCAGGGAATGCGGATTTACATCGAACTGAAGCGGGGCGAGAACGCTCAGGTTACCCTCAATAAGCTTTTCAAACTCACCCGCATGTCCGAGAATTTCGGCATCATCATGCTTGGTCTTGTCGGCCAGAAGCCAATCGAAATGAAACTTACACAGGTGCTTTCGGAATACATCGAACACCGCCGGCAGGTCATCATCCGCCGGACGATATACGATTTGGAAAAGGCGCGGGAAAAAGCGCATATCCTGCAGGGCCTGAAGATAGCCATCGAGAATATCGACACTGTTGTCAGCATCATCCGCAAATCGAGAACCACGCAGGAGGCATCGGAAAAGCTTCAGAAGACTCTATCGCTGAGCGAACGTCAGGCCAAGGCTATTCTGGACATGCGTCTGGCGCGCCTTACCGGCCTCGAACGGGACAAGATAGTCTCCGATCTCGAAGATACCCTTCGCCTTATAACATACCTCGAAGGCATTCTCGCCGACGAGCGCAAGGTTATGGAGCTTATCAAAGAAGACCTGACTGAAATCAAGGAAAAATACGGCGACCCTCGCAGAACTCAGATTGTCCCGAATTACGAGGAGATGGACGAGGCGGATTTCTTCGTCGATGAAGAGGTTGTGGTCAGCGTTACACATCGGGGCTACATCAAACGGACGCCTACCAGTGTTTACCGCAGTCAGCGGAGGGGCGGGCGCGGAATTACGGCTATGTCCACTCGTGACGAGGATTTCGTCGAGAGCCTTTTCACCGCCACGAATCACGACATGATACTGATTTTCACGACTCTGGGGAAAGTCTATTCCCTGCGGGTTTTCGAAATACCGGAGTTCTCCCGAACCGCGAGGGGTTTGGCCATCGCAAATCTTATAAATATAGCTTCCGACGACTGCATCGCCTCCTGTTGCAGAATCCGCGAGTTCGACGAGAACAAGGATGTCTTCTTCTGCACGAAAAAGGGCAGGGTCAAACGGACAAACCTCGCGGAATTCGTGAACTCGCGCAAGATAGGCATCATAGCCATAGGAATCAACGACGGCGACATGTTAATGGGTGTTAAACTTGTTGAGCGGGAAGACGAGAATATAATTCTCGTTACACGAGGCGGAAAATCCATTCGTTTCGAGGTTTCCGAGGTTCGCTCCATGGGGCGCACAGCCGCCGGAGTCAATGGAATAAGCCTTCAGGACGACGACGAGGTCGTGGCAATGCTCAACGTTGACGACGAAAAACTGGAAATGCTCACAATCACCGAACACGGATACGGCAAGAAAACCGAAATCTCCGAATACCGCCCGCAACACCGTGCCGGTATGGGAATCATCGGACACAAAGTCTCAAAAAAAACCGGAGAGGTTGTTGGCGCGATGATTGTCGAACCGGGGGACGAGATAATCGTTATCGCCTCCGATGGAATTCTCATCCGCACCCGCGCAGATGAGATAAGCTCTTATGGAAGATCGACTCAGGGCGTGCGGATTATGCGCGTGAAAGGGGACAACAAGGTTTCCGGAATCGCCAGGGTAGTAGAAAGCGACGATTCGCAGTCCGAAGAGGACGACACGGAAACTGTTCTGGATATTTAGAGGGTTTCAAATTTAGAGTCAAGCTCCACCAGCCGGGGGCGGTATTGATCCGCCGCTATAATCTGAGGAGTCCTCTTGCGATCCTCGAAAACGGCCTGAGCCGCAGACCGCGCAACTGTAGGAATATTGTTCGTTCGGGACATGTGGGCAAGGATTAGGGCTTCGAGATTAGGAAGATCGAGGCCTGCGAGAAATTTCGCGGCGTTCTCGTTGGACAAATGCCCTTTGTTCCCCGCGATTCGCTCTTTTAAAAATATAGGATACGGCCCTTTCACGAGCATCTCGAGATCGTGATTAAAATCCATAAGGATTACCCGGGCAGAATTAAAGATTTCACCGAGGCCATTCTCGGCAATGCCCATATCGGTCGCGTGGATAATCTCGCCTTCTTCGGAGTGAATTCGAAAGCCGACCGGATCGGATGTGTCGTGGGAAATCGGGAAAAACTGAATGTCCGTGTTCACGAAAGGCATAATGTCGCCAGTGCAGAAATGTCGGACTTCGGAACCGTTGGATTTGTGGTTCGACCCGGCATAGGCACTGAGAGTGATGTAGATTGGAACTTTGGCCTTTTTCGAGAAAGCGAAGGCTCCGTCGATATGGTCGTGATGTTCATGGCTTATAAAAAGGCCGTCGATGGTCGCCGGATCGATAGAGTTCTTTTCCAGCTCACGAATGGCCGCCGCCGCTGATATTCCACAGTCTATCATAAGCCGCGTGCCGTCGGTTTCGATGAAGGTGCAATTGCCTGACGATCCGCTCGCAATGGGTATAATTCTCATTCAAATTGCCTTTCTAATTCAAAAACTAGAGTTATATTATATCGATTTTGAGCTTCATTTCAAGTTATGGGATTTTTTTATGAGTTTCTATAAAGAGGGTTTAAAATTCAAATGCGTGTTCTGTGGCGAATGTTGCAGAATCAAGGAGGGCTATGTCTGGCTCTCCCGATTGGACTACGAAAGACTCGTGGACGAGATAGGCCTGCCTGAGGAGGAATTCCGCAGGCTCTACACCGAGACATTGGATAAATTTATCGTCCTCAAAAGCTTTCCTAACGGGGACTGCATATTTTTCGATGAGGAGATAGGATGCAAGGTGCATTCCGCAAGACCCCTTCAGTGCAGGACTTTCCCCTTCTGGCCGGATAATTTAATCGATGAAGATTCGTGGCACAAAGTTGCCGCTTTCTGCCCGGGAATTGGCTCAGGAGAACTGTTCAGCGAAACGGACATCACAGCCCGCCTGTCAGCTATGGGCGGAGATATTTACCTTGAGGAAGAAGATGAAGATTGAAACAGCACGTAAGATAATCGTCGATTTTATCGAAGAATACATTCGAGAATCCTGTTCAGAGGGTGCCGTTATAGGCCTTTCCGGCGGGCTGGACTCTTCGGTTTCTGCGGCGTTGGCTGTTGAGGCTATCGGCGCGGAACGAGTCAGCGCAGTGGCACTGCCGTATTGTCTGAGCGATCCTCGAAGCCTCGCTGACGCCGAAAAGATAGCTGTTCATCTCGGCCTCGAGCTTGAAGTTCTGGATATTGCCCCCGCAGTTGACGCCGTAGTGCAGTGCCGCGATGAGGTTTCAAAACTCCGGCTTGGGAACATCTGCGCGCGTATGCGTATGATTTACCTTTACGACATTTCCGCCGAGCGAAATATGCTGGTAATCGGCACCGGCAACCGAACGGAGAGGATTTTAGGCTACTCGACCCTCTGGGGGGATTCCGCATGCGCCTTCTCGCCCATCGGAGATTTGCTGAAAACTCAGGAGCGCGAACTGGCACGGTTAATCGGACTTCCCGAGTGGGTCATCGAAAAGACCCCCACCGCTGACCTATGGCAGGGGCAAACGGACGAAGGCGAGCTGGGAATCACCTACGACGAGGCCGACCGAATCATCTTCGCCCACTTCGACCAGAGCAAAACTCGCGAACAGCTCGCCGAAGAGGATTTCGACCCGAGCAAAGTCGATCTCGTCCTACGCAAATACGAATGGAGCGAGTTCAAACGCAAACCGCCGGCATTTCCCGAACTGCCGGGATTGGAATTCAAATCATGAAGAATGAAATCGCCAATCTGCTAAGATGTGAATCCGACGCGATTCTTGCGATGATAGATAGAATCGAGGAACCGGTTATCCGCGCCGCCGAAATCTGCCTTCAGTGCGATGGCAGGGTTATCGTTATCGGCCTCGGCAAGAGCGGGATTATCGGCAGAAAAATTTCGGCGACTCTGGCTTCAACCGGCACTTCAAGCTTTTTCGTTCACGCCGCAGAGGCCCTTCACGGCGACCTCGGCACAATCACCCGCCACGACTGCGCACTAATGATTTCCAAAAGCGGGAACACCCCGGAAGTCCTCGGCCTCGTGCCGCCGCTGAAAAGACTCGGCATCAAAATCGTGTCCATTACCAACAATCCCAAATCCGAACTGGGCGCGGAATCTGATGTCGTGCTTGCGACGGAGGTTGACGAAACCAGAGAGCCTTTCGGAATGGTTCCGACAGCCTCCGCCGTAGCCACCCTCGCAGTCGGCGACGCCCTGGCTGTAGCCCTTATGATGAAACGCGGATTCACGATAGAGGATTTCGCCGTGTTTCATCCCGGGGGAAAAATCGGCCATCAACTGAGGAGAGTTTCCGAAGTGATGCATACCGGCAAAGCACTGCCTGTAGTGAGCTCGAACGCTTCCATTCTCGATGGCATCGTCGCGATGAGCACCGCACGGCTGGGACATGTTATAATCGCGGACAATAACGAACTTCGCGGAATATTCTCCGACGGCGACCTGCGGCGGCTTCTGCAGGCGCATCCCCATGAGGACATAGTCAATCTCAAACTTTTAGAATTCGCAACAGCTTCGCCAATGACAATCGGCCCGAAAGCCATAGTTGAGGAAGCTGTCCGGCTGATGGAGGAGAAAAAAATCACCGCCCTGCCGGTAATCGACGACGGCAAACTCATCGGCATGGTTCACCTTCACGATTTACTCGCGAGCAAGGCCGTTTGACGACCCGCAGTTTCGAAACGAAGCCCAAATAAAACGCGTATCGATATGATTAATAATACGTTAGAGCATTTATAATGGCGATGTCCCTGAAACGGCAAATTGTGAAAGACGCCTTTTTTTACGGCGTCGGCGATATTTTAACAAAACTCATCGCCTTTCTGCTAATCCCCCTTTACACGACCATCCTATTGCCCGCTGAATACGGCGTTTATCAGCTTCTCGTCCTTTTCATCACGATAACGATGATTTTCGGAATGACGGGAATGAACGTCGCCCTTTTCAAACATTTCGTAACGATTCGCGACGTGGAGCCCCGTAAACAGCTCTTCACGGCGGCTCTGGTCTGGGTATTTTTCACTTCGGCGATAATTATCGTAATCGCGTATCTTCTCGCTAACCCTTTGTCGAAAATTCTCACCGGAGTAGCCGGCAGAAGGGATTTGATAGGCCTCTCAGCGGTCAACGCCTGCCTCGAAACGATTATCCTGGTGTCTCTTCTGATTTTCCGCATGGAGAAACGTCCCGTCAGCTATGTCGGATATACGATTGTGAAGGTCATCATCGTGGTCGCGGGAAATTTTGTCCTTTTGAAATATTTTGATATGGGAGTCTCGGGCATCCTATTGGCGGGCATTTTGGCGGACGTTATAATTCTCGCGCCTCTGCTATGGCGAATCGGACATTATTTGACATGGCCGATTCCGGCAAAACTTGTTTCCTCGATGCTCTTCTGGGGGATTCCCTTCGTTCCGGCCTCGCTGGCGACAGTGATACTTACCCTCTCCGACAGGCTACTCCTGCGCTACATGGCGGATTTTGACGCCGCGGGAATTTATTCGGTAGGATACAAGATTGCGGGGGTGGTGTTTTTGCTGTTCACTGCTTTCCGATTCGCTTGGGGGCCTTATATGTTCGAGCTTGCCGCTACGGATGAGCTTGCGAACCGAACTTACCCCAAAGTCCTCACGCCTTTGATAGGAATGCTGAGTCTTTCCGCTGTGGGAATTGTGGGTATTTCGCCGGAACTTTTCGACTGGTTCGTGGGGGAGGCTTTTCATTCCGGCCGGATTGTTCTGATTCCAGTAGCAAGCGCGGCGGTTTTCGATGCCATGACCCTCTTTTTCGGCGCGGGAATGCAGACGCGGGACAGGACGATTTACATCCCCTTCGTTACAGGGTTTGCGGCTATTATCAACGTCCTGCTGAACATCTGGATGATACCCCGGTTCGGTTTCGTCGGCGCGGCGTGGGCGACGTTAATCTCTTACGGCGCGATGGCTTTCATGAGCTGGCGGCTGGGCAATCCTCTGATGCCGGTTAAATACGAGTGGGGAAGAATAATAGGCATTTTGGCACTTGTGAGTGTAGGCATGACAGCGATTTGGTTCGTTGAACCTTTATTAATTAGGACCGGAATATTCCTCACTTTCTCAGTGCTTATCCTTTTCTGTCTCAACGAGAAACCGTGGAATATGTTGCCAAAAAGAAATTATTTCACAGATTCCAGATGATTGAAAAGATTACATTCGCCAGACGTATTTTTAAATCGCCACTACGATGCGGGAAAAGCATACTCGAGTTGACGGAATTTGAGGGAGTCGCGTATTGGTGGAACGTTAATTTCCTTTTCCATCAGCATGTTCTCGGATTGATCGACGGTTCCTGTGATTTTCGCTTGCCGTCGAAGGCTAAAAGGGCTATTAAATATGCATATAGAAGGATATTCGAGCCTTGTTTGAAGTTCGTTTATAAACTGGTAGGTTGTAGAGTCGAGGGAAACCCTTCGGCACTTCCAAAAGGTATTTTCATTTGCAGAGAGGACGAGAGAGCGACCCGGGATATTGAAACAGGAAAACTCGTGCGCTCGGATTTCATTTTCGACGCACTCGTGACCGGAATTAACGACCGTTTCAACCTTCAAGGAGTCTATTTTACCGATAGCCTTAAGTTTAGCACTAATCAAAGCTTATATTCGGCGAAAAAGAAGAACCGCCGCTTAAGTCAAAAACCTGTAGATATTTACTGGGACAGGTCGGTCGGGAAAAGATACAGGAGTGCACGGAAGGTTTTTCGTAAAGCATGGGAGTTATTAAAAAATGATCCATCGCTGGTTGCGCTATGCAGTTTCGAAGGCGTAGACTATAACCAACCGATAATGGAGCATCTCGAATTCTGCTTTCTAGAACTTCTACCCTTAGCTGTCCGCGCCGAAAAACTCGGCGAGAACATTATAAAGAAGGAAAAGGCCGATTTTGTGCTAGTCGAATATGAATACGGTCCTATTCGAAAGAGTCTCGGGGTGATTGCGCCGAAAAAACTCGGGCTACCTTCGATAGCGATCCAGCATGGCAATATCTATCCTACCCATCCGGGTTACTATTACCTCAAAGAGGAAACAGCTTTCTCGGGATCGTCGGGAACATCGGGATGCCTCCTGCCGGATATAACCTGCCTTTTTGGCGAGAAATATCGCCGAATACTCGGCGAGGAATGTGGTTATCCAGAAGAGGCTTTGATTATCACAGGCCAACCGAGGTATGATATTTTTTATCACACCGACAGGTTGTTTTCTAAACAGAGTTTTCGAGAGAGATTCGGTATACCGGAAGGGAAAAGGGCTGTCCTCTGGACAACACAGTCCCACGGTATGAGCGACGAAGAGAACATTGCGAATTTGAAAGCGGTCGCCGCCTCTTTCGGGGAACTCGAAAATACTATCCTCATAGTTAAGCAGCATCCTAACGAAACCGACAAATACACACAGCTGATTAAAAGCTATCTCGAATCGACCGCAATAGACCTCAGGGTCATGCCGCGAGACTCGGACACTTTCGAGCAGTTATATTTTTGCGATATTGTAATATCGAAGTTCTCAACGACCGCTACCGAAGCGGTTGTAATGGGTAAGCCCCTGATAATCCTGAACCTCGGCGGCGCACCGGACCGCGTTGATTATGTGGATGAGGGAGTTGCTATAGGTGTTTATGAACAGGAAAACCTTACTCCAGCTATAAAGCAACTTTTCAAAGATTCATCGTTTTTGGAAGAAAACCGACAGAGATATGTTTCTGAAAACCTATATAAAATAGACGGCAAAGACTCTTCGAGGGTTGGAGATGCAATCGACGTTCTGCTTCGCATCCCTTCAGATAAATAGCTGAGAGTTTGGGATATTTTAAAACCATAATTTGTTCTAGCGCGCTGTTACGGTTTTTGCTATTCCGCATTCTAGTTTTTCATAATAGACAATTAACAATGAGTGTTGCGACGGGAGCCCATCCTCCAAGCATAGAGGGTCGGCATTCACAAACCCTCATAATCCGGCTACCTAAGGCTGAAACCTGTAGCAATGGAGACGACTTGTTGTATCGAGAAGACCGTTCCACCGAGGATTGGACGAACAGACACATTTCTATCCCCTGACATTTAGGCTTCCATTTGATATTTGAATTTGAAGTGTAAAAAAAGTGACGGCGCAAAACCATCACCTACAATAATCTGGCTTCCCAATCAGGTCGTGCGTATTCCCAGAGGGACTCCCTTAGGTCGAAAGCATCGGGAATGAAAGCAGTGGGCCTCCCCCATTTAATACATTCTACATTCGTCAAACATCTTTTGTCTTTTGCCCGATATCAGTTAAATTTTATTGGATTTTTTAAAAATAATGGCTATTATCAAAGAATAGTAAGACAGTATCCTTTTGGAAAGGAATATATGAGTTCGATACTTGGTGTGGTTTGCGCCCGATGCGATTCTAAAAGGCTTCCGGGTAAAAATCTGAAGAAAATAGACGGCATCTCCCTTATAGAAAGAGCTGTTGTGACCCTTGCTGGTTCGCGAATAGACAAAATCGTGCTTGCGACAGATTTCGAACCGCCTTTCGATCTGGGGCGTTACAAAGCCCAATGGATTTACAGACCTTCCAATGTTTCCGGCGATAAGGTTCCGCTTCAGGAAACGGTCAAATGGGTCTACAACTCACTCGGGGAGCATTACGACTACATCGTTTTCCTTATGCCTAACTGCCCCGGAATTACCTCCACCGATGTGGACGCCAATGTCGAAATACTAACCGGCGGATCGAAAATGAATGTGGTTCGTTCTTACAGCGCTGATGGCCATGAGAACGGCATAATTGGGGTGAGAACGAAATATTTACTTGATCACTACATCGATGTTTATTGCGGGGCGGTCATTGCCGCGGGATCCGAAATACACGATGAACAGGACTATTTAAAAATGAAAAAGGAAATGGAGAGCTAAATGTTCTCGAAGAATCAGGAAGTATATTTCATTGCAGAGATAGGCCAGAACCATCAGGGCGATATAAACATCGCGAAGAGGATGGTCGATGTTTTCAGTTCCTTAGGCGTATCCGCTATTAAAACGGCCAAACGCGACATCGATACCTCGTTGACGGAGGAGCAGAAGAACCGGATTTACGATAATCCGAACAGTTTTGGCTATACCTATTACGAACACCGCAAGGCTCTGGAACTGGAGTTAGACGAGTTCAGGGAACTCAAGGACTATACCGAAAGTAAGGGTTTGGATTTTTTCAGCAGTTTTACAGATGCTAATTCCCTCGATTTTCTTGTAGAGATTGGGGTGAAGCGGCTCAAGATAGCGTCTTCGAGGATGGTCGATTACGGTCTTCTGGAAGCTGCGGCGAAAACCGGGTTGCCTGTTGTGATCTCGACCGGTATGAGCGATATGGCCGATGTCGAGAGGGCGGTTTCGATTTTCGAGAATCAGGAGAAATGGCTTCTTCAATGCACGAGTTGTTACCCGAATAGCGAAGGAAATGTCAACCTGGAGGCGATCCGCATCTATCGAAAGGCCTTCGGCGAGAAGATTGCGCACTACGGACTCAGCGGGCACCATGTGGGTTTAATACCCGATATAATCGCTGTTTGCTGTTACGGTGCTACAATAATCGAGCGCCATGTAACATTGTCCCGGGCTATGAAAGGCACCGACCATGCGGCGTCTTTAGAACCCAGCGGAGTGGAGAGGATACTGAGATATATCCATCAGGGGCTGGTTTCCAAAGGTTCCGGGGATAAGAAGGTGTTAGATTGCGAAATACCTTTCAGGGATAAGCTTCGCGGGGACATCAAAAAATGAGGATCTGTTTCGACCTCGACAACACGATTTTTTCGACAGAGGGTATGGATTACGAGAATTCGCAACCCATACCGAGGATGGTCGAACTGGTCAATCTTCTTTACGACGCCGGCCATGAGATAACGATTTTAACCGCGCGCGGTTCGGGAAGAGGAATAGATTTCAGCGAGGTTACAGAAAAGCAACTCCAAAGCGCGGGTGTGAAGCACCATTTCCTGCTTTTTAAGAAGCCTCCTTTCGATGTTACTATCGACGACAGAGCGGTGAGATTTTGCGGCCAGGCGAACGAGGATATTATTCGAGAGATCGAGGATATAACCGAAAAAACCTGTTTCGATACAGATAAAGATTAAACGGCTTACCTCTTTGACCGAACACACAAAAGACATAAAGAAGATCCTTAAAAACATAATAGGATTCAGCCTCGGCGGGATACTAACCAAGGCTGTCGGCTTTTTTTTAATCCCGATATATACGAGATTCCTCACGCCTGCGGACTACGGCATACTCGAGATAGCCCATGTAATAATCGCGATACTGTCTATTCTATTTGTAGCGGGGCAGATAGGTTCTCTTCAGAGGTTCTTTTTCGATTACAACAAAGATGAAAAGAAACTGAGGGAATATATCGGGACGATTGTCCTTTTTGTGTTGATCATATCCTCGTGTTTGACGGTTATGCTTCTGCTTTTCGGGAAACCTCTCTTCTCGCTAATAGAAGGGATGCCTTTTAATCCCTATATACCGATAGTCCTGTTCATAAGCTTTTTCAGCGTTCTGTTAGCTTTCCCGCAGAGGCTGCTTCAGGTGCGCCAGAAAGCCTACCATTACAGCTTGCTCGATCTGGCCAGATTTTTAGTGACCGTTGCAGGGATCGTCTTTTTTGTTGTGATTCGCAAACAAGGGGCTTTAGGGAGTTTGAAAGGGCAGCTTGCAGCTTCTGTGTTGTCTTTCGCGGTCGCGGTTTTTCTTCTTAAAGGCGATGTCGTTTTCAAATTCGACACAGCCAAGCTGCGAGAGTCTTTGAGTTTCGGCCTCCCGCTGGTTCCGCACGCCCTCGCCGGATGGATACTGACATTCGCCGACCGCGCGATGATCAACCATTACATAGATCTTACTCAGGTGGGCATCTATTCGCTAGGTTATAAATTCGGCATGGTGATGTCGCTTCTGGTTACCTCGGCGAATCTGGCGTGGGCACCGTTTTTCATGAATACTATGAACGAACGCGGCGAGGAAGGCCCACGTGCGATATCACGTCTTGCGACGTTATATATCGCCGCTATGCTATTCATCGCGATGGCCATCTCGTTTTTCGCGAAAGAGATAATACAGGTCATGGCGACGAAGGAATTTTTAGAATCCTATAAAGTTATACCGATAATCGTTGCATCGTATGTGTTTCAGGGTTTATATTTCATTGTCGTTAATCAGGTATTTTATATAAAGAAAACCAAAGTGCTTCCGTTTATCACTTTTGGCGCGGCTATAGTGAATATATTTCTAAATATATGGTGGATAACGAGTTATGGCATTTACGGTGCTGCATGGGCGACCATGGCATCTTTCGCTGTGATATTCGTTTTCACGTGGGTGCTAGCGAGGAAGGTTTTTCCGATCCGTTATGAATATTCGAGGATAGCGTTGGTTTTTATCGTCGCTTTTGCGTGTTCGGCTCTGTCAATGTTTTTAAAACAGGATAGAATGCTTTTAAGCATAATGATAAAGGCTGTTTGTTTGGGGATATTCCCGCTTGTGTTATATTTAACGGGATTTTTCAAAGCTTCGGGGCTTTCGAGTCTATTGGAATTATTTAATAAGGGAATGAATAGATGAACCACCATGAAGGTCGAAGGCATAGTTTCCTCCGCGAAGTGGGATACCATCAGTTCAACCTATATGCCTTCGGGATTTTACACGAGAAGATGCCCGAGAATCCTATCTGGAAAGATAATAGAATCAAGAGGGCGTTGAAGTTCATAGAATCTGAAGAATTTCTAGCGAGTATCGGTTCCAGCCAATACGGCTATCCTTATAATCCCCCCGGATTCGAGAGCGCTTTCGCTATCCATATTTTTAAAAGCATTTTTCGACAGCCGGAGAAGAAGATTAGACGTTGGGTTCAAAGTCAGATTGATAATTGCATCGACCGTGATACGTGGCTTATGTCTCATAACGCCTCGGATATAAATACATGTTCGGCAAGAATTTACGAGGCTGTCCGCCTTCCGGACGTGGTGCTCTCATGACTCATAAGAACGATAGACATATGGTGAGTGTTATCGTGCCGGTCTATAATGGCGAACGGGAAATCGGTCGGTGCATTGATGCCCTTCTTTCCCAGACATATCCCGAAGAACTGATGGAGATTATTATAATCGATAACGGATCTACCGATGGGACATGCGACATTGTTCGCTCTTTCGCGAGGGCAACATTGCTGTTAGAACACGATGTGCAAAGCTCATACGCGGCGAGAAACAAGGGAATCGCGTATTCCTCGGGCGACATTCTCGCATTTACCGACACCGACTGCACACCTCGGGAAGATTGGATTGAAAAAGGCATTGATTGTATAAACAAAGGTTACTCACTTGTCGCGGGAAGAATAGTCTTCGCAATTTCTCCCTCGCGGAAACCCTCGGAAATATATGACTCTCTGTTTCACATGAATCAACAGGAGACCACGAAATATGGGGTCGCGGCCACCGCAAATCTAATTGTGACAAAATCGGTGATGGAAACTGTAGGTATTTTCCGGTCGAATCTCATCTCGGGAGGAGACACCGAGTGGTGTCTGCGTGCTACCGGTAAGGGTTTTGCGCCGTATTATTGCGAAAAGGCAACCGTTCAGCATCCGGCAAGAGCAGGTATTCGTGAAAACCTGAAAAAGGCGCGGAGGCTGGGGCGCGGAAGGGCCCAATCCTTGCTCATGCATCGTTCGAAATGGAGAGCCGCGCTGGAGACTATCCTGTTCTTTCCGTATCGAATTACGAGACACGCATGGCAGGTTGCCAGGGCGTTTCGTCTAGGAAAGATAGGGCTTTTGGAAACATTTGGGACAGCATCGATAGCGAAAATCATGTTCTCGGCGACAACACTCGCCCAGATAAAAGAAATTCTGAAACAATGAAGCGAATTCTTTTCATAATGGAAGACGAGCGAGGCGGGGCGGAAAAGTCTCTGGCTAAAGTCGCGAAAAAGGCCGAAGAACAAGGGCATGGGGTCGAAGTAATGAAGTTCATGCTTCCATTCAGCAGAATTCTTCTGGCTCCCTTCGCTAAATTATTCGTCAAGGGCATGATTCGACGAATAGAACAATACATCACCACAGTAGAACCTGACGAGGTTCACTCTCAGCACTTTTTTGCGCCACTTTGCGCCGAAATTTGCGAGCGCAGGGATGTCCCATTTTGTTTATATCTGCGTGACATGACTAACTTCGGCCATTTCGACCGCAGAGATTTTTCGGGAATCAAGCGAATCATATACGCTCCTTTCTTTGAATATTATGCCAGGGCGCAAGAACGCGCTATCCGTAAAGCCGATATTGTCATCGCCAATAGCGAGTTTATGGCTAGAAAGTGCATGGAGAAATTCGATGTCGAGGCGATAGTTCAGTATCCTGAAATCGACGTGTCGAAATTCTCTATTGTCGTGCCGTCAATGGAGTTCATCGGCATGATGGGGACATCCAAAAGCAAGGGCATAGATGTTTTCATCGAGCTTGCCCGAAGGTTTCCAAGGGAGAGATTTCTTCTCGCGGGGAAAGATTTGCAGAGAGGCCTTCCGCCAAATATCGAGTTCATTGGATGGGCAGAGCCGAGGGAGTTTTTTGCAAGGTTAAAGATGCTCATTGTTCCATCGCAGTGGGAGGAGCCTTTTGGACGTGTTGCCATCGAGGGGATGGCCTGCGGAGTTCCTGTTTTAGCCTCAGCTGTAGGCGGCCTTCCGGAAACCGGCGCGCAGACGGTTGCAGACTTCACGAATATCGAAGCTTGGGAAAAAACCCTTCGCGCGTTGTTAGAGCAGAAATCCGACAGAGGCGATTGAAATGAGAATCGGAATCGAGGCATGTATTTTGACCAGGCCGCTAACAGGGGTGGGGATTTATACCTCCCGGCTTGTATCGGCCATGGCGAAGTTGGACGGGGTCGAGGGAATCGTCCTCTTCGCAAATGGCGATATTCCTGACTTTGACGCCCCGAATGTGCGGACTGTTCGCTATAGAAACCGAGTTCAGCATCTCGCGATACAGCTCGAACTTCCCAAACTCCTCGCCGAGAATCGAATAGACATCCTTCACGGCCCGAATTTCTATTTGCCTTTGCGGGGCAAAACTCCTATGGCTGTAACTATCCACGACCTCTCCTCCCAGTTTTTCCCCGGCCAGCATTCTTTCAAACATAGGCTGTCGCAGAAATTTCTTCGGCCATCGATGAAGAAAGCGGAACGAATAATCGCGGTGAGCGAATTCACATCGCAGGAAATAGGGCGTTACTGCCCGAGTGCCGAGGGCAAAATTCGAGTCGTGCATAACGGTGTGGGCGAAAATTTCGTGCCGGCGGGGGATGTAGCAAAAGCAGAAATTGTCCAACGCTACGGTTTGCCGGATAGATTCGCTCTTTTCGTAGGCACCCTCGAACCGCGAAAAAACGTGGGTCACCTTATCGAGGCGTTCGGCAAGGCCTCAAATATAGAGGATTTGAAACTTGTTATCGCCGGCGGCAAAGGCTGGTTATATGACGAAATTTTCGAGTCGGTTAAAAAGCTCGGTCTCGAAGACAGGGTGATTTTCCCGGGATATATTCCCTCGGAAGACCTGCCCGCGCTCTATTCGTCGGCGGAGTTTTTCTGCTACCCCAGCATCTACGAGGGTTTCGGCCTGCCGGTGCTGGAATCCATGGCGTGCGGGACACCGGTGCTGACATCGTTTAACTCCAGCATGTCCGAAGTCGCTGGAGAAGCGGCTTTGCTGGCCGACCCTATGGACATCGACTCCATCAGCGAGGGGATTTCTAAACTGGCTTCAGAGGAAGAATTGCGAAAAAATCTCGCCGAAAGAGGCTTATGGAGGGCAAAAAAATTCTCGTGGAAATCATGTGCTACGAAAACCCTTGATATATATCGCGAGATAATGTAAATTTGAGTTAATGAAAGATAACCGAAAAATAGCAATAGTTCAGGATTTACTTATTCAGTCCGGCGGTGCGGAGGAGGTTCTTCGGGAAATCAAGCGGCTTTATCCGGAAGCACCGGTATATACCCTGGTTTATGACAAGAACTTCGTGCCAGAGGATTTCCGCGACTGGGACATCCGCCCGGTGGGGTGGTCGCAGAGGCTTCCGCGAATTCATCGGTGGTATAAATATTACATGCCCCTCTATCCCACGATGATAGAACAGATGGATCTTCGTGAATTCGACATGGTGATTTCCAGCAGTTATCTCGTGGCAAAGGGAATCCTGACTCGAAGCGAAACTCTGCATTTATCATATTGTCATACACCTATGCGTCAGGCCTGGGAGCTGTATTTCGATTACAAACACGGTTACACCGAATCGGGCTTCTTGCTCAAGCGGGATCTGTTCAAGTTCTTCTACCCCATCATCTTAAACTATGTTCGAATGTGGGACAGACTCGCCGCGGACAGGGTCGATTATTTCGCCAGTAATTCCAGAGCGACTCAGAAAAGAATCTCGAAATTCTACCGTCGAGACTCGGAAATTATCTACCCGCCGGTGGACGTGGACAGATTCACGCCCGTCGATTCGAGCATGGTCGGAGATTTTTATCTCTGCCTTTCGCGAATGGTGCCTTACAAGCGGATAGACCTCGCAATCAGCGCGTTTAAGAAGATGGACATCCCCTTATATGTCGCCGGCGACGGCCCCCACCTGCCCCAGCTGATGAAGGACGCCGGACCGAATATCAAGTTCTTCGGCAGAATCGACGACCAGACCAAGCGTGAACTTCTTTCGACATGCAAAGCGCTGGTTTTCCCGGGGCGGGAGGATTTCGGCATCGTGCCGGTGGAGACTCAGGCTTCGGGAAGGCCGGTTATCGCTTATGGCGTCGCCGGCGCGCGGGAGAGCGTTATCGACGGCAAAACGGGGGTGTTTTTCCACGAACAGAACGTCGATTCATTAATCGATGCCGTGAATAGATTCGAGAAAATGAATTTCGATAAGAACGATATCCTCCAGTCAGCGCGCAGGTTCGACAGGCCGGTTTTTCAGCAAAAGATGCGCGAATGGGTGGACGAGAAATGGAGAGAGTTCGATAATCAAATAAAGGGGTAGAGATGTTGAGAAAGATTTTTGTTTGTTCGATTATTTTCGCAGGCCTGCTTCTCGGGCTGGAATGGGACAGCCCATGGCTTACGGAAACCCGCGCGATAACTTCCGCGATGGAGCTTCCGCCCGACCCGACCTTTTACAGAACCATGTCCATCGAGAACTGGATTCCCTCCGGCGGAGCGCAGATATTGATTATTCAGCCTGCGAGGCCGCTTAATACTCCGGTGGACACCACATGGACAGGCGCGGTGGCTCCCCATTTCATCACAAGTTCGAGTTACGGCATAGACACGGTTTTCTGCGAGGGTATGTCGGGAGCATATATGTCCGAAATTCCCATTACCCACGAGATGGGCATGGCCATTCTTCGCGCCGAGGGAGAGGGATATTTCGCCATGCGGGCTGTCGATGCGGTAGGCGATATGAAACCCTCTATTCCGGTGCTTTTTGAAGTGGTGCCGTCGGGGACTATCGCCTCGAAATGGCAAATTTACGGCGAGAATATAGTAATTCAAAATAACAGTTTCGATTTGCACTGGGCATGCGCGGTCGATACCGACGGCCTCGTGGTGCCTTCCCATATGCCGGGTATTCACATGGACTACGCCACCGCCGAGATAGTCTATGAATCCACACCCAACGGCAGTGCCGGCGTAACGAGTCCTTTCACTATGATGCCTGCGCCGTCGGCCACATTGCCCATAATTTACGGCATGTGTCCGTTCTACATATACAATACGGAAAGCGAGACTGTGGGCGTCGTGGCCTATTCCTCCGCGGGGACTCTTATGGTCAGCGATACCTTTATGGTCTATGTCGCAGGAACGGACGAAGCGCCATTTCTGTTGACCAACCGTTTCGAGGGGATGCGCATCGCTCAGCAGAAGCCTTCTTCCATTTATGCTATGGCCTTCAACGGTTCGTCGCCCGATAATTCCAACAACAGCACAAAAGTGCGGCTCGATGTTATCGACCTTCAGGGCACCGAGAGCGCGACTATCGAACCGGACGGCTGGCGGCGTCTGACAGGAGGTTTCGCCGGTTTCACTCTTGCCGACAGCGAAGCGGACACTCTATGCATTTTCATCTCAGCCGAGACGGATTCCGTGCCGGAGCTGGTGGTGCCATTTTACACGCCAATTCAGGTGGTTCCGCCGGATGTAGCGCTTAAATTCGCCTTCCGAAGCCCGAATATCGCGATTGTCGGCGATACGATGAAGCTGGAAATTCAGGGTATCAACGGCTGGGGCGAAATCGACACAGCTCTGGAAGCCTGGTTCACCGTAGTTTTCAACGACGACGACACATCGCTGACAATTATAGATTCAGCCTCCGGGGATTCCTGGAATTCGACTTTGGCCGCCGAAACGCCACTGCAAATGACCAACGGCAGATATGTCCTTTACGCTGTAAATTCCGAGCCGGAGACACTGGAGTTTCAGGCTCTCGACGCCGAACTGGTCGGCCTTTTCGATCAGGGCCTAATCGGTTTTCTGTATGAATACGAGATTGTTTTCGAGACCGCCGATTCGAGCGGAGCCCTTCAATATCGATTCCAGCCGGGCGAGGCGGGGATTTATCCGGCGCGGGAGAATATCGAACTTACTATAACCGCGCGTAATGGCGCGGGTGCAATCGACGCCAGCTATTCGGGGACGGCATCGGTTTCCACCGACGATGATGCCGTTCTCGATCCGCCGTCGGGCATAGTCAACTTCACCGGCGGATTAGCGACAATCTCCGTGAGCAAAGACTCCGCGGGACGGGTCGATTTGGAGATAAGCGGCCCTCTTCTCCCGGATTTCACTTCCCTGCTGTTCCTCGATCCGGTAAGCGGCGGAGTGCTTTTCCCATTGGAATACGAAAGATGGCAACCCGTTGCGGAGACCAACACCGTGGTCTTCGGCGTGATGAACCTTGACGGCATCGACGTGACATACGACGGCTACGCAAGCATTACAATATTCGATCCTAACGACAATGGCAGTATTACCGCGCCGGATTCGGTCGAGATAGTCGGCGGCCTCGGAAGTTTCGAGGTTTCCAACGGCGACGCAGAAGCCTTTACAATAGTCGTGGATTCCGAGGACGACATGGTCGGACTGTTCGAGCTTCAAATCGAGGCACGGGCGGAATTGGTTTATCACTTCCCGACAGCTCCTGAAGTCGGCGCTCTGCTGGATTCGATAACCTTCCATATTTTCGATACGACCGGGAGTTATTTCTCTTATTCCTGCACCCTCGAAATCGAGATAATCGAGGGCAATCCGAATTCCAGCGCTAGTTATAACCGCAGTGCATACATCACCGACGGCTATGGCGTTTCCGTCCTCGAGAATACCGAAGCGGAGACTTTGGATGTCTATCTCACCATACCGGCCGGCCAGTATGTTTTCGTCGATGCCCCTCTGGTTGGGGATTGGGAGTATCATCTCGGCCAGATAGTTTATGTCGGATGCAACATCGGCGAGGAGCGCCTGCCCAAGAAGTTCGAAGTCGGAAATGTTGTTCCGAACCCCTTCAATTCGGCTTTTGCGATGGATGTATCCCTTCCGGAGCAGTCCGATATTGAAATCGACATCTACGCCATCGACGGCAGGAAGGTTATGCAGAGAAAAATCGAAAAAGCGCCAGCCGGAAATCATAATATAGCCATCGAAATGGACGACCAGCCCTCGGGAATTTACATGATTAAAGCGGTCGCCGGGGAGAAATCCATCACACGAAAGGCCGTGCTTATAAAATGATCGAAAAGGTAAGACTTGCGATAAGCCTCGGCGATCCGGCGGGAATTGGATTTGAAATTACGGCCAAAGCTATATTGGCGTTGAAATCCGCGCCCATTCGTTTTATTCTGGCCTGCAACGAAAGCCATTTCGGCCGCTACGGAAGTAGATTTGAATGGGGCGCTGAGATATTGGAACTGGCCAAAACCGGCAAATCCGGTTCCGGTGCGGAAATCGAGTTTCTCGGAGAACCGGAACTTCGCGCTCCCGTTGCCTTCGGAACTCCGAATGCAGAAAGTGGCGATTTTGCATATGAATCATTGATTTCAGCGGCGGAACACTGCATCGAAAACTGCGCGGACGCTCTGGTAACCGCGCCCTTATCGAAAACCGCTCTGAAAATGGCCGGGCATGATTTCCCCGGACACACGGAAATTCTTCAGAGTTTGACCGGTGTTCCTCGAGTGGTGATGGCCTTTATCGCAGGGGATAACCGAGTTGTGCCGGCGACACGGCATATCGCCCTGAGAGATGTCCCGAACGCCCTGTCGCCCGAACTTATCGACGAGACAATAGGGATAACCTCTGACTGGTTAAGAAGATATGAGAAAATCGACGAACCGCGTGTGGGAGTCCTCGCTCTCAATCCTCACGCCGGAGAGGGGGGAATGATGGGCGGCGAGGAGTCGATAATAATCGAGGGTATGACGCGTGCGACAGGGCGCGGATACAACGTCTCCGGCCCGATTGTCCCGGACACCGCTTTCCTGTGGAAAATTCGATCCGCCTACGATGTCCTGATAGGAATGTTCCACGACCAGGTGCTAATACCTTTCAAGATGATGGCGTTTGAGGAGGGTGTCAACGCGACTCTGGGACTGTCCTTCATCCGCACAAGCCCCGACCACGGCACCGCTTTCGCAATAGCCGGAAAAGGCATCGCCAACCATGGCAGTATGAAATCCGCTATCGAACTGGCCGAACGTTGGGCGAGAGCTACCTCAGAAGGATAACCCGCGCCGTTTCCCCGCCGGAAGTCCTTATCAGATAAATCCCCGATGGCACTTCTGTTCCCATTTCGTCAATTCCGCTCCAAATGGCGGAGGGGCGGTCAGCAGAGCCTTCATTCGCGGTGTTTTCCATAATCAGCCTTCCGGAAGTATCGTAGATGCGAAAATCCTCGGATGTTTCGATTCTGCATCCAGCATTGAAAGGATTAGGCGAAATACGAAGTTCATTATTTTCGGGGAGTTCCCGGTCGGCAATCCCAGTCCGCGCCACATAGAAAAACCACTCGTCCTCGAGAACATTGGGGTCGCCGATATCCACCGAGTCCTCTATATAGATGTTCACCTGAATCGTGTCCCCCTCTTCCAGAGTAAGGCCGGCGAAAGCCAGGTCGATAAGCACCGTATCGGCGTCGAAAAGGAAGGATGTGCAACTCGAATAAACGGTTACAGAGTTGAAATGGGAAACATAGGAGGGCAGATTCAGGCCGCACCCGCCGTCGATGACGTGCATTTTGAACAACATAGGTTCTGTGCCGACGGTGTCGTCGGGAATGGGGTTGACATAAGTTGCTGTGGGCGGGGTTCTGTCGATGGTAAACGACCAGTTGTATGGCAGAACTGCCGAGGGATTTCCCAGAGCGTCCTCAGCGGAAACCAGCTCGACTTCGACCGTCTCGTCGTCCTCGAAATAGCCGGTAAAGACAAGCATCGTATCGAGAAATGCGAGTTCGGGGTCGGCTGTCGTGTATGATGTGCCGTTCACTTCCAGCTCGATTGATGATACTTCCACACCGTCTGGATCCTGAACCTTGATCGTGATATCGAAAGTGTCCATCGATACCCATTTGCCGTTGGGCGGCCACGCTCCGGAAATCATCGGCCCCGAAGAGAAGGGGCTGGTATCGATGAACATCACGCCATTGCGAGCCGTGCCGATATAAATACGATATCCTCCGCCCCCGCCCAGGGGGATTATGTCGATATCGATGACCTCATATTCCACGGAATCGCCGACAAGCTCCCATGACTCGCCGCCGTCCGCGGATTTATAAACTCCATATGCCCCTCCGAAAATAATCTCGTCGGGATTTAGCTCCGATACCCAGATACAGTTCGAGGGCTGAGAGGGCATGTGGATATGCTCCCATGTCTCCCCGTAGTCAAGGCTTCGGGAGATTCCGTCCCAGTTCGCCATGTAAACATAAGATGTGTCGATAGCTGATACCGCAACGTCGATAGGCGCGGAGCCTTCGTGGAAAGTGTGCATGGCAGGCCAGGTTTCGCCTCTGTCCGGGGAATGAATGAGCAGTCCGGAGTCTGTCCATCCCCAGTAGTGGTTTTGCGCGAAAGGATCCGCAAAAGCGCCGTAATACATCATCGGAATTGTAGGGAAAGATGGCCTGCCCCATGTCCCGCCGCCGTCAGTGGTGTAAATCAATCCCTGTCCCCAGCAGAATATATTCCTCGGATTGTCAGGATTGTAATTTGCTCCGCTGGCAAGATAAAAAGTATAGAATGGGGAAGGATCGAAACTCTCGCCCAAATCCTCGCTCTTGTAGATGCCGTCGGAAAAGGAGCCTATTCCCAAAGTCGCAAGCAAAGTTTCCGGCGAGGACGGATGAAGAGCGAAGCCGTTGTATTCGCCGAGGGTGTCCCATCGTTCGCCGCCGTCGAGGCTTCGAATCAGGAAATGGGAAGGCTCGGAAAATCCCTCGTGCACCGCAAAAATCGTATCGGGACGATTCGGATCTGCCGCCACCTGAACAATCCTGCCCGACTCGGGGCCTATGGATTCCCAGCTTTGGGCGAGCCCGAGGCTCGAAATCATCATCAACACTAATAAAATCAGATTGAATTGTCTCATATAAATCCTCCTCTATTCATTCAAACTTTCCAGATGCGAAATTGCGGCAGGATTGTTCTCCATTATTGTCTGGCGAAGTTTTTTTGATAGTTTTTCAAAAGGTTTCTGCATATTGCTTTCTCGATAAAATCTCAGCAAAGCCGTCCCCGTCTCTATCTGCCCCTCCCAGTCGCCAATTGCCTCACTTATATTTAAAGCCGACTCCGCCCTTCTGATAGCGGATTTGACATCCCCTTCTGCATGTGAATCCAGCGCTAGTCCGAGCTGGGCATCGACTGTCCGCATCTTGTCGTTAAGTTCGGTGGCCAACTTGAGAGCTTTGCGATGGAGGGATTTTGCGGCCTCGATTTCCCCCTTTTCCCTCGCGGTGTCCCCGAGATTCGATAGGCATAACGCTTCCCCGCGCCGGTCGCCGATTTTCGAGAAAATATCGAGGGCGCGGTTGTAGGCTTCGATTTCAAGATTAATTTTGCCCCTGGCACGATGTATCTGCGCGAGGTTCACCATGTTGATCGCCTGTCCGCGAAGATTCCCCATTTCCTCGTCTATCTCTCCCGCCCGCTGAAGATATTCCGCCGCAGATTCGAGGTTTTCCATTTGCCCTTCGAGCCATCCTAGATTTCCGAGAAGATTTGCCGCGCCTGCGGAGGCTTTTCTAATATCCACAATCTTCAATCCTTGTAGATATAGCTTCCGGGCTTCGTCGAGTCTGCCGAGGTCAGAAAGTAGAGTGCCGTAGTTAACCATCGCCTGCAGACGACGTTCTACCTGGCTTTCCTCACTGTCGAGGATTGTTAAAAGCTGTCCGTATAATTTGCCGGCCTCTTCAAAAGCCCCTAACTCCTGCTTCGCGAGGGCGATGCGATTTATCGCGTCGGTGAAAAGGGGCGTTGCTCCCTGACGTTCAGCTATTTTTTTTGCCCGCATATTTAGTTCGATGACTCCGTTTAAATCGCCCGAATACCAGAGCAGTTTACCCGCGGCTTCCAGCGCGCCGAGAAGCTCCTGCCACAAGCCCTTTTGTATAGCGGTGTCGTCATCGATTGCAAGGGCAGATTCATAATAATACAATGCTTCTCTATTCGCGAAACGCCTTTCCTGCTTGAGTCCTGATAGGTAGCGGTAATGGAAGGCTTTCCCCTCCCTTTCGCCGAGGCTGTAATGGCGCGCGAGTTCCTCGTAATGGTCCTCGATACTCTCGCCGTAGATGCTCTCGATAACCTGTCCAGCAGATTCGTGCATCCTCTTGCGAACGGTCTGAAACAGCGAATGATAGGCCGCCTTCATAAATGGAGCCGACTGGAACCGATATCTGCCGTCGATAGCTCTCAAAATTCCGTTCGAAAGCAAAAAAACCCTGCCGTTTTCATAAATCGCGTCGTCAATCAGATGTTCCGGAATGTCCCGCGGAAAATCCTGGCCAAGGACGGAAAGCACGCGAAGGGTCTCTCGGGCATCGGCGGGAAACTCGTCGATTCGGGCGGTGTAGATGCCGTCGATGGTTCGCGGAAGCTGTCCTTCGATTGACGCCGAAAGTCTGTGAACCCCCCTGTCCACGACAATACCGCCTCGGTCGCCCAAAAGGGAAACCAGTTCCACGATATATCCCGGATTTCCGCCCGTTTCCGAATGAACGGCGTCGCGCAAATCTTTTCCTATCCGTTTCGCGCCAAGAATCTCGCGAACCAGCCTGCCGGTCTTGTCTTTCCCGAAGGTATCCAGGCGAATCTTTACCCCCGGCGTTGTTGCCAGCGCGTTTAAATCCCTTCCGGAGATGATTATTGAAAGTTGTTTGCGCGAAACGATGCCGTTTATCAAATCGGCGGTCGAGGGGTCGAGGTTCTCGGTGTTGTCGCAAACTATAAGCGTCGGCGAAGTGCCCGCGGACGCAGTTAGAAGCTCGGTTAGAATTTCACGCAGGGCAGTTCGCTTTTCGTCGGGCGAAAGATATTCCGTCCGGTAATTCGGTTCGATGTCCATTCCCAGCAGACCCGACAAAAATGGGAAGAATTCAGCACGAGCAGGAAGAATTCTCTCGAATATTTCAGCGGGATTTTCTCCAAGAAGTTCTCGAATGAAGTGCTGAACAGGGGCATATGGAATATTTTCCGCCCATGTGATTGCGGAAATATCGAGTATTCTATAGCCCAGGCTTAGAGCTGAATCGGCGATTTGTGCCAACAGTGCGGTTTTGCCTGTTCCGGCCTGGCCTTCTATTGCGAGAGAACCAGTGTCGGATTCGAGGAACTTGACCGCCCGTCGAAATTCCAGTTCTCTGCCAGTCAACGGCAGTTTAATGTGATTCGATATGGTTGACTCGATTTTTTCGAGGGGATAGGCTTCGATTTCCTCTGTTTTTCCTTTCAGGGAAAGCCTTCTTTTTTTTCCGAACACGAATCCGGCTCCAGCCATTCGAACCGTCTCGCTTCCTACGAGGATTTCGCCGGCGCCCGCTGAGCTCTGAAGCCTCGATGCCGTATTCACTGCGTCGCCGATGACGGTATATTCCCTATGGCTATCGTTTCCGACGATTCCCGCCACTACTTCCCCGGTGTTTATTCCTATAGAAACATCGAGACTCTCGAACTCTTTTACCCGCTCCAATATTTCGATAGAGGAGGCCAGTGCCCGCTGGGGGTCATCCTCGTGGGCTACGGGCGCGCCAAAGATTATAATAGCGGCGTCCCCCATGAATTTATCGACCTCGCCGGAATACTTATTCACCGGCTCGAGGATAGAAGAAAAAAGCCGATTGAGAAGGAGCATAACCTCTTCGGCGTCCCGGTTCTCGCAGTATGGAGTGAAACCTGCGATATCGACGAACATGGCCGTAACGGTGCGCCTCTCGCCAACCCTGTCCAGTTTTTCGGGGTTTCTGACAACTCTGGAAAGCACGAGCGATGGAATAAACGAGGCGATAGCATTGGCGACCTTCTCGTCTTTAAACTTTTCTATATCGCCCTTCGAGGTCATGTAAAGTTAGTTTTTCTTAACGTCGTCAACGAGGTTATACGCATTTCCATTGTGATCGATTACCCATACATCTTTGTATGAATCATTGTCGATATTCCCCTCGGCTCTAATCTCAAAGCCCTTTATCGAAGCGGCTTTTATCTCCATTTGATAATAAGTTCCCCTGTCTTGAATTTTCAAGTCGTCAAATTTTCGGGTGTATCGACCATGTAGAGCATGATAGGATTCCTGCTTCTGATACGCCAGCCGCAGTAGCTGTCTTGCTTCGTTCTGGCGTGCTCTTAAACCCGCTTCGGACAGACTTTCGGTAGCCTCATAGGCTTCTCGCTGTGGTTCGGCAATATAATGTTTATAAAGTAAATATAATCCGCCCACGATGATGATCAGGATGATAATTTTCTTCATGTGCTTTCTCCTTATTTCCGAACGTTGAACATCATATCGTTATATATTAACTTATCAGAACTTATAAATCAACTGCAAAGCATAAAAAAAGGGGCGGTTAAACCGCCCCCGAGGAAATAGTTTTCCTCCGCTTACATTTCGTTCAGAACTTCGTCGATGATTGCAAGAGCGCGTTCCAGATGGCTGGCTTCCACATTCAGACTCGGCCTGAATCGGACACTGCGGGTTCCGCAGGGCAGGACTATCATGCCCTTTTCTCTGCATGCTTTCAGGAAGCAGTCTCTGCAGTAGCCGTCGGGAAGGTCGAAGGCGCACATGAGACCGGCGCCGCGGGAGTTAGTTACGATTTCGTGTTCCGTCTCGATTTCGCGAAGGCCGTCCAGAAGGAGTTTGCCCATCTTCGCGCTGTTTTCGACGAGATTATCCTCTTCAATGATCTCGAGATATTTCCTGCAACGAAACATATCCGCGAGATTTCCGCCCCAGGTAGAGTTGATTCTGCTCGATTCGTGGAAGACGTTGTTTTCGACCTCGTCGATTCTCGGTCCGGCGATAATTCCGCAAACCTGAGCCTTTTTACCAAAGCAGATTATGTCCGGTTCGACCTCGGAATGTTCCCATGCCCACATTTTGCCTGTGAGTCCCATTCCGGACTGAACCTCGTCGAAAATGAGGAGGACGTCGTATTTGAGGCAGATTTCCTTGAGCGCACGAAGATATTCCGGGCGGAAATGATGATCGCCACCCTCGCCCTGAATCGGTTCGAGGATGATACTGCAGATTTCGTCGCCCTGCTCTTTGAGAATGCCTTCTATCTCGCTCAGCGAGGCCTTTTCGCGGGCGATGGTGTCGGCGAGATTCGCGCCATCGAGGGGAAAATTGGCATATGGCGGCTTCACCCGCGGCCAATCGAATTTTGCGAAATACATGTATTTGCGCGGATCGGCGGTGTTCGTCAGAGACAATGTATAACCGGTTCTGCCGTGGAAAGCATCTTCGAAATGTATGACCTTCGTGCCGATTTCGCCCTTGCCTTCGGCCAGATTCTTGCGCACTTTCCAGTCCATAGCGGCTTTCAGAGCGTTTTCCACAGCCAGTCCGCCGCCGGCGACGATGAATAAGTGATTCATATTCTCCGGCATAGCCACCCGATGGAAAGTGGCGACGAATTTCGCCATCTCCACGGTGTAGAGGTCGGAGTTAGAGGGGTTGTGTATGGCTACTTTGCCCATCTCTTCGATGAACTCGGGATTTGCCATCTTTGGGTGGTTGTGCCCGACTGGATTACTGGCGAAATAGCTGAAAAAGTCGAGATATGTCTTTTTTGATTTGGCATCGTAAAGGATCTGCCCCTGGGATTTGTCAAGATCGACAACCATGTCGAAACCGTCGGCAAGCATCACTGTTCCGAGAACATCATGCACATCCTGCGGGGAAATCGAAGCCACTTCTTTTGCAGTCAGTTTTTTCATTACTGAACCTCCAATTAGTAAATCGTTTATTATTATTGTTTTTTGGGGAAAATAAGGAAATTAGCGGGAAAAACCGCCCGGGCCGCCGAAAACATGGTTCCGGTAGCTGAGGTCTCTATCGATATTTCTCTCAATACGTTGCATATGAATCAATTACAATAACGGTTGCTGGGCAGAACGCCCTCGAAAATCGATTATATTGATAGGCAATAAAAAGGCAAGGAAAATCTGTGAAAACTATCCAAATTATGGGCGTCGAGCCTTCTTCATAGGCTTTCGGAAAAAAATTTCCGAAAGCCTTGTGAAGAAGGCAGAGGACAGCCGTAAGAAAAAATTTGCCTGCAAGATAGTTCTTTCGCCGGCTGTCCTCTGCGGCCTTCAGCTGCTCGACGCCCGGGCGGAAATTTCTATTTTTTCTTTCCTTTGCCGAAGATCACACTGTTCAGATCGATACGAATTAGCGCGAAAACAAGGGCTGAAAAAACCAGGAAAGCTAATATAACGATAGGCATCCGATACCTGTCCTCGAAGTAAACATCGCCGTGAGGTATGTCCGGCATGGGTTCCGGCGCGACCGGCAAACCATATCGGTTCGCGAGGACGGTGATATCTGTGAGGTTGATAATCGGGGTTCCCATCGTGCCGATGTGAATCATCGCGCCGCGCAGGGGATAGTTGGCGTCGGGAATTCGTTTGTTCACTCCGGGGCGGATGGGCACGAGGTTCTGAGTGCTTCCGATGGAGCTAAGCCCGCCGCCGACGTTGATATATGCGGCATATTTTTCCCCCTCGCGAAGGTGGGACTTGTAAATCTCGACACGTCTTTCAATATTGCCGTCGAGGGTGGCCTCTTCGATTTTCTCGATTCCGTTTCTTTCGATTATCTCGCGAAGGATTGTTCTGCCTTCGGGCGAAACATTTCCGCCAACATCGCCCCGTCCGCCGATGGATGCCGCGGTGCTATGATGCTTGAAAATGCCTCTGTTAAAAAGAAGGGTCTCCATGTCCAGCCATGCGAAATGGGGATTGTTCGCGCCCCACATCGACGCCCCCACGCTGGCTATAATAACGGGCTCAGCGCCAATAGTCTGAATCGCGGCTATGGTAGCGATATTCAGAGCGGGCATGGAGCCTGTATAGCCTACCGCGACCTTGTCGCCCGCTTCCACACCGGCTTCGCGAAGCATATCGACAACAACAGCCGCCCAGTTGGGGTTTGTTGTTGTAAGCTTTGCGGTAAGGCTTCCCCGGTCGGTTGTGATGATTGTGAACTGGTCGCCTATAAGGCCGGTCGCGTTTGGATCGGCCACCGGATCGATAACGATATGTTCGCCCACCTGAGCGGTGCGAATAGCCTCGGCGGCCTTGAATGCGAGCTGACTTGCCGCAACTTTTTCGTCGAAATAACTCTTCTTAATCCTGATTTTGGAAAACTCGACCACCGCCATAACAGCGATTCCAAGCCCCGCAAGGAGAATCAGAGCGCCTAAACTAACTCGTCGGGAGCGCCACTTCAAGTAGATCACCCCCATTCACCATAATGAGAATTAACCGGACGATTACGCTGGCGATAACCATCGTAGATAGGGTTTCAAGAATCCCCTGCCTATCCATCCAGTAGCCGAGAAGTCCGGGAATAATGAAACCGATGGGATCGAAAGACCCGAGAGCACCCACCGCGCCTGCGCCGAGAATGAACCGGAAAATCCAGGCATACACAAAGGCGACGAGCACGGTAAGGACAAGTTTCCTCCGTCCGTAGAGGATGGTGTATGAACTCGCCACCTTGACAGTCCCGAAAGCGGCCAGGGCTATGATTATAGTCCCGACTATCTTAAGCGGATCGCTCCAGAACAGGGCGATATATCCGGGCACCACCAAACCTCCCGCCGCCAGCCCGAACCACTCGGCAAAGACCAGCGACAACGCCAAACCAATTCCTACAGATAACCAGAGCATAGTTAATCCTTATTGATCATTGCATTTCATCCTCAAACCCCGTCCGCCGAGTCGTCGTGGCGGTGTTTCGGAATTGAGCGGGCTTCAAAATAATGGACAAGTTCCCTGCCTATCCCGCCTATATTCCCAACGCCGATTATCCGGCTTCGCTCCGGAGTCAGCTCCATACACTTTTCAAAAATATCCTCAGACTCTTCATCCCCCATGTCGATTACCGATGTCATTGACATGCCAAGGCGTGCAAGCTCCTCCCAGAGCAGTTTCGTGTTCGTGCCGACGAGGACTACATAGTCGGCCTTCACCTGTTTGACCAGCATCGACGCCAACTGCACCGTTCGGCTGGACCTGTCCGCGCGGTTGTTTGCGAGAACTATCACCGGGTTTGCCGCGTCCGGTTCGAGACCCAGAAGTTTCCATAGGGCCGATGTCGATTCCGGATCATTTGCCGCGAAACCATTGTAAAATATAGGCCGTTTGCCGAAGAAATCTACTTCGTAAACGAAAAGAGCGCCCAAGTCGGGTGCGGCTTTGTGCATTCCGCGAATTGCGACATCCCTCGGAATTCCCAAATGCTTTGCAACCTCGAGAGACAGGGACACGTTATCTTTGTGCTCGATATAACCGAATCCCGACATGTCCTCATCTGAAATATTCGATGGATCCGCTTGAACTATTTTCGCGCTTAGATCTTCCGCATTCTCCCGAAGGCGCTCGAACCGGTCACGTTCGGATGTAAAACAGATTCCTCTCGGCGGAATAGTTCCCGATAGGGCATCGGCGACATCCAGCTCCGTCGGCCCCATGACTTCCAGATGGTCTGGGCGGGCATTGGTGATAACGCCGATTGTGCTTTTCACGATCTTCAGCTCCGAAAGCTCCTGATAATCGGGCTGAAGGGCCATGCACTCGAGGACTATTGCGTCGAGATCCATTTTCGCCGCCCGTTTCATAATCCCAACCTGCTCCTGAATATTCGGCGGGCCGAGACGCACCACCGGCTCCTCCGATCCGTCAGGGAAGATGAATTGCGGTAATGTCCCCGTTGTTTTGGCGACAGTTTTCAGCCCCCCCTCGCGGAGTGCGCCCGCAATGAGCCTCGTTACCGAAGATTTCCCTCTGGTGCCGTTTACATGGATTCGTATCCCGATTTTCTCGACATTGACCTTATGCCGCCGGTATTCGACTACCCACCATGCCACCAGAACCGGTATCAGAAGGGCTATGACGATTTCCATTATTCCCCTCCCATTTCAATAAAAGCCTTTGCGAGACGTGCGTAAGATTCCGGCGGAATTATTTCCGCGCGAGTGCTGTGAGCTATTCCCGCCATGTCCAGAAGGGGTTTGACGTCGGAGTCTCCCATTTCTATCTGCATCGAGTTGGAAATAGTTTTCCGCCGATGGGCAAAAGCGGCCTTGACCACTTTTTTGAACGCCTCGAACTCAGAATCCTCTATCAAAGGCTCTTCGAGGGGAATAAGCGAAATCAAAGTCGATTCCACCGATGGAGAAGGATTGAAACATTGAGGCGGAATATCGAACTCCTCGATGATTGCGTAAAAGGCGGAAAACAGCACAGATGGGATACCGTAACTTTTCGTCCCAGGGTTTGCCGACAGACGCGCGGCGAATTCTTTTTGAGTAAGAACCGTCATGCGCCAAATGGATTTCCGATAGTCGAGGAGGGCGAATAGAATCGGGGTCGTTTCGCCGTAGGGCAGGTTCCCGACGATGTTCACGGCGGTTCCCTCGTATATTTCGATTCCGCGAATATCGACATCCTGAGATTTTTTGGGGATGATAATCGCATCGGAAACATCGCGCTGGAGGTTCTCGATTCTGTCCCAATCCGGTTCTATAGCGTAAAGGCGGGCGAATTTTTCCCTCAGAAAGCCCGTCAATTCTCCGTTGCCCGAGCCGATTTCGACGCATACTTTTCCCTCGCCTGCAGTAGCGGCTATTTTGCGCGCCATGTTCTTATCGACCATGAAGTTCTGCGAGAAGGATTTTTTCGCTGTATCAGGATGGTTAGAATATCTCGGCGTTGGAATTCTGAAAAGGGCGGTGAGATTCTTTTCGACCCTCTTTGCAAGCTCATCTGCTGGGATTCCCATCGTGCGGACCAGTTCGGCCAGGATTTCCGGAATGAACGACGGCTCGTTGCGTTTGCCTCGACGGCTCTGCGGGGCGAGATAGGGGCAGTCGGTCTCCGTCAGAAGCAGTTTCGGCGGGACTTTCTCTACTACATCGCCCTTTTTGAAATTATTAAACGTAATCGGGCCGCCGAGACCGATATAAAAACCGCGCTCCACCGCCCAATCAAGCTCCTCTTCGCCGCCGGAAAAGGCGTGGAAGACAGCTCGAAGGCCATCGTAATCGCCGACTATGCGTTTGGCGTCCCCCCAGGCGTCGCGGATATGGATTATCACCGGCAAATCTACGCGCAGTGCATATTCGATTTGAGCGCGGAAGGCTTTTTCCTGGACATCGCGCGGGGAGAGGTCGCGGTAATAATCGAGTCCGATTTCGCCTACCGCGGCACATTTGGGATGTCCCGCAAGCCGCGTCAGAAGGCTCATATCCAGCTTGTCGGCGTCGTGAGGATGCCATCCCGCGGAAAACCAGATGTGCGGATATCCCTCCGCGATAATTTGGCCGCGCAGACTGCTTTCTCTGTCCACGCCGGGGATGATTATCGTGCGGACGCCAGCCTCCCACGCCCGCGCAATGACCATTTCGCGATCGCCGTCGAACTGAGGAAAATCGATATGTGCATGCGAATCGACAAACATAACATATTAAAATATGTATAGAAGATTTCCGGTCAAGGGATTAAATTTGGGGTGCCGGATGCGCTGGAAGGTCTTTTTTAGTATCTCCTGCGGATACTTTCATTGCCGTGGGTTTCAACCGACGGCTTGTGCTTTGTCATTGCAAGGGCATAACCGAAGCAATCTCTTTTGACCATCCCGTCATTGTGAAGGCCTTAGCCCGTGGCAATCTTTTCGTATCCACAAGAGATTGCTTCGTACCTCGCAATGACGCAAGTTGCAAAGGAGATTGCCCCGAGCCTCGCAATGACAGGGTAATTTGGGTTACTTTAGATATACGACCCGTTTCGAAACTACGGACCCTGAGCCTGTCGAAGGGCCGCCTTGGCCAAAGCGCGCCCGCACCAGATAAACTCCGGAAGGAAGGGATGGATCGGGTCGCCAGACGAAAACGCCCCCTGAGCCTGTCGAAGGGAGTTTTGCATTGGCATCTTCAGACACTGCAAATTCGCCGGGCACTTCGACAAGCTCAGTGACCGGCTCGACCTTCCGCCCGTTCAAGTCGTATATATCGATGTCGATCGGGACGGGAGACACGTCGCCTACGCCGTCGAAGCTTATCGTTACCGCCGAATTGAACGGGTTGGGGTAGGCGGAGATTCCTATCTTTTTCGGCAGATCGGGTTGTTCCTCGACCGAGGTTTCGATATTGCCTATGGCAAAAATCCCAGCTGGGCCGTTTAACGCGCCGAAACCGCTTGAGCCGAAATGGCCGAAAGTAACCAGCCCCGCGCCGGAAATGTCGTCGATGCGGGTAATCCTGTGGTTATTCCGTTCGGAGATGTAGATTCTGCCCCTGTAGTCGATGGCCATGCCTATAGGATAATCGAGAAATCCTCCGCCGAACTCGGTCCAGCCCGTGCCGGTCATGTCGTCGATACGGACTATTCGGTCGTTTTCGCAGTCGGCGATGATTATCCTGTCCTCCTTGTCGATAACGATGTCCCGAGTTCTGCTGAACTGGCCGACGCCGGAACCATAACTGCCGTATGATACCCATCCGGTTCCCAGCATGTCGTTTATTCGAACAACCCGATGATTCTCGTGGTCGCCGATGTAGATTCTGCTGTTTCTATCCATCGTGAAATAAACTGGAAAATTGAATTGTCCTACTCCCGAACCGGCACTTCCATATTCTGTCCAGCCAGCGCCGGTCATGTCGTCGATACGGACGATGCGGTTGTTATAGCAGTCTGCGATGTATATTCGCCCGAGATGGTCGAGCATAATATCCGTCGGCCGGCTAAACTGGCCGACTCCGGAACCGTATGAACCATATGTAATCCAGCCGTCCCCATCCATATTGTCCATTCGCACTATTCGATGATTTTCGTATCCGGCAATGTAAATTTTGCCATCGGAATCTACGACAACCCCGGAAGGCTGTCGGAACTGTCCTACTCCGGAGCCGTTGGAACCGTAACTAGTCCAATTCGTTCCCTCCATGTCGTCGAAACGAACGATGTTGTGGTTGAAATATCCGGAGACGTAGATATGCAGGGTGTCCAAACCGATAGCCACAGAAATCGCGGCCACGAGAATTAAAACCGTCGCCTTATCTTTCATAATTGATCACCTTCCTTATTATAATTATGAAGTTTTCGGCCAATAATTTCAACCGTTTTCTGAAAAAATTTTACTCGGGTTAAATCTCATCGCAGAGACATAGTCCCACGCCAAAAACCTTCGAAGATTGTTTTCAACATTTCACAAATAAAAAAACGGGCGGCTATCGAAGCCGCCCGTGGGAAGTGGGTCGAATAGCTATTTTCAGTAAACAGGACACTCAGCGGCTATCCGTTCCGGTATTTCTTTATTGCCGTAGGCTTTTTCGAAATGATCCGCGAATTCTTTTGCCAAAGCTTTGGCGCGGACTTCATATTCGGCCTTGTCCTCCCATGTGTTCACCGGCTTAAGTATCTCCGATGGAACATTGGGGCAGGATTTCGGCACGTGGATTTTGAAAATCGGGTCGGGTTCGTATTCGACATCGGCGAGATCGCCGGAAATGGCCGCCTGAACCATAGCCCGAGTAAGGTCGATGTCCATACGCGAACCAACACCGTAAGGCCCGCCGCTCCATCCAGTGTTTATTAGATACACCGTCGAGCCGTGAGCGCGCATGTTGTCCCCCAGCTTGGAAGCATAAACCTCGGGATTACGCGGCATAAAAGGTTGTCCGAAAAACCTGCTGAATGTCGATTCCGGCGCTACGATTCCAGTTTCGGTGCCGGCAAGTTTGCTGGTGTAGCCCATCAGGAACCAGAACATCGCCTGATTCGCTGTTAGTTTGGAGACGGGTGGAATCACGCCGTTGGCGTCCGCGGTGAGGAAGAGTATCGTCTTCGGATGGCCGGAAACAGAGCTTTTTTTGATATTGGTCAGATAGCTCAATGGATAACTGGCTCGTGAATTCTGTGTAAACCTGCCGTCGAAGAAATCGAATTCCCCCCACGGATAAATCATGGCATTTTCGACAATAGCGCCGTGCTTATTGTAATCCGCCTTATGCATCACGGCGTTGTAAATCTCCGGTTCTTTGGTCTTGGAAATGTCGATGAATTTAGCGTAGCACCCGTTTTCGAAGTTAGCAATGCCATCGTCGGACCATCCGTGTTCGTCGTCTCCGAGAAGCGCGCGTCCGGGATCGGCGGAAAGGGTGGTCTTTCCAGTGCCCGAAAGACCCAGAAGCAGAGCGCAGTCGCCCTGTGCGCCCTCATTAGCCGAACAATGAAGGGGCAGAATTCCCTCGCCCGGCAGAAGGTAGTTCATGACTGTGAACATGAGCTTTTTCACGCTCCCACAATATGCCGACCCGAAAACAATACCCAGCCTGCGTTCGAAGTCCATGGCCACTACCATGTCCGATGTTTTTCCATTGGGAAGCACTCTAAGGCGTCCCTGATACTTCTCTTTGGAAAGCTTATTATAAGGTAGGACAATCAGGTCGAAGGGATTGTCAGCGAAGATACTTATATCGAGATCATCCGGAACCGGGCGGAACATATTGTCGGTGAATAGCGCGGTCAAAGCCCAGTTAGTTAACGTCCGCACGGGAAGGGCATATTTGGAATCCGCGCCGAGAACTCGATCGGTGGTGTAAATTCTGTCTCCCTTGTGGAGAATCTCCAGGGCGTCCGCCATGACCATATCGAAGGTCTCTTCGGGCATCGGAATGTTGTTCGGGCTGTCCCAGTCTATCTTGTCGGCATTTTCCGCGCGTTTGACGATGAGGGTATCTTTTGGGCTTCTGCCGGAAGATTCCGGGGCGGTCCATGTGGCAAGGGCGCCGCTGTTGGATACCAGACACTCGCGGTTTATTACTGCTTCACGAATCATGAAATCCCGAGGCGGATTGAAGAACAACTTATGATGGCCATCGATTAAAGCTTGCAGTTTTTCTTCCCAGTTCATCTTGCACCATCCCTATTCCGCCCATGCAGGCATTGATTTGAGGTAATGATCTGCGCGCTGGAGAGCTTGTTCGTATGTTATTCCGGGTTGCCAGCTCATCATCCACTGGGCGACTCCCTTGAGAATGTCCTCTCTCGACTGCAGTTGTCCGTTGGGGTCGAGACAGTGGACACAGTAGGTGTCCGAATCGCCTCTGAAACCCGGGATCTCGAGGCTTGCACCGCATGAATGGCAAAAAGCCATCTTTTTAACGTCTGTCATAATCTCTCCTTAATATAGATTTAGATTCAACATTGAAAGCTGAACATAGCTTACCCGTTTGCTATTGTCAAAGCAAAATTAACCTTTTATAGACATTTTTTAAGAATACACTCGAGACAATTAGATTTGGCGGAAGTTCACCCATAGGATTTAATCAAAATTAGCTTTCTACCCTCCGGACTCGAAGGATCTCTTTTGCCCAAAAACCGCTCGAAATTCGTAACAATTCCCCTAATATTTTTGGGGTACCTTGCAATATTTGAAAACAGCGCCTCCTTGAGACGCCTTAACTGCGGGGCTTTGGAAGAAAATAAAAAAAATACAAATTATTCCTTGACTTTGGGGGGGATGATACTTAAATTCCAGCTTGCCACTTCGGGGGACAACACCCCCCTGGCAGTTCATTGAAAATTTAATAAGGAGTCTTGAAGTTCTGTATTCGAAAGATACAAATAGCAAATTTGGAAACTGTGGTGAACATGGTTTGGATCAAGATATTAAGAGCGCATGGTGGATGCCTTGGCAAACGCAGGCGATGAAGGACGTGGTTACCGACGAAACGCTCCGGGGAGGTGGAAGCAACCTTAGATCCGG